>Ga0265797_10000015_pt1 | contig 456973 bp, 413 predicted proteins | sample P2T30metagenome_FD_192433 | JGI IMG/M metagenome (GOLD analysis project Ga0265797, IMG submission 192433) | Plant litter microbial communities from East Loma Ridge, Irvine, California - P2 T30 | ecosystem: Environmental > Terrestrial > Plant litter > Unclassified | place: USA: California...
AAGTCTGAACTTTCGCTCAGACTTTCTCTTTAAATATGGCGGTGAGAGAGGGGTTCGAACCCTCGATACGTTGCCGTATACACACTTTCCAGGCGTGCTCCTTCAGCCACTCGGACACCTCACCGTTTTATGCCGCAACCAGGTTGCTGACGGGCGCTAATGTAGGCAAAAGCAGGACGCGGGTCAACACTCTTTCTCGCCTTTTCTGCACGTTTAGCCAGTTTTAGAACAGATCGCTGCTTAAATCGCCAAAAGAGCCAGCTGTGGCGGCGAAACAGGATATCAGGCGCGCATTCTACCGCGCAGCGTGCATAATAATGCGCTTTAAATGGCAAGATAATCACGGGGTCTGATGTGAACACCTCCTTACCACGTCCTGTAGCAGCGTCGCCTTCCGGCACCAGCGCGCTGTTCTTTATCCAGATATTCGCCACGCTTGGCTTTGCAGTTCTCTACTCCACGCTGGTGCTCTATGCAACCAAACGTCTTGGCTTTAGCGAAGGGCAGGCCAACGCGATGATGGGCGTGTTTGGTGCATTCAATTACGGGCTGCATCTGTTTGGCGGCTACCTTGGCGGACGCTACCTGAGTAATCGTAACCTCTTTGTGCTGGGTATGGTGCTCCAGGTGGCAGGGTGCTGGGTATTGTCCGGGCAGAGCGCCGAAGGTCTTTACTGGGGACTGGCTATGTTCCTCACCGGTAGCGGGCTGAACGTGACCTGCATCAATATGATGCTGACCCAGCGCTTTACCCCGGAGGATAACCGCCGTGAAAGTGCGTTCCTCTGGAACTACGCAGGGATGAACCTCGGCTTCTTTATCGGCTTTACCGGCGCGGGCTATTTCCAGCTCACGGAGCATTACAAAGCGCTGTTTCTGTTTGCCACTATCGGCAATGCGGTGGCGATTGTTATCTCGGTAATGCGCTGGAAAATCCTGGCCGATATCGATACGCCGCTGCTGCACGTCACTAAAAAGCAGTTCCGCCTGCGCATGGCAATTGGTCTGGCTGTGCTGGTGCTGCTGGTGCCCTTGATCCGTATCATGCTGACGCACGCTGACTTTACCGGCACCTTTGTTATCGGCCTGTGCGCGGCAATCTTCGTGCTGCTGGGCATTACCACGCTGCGTCATCGTCCGCGTGAAGAACAGCGTAAGATGGCGGCCTATCTGCTGTTGGCGATGGGGTCGCTGGTGTTCTGGACGCTCTATCAGCTGGCCCCGATGGGGCTGATGCTGTTCACCGAGCACAATATTGCACTTAACGTCTGGGGCATTCAGGTTGCGCCACAGTGGGTGCAGAACATCAATACGCTGACGATCGTTTTTGGTGGTCCGCTGCTGGCACTGGGCTTCCGCAATCTGCGTGAGCGCGGCTGGCGCATCGATATTCCTCTGCAATTTGCCTCTTCGCTGTTCTTTATCGGCCTGGGCATGTTGGTGCTGCCGCTCGGCATCATGCTGGCTGGCGGCGACGGCATGGTCGCCTTTAAATGGATTGCTGTCAGCTATCTGCTGCAAAGCATCGGTGAACTGCTGATCTCGCCAATAGGCTACGCGATGATCGGCAAACTGGCGCCGGTGCGCTATCAGGGGATCATGATGGGCTGCTGGATGATGGTGACGGGAGTGGCCTCGGTGCTGGCGGGTTATGTCTCCGGCCTGATGCCGGAAAACAGCGGCAGTACGCCAGCGCTGACCAATCCCGGCTACAGCCATATCTTCAGTCTGCTGGGGTGGGGCAGTGCGGCGGTGGGGCTGGTTTTATTGCTGCTGATGCCGCTGCTGCGCAAGCTTATCCAGGCCCGCGACCCGTCCGCTAAGGTAGTGTGAGCAACGCAACAATTTAGCTTGCCACAGGGCTGGTTTTCCCCGAGCCTGAAGAAAAAAGGAGAGCAATGTGGATATCATTTTTTATCACCCCTCGTTTAATGCAGAGAAGTGGATCAATGGCTTACAGCAGCGTCTTCCCCAGGCGCGTATTCGTGCCTGGCAGGCGGGCGACACGAGGCCAGCCGACTATGCGCTGGTACGCCAGCCGCCGGTAGAGATGCTGAAGGGCCGTAAAGAGCTGAAGGGCGTGTTTGCGCTTGGCGCGGGCGTGGATGATATCCTCGGCCAGCTTCGCCAGCATCCGGAGATGCTGGCCGAAGGCGTTCCGCTGTTTCGTCTGGAAGATACCGGCATGGCACGGCAGATGCAGGAGTATGCGGTTTATCACGTGCTCGGCTGGTTCCGCCGCTTTACGGAGTATCAGCAGCAGAAAGCGCAGGCGCTGTGGCAGTCGCTGCCAAACCCGTCCCGCGCAGCGTTCAGCATCGGCATTTTAGGGGCAGGCGTACTGGGAAGCAGCGTGGCAGAGAGCCTTAAAGTATGGGGATTCCCGGTGCGCTGCTGGAGCCGTTCGCCGAAAGAACTGCCTGGCATCACCAGCTTTCACGGTGCAGAGCAGCTTGGTGAGTTTCTCTCCGGAACCCAGGTTTTAATTAATCTCTTACCCAATACGCCGCAAACGGAAGGCATCCTTAACCGTGCGCTGCTCAGCCAGCTGAAACCTCAGGCGTTCCTGCTCAATCTGGCGCGTGGCGCGCATCTGGTTGAGGAGGATCTGCTGGCGGCGATGGCGGCAGGGGAGATCAGGGCGGCGGCGCTGGATGTGTTTGTCCGCGAGCCGCTGGATAAGCAGCATCCTTTCTGGGCGCATCCGGATATTGCCATCACTCCCCATAATGCCGCTGTAACCTTGCCAGAAGAAGCTATGGACTACATCGCTAAATCCGTTCTTCAGCAGGAAGCGGGCGAAATGCCTGCCGGTCTGGTGGATGTGAAGCGCGGATATTGAGTCATTGCCGGGCAGGAATGCTATTCTTGCCCTAAGCCAAAAGGAGAATCTATGTACCCCGTTGACCTTCATATGCATACCGTTGCCAGCACCCATGCCTACAGCACGCTGCGTGATTATGTAGTTCAGGCGCAAACTTGTGGCGTGAAGCTGCTCGCCATCACCGACCATGGCCCGGATATGGCGGATGCGCCACACTACTGGCATTTTGTGAATATGCGCGTCTGGCCGCGCGTGGTGGACGGCGTGGGCATCCTGCGCGGCATCGAAGCCAATATCAAAAATATTCATGGGGAGATCGACTGTACCGGCCCGATGATGGATGCCATGGACATTGTGGTGGCTGGCTTCCACGAGCCGGTCTTTGCCCCGCGTGATAAAGCTACCCATACTGAAGCGATGATTGCTGCGATGGCCAGCGGCAACGTGCATATCATCAGCCATCCGGGGAACCCGAAATACCCGATCGATATCCCGGCAGTGGCTGAAGCGGCGGCGAAATATAATGTAGCGCTGGAGCTGAACAACTCCTCCTTTACCACCTCCCGGCCGGGCAGCGAGCCTAATTGCCGCGCTATCGTTGCCGCCGTGCGCGATGCCGGTGGATGGATCTCCTGCGGCTCTGATTCCCACACCGCCTTCACGCTGGGCAATTTTGAACACTGCCTGCGGATCATGAAGGAAGTGGATTTCCCGGAGGATCGCGTATTAAATGTTTCGCCGCGCCGTTTGCTGGATTTCCTGGAGCAGCGGACCGGAAAAAGCATTACTGAATTTGCTCAACTGTGACACTGTCACGAATAACCGCTGAAGGGATTGCCCGACATGAATGAATTTTCCATCATCTGCCGTATTCTTGGCTCGCTCTATAATCGCCAGCCACAGGATCCGCTGCTGGTGCCGCTGTTTACGATGCTGCGCGAAGGCAAGCTGCAACAGCACTGGCCGCTGGAGCAGGATGAACTGCTGACCCGCTTGCAGGAAAACAGCGATCCGCAGTCGCTGGCTGCTGATTACAATGCGCTGTTTGTTGGCAGCGAATGCAAGGTGCCGCCCTACGGATCGCACTGGGATAACGGCCCGCAGGAGAGCGAGATCCGCAGTTTTCTGCAAAGCCGGGGTATGCCTTTAGGGGAGGCACCAGCCGACCATATTGGCGCGCTGCTGCTGGCGGCTTCATGGCTGGAAGATCAGTCTCAGGCCGATGAGATCCAGGCGCAGATTACGCTGTTTGATGACTATTTACTGCCGTGGTGCGGTCAGTTCCTGGGCAAAGTCGAAGCGCATGCTGCCACAGCCTTCTACCGCACGCTGGCTGCGTTAAGCCGCGAGGCGATTCAGGCGATGCGGGATGAGCTGGAAGAGGAAGGGGAAATCTGATCTCCTTGCTCCCACTGATAAAAAAGCACCCCATTCCTGGGGTGCTTTTTTTTTTGCCTGTTACTGCCGCCAGTGAGGCTGAGCGGAACCCAGCGGCGTGGCTGAACGCGACCAGGCCAGCGGCGTTCCCGGCAGCCAGACCGGCGAGCGCAGGCGGTAGCCGATACCCCAGCGGGTAATCTCCGTTTCAACATTATTATCGTGAGGTTGAGCAGGCCCAAGGCCCTGAGGTTGTTCCGTATCCGGAAGCGGATTTTCCATCAGCAGGCAGGCGGTTCTGGCAAGCGACAGCCGCGCGGTAAAGCCCGTATTGTTTAGCCGCCGCTGGCGCAGCCCTTCCAGCACGGCAGCGGCCATCAGATAGCCTGTTGCATGATCCAGTGCCTGAACGGGCAGCGGGCAGGGCGCGTCGCTCATTTTCCACAGCCTGCCGCTGTCGGCAATGCCGCAGCCCATCTGCACCAGGCTGTCAAAGCCGCGCCGGTTGCGCCACGGCCCTCTCCAGCCCCATGCATTAAGGCTGACGTCGATCAGCCCAGGCGACAGGGTTTGCAGAGTCTTGCTGTCATAGCCCAGCCCGCTAAGCGCATCGGCGCGGTAGCTGTGCACCAGCACATCCGCTTCGGCGATCAGTGCCTCGAACTGACTGCGTCCCGCTGAAGATGTCAGATCCAGCCTGGCGCAGCGTTTGCCCAGGGTAATCTCCTCTTCCAGCGTCGGCTCTTGCCACCCGTGTGGATCAAGGCGCAGCACATCCGCGCCCAGGCCCGCCAGAAAACGGGTGGCGACCGGCCCGGCGATGATGCGGGTCAAATCCAGTACACGAACGCCGAGCAGAGGACGCGCAGGCAGTAAACGCCAGCGCGGTGCTGCGGCCTCCTGCTCTACTCTCTGCGCAATCAGTGCTTCACCCTGTACGGCACGCCCCTGAGGATGCGCCTGCCACTCTGCCACGCTACGCATTTCAGCCGCACACCCTTTTGCCGCAATCAAGGCTTCTTCCAGCGCCGTTTTATCCCACTGGCGAACGGCTTTCGCCAGACTGGCCCGGTCGGCATGTTTACCCAGCACGCTTTCCATGGCCGCGCGATGATGGGGGGCGTTAGTATGCAGACGGATCCAGCCATCACGCGTGGCATAATCCCCCGCCAGGGGATCCCATAGCGCGGGCGCGGAACGGTTGATCGGCATGAAACTCTGCTGAAACCAGCGTGAAGCCAGGCGGGTATCAACCTCTATCTGGCGGGAATTATGGACCAGTTCAGCGGCGGCCTGCATCGCCAGCGCCATGCTGGTTCCCGCAAGCTCAGTTACCGGATAGAGTGAAGAGAACCGCTCCCCGCCGTGAAACTTTACCGCTGGCAGCGGCGTATCTGGGGTGCGCAGCCCGTACCAGAGCTGCTGCCAGAGTGTGGTGATAAACCCATTATCCATTGCTTTCTCCCTTTGCTGATGTTTAACACCTTAGCAATGAAAGTCGCTTTTTGCCTGGCGCTAACGCAGGCGGCGGAACTTCGGCAGTCGGGCGTGCATGCGTAAATTTCGCAGGTTAACTACCGCAATCGCGGTACCCACAATCACCAGCAGCGCACCCACAATTTTGAAAATGTTCATGCTGTCACCCAGCACCACCACGCCCAAAATCACGGCCAGTACCGGCGTCAGCAGCGAGTAGGGCATAATCAGGTTGACGTTATAGCTGCGCAGCAGCCAGTACCAAAGGGAATAGGCGATGATTGATGAGAAAATAGCGCTGTAGAGGATGCCGAACCAGCCACGCCAGCTTGAGTGCATCAGGCTGGTTATCTGGTCTGATTCCAGCAGAAACGAGGCCAGCCCGACCACGGGAATCGCCAGAAAAGAGAGCCAGCCGGTCATGGTCAGCGGTTTTATGGCAGGAGATTTCTTCACCAGCATGTTACTGACAGCCCAACCCGCTGCGCTGCACAGCAGCAGACAAAGCACCCACCATGCCGGAATGGTCGGGCTGCCTGCCAGCACCACCACGCCCGTTAGCGAAACGGCAATGCCGGTCAGTTGCACCACCGACAGCTTCTCTTTCAGGATCACCATTGCCAGAATCATCGCGAAAGGCGTGCCGAGCTGTACCACAATGGCGCCAGTCCCTGCATCGGTATATTTCATTCCGACAAACAGCAGAGAAAAATGCAGGAAGCCAAAGGTGAAGGCCAGCGGCACCAGATAACGCAGCTGCGCGCGGTTAACGCGGGTAAAAGGCACCAGAATCAGCGCGACCACCACAAAGCGCATCAGGGTAAGGAACAGCGGAGGAAGGTCGATCAGCCCCCATTTGATGGCAACGTTGTTAAAGGCCCAGAGGGTTACCACCAGCAGAATAAGTAAAAAATGACGCAAAGCCACGAGAGAGTCCTGTTGTGCGTGAGATCACCTTTTTATCATGGCATGATTCGCCAGCAAATTAAGCACAGAAGGGAGATTTATTTCCGCCCTTTCAGCCTGTTGTTGCGCCAGAGATTATGCTTTTTGCTGACTTATCTTAAAGAAAAAGTGATGAGACAGGCCGCCGTCAGCGTGCCATCATAGCGCTTCGGAGCCTCTGCTCGTCGGCAGGGAGCGTTGAAATTGATAAGGATGGCCCCCGCTATGCGTTCTTCTCTTCCTCTGGCTATTATCCAGCTTGAAGCCCCACCTGAAGCCGTCAGCAATCTCGTAGGCGAACAGCAGCACTGGTTTATCGCCGCGCTGGGCCTGAAGCCTGATGAATACAGCGTTGTGCGCCCCGATCTGGGCGAAGCGCTGCCGGAGCCGGGTACAGTTTCTGCTGCTATTCTCAGCGGCTCCTGGGCAATGGTCACCGACCATGCAGAATGGAGCGAAAGGACGGCCGCCTGGATCCGCAGCGCCGTGGAGCAGGCGCTGCCGCTGCTGGGCGTTTGTTATGGCCATCAGCTGATGGCTTATGCGCTGGGCGGCGTGGTGGATGATAATCCGCGAGGCTGGGAGCGGGGACTGCAACAGCTTGAGATGAACGAAAATGCGCAGCACGATCCCTTATTAAACGTGCTGCCAGTGCATTTTTCCGCATGGCTTTCGCATCGCCAGTCGGTTATTCAGCCCCCTCCGGGCGCACAGGTGCTGGCTGCCTCGGCGCTGGAGGAGTGCCAGATTATCCGTTATACCCCGCAGGCGCTCTCCGTGCAGTTTCATCCTGAATTTACTGGCCAGATCATGACCGCCTGCCTGCAAAACAGCCAGAGCAGCGAGGCGTTAAGCAGCCTGATGGTTCATCAGCAGGAACCCGGTACGCCGCTGCAACTGTTGCAGGATTTCTGGCAGCAGCATCGTCAGCTCAGCAAGCTCGCCTGAATTTTCTCCCCATTGAGTGCTGGCCGCTACGTTAACAGCGGGCTGGCACTCTTTGCTCTCTGCCCAAAGTCACCGGCGTGAATCACGCACGGCTTCACTTCTTTCCCTACCGCAGAGCATCACTCTCCTGGCTGACTGGCAGTGGGCAGTGCGCTGTGCGGCATCTCACACTGACAGCCTGGCCTGCTGTTTTCCTGACGTCCCGGTCACAGTTTCCCGGCTGGTAATCTGACATGCTCGCGTTATTGCAATAATGTTAATCACGAGTTATTTCATTGTTAAGTTCGCCAGGGCGCGCTTATCCAGAGGAGAACCACGATGCGCTATGCCTATCCGGGTACGAAAGAGTCTTTAATTACGCTGAAAGCACAGTACGGCAACTTCATTAACGGTGAGTTTGTTCCGCCGGTGAAGGGGGCCTATTTTTCTGACACCTCGCCCGTTAATGGATCGGTCATTGGCGAATTTCCTCGCTCCGGTATAGAGGATGTGGAAAATGCGCTGGATGCGGCCCATGCCGCAGCTGAAGCCTGGGGGAAAACCTCTGTTCAGGTTCGTTCGTTAACGCTGCTGAAAATTGCCGACCGGCTGGAAGAGAATCTTGAGTTTATTGCGGTTAACGAAACCTGGGATAACGGCAAGCCGGTACGTGAAACGCTGGCGGCTGACCTGCCGCTGGCGGTGGATCATTTCCGTTACTTTGCTGGCTGCCTGCGCGCGCAGGAGGGCACGGCAGCGGAGATTGATGAATTTACCGCAGCCTATCATTTCCACGAACCGCTGGGCGTGGTCGCGCAAATTATCCCCTGGAACTTCCCGCTGTTGATGGCAGCCTGGAAGCTGGCTCCGGCGCTGGCTGCCGGTAACTGCGTTATTCTGAAACCGGCCGAGCAGACGCCGCTTTCCATTACGCTCTTTGTTGAACTGATTGCCGATCTGCTGCCCAAAGGGGTACTAAACGTTATCCATGGCTACGGTCGTGAAGCGGGTGAGGCGCTGGCGGGCAACCCGCGCATTGCCAAAGTTGCCTTTACCGGATCAACCGCAACGGGTACCCATATCCTGGAGCTGGCGGCAAAAAACCTGATCCCCTCTACGGTAGAGCTGGGCGGTAAATCCCCCAATATTTTCTTTGAAGATATTATGCAGGCGGAACCCTCATTCATTGAGAAAGCGGCAGAGGGTGTGGTGCTGGGCTTTCTGAACCAGGGCGAGGTATGTACCTGTCCTTCCCGTGCGCTGGTACAGGAGTCGATCTATGAACCCTTTATGGAAGCGGTATTAAAAAGGGTGAAGACTATCAAGCGGGGCGATCCGATGGATACCGAGACGATGGTCGGCGCACAGGCTTCACAGCAGCAGTTCGATAAGATCCTCTCTTATCTGGAAATTGCCCGCCAGGAAGGGGCAGAAGTGCTGACGGGTGGCGGTGTTGAGAAGCTGGAAGGTGAACTCTCTACCGGTTACTACATTCAGCCTACGCTGCTGAAAGGTAACAACAGCATGCGCGTGTTTCAGGAAGAGATCTTCGGGCCGGTAATAGGTATCACCACCTTTAAGGATGAGGCAGAAGCGATCGCCATCGCTAATGATTCGATTTATGGCCTGGGGGCTGGCGTCTGGACGCGGGATATCAATCGCGCTTATCGCGTGGGCAGGGCGCTTAAAGCCGGGCGTGTCTGGACTAACTGTTATCATCTCTATCCGGCGCACGCCGCGTTTGGCGGTTACAAAAAATCGGGTATTGGCCGCGAAACGCATAAAATGATGCTCGATCACTATCAGCAAACTAAAAACCTGCTGGTGAGCTACAGCGTAGAGCCGCTGGGCTTTTTCTGATTGTGAATATAATGAAAAAGGGCCGCGCAGCGGCCCTTTTAGTTCACCCGTTAAATTGCACTTGATAAGCAGTGACTGAATCCTGCTCCTCTTCTGCCTGAGCATCCCGCTCACGCTCTGCGGTATTAGCGATCAAGCGGCTCCGGGCGGGCATGCCGGATAATGCCTTCTACTAATGGGTTCAGCATATTATCACTCTGATACCAGCGCCCACCTTTTGGTTTCCCCCCTTCAGCCAGCCTTGCGCTGCGCCAGCAAATCGACGATATGCTCTTCTGCCACGGCCTGAGAAAACAGATAGCCCTGTAGCTGATTGCAACCCGCTTCAGGCAGTGCGGCCATCTGTATCTGGGTTTCTACCCCTTCTGCTGTCACAGTGAGTCCCACCGCCTGACCCAGCTTCACCAGGAACTTAATAATGCCATAGCGTTCTCCGTTACGCCCAGCGACTGGGTGAAAGACCGATCGATTCTGTTTTTATCTACAGAGAAGTGGCTCAGCGCATTCAGTTCATCTTTGAGTCAGCCGGGGCCAGAAAAGTATGACAAACAATCCTTCAGCAACAGCGATGTATTGCAGATAAAGAGCCGGAAAAATGATTCGCGCCATCAAACTGTTTTGTGTGCGGAAAAGAAATCAGAAGTGTTTTTACCATCAGATTTATCCTCTTTTCCTGGGGGGTACAGCGGCAAATCCCCATCAGGATCGTCTGGCGAAGCGGTGCAACGGCAGGAAAAATCTGTAACGAATTTTGCGAAGAATTTTACTGCATCAGGAAAGAAGGCGGGTTCAGCACAGCAAGAGGCGCTGTAAAGTATGCCTTTTTTATGCGGCCGAATAACAATCGCGGAGAACAGGTTAAGACTATTCTTAGAAGACGTAAGGCGTCTGACATCTTTTCCGGCTCAGCTTCTTCTTAGAATGGTGTTTTGTTGATGCCTGGTTGAAGGTGTAATTATTGTATAAATAAGTCTTTCAGAAAATAAATTAAGCTCACTTGAGTATGATAAGTTTCATTTTAAATAAACGCTTTCCCGAATGAGTATTCATTAATATTTTATTTATTCCGGGTTGACTGGAGTTTAAAACGTAACGCTTGAAACAAAGAAACACGATTATGATTATCGCCTGGTGTTATTCTTAATAAGTATCTTATTAAAAAAACGCCATTGATTTCCTCTCCTGTTTGTTGTTAATTAAAAAGCATTCTGTTCCAGTAAGAGAAAAAACTCATGTCAGCCAGATTATTGTCTGTGATTATCCCTGCCTATAACGTAAGTAATTATATTATTGAATGTGTAGATTCATTACTTTGCCAAATTCCTGCCCCCAATGAACTCATTATTATTAATGATGGTTCAACGGATAATACGCTGGCCCTGATTGAGCAAAAATATGGCGAAGTAGAGAACGTAAAAATCGTCACTATTGCCAACGGCGGATTGGGCAACGCCCGTGATGTCGGCATTCAGATGGCGCAGGGGGACTTTATTTTCTGCTGTGACCCGGACGATGTGGTCTGTGACGGCCTGTACCGGGAGCTGAGCGAAACCGTTAACCGCCATCCGGAAATTGAGCTGTTTTGCTTTAATTCGCTTATGTTTGAAGATGATGATTCTGGCCGCACCTATGGCAAAGTGGAGCACCGTGAATTCGGCTTAATGGATCCTCAGGCCGTCTTCAGTTCATTATTGCGCTCCGGTGCCTATACCTCAGCCACATGGAATTACGTCCTGAAAAAAGATGTTATTAATACATTTAATTTAAAATATGTTAAGCGCCTGCATGAGGACCACTGTTTTACGCTGGAAGCATTTCTGCGCGCGCGGAGTGCCTTTGTCAGCCAGAACCTTTACTATAAGCAACGTATTCGCAGCGGCTCATTAACCAATAGCGTAAAAAGCGACAGTTTTTTCCGTCAGCGGTATGATGCATTTATCTGCTCTTATGAAAAATTAATTTCCTTAGTGGAAGATAAAAAAACGCAGGCGGAATTGCGCCGGCTCTATCTGATCCACTCCTTTAAGCTGATGATTAACCTGGCCCTGGCGGATAACCGACGCGTGCCCGATTACATTATGCACTCTATTCATTATTTCGGGAAAAGTCTGAAACCAGGCTCAACGGCTAACTGGCTACTGTTAAGAAGGCCAGAATTATACTCTAATCTGATCAAAGTCAGGCAGATTCTGCGCGGTATGACATCATGATAAGGTTAATGGCTGATGGCTAAGGTATTTGATAAAAGTTTAGTAATTAATATTTTTTCCCTGTTAGGGCTGCGTGGCGCTTCGTTTATTTTTCCACTGGTTACCTTACCCTATCTGGCTCGCGTGCTTGGCGTGGAGCACATGGGGGTGCTGGCTTTAGGCCTGGCCTGCGTCATGTATTGCAGCACCATCTCTGACTGGGGCTTTAACGTCTACACCACCAAAGATATTGCCATGCATCGCGAGGACAAGCAGAAGGTGACCCAGCTCTTCTGGTCCACCTTTAATGCCAAGCTGATTATGGGAACCTGCACGCTGGCGCTTCTGCTGCTGGCAACCTGGTTTAACCCGCACTGGCATAATCTGTTCTATATCGTGCTGGCTAACTCTACGGTGCTCTATGGACAACTGCTCTCTTTTGGCTGGCTGATGCAGGGGTTTGAGAAGCTGGGTAAAACCGCGCTGATCTCTACGGTGGGGCAGTTCTGTTCCATTCCGCTGACCTTTCTGCTGGTGAAAACGCCGGAAGATACCTGGCTGGCCGCGCTGATCCCCGGCGTGACCGCAACCATTACCGCTGTTATCACGCTCTATTTTGTGGTCACCATGCGCGTTATCGGTTTTTACCGCTTCGAGCCGAAAGAGATCTTCCAGCGCATCAAAGACAGCCTGCATGTTTTCCTGGCGATTGCCGGTGCCAACCTGTTCAATAACATCAATGTGTTGATCCTGGCCAGCATGACCAGCAACTATATGGTGGGTTTGTACAACGGAGCTGACCGCCTGAAAAAAGCGGCAAACACGCTACCAGAACAGATCGGCAACGCCTTTTTCCCACGGGTGAGCTATCTGTTCCATAAGGATCCGCACGCGGTGATCCATGCAACGCGAAAGAGTATTACCTTCTCCTTCGCTATCAGCGTGTTTATTGTGGTGTTTACGTTTTTCTTTGCAGATCTGATAGTGCGGCTGCTGCTCGGCCCTGATTTCCACGAGTCGGCAAACGTGTTGCGGGTAGCGGTATGCGGCTTTATTTTCGGTAACGTCAGCTATCCGGCAGGGCTGCAAATCCTTATTCCACACGGCCTGGCAAAGCAGCGAATGCACGTCATGTTTATTGTTGGCCTGATCAACATCCCGGTCTGCTGTCTGATGGCGTGGAAGTTTGGTGCTATCGGTGCGGCCAGTTCGCTGGTGTTTTCAGAGTTCCTGGTCTTCCTGGGTATTCTGCGCATTATGATCAAGCACGGTATTCTTAACAGCTACCTGCTGCGCGAAAGCCCAAAGGGGTTTGAGGCGCCGCGCAACGAAAATGCAGGCTGACGCGGCGCTCGTGCTTTAGCTTTTATCAGCCTGTCTGGCGGCGAGCTTTTTCTGCCGCCAGTTCAGCAGGGGCGTAACGGAGATCCCATGTACCACTACGCTGGCGACAACCAGCGTCAGGGCCATATTCGCCATTCTGGTCATTTCATCCCCCTCCACGCCGTGGGTGTAGGCCCAGGCAATGTAGTTGATGCTGCCTATTCCCCTGATACCTAACCAGCCGATAATAAGCCGCTGTCCCCGTGGCGCTTTCATCCCTGTGGTGGCTATCCAGACCGCAGCGGGACGGATCACCACAAACAGCAGGGCGGCCATTATCAGCCCCTGAGGGTCCCAGTGCTGCGCCAGGGTGATCCCCAGCACAATGATGATCCCCGCCGCAAATAACCGCTCTACCGTGTCGCCAAAGGAGAGGGCATCGCCCACTACCAGCCCGACGGCGTTGGCGGGATTGGTTTCACCCACTTCATGACGCACATGGGGGTTCACCAGCACCTCTGCGGGGGGACGATTTTCACTGTCGTTAAAACAGTCTGCGGGCTGGCGATAAATAACCCGCATTTCTGCACGACGCAGGCCTACACCGGCGGCAAAGGCTGCCAGAAAACCGGAAGAATCCAGCGACTGTGCGGCGGTATAGCTCAGCGCGATCAGCGCCAGCGCCAGAAAATCATTAGGCGCCACATCCTGATGCGTATGGCGCAGGTGAGTGATGTACTGACCGACAAATCGTCCTAACAGGAAGCCGATGCCCAGGCCGCCGATAATCGCCCAGACCACATCCACCAGCGCCCACTCGCCTAACATCTCTGGGGAAACGCCACCCTGAGTGGTCAGCAGCATCACGGCCAGCATCAGCAGCGGAAGCGCCGTGCCGTCGTTCATGCCCGCCTCGCTGGAGAGCGAGACGCGCAGGTTGTCATCATCACGCGCATCGTTGACTGAAATCAGACTGGCAAGCACCGGATCCGTTGGTGCCACAATGGCTCCAAACGCCAGTGAGAACATCCAGGAAAGCCCGGCAATATAGTGGGCGGCCAGGGTAACGCCCGCCACGGTCAGCAGCATCCCCGGAAACGCCAGCCTTAACCCTAATCGCCAACCCTGACTTCTGAATGGAATGCGCAGCTTCAGCCCGGTGATAAACAGCGAGGCGGCCATAGCAATTTCAGTAAGATGTCTGGTGAGGTCAGCATGCGCAGCGATGTCGATGTGCAGGAGATCCAGCACCCACGGCCCGCAGGCAATGCCCGTAGCCAGATAGATAGCAAAGGAGGTCACAGGCCCGCGCGTTATCCATCCCGACGCCAGTGACATTATCAATAACAAGCCGCCAGTCACGGCAGTCCAACCCAAAAATCCCATTGTTGCTCCCCGGTAAGTATTCAACCTTACAGTATGGACGCTAATAGCGAGACGCGGGAGGGAGCTGAGTGAATCGGCCTGTTTTAGTTATAAAGTGAGCCGCTGGCTGTCAGCAAAAGCAGCCAGCGGCAAAGATTAGCGGTTTTTGCGGGTGCGTACGGCCAGCGCTTCCAGCTGGGCTGCAACGTGGCGTCGGGTATCTTCATCGGTCAGAAGAGCCGCTTCAGCATCAATCCGTGAGGCAGCCTGACCGATCATGATTTCTGGTTTGTTCAGCGTATCGGCATTGAGAAACACCAGGGTTTGACGCAGGTGATACTGCGCACGCGCGCCGCCAATCATACCTGGTGAAGCAGTTTGAATGGCCACCGGCTTTCCGGCAAAAGGGTTTTCCGGCAGGCGGGAAAGCCAGTCGATGGCATTTTTCAACGCGCCCGGTATGGAGTAGTTATATTCCGGCGTAACGATGATCACGCCATCGGCGGCGGCAATCGCTCTGCCCATGGCGACGACCGCGGCAGGAAAGCCTTCTGCCTGAAGATCAGCATCGTAATGAGGCAGCTCGCCAACCGAGCCAAGCGGCGAAATCGTCACGCCAGCTGGCGCGAGTTGTGGCAACGTGGCAGCGACCGCCGCATTCAGTGAGGCTTTACGCAGGCTGCCAAGCAGCGTGACAAACGTTAAGGATGAGGCTTCAGACATATCTTTCCCTTAATTATCCGTAAAATGAGTGGAGGATGAACAGTAAACGCAAGCGCCAGTATTACCCCGAGAGTCAGCCGCTGTCCAACTTCTCTCCCGGGCTTTATACCTGCCGGAGGGGAATAAACATTCTGTGCCGTAATCCGCCGGAACAGGGCGCAAAGATTGTCAGCCTGCGCCTGGAGGTATAATCTTAACGCACTTATTTTCCTCACTGGCAGCCGTTCCAGCCGGTGTTTCTCCGTTAAACCGAGGTTGTTTTGTCCAGTTACTCACCCAGCCAACGCCCAAGACGTCTGCGTCAGACCCCATCCCTTCGCACGCTTTTTCAGGAAACTTCCCTGAGCATCAACGATCTGGCGCTGCCGATTTTTGTTGAAGAAGGTCTTGATGATTACAAAGCTATCCAGGCGATGCCGGGGGTGATGCGTATTCCTGAAAAGCGTCTGGCCTATGAGATTGAGCGCATTGCAAAAGCGGGTATCCGCTCGGTGATGACCTTTGGCATCTCGCATCATACCGATGCAGACGGCAGCGATGCCTGGCAGGAAAATGGGCTGGTTTCGCGGATGTCGCGCATCTGCAAAGAGACGGTACCAGAGATGATCGTTATGTCTGACACCTGCTTCTGTGAATATACCACCCACGGTCACTGTGGCGTGCTGCACGACCACGGCGTGGACAATGACGCCACGCTGATAAACCTTGGCAAGCAGGCGGTGGCGGCGGCTCATGCAGGCGCAGACTTTATTGCCCCTTCTGCGGCAATGGATGGTCAGGTTGCGGCAATCCGTCATGCGCTGGATGCGGCCGGATTCACCGACACGGCGATCATGTCCTACTCGACTAAATTCGCTTCCTCTTTCTACGGCCCGTTCCGCGAAGCCGCAGGCACTTCACTGAAGGGTGACCGTAAAACCTACCAGATGAACCCGATGAACCGCCGCGAAGCGCTGCGCGAATCGTTAATCGATCAGGCTGAAGGGGCTGACGCGCTGATGGTTAAACCGGCTGGCGCCTATCTGGATATTATCCGTGACGTGCGTGACAACACGAATCTGCCGCTGGCGGCTTATCAGGTGAGCGGTGAGTATGCGATGATCAAATTCGCGGCACAGGCTGGTGCCATCAGCGAACGTGAGGTGGTTCTGGAGAGTCTGGGCGCGATTAAACGCGCCGGTGCCGATCTGATCTTCAGCTATTTCGCCCTGGATCTTGCGGAGCAGAAACTGCTGTAGTCGGGCGTTCCATAAAAACTGGCCGCTGAGCCTGATGCCGGAAGTTTAAGGATCGCCTGAACGATCCGGCAGCAGGTGAAAAAGGGGGCCATGTTCACTCTTCTTCTGAAGAAGACGGAAACGTAAATAAGGCCGTGAGTGACCGCTCACGGCCTTTAACATTTTGCCCTTCAGATGATTAATTATAGTTAAAACCCTTCCTCAAGAGCCTTCCCACCCACTGTAATGTGCCTGATAGTGACGATCGGCAATCGGCAATCGGCAATCGGCAATCGGCAATCGGCAATCGGCAATCGGCAATCGGCAATCGGCGTGTCGCGGATACCCCCGGCCAGTAAAACCAGGCAATCAAACTCCAGCATAAAACAGTCATCACAGGTTCTGGCAAACCAATATCCCTGCGGGATGCTTTACAGAGAGCAGCCCAACAGGCGCTGTGTTGAGCTGCAAAATGCGGATTGCGGACACCATGACATTTTCAGCGTTTCTATCTGGATGCTGAAATAAAGTCCGGCAGCGCGTTACGCTGGTAAAGAACCCTCGCCAGTTTTCATGATATTGGCGAAGTTCTGCACTTTATCAACGTAGGTTGAGTCGCCGGTACCGTACTTTGAAATATCGCTCAGATCCTGGGTATTGACGTTCAGCGGGCCGGAGTTATAGCCACGCAATGCAGCGCCTTCATTGCCGCCAAACTGCTCTTTCATATCCTTCATGTACATCGCGCCAGCCATGATGTTATCCGCGGGCTTGCTCAGGTCAGCATTACCCAGCTCATTCGGGTATTTCTGCTGTAGCTCTTTGAATGTACTTTCGTTCACCTGCATCAGACCGGCATCAGTACCGCCATTGCCGCCATTAACGGTGCTGGCACCAGAAATGCCGCGTGACTCCTGATATACCTGCGCAGCCAGGGTTGCGGCGTCAATGCCGCTGGCTTTCGAGGCTTTGGCCAGCGCACCGTCCAGTGTCACCATGCTTTCTGGCAGATGCAGACCGGTGCTTTGGCCGGTTGATACGCCGGTGCTGCCGGTGTCAGTACCGGTTGTAGCGGCTAGGGTGCCGGTCGCCGGAGGGCTGTCGGTCGAGGCTGCTGGTGTTGCTGCTGGCGTCGCCGCTGGCGTTGCTGTTGCTGCATCATTCATGCTGGCAGGCTGGCCGTTGTCCTGGCTGCCATCGGCACCGCTCTGCTGGCCTTTCATCATCTGCTGCATCATTTGGATCAACACCGACAAGATCATCTGCGTCATCTGCATCAACTGCGTCATCTGCTCGCCGTTGTCATTCTTAGTATCGCTGTTGGTCAGCTCGTCCAGGCTGGTACCCGCCGGGCCACTAAAATTTATACTGCCGCCTCCCTGGGTTGATCCAGAGTTCTGAGACTTGCCTGAAAGTGTTTCTGAATCAAAACCGGAAAATTGCGGTGGGGGCAGTTGCGACACTCCACCTGAAGAGATTGAACTCATAGTTTTTCCTTAGAAATAGTACAGCGTTAAGGGTAGTAAACCGGAACGGGTCGTAGTTATGTGGCTGAGGAAACGGGAAGGTTCCTCTCTGGTAAAGGCAGACAGGAAAATAAGTAGCGGGCGATGACGGGTTAATACGGTAGAAAAATCAGCGATTTATTTTTAATAAAGAGATGAAGGCAGCAGCTGGTTATTCACTCAACGGAGCCTGTGAAATAGAAAAATTACAGCGTCCATACAGACTGGCTGTCAGGACAGGGGTTCCAGAGAGTATCAGGCGGAAATGATTGTCATGGCATTTACGGATGATTCACAGATAAGCAATCCCGACTGGTTCGGCACGGAAAACGTCACGCCCTCAGCAGCGGCAGTATTCACCGCCTCATTCACCCAGGGATGTACCGTGCGGTCAGCCACAGTCCACAGTCGGGCCTGTTCCGTCCGGCCTTTAGCCTGGTCAGGTCGCTCGACTGGAATTCTCAACGTGGCGATCATCATCTCCTTTTATCAGCGCCAGTGGCTCGTGAACATGTCAGGACATTGCTTATAGTGATTGCCCGTTTTCGACTGTAATGCCCTTTCTGATACTGGCAATAAAATTGTCACGGATCACATCCTCCTTGCTGGCGTTCCAGGCGATGCCAACCTTCCAGCTTAATGACTTACCCGTTAACGGAATAATAAGCAGCTCTGGCGGCGCAATATGCATAACACTGTACGGCACAAGGGCAACACCTGTGCCCGAGATCACCAGCGCGATAATAGTTTGTATATCATCAGTCAGCTGAGTGGATGATATGAAAAGATCGTTGTTATGCAGAAAGCGGTCGATTTGCGTATTTAATCCACGTCCTCGTCCCGCATGAAGTCGCAACAGAGGGCGTTTCTTTAGCCAGTCAGCAGCAGGCCATGAGGGTGACGTTGCGGGTGCAATCAGAACCAACCGATCGGTAAACAATGGCAGGTAATCAAGCGCTACGGGTGGAGGAACCCTGACAAAGCCGACCTGAAGCTCATCATTTTGCAAAAGCTCGTACTGCCGGAAAGAGGGAAGATCCGTTAATGACATCTCTATTCCTGGGTTGTCCCGACGAAATTCAGCAATACAGCGTGGCGCCAGATAAAAGCTTGAGAGGCCGAACCCAACGGCTATATGCCCCTCAATCCCTTGTGATACCCGCTCTGCATGATGCAAAAATAACTGGGTTTGCCTGAGCGCTTTTTCAGCCTCTGGCAACAAACTTCTGCCTGCGGCCGTCAGTATTGCTCCGTGACGACCACGCGTAAAAAGCGACATTTTCACTATGGACTCAAGGAGTGTGATCTGTTTGGTCAGCGCAGGTTGCGAAATAAACAACGCCCGTGACGCATCGGCATAATTTCCTTTTTCAGCCAGGAGTAAAAAGGCCTTAAGCAAACGGATGTTCATTTTACATTCCAAAAGGTTATCGAAACTGGAAATGATTTGATTATACAGTTATCGGCAATCGTTATGTAATCCAGTTTCGATTACAACTGGAGAAGCACCATGCACGCACTGACATCCTTAAAGGCTGCAACCGTACAGTTTCAGCATCAGGCAAATAACAAAAAATACAATTTGCTGATAATGGAGAAATTTATTGAACAGGCGGCTGTTGAGCAGGTAAAAATTCTCACTTTCCCTGAAATGTGTATCACCGGCTATTGGCATGTACCCAAGCTCACCGCAGCGGAGGTATTGGCTTTGGCAGAGCCAGTTGCGAGCAGTCCTTCCCTTAGGTTGATTCGCACACTGGCGATAAAACATCAGATGCTTATTGGTGCCGGACTGATTGAAATCGCCGACGATGGCCGCCTCTATAATGCGTATGTTGCCTGTATGCCGGACGGTTCAATGCAGACGCATCGTAAACTTCATGCTTTTGAGCATCCGGCAATCAGCAGTGGTGACAGGTTTACCGTTTTTGATACGCCGTGGGGAGTGAAAGCAGGCATCTTGATTTGCTGGGACAATAATCTGGTAGAGAACGTGCGGGCTACGGCGTTGCTGGGCGCAGATATCCTGCTCGCGCCGCATCAAACCGGCGGTACAGATTCCCGCAGCCCTCATGCGATGAAACCGATTCCGCTGGCGCTCTGGGCGGAGCGGGAAACGCGAAAAGAAGAAATTACCGCTGCATTCAAGGGAACAAGCGGAAGAGAATGGCTGATGCGATGGCTGCCTGCGCGTGCGCATGACAACGGACTGTTTCTTCTCTTCAGTAACGGTGTCGGCGCAGATGATGATGAAGTGCGCACCGGTAATGCCATGATCCTTGATCCTTATGGCAGAGTTATTAATGAAACTTCAGCCGCTGAGGATGTCATGGTTAGTGCTGAACTGGATTTAACCCTGCTTGCAATGAGCACCGGACGGCGCTGGATCCATGGCCGCCGTCCTGATTTATACCAGATTCTGACACAACCGCAGGGCTATGAACGTGATGCGATTAGCGCACGATTTTCCGATGAGATACCTTAAAACAACCCAGTCGGATGAGCAGGGCGTTGCCCAGCAGGCTGCGGCGTTTCTGTTCGGGAACGGGTGAAGTCAACAGGGTCTGCAACTGGCCCTCATTCTGCGGGGCGTAAAGCAGGAGAGCAAATCGTTGCATCTCAATTATTTTGCTCTTAGCTGCCCCTTAAGTTTTACCCCTGGCATCTGAGTGCCAGGAGAGTGGATGTTGTCGCTACCGGACGACGCGCAGTCCCTGAAAAAATATTTTGCTATCGTTTGGTTCTTTCACCAGCCCGGCCCAGTCATCTGTTGGATTGCCGTCATCCGGCATTCCTTTAAACACACGGTAGGCGTCTTGTTTAGAGCCATAGCTACGTAGCGCCTCCTCGTCATTCATCCAGGCCAGCACGATGATCTTGCTCTGCGTGTCATATCTGAAGAACAGGCGATAGCGACCAGCGGCAAACTTTGCTCTGCGCCAGCCCCGGTAATCCTCGCCCTGCGTGTTGCCCTGACGGTATTCATTCCCGGAGGGATTAATGGTGATCCCCTGGTTGATAATTTTCTTCACCACGTCCAGAAGTTTGGTGCAGGCTTTCTTGTGGTAAGTGTCCGGTTTTTTCTCACGCTTTTTCTCTACCTGAGCAATGAGGTTGCTCAGTTGCTCTTGAAAGCACGGATGGGCTAATACGGTCCACCCGTTTATCTTTGCTGATCCTGGACCCATCAGTTGTCGTCCGTTAGTTCCGCATCAATATCGGTGTCCAAACCAGCAGTCAGCTCGTTGATAAGCGGGCAAGCGGCTTCAGGTTTTGCGGGTTGGCTTCCATATCCTTATCCAGAAAACTCAGGAAACTTTGGATCACCGGATCAAGGTGCGCTCATCACCAGGCCACCCGGAAGAAGTGAATACTGAATATATTCACCAGGCTTGAGGTGGAGTGCATCCCGAATTGCGGCGGGTATAGTTGTCTGACTACGCTCTGTGAGTCGGGATTGCGCTGTCAATGCAACTTCAGTATTTAACAGGTTCATAAAAAGGAATCTCGTCATCACCATCAACAGCGCAATAATAATGCCCCTGCATTACCACTGCCATTGCCTTTACCGGAAGCCATTCCCGGTCACCTGAAGCGCTTTTACAGCAATGCCGCGATACTGAAGTTCCCCAGGAGGGAGCAGGAAGAGGGCAGAGAACTAAAAAAGAAGGGACAACCTATCCTTTTAAAAACAATGCGGATCACCTTAAGTGACCCGCATCAGGAAAAGCTGTTTTATGGCTGAAAAGGGGATTAAACCACTACTTCAGCAATCCATTTTACCGACTTAATGTTGGTAAAATTGTCCACGTCTCCGACGATCTCATCAATATGACCAGCCATGCCTTTCTCCAGATCTTCCGTGGAACGGCAGAACAGATAGCAGGCGGCAACGTAGGGAGCCGGAGAACCATCCGGGCTGGTGAGGATTTTATCAATGCTGTATGAGAGCAGATAGTCGCCCATTCTGGCTTTGATCAGCGGTAAATGAACGTCACGATAGTAATCATGATCAAAATGGCCATTTTCAGTTGCGGGATAGAGCACGCTGTATTTAATCAAACCTTCACCTCATTACGTTGTCCGGATGCGTTTTTTGCACCATTCCCTCCATTATAGCGAGGATGCCAGCGATGCGATTAGCGCTCTGAGCCACTGCTGTGCGGCAGAACCCTCATTACGGCGGTGCCAGATCAGATAGAACGGAATAACCGGCAGCGGCAGCGGAGGAGGAAAGAAGAGTAACCGATCGGCCATCGCGGCATTGCGCGCCACACGTTTCATCACCGTGGTGCTCATCTCCGTGGCGGCCACGACGGCAGGTGCCGTGAACATTTGCGGCAGCGTCAGCGCGCAGGTACGGCTTAATCCCTGCTGCGCCAGCGCGGCATCAACCACGCCGTAGCCATCACCCTCCGGGGAAACCAGTACATGCTTCAGCTTCAGGAAAGTGGGCAGATCCAGCACCGGACCGGCAGCGGGGTGATCGCGCCTTAGTAAGGTGACAAACTCATCCTGGAAAAGCAGACGGGAGAGGATCCGGCTATCCTGCTGCGTGGGCGGAATGCCAATCGCCACATCAATTTTACCGGCATCCAACAGCTCTACCGCGCTGTCACGGTGGCTGAAAGCCACGACCTTAAGCATTGCACCGGGCGCCTGTTCCTGTAAGGCATGGCTCAGTTGCGGCAGCAGCACCACAGCAGCATAGTCAGAAAGACCCAGCCGAAAGGTCTGGCTGACCCTGGCTGGCTCGAAAGTGGGCCTGGCAATCAGCGCCGCTTCCAGCTGTTTGAGCACCTCCGCTATCGGTATCGCCAGCTCTCTGGCTCTGGCTGTGGGGAGCAGCCCCTCAGCGCTACGCTGAAAAAGAGGATCGCCAAACAGCGTTCTGAGTCGTCCCAGTGCCGCACTCATTGCCGGCTGGCTGACGCCAACGCGACTGGCGGCGCGGGTCACGTTGCGCTCTTCACTCAGGGCATTAAATGCCACCAGCAGATTCAGGTCGATGCCGTGGAAATCCATAAATCGTATAATTATCTATATCGGTTATTTGTTGGATTGATGATAGGCCGCGCTTTATGCTCAGGCAATCTTTTACTCATCAGGAGCAACACCATGAACCCCTCCGCTCAGCTGTCAGCAGAACGTATTGCTGTTGAAACGCTTTACCGCGCCTTTAATGAAAAGAACCCCGATTTGCTGGATGAAGTCGTTACCCCGGAGTGGCAGGATATTCCGCTGGCGCCAGGGCAGGGGCCAGGACCAGCAGGATTAAAACCCATTATCCTTGGCCTGATTGCAGCCTTTCCCGATGTGCATATTCAGATCCATGATCTGATCCAGACGCCGGGAAGCATTGCCGTACGCGCTGAAATTACCGGCACCCATCTTGGCTCCCTGATGGGGATCCCTGCCACCGGCAAACAGGTCAGCTTTGCTATCCATGAGTTTCACCATCTTACCGCAGGGCGGATCACCTCTACCTGGCACCTTGAAGAGTGGTTTGGTCTGTTCCGACAGCTGGGGCAATTCCCTGACATTAACGTTTCGTAACAGAGAAAATTCTTTTTATTGCGGGTAATGCCGCTGATTATCATCAGCCTCTCTTCTCTCTGTTCTGTTTTACCCTGACAGCGAAGGGATGCGCCGCCAGCACTGGCCTTACAGAGAGATCGCTTCCGGAATGTCAGCCCTGATATTCCGCTTTTATTTATATAGCCGGGGGGAGTATCCGCACGCACAGACTCCCGCCACGGCCTCTTTTACCGCAGTGCGCCCGTCTCTTTGGATCAGCAGGCTAGACTTAAGATGAACGCAAGCAGGGAAAGAACCTTCACTCCCCTGAATTTCAATCATCCTGCTGAGGAGAAATAATGAAAGCACTGATTTATAACGGACCTCGTGACGTTGTGGTAAAAAACGTTCCCGACGCCAAAATTGTTCGTCCAACTGACGTTCTTGTTCGCATCACTACCACCAACATCTGCGGTTCGGATCTGCATATGTATGAGGGGCGCACCAGCTTTGAACAGGGCCGGATCCTGGGCCATGAAAATATGGGGCAGGTGATTGAAGTCGGTAACGGTGTTGAGAGAGTCAAGGTGGGCGACTATGTTTGCCTGCCTTTCAACATTGGCTGTGGTTTCTGTGAAAACTGCGAAAAGGGGCTTACCGGCTACTGCCTGACCACCAATCCCGGCACCGCAGGTGCAGCTTACGGCTTCGCCGAGATGGGGCCGTGGGAAGGGGGCCAGGCAGAGTTACTGCGCGTGCCTTTTGCTGACTTCAACTGTCTTGTACTGCCGCCGGATGCTGTAGAGAAGGAAGAGGACTATGTCATGCTTTCTGATATCTTCCCTACCGGCTGGCACGCTACAGAGCTGGCCGGACTGCGGCCTGGTGAAAGCGTGGCGATTTACGGCGCAGGGCCAGTAGGGCTGATGGCCGCCCACTCGGCGATCATCAAGGGTGCTTCGCAGGTGTTTGTGGTGGATACCCATCCGGATCGTCTGGCGCTGGCTGAAAAGCTGGGTGCGACAGCGATTAATGGCGTAGGCGACGAGGCCGTTCAGCAGATCCTGGATCTGACCGATGGCCGCGGAACCGACTGCGGGTGTGAGTGCGTGGGCTATCAGTGTTGTAACAAGCACGGGCATGAAGATAATTCCGCAACCATGAACAGCCTTGTGGCCTCCACAAAGGCAACGGGCGGGATTGGTGCCGTCGGCGTATTCATTCCTCAGGACCCTGGGGCCGCCACCGAAATGGCCAAAGAGGGTAAAATGCCGTTTGATTTCGGCAGCTTCTGGTTTAAAGGGCAGTCCATCCGCACCGGCCAGGCAAATGTTAAGGCTTATAACCGTCAGCTTTCACGCCTTATCCATCAGGGCAAGGCGAACCCAGGACAGATTATTTCCCACCGTCTGAGCCTGGAAGAGGCGCCTGAAGGCTATCGTCATTTTGATGACCGCGACGAGGGCTGGACCAAAGTTATTCTTAAACCCTAGCCCGTCATGCCCGTTCCGGCTGGTTGCTGGCGGAACGGGCTTATTTATCTGTCACGCGGTGAAACTGAAGGTTGTAATCCGGGAGTTTCACCGCGATTCTGGCAAATATCTTTCATTCAGCCTTTACGGACTATCCCCCTTAAAGCGCCATCTCTTCTCCTGCCCAGACGGGGGGTTTGCGTTTCTGCCACGCAAAGGCCTGCTCCAGCTCTCCTGCTAATCTGAACAGCAAAGATTCTCCGCCAAAACCGGCAAAAAACTGTATGCCGATGGGTAAGTTTTGCGTTAAACAGAAACCTGTGGGCACCGACATAGCTGGCGTGCCGCAGACGTTGGCCAGCGCCGTAAAGGGCGAGCTATCAAAGACATGATGCATCCACTCACGCCCGTCCATGCAAGCCTGGCGCTGGTTATAGCTGCCGAGTCGGGAAGGTAAATCAGCAAGAGTGGGGGTCATCAGCAGATCGTATTTTCCATAAAACGCAGCCATCTTCTGGGTAATGATATTGCGCCTGTGCATTGCGCCCATGATATCCATTGCGGTCAGTTGATGGCCCAGTTGCCATAACGCCAGATTAGAAGGCTCAAGCGTTTCTTCATTCACTTGTCGATCGCTGCCTGCGGCCAGCGCATCAATCCAGGCTGCGGTATTGGCTGCCCAGAAGCAGCTGTTCATCTCTACAAAGGCATCCCAGCTCATCCCTGTATCGGGCACCACCTCCTCAACATGATGCCCCTGCGATAAAAGATGCCGCACGGTCTCCTCCAGGCTTGCCACGACCGCTGGTGAAGTGCGTTTTCCATTCAGGGGGTGCGTCAGTACGCCAATTTTCAACTGCCCCGGCCTTTCTGTGACGCAGGAAGAGTAACGTTGGCGGGGGGCTGAAATATGGAAGGGATCGCCAGCAACGTTTCCCTGAACTGCATCCAGTAATGCGGCGTTATCACGCACGGAACGGGTAACGAAACCGTGCACGGCAAGGCCTGACCAGACTTCATCCACATCCGGCCCCATAGAGATGCGCCCACGGCTGGGTTTAAGGCCGAAAAGCCCGGTAGCGGAAGCCGGAACGCGGATGGAGCCTCCTCCATCCGTGGCATGCGCCGCCGGAACCATGCCGGAGGCTACAGCAGCAGCAGATCCACCGCTTGACCCACCGGCGCTGAACGCCGTGTTCCACGGATTACGCGTGACGCCACCGAAACGCGGTTCGGTTGTTGTACTCGCTGCCAGCTCCGGCGTGGCGGTGCGGCCCAGGGTCACCAGACCCGCCTGGTTCAGACGGATCATTAAATTTGAGTCGTGAGAGGAGAGGTTGCCTGCGGCCAGCCGACTGCCCAGTTCGTTTTTGCGCCCTTTAACCGTGATGCCCAAATCTTTGACCAGCATCGGAACGCCGCGAAATTCCCCCTGCGCGCTGTCCGGCGCATCTGGCCAGCACTCCACAACAGCGTTGAGCTGCGGGTTAACATTACCGATTGCGCTCAGTGCGGCGCTTTTTACCTCATCACAACTTACTTCACCTTTAGCGATAAGCTCTGCAAGGCCAACAGCGTCACAGGCGGTATATTCAGAAATTTTCATACGGCTCCGGATTATTCAGCACGTCACTTTGAACGCATTATGATGTATACTAAGTAGTATATATCGATACCGGTTGGTATCATACGATACCGATTAGTATCATTGCAATGAGGATTATCATGCCCCGACTCAGCCAGCCCCGTTTGCCTCCGCGCGATCGTCTGTTACAGGCCGCAGAAGCGCTCTTTTTTCAGGAAGGAATAGTACGCGTCACGGTAGATGCCATTGCGGAGAAAGCAGGTTCCACCAAGATGACGCTTTACCGCCATTTCGCCTCAAAAGAGGTTCTGGTGAAGGAGTGGATTACGCTGTTGACGGAGGATTACAGTGCCATATTTGATGAGCTGGCCAGGCAGTTTCCGCACCAGCCGCAGCAGCAAATCATGGGCTTCGTGCGTTTTATCACCGATAACCTGGATGATACCCTGCAACGCGGCTGTCCTTTCACTAACACCCTGGCGGAAGCGGGCGATCAGTTCCCGGAAGTTCGCACATTGATCGTTGCGCATAAGCAGCGGCAATATCAGCGGCTCTGCACCCTTTGCCAGCAGGCGGGCATTACCGGGGCTGAAAATCTGGCAAAAGAGATTACGCTGTTGCTTGAAGGCATGCAGGTAGTGGCACAAAACGGCGGTTTTACCGATCTGGTTACCTTTACCACGCACTTGATTCAGCAGAAGCTGGAAGCGGCGGCAGGCTGAGGCTGCCCTTGTTACCAAAGGCAGCCAGCCGGTGCAGCCATAATCGATGCCGGCTGGCTGAAATGCGCGTGATTGCTGTTAGTGAGCTGGCATCTGCCTTATCTGGCCAGCATCAGCGGGTAAGGACTATTTGTCCTTTAGCCCACTTTCGGCAAATCTTTAAAGCTGGTGGTATAGGCGGGCGACAGCATCTCGCGCTTCATTGACCACTCCTGTTTGATCCCCTGACCAGCGAACCAGACGCGGTTGCCGCTTTTCTCGTTTAATTTATCCAGGACGGCCATCAGCTTTTCGCTGTGGGGTTTGGGCTGGAATTCATCAAACAGATTGAGCTGGGCCACGCCCTGAGTGAAAAAATCCCCAAGCATAATGCCCCCCTTCATATAGCGATGGCCTGGCCGCCAGATTTTGTCCAGACAGCGGATTGCCGCGCTGATGATGTCGCGGGTGTCCTGAGTCGGCGACAGCAGTTTATAGCTGGCGGCGTTAGTGTAGTAAGGGTGCTCAGGATCGTGCGGACTGGTGCGGATAAAGGTGCTGATCTCCCGGCAGTAGCGCTGCTGACCACGCAGTTTTTCCGCCGCGCGGACGGCATAGCTACAGATGGCTTCATGCATCTCCTGATAGTCGGTAATACGGCTGCCAAAAGAGCGCGAGCAGAGGATGTTTTGTTTGGCAGGCTGAAGGGATTCCAGCTCCAGACAGGATTCGCCGCGCAGCTCTCTTACCGTGCGTTCCACAACCACGCCAAAATGCTTGCGGATCAGCGCCACCGGCGTGTCGGCCAGCTCAAGAGCGGAGTGGATGCCCAGGTTTTCCAGCTTTGCCGCCAGCCGACGCCCGATGCCCCAGACCTCAGCCGCAGGCAGCAGCGCCATCAGCTTGCGCTGACGGAGAGGGCAGGAGAGATCCAGCACGTGGCCGGTTTTGGTCCACTTTTTGGCAGCAAAGTTCGCCAGCTTGGCCAGGGTTTTGGTCTGGGCAATACCCACGCCGACCCGCAGATGGGTATCCTGCCAGATCTTCTGACGCACCTGATGGCCAAATGTCTCCAGCGGCAGGCAGTTGCTGATGCCGGAGACGTCCAGAAAGGCTTCATCGATGGAGTAGATCTCAATGGCTGGCGCCAGTGCCTCCAGCGTACTCATCACCCGCTGGGACATATCGGCATAGAGCGTATAGTTTGATGAAAATACCGTGACGTTATGGCGCTGGATCTGGTCGCGTATTTTAAAAAAAGGCGCGCCCATGGGGATATCGAGCTTTTTCGCTTCCCCGTTGCGGGCAATCACGCAGCCGTCGTTATTGGAGAGCACCACCACCGGTTGCCCCAGTAGATCCGGGCGAAACACCGTCTCGCAGGAGGCGTAAAAACTGTTAACGTCTACAAGGGCAAACATGGTGTTTTGCCTGCTTTGAGGGGGAAAAACATGGCTTTCGCACCGGGCAAATCTGCTTCACGCTGGCGGAAGGCAGAGAAGCCATCCGGGCAGGAGAGGCGCGCCATAAAAGGTGCGGGGGGAAGCGAAAATAAATGCTGAGCAGAGCGTGTAACTGACATAACGATCCTCCTTTTTTACTGTGTTTATATACAGTATGGCGAAACGCCGCAGGCAATCAAGCGAAGCGGTAAAAATTCAGCAAGAAACGCAGAGTCTTTGAGGGGAGAAAGGGAGAGCTACGCGTTATTAAGGGATAAAGGGACGGACACCAACAGAGTGAGCGAAAAAAATCGCCGCATAAAGCGGCGAGGGTAGAGTATCAGACGTTAAGGTTGTCAGGCATTGCCCAGCCAAGCGCCTCAACTATTGCCCGGCGATAGGGCGTAGTCAGCTGAGCCGGAACACGTTCGATATAGCGCCGTGCATGGTGCCGTTTTTCGCCTTCCAGCCCACTGAGATAGGCTATTGCTTCCTCTGCTGAGGGGATTTTCCCTTCCACAGAATCACTTCTGGCTGGCAGTGCGGTCCAGATCACCGCCTCGATGCCTCTGGCCTTTGCCCACTCCGCCAGAATACCCACCGGCCGTTCAGTCACTGTCAGGCTGCCAACGCCATCAGGCCGACTGGCGGGGATCCCTTCCCGCAGAGTGAGCGCGTGCCGTGCTGCCGCCAGATCCTCTGTCCCCAGCCAGGCCCACAATACCGGTAAAGGTGCCGCATTCACGCAAATTGCTGTCGCCAGCTCTCCTGCCTCACCAATCCGGCAAAACTCAATGGGTAGGGCAGGGCCATCCATCTGCCATTCCCCTTTTACCGGTAACTGTTCCTGTTTCCAGATAAGCGATCCCCACCCCAGGCAAGCAATCTTCATGTTTTCCCTTTCTCTACATCACTAAATGGCGGATAAAACATCCAGTTTAGTAGGGCGTTCCTGTTTTTGTCGATGCGGAGAGCAGCGCTTCTGCCGCTTTTTTACCGGCCAGAAAAGCATGATCGGAATTGTAATATTCCCATTCGCTGTATCGTCCGGAAAGGGTGATGCCGTACTGGCTGAGCCATTGTCGAATTTTCGTTACGTTTGCCTGACGCTGATGGTCGTAAATCACATAGGCGCAGGGAATATCGGTCTGGGAGGCGGTAAGCACCTCATCATCCGCGGTAAAAAGCCCCACCCGGATGCAATCCTCAATACAGCGCTGGTTCAGCGCCTCCCCGGTTAAAGGCAACGGAGAATCTTCGGTATAGGTCATCTCGCAAGTAAGCCCAAACCCATTTTCCGGATTGCAAAATGGGCTGGCATTGCCCTGCATAAAGACGCGGTGGAAGAGCGTATCCCCCGGATAATAGACCCAGTGCTTATCAGTAATGTTCGCCCGTCCGATCCCCAGGTTCACGCAGCGTACGGAAGTGAACTTAAGTCCTGCCGCCGCCTCCCTGATCTCCTGTGGCGCAGATGTTCCCATCATCCTGATTAATTCCGGTAAAGGTAAAGTGCTGATTAACGACTCATACTGGTAGCGCTGCCCGTCGGAGAGGATCACCCTGCGTTGTGCCGGATGGATGCGTACAATTTCCGCACCTGTTTTCAGCGTCCCTTTTAATAACGGCAGGAAACCTGACATCAAAGCCTGGAAACCGCCCTGGAGAGGATAGGCGAAGCGGGCATTCGGCCCCACCGGCTTGGCAGAAGGTTCCAGCGCACCCTCAATAATCTGCGCCAGGTCGGGCAAGGGCACACGTCCTCCCAGCCAGGAGGTTTCCATTTCATTAAGCGGCACTTTCCAGATCTTTTTGTTGTAGGGAATGGCGAAATGTTTGGCGATGCCGGCGCCCCAGGTACGATAAATAAACGACTCGAAATCAGGGCACTCTTTATCTTCAGGCGTAAGTGTGCAGTCGCCCGCTGCTGAAACAGTGCCATCGGCACAACAATCTTTATCTGCCAGGTCACGAACCGCTTTCAGATCCGTTCTTCCGTAACGAGCCTCAATGGCTCCCAGCAGGCACTCTTTAATTACTGAAGCTGGCAAGCCATGTAACGCGCCCTGGAAAGGGTAACGGGTATAGACGCCATCGATCCAAACCCAGGCTTCACGGTTTTGCCAGTGCAGATTTTCACCTAATAAAAGGGTGTACATCTCCAGCACATAGGGATCGGCAGAAAACATAATATGGCCAGCGTAATCAAAGACAAATCCCTGATCGTTTACCGATCGGCACCAGCCTCCCACGGCATCGTTGCGCTCAAGGATTACCGCCTCTTCGCCAAGATGATAAGCGGCGCTAAGGCCGGTAGGACCCGCACCCAGAATCAGATACTTTGCGGAGAGCGGGCGCTCTTCATGGGCTGAAAAGAGATTAACAACCGAATTATCCTCAGCAGCGAGGTAATTTGCCTGCTTATGCTGTAGGCGTTTTCTGGCCGCTTCATCAATCAGATCTTTCATTTGTGCGGCGGTTTTTAACCAGGAACTTCTGCCGACAATATCCCGCATTCTCTGCCGCATGCTGCGGATCTCTTTCCCCGTCATCATTAAAGCCTGCTCACAGCCAGAGATAAAACTGGCGGTATCAGTAGCGATAAAAATAAGATCGCCATAGAGCATATCCACATCTTTTATCGCCGTGCTGACGACCGGCAGTTCCGCAGCCATATATTCCAGCACTTTTGTCGGGCTGATAAATTGAGTGGACTCATTAAGGGCAAAGGGCATCAGACAGACATCCCAGTCCGCCAGAAACTGGGGCAGTGCCTGATAAGGCTGCTGGCCGAAATAGTGAATATTGCTGGCTTGCGGCAGGGAAGAGGGATCTATTTTGACCACCGGGCCGACATAAATAAATTCCCACTCAGGATGCGCCGTCGCTAAAGCAGCTATCAGAGTGAGATCCAGACGTTCATCTATAACGCCGTAATAGCCCAGTCGGGGATGGCGCATCTCCTGTTGCAGAGGATGGCCATTCCCTCTGTCCAGCGCCTGCTCGAAATGAATGGCATCCACGCTGCTGGGAAAACAGTGAATATTGCTATGCAGCGATTTTTTGGCTGCAAAAAGGCTTGGCCCACCGGTAAAAACAATATCGGCCCGGCTGAAAAGCTCTTTTTCCCGACTCAGTAAATCGCGTGGAGCATCTTTAAAAGCGGAGAGCTGATCCATGCAGTCGAAGACAATTAAACCCGGTTCCACCGCTTCCATCAGCGGCAACGCCAGCGGCGTATAAAACCAGACGTATGGGGCCTCTTCATCCGCACAATATTCGCCGATCAGGGGGCGCATCTCCGCTATCTGCTCGTCGCTGAAACCGGGCGAAGAGAGCGCTGTGTGAGGGCGTGCCACGGTAATATTGGGTGCAGGCTGGGAAAGATGTAGCCCGGACGGCCCCTGTTCATACACAGGCTCTTCAACATACAGAATGCGAAAGTGGGGGGCCAGCAAGGTTAAAAGATGCTGTGGACGCTGATAAACAAAATCCCAACGCAGGTGGCTGAACACTATCATTAAAGGGGGCGTCATTTTTCTCTCCTCACTTTTTCGGCTTATGCGGTAATGATGTTCCTGAAAATGCTGAAGAAAATTTCTGGCATTAAGAATGGCATCTGCATAAGGTTGATTTAAAGTTCTTGTAAACAGGCCGGTAGTAAAAGGGGCGACATCCCATATGCCGCTGTGATGCCAGATATCGCTGTTTTCCCAGTCATGGCGGTCAATCGCCGGATAGAGGCATATTCCCAGTAACTCTGTTCCCTGTAGCAGAGCGTGCGCGACTTCGGCGGTAATATGATTCAGCCAGGCACCTCTGCCGCTGCCGGGGTGACTGGTTTCTGCCAGCAGGATCGGGCGCTGATAGCGTTGGTAAAGTGCGCCGAGCAGGCGATGCAGCGGTTCGCGGCGGGGATCGCCCAGATGCCACCAGAGGCGGCGATGCGTGGGGAGTTCCCACTGGTTATTGTGATAATAGTTGGCGCCGATAAGGTCCAGATACCGGGGTGCGCCGCCTAATTCAGGTTCAAGACGCCCGCACAACATATCCCATGCCTGGTACTGAGCATCGCTTTCTGAACGGGCCATTTCCTGTAGCGCGTCGTCGGGAGCCACGATATGAATAACAGGGTCGCAGTGCAGGATGCGGGCGCGCGGGTCCGCGAGCCAGATAGCATCGCAGGCGGCGATGGCAGCCCTGACCAGTAAGCGCTTAATAACCATCCCTTCAGGCAGCGATTCAGCCTCAGAGAAGGGGAAAAAGCCTACCGAGAGCGCCCAACTGGTAAAAGAGATCTCGTTTATCGGAGAATAGATGGGGGCATCGTCATAAAACGGGGCCAGAAAACGGGCCAACGCACCTGAAAACTCAGCAAAGCGCTGAATAAAAACCGCCTCAGAAACCAGCGCTTCCGCCGGAAAGCCATAATGGCAGATCGACCAGGTTATCTGGATGCCAGCTTTTCTGGCCGCCCTTATACAGCGCTCAACGGCAGAAAAATCATAACCTGAACGGGTAACACACTGTCGCCAGCCAGCGCTCTCCCGCACGGTGGTAATGCCTAACTCAGCCAGTGAAAAATAATCTTCCTCTACTTTACTCTGGTGCCCATTGGTAAAAGTCATCGATAAGGGTATTCCCTGCCGCGTTATATGATCTGCTCCCTCAAAGCCCGCCTGCCAAAAGGATGAAAATGGTGTCATATTTTATTCCAGCTAAAAATAAACTTGCCCACGAAAATCCCGGTCAGGACCTTTTTTATTTTAAGTCCTTTACGCTTTAAAATGAGGCGCAGAGTCCTCATGTTCAGGAGGGGATTTTTAATAACGTCAGGAAATCGATTCTTTGAGTATTAGTCTGAGGTTTGAAAATTACAAATGCAGCAGCAGAAATAAGTTAAATTTTCAGAACTTAATAAATCGGCTGGTTATTAATATTATTGTTTACAACAGGATAGAAGCGGGGCGGTAGCGGGGTTTATTCTGACGCTTTAAAGCGTGACCCTGGACACGGTTTAAAATTATCTCCAACAAAATCAGGCGGCGTAATAGCTTTTTTTATTATAAATCAAAGGTAAGCTTTAAATATCTCTGAAGAGCATGCATTACATTAAAATAGTTAATGCATTCGACTTTTTGTCGTCCCATTTATAATTAAATAGCAGCCTTATCAGTTAACTTTAACAAGTGAGAGTGCGTTATTTTATGGCCCTGAAATGGCGGAATACTGCCTGACTTAAACAGCTAAAAATAAGTTTGTTTACAGCTCAACAGGGTAAAGTGCGTAACCCGTAACCCGTAACCCGTAACCCGTAACCCGTAACCCGTAACCCGTAACCCAAAAGCGACAACCCTGCTGACAGAGACATCTGCTATTTTCTTTGCGTGGCAGGACGTAAGAACATCATTGACAGTGAAAGCATGGAAAAGATCACCAGCGCGACAGTAGCGCTGCTTTGCGCGGAGATCAGGCCAAACAGCGTGGCGCCAACAACCTGACCCGCGGCCAGCATAAAAAAGACCACGCTGGCACCGGTCGCCGGGGCCTTCTCCAGGGCGGAGACGCCACAAACCAGCAGGACGCCAGTCAGGGTGATATAGCCCAGGCCACAGAGAGCAACCGCAGGAAAAAACCACCCTGACAGCTGGTGGCTGAACGCCAGCAAAAGCAGGGGAGCAGCCATACAGAGCTGAGAAGCACGGTAAACCTGGTGCAGACCAATGGAAGAGGCAACCGGGCCGGTCAGCACGCCCAGGATCCCCGCTGCACCGCTAACCAGCCAGAGCAGATTTGCGGTGCGGGCGTCGACGCCAACGTGATGACGCAGGATCTCGGGGCCAAAACTCCACCAGGCGGCGCTGGCCATTCCACTTACAAAGGCAATAATCATCAGGCGTACCAGCGCCCGGCAAAAAAGGGTTTCCCGCCAGCTTCCCTTCTCTTCACCCAGACTCACGCTTTCACGCGGCAGCCAGCGGAGGGCGGGAATGGCACAGAACGCCGCCAGCAGGGCAAAAATCCAGCAGGCCATGCGCCAGCCACCCGGCACAAAAAAGAGTACCGGCACGGAAAGAATGATGCCTGCGCTGGTTCCGGCATTAATCAGGGTATTCATCCCCGGCTGCTGTTTTTCGCTAACCACCCGACTTACCGCGTCGGCAAGGGAAGGCGAGGCGAGGCCGGGGCTTAATCCGGCAATAAAAATTCCGGCAGCAAGCCCTGCGGGAGCGGACGAGAGTGCCAGCACAATCAGACCGACTGCGGCAAACCCTGCGGCTGCGGCTGCCATCAGACGGGGGCCTGCGCGCCTGGCCAGAAGCGGTGAAAAGAGGATGGTCAGACAATAAGCAATAAAGCTACAGGCAGAAAGCAGGCCTGCTACCCGTGGCGTGAAGGGAATATCGCGTACCACATCCGGCATCATCAGCCCCCAGGAGAAGCGGGCCATACCGTAGCTGACGGCAATCAGCGAAAAGCCGGTAATGCCAAGCGTCAGGGCGCTTTTCATCGCTTCACCTCTGGCCTTGCAATCAACCGACTGGCCGCCTCTCCGGCATGGCGGGCGGCGTCTGTGCCTACCACCAGCGCAGTGGTAACAGCCCCTTCAAACAGCATCCAGAGCGCATCAGAAAGCGCATCGTTTTCCTCTCCCTGCGCGTGGCTGACGCAGGCCGCGATGTACTTTCTTAACGTGTAGCGATAGTCGAGGGCGAGCGCTGCCAGGATAAGATCCTCTTCAGCATACTCGCCCCAGGCTTTCATAAAGAAGCATCCCAGCGCGCCCTGTTCCTGCATCCATTTGCCCAGCACGATAAACAGCTGGCTTACTGCCTCCGGATGCGTGGGGTGAAAGAGATCGGCAAAGAATCTTTCACTTCTTGCCGTCATAACCGCACTGGTGAGCACCTCCCGTGAGGGAAAATAGCGGTACAGCGTCCTGGTGGAGACCCCCGCTTCGCGGCAGATCCGGTCCGTGCTGGTGGCATGGAAGCCGTTGAGATAGAACAACCGCTCGGCGGCCTCGAGGATATCTTGTTTTTTATTCATCCTTAAAAAGTAAACCGATCGTTTTACTTTTGCAACCTGCACCGGTAAAAAGCGGCTCAGCTCCTGCCTGCCGCATTTCCTTATGGCAGCCCTGGCCCGCTACCGCGCTGCATAAATAATGTAAGTAATCACGCCAAAGATGTTCAGGCCCTGTTCATCATCAATATCGATAGAGGGATAGCTGGGGTTCATGGAGAGCAGCCTGACGCAGGGGGTAAGCTGTAGCTGTTTCAGGGTAAATTCGCCATCAATGGCCGCAATCACCCGGTCGCCATGCTGCGGCTTCAGCGAGCTGTCCACCACCAGCAGATCGCCGTCGTGAATATTGCCCTCGATCATCGAATTCCCGGCAGCGCGAAGAAAGTAAGTGGCGCTGGGATGAGTGACCAGCAGCTCATTCAAATCAATTCTGGACTCAACATAGTCTGCTGCCGGGCTGGGAAAGCCACAGGCCACGCGCTCGACATACAAGGGCAGCGTCAGGGAAAGCGGGGCCTCAGCCAGCTGATAGATATTCATTATTATTACTCAATGTTACTGTGTATATGTACAGTATTATCAATTACGCCACCTGATCAAGTGCTTAGTAAGGAGAAATTTCTACTCTTCTGTTCCCTGAGAAAATTTAGCGATTGCTGGCAGCCGTTTTCAGCCCCTCTGCCAGGAGAACAGCAGCCAGAACTTTTCGTGGCAGGCTACAGAGTGAACAGCAGGTTAATTTGTAAAATTCCAGTAAAAAGTGCCTTCGGTGACTGCATCTACTGAAGGTTTTATCGGCAAAGCCGATACCAGTGCTGAAGGGAGGAACAGGAGGAACAGACAGAGGATGATAAAGCGAATTCAGGTACAGCAACTGCGGCTCGGAATGTATGTGCATAAGCTGGAGGTTTTCTGGCTGAAGCACCCGTTGGTGCATAACGATATGCTACTCACCACCGATATGCAGATTCAGATCATTGCAGAAAACGACATCAAAGAGGTCTGGATAGATCTCGCTAAAGGGCGCGGCCCTGATAAAGCTGAAACCGGAGACGGATCGGATCAGCACATTGCTTCGTGTACTCGGGGCGGTATGTATGAAGAGATCGGCCAGGCGCAGGCGATCTGCCTGAATGCCAAAGGGCAGGTGATGGGGATGTTCAGCGATGCCCGGCTCGGAAGAACTATAGATACGGGCAGCACGTTACCGCTGGTGGATGAGATTGGCGGATCGATCAGTCGCCATCCGGCAGCGCTACTGAGCGTGGTGCGGCTTAAAACCCATGATGACTATACCTATCTGCATTCAGTGGCGGTCTGCGCATTGATGGTTTCGCTGGCGCGCCAGCTGGAGCTGAATGAAGAACAGGTGCGGCGGGCGGGCATGGCCGGGCTGTTGCATGATGTCGGTAAAGCGGGCATCCCTCTGGAGATCCTCAACAAGCCGGGTAAGCTGACCGATACAGAATTCGCCCTTATGAAGCAACATCCGGTCATCGGTGAAGCCTTGCTGCGTAAAAGTGGCGGGGGAGAGGATTTGCTGGATGTGGCGTTACATCATCATGAGAAGGTAAACGGCTGCGGTTACCCGCACGGACTGAAGGGCAACGAGATTTCACTGCTGGCCCGGATGGCTGCCGTTTGCGATGTTTATGATGCTGTTACCTCAAACCGGCCCTACAAGTCCGGCTGGAACCCCGCCAGCGCCATGCATCAGATGGCGAGCTGGGAAGGGCATTTCGATCGGAAAGTGTTTTATGCCTTTGTGAAGGCGGTAGGTATCTATCCGGTAGGGTCAGTTGTTCGCCTGGCTTCCGGGCGCATTGCGGTGGTGGCAGAACCCGGTGACGCTTCCCTGCTACAGCCGAAAGTCTGCGCTTTCTATTCGCTGGTCACTAACCAGACCATCTCGCCAGAAAAGGTCGATCTTTCGGATCGATTTTGTTGGGACAGCATTACCGGCCCGGAAGAGTCCACTTACTGGCAGGGAATGGATCTTAATGCCCTGTGGATGAGACCGGTTGCCTGATCTGCGGCTAATCTGCGCATTGCCTTATCGTCCGGTAGCCAGCAAGGTCTTCTATCGTTAACCCCTCTCTGCACACTCTTTTATCTCACTTCACCTTATCCCGTTATCTGCGTTATCTGGCCTTGCCCAGCTCTACTTTTCCCGAGCCATACAAAGAAACATTTCGCCTTTATCCTATGTATTTTTCTCCAGTGATTTGCCAGTCTGTGTAACCAGAATCAGGCTGGTCGCCCCGCTTCGCCTGGCAAAGTCGGGATCAGCCACTATACTGAATGCTGATAATGTTGCGTTTTCCTCGTGCGTTGGGGTCATACAGATTTTTCTGTCCCAGCCCGTTTATCAGGCGGATTCACTGCCTGCTTAACGTAGCGCCGTAACATACTCAATCAGGAGGAATACTTTGAACACCCAGAATGAGTCCGGTCCCCGGTTAGCCGTGGGCGGACAGTATGCTTTCTTCTTTGATGTTGACGGGACACTGGCTGCAATCCAGTCCCGACCAGATGAAGTGTTTATCCCGGAACAGGTTATTGCGCATCTCGCCCGGCTCGCCCGGATATCAGGGGGCGCGCTGGCACTGGTCTCAGGCCGTCCGATTGCAGAACTGGATGTGCTCGCTTCTCCTCTCCATCTTCCTCTGGCAGGCGTCCACGGCGCTGAACGCCGGGATGCTCAAAACCGCGTTGATCGTCTCTCCCTGCCGGATGAGGTTGCCAGCTCGCTCTCACTGCTGCTGAGCGATGCAATAGCAAAGATGCCCGATACCCAACTTGAAGCCAAAGGCATGGCCTTCGCGCTGCATTATCGCCGCGCGGAGCACTATCAGCATGAGATCCTCGCCCTGGCCGAAGCAATGTGCGAGCGTTTCCCTATGATGACGCTGCAACCAGGCAAATGCGTGGTGGAGCTGAAGCCGAAAGGCGTAAATAAAGGCGCTGCTATTAAAGATTTTATGCAGCAGCCTCCTTTTGCTGGCAGAACGCCCGTCTTTATTGGCGACGATCTGACAGATGAAGCCGGTTTTACCGTGATTAATGCCCTGGACGGCATCACCATTAAAGTGGGCGAGGGTCCGACAGAAGCAACTTCGCGGCTGGCGGACGTTAACGCCGTTTATCACTGGCTGGAACAAACACTATTACAATTAGATGAAGACGATACAACGTCGGTAAGGAGTCAAGGTTATGAGTCGCTTAGTAGTCGTATCTAACCGCATCGCTGTACCCGATGGGTCAAAAGCCAGCGCTGGCGGTCTGACCGTGGGAATTATGGATGCCCTGAAAACCACCGGTGGGCTGTGGTTTGGCTGGAACGGCGAAATCAATGAAATCGGTGAAGATGACGAGGAGATGAGCCTGTTTGAACAGGATAACGTCACCTACGCCTCGTTTGGGTTGAATCAGAATGATTACGACCTCTATTACCTGCAATTTTCTAACGCTGTGATCTGGCCCGCCTTCCACTACCGTCTGGATTTAGTTAATTTCCAGCGTGAAGCGTGGGAAGGGTATTGCAACGTCAACACCATGCTGGCAAAACGCCTGCTGCCTTTCCTGAAGCCAGACGACATTCTCTGGATCCACGATTATCACCTGCTGCCTTTTGCTGCTGCGCTGCGTAAGTTGGGGGTAACCAACCGGATTGGCTTCTTCCTGCATATTCCTTTCCCAACGCCGGAAATTTTCAACGCGCTGCCGCCGCATAATGAACTGCTGGAGATGCTGTGCGATTACGATCTGCTGGGCTTCCAGACGGAAAGTGACCGTACCGCGTTCCTGGAGTGTCTGTCACTGATGACGCAGTTGCAGACCACTGGCAAGCAGCATCGCGCCTTTGGCAACACTTTTGCCACCGAGGTTTATCCTATCGGGATTGAGCCGGACAGCATTAAAGAGATGGCTGAAGGGCCGCTGCCACCGAAAATGGCCGCGATGAAAAGAGATTTGGGTGATGCCAAAAATATCATCGCCTGTGAACGTCTCGACTACTCCAAAGGGTTGCCTGAACGTTTCCTGGCCTATGAAGCGCTGCTGGAAAATTACCCGGAACACCGCGGTAAGGTTCGTTATTCACAGATTGCCCCTACCTCGCGCGGTGATGTGCAGGCCTATCAGGACATTCGTCATCAGCTTGAAACGGAAGCAGGGCGCATTAATGGTAAGTACGGCACGCTGGGATGGACACCGCTCTACTACCTTAACCAGCACTTTGACCGTCGCCTGCTGATGAAAATATTCCGTCTGACGGATATTGGTCTGGTGACGCCGTTGCGTGACGGGATGAACCTGGTCGCGAAAGAATATGTCGCCGCACAGGACCCGGAGGATCCGGGTGTTCTGGTTCTCTCTCGCTTTGCCGGTGCCGCCAATGAGCTGACCTCGGCGCTGATTGTAAACCCTTACGATCGTGACGAAGTGGCTGCTGCCCTGAATCAGGCGGCTACAATGCCCCTGAATGAGCGTATCTCCCGCTACAACGATATGATGGCGGTATTACGCAGAAACGATATTACGCACTGGCGTAAAAGTTATCTTAAGGATTTAGAGGCAGTGGCGCCCCGCAACCCGGAGCATGGAGAGGCCAGTAAGGTCGCTGCATTTCCACGCCTGGCATAAATAGCCAGCCGCAGCAGGGGAGGATGCTCTTTTTCTGGCACAGGTTGTGCCAGGTACGATAAAGGGGGAATTCTCTGCTGCTAGCATAAGTTGTGCCAGACTTGATAAGGGCGATCTCAGATCGCCCTTTTTTTTATGCAAAAAACCGCTAAAAATCGAGACGCCTGTCTTAAATTTGTCATAAAAAGTGCCATTAATAAGAAAAATAACGAAAAAAGGTGAGGGAAGCTAAAGAATGAGCGAAAACTGCCGATATTATTGTGAAAAGTAAAATTCCTTCTAAAACATTCACATCCCTTATGTTACTCCCCGTTACATCCCTTTTCACAGCCTGAACACAAGCCTGGCAAGGCTTACGGAACGTTATCGCTTCCTGTTAAAAACCTGTGTCAGGTCACAATTCAATCATCATATACAGAACTGACAGTCACCTGATGTGACTATTCTGTATGCATGACTAATGCTCCTGAACCAGCATAAAATTCTTTTTATTTTTGTAAAGTCAGAAATTTGAACTGATATTGATCTGAATCACATCGCCGTTCCCTTTAATACTCGTAAACGGAATCATTTTCATTTGGAAACGGAGCGTCAGAGAGGAAATTTAACAAAAAAGGGGAGAATTGATTAGTTAGTGAACTAACCAACAGCAATGCTGAAGGGTTAATTTAGTTAAATTACCCCAAAAGTGTGACCTGTGTCACACTTTATCTAAAATTTCGGTTGGCTCTCGTTGTATGTCGAAATCAGAGGGGATAGAGTTGCCTTGTTTTCAGAATAGTCCTAAAAGGCAGCAGGAAAAATCCTAAATCCAGGACAGGGAATGAGAATGAAGACCAGGAGCAGTACTGGCAAAATGAGTTAATGATAACTTTCTGTACGGCAGCAATTAAAGCAGCTGGCAGCTTCGCAAAACGTTTGGCTTGTGCCACAAAATTATTTGCCATTTTAGCATTACCCAGCAGTAACAAAGGTAGCGGCGCAATCCGCAAACGTTTAAGTAGCGTCAGTCAGGATGGAAAGAAAAATGGGTACATCAGAATTACTCAAACATATTTACGACATCAACTTGTCTTATTTATTGCTTGCGCAACGCCTTATTAATCAGGAAAAAGCCTCTGCAATGTTTCGTCTGGGCATTGATGAGCCAATGGCTGATGCTCTTTCGCAGCTGACGCTGCCAGAAATGGTAAAACTGGCTGAAACGAATCAGTTAGTGTGCCAGTTCCGTTTTAATGACCATAATACGATTACTCGCTTAACTAAAGAGTCTCGCGTGGATGATTTACAACAAATCCATACCGGCATTCTGTTATCCAGCCGTTTATTACGCAACGTGTCGGGGAAAGCGGACGAATTGCCGAAAAAGAGGGCGAGTTAATGAGTGAGAAAAGTATTGTTCAGGAAGCGCGTGATATTCAGCTGGCGATGGAATTAATTTCGTTGGGCGCGCGTCTGCAAATGTTAGAAAGCGAAACGCAATTAAGCCGTGGCCGCTTAATTAAGCTTTATAAAGAACTGCGCGGCAGTCCGCCCCCGAAAGGTATGCTGCCTTTCTCGACTGACTGGTTTATGACCTGGGAGCAGAACATCCACTCTACGATGTTCTGTAACGCCTGGCAGTTTTTACTCAAAAGCGGGTTGAGCAAGGGTGTGGATGCCGTCATCAAGGCGTACCGACTCTATCTCGAGCAATGCCCGCAACAGGACGAAGGCCCGCTGTTGGCGCTGACTCGCGCCTGGACCTTAGTCCGGTTTGTTGAGAGCGGAATGCTTGAATTGTCCGACTGCAAATGCTGCGGCGGCAGCTTTATTAATCATGCACATCAGCCAGTCGGCAGCTTTGTCTGTAGCCTGTGCCAGCCGCCATCTCGTGCGGTAAAAAGACGTAAACTTATCGTAGAATCTGCCGATAACATTTCACAACTGCTGGATGAACAGGTTAAACAAGCCGTTTAATAGTGTTCACCACGTGGAATGAATCCAGCAGCGGTTAATAACCGCTGCTTTTTTTTTGCCCACGCCCGGTGAAACAGCCTGACTCCCTCTGGTTCATTTTTAACCCACACGTCACCAGACGTAAGGATCGCTTGTGTTAATTATTTTAGGGTATGTCCTGGTTCTCGGGTCGGTGTTGGGGGGCTATGCAATGGTAGGGGGGCACATGGGTGCGCTCTATCAACCTTCAGAACTTTTGATTATCGGCGGTGCGGGCATCGGTGCCTTTATTGTTGGAAATAATGGCAAGGCGATTAAAGCCACCGTGAAATCCCTGCCGTTATTAATGCGCGGCGCAAAATATAACAAAGCCGTCTACATGGATTTGATGGCCTTACTCTATCGCCTGATGGCCAAATCCCGTCAGCAGGGGATGCTTTCGCTGGAAGGGGATATTGAAAGTCCGCAGGAAAGTGAAATTTTTGCTAATTACCCGCGCATTCTTGCCGATAAAAGATTAGTGGACTTCATTACCGACTATTTGCGACTGATGGTCAGCGGCAATATGAATGCCTTTGAGATTGAAGCGCTGATGGATGAAGAGATTGAAACCTACGAACACGAATGCGAAGTTCCGGCGACGGCACTGCAAACGGTAGGCGATTCACTGCCAGCCTTCGGGATCGTGGCGGCGGTAATGGGGGTGGTGCATACGCTGGCTGCCGCCGACCGTCCCGCTGCTGAGCTGGGGGCGTCAGTGGCCCATGCGATGGTGGGAACCTTCCTGGGGATTTTACTGGCCTATGGATTTATCTCTCCCCTGGCTGGCGTGTTGCGGCAGAAGTGTGCTGAAACCACCAAGATGATGCAGTGCATAAAAGTGACGTTGCTCTCAAGCCTGAATGGGTATGCGCCGCAAATTGCCGTTGAGTTTGGCCGTAAAACGCTCTACTCAACCGACAGGCCGTCGTTTACCGAGCTGGAGGAGCACGTCCGTAACGCGAAATCACCCGCGAAACAGACTTCGGATCAAGACGCATGAAGCATAACAATCACCCCATTATTGTGGTTAAGAAAAAGAAGCACAAAGGCCATGAGGGTGGGCACGGGTCATGGAAGATTGCTTATGCCGACTTCATGACCGCACTGATGGCGTTCTTTATGGTGATGTGGCTGATTTCCATCTCCTCGCCCTCAGAGCGTGAGAGCATAGCGGAATATTTTCAAACGCCGTTGAAGGTTGCCATCACCGGCGGGACACGCAGCAGTGAAAGCGTCAGCGTAATCCCTGGCGGCGGAGAAGATCCGACGCAGAAAAAGGGAGAAGTACAGAAGGTCATGGATATGGATGCGCAGAAACGCAAGCTGGATGACATTCGTCTGAACCGTCTGCGTGAAAAGCTTGACCAGCTGATAGAAGCGGATCCAAGACTAAAAGCGCTGCGTCCCCATTTGATCATCAATATGGTGGAACAGGGCCTGCGGATCCAGATTATCGACAGCCAGAACCGGCCAATGTTTAAAACCGGCAGCGCCGAAGTGGAGACGTACATGCGCGATATTTTACGGGGAATCGCGCCGATCCTTAATGATATTCCGAACAAAATCAGCCTGGCCGGCCACACCGATGACTTTCAGTATGCTAAGGGTGACCGTGGGTACAGTAACTGGGAACTGTCAGCCGATCGTGCTAACGCCTCGCGGCGTGAGCTGGTGATTGGCGGGCTGGATAGCGGCAAGATGCTGCGCGTGGTCGGCATGGCCGATACCATGAGATTAAAAAACCGCGGCGCGAATGATGCTGTAAACCGTCGAATCAGTCTGCTGGTGTTGAACCATGACACCGAAGTGGAGATTCAAAAAGAAAACGCGGAAAGTGACGCGACGCAAATCGGCAACGATCCTGGCGCGCTTAAAGAAATCGTTGCCCCGGCCATACCGTCCGGAGCAACAAAAAACCCTGACCCTCAACCTTCAGAGGCTGGGCCAGCAGGTGATAAAGCGACGTCGGGAGCAGTAGCCCCGGTTAAGCCAACACCAGCGGTTCAGACCGATCGCGACTCACAGCAGAGGTGATACCGTGAGCATGGATATCAGCGATTTTTATCAAACGTTTTTCGATGAAGCCGACGAACTGTTGGCCGACATGGAACAACACCTGTTGGGGTTAGACCCGCAGGAACCCGACTCGGAACAGCTTAACGCTATCTTCCGTGCGGCCCACTCAATTAAAGGCGGAGCGGGGACCTTTGGTTTTACTGTATTACAGGAAACCACGCACATTCTGGAAAACATTCTCGACGGTGCTCGTCGCGGCGAAATGCAGCTGAGCACCGATATCATCAACCTGTTTTTGGAAACTAAAGATATTATGCAGGAACAGTTGGATGCCTATAAAACCGCCACGGAACCCAATGCCGAGACGTTTGAATACATCTGTCAGATGCTGCGTCAGCTGGCCCTGGAAGCCAAGGGTGAAGTGATTGAGCCGCCAAAAGTCCTGGCGACTGCGGCAGCTCCGGCAGCAGCCGCCGGTCTGAGACTGGCGCTGGTCGATCTCAAGCCGAACGAAATCCCGCTGATGCTGGAAGAGTTAGGTAATCTGGGCACGGTTTCTGATGTGGTTAAGGGTGAAACCTCCGTTGAACTCACCCTGGACTCCTCTGTAGGCCAGGATGACATCGTGGCTGTGCTTTGCTTTGTGATTGAAGAGTCGCAGATCAAATTCCCCGCCGCCGGTGCCACTGCGCCGGTAGCAGAAGTGGTGGTCGAAGAGCTGGTTGAAGAACCCGCTGCGCCGTTGGCGACAGTCAGCGACATCACGCCTGCGGTGAAACGCGAAGCGCCGAAAAAAGCGGCCGCGCCGAAAGTCAGCGAATCGACCAGCATCCGCGTTGCGGTGGAAAAAGTGGATCAGCTGATTAACCTGGTAGGTGAACTGGTGATCACCCAGTCTATGCTGGCGCAGCGTTCAGGCGAGCTGGATCCGGTGGCGCATGGCGACCTGCTGAACAGCATGGGGCAGTTAGAGCGTAACGCCCGTGACTTGCAGGAATCGGTGATGTCCATCCGTATGATGCCGATGGAATATGTCTTCAGCCGCTTCCCGCGTCTGGTTCGCGACCTGGCGAGCAAGCTCGGCAAAGAGGTGGAGCTGACCCTGCTGGGGAGTTCTACCGAACTGGATAAGAGCCTGATCGAACGCATTATTGACCCGTTAACCCATCTGGTGCGTAACAGCCTGGATCACGGTATCGAGTCACCGGAGAAACGTCTGGCTGCGGGCAAAGACGCGGTAGGTAACCTGACGCTCTCCGCCGAGCACCAGGGTGGCAACATCTGCATTGAAGTGGTGGATGATGGCGCGGGCCTGAACCGTGAACGTATTCTCGCCAAAGCGCTCTCTTCCGGCCTGCCGGTCAGCGAGTCGATGAGCGATGAAGAAGTTGGCATGCTGATCTTCGCCCCTGGCTTCTCAACGGCGGAGCAGGTGACCGACGTCTCCGGCCGCGGTGTGGGCATGGACGTGGTGAAGCGAAATATTCAGGAGATGGGCGGCCATGTCGAGATCTCCTCTAAGCAGGGCAAAGGCACCACCATCCGTATCCTGCTGCCGCTGACGCTCGCCATCCTCGACGGCATGTCCGTACGTGTGGCGAACGAAGTCTTTATCCTGCCGCTGAACGCGGTGATGGAGTCGCTGCAACCGCTGGCTGATGACCTGCATCCGCTGGCTGGAGGCGAGCGTGTGCTGGAAGTGCGTGGCGAATACCTGCCGCTGGTGGAGCTGTGGAACGTGTTCGACGTGCAGGGTGCAAAAACTGAAGCGACTCAGGGCATCGTGGTGATCCTGCAAAGCGCCGGAAAGCGCTATGCGATGCTGGTAGATCAGCTGATTGGTCAGCACCAGGTCGTGGTAAAAAATCTGGAAAGCAACTATCGCAAAGTGCCGGGTATCTCTGCGGCCACCATCCTGGGCGATGGCAGCGTGGCGCTGATTGTCGATGTTTCGGCACTACAGTCTCTCAACCGTGAAAAGCGTGTGGCGGGAGCCGCGGCCTGACTTTAACCGATTAAGGGTAGAACTATGACTGGAATGGCAACTGTCACTAAACTTGCTGGCGAAACCGTAGGCCAGGAGTTCCTGGTGTTTACGCTGGGAGACGAAGAGTATGGTATTGATATTTTGAAGGTGCAGGAGATCCGCGGTTACGACCAGGTGACCCGTATTGCCAACACCCCTTCATTTATCAAAGGTGTGACTAACCTGCGCGGCGTTATCGTGCCTATCATCGACCTGCGCCTTAAGTTTGCGCAGCCGGATGTGGAATATAACGAAAACACCGTGGTGATCGTACTCAATCTGGTACAGCGCGTGGTGGGTATTGTGGTGGATGGCGTCTCTGACGTGCTCTCCCTGACTACCGATCAAATTCGTCCTTCTCCGGAATTTGCGGTCACCATGTCTACCGAATACCTGACCGGCCTTGGCGCACTGGGCGACCGTATGCTGATCCTGGTGGATATCGAGAAGCTGCTGAACAGCGAAGAGATGGCCCTGGTGGACATACTGCGCAGCGCCTGATAGCCGGGCATGACGCTAACAGAGGGCTGTACGTAACGCGTACAGCCCTTTTTTTCAGGTGCAGACAGAGAAAATACCGCGCCTGAGGCAGCTTTAATTAACTACAAAAGTCTAAAGTAATGTTTGCTCTTTGATTTGAATAGCAAAATATATCTCTTACAGAACCCCTCTTCACCACATAAAGTTTCAATATCCCGCGCCGATAAATCTGATGTTGTTCCATTTAATACATCAAGGGTTCCCTATGTTTACACGCATCAAAGTGGTCACCAGCCTGCTGTTAGTGTTGCTGATCTTCGGCTCTATGCAGCTGATCTCCGGCGGTCTGTTTATTCGCGCACTGACCAGCGATAAAGAAAGCTTTTCCATTGCACAGAACTCCAGTGACAACGTAGCGGCGTTTACCGACGCGTGGATTGCGCTGAACCAGACCCGTATCGCCCTGAACCGCGGCATGCTGCGCCTGCAAAGTGAAACGGCCAACAGCATCAACAGCGCCTCTCTGACTGCTATCAGCGATCAGGGGAAAAGTTTACTGGCGGATGCGGATAAAAGTTATACCAAATATAAAAGTACCCCCAACACTAAAGGGCTGGATCCGCAGGTGATTTCCAATCTGGAAAGCAACTACGATCTCTACTCAAAAGCGCTGTCGCAGATGCTGGATCTGATGAGCAGCAAACAGCTTCCTGAGATGTTCAAACTGAACATCGAGCAGAAGCAGAACGAGATGCAGGCGGCCTATACTGCCTGGCGTAACGCGCAGAGCGTGATCACCGTGCAGGGCGTGGCGGCTAACGAAGCAGCCTACACCACCATGCTGTGGGTGATTGGCACGGTGATGGTGCTGATAGTCGCGCTGATTGCGCTCTGCTGGGTAGGGTTGCGCAAGGTGCTGATCACCCCGCTGCAAACCAGCATTACGCATATCAGTCATATCGCAGGCGGCGACCTGACCCATACGATTGAAGTTACAGGCCGTAATGAGATGGCCCAGCTGGCAGCCAGCCTGCTGGAGATGCAGCAGGCGCTGGTGCGTACCGTCAGCGACGTGCGTGACGGTTCCGATGCAATTTATACCGGTGCCAGCGAAATTGCCGCAGGAAATAACGATCTCTCTGCCCGTACTGAACAGCAGGCTGCCTCGCTGGAGCAGACGGCGGCCAGCATGGAGCAGCTGACTGCCACCGTGAAACAGAATGCGGAAAACGCCCGTCAGGCGTCCCAGCTGGCGCTCAGCGCCTCTGAAACGGCGATGAAAGGCGGCAAAGTGGTGGACGGCGTGGTGAAAACCATGAGCGATATTGCCGGAAGTTCCAAGAAAATTGCTGATATTACCAGCGTGATCGACGGCATTGCTTTCCAGACCAACATCCTGGCACTGAACGCGGCAGTAGAAGCTGCCCGTGCCGGTGAGCAGGGACGTGGCTTTGCGGTGGTGGCAGGCGAAGTGCGTAACCTTGCCCAGCGCAGTGCCCAGGCCGCGAAAGAGATTAAAAGCCTGATCGAAGACTCGGTAACCCGCGTAGACAGCGGTACCGCCCTGGTAGGCACGGCAGGTGAAACGATGTCGGATATCGTTAATGCGGTCACCCGCGTTACAGACATCATGGGCGAAATCGCCTCTGCGTCAGATGAGCAGAGCAAAGGCATTGATCAGGTTGGCACCGCCGTCACCGAGATGGATCGCGTGACGCAGCAGAACGCCTCGCTGGTTGAAGAGTCCGCTACTGCCGCCGCCGCGCTGGAAGACCAGGCCAGCCGTCTGACCCAGGCCGTGGCGGTATTCCGCGTGCGCAAAGAGCAGGGCATCAAGCCAGCGCAGCGTGCATCCTCTCTCAGCCGTCCGGCTCAGCCCGTGGCGCGTAAAGCCGCTGCGCCTGTTGCCTCCGAAGGCAACTGGGAAACCTTTTAATTTCTGAAATCCTGTAAGAGGTCTGTCCGCTGAGCAATCGGCGGACAACTGCATAAAGTTCCCCTCCATCGTGCCGATAACAGTGCCAATTGTTGTTCATTCAGAGGTAATCATGTTCAAGCGTATAAAGGTTGTTACGGGCCTCGTCAGCGTGCTGGTGCTGTTTGCACTGCTGCAACTGGGTACGGGTGGGTTGTTTTTCAGTACGGTCAAAAATGACAAAGACAATTTTGCTTTCAGCCAGCAGTTGCGCACGTTGCAGCAGGCGATGGGCACATCCTGGGTTTCACTGGTGCAGGCACGCAATACGGTGAACCGTGCGGGGATTCGTTATTTGCAGGATGCAAACCAGACGGGAGCGGGCGCCACAGTGGCAGAACTGATGACGCAGGCGAAGGAAGATCTCGAGACGGCTGATAAATCGCTGGCAGTGTTCAATGCTAATTTGTCAGAAAAGGGCAAATCAGCAGAAAACGTCAAAACGCTACTGGCAAATTATCAACAGCTGCATGATGCATTAGGTGAGCTGATAGTGGCGATGCAGGCGGGGCGCTTTGCCGAATTTGTTGCCCAGCCGACACAGAGTTATCAGGACCAGTTCGAAAAAACCTATAACGAGTGGCTGGAGACCAATAACCAGCTTACGGCCAATGGCGTTAAAGCAAACGAAACAGCATATCAGCAGACGCTGTGGCTGCTGCTGGCCGTGCTGCTAATCACCCTGACGGTTATTACGCTCGCCTGGAGCGGCATCTACAAAATTCTGCTGAGTCCGTTAAAAAGTAATATCGATCATATCCGTCATATCGCCAGCGGCGATCTGACGCAGTCTATTGAATCGCATGGCCGCAACGAGATGACGCAGCTTGCCGACAGCCTGCGTGATATGCAGCAGGCGCTGGTGCGCACGGTCAGCGATGTGCGTGATGGTTCTGACGCGATCTACACCGGCGCCAGTGAAATCTCCGCAGGAAATAACGATCTCTCATCCCGTACCGAACAGCAGGCTGCCTCGCTGGAGCAGACGGCGGCCAGCATGGAGCAGCTCACCGCTACCGTGAAGCAGAACGCCGAAAACGCCCGTCAGGCTTCACAGCTGGCGCTGAGCGCCTCTGAGACAGCGCAAAAAGGGGGCAAGGTGGTGGATGGCGTGGTGAAAACCATGAATGAGATAGCCGGAAGTTCCAAAAAGATCGCCGATATTACCAGCGTGATCGACGGTATTGCCTTCCAGACCAATATCCTGGCACTGAACGCCGCTGTTGAAGCCGCCCGTGCGGGTGAGCAGGGACGTGGCTTTGCGGTGGTGGCAGGCGAAGTGCGTAACCTTGCCCAGCGCAGTGCCCAGGCAGCGAAAGAAATTAAAGGACTGATTGAGGATTCCGTAGCCCGCGTGGATACCGGTTCTGTGCTGGTAGAGAGCGCCGGTGAGACCATGGCGGATATCGTCAGTGCGGTCACCCGCGTCACGGACATCATGGGCGAAATCGCCTCTGCGTCTGATGAGCAGAGCAAAGGTATTGACCAGGTCGGTACTGCGGTGACAGAGATGGACCGGGTAACGCAGCAGAACGCCTCGCTGGTGGAAGAGTCCGCTACCGCCGCAGCCGCGCTGGAACAGCAGGCCAGCCGACTCACTCAGGCGGTCGCGGTGTTCAGAATTCGTAAAGAAAATGTCATCCAGGCCGTTAATAGCAGTAAGGCAAATAAAAACCCACTTTTGAAGCCGGCAGCAGCCTTACCGAAAGCGCTTGCCGCGCCGACTTCAAATGATAATTGGGAAACGTTCTGACGCACTCATTAGCCGCTCAGATTGGGCGGCAACACCCGGAGGCTTTGATGGTTAGTCGTATTCGTATCTCTACCGCAATCTTCTTTTTGCTGGGGCTGTTTTGTCTGATGCAAATTGTGTGCAGCGGGCTGTCGTTTAACTCGTTTCGTCTGGATGCCCGCAATTTAAGTGAAGTGGAAGCCAGCAGTAACCAGCGTGAAGCGCTGGGAGAAACCTGGGCTGCCCTGCTGAGCGCGCGCGTTACGCTGAGCCGTGCGGGAACCCGTGCAGCGCTGAGCTTACCGCGCGATCAGGTCACAAGTTTGATGAGTAAGGCTCAGGAAGATCTGAATACTGCCGATAAAGCTTTTAAGCAATTTGATGCCATCCCGGTAATCACCCCGGAAGAGATCGAATTGAAGAAAGCGATGACTGCTGTTTATAACGATTACGCTCACGAACTTTCGCAACTGATCGCTTATTTGCAGAACTATCAGCTACAGGATTTCCTGGATTCGCCAACGCAGGGCGTTCAGAACAAGTTTCAGGTGCAGTACAACAGCTGGATGAAGCATATCGATGTTCTGCGTGAACATGCCAACCAGGCGGGTAAAGGTTTTTATAACCAGTCAAAAGTGATCTTTTTCGTGGCGGTGCTGCTCTCGCTGCTGGTCACGCTCGTAGGGGTCTGGTGGGTTCGTAAGGCGGTGGTTGCGCCTCTCTCCAGGATGCGCGGTCATTTTGAACGCATCGCCTCTGGTAACCTGGGCGGCACCATTGACACCCAGGGACGCAACGAACTGAGCCAGTTATTTATGAGCTTACAGGCGATGCAGCACTCGCTGGCAGAAACGGTAAGCAGCGTGCGGGAAGGGACGAATGCGATGCAAACCGGCATCCGTGAGATCGCTTCTGGCAACAACGATTTGTCTTCCCGTACCGAGCAGCAGGCGGCGTCACTGGCAGAAACAGCAGCCAGCATGGAGCAGCTGACGGCGACGGTAACCGGTAACGCCGAAAACGCCCGTCAGGCTTCTCAGCTGGCGAAAGAGGCTTCCACTACCGCACACAAAGGCGGCACGCTGACCAGCAAAGTGGTGACCACCATGAGCGAGATTGCCAGCAGCTCGAAGAAAATTGGCGATATCACCGGCGTGATTGATGGCATTGCATTTCAGACCAATATCCTGGCGCTGAATGCGGCGGTGGAAGCGGCCCGCGCGGGTGAGCAGGGCAGAGGCTTTGCCGTGGTCGCAGGCGAAGTTCGCAACCTGGCGCAGCGCAGTGCGCAGGCGGCAAAAGAGATTAAAGCGCTGATTGAAGCCTCGGTTAGTCGCGTTGATCAGGGTGCAGAGCTGGTGGCTTCGGCAGGCGAAACGATGGAAGAGATAGTGCAGTCCGTCACCCGCGTTAACGACATTATGGGTGAGATTGCTTCGGCATCGGACGAGCAGCGCAGGGGCATTGAGCAGGTCGCTCAGGCGGTCAGCCAGATGGACCAGGTGACACAACAGAACGCCGCGCTGGTAGAGGAAGCGGCAGCAGCCACAGAAGCCCTTGAAGCACAAGCCGAACACCTGTCGAACGCAGTGACGAGATTTTCACTGGACGCGGGGGACGCGCTCACAGGTCATCAGATCGGCATACAGGGAATATAGCTGTGTTTTAACCCCTTAATCAGCACTTTGCAGGGTAGCCTTACATGAAAAAATCGACGTTGTTAGCACCGCAGGAGAATGCCACGCTGCTGTCCCAGATGGTTCAGCGCCTGCCGTTATCCGATACGCACTTTAAGCGTATCAGTCAGTTGATCTACCAGCGCGCTGGCATCGTTCTCGCCGATCATAAGCGAGAAATGGTTTATAACCGCCTGGTTCGTCGGTTGCGGATGTTAGGCATAGACGATTTTGGTCGTTACCTTGCGCTGCTGGAGAGCGATTCCAACAGCCCGGAGTGGCAGGCTTTTATTAACTCGCTGACCACCAACCTGACGGCATTTTTTCGCGAGGCGCACCACTTCCCGATTCTGGCAGAACATGCCAAACGGCGCAGCGGCAGCTTTAACGTCTGGTGTGCAGCAGCGTCTACCGGCGAGGAGCCTTATTCCATCGCCATGACGCTGAGCGAGACGCTGGGAGCAGGGCCGGGCAAGTTTCAGGTACATGCCAGCGACATTGATACGCAGGTGCTGGAGAAGGCGCTGGCGGGCGTTTATCGCCAGGAAGAGCTACGCACGCTCTCGCCTCAGCAGCTGCAAAAGTTCTTTTTCCGTGGCACCGGCCCGCATTCAGGCATGGTCAGAGTCCGGCCTGAGCTGGCGAACAGCATTACTTTTGCGCAGCTCAATCTGCTGGGCAATGAGTGGGCGCTGCCGGGGCCGTTTGACGCCATATTTTGTCGTAATGTCATGATCTATTTTGATAAAGAGACGCAGGAAAAGATTTTAAGGCGCTTTGTCCCCATGCTGAAACCCGGCGGGATCCTGTTTGCCGGACATTCAGAGAACTTCAGCCAGATCAGTAAAGAATTTTATCTGCGCGGTCAGACAGTCTACGGACTGACTAAGGAAAGATAATGGGAAAAATCAGAGTGTTATGCGTAGATGATTCTGCGTTAATGCGTCAGTTGATGACAGAAATCATAAACAGCCATGCGGATATGGAGATGGTGGCTTCGGCACCAGACCCGCTGGTGGCAAGGGATTTGATCAAAGAGTTTAATCCGGACGTGCTGACGCTGGATGTGGAAATGCCGCGTATGGACGGACTCGATTTCCTGGAAAAGCTGATGCGCCTGCGGCCTATGCCGGTGGTGATGGTCTCTTCCCTGACCGGTAAAGGTTCGGAAGTCACGCTTCGTGCGCTGGAGTTAGGGGCGGTGGATTTTGTCACTAAACCTTCGCTGGGCATCCGTGAAGGGATGCTGGCTTACAGCCAGATGATAGCGGACAAAGTTCGCGCCGCCTCCCGAGCCAAACTGCATCTGCGCGGGCCACAGGGCACGCCGGTGATGCTGAAAGCGGGGCCGCTGCTGAGCAGTGAAAAGCTGATAGCGATAGGCGCCTCGACGGGGGGGACGGAAGCGATCAGACATGTGCTGCAACCCTTGCCCGCCACCAGCCCGGCACTGCTGATTACCCAGCACATGCCGCCAGGTTTTACCCGCTCTTTTGCCGAGCGGCTGAACAAGCTCTGCCAGATCACGGTGAAAGAGGCAGAAGATGGCGAGCGTATTCTGCCGGGCCACGCCTACATTGCGCCGGGTGCCATGCATCTGGAGCTGGCAAGAAGCGGTGCCAACTATCAGGTCAAGCTGAATGAAGGGCCGCCGGTCAACCGCCATAAACCGTCGGTGGACGTGCTGTTTAAATCAGTGGCTCAGCACGCAGGACGAAACGCCGTTGGCGTCATTCTCACGGGCATGGGCAACGACGGTGCCGCCGGTCTGCTGGCCATGAACAAAGCGGGCGCCTGGACGATTGCCCAGAATGAAGCAAGTTGTGTCGTATTTGGCATGCCACGAGAGGCAATTGCCCTCGGGGGAGCCAGTGAAGTGGTGGATCTTCACCAAATCAGTCAGCACATGCTGACCAAAATTAGCGCCGGACAGGCATTACGTATTTAACGCAGCGCCCGTCCAGCGGGCTACAAAATAACGGGAGTGAGTATGGTTGATAAAAATATGCGTTTTCTGGTGGTCGACGATTTCAATACGATGCGTCGTATTGTTCGTAACCTCCTGAAGGAGCTTGGCTTCAATAACGTTGATGAAGCGGAAGATGGTGTGGATGCCCTGAACAAACTGCGAGCTGGCGGCTTTGATTTTGTGGTATCCGACTGGAATATGCCCAACATGGATGGTCTGGAACTGCTGAAGACCATTCGTGCTGATGCGGCGATGAGCAAGTTACCGGTGCTGATGGTCACGGCGGAAGCCAAGAAAGAGAACATTATTGCGGCTGCTCAGGCTGGTGCCAGCGGCTATGTCGTTAAACCTTTTACTGCAGCGACCCTTGAAGAGAAGTTAGGCAAGATCTTCGAAAAGCTGGGTATGTAAGGAGCCGAGATGAGCACACTTCCGACACCAAATGTTGATGCGGCTTCCGCCAACGACATAATCTCCCGAATTGGTTCGCTGACGCGGATGCTGCGCGACAGCCTGCGTGAATTGGGACTGGATCAAGCTATTGCTGACGCGGCGGAAGCGATTCCTGATGCCCGCGACCGCCTGGATTACGTAGTGCAAATGACCGCTCAGGCGGCAGAACGTGCGCTGAACTGCGTGGAGGCTTCACAGCCACGTCAGACGCTGATGGAAGATGGCGCGAAAGCGCTGAAAGGTCGTTGGGATGCGTGGTTTGAAAACCCTGTTGAACTGGCAGATGCCCGCTCACTGGTTTCGGATACCCGTGGTTATCTGGACTCCGTGCCTGAACACACCGCTTTCACCAACGCGCAGCTGATGGAAATCATGATGGCGCAGGATTTCCAGGACCTGACCGGTCAGGTTATCAAGCGCATGATGGATGTGATCCAGGAGATTGAGCGCCAGCTGTTAATGGTGCTGCTGGATAACATTCCAGACCAGGCTTCCCGTCCGAAGAAGGATGTGGACAGTTTGCTGAATGGTCCCCAGATCAACGGTACTGCGCCTGGCGTGGTAGCGAATCAGGATCAGGTGGACGATCTGCTGGACAGCCTCGGGTTTTAAGCTTGTCTGTGACAGGAGCTGGCGCCCGCCAGCTCCTGCTATTTTTACTATCCCGCAAATAACCCCCTTTTTACGCGTTTACTCGCGGCATCATCCCTGCGCCAATTTGGCATGCTGGCACCTGAAATTCCCTATTGAGGAAAGGCTGCCGTGGCCGGAGACAGTGAAGAGGAAAAGACCGAATCCGCAACCCCCCACCGAATAGAAAAAGCACGAGAAGAGGGACAGATACCGCGTTCGCGCGAGCTGACTTCCGTGCTGATGCTGGTGGCGGGGCTGTCTATTTTGTGGATGACCGGGGCCTCTATGGCGCGAAAAATCGGTGCGCTGCTGGCCGACGGGCTTAAATTCAATCACTCCGTGGTCAGCGATACCAGCCAGATGTTCCATCTGATGGGAAACCTTGTGACTCAGGGCGTGTTTGCGCTGATCCCGATGATGGGCGGTCTGGTACTGGTCGCTATCGCCGCGCCGATGCTGCTGGGCGGCCTCGTTTTCAGCAAGGCGCTTAAGTTCGATCTGGGAAAAATGAACCCGATAAAAGGGTTAGGGCGGCTCTTTTCCGCTCAGTCCGCCGCTGAATTACTGAAGTCCATATTGAAAGCGCTGCTGGTAGGCTGCGTGACCTGGCTTTATATCAGCAGCCACTGGCCGGATATGCTGCGGCTGATCAGCGAAAACCCCTACAGCGCACTGGGAAACGCGCTGAATATGATTGCGATGTGCAGCATCCTGATCGTTCTGGGGCTGTCGCCGATGGTGGGCTTCGACGTGTTCTGGCAGCTCTACAGCTACTTCAAGGGGCTGCGCATGACCCGTCAGGATATCCGCGATGAGTACAAGCAGCAGGAAGGTGACCCGCACGTTAAAGGGCGCATAAGGCAGCAAATGCGTGCCGCAGCCCGCAGACGCATGATGGCCGATGTGCCGAAAGCGGATGTTATCGTCACCAACCCGACGCACTACTCTGTCGCCTTACAGTATGACGAACGCAAGATGAGCGCCCCGAAAGTCGTAGCGAAAGGGGCAGGGGAAATTGCCCTGCGCATTCGTGAATTAGGTAAAGAGCACCGTATTCCTGTTTTAGAAGCACCGCCGCTGGCGCGTGCGTTGTACCGACACAGTGAGATTGGCCAGCATATTCCGGGAACGTTATATGCGGCCGTAGCAGAAGTGTTAGCCTGGGTATGGCAACTCCGTCGCTGGAAGCTGGAGGGTGGCCTGGCCCCGAAAAAACCTGACAATTTACCGGTGCCGGAAGCACTGGACTTTGCCACAAGAGAAGATGACTGATGGCGAATCTGGCCGCTTTATTACGGTTACCGAATGTTAAAGATACCCAATGGCAGGTAATGGCCGGGCCGGTATTGATTCTGATGATCCTCTCGATGATGGTGCTGCCGCTGCCGCCTTTCATCCTGGATCTGCTGTTCACCTTTAATATCGCGCTGTCGATCATGGTGCTTCTGGTGGCGATGTTCACGCAGAAGACGCTGGAGTTCGCTGCCTTCCCGACCATTCTTCTCTTTTCAACGCTGTTGCGCCTGGCGCTGAACGTTGCTTCCACCCGTATCATTCTGATGGAAGGCCATACCGGAGCGTCTGCCGCAGGTCAGGTTGTTGAAGCCTTTGGTCACTTCCTGGTGGGCGGTAACTTCGCCATCGGTATCGTGGTGTTTATCATCCTCGTTATCATCAACTTCATGGTTATCACCAAAGGTGCGGGGCGTATCGCCGAAGTGGGCGCGCGCTTTGTACTGGACGGAATGCCCGGTAAGCAGATGGCTATCGATGCCGACCTGAATGCCGGTTTGATTGGGGAAGATGAAGCTAAGCAGCGCCGCTCTGATGTGACGCAGGAAGCAGACTTCTACGGATCGATGGACGGTGCGAGTAAGTTTGTCCGTGGGGATGCCATCGCCGGGATCATGATCATGGTGATCAACGTGGTGGGCGGGCTGCTGGTCGGCGTCATCCAGCACGGGATGGATGTGGGGCACGCTGCCGAAAGCTATACGCTGCTGACCATTGGTGATGGTCTGGTGGCGCAGATCCCTGCTCTGGTTATCTCAACCGCTGCCGGTGTGATCGTGACCCGCGTGGGCACCGATCAGGACGTGGGCGAGCAGATGGTCACCCAGCTGTTCAAAAATCCGCGCGTGATGATGCTGAGTGCTGGCGTACTGGGCCTGCTGGGCCTGGTGCCGGGCATGCCAAACCTGGTATTCCTGATGTTTACCGCGGCGCTGCTTGGTCTTGCCTGGTATCTTCGCGGCAAGGAAAGTAAGCCTAAAGCTGAACCCAAAATACAGCCGAAACAGATTGAAACCGCCTCCAACACCGAAGCCTCCTGGACCGACGTCCAGCTGGAAGATTCGCTGGGAATGGAAGTGGGTTACCGCCTGATCCCGATGGTTGACCATCAGCAGGATGGGGAACTGCTGGGACGTATCCGCAGCATCCGTAAAAAATTCGCTCAGGAGATGGGCTTCCTGCCGCCGGTTGTGCATATTCGCGACAATATGGATCTGCCGCCTGCACGTTACCGCATTCTGATGAAAGGGGTGGAAATAGGCAGCGGGGATGCCTACCCTGGTCGCTGGATGGCGATAAACCCCGGCACCGCAGCAGGCAGCCTGCCGGGTGAAGCAACAGTAGATCCCGCTTTTGGCCTTGCGGCCACCTGGATTGACAGTGCGCTGAAAGAGCAGGCGCAGATCCAGGGCTTTACCGTGGTGGAAGCAAGTACCGTGGTGGCAACCCATATGAACCATCTGATTGGTCAGTATGCCAGCGAGCTGTTTGGCCGCCAGGAAGCGCAGCAGCTGCTTGACCGCGTCACGCAGGAGATGCCGAAGCTGACGGAAGATTTAATTCCCGGCGTTATCACCCTGACCACGCTGCATAAAGTGTTGCAGAACCTGCTGGCTGAACGCGTCTCTATTCGTGATATGCGCACCATTATCGAGACGCTGGCGGAACACGCTGCCGTGCAGAGCGATCCGCACGAGCTGACCTCCGTGGTGCGCGTCGCGCTGGGCCGTGCTATTACGCAACAGTGGTTCCCTGGAAATGGCGAGGTGCAGGTTATTGGATTAGATACCACGCTGGAACGTCTGCTGTTGCAGGCATTGCAGGGCGGTGGTGGACTGGAGCCAGGGCTGGCTGACCGTCTGATGGCGCAGGCGCAGGGCGCGCTGGATCATCAGGAGTCGCTGGGCGCACCGCCAGTGCTGCTGGTTAACCATCCGCTGCGTGCCCTGCTGGCCCGCTTCCTGCGCCGCAACATGCCGCAGATGATGGTGATCTCCAACCTGGAGCTGACCGATAATCGTCAGATCCGCATGACCTCTACCATTGGGGGCCACTGATGAAACAACTGCTGTGCCTGCTGGCGTTTCTGCCGGGACTCGCCTGCGCCAGCGGCGCCTGGCAGGCCAGTTCTCCTGGGCCAGGGTTGCAGAACCGTGGCATGCAGGCTTCATCGCCGGCGTTGACGGCCAGAGAACCCGTTGACGGAGCGATTACCGAGGTCTCCTGGCGCTATGTGCTGACCGGGCCTGCACCCTCCGGCCTGGTGGTTCATCTCTGTGCGGAAAAGCGCTGCGTTCCGCTTGACGGTGCCAGTGGGACAACGCGTGGGTTAAGTAACCTGACAGCTTATCAGGGGCTTTACTTTGTTTATGGTGTTCAGGGTAAGGGCAGGCTGCACAGGGATTTGCGGGTGCTGAGTAATCAGGTCATGGTCAATTACCATTAGATGCCGGGCCGCTCTGAAACGCAAAAAGGGGACGAATCGCTTCGTCCCCTTTTTTGATCTGCAAAAAAATTACATTCTCTCTACAGTCTCGATTCCCAGCGTATCCAGCCCCTGCTTCAGAGTTCTGGCGGTTAACAGCGCCAGTTTCAGCCGGCTCTGCTTTGTCGCTTCGTCACTGGCCGTCAGGATTGGGCAGTGCTCATAGAAGCCAGAGAAGAGACCGGCCAGCTCATAGAGGTAAGCGCACATCACATGAGGCGTACCGTCACGGGCGACCTGAGTGATCGTCTCTTCAAACTGCAACAGCCGAACCGCTAATGCCGCTTCACGATCTTCAGTGATCTGCACCTTGCCCGTAACCCCGGACTCATCAATCCCCGCTTTACGGAACACCGACAGCACACGGGTATAGGCATACTGCATATATGGCGCGGTATTCCCTTCAAAGGCCAGCATGTTGTCCCAGTCGAAGATGTAATCTGTGGTGCGACTCTTGGACAGGTCAGCATATTTAACCGCGCCGATGCCGACGGTGTTAGCCAGCGCTTTCAGCTCGTCTGCTGGCATATCCGGGTTTTTCTCTGCCACCAGCTTAGTGGCGCGCTCTACCGCTTCATCCAGCAGATCGGAGAGCTTGATGGTACCGCCCGCGCGGGTTTTAAACGGCTTGCCATCTTTTCCAAGCATCATGCCAAACGCATGGTGCTCCAGCGGCACGGACTCCGGCACATAGCCAGCTTTACGCACGATAGTCCAGGCCTGCATCAGATGCTGGTGCTGGCGCGAATCGATGTAATAGAGCACACGGTCGGCATGCAGCGTCTCGTAACGGTATTTGGCACAGGCAATATCCGTTGTGGTGTAGAGATAACCGCCATCCTTTTTACGGATGATGACGCCCATCGGGTCGCCATCTTTGTTTTTATACTCGTCAAGAAACACCACCGTGGCGCCTTCACTCTCTACCGCCAGACCTTTGGCTTTCAGGTCTTCGACAATGCCCGGCAGCATGGCGTTGTAAAGACTTTCGCCCATCACATCTTTGCGGGTCAGCGTGACGTTCATGCGGTCATAAATCAGCTGATTCTGCGTCATGGTGATATCCACCAGCTTCTTCCACATGGCACGGCAATATTCATCGCCTCCCTGGAGCTTAACCACATAGCCACGCGCCCGCTCGGCAAACTCCGGGTCTTCGTCATAGGTGCGCTTTGCTTCGCGGTAGAAGTTTTCCAGGTCGGAGAGCGCAATCTCTTCGTGATGCTCATTCTGCTGCTTCTCCAGGAAGGCGATCAGCATACCGAACTGGGTGCCCCAGTCGCCCACGTGGTTGGCGCGAATAATATTGTGGCCGAGGAACTCCAGCGTGCGCACGGCGGCATCACCGATGATGGTGGAGCGTACATGACCCACATGCATCTCTTTCGCCACATTGGGTGCAGAGTAATCAATGACGATGGTTTGCGGCGTGACGGGCGCAACACCCAGACGAGGCGCGGCCGCTACCTGGTCAACCTGAGCAGAGAGCCAGGCTTTATCCAGAAACAGGTTAATGAAACCAGGACCGGCGATCTCGACTTTGCTGGCTATGCCGGTCAACGCCAGGTGCTTCAGAACCTCTTCTGCCAGTTGTCGGGGTGCCATACCGAGCTGTTTGGCTACGGCCATGATGCCGTTCGCCTGGTAATCACCAAACTGGATCCTGGCAGACTGCCGCACCTGCGGTTCACAATCGGCCGGAGCGCCGGCCGCGATCATCGCCTGACTGACTTTTTCTGAGAGAAGCGCCTGAATATTCACAAGTTACCTTATATGCTAAAAAAGCCTGCTTTTATGCAGACCGTCACCCTGAGCGAGGCCAGCCAACAAGGTTCTGTTGTACACTGGTACCGCTAAAAAAGAAGGGGAAAAGTATACTGCATTTCAGGCAGAGTTATCCAGGAACCTGAGAACGTCTGGCGAGGGCGGCGGGAAACGGCTCTGTTTCCCGCCAGAGTCTTTAACGGCGACGGGCTGCACGATGGGGGCGATGGGGACTAGCAACGGTGGTTTTATCGTTAATTACCTTCCAGTGGCGGACCAGCGCAAACCCCATCATTGCAATCAGCACTGCAACTAAAATTAACATAAGCATTTTGCTTTTCCTTGATGTGAGGGTCAGAACAAATCTATAAGGATGCAGAATAACCTACAACGGGTTGTAGAGGATTTAAGAATAGTCGCATTGTATAAATTTAACTAAATTAAAACAGAAGCTTAAATGGCACTTTCTAAATATTAGCCTGGCTCTGAACCAGCTTAAACTGGAAATTTGATTTAAATATCGTCTCAAAAGAGCAGGTTCTTAATGAATTGTGGCGTAATCATCAATTACGCTGGCCCGGTAATCAGGGGTGGCAGAAAATGAATGTTAAGAAAAACTACAGTAAGGTAAGCAAATGACGCTGTTTGCAGGCAAAAATGCAGAAGAATTAAACGATCTGGCTAATGATTTACCCCGTTTTTTACACGCTCTTGACAATTTAGCGGATCGACTGGGGCTGGTGCTGGCGCAGCTGGAGGTCGATCATATTGCGGTGCGTTGTCATCAGAACAGCACGGCAGAGCGCTGGAAAACGGGCTTTTTGCAGCATGGAATCCTGTTTTCTGAAAAAGAGATCAATGGCCGTCCTGTGTGCCTTTTTGAACTGGAGTCGCCGTTAAGTGTGGGGCCGTGGGAGATAAGCGTAGTTGAACTGCCCTGGCCAGGTAACCGCCTCTATCGCCACGAAGGTTGGGAACATGTAGAAGTGGTTTTACGGGGAGATGTGGAGCAATTAGGCAGCCGGGCGCTGGCGCTTTGCTCAGACAGCGGGCTGACTCAGCAGGGGATCTCCATTAAAAGCAGCGCCCCAAAGGGCGCAGGAGAGCGGTTGCCTAATCCTACCCTGGCGATTACCGACGGCACCGTGACCATCAAGTTCCATCCCTGGAGCCTGAAAGAGATTGTCGAAAGCGAACTATAGGGTGTTCTGACGAGGGAGCGCTCTTATAGCGTTCTCCATCCGCTTTAATGCTTCCTCCACCAGCGCGCGTGGACAACCAAAATTGAAGCGGACAAACCCGTCATCGCCAAAGTCACGCCCTGGCGAGAAACCCAGTCCATGCTGTTCAAAGAACTGCGCGGGGCTGGCGACCTTAAGCTGGCTGGCATCAATCCACGCGAGATAGGTGGCCTCTGGCGCAACCAGCGACAGGCCGGGCATTGCATTGACGCGGCGGGTGATAAGGTCACGGTTTTCACGGAGGTAAGCCAGTTTTTCCTCCAGCCACGGCTGACCGTCCCGCCAGGCTGCCGTGGCGGCAACAAAGGCAAGAATATCAACGTCAGGAACGATCCCCCGGCGCTGTTGGGTAAAGCGTTTGCGCAGTTCAGGATTGGGAATAATCGCCAGAGAAGCGCCCAGCCCGGCAATATTGAACGCCTTAGAAGGTGACATCAGAGTCACTGAGCGCTGCGCGGCGTCCTCGCTCAGGCTGGCAAAAGGAATATGTCTGACGCCAGGCTCCAGCAGCAGATCGCAGTGGATCTCATCGGAACAAACGATCAAATTATGCCGTTTAGCAAAGCGCAGCTGTGCTTCAAGCTCATCCCGACGATAGACCGTTCCACCCGGATTGTGCGGGTTACACAGCATCAACAGCTTTTCGTTTCCACTCATTTGTGGCTCGAGCGCCGCGAGATCCATCACCCAGCGATTTTCCTCTAATCGCATCTGCGCATTCAGCTGCGTGCGTTTAGCAAGGGCGGACGCGGAACGGAAAGGGGGATAAATGGGCGTAGGGGCAAGGGTACCCTGATGCGATTCAGTAAAAGCGCGCACGGCCAGGTTGAGTCCGCTGACGATGCCGGGTAAAAATACCAGCCACTCAGGTTGCACCGCCCACTGATACCGTTCAGCAAGACGGGCAATAATCACTTCCATTAATTCTGTCGGGGGTTTTCCGTAGCCAAAAACCCCATGCTCCACACGCTGCTTAAGTGCATCAATAACACAGTCCGGTGAACGAAAATCCGTGTCAGCTACCCAGAGCGGCAGGATGTCCTGATCACCATATTTTTGCCATTTCAGGCTATCGCTGTGACGGCGATCGATCCGTTCATTAAAATTGCATGCCATGTTAGTGATTCCCGTTACTATTAATCTCAGGTTCCGGAGTCAGACTAAACATCCGGAAAGATTTACACAACCAGCCAGCAGTCATTAACAGGAGGATGGGATGCTAAAACTGGAAGTATGCTGCTATGGAGTCGATTGTGCACTGGCTGCCGAAAAAGCAGGCGCGGATCGGGTAGAGTTATGTGCTGCCCCTGCCGAAGGCGGATTAACCCCCTCAGCTGGTAGCCTGAAACAGGCCAGGGCGGCACTCACCTTGCCCGTTCATCCTATTGTTCGCCCACGCGGTGGCGACTTTTGCTTCACGAACAGTGAATTTAATGAGATAAAATCAGATATCGCCCTGATCCGTGAACTCGGTTTTCCCGGCGTGGTGGTGGGCATACTCGATGTGGATGGTCATATTGATCTGCCGAGAATGAAGCAGATCATGCCACTGTGTGAAGGTATGGCGGTAACCTTTCACCGCGCTTTCGATCTTTGCCACAGTCCATTAATGGCGCTGCAACAGCTGACCGACCTGGGTGTGGCGAGGATCCTTACTTCTGGTCAGCAGCAAAGCGCGGAAAGCGGATTAGCGCTGCTTAAGGAACTAAACCGGATGACACGGGGTCCTATCATTATGGCTGGGGCCGGCGTGCGCCTCAGTAATTTGCAAAAGTTTATTGATGCTGGTTTGAGTGAAGTTCACAGCTCAGCCAGTCAGCGGGTTGCCTCACCCATGCGTTACCGCAAAGCCGGTGTCTCTATGAGTTCTGTAGCAGAAACCGACGAGTTCAGCCGCACCTGCGTGGATACCGATATGGTTGAAGCGATGAAGGTGGCGCTGTCGCTCAGTTCGCCGGTGAGGGTCGCCTGACGCCGATTTTGCCGCGCAGCACGCCAGTAAAAGACGTGATGTTTGCAAGTACCAGGCCCCATCATTTTGGTGGGGCTTTTTTTCGTCATTTCAGTAACTTAAATTCTAGTGGGGTGTTCTAGGGGTGCAATGATAGTGAAATATGCGCGGAAATGACAGCGAAAAAACGAGAATATAAAGGGGCTTATTAAGCCCCATGCGGATTCACTTTTGCAGGGACTGGTGAAGTTCAATTCCCTCGGTCCTTTGTTGATCGATGTAATCAGCCAGGTCTTTGATGTGAACCATCCTGGGTGCCTTCTGAGTACTTCCTGCACGGAAGGTCACAACAGGCAGTTTGCAGGTTGCTGCTCTTCTTTCAGCATGCTCTGGCTTCATGCGAAAATACTTTTCGCTGACCTGCGAAAGTGGGATCACCGCAGTGTTGTATTCTGCCATCAGTAAAAACATCGTGTTCATAATCTCATCTCCCATCTTTATTACCCGCTGCAACGGGAATAAAACTACCGTGACATGTCACGCCTGTAATTACAGGTCATGCCAACCAAAAGTTTGCCAACATTCCGAATCTCCGATAGAGAGGAAGTAACACCCATTCGGATCGCCAGGCAGTTTGTCTTTGCACTTTTCACAATGCCTTTGCTTCAGGGCGTTTAGGGCCGGCTGCAGTTCTGCATTGTCTTTGCGAATGAGCATAGAGATGTACTCGTTCAGTTCATAAGGCTCGCGGAACGGGCGACGTGCGGCGCAGTTCTGCGCCAGCATCTCCAGTTCCTGCTTATCAAGCTGCAACTCAAGCTTGCCAAGTCCGGCGCCAGCCTGCCGCGCACGCTGCGCGGCTTTACGTTCTGCGGGGGATTTAGGCATCGCTTTTGACCTCTCTACAAACAGGGCATGAGTTGTCAGTCATTGAATACGGGAAGCTGCTATCCAACTCATCACACCACTGAAGATGTTCGTAACACCAGAATGGCTCCCAAGGCATCCGGTAGTACTTCATCTGGCACGTGATGAGGTAAGGCACCGGCAATGGCGGCAGTTCCTCAGGGAGAAGTTTGTCTGTCAGCTCGCGTTCTGCACGTGAAAGCAGACTCTCAAGCACCTCATTGTCCTTCTCTAGCAGGTCAACTTTGCTCTGCAACTCAGCTTTAGTTGGCATCACTCCCCTCCCTTACGCGCTGGCTGGCCTGCCGCTTCAAACTCTGCATCAACGATATAATCGTGAGCCTCGCGGGCCAGCATGCCCATTGAGTGGATGGTGTCCTGTGCCTGTGCAAGCGTCAGATTCTGCTTGTTGCTGAGGTTGACGATAGCCAGTACCTGATTGCGGACGATTTTCAGCAATGGCGGTTCAATGAGCAGTTGGGTTACGTTAGACATCATCACCTCCCGGCGCTGGGGCTGCTGCCATGCGGCGGATGATGTTTTTCACCTCTTCAATGCGGCAGTCATCATCAGAATCAATCGTGTCGATCCGGTCAAGCATCACCAATGCTGCATTAGCGTCACCACTTGCAGTCCATCCATCCGGCGCGTTGGGTGCTGGTGGGGTGGATACGTCATGGGTTTTAACGCCAAACAATTCAGCCAACGCCTTATAGTTCAGTTCCGCATGATATCGGTCTTTGCATTTAACCAGCTTTTGCGCAGCATCATAAACTGGCATCACCTCCAACAGTGCGCGGACCATCTTGCCTATTTCACCCACTGTCACCCCCTCTAGAATTGGGTCGGCATCGCATGGTTCGGCGCTCAAGGCGTATACAATTTCCTGCAACCGTTCCCGGCTGAGGGTTGTGATTGGGTTAGTCATCGCTATCGTCCTCCACGGTGACGCCCTGTGCCAGTTTGCGAAACGCGGCCCATATCTTGGCTGCATCTGCCGTGCAATCCACGAACCCGCCGCACTCGTCATACAGAACCTTGCGGGTATCTCCTTTGGCAGCGCTGCGGGCTGAGGGGCGGTGTAAACGATGCGACATTCTTCCCCGCATTCTTTCGCCTCATGGTAAAGATATGCTTTGCAGTCATAGTATTTACTGTCATCAATTAACTGGTAAATAGCCTCGCCAGCTGCGGCGTTGTGCCGGGCCATTTCTCTTGATTCGATTCTCAGGCGGTGAAGCTCCAGTAAAAGGCAAAGCAATTCAGGGTCGCCATCCTCTCCAACCATCTCATACCATTGGATTAATTCTGCAAGCCCGCCATCAGGCTGCGCTCTTTCAGCTTATCCAGGTCGCTCATGGCTTCACCTTAGATGCGCGGTCGGCATCGAATTGTTCTTTTGTCATAGACACACAGGAAAGGCGGTAGTAACCATCACCAACCTGCACTGACATTTCCGCGCCTTTAGCCATCCCATGCATCATGTGGTGCGTGAAGGCAGACACTACTTCCGTAGTAGCGGGGCATTTATCAAGCGCTGACCCTGCTTTACTGGTCCTCGCCAGATATATTTCGCCGGTAAGTGCAGAGACAAAAACTGTGTGATTGTGAATGCTCATGGCTGCTCCCCCGCGCGGATTGCTTTTGAAAGCCATTGCAGCGTCATAATTTGAACGCCGATATTTGAGAATTTTTTGGATAAGTGACTCTCTGCAATATCAACGCCCTGCGCACGAATCTCGCGGATAGCTGCGTCAGTGGCTGGGGTTTTCAGGTCAACCAGCAGGCGAACGCTTTCTTCGTTTTCCGGGTCAACTGATTCCATCCAGCCGATAGTTTGATCAATAGCTTTTCGCATGTTTGAATTCTCAGCCGCCTGTTTATGCACCTGCTCTTGCAGCGCGTCACGCTCGACATAAACGGCCTTCACAGCTTCAGCATCTTCACGAAAGCGCAGATCAACGATGCCCTGGCTCAGTCCTTTTCCGTCCCTTTCGTAGAACATCCAGAATTGTGCGTACTCGTCCAGCACGCGCCCGCATTCGCTATGTAGTGGTCAACAAAAACTGGCCACGGTTTTAGAGTTTTTCCAGAACAATCGCTCTGATTCATTTGGCGTCAAACCACCATTATATTGATGAGGTCTGAGCTGGCTGTAATATCCCGTTATGTAATTCGTTATCGCTGTCCTGGCTTCGCTAAAATTAGCGTATCCATTATCCGGCACCCACTCCGTTTTCAGACTTCTAAAAAAACGTTCCATTGGGCTGTTATCCCAGTAACTCCCTCTGCGACTCAGGCTTTACTTTATCTGATACCGCCACAGTAACTGACTGAAATTCCTGCTGGTATAGTGGCTGCCTTGATCCGAGTGATACAGTAAATTAGCGGGCTTTCCTCGCGTTTCCCAGGCCATGGACAGCGCTTTACCTGTCAGTGCAGAGTCCGGTAAAAAAGACATCGCCCAGCCAACGGGTTTACGGGAAAACAGATCAAGCACAACGGCTAAATAAGCCCAGCGTTTACCCGCCCAGATATACGCCACATCATCGCACCAGACCTGATTAGGCTCTGTTACTGAAAACTGGCGTTCCAGATAATTGGGGATCTCAACGTGTTCCTTAGATGCCTTCTTATATCGATGACCAGGCTGCTGACAGGTGATGAGATTAAGTTCTTTCATTAGCTTTGTTGCCCGCCAGCGGCTCAGTTTTACGCCTTTGGTGGTGACCATCGCGGCAATATTACGTGCACCTGCGGAGCCATTACTTTCGCGATAGCTTTCACGAACAAGACTGAGTAATGCCACGCGTGTGGCATCGGGCTTCTTTGGCTGCCGCCAGTATTTATAGCTGCTGCGATGAACCTCAAACACGTTGCACACAACGGCAACGGGAAACCGCGCTCTGAGTTTCTCAACTAATGAGAACTGTTCAGGGAGTCTGACATCAAGAGCGCGGTAGCCTTTTTTAATGTATCTCTTTCCATTTCAACGCGTTGAATTCTCTTCTTCAGTTTGCGTATTTCAATCTGCTCAGGTGTCATGGGTGAAGCTATGGGTGATTTCCCCGCTCGTTCTTCTTTCAACTGCCGAACCCACTTATCCATCGTTGATTTGCCGACATTCATTGCCGTGGCAGCGGCGGCAACGGTGTAATGCTGATCGAGTACAAGCTGGGCAACTTCGAGGCGAAACTCGGGGCTAAAATTGCGTCTGTTACGTCCGGTCATAATGTCACCTGTTTTGACTATGAGGTGATGATATCACCTCTATTCAGGTGGCCAAATTCAGTGTGCCACTACATATCAATTTCCCTAATGCGGTTCTTGGCGCGGTATGCTCGCTTGGAAACGTAACGTCTTACGATACAACCAAGCAAGGTTTTGTTTCATCGTCAACTACTACATCCGGTTTTACTATTGGCACCGGCTACACTGCATCTAACTCAACTGTAACAATTTTTGCGGTAGGATATTAATATGAACTATGTTTATAGCCCTTCAACGGATGGAATGTACCCGTTAAGCATGAAAGATGATTACATAGCTGCTGACTCATGGCCGGAAGATGGGGTAGAGATCACCGAGGCTCTATATAAAACGTTTAACGCCAATCCGCCTGAAGGTAAAAAACGTGCGTGGGTTGAAGGGAAACTGTTTTGGATCGACCTCCCACCCAAATCCAATGAAGAAATCAATACTGAGTCAGAAGCCACTAAGAGCACCCTTATAGCTGATGCATCCCAGAAGATTGTCATATGGCAAACTAAATTACTGATGGGGCGCAAGCTGACTGATACGGAGACAAGCCAGCTAAATGCCTGGATGGACTATATTGACAAACTAACTGCTGTCGACACCGAAACCGGTAAGGAAATCGACTGGCCTAAGTTGCCATAAGATGCAGAGAAAGCCCACTAGGGCTTTCTCATAAAAGGATATTCAATGTATTTGAATGTGAAAGATGTCAGCAACGTAACCAATAAACAGTAACTGGATACTATTAATAACACAACAGATCCAGTTACAGGAACGCCATGAAGGAAATTAGTTACTATATTGTTGAATATATATATTATCGCCAAGTGAAATAAATAAATGCCGTAGCTTACTTCACCCGCATATACCAAACCCTTAAGCTTCAAAATTCCCGGCTTGCATAAGGTAATACTAATGAAAAGCAGGGTTGTTGTAACCGCTCTAAATACCCCATACTTGTCTGTTTCGTGTGAAAATGAACTTAAAATAACTAAAGTTGCCAGTAAATAAAAAACAGGCCTCATCCAAAGAGATAGCTTATGTGAATTATATCTCTCCAAAAATGCAGCTAAACCGCCGGAAAGAAAAAATATCCATATATTAAAATTGTCAGAAGCACTTAGTGACACGTAAAGGACCGCGCTTAAACTTATAAAAACCAATGAGGATTTCTTAGTTGATAGAAATGCTGCAATCATAGGAATTGCAATATAGAATTTCCACTCGTAAGGCAGGGTCCACAGAATTGGTGTTATATAACCCGAGTTATAGCTACCTATGCTAAATGTTGTACCCATAAAACCAAATATCAGGAGCTTTGCAGCTGAGGTGATAGCCTGAGAGTTAACAGAGTTAATCCCGCTTACGAGCATTCCTATAACAAAAACGCAAATGCAGAAAGAAAAGTAAAGAGGCGCGAGTCTTCTTATTCTAGATAAGTAGAAAGACTGCCAGTCTATTGCTAGGCCATCTTTTAATATTTTCTTAAAAAACAGAAATCCAGTAATGCAAAAAAATAATTGTACTCCTAAGGCCCCAAAGTTTCCTATATAAAAATAATCCGCCTTGGTAATTTCATCGTTTATGAAACCAATATCTCGGAATCTCCAAGAGTGGCTACACACTACCAAAATAGCAGCCACCCCTCTCAACCCATCAATATAATCATACCGATTATTTGTTTTTGACAAGTGAGGCAGAATGTTTGCTTTATGCAAGATGCTGGAATATAAGCAAATTGAACAAAAAATCATTGGAGATATTAGATAAGAGAAATCCATTATGTTTATCAAAATCCTGTCGTATTGATGACTGAATCTTAACATTAAGTAAGCTAAAGACAAGTAAACTGTGTGATACAAAAAAGCCCCGGAGACGGGGCAGGCCTCGGACACCGCACCTCTTCAGGCGTTTATGCATGAGGCTTTAGTTTAGTAGTTGAGACATACCTGCAGAATTCCCGCCTGTACCTAAATCCAGTTGCCAGAAACGCGCCGGAAAACTACTGTATATAAAAACAGTAATATTGATGGTGGCTCATGGGTGGCAGGGTCAGTAACTACAGCGTCGTGTATCGCGCCTCGGCTCTTAACCCCGGGCCATCTGATTTTTCACTTATAAATTCAAGGGTTATTGTAATAAGATACTGAAGGTTAATTTGCCAGCTCTACCCCGCCTCAATCGTATTCCCCCATACTGGAGAAGAACAATGATGGATTCCCCGAAGTCGGTTAACGAAATCCGCGAAACGACAGAACAACTGCTTGATGAATCGGACCGCTCGCTAAAGGTTCGCCCGGGCGAGAAGCTGCGCTCATATATACCTGCGCTCGATGCCCGTGCGGGCAAGCTCCTGGGCTTCAATAGCGAAGGTGATCCGATAGCCATATCTCTTTCGTCGGGCGGCAGCCAGGCTGACATTGACATGATTAAAGAGTTAGAAGGCCAGGCTGTTGCTGCCCGTGCAGCCCTGAGCGTTCCCACCGTGGACGCGGCGGCGGCACAGGACAACGTGGACGCACTGGAGTACAGCGTGAACCTGTTTGAGGATCTGCGTACCCTCAAGCCGCGCTTTGAAGGCGAACGTGTCTTCCTTCGTGCCCACACCGCGCCTGCGCTGTCCGTCCTGCAGCCTGCCGGTACGGGCTGGTTCATTGGACACAACACCAGTCAGGCTGATGATGGCGGCTTCGTCGCGTCGAATGGGGGCAACTGGCACTGGGTGCGTGAAAAGCCTATCGCAGCCCTCGACATCGGCGATTTCGGCGGCGTGGCGGACGGTATCACCGACACTCAGCCCGCTTTCAAGCGGTTGGCCGACTTTCTCTTCAGTAATTACGCTCGCCTGCGGACTGGCGGCACGCAAAACGGCAGTACCGTCAGTGGCGGATACTCTCCTTACCTGGCTATCCGGTACGGCTCGGGCACCTACTATCAGTCGCCAGGGGAATATGTAGCTTACGGCACTAAGGTAGCTAGTGGGGCTGCCGATGCCCCGTTCAACCCGTCAGGCTGGTACGCTGCTGCGGGCTTGCGTGTCGAGGGTGTCGCCGCTGGATCTGGCCGCCTCATCGCGACCCGGATCATTTCCGATAAGACCGATGCCCCGGTCTTCCTTATCAACCACCGCCGTATTGCGTTCAAAAATATCCTCTGGGACGGTCAGCAGACGACTCAAGTTGACCAGTATAATGCGACCAGTAATCCAACTGGTACGAACCTGCTGATCGGCGCGACGCAGGGTGTATTCAACGAAACGGCCAGCAACAAGCAGCCATTCGTTACTAACCAGTGCCCCGGTGGCTGCTACGCGTACATCGCTAACGTCCAGGCGAACAATACGGGTTCCCACACCTTCTATCTGTTGGATACCCTCGATTCCATCGTTGAGCAGGTGTACAGCTCGAAAACCGCTGGCCCGGTAATTCAGACGGGCTGGTCTGGTCAGACCGCGGGTGTGTGGGATCACTCTACTTCACTGGAAATCCGCAACTGTAACTTCGGCACGCCGGTAGCCCCTGCGATCTGGGCGCCACGCTGCGGCCAGTCCATCATGCGCAACTGCTGGTTCGAACATGGCAACTGCCCGTTCGACATCAACAACGGTCAGTGGGACCTGTCGATGATCTGCGTTGAGGATTGCAGGAAGAACCCGTCGATCTACAACAGCAAGGTATCTTGCATCACGCTGTCCGTACCGACCGGTAACGACTTAAATATCGCTGCGCCTGGCACTGCTGACTGGCCGAGCTACCTGACTAATCCGGATGGCTCTGCCATCACCTCGTGGGCCAACGGCTACGATCAGGGCCGCTGGTTGCTGCAGAACTATGGCGCGTACTTCGACTGCCCGGTAGTTTCCCAGTGGGACCGCGGCATAATCCGTGGCACCAACAACACGGACGCGACCTTGTGGGTGAATGTTGGCTCGTTCCGCAACCCTACCAACGGTGGATCGTGGCGCATCCGCGTCGTGGGTGGCTCTTACTACAATACGTCAGCGTCGCAGAATATGCTTAGCGACCGACTGGAAGGGCAGGCAGTTATTAGTCTCGGCCGCGGCACGGGCAGCACGCCAAAGGCATCGTACTTTAACGAAGGTGGCGGACCGCTGGCAGCAGCACCGCAGTACCAGAGTCAGCAGTTCAACGACATTATCCCCGCGCTGTGGGTACCGATTCGGGGACGTTGCGGCGAGTACACGATCTATGTCGAAGGTACGGGGCTGACCCGTCGTGAAGCTGGCATCCCAGCTCAGTTCACGCCGAATGGAACGACGCAGACCGCGGCACCAGGCCTGAATGTTATCGCTGGCCGTTTCAGCTTCAATACAGGCAAAGCGGGCTTTGGTGCGAACGAAGACGTTGTGGAGATCACCAGCCGCAAGGCGACAGTGAGCGCGCAGCCGGTTGATACCACTGCGCCAGTCCAGTACATGCGCGTGTCGGTGAATGGTCAGGAACTGGCATTGCAGCTCTTCGCCTACATTCCGCAGGTCACCACACCGCTGCCAGCGACAACAGCCGTGGCTTTGGGTAACACGCTGACCCTTTCGCCGGTTGTTACGGATGCCGTGTCCTACCAGTGGCAGAAGTCGGCTGACGGTACCACGTGGACCAGTATCAATGGTGCAACCAGCATGAGCTTCACGAAAGCCAGCGTAACGGCGAACGATGCGGGGCAGTACCGTCTGGCCTATCGCCAGAATAACGGTGCGGGAGGCAATGGCACGACGCTGTTCAGCACGCCAACCGCTGTATCCATCACCTAACTTTCGGCCTACTCATTCCACCGTCAGTAGAATATTATACTAACGGTGGAATGCCTTCAGCGCCCTATACATAATAAGCAGATTCTTATAATAGCCAGATAGGGAAGCACTCATACCAGTTTCAAGTACCACCGTTACCGGCTCTGCAGTGCAGCAACCTGATGGTGGGCAAGTCTGGATGCCGGTGTCGTTATATTAGGTGCTTTTGCAAGAGCTGTATTTTTTGTGATTTCGTTGACAGAACTTAAACTTCCGGCGCCTGCCATATTGCGCTTGTCGTAAAGCAGTTGGACGAACATTTTTCACGCCTGAAAATACTGGTTATATGCACAGTAAAATTCCAGGGAAGACATTTAATGTAAACTTGAAACGAGCCAATGACGCGAAGATCCACGCTTAGTTTATCATTACAATGATTCAACTATTCGCCGCATCATCTTGCTTCGCTTTAAAGGCGCCAAACTTGTCGTGGAGCGAGCGAGGGAAAAGCTCTGTATACACCTTCCACAATAATTTCAGCGATCGATGCCCGCTTACCTGAGCCACATCTTCTATAGCATATCCTGCTTCAAAAAGCCGACTGACTCCTTCCCTGCGTAAGTCATGATATCGAAGATCAACAATGTTAAGCCTGTCCCGCTCCAGGCGGTATGCTTGTGAAATAGTTTTGCTCTTATAGGGGAATATTAAATCCCCTGTGCGGGGCTGGCGCTGAACGATATGCCAGGCTTCACCCAGCAGAGCCACAGTCATGTGGTTACCGATTTTTTTCCGAGGGTCTTTTCTCTCACGCACCGTCACCGCTCTTTGTTTTTCATCCAAATCTTCCCACCTAAGCCGGGTAACTTCGCCAACCCGCATACAAGTAAGAATTGAGAACATAAATATCTGTGAAAAAGGGATCGAGAGGTAAGAAGACCTTTCTTTGGCTTTTAGCGCATCAATCAACCGAGCACATTCCTCCCTTGTTGGCCTCCAGCTCCTGATCCCGCCGGGCGCTATCATTCCAGATTTCGCCATGATGTACCTGGCATTCATAAAATTTTGTATATCGACATCGATATCAAACAAGGTTTTTGCTGATTTAAGGACAGCCCCAATAAATGAGATATCTTGCCATCGCGTTGAAGGTCCTGCCCCAGAAGCAGCACGGTATTCACAATGGTCAATGAATGACTTTTGTGTAAGCTGGGATACTGTCAATTCACTAATTTCACTACGACGAATCAACCGAAGAGAATCTTTCTTTGAGCGACCAAATCTGATGTGTGGATGGTCTACGTACTTATCTATAAGATGACCAAACGTAATGATTTTTTCAGGCGTGGCCGCTGATGGGATGCCGTTGCTATCGAGTTCTGCAACTCGCTGCACCCCCACGCTTTAGCCAGTCCCATTTTTTTAAAGGTTTTGTTCTGCCGGTAGGCATATCCACCATTGGCTCTCACCGCGACGGTGCACCGGTATCGGTGATCTCCCGTAGACGTTGTCCTTTTTTCTATAGTGTAGAAAGCCATTTATATAGAGTCCTTCCAAGGGGTGCTGGTGAATAAAAAAATATAAAAGAACACTTCATAAATGACAATAATTACCTGTAAAAATAAACAGTATTTTTATGTATACCATTGAATATATTGGGTTGTTATTATGAGTTTTGATTAGGGGTTCCATCATTTTGGTGGGGCTTTTTTTCATCTTATTCTGCCGCAAGGCAGCGATTCCTCGTACACTTACCTTAATTCCTTTTCTCTTTGACGAGATTGTTCATGAAAATCATCATGCTGGCTGTGGGGAGTTTTGCTTTTTGGGCGCTACAATCGGGCCATGCTGGCGCGGCGGAATGCCCGGCACAGGCTCAGCAGATTAATGACAGCAACAGCCTGGTGCTGCTGGGCGGCACGGCAAAGGGAAAAATCAAACAGGTGGTGGTGGGGGAGTTTGGCAAAGATGTAAACCAGCAGAAGCGCATTCTTGGGCAGTTTGATCGTTGCGGTGCGCTGCTGAGGGCCGACATCAGCTATGACAAAAACGAAGGCAATATGATGCTGCGGATGGTGCAGAGCGTCGCCCGCGTGACCACGGGCTGGCAGGCAGTGTATGACATGTCGGTGTTTGTGATCAAAGAAGGAAAGCCTGTTGAAGTGAACCGTAAGCAGGGAACTATTGATTATCTCATCAATAAAAAGGGCATCATCACCACTTCAACCGACGCTTTTTTGCTGAAGGGCGAAAAAGGCTTTACCGAAACCACCAACAGTTTTGATTCCCGCCTGCGGCTGGTGAAAAGCGTGGCGCGCGGATCGGATGTGCAGGCTAACGGCGAATATCGCTATCAGTGGAACAGTAAGGATCAGCTGCTGACCTCCAGCTCTGCTAACAGCAAAATGAGCTGGACTTATGATAAGCAGAATCGCGAGCAGCGTTTACTGACCGTTACCCATACCGACAACAGTGACCTGACCTCGGTTGATGAATGCCAGCTGTGGGACGATCAGGGCAACTGCACCTTAAGCTACTCAAAGGAGACGGAAGTTTTCAGCAAAGGTGAGATCACTCGCCATATCAGCGCCGCCTACAAGTTTGAGTACTGGGAGCGTTAACAGGCGCTAACCGTTTTAAGCAGGGGTGAAATGACGTTACCGTATCTCAGCAGCTGAGAACAAGGGCGAACGGGGCTGACGCACTGAAAGTAAAAAGGGGCAGCCGGATCTTCCGGCTGCCCCCAGTTTTAAGACATCAGCTAAATCATTTCACCGTCTGGCTGAAGGCATCCACCGCCAGAATGGCGCTGGCGATATCCTCCGCGCTGAGGTTAGGGTTCAGGTTTTTCAACGTATCTCCTTCGCTGTTTGCCAGCGCACCCACTTTGACGAGATTTTCCCAGCTTTCATTTTCCAGATGCAGCTCTTGTAAGGTGGTCGGCATCTTGATGGAGCGGTAAAAACGAATATAGCGGGCGATCTCATCATCGGGGCGCTGCTCCAGAACCATCTGAGTCAGTGTACCGTAGGCGACTTTCTCGCCGTGTGTCAGATGGTGAATATCGCCATCAATCGCCGTGAAGCCGTTATGAATGGCGTGCGCAGCGGCCAGCCCGGCATTTTCAAATCCCAGCCCTGATAACAGCGTGTTCGCTTCCACCACCGCTTCAACGGCTGGCGTGACAAGTTTTTTCTCAACAGCCTGATAAGCGCTGAAGCCGTAAGTAAGCAGCGTTTTTTCGCAGGCTTCAGCAATTGCCATTCCGGCTATGGTCGGGTCGCCATTGACCATCGATTTACTGTGCGAGCGTTTCACCGCCTGCGCTTCCACAAAGGTCGCCAGGCCATCGGCAATGCCGGAAGCGAACAGACGTACCGGTGCGCGGGCGCAAACCTGAGTATCTACCAGCACCAGATCGGGGTTTTTGCTGTAGAAGCGATAGGTTTCAAAGACGCCGGTGTCGGAATAGATCACCGAAAGTGCGCTACAAGGCGCATCGGTCGAGGCGATGGTCGGCACAATCACTACCGGCTGTTTCAGCTCGTCGGCGACAGCTTTAACGGTATCCAGCGTTTTACCGCCACCCAGGCCAATCACCAGACTGGCGCCGCCCTCTCTGGCTAAACCGGCGAGACGGGTAATTTCGTTGCTGGAAGCTTCACCGTTAAACTGCTGGTAATGGAACGCAATATTTTTCTGCTTCAGCGAGGCTTCAACATCTTTGCCAATCAGCCCCCAGACAATTTCATCAGCCACAACAAAGGCGTTGTTACCCAGTTCTGCCACATACTCGCCCAGTTGGGCCATCACACCTGCACCCTGGACATATTTACGTGGTGACGAGAAGACAAACTTACTCATGTGGGACTCCTTTCAGTTAAATGAAACAGATGTCGTACTGCATTAAGAGTGGACCCTAAAACCAGAAAAGGTTTGTTTAAATAAGGGATTTTGTAAAAAAGGCTCCAGTATTCCGATCGCAGGGTGAAGCACGGATTGAATATCTTCACAATGTCGTTAGAATGTAAATTTCATGTTACGGAGTCACCTGTGACCACTTCATTAATCACTTTTCTTTGCGCCATCATCGTGTTAACACTCACTCCGGGATTCGATACAGCGTTAATTCTGCGTACTTCCGCCGCGCATGGTTGGAAAAAAGCGTTAATGACTGAAATGGGTATTAATGCGGGTTGCCTTGCATGGGGGGCCGCGGTAGGGCTGGGGCTGGGCGCACTGCTACTGGCTTCAGAAGTGGCTTATAACATTATCAAACTGGCAGGGGCAGCTTATCTGCTGTGGCTGGGCGTTGGATTGTTGATTAAACCTCGTAGTCACTTTGAGGATAAGGTCAATGTTGCTCTGGAGAGAACCACCTATGCCCGCATGTTTACGCGGGGATTCATGGGTAATTTATTGAATCCAAAAGTGGGCGTGTTTTACGTTTCTTTCCTGCCGCAGTTTATTCCTGCGGGCAGTTCGGTTGCTCTGTGGAGCGTGGGACTGGCGTTTATTCACGTAATCGTAGGAACGCTGTGGAGCGGCATATTAATCGTCTCCACCCGCTATTTTGCCGAACAGCTACGCCGTCCAGCGGTGATGAAAGTCATGGATCGTTTGACTGGCTGCGTATTTATCGGCTTCGCAGCAAAGCTGGCGTTTTCACGCCGCTAAAATAAGTTCAAAGGTAGTGAGTGGTATAGAGATTTTGCAGCCTGGTCAGGGAGAGCCAGGCTTCAATACTGAACATAAGGAAAGGGCAAGTTGCCTGAGGGTGCAGTACTCCGGTCAGGGAGAGCGGGCTGAACACAAAGACGCCGTGAACCCATCCGTGGGGGCTGCGAAGCGGCGTCCATGCCGCTTAGCCTTTGCTTATCAGCCCGTTCTCCCTTCCCAATAACTTTAGTGTTGCCTGTTAGTACAAGCCTACCTGCCAAAACCATACTTTTGACCTGTTTGATCGCCAAACACACTGGCAAAGCTGAACCTGAAGAGGTGGCACCATAGAGCACGTAGCCGAGTGTATGCCGCAGGGATGCGGCATCCAGGTCTCCAGGGATGGATTCACGACGTCCCGGATAACGTGCTCTATGGTAACACCTTGCCACCGCACCCGGTTTTGACCTTCGTGCCAGGTGGTGACGTCTTACCACCCGCCCAGGTTTTGCCCCTTAATTACGGCTTACGCGCGACCAGCACCGCCCGCAGTGGGGCAGGATAGCCTTCAACGGTTTTGCCAGGGTCGTTGGGATCCAGGAACTCTGCCAGCGACTCGCTGGTCATCCAGTCGGTACGACGCTGCTCTTCCGTGCTGGTAATGGAGTAATCTGCGATGCGAACATCTTCAAACCCACACTTCTCCAGCCAGCTTTTTAGCGCACCGGTGGAAGGAATAAAATAGACGTTACGCATCTGTGCATAGCGCTCACCCGGCACCAGCACTTCCCGATCGCCACCCTCAATCACCAGCGTCTCCAGCACCAGTTCACCGCCGCTGACCAGCTGATTTTTCAACTGCAACAAGTGGTCGAGCGGAGAGCGGCGATGGTACAACACCCCCATCGAGAAGACGGTATCGAACGCCTTCAGTTCGGGCAACTGCTCAATGCCGAGCGGCAGAAGGTGAGCACGCTGATCGTTACCCAGCAATTTCCGCACCGCCTCAAACTGGCAGAGGAAAAGCTGCATCGGGTCGATACCCACCACCAGATGCGCTCCGGCACCAATCATCCGCCACATGTGATAACCGCTGCCGCAGCCAACATCCAGCACCGTCCTGCCTGTCAGCGGAGAAATGTGCGGCAAAACCCGCTCCCATTTCCAGTCTGAACGCCATTCGGTATCGATGTTAACGCCATAAAGGGAATAGGGGCCTTTGCGCCACGGCATCAGATTGCGCAACAGCTTTTCAATGCCGCCACGCTGACGATCGGTCAGATTGGTGGCATCGGCGGTGACGCTGTGCAATAAATCCAGCGATTCAGGCGTTAACGCGGGAAGATACTCAACTGCCCGGTCCCAGTTTTTAAAGTGACCATGAAGCTGCTCGCGCTGCCAGGTCGCTATCTGCGCGGGCAGCGTCTCAAGCCAGTGGGAAAGGGGGCTTTTTGCAATAAGCTGGTAAAAATTACCGAAATCCATCAGAGCGAACCTGCTTTCAGGGCTATCAGTGAGCCAAAATTAAAACACTGGAACCACAGCTCAGCGTGCTCAAAACCCGCCGTGCGCAGACGCGCCTTGTGCGTCTCCACGCTGTCAGTCAACATCACGTTCTCCAGCATGCTGCGCTTCTGGCTGATCTCTAACTCGCTGTAGCCGTTTGCCCGCTTGAAATCGTGGTGCATGTTAAACAGCAGTTCACCCACGTCAGCATCGGCAAAACTAAATTTCTCAGAGAGCACCAGCGCGCCGCCCGGCAGCAACCCCTGCCAGATGGTGTTCAGCAACTGCTGACGCTCTTCCGGATCGAGAAATTGCAGCGTGAAGTTCAGTACAACCATTGAGGCATTTTCAATGGTGATATTGCGAATATCCGCCTCAATAACCTCAACCGGCGTATCGGCACGGAAGGCATCTATGTGGCGACGGCAACGCTCAACCATCGCCGGGGAGTTATCCACGGAGATGATCTTACAGCCGCCAACTTTAATATTGCGCCGCACGGAGAGCGTGGCGGCCCCTAATGAACAGCCAAGGTCATAAACCTGGGTATTGGGCTGCACAAAACGCTCTGCCAGCATGCCAATCATTGAAATGATATTGGAATAGCCCGGCACAGAGCGCTGGATCATATCGGGAAAAACTTCAGCAACGCGCTCGTCAAACGTCCAGTCACCCAGTTTGGCAATTGGCGCGGAGAACAACGTATCGCGGTTAGACATAGTGGTAAGTCCGGAAGAAAACGGAAAGGCAGTATTTTGGCAGAAAGCAGCGCAGGCTGCACCCTTTCTGCCAGAGTTGCTGAACGGACGAGGGAAAAAGCCTTCAGCCGGCGATCAGTGCAGAGTCAGAACCAGATCCCAGGGCAGATAGATCAGATTAAAGATAATCATTCCCAGCAGCGACAGCAGCGTGATAATCATTCCGTTTTTACGCCATAACTGCGTGCTGGTTCGCATACCATAGAAATGCAGAGCACGGCCCAGGAAGAAAAAAAGTCCGACCAGATGCAGCATCCAGATATCTGCACCGTTCATCTCCATCACCACCAGCAGCAACGCTGCCAGCGGAATATATTCTACCGCATTGCCGTGAATGCGGATGGCCATTTGCAGCTCATAAAATCCGCCATCCCCGTGAGAAACGCGATAGAGGCGACGCAGGCGAACGACGTCGATAGAAAACTTGATGATAAAAATGGCTCCAAGCACAACATACAGGGCGCTGACCATCCCAACTCCATTAGTACAGTAATACCAGGGCGCCATCATAACGAGCAAACAGCTGACTGTCAGTGCGTTAGCCCTACAGATAAAGAATATTCTCAGGTCCACCCTTAAAAAAGGGTCTCCTGCTGCGGCCAGTCCGGCGCTTCGCCCACCTGCGGAACGGCCTGTTGCAGGGCGCTCCAGAGATGCTGTACCAGAGCAGGCGCAAAGGCGATATCGGGCGTGTGAATAAACAGCCAGGGCTGGCCCTGTTCACACCACTGCGGCAGCTTTGTCAGCCAGGCCTGAAACCATTTCAGATTGGCATCGGCATCGTCACCGCCGATAAACCGGATCATTGGCTGGTCGGCCGTCATCACGGCATGCACGGGCAAATGCGGTTTTTTTCGCTGCGCTTCAATAATCGCTTCATTACTGGGCGTGGCGGAATGCACGCCACGAACATCCAAAATCACCCGGTTCACACCGCGCTGGTGCAGGCCACGATTCAGCGCCTGCTCCGCTTCCCCTTTGGTAAAGAAATCGGGATGGCGGACTTCTACCCCATAGCTGAACTCACGGGGTAAACCATCAAGAAACGCCCAAAGTGCGGGTAGATCCGCCGGACCGAAGGTATGCGGAAGCTGAAGCCAGTACTGCCCCAGACGGTCTGCCAGCGGGGCCAGCAGAGTGAAAAATTCAGCCGTGAGATCGCCGCAGTTGCGCAGCGCGGCGTGATGGCTGATGGTGGCAGGGAATTTAAAGCAGAAACGAAACTCGTCATGCGTCATATCCCGCCAGCGTTGCACAATTTCCGGACGCGGAAGCGCATACAGCGTGGTGTTGCCTTCAACGCAGTTGAAGTGCTGCGCATAGTCAGCAAGCGTGGTCATACCCAGTTTTTTCCACTGAGGATGCTGCCACTGCGGTAAGCCAAGATAAAAAGGCATCCAGCGTTTCCTGTTAAGTTCACTGGCCTGAAAGGTAGCAAATTGCGGGGGGAGTGCAACCCGGCTGGGGAACCGCCGGGCTGAAATGGCTTACAGGGCGGAGATAACCTCAGCAGACTGGCGAACACGGCCCAGACGCGGGAAAATGTGCCTGAAGCTGCCGTTATGCTCTTCGGTGCTACCCGCGCTGCAAATATCTTCCACAACCACCAGATTGAAGCCCAGTTCCCAGGCGTTGCGCGCTGTAGATTCCACGCCAATATTGGTAGAGATGCCGCCCAGAACGATGGTATCAATGCCGCGACGACGCAGCTGTAATTCCAGGTCTGTGCCATAGAAAGCGCCCCACTGGTGCTTGATCACCTCGATATCGCTCTCTTGCTTGCCCAGCGCCTGCGGGTATACCCACCAGTTTTCGGGTAAGGGGCCGCTGTGGCTGGCATCCACTTCCTGCTTAGGCGCATCGCCAAAATCTTTTGCCCAGCCTACCCGAACCAGCACCACAGGCGCCTTTACGGCGCGAAACTTTTCGGCCAGCAGCGCGGCGCGTTCCACCACATCGGAGGCTGTATTCGGGCCGCCAGCAAAAGGCAGAATCCCCTCCTGCAAATCAATTAATACCAACGCCGTTTTGGCAGCATTTAATTCCAACATACTCTCTCCGGGGAAAAGGGGGGAAAGTGTGATATTACGAAGGACGAAGTGCGACAACAATCCAGGATTGGGGTGTAATTTGTTAACTTTTGTGAGAAGTGGGCGAATTGTGAGGAAATTTGCCGCTAAACCAGGTGCCAGATGCGGTTACAACACTTATCGCGCCGGGCTTTTTCCATTATAATGGCCGCCTTTTTTCGCGGCAGCATACAGAGAGATCGTGCTGCGCGTGACGGCGAAGTTTAAAGGATATCGTTATGCGTACTGAGTATTGCGGACAGATCAACCTGTCTCACGTAGGCCAACAAGTGACACTGTGTGGTTGGGTCAACCGCCGCCGCGACCTGGGTAGCCTGATCTTTATTGATATGCGTGACCGTGAAGGTATCGTGCAGGTCTTTTTCGATCCGGACCGTCAGGATGCCTTTAAGCTGGCCTCTGAACTGCGTAACGAATTTTGCATTCAGCTCACCGGCACCGTGCGTGCGCGTGACGACAAAAATAAAAACAGCGATATGGCCACCGGTGAAGTGGAAATTTTCGCGACCGATTTGACCATTATCAACCGCTCCGAGCCACTGCCGCTGGACTCCAACCAGGTCAACAGCGAGGAAGCGCGTCTGAAGTACCGCTATCTCGACCTGCGTCGTCCCGATATGGCGCAGCGCCTGAAAACGCGCGCCAGGATCACCAGCCTGGTTCGCCGCTTTATGGACGATAATGGCTTCCTGGACATTGAAACGCCGATGCTGACCAAAGCCACGCCGGAAGGGGCGCGTGACTATCTGGTGCCAAGCCGCGTGCACAAAGGCAAATTCTATGCGCTGCCGCAGTCTCCTCAGCTCTTTAAACAGCTGCTGATGATGTCCGGCTTCGACCGTTACTATCAGATCGTTAAATGTTTCCGTGACGAAGACCTGCGTGCGGATCGTCAGCCTGAATTTACCCAGATCGACGTGGAAACCTCCTTTATGACCGCCCCTCAGGTGCGTGAAATCATGGAGAAGCTGGCTCGCGAGCTGTGGCAGGAGGTGAAGGGCGTCGATCTCGGCGACTTCCCAACCATGACGTTTGCAGAGGCGATGCGCCGTTACGGCTCTGACAAACCAGACCTGCGTAACCCGATGGAGCTGGTGGACGTTGCAGACCTGCTGAAAGATGTTGAGTTCAAGGTCTTCTCTGGTCCCGCCAACGATGCCAAAGGCCGCGTTGCCGCGCTGCGCGTGCCGGGCGGCGCTCAGCTCAGCCGTAAACAGATTGATGAGTACGGCAAATTCGTTGAGATTTACGGCGCCAAAGGGCTGGCGTGGATGAAGGTCAACGAGCGTGCGAAAGGTCTGGAAGGGGTGACCAGTCCGGTCGCCAAATTCCTGACGGCAGAGATTGTGGAAGCAATCCTGACCCGCACCAATGCCGCCGATGGCGACAGCATCTTCTTCGGCGCGGACAATGCCAAAGTGGTAGCGGATGCGCTGGGTGCACTGCGCCTGAAGCTGGGACGGGATCTGAATATCACTAACGGCAACGCGTGGGCGCCGCTGTGGGTGGTGGACTTCCCGATGTTTGAAGAGGATGGTGAAGGCGGCCTGACCGCTATGCACCACCCGTTCACCGCACCAAAAGATATGACGCCAGAGCAGCTGAACTCTGCGCCGGAAACGGCGATTGCCAACGCTTACGATATGGTGATCAACGGTTACGAAGTGGGCGGCGGTTCCGTGCGTATTCACAATGGTCAGATGCAGCAGACGGTATTTGGCATTCTGGGCATCACCGAACAGGAGCAGCGTGAGAAGTTTGGCTTCCTGCTGGACGCGCTGAAGTTTGGCACGCCTCCGCACGCGGGCCTTGCCTTTGGCCTGGATCGTCTGGTGATGCTGCTGACCGGCACCGATAACATCCGTGATGTTATCGCGTTCCCGAAAACCACGGCGGCTGCCTGCCTGATGACCGAAGCGCCAAACTTTGCTAACCCAACTTCACTGAGCGAGTTGGGCATTGAAGTCATGCAAAAGTACCGGGCCGACGCGCAGTCTGAGAGCGAGTAATGGCTTTCAAGCATCCCGTTTCGGTGCTGGTGGTGATTTACGCCCGCGATACCGGGCGGGTGCTGATGCTCCAGCGCCGGGACGACCCCAGCTTCTGGCAGTCGGTCACCGGCAGCCAGGAGCCTGGCGAAACGCTGGCAGAGACCGCGGTGCGGGAAGTCCGCGAAGAACTGGGAATTGACGTCAACGCCAGGCAGCTCACAGTAGTGGACTGCCAGCGTCAGATACAATTCGAGATCTTTGCCCACTTCCGCCATCGCTATGCGCCGGACGTCACGCACAACAGCGAGCACTGGTTCAGCCTGACGCTGCCCTCGGAGTGGGAGATGACGCTTAGCGAGCATCTTGCGTTGCAATGGCTGCCGCCGGTTGATGCGGCCAGGCTCACCAAGTCCTGGAGTAATCGCCAGGCAATTGAAGAATTTGTTATTTAGTCTTTTCTGGAGAATTGAATTTATGGCAGGCCACAGTAAATGGGCTAACACCAAACACCGTAAAGCGGCACAGGATGCCAAACGCGGTAAGATCTTCACCAAAATTATCCGCGAGCTGGTCACAGCAGCCAAGCTGGGCGGCGGGGATGCGGCTTCCAACCCACGTCTGCGTGCGGCAATGGATAAAGCGCTCTCTAACAACATGACGCGCGACACCATGAACCGTGCGATTGCACGTGGCGTGGGCGGTGATGATGACAGCAACATGGAAACCATCATCTATGAAGGCTACGGCCCGGGCGGCACGGCTGTAATGGTGGAGTGCCTGAGTGATAACCGTAATCGTACCGTTTCTGAAGTGCGTCATGCTTTCACCAAAACCGGCGGCAATCTGGGTACGGATGGCTCCGTAGCCTACCTGTTTACCCGTAAAGGTGTGGTGACTTTCGCACCAGGCCTGAACGAGGATGAGGTGATGGACGCGGCGCTGGAAGCTGGCGCAGATGATATCGTGACCTATGACGACGGCACCATTGACGTTTTCACTGCCTGGGAATCTCTGGGTCAGGTGAAGGATGCGCTGGAAGCGGCTGGCCTGAAGGCAGAATCTGCTGAAGTCACCATGATCCCTTCCACCAAAGCTGATATGGATGAAGAGACCGCGCCTAAGCTGCTGCGTCTGATCGATATGCTGGAAGATTGCGATGACGTGCAGGAAGTCTACCATAACGGTGAGATCTCCGACGAGGTGGCGGCAACCCTGTAATGGCGTTGTCTCCTCAATATCTGCTGGCCGGTGAGGCGTAATGGCGATCATATTAGGTATCGATCCTGGTTCACGCATCACCGGCTACGGCGTTATTCGTCAGGTTGGCCGCCAGCTGACCTATCTTGGCAGCGGCTGTATCCGCACTAACGTGACCGATCTTCCCACCCGGCTGAAGCTGATTTACGCTGGCGTCAGCGAAATCATTACCCAGTTTCAGCCGGAATTTTTCGCCATTGAGCAAGTCTTTATGGCGAAGAATGCAGATTCGGCATTAAAACTGGGGCAGGCGAGGGGCGCGGCCATTGTCGCAGCGGTAAACCAGGATCTGCCGGTTTTTGAATATGCGGCGCGTCAGGTAAAACAAACCGTGGTGGGCATCGGCAGCGCAGAAAAAAGCCAGGTGCAGCACATGGTGCGAACCCTGCTGAAACTCTCTGCTAACCCGCAGGCGGATGCGGCCGATGCGCTGGCCATTGCCATCACGCATTGCCACGTCAGCCAGAATGCCAACCGCATGGGGGAAGGGCAGTTAAACCTTGCGCGGGGTCGTCTGCGCTCCTGACAGGCTGGATATTCATCCAGCTTTTTTTATGGTATAAATCCCCCTCTACTTTTTGTGAAGGAAGCGAATGTGATTGGTCGTCTTAGAGGCATTATTCTTGAGAAACAGCCGCCGCTGGTGTTACTGGAAGCTAACGGCGTAGGCTACGAAGTGCATATGCCGATGACCTGTTTTTATGAGCTTCCTGACCTGAATCATGAAGCTATTATCTTCACCCAGTTTGTGGTGCGTGAAGATGCGCAGCTGCTGTTTGGTTTTAACAGCAAGCAGGAACGTGCGCTGTTTCGTGAGCTGATTAAAGTCAACGGCGTGGGGCCTAAGCTGGCGCTGGCGATTCTTTCCGGCATGTCTGCCCAGCAGTTTGTCACCGCCGTTGAGCGTGAAGAGATCGCTTCCCTGGTGAAGCTGCCCGGCGTTGGCAAGAAAACGGCTGAACGTCTGGTGGTCGAAATGAAGGATCGCTTCAAAGGCATGCACGGCGACCTGTTTGCGGTTGATACGCCGTTCGCCCTGACCAGTGAAGTGCAGTCTGGTGAGGCAGGAAATGATGCGGAAAGCGAAGCCGTTGCTGCCCTCGTCTCGCTGGGATATAAACCTCAGGAAGCCAGCCGGATGATCAGCAAAGTGGGTCGCCCGGATGCCGACTGTGAAACGCTGATCCGCGAAGCGCTCCGCGCCGCCATTTGAGGTAAGCATGATAGAAGCCGATCGCCTGGTCTCACCAGGCACCATCACGGAAGAAGAGGTCATTGACCGCGCCATTCGCCCTAAGCTCCTGACGGAGTATGTCGGTCAGCCGGTGGTGCGGGAGCAGATGGAGATCTTCATTGAGGCGGCTAAAATGCGCGGAGATGCTCTCGACCATCTGCTGATTTTCGGCCCGCCTGGGCTGGGGAAAACCACGCTCGCTAATATTGTGGCGAACGAGATGGGCGTCAATCTGCGCACCACTTCGGGTCCGGTCCTTGAGAAAGCGGGCGACCTGGCAGCAATGCTGACCAACCTTGAGCCGCACGATGTGCTGTTTATCGATGAGATCCATCGCCTGTCACCGGTGGTGGAAGAGGTGCTCTATCCGGCAATGGAAGATTATCAGCTGGATATCATGATTGGTGAAGGCCCCGCCGCCCGCTCCATTAAACTCGATCTGCCGCCTTTTACGTTGATTGGCGCAACTACCCGCGCCGGCTCGCTGACGTCGCCCCTGCGTGACCGTTTCGGCATCGTGCAGCGTCTGGAGTTTTATCGGGTGGAAGATTTGCAGCATATCGTTTCGCGCAGCGCCGCCTGTCTGGGGTTGCCGTTGAGCGAAGAGGGCGCGCTGGAAATTGCTCGTCGCGCTCGCGGTACGCCGCGTATTGCTAACCGTCTGCTGCGCCGCGTGCGTGACTTCTCTGAAGTGAAAGCCGCCGGGAGCCTGAGTGGCGAGGTCGCCTCGCGGGCGCTGGATATGCTCAGCGTCGACACCGAAGGCTTTGACTACATGGACCGTAAGCTGCTGCTGGCTATCATCGACAAGTTCACCGGCGGGCCGGTAGGGCTGGATAACCTGGCAGCGGCTATTGGTGAAGAGCGGGAAACCATTGAAGACGTGCTGGAACCTTATCTTATTCAGCAGGGCTTTATTCAGCGCACGCCGCGTGGCCGCATGGCAACTAATCACGCTTACAAACACTTTGGCATCGCGCGCGAAGAGTAGCCGTGGCCTGATACCAGCCTGCTGGCAACGCCAGTAGTGAAGTTAAGAAAGTTACGCTCAGGCTTTCTGAAACACACTAACCGGCAACGCCAATAGTGAAGTTAAGGGAGTTACGCTCAGGCTTTCTGAAACACGCTAATCGGCAACGCCAATAGTGAAGCAAAGAGATTACGCTCAGGCTCTCTGAAACACGCTAATCGGCAACGCCAATAGTGAAGCGAAAAGATTACGCTCAGGCTATCTGAAACACACTAACCGGCAACGCCAACAGTGAAGCGAAGAGATTACGCTCAGGCTCTCTGAAACACACTAACCGGCAACGCCAATAGTGAAGTTAAGGGAGTTATGCTCAGGCTCTCTGAAACATACTAACCGGCAACGCCAACAGTGAAGCAAAGGGAGTTACGCTCAGGCTTTCTGAAACACGCTAACCGGCAACGCCGATAGTGAAGCGAAGGGAACGCGGGCTGTGAATAAAGCGTCTCGCGCCATGGACGGCGCGAGCCGAGCTATCAGGGATGATGTTTTTTGCGTCTTTATGAACAGCCCGCGTTCCCTGAGCCGATCGCAGAACCCCCAGCGGCCAATACACAAAACTCATCCGCGTTCCCTGAACCGATCGCACAACCCCAGCGATCAGTACACAAAACTCATCCGCGTTCCCTGAGCCGATCGCACAACCCCCAGCGGTCAGTACACAAAACTCATCCGCGTTCCCTGTAGCCGATCGCAGAACCCCCAGCGGCCAATACACAAAACTCATCCGCGTTCCCTGAGCCGATCGCTTAACCTACAGCGTTCTCTCTTCAATACCAGCTAAACTCAAACCGCCGGCCGCTTCATCATACTCAGCATAAACATCACCGAAGCGCCAAGCACCACGGATGGCCCCGCTGGCGTATCGTACCAGGCTGAAAAGCTCAGGCCAGCCGTTACCGCCAGGATCCCGACCAGCACCGCCATTCCCGCCATCTGCTCCGGGGAGCGGGCAAAACGACGGGCGGTAGCGGCGGGAATAATCAACAGCGAGGTGATGATCAGCGCGCCAACAAACTTCATCGCCACGCCAATGGTCAGCGCCGTTACCAGCATCAGAACCAGCTTGGTACGCTGAATATTTACGCCATCAACCTGCGCCAGCTCCGGGCTGATAGTCATCGACAGCAGCGAACGCCAGTTTATCGCCAGCACCACCAGCACAATAGCCACGCCCGCAGCAATGGTATAGAGATCGGCTGGCGTGACCGAAAGCAGGTCGCCAAAGAGATAGGCCATTAAATCGACCCGCACGTTGGACATCAGGCTCACCACAACCAACCCGAGCGACAACGCGCTGTGTGCCAGGATTCCCAGCAGCGTATCGATAGCGAGATGTGGCCTGCGTTCCAGCCAGACCAGCAGCAGAGAGAGCAGCAGCGTCACGGTAATCACCGCATAAAACGGGCTGACGTTAAGCAGCAGCCCAAACGCCACGCCCAGCAGGGAGGCGTGGGCAAGGGTATCGCCAAAATAGGACATCCGCCGCCAGACCACGAATGAGCCAAGCGGGCCTGCCGCCAGGGCCAGTAAAAAGCCAGCAAACCAGCCGGGTAATAACAGTTCAATCATGACGGACCCTGTCCTCTGCGTAAAACAATACGTCCCTGAAGATCGTGACGATGATTATGGTGATGACGATAGATAGCCAGCTGTTCAGCTCCGCGAGGGCCAAACATAGAGATGAATTCGGGGTGCCTGGAAACGACTTCCGGCGTACCGGAACAGCAGATATGTTGATTCAGACACAGCACTTCGTCGGTTTTGGCCATTACCAGATGCAGATCGTGAGAAACCATCAGCACCCCGCAGTTCAGCTCGTTACGAAGCTGATCGATCAGATCGTACAGTGCCACCTGCCCATTGACATCCACCCCCTGGGTTGGCTCATCCAGCACCAGCAACTGCGGTTGATTCAGTAACGCACGTGCCAGCAGCACGCGCTGCATTTCCCCGCCAGACAGCTTTTGCAGAGGATAGTTAAGCAGCTGGGCGGCCTGCACACGCTTCAGCGCGTGCAGCACATCTTCACGCTTTAAACCGCCGCGCAGCAGCATAAACCGTTCAACGGTCAGAGGGAGGGTGGCATCCAGATGAATTTTCTGCGGGACATAGCCAATCTTAAGCTGGGCAGGGCGTACCATTTTTCCCGCATCGGGCTGGATCAAGCCCAGCACCACGCGCACAAGGGTCGATTTCCCTGCGCCATTAGGGCCAAGCAGCGTGAGAATTTTGCCGGGCTGTAGCGTCAGCGACACGTCGGAAAGCACACGACGTTGTCCAAAGCTCACGGAAATTTTTTCAAGACTAATCAACGAAGACATAATCATTTCAGCTTGCAGAAGATTTAGAATGTTATAATATCACACTCCATCAACTTCTCACGATGGATCGACGCATTATGTTACATAATAAAAAGCCTCTTTTTACCCTTCTTGCCATGCTGGGTTTAAGCGCTTCGCTTACTGCCCCTGGCCACGCTGCCGTTGTCGCCTCCGTTAAACCTTTGGGATTCATTGCCGCCGCTATCGCGGATGGCGTCACCCCGGTAGAAGTCCTGCTGCCTGATGGCGCTTCGGAACATGACTACTCGCTGCGCCCCTCCGACATCAAACGCTTGCAGGGCGCGGATTTAGTGGTCTGGGTTGGCCCCGAAATGGAAGCCTTTATGCCCAAAGCCGTCGCGCAACTTCCGGCGCAAAAATCAGTGGAATTATCCGAATTAGCCACGGTTAAACCTCTGCTGATCCGGGGTGTGGAAGAAGATGAAGAGGATCATGATCAGGCCAGCGAAACCCATAATGAACATCAACATGCTCACCACCACGGTGAGTACAATATGCACTTATGGATGTCCCCAGAGATAGCAAGGCAATCGGCGGTTGCAATCCACGCAAAATTATTGGAACTTATGCCGCAAAGCAGAGACAAACTAGACGCGAACCTGCGGCATTTGGAAGCAGAATTGGCGACAGCCGATACGCAAATCGGGTCTCAGCTTGCGCCAGTGAAGGGGAAGGGGTATTTCGTTTTTCACGATGCTTACAGCTACTTTGAGAAACACTTCGGTTTGACCCCGACAGGTCATTTTACCGTTAACCCAGAGATCCAACCCGGCGCCCAGCGACTACATCAAATTCGAACAGAGTTGGTTGAGCAGAAGGCCGTTTGCGTCTTTGCTGAGCCACAGTTCAGGCCGGCCGTCATAGATGCTGTTGCCAGAGGAACAAAAGTGCGTTCAGGCACATTGGATCCGTTGGGAATAGATATCACTGTTGCAAAAGACAGCTATGTGAAATTCCTTTCACAGCTGTCGAGCCAGTATGCGAGCTGCCTGAAAGGAGCCTAGAGGAACTTAATAAGTGCAGCAGATTTCCCGCGCTGTCAGCATGGCATTTAACACATTGCCACGGACCCATCGCATCATGCTGGGTTCGCTCACCGTCATCACTCTGGCCGTCTCCGTCTGGCGGCCCTACGTTTACCATCCCGGTGGTGAAACGAATCCCATCGTAAAAAGTATTGAGCTGGATAAAAGTCAGCTGCGCACCTTGCTGCCAGAAGCCAGTGAACCCATCGATCAGGACACGCCTGCCCCGGAAGACGATCTGCCAAAAGATGAGATAGACACGGATGTACCGAATGAGATCGGTACTCATGACTATGTGGTCTCATCAGGTGATACCTTAAGCAGCGTACTGAATCAGTATGGCATCGAGATGGGAGATATCAATCAGCTGGCCAGGGTGGACAAAGATCTGCGTAACCTACAGGTGGGCCAGCAGTTGAGCTGGACGCTCACTGACGATGGTCAGTTACAGCGCCTTACCTGGGAAGCCTCCCGCCGTGAAACCCGCACCTATGACCGTTCTGGCGACACGTTCAAACGCTCCTCTGAAGTGCAAAAAGGGGAATGGAAAGATACCGTGCTTTCCGGCACTGTTAACGGCAGCTTCGTGAACAGCGCGAAACAGGCGGGACTGAGCAGTGGCGAAATCAGCGCCGTTATTAAAGCGCTACAGTGGCAGATGGATTTCCGTAAATTACGCAATGGCGATAAATTTTCCGTATTGATGTCCCGCGAGATGCTGGAAGGGAAGAGCGAGCAGAGCCAGCTCTCGGGCGTACGCCTACAGTCGGGTGGCAAAGATTATTACGCTATCCGTGCCGAAGACGGCAAGTTCTATGACCGTACCGGTGCAGGACTGGCGCAGGGCTTTATGCGCTTCCCAACGGTGAAACAGTACCGCGTATCGTCGAACTTCAACCCACGTCGTCTGAATCCGGTCACCGGGCGCATTGCACCGCATAAAGGGGTGGATTTCGCGCTGCCGGTTGGTACGCCAGTGCTGGCGGTCGGCGACGGCGAAGTGATTGTCTCTAAACGCAGCGGCGGCGCCGGCAACTACGTGGCTATCCGCCACGGTCGTCAGTACATGACCCGCTATATGCACATGAAAAAGCTGCTGGTTAAACCAGGCGAGAAGGTGAAACGTGGCGAGCGCATTGGTTTGTCGGGCAGCACCGGCCGCTCCACAGGCCCGCATCTGCACTTTGAAATCTGGATCAATAACCAGGCGGTCAATCCTCTGACGGCAAAACTGCCGCGTATGGAAGGGCTGAGCGGGAAAGATCGCAGTGCCTATCTGGCTAAAGTTCGTGAAGTGATGCCGCAGTTGCGCTTCAAATAACGCGGATGCAGCATCAAGTTTAAAGCCGACGGGATCTCCCGCCGGCTTTTTCATTTTTAACCAGAGATAATTCGGCATTGCAATCCTGCCCGGCAACACTATCATTAGCCGGTTATTGTCTGAGGCGAGTGCATGGAAACCAGTAAAAAAAGCAACAATGAGTTTATTCCAACCTTTCAGAAGTCTTTCCTGTTACCTAAGTACTGGGGAAACTGGCTGGCGATAGGTGCCTGCGCCGGTCTGGCCTGGGTGCCGGCTGCTATCCGTGACCCGCTGCTGGGCGCGCTGGGGCGCTTTGCCGGAAAGTTTGCCAAAAGCGCCAGAAGGCGCGCGCAGATCAATCTCTTTTACTGCATGCCGGAAGTGCCGGAAGCAGAACGCGAAAAAATCATCGATGAGATGTTCGCCACTGCGCCACAGTCGATGGTGATGATGGCTGAACTGGCGATGCGCCCTGAGCATACCCGTCGCCGTATTATCTGGCACAACAAGGCGATCATCGACACCATCAGGGAGCAGGGGCAGAACGTCATCTTCCTGGTGCCGCATGGCTGGGCCGTGGATATTCCGGCCATGGTGCTGGCCTCAGAAGGCCAGAAAATGGCGGCGATGTTTCATAACCAGCGCAACCCGCTGATGGACTATATCTGGAATGCTATTCGTCGCCGTTTTGGCGGCCGGATGCATGCCCGTAATGACGGCATCAAGCCCTTTATCAGCTCGGTGCGACAGGGCTACTGGGGTTACTATTTGCCGGATCAGGATCACGGCGCAGAGCACAGCGAATTTGTCGATTTCTTTGCTACCTATAAAGCAACACTGCCCGCCGTGGGGCGCCTGATGAAAGTTTGCCGCGCGCGCGTGGTGCCGCTGTTCCCCGTCTATAACAGCAAAACTCACCAGCTTGATGTTTATCTGCGGGAACCGATGGATGATTTGCTGGAAGCCGACGACCACACGCTGGCGCGCCGGATGAATGAAGAGGTGGAGATCCTGGTCCGGCCAAATCCGGAACAGTACACCTGGATCCTGAAACTGCTGAAAACCCGCAAAGAAGGCGATATCGAGCCTTATAAGCGTAAAGATATCTACCGGAAAAAGTAGGCATCCTGAACAGGGGCAGAGAACGCTGCCCCTGACTTCAGAACTTATCGCGCGGCTGTTATTGTCGACCTGCGCTTACGTTCCCGCAGGAATGCCCGCACCAGTCCGAACCACACCAGTCCACACGCCAGATTAACCACGCTGAACCAGAAGCTGCCGCCGCTGAAATAGGCGCTTTTCGCCAGTTCAATGCCCAGCGCAAATACCACGATGCTGACCATACCCAACATGGCGGCCACGCTGCCTTTTCCCGCCTGGCTGGAGAAGAGCGTCAGACGGTAAAGCCCGGCATTCACCAGCCCGGTACCAAAGCCGTAGAGACTCAGCCCGGCAGTGAGCCACAGGTAGCTGTGCGGATTGATGGCGGTGCAGAGCGTGGCCAGCAGCAGTCCTGCCAGGATCGGCCAGGCTCCCAGCTTCAGCGGCTGCTCAATTGGCATCCGGCCAGAAAGTTTCCCCAACGTCAGATTACCGGCAATCATCGCAATAAATACCGGCAGCTGTAGCAGGGCGTAATCCATGCGGGTCAAACCTTCATCATGGATCAGGATCACCGGCGAGAGGGCCACCCAGGCCAGGCAGGGGATGGTGACCAGTCCGATAGCCAGCGAGCCGCTCATCACCTGACGATCCCGGAACAGAGAGTAATATCCTTTGCCTAACGACTTCAGCGAAAGAGAGGTGGAACGGTCTCCGGAGGTTTCAGGCATCGTGCGCCACAGCCCCAACAGCGCTATCGCCGTTACGCCGCCAAACAGCCAGAACATGGTTCGCCACTCACCAACAGAGAGAAACGCGGCGCCTGCCAGCGGGCCGGCAAGCGGAGCCAGCAGCGCGACGTTAGCCATCAGCGCCATGATTTTTACGCTCAGCGATTCATCAAACGCCTCCTGAATGGCGGCGTAGCCAACCGCACCGATAAAGCAGAGGCTGATCCCCTGTAAAAATCGCAGCAGGATAAACTGTTCAATGCTCTGCACCCAGTGGGTGGCGAAGCAGGTCAGCATGAAAAAGGCCACGCCAGCCAGCATTACCGGCCGCCTTCCCAGCTTGTCTGAAAGCGGGCCAAGCAGCCATTGCAGCACAATGCCGCCAATCAGATAGGCCGTCAGCGAAGCTGAAACCCATTCCGGGCCAACGTTAAACTCACTGGTGACCAGCAGCATACCGGGCTGGATCATGTCATGCGCGATATAGGTCGCGAACTCAAACAGCACCAGCGAGAGGGGGAAAATCAGGTGGCGGCGGGTCAGGCTCGACACCGGAACAAATGAGGCCATTCTGGCTCCTTCCAGCAGGAAAAAAATAAAAAACGCGGCCGCCTGAGCGACCGCGTCAACATACACCAGTTTTCTGCTTAATTGATGAATTATCTGACGCAATGCGGCTCTGCGGCGTCGTTGCTGTCAGGGCTTAGCGGTAAGCCGCTATGGGGTTAATCAGCGTACCGGCAAATTTCAGGTTTTCTGCCGGATCGGCCAGGTTAATCATCTGCTGATTATTGGCCAGTTGCAGGCGGTTCAGACAGGAGCGGGTAAACTCCGGCGTGAACATATCGTAACGGGCAAATTTATTCGCCATCTGCGGGTGCATCTGCTGATACTCCTTCACGCAGCGGGCGACAGCTTGCCAGAACTTCTCTTCAGGCAGCGTGCCGGATTCGTCCAGAATGGCGCTGATAAACCGGAAGATACAGTCGAAGACATCGGTGAAGATCGAAAGCAGCTTGAGATCTTCCGGTACCTCTACCGCCAGACGCTGCACTTTCTCTGGCAGAACCGCATCCGGGTTCATCACCGCTATCTCTTCACCAATATCCTTCATGTAAGCGCTGACCGGCACATTATTCTCCAGCAGCAGGATCAGGTTCTCGCCGTGCGGCATAAAGACCAGATCGTGCTGATAGAAGCAGTGCAGCAGCGGGCTGAGGTAGCAGGTCAGATAGCGCGAAATCCACTCTTCAGCAGGCAGACCTGAATCGGCAATCAGCGCCGGAAGCAGCGCGTTCTGATGCCTGTCGACGTGCAGGAAGGAGGCCATGGTCATCAGCCGCTGATTTGCCCGCAGGCTGGCGACCGGATTATCACGCCACAGCGCGGCAAACATTTTTTTGTAGGCAGAGTCACCGGTAATGGCCTTTTCATAGTAGCGGTTGTGGTATCCCACCGCCGCCACTTCCCGCAGGATGCGGAAATCGCAGCGCTGCAACCACGCATCTTTCGCCACCAGCTCTTCCAGCCACTCGTTTATCGCCGGTGTGGTCGCCATATAATAGGGCGAAAGGCCGCGCATAAAGCCCATGTTTAATACCGAAAGCGCAGTTTTAACGTAGCGTTTAGTGGGCTGGCTACGGTTGAAGAAGGTGCGGATAGACTGCTGCGCCTGATAGCTGTCGTCGCCGGTGCCCAGCCAGACAATATCGTGACTGGCAATATCCGCAGCAAATATCGTCAGCAGCTTGTTTTGCCATTGCCACGGATGCACCGGCATAAACAGGTAGTCATCCGGTGCCAGTTTTTTCTCCCGCAGTTGTTGGTTAAAGCCATCAACTACCGCCTGGCCCAGCTCCTCACGCATCAGCTGGTCATAATCCAGAGTGCTCAGGCTGGAGAAGTGCGCGTTGCGCAGGTGAACGGCCACCCAGACCAGCTTCACTGGCGCGGCGGCTTCCGGCGCATAGGCCAGATAATCACGGGCATCAAAACCAATGCGGCCATTGTTAGCCACAAAGCAGGGGTGGCCTTCAGTCATGGAAGCTTCAACCGTCTGGAAATCGGCGCTTACCAACGCGGCGCTATCGGGGTTGTCTTTTTGCAGTTTATAAACGCTGCTGCAAAGCGTGCTGGTGATCTCTTCCATGTAGGTCGCCAGCATGCTGGCAGGTATGCCGATCTGCTGGTTGAACTCGACGATGAACTGTAGGGCGTCCAGCGTCAGCACCTGCCCGTTCTCCTGCTTAATCAGCGAAGCGGGTTCAATCTCCCAGTGATCCAACGCCAGTCGGCGGGCTTTAAACTGGTAATCAGCTTCACCACCCGGTACCGCCAGGGAGAAGCGATCGTTACCCAGTGAAGCAGGGGAGATGATTTTTTCGTGGGCAAATTCAGCAATCGCTTTGCGGATCAGCAGACGGTTCGCCTGCGCCCAGTTATCGCCAGACAAATGAGAGCCGGAAAGAAGAGGGTTTGGGTTGGTCATTGTTAGCGTTTCCTGCTGTAAGGCTTGGTGATAGTCGTCGCGGTGGCAGAAAGCCAGCCAGGCGGTTTTGTGGCCCATATCGATTGTGTGCTGATAGCGGAACCCTGCACGTTTGTTCAGCGGATGGATTTTCTCGTTACGGATATCTGGCTCCACTACCACGCGCAGTACTTCCGGCTGGCTGAACATGTAGTCCATCACTACGCTGAACACCTGCCAGCTGAACTGCCGCACCGGACGGTCCGCTGGCGCGATCAGTATGTGCATGCCGAAGTCGCCCGGCTGGGCCGGGTAGAATTTGCCCACTTCATCCTCGCTGGCCTGATAAAACTCCATCAGAAAAACGGGTTTATCATCACAGCAGCCAATCATCGCGGCGCGGGGATCGCGGGCAATCAGGCCGCGATAGAAGGTTGCCACCTGGGCAAGCGTATCGCTCTGCATTCCCCAGAAGCGGGCGTAATCTCGCGTGACCCAGCTGTGGATCAAGGAGGCGTCCTCTTCCCGCATCGGGCGGAGGGTAAAACGTCCCGCAGGACGTGAAGCAGTAAAGAGTATATTTGACATATTAACGTTCCGATTGCGCCGGGAAGGTCTGGAAAGCGATCTGGCGTTCAACAGGATAGACTTCCCTGCCTGCCAGCTCGCGCAGTAACACGGAGTTCCGGTAACACGCCATACCCAGATCCGGGGTAACAAACCCGTGGGTATGCAGCTCGGCATTCTGCACAAAGACCTTGTTTTCATAGTCGATGCTGTAGTTGCGCTGCACGTCGTAGCGCCCTTTTTCATCCCAGCGCAGGCGTGCGGAGATGCCTTCGATAAACATCGGCGGGCGATAGTGATAGCCGGTTGCCATCACCAGCCCTTCAGTACGACGGGTAAAGTCGCGCTCCTGCTCCTGTTGATGCAGCGAAAGCTCAAACTCACCCGAAGAGAGCCAGCGCATATCCTTCAGTTCTGAATGGGTAAACAGGTTGACGTTCAGCTCGCCATCCAGCTGTTTGACGTACATCAGATCGTAGATGTCGTTAATCAGGCTGCTGTTGATGCCTTTATAGAGATTTTTGTGACGGGCATTAAGCGCGTCGCGTTTGGCTGGCGGCAAATCGTGGAAATAATCGATCCACTCTGGGGAGGTCATCTCCAGCGTCAGCTTGGTGTACTCCAGTGGGTAGAAGCGCGGGGCGCGCGTTACCCAGTTGAGCTGATAGCCGTGGCTGTCGATATCACTCAGCAGATCGTAATAGATTTCCGCTGCGCTCTGGCCGCTGCCCAGCACGGTGATGGAGCTTTTCTGCTGCAATTCGGCTTTGTTGACCAGATATTCGCTGGAGTGGGTGAAGCGGTCACGCCAGGGACGGCTGCACTCCGGCATCCAGGCCACAGGCCCGGTGCCCAGCACCAGGTGACGGGCCAGCCACTCCTGCGCCTGACCGGTTTGCGTATCCACAGATTTAATGCGATAGCACTGCTGTTGGTCGTCATAGCTGACATATTCCACCCTGGTGTTCCAGCGCAGATTGCTGAGCTGGGCACAAGCCCACTGGCAATACTGGTTGTACTCTTTACGCATCAGGAAGAAATCTTCTCTGATATAAAAAGAGTAGAGCTTACCCTTTTGCTTCATGTAGTTAAGCAGGCTATAGGGGCTGGTAGGATCGGCCAGCGTCACCAAATCTGCCATAAAAGGCGTTTGCAGATGGGCGCTCTCCAGCATCATCCCGGTATGCCAGTCGAAGCCAGGATTCTGATCCAGAAATACGCCATTCAGCCCTGCCACAGGTTCGCTCAGGCAGGCCAGCCCGAGGTTAAAGGGGCCAATACCGATACCAACAAAATCATAAACAGTAGTCATAAGTCCTCACTGATTAGCTGCATTCAGCACTGAATGGCGAACCTGTTCCCGACCGTAATGCACGATCAGGGCGATAACATCTTCCAGGTCTGTCGCCGTAGTGGTTGGGTTGAGCAGGGTGAACTTGAGATAGTGACGGCCACCCACTTTGGTGCCGGCAATCACCGCATTACCGGATCGGAACAGCGCTTTACGAATGTTGGCGTTGATCTCATCCAGAGCGGCATCGCTCATGCCTGGACGCGGCACGTAGCGGAAGATTTGTGTGGTCAGTTCTGGCGCATGCAGCACCTCAATCGCCGGATGGGCGCTCAGCAGGGTATGGGCGGTCTGGGTCAGGCCGATAATCGTATCGAAAGCTTGCCCCAGCGCGGCTGGCCCCATAATGCGCAGCGTCAGCCACATTTTCAGCGCGTCAAAGCGGCGCGTAGTCTGGATGCTTTTGTTGACCAGGTTTGGCGTGCCTTCCTGCTGCGCGCTTAACGGATTCAGGTAATCCGCATGATGGGTAACATGGCTGAGGTGTTTTTTGTCGCGAACAAAGAACGCGCCGCAGCTGACGCTCTGGAAGAAGGATTTATGGTAATCCACGGTAACGGAGTCAGCTTTCTCAATGCCTTTCAGGCGCTGACGATGCTTTTCTGATACCAGCAGGCCACAGCCATAGGCGGCATCAACATGCATCCACAGCCCGTAATGCTGGCAGAGATGGGAAATAGTCTGTAGCGGATCGATACTGCCAAAATCGGTGGTACCGCTGGTGGCAACGACCGCAATCGGGATCAGCCCCTGCTGATGGCAGCGCTGTATTTCCTGCTCCAGCTTCATGGCATCCATACGATAGTGGTCATCATAATCCACCGGGATCACCGCATCGTAGCCCAGCCCGAGAATAGCCATCGATTTCTGAATGCTGAAATGGCTGAGCTTAGAGGTAAACACACGCCATTTACTGGCATCGTGCGGTAAACCTTGCTGTTTGATCAGGTGGCCGGGATGGTGAGCGGCACACCAGCTGTCGCGAGCCAGCAGCATCGCCATCAGGTTGGACTGCGTGCCGCCGCTGGTAAAGATGCCGTCAGAGGGCTGGGGCAGGCCAATACGGCTCAGCGTCCAGTCAATCACCTTTTGCTCAATCAGGGTGCCGCCCGCGCTTTGATCCCAGGTATCCACTGAACTGTTCACCGCCGCCATGATCTGCTCTGCCAGCACAGAGGGGAGCACAACCGGGCAGTTGAGGTGGGCAACATATTTGGGATGGTGGAACCAGACTGCATCGCGCAAGTAGAGCTGGCTGAGTTCTTCCAGAGCCGCTTCGTTACTGCCTAATGGAGAGTCGAGGTCAACACTGACGAACTCAGGGGCAAGCTCATGCGGAAGAATCCCGCTGAACGGTTTCTCAACAGCAGTGAACGTTGCGGTCAGCAGGGACAATACCTGCTGCGTCTGCTGATTCCACGCGTCCAGCTGCTGGTCATTGAAAATATATTCCTGATGCCCGGCAGCTTCTGGCTGGTGAGGCACGGGCTGAGTTTGTGAACGTAAGACCATAGCATTTCCTTAAAAAAGACGTAGTAAGCCCTGCCGCCCTGAAAAAAGGGCAGAGAAGGTTGCCTGACGGGATGGCGTCAGTTCAGCGTTATTAACGTTTTGGTGGGGGGGTTAAAATCCCCAATAGCACAACAATCCAGTGGTTTTAGCTGTTCTTAACTAAAATAACTCCAGTTTGTGTGGGTTTGTGGCGCTTTGGCACCGTTTGTAATTGAGGATGAGATTATAAATAGTAATCATTATCATTCAATAGGATTGTTGTGACTGAGGTGTTATAAGTGTTGTTAATGTTAAAAGTGTGATCTGAATCACGTTATGAGGGTTGAGGCGTGCAAAAGGAAAGCTCAGAGGCTATGAGTTACGGTCGGGGAGGTGGGAAAAAGTTATTGAGCCTTGCAGCTCAATAACTTGAGGCGGAATTACTCTACACGCAGAACGCGGCTGGTATTGGTGGTGCCGGTGGTGCTCATCACGTCACCCTGGGTCACAATGACCAGATCGCCAGACATCAGGAAGCCCTTGTCGCGCAGCAGGTTAATGGCATCGTGTGCGGCAACGACACCATCGTTATTGCTGTCAAAGAACACCGGCGTCACGCCACGATAAAGCGCGGTAAGATTCAGGGTGCGCTCATGGCGGGACATAGCAAAAATCGGCAGGCCGGAAGTGATGCGGGATGTCATCAGCGCGGTGCGGCCCGACTCGGTCATGGTGATAATAGCCGTCACGCCTTGCAAGTGGTTGGCGGCATACATCGCGGACATCGCAATCGCTTCTTCGATATTATCGAACTGCACATCAAGGCGGTGCTTGGAGACGTTGATGCTGGGGATTTTTTCAGCGCCGAGGCAGACTTTTGCCATAGCGGTCACGGTTTCAGCAGGGTACTGGCCAGCGGCGGTTTCGGCAGAGAGCATAACGGCGTCGGTACCGTCCAGCACGGCGTTCGCTACGTCCATCACTTCTGCACGCGTTGGCATTGGGTTGGTGATCATCGACTCCATCATCTGGGTCGCGGTGATCACCGAGCGGTTAAGCTGACGCGCACGGCGGATCAGCGCTTTCTGAATACCCACCAGCTCCGGGTCGCCAATTTCCACGCCCAGGTCACCCCTGGCGACCATCACCACGTCAGAGGCAAGGATAATATCATCCATCGCTTCCTGACTGGCTACCGCTTCAGCACGTTCTACTTTAGAGACAATCTTCGCCTCGCAACCTGCATCACGGGCCAGACGACGGGCATAGTTGAGGTCTTCACCACAGCGCGGGAAGGAGACAGCAAGATAGTCACAGTTGATTTTGGCGGCGATAAGAATATCCGCTTTATCTTTCTCGGTCAGCGCTTCCGCAGAGAGTCCGCCGCCCAGCTTATTGATGCCCTTGTTATTCGACAAAGGCCCGCCGACGGTGACTTCGGTGTAGACTTTCATGCCCTGGACTTCCAGCACCTTAAGCTGAACACGGCCATCATCCAGCAGCAGAATATCGCCCGGCACCACATCCGCAGGCAGCCCTTTATAGTCAATGCCGACTTTATCTTTGTCGCCTTCGCCTTTACCCAGGCTGGCATCAAGCAGGAAGCGGTCGCCGATGCTCAGGAAGACTTTGCCCTCTTTGAAGGTGGAAACACGGATCTTTGGACCCTGCAAATCGCCGAGGATAGCGACATGACGGCCCAGTTTGGCCGCAATTTCACGCACTTTATTCGCCCGCAGCATATGATCTTCCGCCGTGCCATGGGAGAAGTTAAGACGAACAACGTTGGCACCCGCAGCGATGATTTTTTCGAGGTTGTTATCGCGATCGGTAGCTGGCCCAAGGGTGGTTACAATCTTGGTTCTTCTGAGACGTCTTGACATGTATGACTCCATTGACTTTGAAAGGGATGTTGCCGTAGCAACCCCTGAAAAGGTTCACTCATTGTAAGGTTAGGGGCCGCGTAGTGCAGCCCTCTAAGAACGGGCCAGCGACGGGATCGCCACCAGCGGGTCCTCTTTCTCAAATCTCGACTCTTTCAACGCTGCTTTAACCCGCCTGAGGTTATCGCGAAATTTGGGACCACGACGCAGCGTAAAGCCGGTAGCCAGCACATCTATCAGCGTAAGCTGTGCCAGACGGGAGACCATCGGCATATAGATATCCGTGTCTTCAGGCACCTCGAGCGTCAGGGCCAGCGTGGCTTCACGCGCCAGCGGGGAGTCCGGGGAAGTGATAGCCAGCACGGTGGCATCATTCTCACGTGCAAGCTGCGCCAGCTCAACTAAATATTTAGTGCGGCCAGTGTGGGAAATCAGCACCACAACATCACCTTCTGTGCTGTTGATGCAGCACATCCGTTGCATCACAATATCATCGGAACAGACCACAGGCACATTGAAGCGAAAAAATTTATTCATCGCATCATGCGCTACGGCAGCGGAGGCGCCCAGCCCGAAAAAGGCAATTTTGTTCGACTGGGTAAGCAGATCTACGGCACGGTTAATGGCGGTGGCATCCAGACGCTGGCGAACGCGATCAAGACCGGCCATGGCGGACTCAAAAATTTTGGCTGAATAAGCCTCCACACTATCATGTTCTTCAATGTTGCGGCTGACATAGGGCGTGCCGTTTGCCAGACTTTGCGCCAGCAACAGTTTGAAATCAGGGAAGCCCCTGGTTTGCAGGCGGTGGCAAAAACGGTTGACTGTAGGTTCGCTGACTTCCGCCTCGCGCGCCAGCAGCGCAATGCTGGCATGAATAGCAGTATCCGGCGAGGCGAGAATTACCTCCGCCACTTTTCGCTCGGATTTGCTAAGGTGTTCCAGGTGAGCCTGGATTTTTTCCAGCATATTCATAACGGCTTCCACTCATACATTCTGACGATTTCAATCAAAGGAGAAATCGATGTCAATTTGTAGAGAATATACAGTGCGCTGATAAGGCACGGGCAGAGGCATGACGCGGTTCCCCGGCCTTTTTTACCAGACTTTGAGCTGTGTCTGATTTTCACAGATGTAAATACAGTAACAAAAAAGTCGAAAAATTACGCACGAACTGTCTGCTAAATGCGCGGTAAAGTTCAGACAATTACCTACTCTGTGCTGGCGGAACGCTGTCTGGTTTACGTGGACCCGGCAAACGCAGTACATTGTATTGAAATAAAATTACAAAGAGCCTGACTGCTTACGGATTAATCCGGTCAGGCTTATCCTGCAACGAGGAGAATAAAATGGCGGTTACACAAACGGCTCAGGCATGCGATCTGGTGATTTTCGGTGCCAAAGGCGATCTCGCGCGCCGGAAACTGTTGCCCTCCCTTTATCAGTTAGAAAAAGCCGGCCAGATCCATGAAGAATCCCGCATCATCGGGGTGGGACGTGCCGACTGGGATAAAGCAGCCTATACCAAGGTAGTACGCGAAGCGCTTGAAACCTTCATGAAGGAGAAAATCGACGAAGCGTTGTGGGACAAGCTAAGCAATCGTCTCGACTTCTGTAATCTCGACGTGAATGATGTGGCGCATTTCAGCAAATTAGGCAAAATGCTCGACCAGAAAAAACGCGTGACCATTAATTACTTCGCCATGCCGCCGGGAACTTTCGGTGCCATCTGTAAAGGGCTTGGCTCAGCAAAACTGAATGCCCAACCCGCCCGCGTGGTGATGGAAAAACCGCTGGGTACCTCACTGGATACCTCGCGCGAAATTAACGATCAGGTTGCTGAATTCTTTGAAGAGAACCAGGTTTTCCGTATCGACCACTATCTGGGTAAAGAAACGGTACTGAACCTGCTTGCGTTGCGCTTTGCGAACTCGCTGTTTGCCTCCAACTGGGATAACCGCACTATCGATCACGTGCAGATTACCGTGGCTGAAGAGGTGGGTATTGAAGGGCGCTGGGGCTACTTTGATAAAGCGGGCCAGATGCGCGACATGATCCAGAACCACTTACTACAGGTTCTGACCTTTATTGCCATGTCTCCCCCTTCCGATCTCTCCGCAGACCGCATCCGTGATGAAAAGGTAAAAGTGCTGCGTTCGCTGCGCCGTATCGACCACACCAACGTGCGTGAAAAAACCGTGCGCGGCCAGTACACTTCCGGTTTCGTTCAGGGCAAAAAAGTGCCTGGCTACCTGGAAGAAGAGGATGCCAATAAACAAAGTAGCACCGAAACCTTTGTTTCTATCCGCGTCGACATTGATGACTGGCGCTGGGCTGGCGTACCTTTCTATCTGCGTACCGGGAAGCGTCTGCCAACTAAGTGTTCAGAAGTGGTTGTCTACTTCAAGAACCCGGCGATGAACCTGTTCAAAGAGTCCTGGCAGGAATTACCGCAGAACAAACTCACCATTCGTTTGCAGCCGGATGAAGGTGTGGATATCCAGATCCTGAACAAAGTGCCAGGCCTGGATCACAAACACAATCTGCAAACCACCAAGCTGGATCTGAGCTTCTCTGAAACCTTTAATCAGTCGCACCTGGCAGATGCCTATGAGCGTTTGTTACTGGAAACCATGCGCGGTATTCAGGCCCTGTTTGTGCGCCGTGATGAAGTAGAAGAAGCCTGGAAATGGGTCGACTCCATTATGGATGCCTGGTCTGCTGATAATGAAGCGCCGAAGCCCTATCAGGCCGGCACATGGGGGCCAGTTGCCTCTGTTGCCATGATTACCCGCGATGGCCGTTCCTGGAACGAGTTTGAGTAATACCTCAGGGCGATTCTGAGCTGTTACCGTTATTACTCTTCTTAAAAGCCCTGCCGCTCTGGCAGGGTTTTTTTTTGCACAGCCTGAGAGGGGTTTCGCAAAAATGAACCGCAGTTTTAAAAAATTGGGCAACTACCTGGACGTCGCGAAGGGCGATCCTGTATGGTAGTGACTGAACCCTTTCCTGACGCCGCGCGCGTCGCTTTGGAGAAGCAGAGAGATGATTAACTGGAAGACCAGTGCAGAGCAGATCCTGACCACAGGCCCGGTTGTACCGGTGATTGTTGTGAATAAGCTTGAGCATGCCGTACCCATGGCGAAAGCTCTGGTTGCGGGGGGCGTAAAAGTGCTGGAAGTGACGCTTCGCACTGCCTGCGCAATGGATGCGCTTAAAGCGATGATTAAAGAGGTACCGGAAGCCATTGTCGGTGCCGGTACGGTTCTTAATGTTCAGCAGCTGAAAGAAGTAACCGATGCAGGCGCGCAGTTTGTCATAAGCCCCGGTGTTACGGAGTCGCTGCTTGAGGCCGCCGTGAAAGGATCGGTGCCGCTGATCCCCGGTATCAGCACCGTTTCGGAACTGATGACGGGTCTGGATTACGGGCTGCGGGAGTTCAAATTCTTCCCGGCTGAAGCCAACGGTGGAGTAAAAGCGCTACAGGCGATTGGCGGTCCTTTCCCTCAGGTACGTTTTTGCCCGACCGGTGGTATCTCTCCGGCCAATTACCGCGACTATCTCGCCCTGAAAAGCGTGTTGTGTATCGGCGGCTCGTGGCTGGTACCGGCGGATGCGTTGGAAGCAGGGGACTACGATCGTATCACCCAGCTGGCGAAAGAAGCCGTGGCGGGCGCACGTTAAATCCGGTTGATGTTGCCGGTGAAGGGGCGCTGAGCCAGGCCCCCGGGAAATAAACCTGCGAAGAACTGGGGCGGATAAAACGGTTTAAAGCAGGCGCGAACGCTAAGAAGAGATCAGGCGTCCCGTTACTGGCTGGCGTCCCGAACAGGCTCGGCAGAGGCCGAAAGAAAAGAGAGCGTGACGGGTGAAGCCCGTTCCGGGCCTCTCCGGTACGCTCTCTTTTGCATAACTGGCTGAATGCAGCTGGCGCGCCAGCGTCAGCCGCTGACTTTCACCCCGGCGGCACAGGCAATAGCGCGCTGAACGGCATCCTCAATGTTTTCACCTGTTGCCAGCGCCACGCCCAAACGGCGTTTGCCGCGGATCTCTGGTTTGCCAAACAGGCGAACCTGCAAACCGGCACCCAGCACGCTGCCTACATTGCTGAATTGCACGTTGTCACTTTCCAGCTCCGGCAAAATAACGGCAGAAGCGGCAGGGCCGTACTGGCGGATACCGCCAATCGGCAAGCCCAGGAAAGCGCGAACGTGCAGGGCGAACTCGGAGAGATCCTGGGAAATCAGCGTGACCATACCGGTATCGTGCGGGCGGGGGGAGACTTCGCTAAATACCACCTCATCACCACAGACAAACAGCTCAACGCCAAACAGGCCATAACCTCCCAGCGCTTTGACTACCTGCTCTGCGATCTGCTCTGCGCGTTGCCGGGCAAGTTCGCTCATCTGCTGCGGCTGCCAGGATTCACGATAATCGCCATCTTCCTGACGATGTCCCACAGGCGCGCAAAAATGTATGCCGTCTGTGGCGCTGATAGTCAGCAGGGTGATTTCAAAATCAAACTTCACCACGCCCTCAACAATGACCCGGCCAGCTCCGGCACGCCCCCCTTGCTGCGCATATTCCCAGGCGGCATCAAGCTGCGAGGCTTCACGGATAAAGCTTTGCCCTTTGCCGGAAGAACTCATTACTGGCTTAACGATGCAGGGGAAACCAATCTCCTCCGCAGCCTGAGTAAAGGCTTCATGGTTGTCGGCAAAACGGTAGCTGGAAGTTGGTAGCGCCAGCTCTTCCGCTGCCAGACGTCGGATACCTTCACGGTTCATGGTCAGACGCGCCGCACGTGCTGTCGGTACGACATTCTGGCCCGCTTTTTCCAGCTCAATCAGCATATCGGTGGCGATGGCCTCTATCTCCGGCACGATATAATCCGGGCGTTCCAGCGCCACCAGGGCTTTCAGCGCTTCACCGTCAAGCATATTGATGACATGGCTACGGTGAGCAACGTGCATGGCGGGGGCATCGGCGTAGCGGTCAACCGCAATCACTTCAACGCCCAGACGCTGACATTCCAGCGCCACTTCTTTGCCCAGTTCCCCAGACCCTAACAGCATTACACGCGTTGCGGCGGGGCGCAGCGCAGTACCAAGAGTGGTCATAATCTTCTTACCTGATTGGATGGAAAAAACGCGCGCAGTATAAACGAAAACGATTGCGTACACATCTGCTTTCCAGGCTTGAGCAAAATTTACCAGGCTGTTATACTGTATAAAAATACAGTTAAACGAGGTGTGCACTATGGCTGTTGAAATCAAATATGTTGTCGTCAGAAAAGGTGAGGAAAAGATGACATTCGCCAGTAAAAAAGAAGCCGACGCGTACGATAAAATGCTCGATATGGCTGAAGCATTTTCAGACTGGCTGAGTGCGTCACCGCTGACCATGGAAGAAGATCAGCGTGAAGCGCTGGGAATGTTCCTGGCAGAAAATAAAGAGGCCGTTCAGCATATTCTTCGTACCAGCAAAATGCCGGAAGCGGATGATTCGGCAAGTGTTGAAGGCGCAGCTAAAGCGAAAACAGTGTCGGATGCACAGCAAGCAGCGGAAGATGAAGAGCACGGCGAAGAGGATGCTGAAACCGCTTCCGCTAAGCCTGCTAAAAACCGCGCAGCGGTACGCGGCGTCAAAGCGGCCTGAGTTCCCAGCGGGTCGGTTACTGTTTCTTGCGCGCGGGCCTGAAAGCCTGCGCGTCTTTCTGTGTAATACTTCCCGCTGTTAGCCTTCATTACTTCATTACTTCATTACTTCGTTACTTCAAAACTTCAAAACTTCAAAACTTCAAAACTTCAAAACTTCAAAACTTCAAAACTTCAAAACTTCAAAACTTCAAAACTTCAAAACTTCAAAACTTCACCACGTCACTACTTCACCACGTCACTGCTTCACCACTTCAACTGCTCAACTCGTTGCGGCGCAAACTCTTTTCAGCGCGTGGAGCGCTTCTCCTGCCACGTCCACAGGCGGCTGCTGATGGTAGAGATCGTTAAATACTTCCAGTCCTAAAGGCCCCTGATAGCCCTGCGTGTGTAACGCGTTTAACAGCGTATAGAGGGGAAAGTTACCCTGTCCGGGTAATAAGCGCTGATGACGGGCAATATCCACAAGCTGATCCTGAGAAGGAAGCGTGGCGAGATCGGAAAGCTGTACCAGAAAGATTTTCTCCACTGGGATCCCGGCGAGATCAGCTACAGTGCGGTTGCGCACAAATATATGGAAAGCATCCACCACCAGACCAAGATTGGGTTCATCTATCTTCTGCACCAGCTGCCAGGCGGCTGGTAGAGTATTGATGTGCGTACTCCAGGCCATCGCCTCAAACGCGATTCTCACACCCCTTTTTCCTGCCTCTCTGCTCAGCCAGCGTAAATCCTCCTCTTCCCTTCCGGCAACAGAGTCCGGATCGGTCGATGCTGGCGCCAGTAACGTGCTGGCCCCTAAAAGTACCGCCGTATCCAGCATTTGCAGCGCTTCCTTGCGCCTGGCATCACGCCGGTTATCTGGCGCGCCCGTAAAATCCAGCAGCACCTGATAATCTGTCAGGCCTGTTTGCTGATTGTCGAGCAGCGCAGCCAGGTTTCTGGCATCGCCAGCATGTGCCTCCACATCCTGACGCCACAGTTCGATCTGATCAAACCCCGCCTGTGCCGCAGCCATCACTTTTTGCTGGGGTGTGCCGCCAAGCAGAACCGTATTAATAAATAGTGGGTTGTTGATAAATCTGGCCATAATAATTCCCTTCAGTTGTGCAAGTGCTTACTGCTGGAAGAGTCTTTACGCTCCCGCTTAAAAAAATGCAGCAAGGACTGAAAAAGCTCAGTCAGAAGGTAAGTATAGCGGCCAGAGAGCCGTTATCAGACCAGTGTGAAAGTTAAGGTTTTCCAGGCTTTTCTTCGCTTTACGCTTCTTGACACCTTCCCCTCTATGCTGGTTTTTTCATTTCAGAGCGGGAAAGGTTATGAGTAACTGGCTGCAACAAATTCAGACCGTATTAGGAAGCAGTAAATCAGGCGGCGGTGAAGGCCTGAGTAAAATGCTGGCACCAGGCGCTTTGGGTGGCCTGGCAGGGTTACTGATTGCCAGTAAATCGTCACGCAACCTTTTGGTTAAATATGGCAAAAACGCGCTGATTATTGGCGGCAGCGCTGCTGCGGGCGCGGTGTTATGGAAGAAGTATAAAGAGCGCGTTGTGCAGACACATCAGGATGAGCCGCAATATGGGCAACAACAGACTCCGGTGGATCGGCGGGCCGAAAGGCTGGTGCAGGCGCTGGTGTTTGCTGCTAAAAGCGACGGCCATATCGATGCGCAGGAACGAAAAGCGCTTGATGAACATATCCATCAGGCCGGTTTAGGGACAAACGGCGAAAAGCTGATCCAGCAAGCCATTGATATGCCGCTCGATCCGCATAAGCTCGCGCAGGATGTCAAAAATGAGGAAGAGGCGCTGGAACTCTACTTCCTCAGCAATCTGGTGATTGATGTGGACCATTTTATGGAACGTAGTTATCTCCAGGCGCTTGGCGACGAACTGAAAATCCCGCAGGATGTGCGTGAAAGCATGGCGCAGGATATCCAGGCGGAAAAGCAGAAGCTAACCGCCTGAACTGACGAAACGGGGTGAAGCCTTCATCACCCCTTCAACAATAATTTTTTGGCCCTCCTTCGCTCTGGCGCTTGGCATTCGTGCGGACAACTGCCACCCTTAGCCTATGTACTTGATCCGATGTACTTGATCCAGCGGGGCTGAACGATGCAAAAACCACCTATTGCCAAAAAAATTCCCTTCGAGATGACCCTTCATGGGGAAACTCGCACCGACAATTATTACTGGCTGCGGGATGACCAGCGCGAAGATCCGGCGGTTCTGGATTATCTGCATGCGGAAAATGATTACGGCAGAGCGATTATGCAGTCGCAAAAGGCGCTACAGGAAGGCCTGCTTAAAGAGATCATCGATCGTATTCCCGCGCGGGACCACTCGGTGCCCTACGTCAGGAAAGGCTATCGCTACCAGAGTCGCTATGAGGAGGGTAACGAATACGCGATATATACCCGCCAGCCGGAAAACACCACGACGCCCGATCAATGGGATGTTTTGCTGGACAGCAACCAGCGCGCGGCAAAAAGCGAATTTTATACCTTGGGCGGCGTCAGTATAACGACGGATAATAAGGTGATGGCAGTAGCTGAAGACTTCTTATCGAGAAGGCTGTACGGCATCCGTTTTTGTGATCTTGAAACCGGCCACTGGTATCCGGAAGTGCTGGAAAACGTTTCATCCAGCTTTACCTGGGCTAATGACAGCTGCACGCTCTACTACGTGCTGAAAGATAAGCAGACCCTGCTGCCCTGGCAGGTCTGGCGACATACGCTGGGAACTACTCAGGAGCAGGATCAGCTGGTTTATGAAGAGAAAGATGACACTTTTTACGTCGGCGTACAGAAAACGACATCGGAAGAATTTATTCAGATAACGCTGCACAGCAGCACCACCAGCGAAATTCTGCTGCTTGATGCCACGCGTTCAGATGCGGAACCGCAGCTGTTCTGCCCGCGACGTAAAGATCATGAATATTTTCTTGATCACTACCAGCAACATTTTTATATCCGTTCCAACCGCGAAGGGAAAAATTTTGCTCTCTATCGCACCACTGATTTTGCTGAAACAAGTTGGGAAACGGTGATCCCAGCCAGAGAAGAAGTGGTGCTGGAAGAGTTCACGCTTTTCCGCGACTGGCTGGTGGTGGAAGAGCGGGAAGGGGGCTTGACCGGGCTGCGGCAGATTAGCTGGGAAACGGGGAAAGAGGCCGCCATCCTTTATGACGATCCCGCTTATGTGACCTGGCTGTCGATCAATCCTTCGCCGGAGACCAGTAAATTACGCTATGGCTACTCTTCCATGACTACGCCGGACACGCTTTATGAACTGGATTTGGATACCGGAGAGCGGAAGACGCTTAAACAGTCAGAGGTGAAAGGCTTCGACCCCAGCCATTACCGCAGCGAACGTCTCTGGATAACCGCCCGCGACGGCATACAGGTGCCTGTCTCTCTGGTTTATCATCGCGACCATTTCCGTCAGGGGAAGAACCCGCTGCTGGTCTATGGCTATGGTTCTTACGGTAGCAGCATGGACGCTGATTTCAGCGCCAGCCGCCTGAGCCTGCTCGATCGCGGATTTGTGTTCGCTCTGACCCACATTCGTGGTGGCGGAGAGCTTGGCCAGCAGTGGTATGATGATGGCCGGTTATTAAACAAAATGAACACCTTTACCGATTTTATCGATACCACTCAAGCCCTGGTCGATAAAGGGTATGGCGCCGCGGACAAGCTCTATGCGATGGGCGGCAGCGCTGGCGGTCTGTTGATGGGGGGCGTGATTAACATGGCGCCAGACCTGTTTAGCGGCGTGGTGGCTCAGGTGCCGTTTGTGGATGTCTTAACCACCATGCTGGATGAATCTATTCCTTTAACCACCGGCGAATATGATGAGTGGGGAAACCCAGCTGATGAGACGTTCTATCGTTATATCAGCCAGTACAGCCCCTACGACCGCGTAACGGCTCAGGCCTATCCCCATTTGCTGATCACCACCGGACTGCATGATTCCCAGGTGCAATATTGGGAACCGGCAAAGTGGGCGGCAAAGTTAAGAGCGCTGAAGACGGATGATAACCTGTTGCTGCTTTGTACCGATATGGATTCAGGGCATGGCGGTAAATCGGGACGCTTCAAGTCTTATGAAGGGGTAGTGCTGGAGTATGCTTTCCTGATAGCGCTGGCGCAGGAAACGCTCAGCGCCGCTAACGCTAATTAAGTTACTCCACAGATAAAGCCCGCTCCATCGCACTTCGCAGGTCGGGCTTTAAATCCGGGATATTTTTCAGCATCCATTTCAGGTATCCCGGATCTCTTTTTGCCACATCGTCTATTTTGCTGCCGCGATACTTGCCGAACGGAAAGGTAGTGCTTGAGCCTTTTACCAGCATCCGGCGCACCATTTCGGGCGCATCCCACCCTGAGTAGCTCATAATCCGGATCAGCAGTGCCGCCGTGACGTAGCAGTCATACAGCGCGCGGTGGGCATGCAGGTCAGCGGGAGGTGTGACCTCCAGCTGTAGCGTTTCACGCAGTGCCTGATTGCTGTATTTGATGCCCGGCCACAAACCGCGTGCCAGCGTCATGGTACAGATCCATTCACCCGGCATTTCTGGCAGCATCCGGCGGTCAAAACTGGCGTTGTGAGCCACATAATAGGGGCTGCCGTGATAGCGACCAATCACATGCTCTATTGGCGGCTTATCCGCGACCATCGCTTCCGTAATACGATGGATAGCCATCGCCTGAGGGCTGATAGGGCGATCCGGGCAGATAAGATCGCTCATCGGATTGACAATCGCGCCATCAATCACATCAACTGACGCCACCTCTACAATCCCACCCTGCAAGCCGCAGGTCTCGGTATCTATCACGCGTAACATAATGCGTCCCTTTTAAATAACTGGCGGATAGCGTAACGAATGGACCTCTCCTTGCCAATCTTTACCGGTTCTTCTGGCAATCACCAGCTGCTCACCTTCACCGCCAGTGACCACCTGTCTGCCGCTTTCATCCCACAGCACGCTTTTACCCGCACTCTGATAGCCGCCGGTAGGCAGGGCATGGTTTGCCATTAACACCGCCATTTTATAGTCTCGTGACCAGCGAGCCAGATATTCGCAGTCCTGATGATAGCCATTTTCAGAAACCAGTACGCCGGTGGCATAGAGGTTCGCGCCCCGTCTTGCGGCGTCCCTGGCATACTCCTCCACGCTGATATCTGCGCAGATAGCCATTGCCACATGATGCTGATCATAGCCAAACAGCGGGACGCTCTCGCCCACGGAGAACAGCTTTTTCTCATCACCAAAGAGATTGCGCTTGCCGTAAGCCATCCTTGTGCCGTCCGGCAGAAAAGCGATGGCGCTGAGCAGGATGCCGTCTGCTGTTAACAGCGGAAGCCCGACAATAATCGACATTTTGTGTTCAGTTGCGGCCACGGCAAACCCTTCCAGGCGGGGATCGTCCATGGGCATTGCCAGTTCGGTAACGCGGTCCAGCTCGTAACCCGTAAGGGAAAGTTCAGGGAAGATCAGCAGATCGACGTGATGAACAGCAGCCTGACGAATAAAGTCGAGGTGACGGGAAATATTCCAGGCGAGGTCGCCAGGACGGGAGCCCGATTGGGCAGCAGCTATACTCCAGACAGACATAAGCACTCCAGCATGGCCTGTAACAGGTTATTATCTCAACCGAAGCGATAAGGAAAAACAAGCGAAACTGACGCGCTATTTTTGCTTCGGTTCATAAGGCAGGCGGGACAAGCTTAATGAGGCCTGGCGATACTGCGTCAGGCGCTGGCGAAACCAGTCACGCAACGCTTCCGGCTGCTCACGCTCAACCATTTCAGCAATCACCGGCATGTTATAACGCTCTTTGAACGCTACGCCAGCCGCAGCCAGGTCTACATTGACCTTATCTTTTTCTTCCTGGGGTAGTTCAGCCAGATTGTGATTCATCAGGTTTCTCCTCTGTCGGCGGCAAAAATATAGCAGTTAGTGCACTTTCGCAAGTCCGGGCCGCAGTGAGAGCCGTTATCGTCTCGACACCGTATTTCAGGCGGAGTATCCTTTCGGCCACATCACAGCTTTCGGGCTGCAAAGCACAGGATACTATGATTATTATGCGTAAGTTCTCTCTGGTTTTTGCTCTGGCGCTCGCCGCCTTCTCACAGCAGGTTTCTGCGCACGCTCATCTGAAAAATCAGTACCCCGCGGCGAACGCCAATGTAGAAGCTTCTCCTCAGGCGCTGACGTTGACCTTCTCCGAAGATATTGAGCCTGCTTTCAGCGGCGTTGAAATTATCGACGGTAATCAGAAAGCGATTCCGCTGGCGGAAGCAGAGCGCGCCCCCCGGCAGCATAACCAGCTGATTGCGCCGCTGAAACAGCCTTTGGTTAGCGGTCACTATCAGGTTAACTGGCATGTGCTCTCGGTTGATGGCCATAAAACCCAGGGGAATTACTCCTTCAGCGTGAAGTGATATGTCCCTCAGCATTTTCTATATCCTTTGCCGCTGGCTGCATTTCGCCGCGCTGATCTCCCTTGCGGGCGGCAGCCTCTATACCGCACTCATGGCCCCGGCTCGCTTCAGGCGTTATCTTGCGGAGCGTTTTAAACGGCTGCTGGCAGTCAGTGCCGTGCTCTCTCTCTGTACGGCAACCCTGTTACTGGCAGCCCAAACCGGACTGATGGGGAATGGCTGGCAGGATATCACTGACGTGCATGTGTGGCAGGCTGTGTTGCAGACCCGCTTTGGTCAGGCCTGGCAGTGGCAACTGCTGCTCGCCCTGGCAGGCGTACTTGCACTGTTGCTGAAAGGAAGAGGGCGGCAACAGCTGCTATTGCTCAGCAGCATTGGGCAGTTAACAGGCTTGGCCTTTGTGGGGCATGCGGCAATGTTGGATGGCGGTACAGGCGTTTTACAGCGCACCAATCAGGCTGTTCATCTTATTTCCGCCGCCTTCTGGGCAGGCGGGCTGTTGCCGGTAGCCATGCTGATGAGAGAGGCCCGGCAGCAGAGCACCCGCTATGACGCTATCAGCACGCTGATGCGTTTCTCCCGCTATGGCCATCTTGCCGTAGCGCTGGTAGTAGTGAGTGGCGTAATCAATGCGCTGTTGCTGTTGGGCTGGCCTCCTGCAAGTTTCCGGCTTTACAGCCAGCTGCTGCTGTTAAAAACGCTGCTGGTGATGCTGATGTGTGCAGTGGCGCTGGCAAACCGCTACTGGCTGGTGCCACGTTTCCAGCGGTGTGGGGAAAGCGCGCAACGTCTGTTCCTGCGCACCACGCTGGCAGAGCTGCTGCTTTCTGCGCTGGTGCTGCTGTTAGTCAGCATATTTGCCACGCTGGAACCAGCCTGACACCCACTATTTCTGCTGCCTGCAACGGCAGGCATTATTTAAAGAGGTATTGTAACACCATGAAAAAAATGGCTTGTCTGCTGTTAGCAATGAGTTTTTGTTCAGGCGCCCTGGCGGCGCAGATTGTCACCGTCAGCCGCTTTGAGGTGGGTAAGGATAACTGGCCATTTAACCGTGAAGAAGTGATGCTGACCTGTGCTAAAGGCGGCGCGCTGTTTGTTATCAACCCCGCCACGCTGATGCAGTATCCGATTAATGATGTGGCTGCTGACCTGGTGAAGAAGGGGCAGGCCAAAGGGCAGGATATCAGCGTGATTCAGAGCGACGATGCCGGGCATCCCGGAGAGAAGAAAAGCCTGACGCCGATAGTAGAACGTACGCAGAAGCTGTGTGACTGACAGATAACGTGATGCCTGGCTGGCCGGGTAGGGCGTTTTGAAGCAGAAGAAGTCACCTTTCCGTGGTGATTTATGTTTCGCTGAGGGGATTGGGCTGTTCAGTTACCGATCCCTGTCACTGCTTTGCCGTCTGGCAAGGCAGAGTAACCATATTTGCCGCCATGATCACAGAGCTAACATCTTTCCCCCAGGCCCCCTCCCGATGGCTGGTAAAACCCCTCACCTGAACTATCTTTTAAAGGGCAAGGCGACATAGCCTGCATAAATGCCAACTTTTAGCGCACGGCTCTCATAAGGAGCCATTTCCCTGGACCGAAGATAGGAATCGTCTTCGGTCTTTTTTTTATTTGTTGTTATAAATCAATTAATTACATCGTAAACAACGAGTTATAGCTTCTCCAGTTCTACCGTCTTACCTCCTGTAAAACCCTCTGTAGACACTTTGTAGTCATTTTTTCCAGCCATTCGAGCCAGTGGATTGCTGTATTATAATTAAATTGACGCTCGATTTAAGCACTTCCTCAAATGGGAATTTATTATATTACAATCACTATTAACATATCAGTAGAACCCCCTTTGCCCTTGCATCAGGGGTTATTATATTCAGAACTCACGTTTGACTATAATATAACCATTATACCTGACGCTGCATTCATAATCGTTTACCAAAGCTGAGACTAAAAAAATATCTCTCTTTCCATTTTTAAAAAATGTAAACTTTATAATCAGGTTTCGTGGATTATAGCTGAAGAAAATATAGAAATAATCCTTTGCAGTAGTCCCTTTGTTAGGGCTTGCCCTGTAATCTTGAATTGCATATTGATGTGCCAAATTCTCATCCACAGGTTCATTAAATATTAATTCGGTTGTGGTCTTTTTTTTGTCTATACTGTCAGTATCAATTCTCATGGAATTGTACATATCGTTCATTAATGATGATGAAATACCAGATATAGGTGATTTGCAATTATCATCTTTTACTGAAGTAGCATAAGAGCTAACGCAAAAAAATAATAAAGGAAAAGTTAATAACTTCATTGTATAATGACCTCTTTATCCAAACTGTCCCAGATCACTCTTCGAAAATGAGGGGCAAGAATTATGCAACCATTTGATGCAGTGCCGGGATGCCGGCTGCTATCACCATGTATTAGGAACCCTGCTCGCCCACACATATTATTACCCGGAAGTGGCTCAAGCCTTAATGTAAAAGGGCCTGCTTTTTTATGTTTGAACGGAACGCCTACAATCCTATACCTTCCTCGCGGCAGTGGTCCTTTATCTCTGACACATTCATATTTGGTGTTATTTTCATACCCTGGAGCACCAGCATATAATCCATAAAATTCAAAATTCCCATTGTGATAAAACGCATTTTTATTCACCTCATAAATCCAGGTCATTTAGCCCCTCCTTGTTATGCCCGCTCTTTCCATGAGTCAGAAAAATGAACATTGCCATCGCAATATTTCCAGGTGATCCTTTCGTAACGGACAGTTACGGACTCCAGGTGATTCATTACTGGATTGGTTTTGATGTTGTGCATAATTGGGCAAACTGAGACGACTTTCACACCCTCAAGGAACATATTAAAATATTCTTCTTCCTGGCCGGCATGATTGATTCGATACCATTTTATTTCAGCGCTCTTCAGTGTCTGACCGGTAGCCACTGCTCTGTAAAGGTAGGGGCTGGAAGAATCAAATTCTTTCTCAAATTCCAGAGCGCTGTGTATACGTGTTCCGGTAAGTTTTCCGCTGTGGTCGTCGGTAGGGATGCTAAGACCATGAGCAAAGCTGATAATCTCGATGCTGCCCTCCCTGCGCTGTACGTCTACAGAGCCTTTGATATCGGCGCCGCCATCATCTTTAAGCCAAAGGTAAGCTGGAATAGCCATCTGTTATATCCTTATGGTTTTTACTGGTTAAAATCCTTTTAAAAATAGACATAACAAAACAGATTTCCTTTTTCCAGAGTCGGACAAAGTCACTTCAATAAAAATTAACTTACATCAAACAAAAGTAGATTGTGACGGGAGTTGGCATGTTATTTGACACAGAGTTTAATCTCTGTGCATGTATTAAAAGGGATATTCAATTTCGACTTAATGGGGTTATCTTTTTATAAAGAATTTCTTTGGCAACAGACAAAAAAGTTATATCTGTTGCGACCCTGATATTTAAAATGCACTATAAATCAGAGAGATGTAAGGTGGTAGCTGGTATCATCTTGACTGCTGCGCTATCAATCTAAAGGCGTGTTGACTAAGAAACGGAGCGCCTCAAAAGGAACTGGAAAGGAATTTTAAATTCGATATCGACTCCACCAGCATCAGGCGACAATCTCTTCATTAGGTGTTCACATAATTAGCGGGCTTTACTTCGATAAGTTACGAACCAAAATCTTAGTGGTTGCTGAGTAAACTTCAGATCAAGTTAGCGTTTTCATTATCTTTTGTTTATGCGTTTACAGGATCTCAAAGCAACCTTATGCCAGGTCTGATATGTCCCTTTTCAGTATCACTACCGAAAGATCGCTTTTTTGTGAGGTTTTAAGAAATCTACCTGCCGTTTAGCGTAAAAATGCAGCCAAACCCACAGGTTTTTAGCGAATACTTGTTTATCTGCCTTCAACCCTTTAGGCTCAAGGGGCCACAACGTCACGCAAAATCCGCGTCCGAACGTTCAGGCAGGAGCAGAGAGATGAAAAGCGATAAAGAGATTTCAATCGACCAGTTTACGGAAGCTGAAAAAGAGCTGGTTGCCGCAAAGGTAAAAAGCCTGACTTTAAAATTAAGTCATGTTGCGAGCAAAAAAGAGGAAAAGGAGATTCTGAAAGAGGCCAAAAGGCTGGTAATGAAGGATCGTGTGGTGAAGGAGAGCACCAAGGCCGTGATTGCCAAAAAACCGCGCAAAGCCTCATCAGCCAAAGAGAGTGAAGTAAAAGAGTTTAACTGGTCCGCTTCACTGAGAAAGAATCCACGGGCGTTAAAAGCTAAATAATCCCGCAGCGACAGCGTCAGCAGGTTGCCAGACCTGGAGGTTTGGCGCTGTCAGCCTCAGCCCACGATAATCAGATGCACCAGTCGGGCTAACACTTCAATAATCAACAGACTTCCTGCCGTAATCAAAGCCAGCACAAGATAAAATTGTTTGCGGCTACTCATATGCCCTCAATCTCCGGATCCCTGAACAGACTATACTTTAGACCGGAATACTTAAACCGACCGTCAATATTTTCCGTTAAATTGGACCAGGGTGAGTCATGCTGTATCAACATCTTAATAGTGAAAACTGGCGACATATCTATATCGTAGGTGACCTGCACGGATGCAGGGAAAAACTGGATGAGGCATTACTGGCCCGGCACTTCTCTGAAGATGAAGATCTGTTGATATCCGTTGGCGATCTGATTGACCGCGGACCAGACAGTCCGGGTTGTCTGGCGTTGCTTAAGGAACCCTGGTTCCGCAGCGTGCGGGGAAATCATGAAGAGATGGCCATTAATGCGCTGAAGAAGGGGAATCATCATCAGTGGATCTCAAACGGTGGGGAGTGGTTTTACCACCTTGAGGGTATGGCGATGATGGAGGCGAAACATGCTATCAGTCGCTGCCATAATCTGCCGTTGATCCTGCATCTTCAGCTTCAGGAGCGCCTCGTGGTAGTGGCACATGCCGACTATCCTTTACCCCATTATGCCTGGGGGAGCGCAGTGGATGAAGAGAAGGTTGTCTGGAGCCGCTCTCGTATAGAGCGGCTTCAGCAAGGGAAAGGGCAGGTGATTACCGGGGCAGATGCGTTTTATTTTGGGCACACTCCGCTGTCAGCCCCGCTGGAGGCTTATAACCAGCACTATATTGATACGGGTGCGGTGTTTGGCAATCAGCTCACTCTGGTGCAGGTGCAGTAAATCTGGTTAAAAAGAGAAGAGTTTGCCATCCCTCACCAGTTCCCGCGGATAGCTATTCTTGATCCTGTTGCCTACTCGCTTTGCCAGACCTAACGGCTGATGCTGGCAGGTCACAATCAGCTCATCCGCCGGCAGGTCACGTTCCGGATAGATATCTCTACCGCGATACCACTCTTCCGCCTCAGCAAGGGTGAGTTCGAAACGGTTCTTAGCCTCGGGCTGGGCGAGTGCGATAACTGCCTCATGCTGCCAGCGATATCCTTTAGTAAACGTTTCCGCCAGCTTCAGGCCAATACGCGAAAAGCGCACCTTGCCCAGCAACGGTTCAATGGCGACCGGAAACAGCCATATTTCCTTATCCCGCTCCCATAACGTATGCGTCTGCTGGTTCCAGCTCAGCCCCGACTTTGCTGCGGCCTCGGCAATATCCTTCTGAACCGCACGTTTAACCGGGAAGAAGGGCAGCTTACCCACTTTATAGCCCGGCACAGGTAACCGCTCAAGACTCTGTAACTTGCGCAAGCGTGCGACAAAAAAGCCTTCGCTGTCGAATATCTGCGGGAATACGTGCAGGAATCCTTCGGGCGTGATGGCCTGCTCCGCGCCGGGGAAGAGATCGTTCAGCGGTTCGATCTCCACGCAGTCGGGATAAACCTGTTGCAGCCAGGCAATCACCTGCTGATTTTCGCTGCGGTTCAGGGTACAGGTAGAATAGACCAGCGTGCCGCCGGGTTTGAGCGCATGAAAAGCACTTTCAATCAGATCATGCTGTGTGGCGGCAATCTCTTCGGTGCTGGCAAGCGACCAGTTACGCAGCGCATCAGCATCCTTACGGATAACGCCTTCGCCGGAGCAGGGGGCATCCAGCAGAATGGCGTCGAAACTTTCTGGTAACGCGGCGCCAAACACTCTGCCGTCGAAATGGGTCATGGCCGTATTGCTGACGCCGCAGCGGCTCAGGTTGGCATGCAGCACTTTTACCCGGCTGGCGGAGTATTCATTGGCAAGGATGGCGCCGCTGTTGCCCATCCGCGCCGCAATTTGCGTGGTTTTAGAACCGGGTGCCGCCGCGACGTCCATCACTGTTTCAGGTAGCGGACAGCCAGCAAAGAGTGCGCTCACAGGCAGCATCGAGCTGGCTTCCTGAATATAGAACAGGCCTGCGAGGTGCTCCGCAGTACTGCCAAGCGGCAGCGTCTCTGCGTCATCACGCACTATCCAGAACCCTTCTTCACACCATGGGATTGGCGTCAGTGCCCACTGATAAGGCGCAACCAGCGTCAGGAAATCTGCCACGCTGATTTTCAACGTATTCACGCGCAGGCTGCGGCGCAGGGGTTGCTGGCTGATAGCGATAAAACGGTCAAAGTCTGCTGCATCGGGCAACAGCTCGCGCATCTGCGCTAAGAAAGGCTCGGGAAAGGTCACGCGTGAGGAAAGGGACACTGATAAATTCCACTGGAAATAAGTGGGCTGAGTTTATCACATTCGGCAGGGGGAAAAAAAACGGGCAGCGCCAGGCTGCCCGTTCTGCTTAGTTTCCGGGGAGTGCGGTTCCCCATTTACGCCACTCTTTTGGCTCTTCATCCTCCAGCAGATAGTGCTTGCCGGAGGTGGCCTGAGGAGCCAGCGGAATGGTCGGCGGCGTGGCAAAGGCGATGCCACCCTGAATAAATTGCTGGAAGGTGCCGGTTTTCACCACGCCACCAATCAGACCGAATTTCAGGTTATAGCCGGAGGCGAGCCAGAATACCGAGTTGTTACGCACCAGGTGCTGGTATTTCTTGCTGATCCGCAGCGTAATTTGCACGCGGTCTGCCATTGCCCCCAGCGAGGTTCCGGTGACGGTACCCACTTCAATTCCACGGAACAGCACCGGCGTTCCCACAGAGAGCGATCCCCCTTCCGGTGCATCCATTATCACGTTAAGACCATCAAGATAACGGGCGTCGGTGATGGTGGATTCCTGAAGCTCAAAGGTGCGCCGGGCGCCGCCTTTACCGGGATCGACGTTGATATAGGGTTGCAGCAGGGTATCCAGATGGTTAACACCGGCTGCGGATATTTCCGGAGAAACCACAGAGAAGCGGGTGCCCAGCCGGGCGAAGTCATCCACATATTCGGGATAGAGCACCGCTTTAGCAATGACCTGATTTTTATCTTTATTCAGCGCCAAATCTTCCACCTGGCCAATAGTAATGCCGAGGTAACGGATAGGCATTCCGGCAGCCAGTTTGGTGGCATCATAGGTATGCAGCGTAATCTGGCTTCCGACAGCTCGCGCTGCGGTTTCAGAGTCATAAAGCACGCGTTTGTCTTTGCTGGTCAGGCCTGCGCCGGCTCCGGTCAGGTTATCGAAGCTGATAGCGCCTCTGAGCGCACGATTCAGCGGGGAGGCCTGAACCGTGAGGCCGCTGCCGTTCAACTGGACGCGTGCGCCGCCTTCGGCCCAGAAGACGCTGTTTTGCGTCAGCAGCTTGCGGTACTCCTGTTTGATATGTACCCGCACATCAAACTCGTTAGCGCGAGGGATAACGTCAACAATTTCACCCACCTGGAATTTACGGTAAAGCACCACGGAGCCACCCTGGACATCCGGCAGGCTTTTAGCGGTGAGCGTTAACGTCGTCGGGAGCTGATCGGTAGTGATCCCTTCCGCTGCTTTTTCCGCGTTGGAGTAGAGCGGGTAGCTCTCTTTCACTTTGCCTTTACTGCCGGGATCAAGGCGAATGCCGCCATCCACCCATTCACTGGCGCTGGCACCAAGCACTTCCATCCCGTTCAAGCCAAACTTCACGTCGAGCCGGCTGTTGATGATGAATTTACTGTCGCCATGTACCAGATGTCGGTAGTCCGGCGCAATGGCAATGGCGAAGGTTACACCCTGTTCAACCAACGTCCGGCTGACAACCTGGCCAATCTGCATACCATGCAAAATGATGGGCTGACCGGCATCAATGCCGTAGCTTTCCGGCGCGGTGAGCTTCAGCTCAATGGCGTTGGGCTGTTGCAGCAGCGACTCATTGCTCTCCAGCACGGTAAAGTGATCCTGCGGCTCTCCCTCGCCAGGCACCAGCTCCAGGGTATTGCCGGTTAACAGGTTGCTCAGGCTGGTATCGTTCAGGCTGATTTTCGGGCTACGCATCTCAATTCTGGTACCGGTACGCATCAGGCCGGTAACTGAGGGATCGATGGTTAACTCGCCGGTGACTTTGCCGCCAGCTTGCAGGGTCAGAGCGGTAAGGGTGCCCACTTCAAGGCCCTGATACATCAATGGCGTGCTGTCAGCTTTAAGGTTTTTTCCACCCGGCAAATCGAGCGAAATGATCACGCCGCGGTGGCTGTGGGCCAGATCCGGATAGAGAGTGAAGTCATCTTCAGACTGTGCCTGCCCGGACGCTTCCGGCGAATCGAATGCCACAGCGCCATTCACTAGCGCGGCCAGGCTCTCTAACTGCACTTTTGCGCCGCTAAGCCCGACATCCGCTTTCACGCCGGAAACGTTCCAGAAACGGCTCTCTTTCTTCACCAGATTGGTAAAACGACGCTCGATCAATACGTCAACGGTTACGCCTTTATTGCCAGGGTTGATGCTGTAATCATAGACGCGACCCACCGGAATTTTCCGGTAATAGACCAGCGAACCGGTATTCAGGGAACCGAGATCCGGCGTATGCAGATGGATCAACATTTCACCGGTATTAACCCGATATTTCGGCTGAGTATCCTGCGCGACAAAGTTTTCCTGAGGTTTACCTTTTCCTGGCATCATGCCGATATAATTACCGCCTACCAGCGCATCCAGCCCCGACACGCCCGCCAGCGAAGCTTTCGGTGTAACCAGCCAGAACTGCGTATCGTCACGCAGCGCATCTTTCATATCGCTTTTGATACTGGCTTTTATTTTGATGGTACGCAGATCGTCCGTCATGCTGATGCCCTGCACCAGACCGACTTCCACCCCCTGATAGCGTATCGGCGTTCTGCCCGGCACGATGCCCTCCGCCGTGGCGAAATCGATAGTGATGGTGGTGCCGCGCTCCTGATAGTTGGTCCAGATGAGCCAGCCTGCGATCAGCAGCGCAATAAACGGTAGCAGCCAGAAGGGCGAAATTTTCCGCCGGCTTTTGATATGCGCGTTAATCGGTGTAGTCGGCGTTTCCTGTTGCATGAGCATCCCAAAGTAAACGGCTATCCAGCCACTCAACGGCAAGGATAGTGAGTATGACTGACGAGCCGAAATAGAAGGCTGCCGGTCCCATGGTAAAAGCCAGAAGCTGATCGCGATTGACCAGCGACATGGTTAACGAAATAACAAACAGGTCCAGCATAGACCAGCGTCCAACCCAGGTGACAACCCTGAGCAGGCGAACGCGGGTTTTCAGGCCCTGCTCACATTTAAAATGGATACTGACCAGCAACGTCAGCAAGACAATCACCTTGGTGAAAGGCACCAGAATACTGGCGACAAAGACCACCACGGCAACAGGAATATTGCCGGAAGCCAGCGACATAATACCGGAAAGGATGGTGTCTTCCTGTCGTGAACCGGTCAAATAAATAATGGAGATCGGCAGTAAATTGGCCGGAATGAGCAGCACAATGGCGGAAATTAATGCCGCCCAGGATTTCTGGAGGCTGAAGTGACGACGAAAGTAGAGAGGCGTATGACAGCGCGGACAGCGACCGCGCTCGTCCGGTAAGCCCGTATGGTGGCAGCTCAGGCAGACCCGAAGCTTTTCCAGCGCGACATTTGGCTGCGGCTGCGGATAGAAGCGGTGCCACAGTTGCTCTACATTCAGATGGATCAGGGTAATCACACTCAACAGCGTCAGAGAAATAAAAGCGATAAGCCCAACGCCAGGCGTAATATCCGCATAATCCTTTACTTTAATCGAGGCGACGGCGACCCCCACCAGGTAGATATCCAGCATTACCCACTCTTTCAGCCTGTCCAGCATCAGCAGCACCGGGCGCAGATTCATGCCCAGACGATGACCGAAATAGAGATAGGCAATAGAACCCACCAGGGTAGCGGGCGCGCCGATAGTGCAAAAGGCTACCATGGAGGCGGTTACCACATCGCCCTGCTGCGCCATCTGGGTAATTCCTTCCAGCAAACTGGCCCGGATAGTGGTGCCGATCAGACGAATGCTCATCAGCGATTCACTAAAGGCAAAGGGCATTAACAGCAGCATAGTAATGGCCATGGCGCAGAGTCGCGTCATCGACCAGTCACGACCATTCATTATTCGGGCATTGCAGCGAGGGCAGTGCGCAGACTGAGTGGATTTAACATCTGGTAAGGAAAAAAGGGTATCGCATTGGGGGCAACGCTGATAACGTGCCTGAGGCAGAACATGGCTAATGGCGTGTATTTTCATAATCCTGAGGTTTTCAGGCCCAGGCAGCACAGGTGCAGGGCGGGGTTAAATTATATCGCCCTAAAAGGGTAATGACACGTCCTGGTCATGCTTAAGGCTCCAGACAGACTAAGGGTATATTAACTAACGCAATGATTCACTTGTCCGTCTGGACAATTAATGCTTATTTTAGCAAGGGGCCATCATGGGCCTCATGACACGTTTCCACAATGGTTAAAAAATGACAAAAGCAGAGTTTTATTCGGACCTGAACCGTGATTTGCGCGCGCTTATCGCTGGCGAAACCAGTTTTCTGGCGGCGATGGGCAACTGTAGTGCGCTGCTCTTTGAGCGCCTTGAAGGCGTTAACTGGGCAGGTTTTTATCTGCTGACCGAAGCTGACACGCTGGTACTGGGTCCGTTTCAGGGAAAAATTGCCTGTGTGCGTATTCCCGTGGGTCGCGGCGTGTGCGGAACAGCAGTGGCAGAAAGCCAGATTCAACGCGTAGATGATGTGCACGCTTTCCCCGGACACATCGCCTGCGATGCGGCCAGTAATGCAGAAATTGTGCTGCCGCTGGTGGTAAATGGCCAGACAATTGGCGTACTCGATATCGACAGCGTGGAATATAACCGCTTCGACAGTGAAGACGAAGCGGGGCTGAAAACCCTCACTGACGGGCTGTGTGAGGTGCTTGCCGGGTCTGATGTGGAAAAATTTATTCACATGAAACGCAGCTAAAGCGCTGGATCACGTAGCATTTGCTGAAGGTGTCATTATAATGACGCCTGTTCATGCCTGCGCTGATTGGCAAACCCGTTGTAATCAGGAAATTTCATGGAAAATCAACCCAAGTTGAATAGCAGCAAAGAAGTCATCGCCTTTCTGGCCGAGCGTTTCCCAAAATGCTTTAGCGCTGAAGGCGAAGCACGCCCCCTTAAGATCGGCATCTTTCAGGATTTAGTCGACCGCGTGCAGGGCGAAATGGGCCTGAGTAAAACTCAGCTTCGCTCTGCGCTGCGTCTGTACACGTCCAGCTGGCGCTATCTGTACGGCATTAAAGCCGGTGCGATTCGCGTCGATCTGGATGGTGAAGACTGTGGCGTTCTCGAAGAGCAGCACGTTGAACATGCGCGTAAGCAACTCGAAGAAGCAAAAGCGCGTGTTCAGGCCCAGCGCGAAAAGCAGCAGGCCAAAAAACGCGAAGCTGGCGAAGAGAGCGCACCACGTCGTCCTCGTAAACCAGCCCGCAAACCTTCTGCCGAAGGTGAGCAGCCACGCCAGGTTCGCAGCAAACCGCAGCGTAGCGCAGAGAGCGCGCCTTCCGCAGAGCGTCAGCCAGCACAAACCAAACCCGTTACCGATACCGCAGCGCTGCAAGTTGGCCAGAACATCAAAGTCACCGCGGGCAAAAGTGCTATGGACGCAACCATTCTTGAAATTACCAAAGATGGCGTCCGGGTACAGTTGGCTTCCGGCCTGGCAATGATAGTACGCGCAGAACACTTGCAGTTCTGATACGGAGGCCAGTCAGGGCATGAACAATTTTTTCAGAACCACCGTTATTGCAGGTCTGCTGCTGGCAGGGAACGTTTTCGCCGCCGATAATATTACGCGTGCCGATCAAATTCCTCAGCTTCATCAGGAACCGCAGCATGCGACAGTAAGTGAACGTGTTACTTCACGGTTTACCCGTTCGCACTATCGCCAGTTCGATCTTGATAAGGATTTTTCAGTCAAGATTTTTGAGCGCTATCTCAATCTGCTGGACTACAGCCATAACCTGCTGCTGACCTCAGATATCGAGCAGTACGCCAGTAAAAAAACGACCTTAAGCGATGAGCTAAAGTCCGGAAAGCTGGATGTATTTTACGATTTATACAATCTGGCGCAGAAGCGCCGGTTTGAGCGCTACCAGTACGCGTTGTCCGTACTGAATAAGCCAATGAATTTCACCGGTCACGATACTATCGACATCGACCGGAGCAAATCACCGTGGCCAAAAACCACGGCAGAGCTGAATCAGCTTTGGGATGCCAAAGTCAAATATGACGAGCTGAGCCTGAAGCTGACCGGCAAAGAAGAGAAAGAGATCCGCGAAGTGCTTACCAAGCGCTATCAGTTTGCTATCCGTCGTCTGGCGCAGAGCAACAGCGAAGATGTCTTCCAGCTGGCGATGACTGCCTTTGCGCATGAAATCGACCCGCACACCAATTACCTCTCTCCTCGCAACACCGAGCAGTTTAATACGGAAATGAGCCTGTCTCTGGAAGGTATCGGTGCTGTGTTGCAGATGGACGATGACTACACGGTCATCAACTCCATGGTGGCGGGCGGCCCGGCAGCCAAGAGCAAATCGATTACCGTGGGCGATCGTATTGTGGGCGTCGGCCAGCCAGGTAAGCCAGTCGTGGATGTGATCGGCTGGCGGCTTGATGACGTTGTTGCCCAAATCAAAGGTCCTAAAGGCAGTAAAGTGCGTCTGGAAGTGCTGCCAGCCGGAAAGGGGACGAAAACCCGCTTTGTTACGCTGACGCGTGAGAAGATCCGTCTGGAAGATCGTGCAGTTAAAATGACGGTTCATAACGTTGGCAGCAAAAAAGTCGGCGTGCTGGATATCCCTGGCTTCTATGTGGGCCTGACGGATGATGTGAAGGTGCAGCTGCAAAAATTGCAGAAGCAGAATGTCGACAGCGTGGTAATTGACCTGAGAACCAACGGCGGCGGTGCACTTACCGAAGCGGTTTCCCTCTCTGGCCTCTTTATCCCAAGCGGCCCGGTGGTTCAGGTTCGTGATAACAATGGCAAAGTGCGCGAAGACAGCGACAACGATGGCATTGTCTATTACAAAGGCCCGCTGGTGGTGCTGGTGGACCGCTTCAGCGCGTCAGCTTCCGAGATCTTTGCCGCCGCGATGCAGGATTATGGCCGTGCGCTGATTGTTGGTGAACCGACCTTTGGTAAAGGTACTGTTCAGCAGTACCGTTCACTGAATCGCATCTACGATCAAATGCTGCGCCCTGAATGGCCTGCGCTTGGCTCTGTTCAGTACACTATCCAGAAGTTCTACCGCATTAACGGCGGCAGTACTCAGCGTAAGGGGGTAACGCCCGATCTGCTGATGCCAACCGGTGTGGAAGCGGTAGAGACCGGCGAGAAGTTTGAAGACAACGCGCTGCCGTGGGACAGTATCAACGCCGCCAGCTATACCAAATCGGGCGACCTGGCCTCCCTTGAGCCGCAGTTGATTAAAGAGCATCAGGAGCGCATCGCTAAAGATCGCGAGTTCCAGTACATCATTAAAGATATCGCGCGCTTTAACGCGATGAAGGACAAACGCAATATCATCTCTCTGAACCTTGCCGAGCGTGAGAAAGAGAACCATGAAGATGATGCGTTACGCCTTGAGCGGATCAATGCCCGTCTTCAGCAGGAAGGCAAAAAGCCGTTGGCTAAGCTGGACGACCTGCCAAAAGATTATAAAGAGCCGGATCCCTATCTTGATGAAACGGTAAGTATTGCTAACGACCTGGCGCAGCTTGAAAAAGCGCAGACGCCGCCAGCGGCAGCAAAATAGACCCGAAGGGCACAGCACAGTCTGTGCCCTTTTTTTATTGTCCACCGGTTAACACACCTTTCCTGAACCCTGAAATGAGATGAACATCTCTTACCGCTGAGAATCCCGTTCAATTGTGTAAAGTTATGTCTTTTTAGACACTTAAAGATTAAGAGTGCTTGAAATGTTTTCGCCAGCCCATAGGATAGTTATCCGCTACAGGCGAATCTGTTAACTGAGGAAGAAGAAATTTTATGATGCGTATTGCGCTTTTCCTGCTGACCAACCTTGGAGTCATGTTGGTCTTTGGGCTGATCCTCAGCCTGACAGGGATCCAGTCAAGCAGTGTACAGGGCCTGATGATCATGGCAGGTCTGTTTGGCTTCGGCGGTGCGTTTGTTTCACTGCTGATGTCGAAGTGGATGGCATTGCGTTCCGTCGGCGGTGAAGTCATTGAACAACCCCGCAATGAGACCGAACGCTGGCTGATGCAGACCATTGGTCAGCAGGCTCAGCAGGCGGGTATTGCGATGCCACAGGTCGCTATCTACCATGCGCCTGATATCAACGCCTTTGCTACCGGAGCACGTCGTGATGCGTCGCTGGTGGCGGTTTCCACCGGGTTGCTACAGAACATGAGCCGTGATGAGGCGGAAGCGGTACTGGCCCATGAGATCAGCCACATCGCCAATGGTGATATGGTGACCATGACTCTGATTCAGGGGGTTGTGAACACCTTTGTGATCTTTATCTCGCGCATTCTGGCGCAGGTGGCCTCCGGCTTCCTCTCCGGAAACCGTGACGAAGGTGAAGGCAACAACGGTAACCCTATGGTTTACTTCGCCGTGTCGATGGTGCTGGAGCTGGTGTTTGGTATCGTGGCAAGCATCATCACTATGTGGTTCTCACGTCATCGTGAATTCCATGCCGATGCAGGCTCTGCCAGGTTGGTTGGACGTGAGAAAATGATCGCGGCCCTTCAGCGACTCAAGACCAGCTACGAGCCGCAGGAAGCCAGCACAATGATGGCCTTCTGCATCAACGGCAAGTCAAAATCGCTGAGCGAGCTGTTTATGTCGCATCCTCCTTTGGATAAGCGTATTGAGGCATTGCGCAGCGGTCAGTATCTGAAGTAACGCTTTTACTGAATGAAAAAAACCGGGCTTTGCCCGGTTTTTTTATGCCCGTAGATTTTCAGGCACTGGCTCGTGGCTGGGTAATACGCAGGGCGCTTACCACCGCCGCTAAGCTGGAGAAGCTTCCGGCCAGCAACAGAGAGGCGTGCGTGCCGTGGACGCCAAACAGATTAAACATCAAGGCAACCAGCGCCGCACCGCTGGTTTGACCCAGCAGACGAGCCGTACCCAGCATGCCACTGGCACCCCCGCTGCGATGACGCGGGGCAGAAGAGATAATGGTGTGATTGTTAGGCGACTGAAAGAGGCCAAAGCCGGCACCACAGAGCGCCATTCGCCAGATGATATTCAGATCGGAAGGTGAATCAGGCAGCAGGGCGAGTGCAAACAGTCCGGTGGCGAACATTGCCAGACCCACAGCACCGAGCAGGCCGGCATGATACCGATCCGTCAGGCGGCCAGCAATGGGAGCCATCACCATCGTAGCCAGTGGCCAGGGGGTGAGCAGCAGGCCGGTGGCGACTTCTCCCCGTTGCAGAACGGTTTGCAGGAAAAATGGTAGCGACACCATTGCCAGCATCTGGGCGCAGAAGGAGCAGACCGAGGTGCCAATCGACAGGGAAAAAATCGGGATACGCAGCAGGTCGACCGGCAGCAAAGGGAAGGGCATTTTGAGCTGACGGCGGATAAACAAAGAGCCGACAATCACCAGCGCCACCAGTTCGCTAAGCACCAGTATACCGCTCTGACCCTGAGCGAAGCCGCTTAAGGCTGAAATCAGCAGGCCAAAGGTCAGCGCATTCATGATGGCGCTGGGCACGTCAAACCGCTGCTCTTTTACCTTCTGAATGTTGTCCGGCAGGAAACGAAACGCCAGATAAAGGGCAGCCAGGCCAACAGGCACATTAATCAGAAACAGCCATTGCCACGAAGCCACCGAGAGCACAGCTGCCGCCACGGTTGGGCCGGCTGCGGTTGAAACCGCAACGATCAGCGAGTTAATGCCCATTCCCCGGCCCAGAAAACGCTGGGGATAAATAATCCGGATCAACGCCGTGTTGACGCTCATCAGGGCCGCGCCGCCAAAACCTTGCAGTACACGGGCAAAAGTTAACATCTCCAGCGAACCGGAAAGGGCACAAAACAGCGAAGTACAGGTGAATACCACCAGCCCTGCCTGATAAATGCGGCGGTAACCAAGGATATCCCCCAGGAAAGATAGCGAGAGCAGGGAGATGATGATTGCCAGCTGATAGGCATTGACGATCCAGACAGACTCAGCCGGGCTTGCCTGTAGCTCTCTGGCAATGGTAGGCAGGGCAACGTTGGCGATAGCACCGTCAAGAACGGCAACGGTTATACCCAGGGCAATAGCCATGATTGCGCCGTAGCGCTGCGGAACCGGTAATCCATCTGCTGGGGAGGTTATGGGCATAGGGTTAAGTAGTCAGGAGTGTGAATATCACTATGCTAATGATTTTTCGTAAGCTATTCCATGTTGTTTCACGGCGAAAACTATCAGAAGTTGTGTCCGGGGTTAATTTCCTGCCAGGATTGCACCGCCCATCCTGCAAATCGTATACTGGAAATAGTGTTCCATTTTTTATAAAACAAAATTAAGGTCTCGGTAATGGCAACTGGCGACATGGATAAACAACCGGATGCAGTCTCTTCCGTGATGAAAGTTTTTGGTATTCTTCAGGCGCTGGGAGAAGAGCGCGAACATGGCATTACCGAGCTTTCACAGCGGGTAATGATGTCCAAAAGCACGGTGTATCGCTTCCTGCAAACCATGAAAACCCTGGGCTATGTCGATCAGGAAGGGGACTCTGAGAAGTACACGCTGACCCTGAAGCTGTTCGAACTAGGGGCGAAAGCGCTACAGAATGTCGATCTGATCCGCAGCGCCGATATTCAGATGCGCGAAATTTCCCGCCAGACCAAAGAAACCATCCATCTTGGCGCGCTGGAAGATGACAGCATCGTCTATATTCACAAAATTGACTCCCTCTACAACCTGCGCATGTATTCACGCATCGGGCGCCGGAATCCTCTTTACAGCACGGCTATCGGTAAGGTTTTGCTGGCCTGGCGTGACAGGGCCGAGGTTGAGGATATTATGGCGGAGGTAAGCTACACCCGCAGCACGCCAAGAACGGTTGGCAGCACGGAAGAGTTGTTACCGGTACTGGATAAAGTCAGATCGCAAGGTTTTGGTGAGGACAACGAGGAGCAGGAAGAGGGGCTGCGCTGTATTGCCGTTCCCATTTTTGACCGTTTTGGGGTGGTAATTGCCGGGCTAAGTATCTCGTTCCCTACTATCCGCTTCTCTGAAGAGGAGAAAAGTGGCTACGTTAAGTTACTGCATCAGGCGGCGAAAGTGCTTTCTGCACAGATGGGTTATCATCACTATCCTTTCTGAAAACAGGGCCAGAATCACTCTGGCCCTGACTTTTAATTATCGACAACCTCAGTGCTTTTTTTCAGCAGCGGACAATCCGTCACACCCACCACACCGCTGTCAGTGTGCAGATACTGCGCGGTTGTCATGCCGCGTGCCGTCAGATACTGGCACTGTAAACCCAGGCCAGCCGCGTTTTTTGTACTTCCTGCCAGTACCCCATAACCCGTTACCAGCAGGGCCAGCCAGACAATGACCAACAGCGCAACAATGCGTACTAAAAATCTCATATGTTTCCCTTATAATTTATCAGACAGCAATCCTGGCGTTTCCACCTCGCCGTCAGGCTCCATCATAGCAGTAAGGTGTGGGACAGGTCGCAATTTGCTTTGAGGATACATAAACCGCGGGCGTTCTCCTGCGCGAAGGTTCTGAAATTTATAAGAGCTGGCTATCAATTCGCGGCTGAGCGGGTAGAATCTTCGCAGGTCTGCACGCTGTGCAGTGGAAGTCAGTAGGTTGAGACAGATATGAACGATTTAGCAAATGGCGCAGTGGGTTTGGCATCAATGGGGTTTACGGCAGCGTTGGTCATAGTGGGGCTGATTGCCTGGTTCTTTATCAACCGGGCCAGCGTCAGGGCGAGCCAGCAGGTGCAGTTACTGGAAGCCCTGCTGGAAGAGCAGAAGCGGCAGAACGTGCTGCTACGCCGCCTCACCGATTCCGTAGCGGGTAAAGAGAAGGCCGCAGGCCAGAGCGAGCCTGACAACAAAGATTTCACCCGTTTGATCCCGGAACGTTAATTTTTCTGTTAAGGACGCATGGCAATGGCGTGGCAAAACCCCTGGTACGATCCCAACAAAGCTCATCATACGCCTGAAGGTTTCCGCAATCCCGAACCCGATTTGCGTCAAAATGGCGATCTCAAACGCTGGCGGAAAGAGCGTAAGGCCGAAGGGCTGCCTTTTCCTCCTGCACAGGGCTATGAGCGCTTTACCGCTGAATGGTGGCAGAGAGCCGATCTGAGTGGTAGTGAGGATGCGGTCTGGTGGCTGGGCCATGCATGCGTGTTACTGCGTGTCGACAATCGTTACACGCTTATCGATCCTGCCCTGTCGAAGCGGGTCTCGCCACTGCGTTTTTATGGCCCTGTGCGCAAAACGCCTGCCGCCTTAAAAATTGAGGATTTGCCCTCGCTGAGTTGTGTGTTGATTTCTCATAACCACTACGATCATCTGGACAAGCCCACCATCAAAGCTATTCTCCGGCGCTTTCCTGAAGTTGAATTTGTTGTGCCGCTGGGACTGGAACCCTGGTTCCGTAAAACGGGGGTGAAAAATGTTACCCAGCTTGACTGGTGGGGCAGCACAAGCCTTGCTGCCATGACGATCCATGCGGTTCCTGCCAGGCACTGGAGCATGAGAACGCCCTACGATCGTAATCGTTCACTTTGGTGTGGCTGGGTGGTCAAAGTGAAAGCACTGAGCTTTTGGTTTACGGGCGACAGCGGCTATAGCGAAAATTTACTGGAAATCCCTCGTCGGCTTGGGCCTTTTAATCTGGCCGCATTACCCGTAGGCGCTTATGCACCGAAATGGTTCATGCGCGGACAGCATATGGATCCTGAACAGGCTGTATCGCTGCATCAGGCGCTGGACGAACCGGTCAGCATCCCCATCCATTGGGGGGTGTTTGAACTGGCGGATGAATCACTGGACGCGCCGCCCGATATCCTGTCGCAATCTATGCAGGCTGCGGGATTAGATGAAAGCCGGTTCCAGGCCTGGAGAATAGGCGCTAAAAAACACCTAATTAATGTCATCCAGGATAAATCCTAAAGTGATTAATTTAGCAGCGTCTGAAATGAGAACTTCGTCTAATAAAAACGTGCCTGTTCTCAGGGCCGGAGATAATTAGATAACATCTGTGCCATTTATTGGGGCAGTGAGATAATAATTTCCTGATTTTGGTGCAATTTAAATTACTTTCAGGTCCATGTACAACTTCAGCGCCAAAAGTATCTGGCAAAGTTTTTCTCTAAGCCAAACTTTTTAATGAATTTTTTTGATAACGAATGCCATAATTGTGCAATATATGCGGCATATAGTTCTCATTTTGAAAAGATAGGGAATAGACTAAAGCCCGCCGCAGCGCTATGATGTTCCCCTTGTTTTGAGGTAAAACGAGGCTGGCATACCCGTTTTCAAGGTTAAGGTTTCAGTAATCCCTGCATAAGGTGTAATATGTGCCTGACATGTTTCAAATGTGTGCGACATCTCAATCACTGTTTAAAAATGACTTGCCATTAATAAACGAATATGTGATAACGCATTTGGGTAAAACGAGGTACAGTTCTGTTTATGCATGGCATCTTCAGTAAAGAAGTTCTGAGTAAAGACGTTGACGTTGAATACCGCTTCCTTGCCGAGCCTTAATATCGTGCCTCATGCAGTAATGTCTCTGGTTTTTCTGTACGTAAAGCCCACGGGCGAATAAACACTCTAAGGAATTTGCAAAATGGCAAAGATTAAAGGTCAGGTTAAGTGGTTCAACGAGTCTAAAGGTTTTGGTTTCATTACTCCTGCAGACGGCAGCAAAGATGTATTCGTACACTTCTCTGCAATCCAGGGCAATGGCTTCAAAACTCTGGCTGAAGGCCAGAACGTTGAGTTCGAAATTCAGGACGGCCAGAAAGGCCCTGCTGCTGTGAACGTCACCGCTATCTAATTTTCGATCTGAGCCTGCTATTGCCCGCGTGGCGTGTAATCCAGGCAAGAATCTGAATGCTAAAGCCCTGCCAGAAATGGCAGGGCTTTTTCTTTTCCGGGTGTAATAAGGTCTGCCGCTAGCCCTGGCTTTCCGGTAAACTGCCGCCCGGATCGTTTCTGGAGAGTTGTTATGTCTTACCTTTGCCCCCTTTGTCATCAGCCCCTGCTTCAGGAAGCGTCGGTCTGGCGCTGCGAAAACAGGCATCAATTTGACCGGGCCAAAGAGGGCTATGTGAATCTTCTTCCGGTGCAGCACAAGCGCTCAAAGCTGCCCGGCGACAGCGCAGATATGATGCTGGCACGCCGTGAGTTTCTGGATGCCGGACACTATTTACCGCTGCAACAAAAAGTCTGTGAGATCCTGCAACGCGTGCTGCCCGCCACGGCGACGGCGGTACTGGATATAGGCTGCGGAGAGGGCTATTACACGCATGCTGTTGCAGAGGCTTTGCAAAGCAGAGGAGAGGCGGAGGTTCATGGCCTTGACGTGTCGAAAGTGGCGGTACGCTTTGGTGCTAAACGGTACCACAACGTCCACTTCTGCGTGGCATCAAGTCACCGTTTACCTTTTGCTACAGGGCAGTTTGATGCCGTATTACGTATCTATGCGCCCTGTAAGGCACAAGAGCTGCAAAGAGTGGTGAAAGAGCAGGGCTATGTTCTTACCGTGACGCCAGGCCCACGGCATCTGATTCAGTTTAAGGCGCTTATTTACCAGGAAGTGAAACTGCATGATGAGACGCCAGAGGCTATGCCTGGCTTTGAGCTGGTAGAGCAACACTCGCTGAATTATCCCATGCAGCTCAGCAGCGAAGAGTCGGCAGCTCTGTTGCAGATGACGCCGTTTGCCTGGCGAGCCAGACCGGAAGTGTGGGGCGTGCTGGCTACCACCAGCCAGTTTGATTGTGAAACGGACTTTACGCTACGCCTCTGGCAGCGCAGCCCGGAGCAAGAGGCTACTGCTGCTGCACCATAAACTGGTAGATAGTTTCCAGGTCGTCCAGTTTTCTCACATGGATCAGCAGACGACGGGATTCAAGTTCAATCACCAGAATGCCATCTTCAGAGAGGTTCATCGTTTTGATGCGGCGGTAGTCGATAAAGACGTTGGCATACCAGAAACCCTGAGGTTTAAAAAGCAGCTTGGGCAGACGGATCCAGAAGAGATAAACAGAAAGGGAAGCCAGCACCATCAACAGGGTGGTGGTCACTCTGGGTCCCTGATTAATGACGTTTTGGTAGATCAGGATGGCTACCAGACCAACAAAAATAAGGCTGTCCAGTTTATTGCGCCGCTGTAAGAAGACCTTTAACAGGGTTGGGCCTTTCAGCCGCGTCATAATCAGCTCATCAAAGATGGCATAAGCCATGAACAGCACAATAAACAGGATGATGAGGTAATCGGTGAGGGACATCTTTACTTCTCCTGAAAAAACAGCCGGCATCGTTAAGCGATGCCGGCTGGTTTCTGAAAAACCGGGGTTGCCCCCGGCTGATAATGCTTACAGACCTAACAGGCCAATCCAGTAGCCAAAGATCCCAATCACGAAGAAGCCCATAATAATCCACAGAGCGTTAACCTTGCGGCGCAGCAGCCACATACAGCCGAAGGTGAGCAGCAGCGGGATTAAGCCGGGCATTAACTGGTCCAGGATAGACTGAACGGTAGTCACGGTAGTTTTGCCGGTCTGGTCGGTGATTCTGGAAACCACCAGCGGCACGTTAACGTGCGTCCACTTGTTGACCAGCGCCCCCATCACAAAGAGGCCAAGTATTGACGCCCCCTCGGTCAGTTTTTGCAGGAAGCCGCCGCCCATATCACTCACGATGTCCACCCCTTTACGGTAGCCATAAGCCACACCGTAATAGCGCACCAGTAAACGGACCAGGTTGAACAGCACAAAGAACAGCAGCGGCCCCAGCAGACTGCCGCTCATGGCAATACCGGCGCCCAGGGCAGCGAAGACGGGACGAACGGTACCCCAGAAAATAGGGTCACCCACGCCTGCCAGCGGCCCCATCAGGCCCACCTTGATGCCGTTGATGGCGGCATCGTCAATAGGTGCACCGTTAGCACGCTGTTCTTCCATCGCCATTGTTACGCCCAGAACCGGGGCGGCAACATAAGGATGGGTGTTAAAGAACTCGAGGTGGCGTTTAATCGCCTGTTTACGCTCGTCGTTGTTTTCAGGATAAAGGCGACGAATTACCGGCACCATGGAGTAGCAAAAGCCCAGCGCCTGCATACGTTCGAAGTTCCACGAACCCTGGAACAGATTTGAGCGCATAAAGACGCCACGCACGTCACCCGGCGTCAGTTTTTTCTGCACGGCGGGGGTAGCTGTAGAGGTATCAACCATTTTTATCACCCTTTCCCTAATCTAATTCGTTATCAAGGTCGTTGGTCGCCGGGCCAGAAGCCTGGGCGCCCGCTACACGGTTATATTTTGGTGCGAGCTGGATATAGAGCACCGCCATCACCACACCAATCACACCTAAAGCCACCAGGTTGAAATTGGTAAAGGCCGCCGTAACGAAACCGAGATAGAAGAAAGGCATCAAATAGCCTGCACGCATCATGTTAATAACCATGGCGTAACCGACTACCACGATCATCCCACCAGCAATATTCAGACCGTTGGTCACCACATCCGGGATAGATTCAAGCAGACCCTGCACAACGCTGGTGCCCACAGAAACGGCTACGATAACCGCCGGAATTGCAATACGCATCGCCTGAAGCACCAGGGCAGACACGTGGATCCAGGAGATGGCCGTCAGATTGCCTTTTTCAGCGGCCTTATCTGCCGCGTGCTGGAAGGCTACGGTAATGGTACGAACGATAATGGTCAGAACCTGACCTGCGGCTGCCAGCGGAATGGCCAGCGCGATACCGGCACCCACGCTTTGCCCACCGGCTATAACCAGAATGGTGGAAATAATAGAGGCGAGGGCGGCATCAGGGGCGACAGCCGCACCGATGTTCATCCAGCCAAGCGCAATCATCTCCAGCGTACCCCCGATAATAATACCGGTTTTCATGTCGCCCAAAACGACGCCAATTAAGGTACAGGCCACCAGCGGACGGTGGAACTGAAACTCATCAAGAATAGATCCCATACCTGCAATACAGGCAATGATAAAAATGAGCACAATCTGAAGAGTGGTAATCTCCATTGTACTTCTCCTCTGACATACGTGAACGGAGTTAAACCTGACGGATCAGGCAATAAACAAGCAAAACTTACTGTGCTATTTTGGCGATCAGATCCATCATTTTCAGACGTTGATCGCTGGAGACTTTACGCACTTCCAGTTCAATTCCGCGCTCATTGAGTTTTTTGAAGGCAATAATATCCTTCTCATCGACCGAAACGGCATTGTTGACCTGTGTTTTACCCTGACGGAATGCCATGCCGCCAATATTAACGCTGGGGATTTTTACGCCAGCTTCCACTAACCGTTCCACATCGGTAGGATTAGTGAAAAGAAGCATTACGCGCTCTCCGGCATATTTGGGGTTATTCCAGACGCGGATCATTTTGGCGACATCCACCACATGGGCGGTGACGCCAGGAGGAGCAACTTGGGTCAGGAGCGTTTTACGAACGTGATCGGCTGCCACTTCATCACTGACGACGATAATGCGCGTTACGTTGGTTTCTTTGGTCCAGCGCGTGGCGACCTGTCCATGGATCAGACGGTCATCAATCCTCGCCAGAGCGATTTTCATGTAGTCATTCGGCCCCATCGCTTTGGCGGCAACAGGGGCAGCTTTAGGTGCTGAAACAGCCGGAGCAGCCTGAGGGGCGGGTTCGGGTTCCTTCGCCTTTAATGCCCTGACACCTTCACGACCGGTTTCAACGGCGATGGCGACCAGTTCGTCAAAGCTTGGGTCGTCATCACGCGCCATCAGCGTTTCAACCAGCATCGGTATATTGACCCCGGCGATAACTTCATGATTTTCTTTGTCAACAACGATACGGCTGGCGGCATTAAACGGGCTGCCTCCCCAGGTATCCACAAGGAAAAGTACCCCTTTACTGGTCTCTAAATCGGCCAGTCGTGCCTGATATTTATCGATCAGCGTTTCTGCATTTTCACCGGGCACAAAATCTATCCACCCGATGTTTTGCTGATCGCCAAGGAGCATTTCAGCTGTCTTTAAAAGCTGCTCCGCAGCCCAGCCGTGCGTGCCGATCATAATAGCAATGGTCACTTGCTACTCTCCTTATCCAATATTCTGCGGCCCGACAAAAATGCTGAGCCGCGCGAGAACCCCCACCAGATCTTTTCCCCGGCGTGGAGCGAACGTGCTGTTATTCTGATAAGACTTACCGCCTGACGGCAAAAAAGGTTACTGCTGTTCCAAGCCGAGATTTATTTTAGTACGCGAAAAAATAAATTATGTGACCGCGCTCAGTAATTTAGACGCTCGTCACGCACTCAGGCGCTATCGTACAAAAGAGCAGCAAGAAAACAGGCCGATCTGTGTAAATGTAATTAAATATTTTGACGGAATGTCGGGGGCTGTTTACAGTAGGGATCCTTATTTAACACAGGAGTAACGGGCCTCAGCCCTCCCTATGGACTGTCACCGACGTCGCTTAATCATGCCACCGGGTCATCCGGCTTTTACCGTCTTGTCCTTTGACGAAAACAACTCTTCCCCTTGTGATATCAGCCGCACAGCGTCATTGCGCTCGCCTGCTGCTGCGCTTTCCTTGTCCTTTTTCCGGAGTCTGTAATGGAATTTCTTTTAGACCCCTCAATCTGGGCCGGACTGCTGACGCTGGTCGTGCTCGAAATCGTTCTGGGCATTGATAACCTGGTCTTTATCGCCATTCTTGCGGATAAGCTGCCGCCCAAACAGCGTGATAAAGCCAGGCTGATCGGTCTGTCGCTGGCGATGGTGATGCGGCTCGGCCTGCTTTCCCTGATCTCCTGGATGGTGACATTAACCCGTCCGTTGTTCAGTGTAGGTGAGTTCAGCTTCTCCGGGCGTGATTTGATCCTTCTTATCGGCGGTGTGTTCCTGCTGTTTAAGGCCACGATGGAGCTGCATGAACGGCTCGAAAACCGTGAGCATGAGGGGGAGGGCAGTAAAGGGTATGCCAGTTTCTGGGCAGTGGTGGTGCAGATCGTTATTCTTGATGCCGTCTTCTCGCTGGATGCGGTGATCACGGCCGTCGGCATGGTAAACAATCTGGCAATAATGATGACCGCAGTGGTGATTGCCATGGGCGTCATGCTGCTGGCCTCTAAACCGCTGACTAATTTTGTCAACGCGCATCCAACGGTAGTGGTGCTGTGCCTGAGCTTCCTGCTGATGATTGGTCTGAGCCTGGTTGCTGAAGGCTTTGGATTCCATATCCCTAAAGGCTATCTCTACGCCGCGATTGGTTTCTCGATACTGATAGAACTTTTCAACCAGATTGCCAGGGTGAACTTCATGCGTCACCAGGCCAGAAAGCCGATGCGTGAGCGCACCGCTGAGGCTATTCTGCGGCTGATGGGCGGCCGTCGGGAGATGAGCAGCAGTGAAGGCAGTGAAGTGGCTGCTATCATGCCGCAGGAGGCCTTTAAAGATGAAGAGCGCTATATGATCAACGGTGTGCTGACGCTGGCTTCACGATCGGTACGCAGCATCATGACGCCTCGTGGCGAAATCTCCTGGGTGGATGCCCTGCGTCCGGTGGATGAAGTTCGGACTCAGCTACTGGATACGCCACACAGCCTTTTCCCGGTCTGTCGCGGAGAGCTGGATGAGATTATTGGCGTGGTACGGGCGAAAGATCTGTTAGTGGCGCTGGATCAGGGCATTGACGTGGCGACATTTGCCGCCGCCACGCCACCCATCATCGTGCCGGATAGTCTGGACCCGATTAATCTGCTTGGCGTCCTGCGCAGAGCGAAAGGGAGTTTTGTGGTGGTCACCAGCGAATTCGGTGTGGTGCAGGGCCTGATAACGCCGCTGGATGTGCTGGAAGCCATTGCAGGCGAATTCCCTGACGAAGACGAGACGCCAGATATCATCGCCGATGGCGAGGGCTGGCTGGTGAAAGGCGGAACGGATCTCCACTCGTTGCAGCAGCTGCTTGATACGCAGGTACTGGTCAATCCGGAAGACGATCACGCTTCGCTTGCTGGCCTGCTGATTGCGCAGAAAGGACAACTGCCGCTGCCGGGTGAAATTATTGAGCTGCCACCGGTCAGCTTCCAGATAATAGAAGCAACAGACTATCGGGTTGATCTGGTTCGGGTAACGCGAGCGCGTGAACGGCATGAGGAAGAGGAAGAAGAGTAACGGAACAGGGGGAAAGGATTCCCCCTTTGCAGAAGTCAGGCAGTCAGCGAAAGTTTATGATCGCTCAACCAGGTTTCGAAATCCCCCAGCGGCATGGGGCGTGCATAGTAATACCCCTGTAAAACATCCACCCCTTTTTCTCTCAGGTAGGCCGCCTGTTCAGCGGTTTCCACCCCCTCGGCCACCAGACTGATATTCAGCCGCTGTGCCAGCGAGATCACCATATCTGTTACCGTAGCGTTGATGGCATCTGTGCCAATGGCGGCGGTGAAAACTTTATCAATTTTCAGCACGTCCGGACTCAGCGTTTTGAGATAGGAGAGGGAACTGTGTCCGGTGCCGAAATCGTCTATTGCCAGCTTAACGCCAATCTTATGCAGATGAGAGACCACGCGCTGGTCCACTTCCGGCAGCGAATCCCGCTCGGTCAGCTCAACAATCAGCTGAGGCACCGGATTAGCAGGCCACCAGAGTTTCTGGAGATCATCGATAATTTCGCGATCGTGAAAATGGCTGGCCGCCACGTTTATTGCTATATGGAACGACGGGCAGGCTGGCATTTGCGGTAAATGCCGCACCATTTCCCGCAGTACAAAGCGGGTAAGGGGCGCTATCAGGTTCTGCCGCTCTGCCAACGGAATAAACACATCTGGCGGGATCCAGCCCTGACGCGGATTATGCCAGCGCAGCAGCAGCTCGATACCATCACAGTCGCCGCTTTTAGCACTGATCAGCGGCTGGCAGTAAACCATAAATTCGCGCGCGGTGATGCCATAGCTGATCTGCCAGGAGAGGCTCATCCTGTTCGCCGTTGCCAGCCAGACGGTATAGCCTATCAGCAGGCTGAGCAATAACGCCAGCGGCAGCTGTGACGGCAAAGTGGAAATGGCCAGCCGGGCGGGAGAAGGCCCAAACAGCGTTATGGTGAACGGGTAACGTAAAGAGGCTTTTTCATAGCTGACTTCATCTTCAGAAGGCAAAGCCTTCTCTATCAACGGATTGCCATACTCAAGACTCTTTCCGGCCACGTTAAAAATGGCCCGTTCAACCCAGGGTAAAGTCGGTTCCAGCAGATAATTACTCATCATCTCGATATTAATTATTTGCAGGATCCCTGAGCGGTTTTCGTTATCGTGCGGTGTCCACAGTAACAGGATGGGCGAGCCTTTCAGCAGATGCTCATCGCTACTCAACATCATGCGCTGATTATTCACCGCCAGTTCCGGATAGAGCTGACTGAACACGCTGTTACCTTCCCCAAACGTGCTGGAGCAGTACATATTGTCATTATCAACCAGAACGATGGAGCGAACGGTCTGTAAGGTTGCCAGCTTCTCAATCAGCGGAAAGCGAACCTGATTGCAGGGCAGGCCTACCAGCCCCAGGGTGTTGCTGGCAGCCACATCAAGTGGGGAAAAGAGGCGATCAAAACGCTGAATAGCGTCCTCGGCAAATGTTTGCGACTGCTGCTCAATCCGGCTTTTTTCTTCCATATAGCGGAAGGTTAACGTAAGAATGAGCACCAACGCGGCAACCACCACAGCGATTAACAATCGCTTGCGGCGAAACTGTCCTAAAACTTCCGGGGACATTTGCATCAGTAACCACCCTTAGATCAAGACGCACACACAGAGACCGAACAGGAGTTATCGGCAAAAGAGAAATTAAGTTTAGTCATACTGAAGAGAAAAACGGAATTAATTAAAACAGTCACTTATCCTGCTTTATTTGCTACAGCACTTTAGCCCTTTATCAGGAAAGGGGATAGTCAGGCAGCGGAATTTTTTACCTCTACGTGTAAAACGCCGCCACAGGGGCGGCGCAAGGTTCAGCAATGCACAGGCAGAGCAGAATCAGTCACACTGTACTTTGATGGCAAGACCGCCACGTGAGGTTTCGCGATATTTTGCATTCATATCCTTGCCCGTTTCATACATGGTTTCAATGACTTTATCTAATGAAACACGGGCTTCACTGGTGCGGCGCATCGCCATTCTGGCGGAGTTTATCGCTTTTACTGAGGCAATGGCGTTACGTTCAATACAGGGAACCTGTACCTGACCGGCCACCGGATCGCAGGTCAGCCCCAGATTATGTTCCATACCTATTTCAGCCGCCACGCAAACCTGCTCGGGACTGGCACCCAGAAGTTCAGCCAGACCGGCAGCAGCCATTGAACAGGCCACGCCCACTTCTCCCTGACATCCCACTTCCGCTCCCGAAATCGAGGCGTTCATTTTGTAGAGAATACCCACGGCACCGGAAGCCAGGAAATAGCGAATGAAGATATCGGGGCTGACCGATTCAATAAAGTGGTCGTAGTATGCCAGCACAGCAGGCACGATGCCGCAGGCCCCGTTTGTGGGAGCAGTGACTACGCGTCCACCAGCAGCATTCTCTTCATTTACTGCCAGGGCAAACATGTTGACCCAGTCAATAACGTTCATCGGGTCGCTGGAAAGCTTGTCCGAAGAGACCAGCAGGCGGCGTAACGCAGAAGCACGACGAGGAACGCGAAGTGGGCCAGGCAGCACGCCTTCAGTATTTAACCCGCGATCGATGCAGTCGCGCATGCTTTGCCAGACGTCGCCAAAATAGCGTTCAATTTCCGCACGGCTGTGCAACGCCAGCTCATTTTTCATAATCAGGCCGGACAGGGAAAGTCCGGTTTCATGGCAATGGGCCAGCATCTCCTGGGCAGAATTAAAGGAGTAGGGCACGCTGACTTCATCCAGCGCCGTCTGGCCGAAGTGCTCCTCATCAACGATAAAGCCGCCGCCAACGGAGTAGTAAGTTTTGCTGTAGATGAGTGTCTCACCGGCAAAGGCGTGGATGCGCATACCATTTTCATGCAGCGAGAGGTTATCGCTGCGGAAAACCATGCCCCCTTCACGCGGGAAATCGACTTCCTGTTGACCATTGGCCAGCAGCAGACGCTGACGCTCCTCAACATCACGGATAAACGCCGGGATGCCATCGATATCCACACTTTCCGGCGAGGCGCCAGAGAGGCCCATAATAATAGCGATATCAGTGTGGTGGCCCTTACCGGTTAACGAGAGCGAACCATACACGTCAACGGCGATGCGCGTTACGCTCTCCAGCTTACCGTTATCCAGCAGATCGTCGACAAACTGTTTGCCGGCTTTCATGGGGCCTACCGTATGCGAACTGGAAGGGCCAATGCCAATTTTGAACATGTCAAAAACGCTAATCACACTCTGTTCCTTTACTGAGCCACTGAGGCTTGCCAGACTTTACTGCTGTCATAGTAACCATCCTGAGACGGATGATCGCATGAAATTATCTCATCACTGTAAGACAAGAAAGTTATGGCTGTAAGCCTGTTCTCTGACGCTTTATCCGTTAAGTAGCCATAATTCAATTAGGGCAAACAGCATAAACCGTGATCTCAGAGAGTTCTTGTTACCATGGGGGGCAATATATACGAAGAGAGCCAGTTATGAAGTGATTTGATGAGCATTTTTGCTGAATAAATGGTGTAAAAGACTGTCAGTAATTCATTACGCAGAGGTTTTGTCGATAAGTTAATCAGGATCGGACGAATTCGTCACTTGCAGACTGAGCTGCCGGATGATGCCAGCGGTCATGCCCCAGATAAAATAGTCATCAAACCAGGAGAGCCAGACGCGATGGGAGATATTCTGCCGGTGAATATCCAGCGGAAAGTAACGGCCCAGGCGCAGCGCTTCCTGAAGGGGCATTTCAAAAACCGATTCCACCTCACCTTCGTTAGGATGCCAGCTCAGCGTGGCAGGCACGATCCCGACAACGGGCGTTACCTGAAAACCGGTGCTGCTGGTAACGGCAGGCAAAACCCCTACCACCCGCACAGATTCGGGTGGAATAGCGACCTCTTCCTGCGCTTCACGCAGCGCGGTGACGATCAGCGAGCTGTCTTCAGGATCGCGCATTCCTCCCGGAAAGGCCACCTGGCCCGCGTGTTTACGCAGCGTGGCGGCGCGGCGCGTTAATAACAGGGAGGGATGGGGACGATCGACAACAGGGACCAGAACCGCAGCCTGACGGCGGGGCAACACGTAATCGGGCGTATCAGGCCGTTGCAGCACGAAGCGATTCATAAAGCTGGCGAGGGTCAGGGAGCTGTCAGACATGGTATTTATCCAGGCAGGGAAGAATGCGGTTCACTTTATCGAAGGTTTCCTGGTATTCAGACTGTTCATTACTGTCTGCCACGATGCCACCTCCGGCTGAACAGTAGAGTGTTCCCTGCTCGGCGATCAGGGTACGGATAGTAATGCTGGTATCCATGTTGCCGCAGGCGCTGAGATAGCCAATGCTGCCGCACCAGGCATTCCGTCGGTGCGGCTCCAGCGCATCAATAATTTCCATCGCCCGGATTTTAGGTGCGCCGGTAATGGAGCCGCCAGGAAAGCAGGCGCGCAGCAGATCGCAGGCGCTGAGCGAGGGTTTCAGTCTGGCGGTCACCGTACTGACCAGATGATGGACGGCAGGAAAAGGTTCCACCACAAACAGTTCCGGCACCGCCACGCTACCCGGCTCGGCGACTCTGCCGATATCGTTACGCATCAAATCAACAATCATGAGATTCTCTGCACGGTCTTTCTCAGAGTTCGCCAGCTTCTCAGCCTGCTGACGGTCCTGCTGCGGATCGTCCAGCCGGGGAAGGGTGCCTTTGATCGGGCGGGTTTCAATAATATCTCCCCTCACTTTCAGAAAGCGTTCCGGTGAAAGGCTGAGCAGAACGCTCTCCGGCAAGCGCAAAAAAGCACTGAACGGCGCACGATTTTGTTTATTCAGCTGCCGGAAGGCCTGCCATTCATCACCTTTGTAGCTGGCCCGGAAACGCTGCGCCAGATTGATCTGATAACAGTCGCCGCTCTGTAACCACTGCTGTACGCGGCGAAATTTCTCACCATATTCCGCGCGCGTCATGTTCGATTCCCAGCCGCTTGTGAGTTGAAAAGCGTCAGCTTCTCTGCCGGGTTTCAGCGCCTTCAGCCATGCCAGCCTGGCTTCGCCCTGGTCGTGCGCAATCAGCGTCAGTTTTTTTAACCGGTGGTCGGCAACCAGCGCCCAGCTGTAGAGACCCACGGCCATATCTGGCGTGGTCAGATCCTGCTCAGCCTGGCGGGGTAAGGGTTCAAAACGGCGTCCCAAATCGTAACCAAACAGCCCCAGCGCGCCGCCCTGAAAGGGAAGGTCATCCTCTGCGGGCGCCCGGAAACCACTTTTGGTCAGCTCACGATCGAGAAGCGTCAGGGGGTCCTCTTCACTGATCTCAAGCCTTTCACCCTGTTGAATATAAGTGAGCTGACCACGGGTTATCAGCGTGGTTTGCGGTTCGGCCACCATGATATCAAAGCGGTTATCGCTGTGGTCGGCAAAGCCGGAATGCAGCAGCATCGCCCAGGGGCGGTCGGCAACAAAACCAAACAGATTCCCAAGGGCTTCCGGCGTATACTCAAGAGGATAATAAACAGGTGACATGATGATTCAGCAGGTCAGACAAATAACAGGCAGCAAGCCTGGCATATTTTTCCCCCGCTGGCATCTGTTTGTTGCGCGTGGAATAATCCGGGCAGGATAACAGGAGCAGATATGAATATTGGTTTACCGGCACTTTCACATGAACAGCAGCAGCAGGCGGTCGAGCGTATTCAGCAGCTGATGTCAGAAGGCATGAGCAGTGGAGAGGCCATTCAGATGGTCGCGGCCGAAATTCGCGCAACGCATACCGGCGGCATGATAACCGCGCGTTTTGACGACGAAGATGAAGAGTATGACGAAGAAGAGTCCGAGCCGCAGGATTATGAAGAAGAAGAGGAAGACGACTACTGAGGCGAAGCGACCGATTGGGGCGCAATCTGGCCTGAGGTTAGCTGTGATATTCACGGCCTGCTGGGCCGCTTTGCTTCAGCAGGCTGTTGCCGCTTCACCACTGCGCCCCGAAGCCGTGGAACAGCACGTTGTTTCCTCTTCCAACCCAGCGGCAGAGACCAGCACAAACCTGGCCGCCGGGGATAGCATGACTCATAAAGCCGGCGTTAAATACTCTTTTGTTGCCGATCACGCCCTCAGTGCAGAGGCCAGCACGCGGCGGCCTTTAGCGGCCCGTCAGCGCTGGCCTGAAGGCGTCAGAGAGCACCATTTCACTCTTCCTCATCGGGCTGGCGAATTTCACTACTTTTTCAGGCAGACTGAAAGTGACAACGTCACTTCTGCCCTCATTGTGCTGCACGGGCGCCCGCGCGATGTGGGCGCTACGCTGTCAGCAACTCTGACGGCGGCTGAGGGTAATCCTGCTGCAAAGAATACAGTTATCGTTGCGCCTCTTTTTCAGGTTTCAGCGCAGCAAGCCAGGCACTGCCACTCACCCGGTTTACCCAGACTACAGCCAGATGACGCGCTCTGGCGCTGCAACAGCTGGCCTGCGGGGGCGCTGGATGAGCGCAAGCGCCTGAGCGCTTTTGCTGCGCTGGATGCGCTGATGCAAGAGCTGAAACAGCGCTGGCCAGAGATTCGTTTGATTACGGTGGCGGGCTTTTCAGCAGGCGGGCAGTTTGTTCAGCACTTTATCCCTTTTGCTCATCCGCCTGCGGGTATTGCGGTCCGCTATGTAGTCGCCGATCCCGGAAGCTGGCTCTATTTCGATCCCCGGCCAGCATCTGGCTGCGCCAGGGCGAACGAGTGGAAATATGGGACGGATCTCCTGCCTCTCTGGCTGGTGGCTGACAGCAGCTCAGCACGTGAAAGCTATCGCAATGCAAAAATAGCCTATCTTGAAGGCGCTGAAGACAGGGGAGAGGGAGCAGGAAGCTACTGGCGCATTCTGGATAAGTCGTGCGCGGCTATGCAGCAGGGTAGCTCACGGCTGAGGCGTGGGATCAATTATGCCCGCTACGATCGGCAGGTGCTTAAACCCGTTACGCCACATAAATTATCGATAATTGCCGGTTGCAGGCACGATGTTCGCTGCGTCTTTGCTTCAACTCAGGGAGGGCAGGTGCTTTTAGCGAAATAAACCGCGCACCCGCCAGCCGCTTATCGGGCGGCGATCACTTTGATTTCCACCAGATATTTCGGGTTCATCAATCCGGCCTGAACGGTACAGCGCACCGGCGCGTTGCCGGGGGACACCCAGGCATCCCATGCGCGGTTCATCGCCTGAAAATCTTCTTTGTTCACCAGAAAAATAGTGGCATCCAGAATTTTGCTTTTGTCTGAACCAACGCTGGTCAGGAGCCGGTCAATCACCGCCAGCGCATTTGCCGTTTGCGCTTCTGCATCTTCATCCAGATTTTCCGGCACGCTGGTGTAGTAGATAGTGTCTTTATGAATGACCGCTTCGGACATGCGATGTTCTACAGGTTCAACTCGGGTTATTTCACTTTTCATTTCAATACCTTAATCATCATATGTTCCGCTTTTTTAAATCAATCTGGTACAGATTTGGCACGTTCAGCTAAAAATATCATTAATCAGCTTCACGTGCTGTGTTAAATGGGCGATCGTCATCGTCGCCCGCCACTGATTGAGCAGCAAAATCACCGTGATCTTCTATAGTCATTACACCCTTTTCAATCTCATGAGGTAATTATGTCTGAACGTCCAGATTTTGACGATCCGCTGCCACATCATGAAGTCGTGACAGAATTTCCTGACAAGAAAGAGGATCAGCCCGATGAAGAAAATGAGGGAGAGGAAATTCGTGACCCTTACAGGGAATAAGTAAAATCCTGGCCGCCTGCGTGCGGCCTTTTACTGGCCAGCGCCTACTCAGAGTGAAAAGAATGCTTGCTGAAGAAACCCTTAAGCATTCTGGCTCATAGCTGATTCACAGCAGACAGGCGCCTGAATCTTTGGGGCAAGAGTTAACCCCTGACCATGCTGTGAAGCAGCGCGACGCTGAGTTATGATTATCCTGTCAGGTGCGCGAGAGGGCTGAGCGAAAGCTTCGACGGGACAAAGCGTGACATAAGCTACATCAGGCAGTGGTGCGCGTGACCGATACTGCAAGAGCGTGGGTTCGAATCCCACCCTGACAAACTCACCGCTTTTTACTGAAATGATGAATGCATGGCTTCAGCAGCCACCAGCTCTGACGCTACCCCGGCCGCGCAGTGACCAAATCTTTCCAGGCAGAGTGGGGTTTACCAGTGAACAGTGGCAGCACTGAGTAAAGTGCTTGTGTTGCGTAACCCATCAGGCAAGATTTCGGCCTGAAATAGCCTGCAAAAACCCTACCTAACTCTTTGATAATATTGCCGCCAGGCGCTGCCTTATGGCCTCTTGATTGTGCATTATTCAGACAAATATGTGATATAACTCTTTGATTTTAATAATTTTGCACCTTTCAGCTAATACTGACATAATTACAGTGTTTTTATAAACTAGTGAGGCAGTGTGGCAGACGATTTTGCAGCAGACGGCGCGCTTGCGCTGGCCATTCCCGGTTTCAAACCGCGTGAACCGCAGCGCCAGATGGCTCAGGCGGTTGCCGAGGCGATTGATCAAAAGCGTGAGCTGGTGGTGGAAGCGGGGACGGGTACCGGTAAAACCTACGCCTATCTGGCCCCTGCGCTGCGTTCGGGTAAAAAAGTGATCGTCTCTACCGGCTCCAAGGCGTTGCAGGATCAGCTCTACAGCCGCGATTTGCCGACCGTAGCCAGGGCACTGCAATATAAAGGTCAGGTCGCGCTGCTGAAAGGGCGTTCAAACTACCTCTGTCTGGAGCGGCTGGAACAGCAGTCCATGGCAGGAGGTGAACTGGCGGTGCAGGCGATGAGCGATCTGGTTCATCTGCGCGGCTGGTCCAGCGAAACCGTAGATGGCGATATCAGTACCTGCGGTGGCGTGGCGGAAGACAGCACTATCTGGCCGCTGGTCACCAGCACCAATGACAACTGTCTTGGCAGCGACTGTCCTCAGTATAAAGATTGTTTTGTGGTGAAGGCGCGTCGTAAAGCGATGGATGCTGACGTGGTAGTGGTCAATCACCATCTTTTTCTTGCGGATATGGTCGTGAAAGAGAGCGGGTTTGCGGAACTGATCCCGGAGGCGGATGTGATGATCTTTGATGAAGCCCATCAGATGCCCGATATTGCCAGCCACTATTTCGGCCAGCAGCTCTCAAGCAAACAGCTTATCGATTTGGCAAAGGATATTACCATTGCCTACCGCACCGAAGTGCGTGACGTCCAGCAGCTGCAAAAATCTGCCGACCGGCTGGCGCAGAGCGCCCAGGATTTTCGACTGGTGCTGGGCGACCCCGGTTTTCGCGGCAATCTGCGTGACGTCCTTAACAATCCCGCTATTCAGCGTGCGCTGCTGCTGCTGGATGATGCGCTGGAGTTATGTTACGACGTGGCTAAACTTTCGCTGGGCCGGTCGGCGCTGCTGGATGCCGCTTTTGAGCGTGCCGCCCTTTACCGTGGCCGCCTTAAGCGGCTGAAGGATGTGTCGCAGCCCGGCTTCAGCTACTGGTATGAGTGTAACTCACGGCACTTTGTACTGGCGCTGACGCCGCTTTCGGTCTCTGACCGCTTCCGGGAAGTGATGGATGAACGGCCAGCCAGCTGGATTTTTACCTCCGCTACGCTGGCCGTGAATGAAAAGATGACCCACTTTGTCGGGCGGCTTGGCGTCACTGACGCGAAGACTATGATCCTGGAAAGCCCGTTCGACTTTGCCAGCCAGGCGCTGCTGTGCGTACCGCGCAATCTGCCTTCGCCTAACCAGCCTGGCGGAGCAAAGCAGCTGGCCAGAATGCTGCTGCCGCTGATAGAGGCTAACAATGGCCGCTGTTTCTTTCTCTGCACGTCGCATCAGATGATGCGCGATTTGGCGGAGCAGTTTCGTGCCATGCTGACCTTACCGGTGTTGTTGCAGGGAGAGACCAGCAAAGGGCAGTTGCTGAAGCAGTTTGTGGCCGCCGGTAACGCTTTGCTGGTTGCTACCAGCAGCTTCTGGGAAGGTGTGGATGTGCGGGGCGATGTGCTTTCGCTGGTGATCATCGACAAGCTGCCGTTCACCTCGCCAGACGATCCGCTGTTAAAAGCGCGGATGGAGGATTGTAAACTGCGCGGCGGCGATCCCTTTGATGAGGTTCAACTACCCGACGCGGTGATCACGCTCAAGCAGGGCGTGGGCCGCCTGATCCGCGATATTGACGACCGGGGCGTACTGGTGATCTGTGATAACCGCCTGGTGATGCGTCCTTACGGCGCGGTATTTCTGAACAGCCTGCCCCCTACGCCGCGAACGCGTGATATTCATCAGGCGGTTGAGTTCCTGAAACCTTCGCCACAAAAGTAATCTTCCGCGCAGTGTGCTATGCTGCGCGCCGAAAATTTCTCCCGTAGAGGTATGTATGTCCATGCGTATTTTAGCCATCGATACGGCCACTGAAGCCTGCTCCGTGGCGCTGCTGAGTGACGATGCGGTCACCGCCCAGTTTGAACTTTGTGCCAGGGAGCATACTCAGCGTATTTTGCCGATGGTGCAGGATCTGCTTCAGCAGACAGGCAGCACCCTGGCCGGGCTGGACGCTTTAGCCTTTGGTCAGGGGCCGGGCAGCTTTACCGGCGTACGCATTGGCATCGGCATCGCTCAGGGACTGGCGCTGGGTGCCGGGTTGCCGTTGATCGGCGTCTCCACGCTGAAAACGATGGCGCAGAGCGCCTGGCGTTTGCAGGGAGCAACGCGGGTGCTGGCAGCCATTGATGCACGCATGGGCGAAGTCTACTGGGCAGAATATCAGCGTGATGAACAGGGCGTCTGGCAGGGACAGGAGACAGAAGCGGTGCTGAAACCGGAAGCGGCACAGGCGCGGATTGCTGCGCTGTCGGGCGAGTGGGCAATGGTGGGAACCGGCTGGAAAGCCTGGCCTCTGCTTGCTGAAACGGCAGGCCCGCAATTGCTGGCCACTGAGGTCAGTCTGCCTTGCGCAGAGGATATGCTTCCTCTTGCTGCTCAGGTGCTGGCAGCCGGTAAAAGCGTAGCCGTTGAGCATGCCGAGCCGACCTATCTGCGCAATGAAGTTACCTGGAAAAAACTGCCGGGCCGCGAGTAAACGGGCAACTATTTCACAAGGATGCAGTCATAGTAGTCAGTACCCTGGAGAACTTTATGCGTAAATCTGTTTTGTTGCAGTTAGGTAGTCTGTTACTGGCCTCTGTGCTGCTCTCTGGCTGTATGAGCGTACCCGATTCGGTGAAAGGCTCATCGGCCACTCCCCAGCAGGATCTGGTGCGGGTGCTGAATGCGCCGCAGCTCTATGTGGGGCAGGAGGCGCGCTTTGGCGGTAAGGTGGTCAAGGTCGAGAACAAAAATGGCATGACCCGGCTGGAGATTGCGGCTCAGCGTCTTGATGACACCGCAAGACCGATGTTGGGCACCCCCTCCATTGGCCGTATTTATGCCGATATTAAAGGTTTTGTGGACCCGATTGACTTCAACAATCAGATCGTAACCGTGGTTGGCCCCATCAGAGGCACCGAAAAAGGGATGATTGGTCAGGCTGCTTACAGCTTTGTTACGGTGGATGTAACGGGCTATCAGCGCTGGCATCTGACACAGCAAATCGTCTCGCCGCCTCAGCCGATCGATCCGTGGATCTGGTATGGCCCGCCTCGTGGACACCATCGTGGCGGATACTGGGGGCCGCCTCCGTTTGGCTATTACAATAACGGCCCTGCCCAGGTCCAGACTATCCTGACCGAATAGCTTTCACGTAGATTCATTCACGACCCGATGGCTGCTCGCCACGGGTCGTTTTTTATTGTCGCTCTCAGGACGAAATAAATTTAGTGATGGGCTTCGCAACCTCAAAACGCGGAACAGAGCAAACTGGTACGCTGAGTTAAAATAATGTTAAAAGCGCGCCGACTGAGGTTTCGATGACCACAAATACGACTTTCCGAGGTGTTTCCTTGAATAAGGTTTGGTTAAACCGTTATCCGGCAGATGTTCCGGCTGAGATCAGCGCCGATCGCTATACCTCGCTGATTGACCTTTTTGAACAAGCGGTAAAGCGTTACGCAGAGCAGCCCGCCTTTATCAATATGGGGCAGGCGATGACTTACCAGCAGCTGGAAGAGCGCAGCCGCGCTTTTGCAGCTTATCTGCAACAGGGTCTCGGCCTGAAAAAGGGCGACCGCGTCGCCCTGATGATGCCCAATTTATTGCAATATCCCATTGCCCTGTTTGGCATCCTGCGGGCGGGAATGGTGGTGGTCAATGTTAACCCGCTTTATACCCCGCGTGAGCTGGAGCACCAGCTCAACGACAGTGGAGCAAGCACGATTGTTATTGTCTCAAATTTTGCCCATACCCTGGAGAAAGTGGTTGCCAGAACGCAGGTAAAACATGTCATTCTCACCCGGCTGGGCGATCAGCTGGCGCCGGTTAAAGCTACGCTGGTGAACTTTGTCGTGAAATATATCAAGCGGCTGGTTCCCAAATACCATCTTCCCGATGCGATCTCGTTCCGCAATGCGCTGCAACAGGGCTACCAGATGCACTATGTCCGGCCGGAGATGATTAACGACGATCTGGCGTTCCTGCAATACACTGGCGGCACCACCGGCGTGGCGAAGGGTGCCATGCTGACGCATCGTAATATGCAGGCCAACCTTGAGCAGACCAAAGCGACCTATGGTTCACTTCTCAAGGATGGCAGAGAGACGGTTGTGACGGCGCTCCCGCTGTACCATATTTTCGCCCTGACGGTGAACTGCCTGCTGTTTATTGAATTAGGTGGGGCGAACCTGCTGATTACTAACCCACGCGATATTCCGGGGCTGGTCAAAGAGCTGGCAAAAGTGCGGTTTACCGCCATTACAGGTGTCAATACGCTGTTTAACGCCCTGTTAAACAATGAAGATTTCCACAAGCTCGACTTTTCCAGCCTGAGCCTTTCTGCTGGCGGCGGTATGCCAGTGCAGAAAGCGGTGGCGGAACGGTGGGAAAAACTCACCGGGCACTATCTGCTGGAAGGCTATGGCCTGACCGAATGTTCTCCGCTGGTCTCCGTTAATCCTTACGATATTCGCTATCACAGCGGCAGCATCGGGCTGCCTGTTCCCTCAACGGATATCAGGGTAGTGGATGATGAGGGCAATATGGTGGCCGAAGGGGAGCCTGGTGAACTCTGTATTAAAGGCCCTCAGGTGATGCTGGGCTACTGGCAACGGCCTGATGCCACGCTTGAAGTGTTAAAAAATGGATGGCTTCACAGCGGTGATATTGTTACCGTTGACCATGAAGGCTTTATCCGCATTGTCGATCGCAAAAAAGATATGATACTGGTATCGGGATTCAACGTTTACCCCAACGAGATAGAAGATGTGCTGATGCTCCATCCGAAAGTTCGTGAAGCGGCGGCAATTGGCGTTCCCAATGAGGCCGCAGGTGAGACGGTGAAGATTTGCGTGGTCAAAAAAGATCCGTCGTTAACCAAAGAGGAGCTGATCGCCCACTGTAAGAAACATCTTACCGGCTATAAAATTCCTAAACTGGTTGAGTTTCGCGATGAGTTGCCCAAAACCAACGTCGGTAAAATTCTGCGCCGTGAACTGCGCGATGAAGCGATAAAAACAGGCAGCTGAGTGTTAGCGCCGCTTTCTGAGAATGCAAAAACGCCGGTCCTGCCGGCGTTTTTATTGTGATGACACTGAGGCGAGAAACGCCACAGCGAGAGGATCATTTTGAATTACACCATGATAACCACTAACGAGGCGCTGGCTGAACTCTGTCAGCGTGCTCGTCAGTTTCCGGCGCTGGCGCTGGATACCGAATTTGTCAGAACCCGTACCTACTATCCTGGTCTGGGGCTGATCCAACTGTACGATGGCGAACAGATTGCGCTGATTGATCCTCTGCCAGTCACCGAGTGGGGGCCGTTTCGTGACCTGCTGCTGGATGAAAACGTTATCAAGTTCCTGCACGCGGGCAGTGAAGATCTTGAAGTATTTCTTCATGAATATGGTGTGTTACCCACCCCAATGATCGACACGCAGATCCTGGCGGCATTCACCGGCCGACCGCTCTCCTGCGGTTTTGCGACGCTGGTTGAATCCTATACCGGCATCGCGCTGGATAAGAGTGAATCCCGTACCGACTGGCTTGCCCGTCCGTTGACGGCCAGACAGTGCGAATATGCCGCCGCAGATGTTTACTATCTGCTGCCGATTGCGCAGAAGCTGATGAATGAAGCGCGGGAAGCGGGCACGCTGGAGGCCGCCCTGAACGAGTGCAGCCTGCTGTGTCAGCGCCGTCAGAGAGTGGTGGCACCAGAAGAGGCTTATCGCGATATCACTAATGCCTGGCAGCTTCGCCCGCGTCAGCTGGCGGCGCTGCGTCTGATGGCGGCCTGGCGGCTTGAGCTGGCCCGTGAGAAAGATATGGCGGTGAACTTTGTGGTGCGTGAAGAGAATTTGTGGAAAGTCGCCCGTTATATGCCTGGCTCGCTGGCTGAACTGGATCATTTAGGCCTGGCCGGACAGGAAATCCGCTTTCATGGCAAAGCGCTGGTAGCGATGGTAGCCAGGGCGAATGAGCTGGATGAGAGTGAGCTGCCGGAGCCTGTGGCAAATCTGATAGATAATCCTGATTACAAAAAGGTCTTCAAAGAGCTGAAAGCATTGATGGCTGAGGTGGCGGAAAAAGAGGGCATTGGTCAGGAGCTTCTCGCTTCACGTCGTCAGATTAACCAGCTTTTGAGCTGGCACTGGCGTTTGAAACCGCAGGAGTCTGAACCAGAGCTGTTGAAAGGATGGCGGGGCGCACTGCTTCACGACGGGATCGCAACAATCCTGAAGGCGTACTGACCTGAGCTTTTTCCCCTGCACAAAAGCAGGGGAAAGTCAGGCGCAGGAGAGGATCATTTCGGCGCTTCATCTGCCTCCGGGAGCGTAACGTTCAGCTCCAGAATCGAAATATCATCATCTTTTTGATCCAGCTTAACGCTCAGCATTTCCGGATCGATCTTCACATATTTGCAGATAACTTCCAGAATATCCCTTTTCAGCTGCGGCAAATAGTGGGGCTCACTGTCGCCCCTCCTGCGTTCTGCCACAATAATCTGCAACCGTTCCTTGGCTATATTGGCTGTGCTCTTTTTTCGGGATAAAAAGAAATCGAGTAAGGCCATGGTTTATCCCCCAAACAGGCGTTTCAGGAAGCCCTTCTTCTCTTCTTCAATGAAGCGGAAGGGGCGTTCTTCACCGAGAATTCGGTCAACGGTATCGGCGTAGGCTTTGCCCGCATCTGACTCGGCATCCAGGATCACCGGCTCACCCTGGTTTGACGCGCGCAGTACGGACTGATCTTCAGGAATAACGCCTGCCAGCGGGATACGCAGAATTTCCAGCACATCTTCCATGCTCAGCATATCACCACGGTTAACGCGGCCTGGATTGTAGCGGGTCAGCAGCAGGTGCTCTTTAATCGGATCCTGTCCATTCTCGGCCCGGCGGGATTTTGAAGAGAGGATGCCCAGGATGCGGTCAGAGTCACGTACTGAAGAGACTTCCGGGTTAGTGGTAATAATCGCTTCGTCAGCAAAATAGAGCGCCATCAGCGCACCTGTTTCAATACCAGCGGGTGAGTCACAGACAATAAAGTCGAAACCCATCTCGTTCAGGTCATTCAGAACTTTTTCTACCCCATCACGCGTCAGAGCATCTTTGTCGCGAGTTTGTGAAGCAGGCAGGATGAACAACTTTTCGGTACGTTTATCTTTAATCAGCGCCTGATTCAGGGTGGCATCGCCCTGAATCACGTTAACAAAGTCGTAAACCACGCGACGTTCACAACCCATAATCAGATCGAGGTTACGCAAACCGATGTCGAAGTCGATAACCACGGTCTTTTTGCCCTTCTGGGCTAAACCGGTAGCGATGGCCGCGCTGGACGTGGTCTTGCCCACGCCTCCTTTACCCGATGTAACTACAATAATGCGTGCCATATAATAATTTCCTTAAGCAAAGAAAGGGCTCGTGAGCCTGGCTTAGTTCAATGTCTGTATAGTCAGGGCGCCATCGCTTAAAAAGAGGCGTGACGCTTTTCCAAAAAATTCAGCCGGAATTTGGTCCATTATCCAGTATTCACCGGCAATAGAGACCAACTCAGCTGACAAGCTGGTACAAAAGATCTGGCACTCACGATCGCCACTGGCTCCTGCCAGCGCACGACCGCGCATCATGCCATAAATATGGATGTTGCCATCGGCGATGAGTTCAGCGCCGGCGCTGACGCTGCTGGTCACTATCAAATCACAGTTTTTGGCATAAATCTGTTGTCCAGAGCGGACTGGAGCATTGATTACCCTTGTTTTAACGGCGGGGGTTTCAACGGGCTGGGCAGGTTCAACGACCTCAGCGGTTTGCTTCTGCTCTTTGCCTTCCGACAACAACGGCAAACCTGCGCGGCTGATGATGCGCTTCAACGACTCGTCTTTGCAGCCGCTAACGCCAACAATATGCAGGCCCGTAGAAGCGATGGCCTGCTGCATGAGCCGCCAGTTTACTTCACCAGTGAGAGAAGTCATGTTTAAAACAACCGGGGCATTTCTCAGGAAGGCGGGAGCCTGATTGATTTTGTCCTGTAATGCCTGACGAACCACTTCTGGATCGGCGTGATGAAGGTGCACAACAGACAGAGTAAAACTGCTGCCTTTTAACTCGATTGGCGTTTGTGACATCTGTCGCGGCTCAGTCCTGTTATTTCGTGTCCCAGCAAATTTATGTCGTTAAACGGACATTTAATCGGGTCGGGACAATATTCCGAAGTTCTGCAAGCATGGTATAGTTACTGCTATATTCAGGCAAGTCACCATCCAGGTTAATTCGAGTAAAAAATATGTTTTGTGTGATCTACAGAAGCAGCAAGCGTGACCAGACTTATCTTTATGTCGAAAAAAAAGACGATTTCTCGCGCGTACCGGCTGAACTGCTGCAAGGCTTTGGTAAACCGCAGCTGGCGATGCTGCTGCCGCTGGACGGCAGCAAAAAGCTGGCCAACGCTGATTTGACGAAAGTAAAAGCTGCTCTTGAAGAGCAGGGGTTTTATTTACAGGTCCCTCCGCCAATCGAAAGTCTGCTTAAGAGCCATCTGGACAAAGAGTAAAGAAGTTTAATTAGGAATCATCTGCAAAATATATCGCCGTCACGGCTGCAATCTTCCCGATTTTAATTGTGGCGGCACCGGCAAAAAAAGGATGCCCGCATGAAGCTTACATCCCTCAGTACTGTTATTTTTTCCCTGATCCTGGCCGGATGCGCCAGTAAAAATAGTGCTGCACCCGCCCCGGAAGCGCCTGTTCCCGCCCAGGCTGCAACGCCTGCACCGGCGAAAGCGGGCTTCCTCCAGGCACCCACAAAAACCACCCTGGCGGCCCAGGGCCGTAATCCGGCTGAGTTCCCCGCTTATGTTGAGCAGTTAAAAGCGAAGGCTCGCCAGCAGGGAGTCGATGAGAGTACGCTGGAGAGCGCTTTTGCCAACGTTCATTTTGTGGATCATGTTATTAACTCAGATCGCAATCAGCTTGAACAAAAAGTGACGCTGAGTGACTACCTTTCCCGCGTGATGACGGAGAAGAAGATCCAGCAGGGGCGGGAGAGTTTACAGCGTTACCAGGCACAACTGATGCCGATTGCTCAGCGCTCTGGCGTACAGCCGCAATATATCGTTGCGCTTTGGGCGATGGAGAGTAGCTTTGGTAAGATCCAGGGGCGTGAAGATGTGATCTCTGCGCTCGCCACGCTGGCCTTTGAGGGTCGCCGCGAAGCCTTCTTCACCAAAGAGCTGTTTGCTGCGCTGCAAATCATTCAGCAGCAGCATATTGCCGCAGAGGAAATGAAAGGCTCCTGGGCTGGGGCGATGGGGCAAAACCAGTTTATGCCCAGCTCCTTTATGCGCTATGGCGCAGATGGCGACGGCGATGGCAAGATCGATATCTGGAACAGCGTGGATGACGTTTTTGCTTCCACCGCCAATTATCTGGCGAAAGAGGGCTGGAAACCGGGTGAAAGCTGGGGCAGGGAAGTGATCCTGCCGGTGGACTTTGTGCCGGAAATGGCCGGGCTGAAAGAGGGGCAGTCTAAAACCGTGGGGGAATGGGAAAAACTGGGTATTCGTCTGAACAGCGACCAGCAGCTTCCTGATACCCATCAACGTGCCTGGATTGTAACGCCAGATGATATTCCTGGCCGGGCGTTCATGGTTTATGACAATTTCCGCACCATTATGCGCTGGAATCGATCCTATTATTTCGCTATCAGCATCGGCATGATGGCGGACGCGATTTCTCAATAACGGCAGAATGGCCGCCACAGGGCCATCACACCTCAACATAAGCAGGGGAACGGTATGTATCAGCATCATAACTGGCAGGGCGCGTTGTTGGATTATCCAGTGAGCAAAGTGGTCTGCGTGGGCAGCAACTATGCCAAACATATTAAAGAGATGGGCAGCGCAACGCCTGCCGAGCCGGTGCTGTTTATCAAACCAGAGACGGCGCTGTGCGATATTCGCCAGCCCCTGTCGATTCCTAAAGATTTTGGCTCCGTGCATCACGAGGTTGAACTGGCGGTGCTGATTGGCTCTACCCTTAAAAATGCCTCGGAAGAGCACGTAACCAAAGCCATTGCGGGTTACGGTATTGCGCTGGATCTTACGCTGCGCGATCTTCAGGCGGGCTGTAAGAAAGCGGGGCAGCCCTGGGAAAAAGCCAAGGGTTTTGATAACTCCTGTCCAATCTCTGGCTTTATTCCGGTCAGCGAGTTTGCCGCCGACCCACAAAATGTGGAGCTGAAGCTGATCGTCAACGGCGAAGTGCGTCAGCAAGGTAATACCGCCGAGATGATCCACAAAATCGTGCCGCTTATCGCTTATATGAGCAAATTTTTCACCCTGCGCGCAGGCGATATTATTCTCACCGGCACGCCTGAAGGCGTTGGCCCCATGGCTTCTGGCGACACGCTTGAAGCCACGCTGGGTGACCGTGGCGTCTCTACCCGCGTGCTGTAAGACTTGCAACTGAAGCCCGAACTGTTTATAAGGTGCGGGCTTTTACTTAAACGGGACACCGAACATGACTGAGACCCCTTTCTGGCAGCGGAAAACGCTGGAACAAATGAGTGATGAGGAATGGGAATCCTTGTGTGACGGATGTGGCCAGTGCTGTCTCAACAAATTGCAGGATGCCGACACGGATGAAATTTACTTCACTAACGTGGCCTGCAACCAGCTCAATATCAAAACCTGCCAGTGCCGCAACTATGAGCGTCGCTTCGAGTATGAAGAAGACTGCATCAAGCTGACGCGCGAGAATCTGCCGACCTTCTCCTGGCTGCCACCAAGCTGTGCCTATCGGCTGCTGGCTGAAGGTAAAAATCTGCCGGTCTGGCATCCTCTGCGCAGCGGCTCAAAAGCGGCGATGCACGCAGAGCGTATCTCAGTTCGGCACATTGCCGTACGTGAGAGCGAAGTGCGGGACTGGGAAGAGCACATCATTAACCGGCCTCACCGCTAAACAAAAAAGCCGCCTGCAAATCTGGCGGCTTTTTCTTGTCAACAGCTCAACAGCAGACAGAAGCTGCCAGCAAATCAGGGGGCGGTCCGCACCTGTCTGGCCTGTGGCTGACCCACAGGATCACTTCCGCCGGGCGCGCCAGGCAATTGATGACCACCCGGCGGTGCCGGTGGCGGTGAATGGATATCGTCTCGTGGAGCGCAGCCAGAAATAATGGCTGCACTACAGGCCAGCGCCAGCGCTAAAACAAAATGTTTCATACCCCATCCTTCTGTTTTGTTATGTAAATTCAGCATAGTAGCCTCTTTCGTAACGATCAAATAAACGGGGCGGCTGTGAAAAAGCCCGCTCAGTGCGGGCTTAAGACGGAGTAATGCGCGTTAGCGTGAGAAGAGATCGCGGCGTTTGGGTTTAAACGGCTGGGCAATAAGAACCAGCAGGGCGACGACAAGAAAGGCAATAAAAATCCCTGTCAGCCATTGCGGCATACTCAGCGTTAATAATGACCACTGCTTCTCGGCACAGTCACCGGTAGCAACGAACACTGAGGGCAGCCATTTATCCAGGGGAAGCCAGCCAGGGAAGCGGGCGGCAAAATCACAGGTGACAAAGGGATTTGGATGCAGCTGGATCATGGTATGTTCCCATGAGAGCCGGAGGCCTTCCCAGGCGCTGTAGATCCAGATCAGGATAGCGACCCAGCGCAGAGGCGTTTTAGGCGCGATGGCACCCACCAGGCCCGCGCCCATAATGCCAAACAGGGCACAACGTTCATAAATACACATTACGCAGGGTTTTAGCATCATAACGTGCTGAAAATAGAGGGCGACCATTTCCAGGGCAAAAGCCGTAAAGGCCAACAGCAGCCAGGCACCGCGGCCGCGGGAACAGCTATTCAGATATCGCAACATAATCATTCCATGTGATGGGCGTGCAACCGGCAGTGTAAACTAAAAGCCAGGCCGTGCCAGCCACACCAGGAAAAATTTAAGACTGAAAATGACTTATGTTAAACAGCGGTGCAATAAACGGGATTTATTGCCGGTTGAGGGGCAATCCCCCTGGTAAGCGAAAAATAGCCGTGTGTCACTGCTGAGCCTTTTTTAAAATTATGCGGGACAGACGCCCTTTTCGGCGGCTGGCAGTCTAGGTCATTGCCGGGGCATCTGGTATGATGAGCTAAATATTTGCACTCCTGAACGCAACGGAAACAGAACGCTATGGTCATTAAGGCGCAGAGCCCTGCGGGTTTCGCTGAAGAGTATATTATTGAAAGCATCTGGAACAGTCGCTTCCCGCCGGGGTCGATTCTGCCAGCGGAACGCGAGCTTTCTGAACTGATTGGTGTGACCCGTACCACCTTGCGTGAAGTCCTCCAGCGCCTTGCTCGTGACGGCTGGTTAACCATTCAACATGGTAAACCCACCCGCGTGAACAATTTCTGGGAAACGTCCGGTCTCAGCATTCTGGAAACGCTTGCCCGGTTAGATCATGACAGCGTCCCTCAGCTGATTGATAACCTGCTTGCCGTGCGCACTAACATCTCCTCTATCTTTATTCGCCGGGCTATCCGCACTTATCCGGAAAAAGCGAAAGAGGTGCTGGAAACGGCAAAGAATGTGGAAGATAAAGCGGAGGCGTACACCGACCTCGATTACAGCATTTTCCGCGGCCTGGCCTTTGCTTCCGGGAACCCTATTTACGGTCTGATCCTCAACGGCCTGAAAGGGCTTTATACCCGCGTGGGAAGACACTATTTCTCTAATCCTGAAGCACGCCAGCTGGCACGCGACTTTTATCAGCAGTTGATGACCATTTGTCAGAATGAGCAGTTTGATAAAATAGTTGATGCGGTTCGGGATTACGGGCGACGGAGTGGGGAAATCTGGCACGGTATGCAAAACAGTATGCCGACGGATTTACCGCCGCAGCGTCGGTAAGTAGGCAAATAAAAGCCGGTTCAGCGTGAACCGGCTTTTTTTATCACTGTTTACAGCGTGGAGGGACGGGGAGGGCAACGATCCAGCAACTCGGTGCTGCCATCTTCATTCTGCTGCTCAAGATGGACGTCAAAGCCCCAAAGGCGATGCACATGCTTCAGCACTTCCCTGCGGCTCTTGTCCAGCGGCGCACGGCTGTGAGGCACATAGCGCAGCGTCAGTGAGCGATCTCCGCGCAGATCCACATCATACACCTGGATATTGGGTTCCAGATTACTCAGGTTATACTGCGCCGAAAGCTGCTGGCGGATGGCGCGATAGCCCGCCTCATCGTGAATAGCGGCAATCTCCAGGAAGTTATTACGGTCATCATCCATTACCGTAAAGAGGCGGAAGTCGCGCATCACTTTGGGTGAAAGGAACTGGCTGATAAAGCTCTCATCCTTAAATTCCCGCATGGCAAAATGCAGCGTTTCCAGCCAGTCGCTGCCTGCAATATCGGGGAACCAGTAGCGGTCTTCCTCCGTTGGCTCTTCACAGATGCGCTTGATGTCCTGGAACATGGCAAAACCGAGGGCATAAGGGTTGATGCCGTTATACCACTGGCTGTTGTAAGGCGGTTGATAAACCACGTTGGTATGGCTGTGCAGGAACTCAAGCATAAAGCGCTCAGAGACTTTCCCTTCGTCATACAGATGATTAAGAATAGTGTAATGCCAGAAGGTAGCCCAGCCTTCGTTCATTACCTGCGTCTGCTTCTGCGGATAAAAGTACTGGCTGACCTTACGTACAATACGCAAAATTTCGCGCTGCCACGGCTCCAGCAGCGGCGCATTCTTCTCCATAAAATAGAGCAGGTTTTCCTGCGGCTCAGAAGGATAATGCGCTTCCTGGGCCTGGGTGGCTTCTTTTTCCCGGCGCGGCAAAGTACGCCACAGCATGTTCACCTGACTTTGCAGATACTCTTCCCGACTCTGCTGGCGGGCCTTCTCTTCCTGTAGCGAAATTTTTTGCGGCCGTTTATAGCGATCGACGCCGTAATTCATCAGGGCATGACAGGAGTCGAGCAGCTTTTCCACCTCTTCCATACCGTAACGCTCTTCGCAGCGGGTAATGTAGTTGCGGGCGAAAATCAGGTAATCAACGATAGAGCTGGCATCGGTCCAGCTGCGGAACAGGTAGTTATTCCTGAAGAAGGAGTTGTGTCCGTAACAGGCGTGCGCCATCACCAGTGCCTGCATAGTGATGGTGTTCTCTTCCATCAGATAGGCGATACAGGGGTTGGAGTTGATCACAATTTCATACGCCAGACCCTGTTGACCATGCTTATAGCGCTGTTCCGTTTCGATAAATTTTTTACCGAAGGACCAGTGGGCATAATTAATAGGCATCCCGACGCTGGAATAGGCATCCATCATTTGTTCAGAGGTGATGACTTCGATTTGATGAGGGTAAGTTTCAAGCCGGTAGAGCTTGGCGACGCGGTCGATCTCTTTCAGATAATCATCAAGCAGATCGAAGGTCCAGTCAGGTCCATCACTGAGTCGTTTGCTGTCCTTAATGGGATCGTCAAAGATAGTCGTCATAGCGCACCCCTTTTTAAAAACCGGTTTTCGACGTTACAACACGTAGCGACAAAACATCCGTTTTTATCTCGACCTGTTGGTGCCATTGCTGACCCAAAAACAAGCCTGGAATTAAAGCCAATACCTCAATGATAGTTCACTCTCTCCGATCGCTCAGATGAATACAACGGAAATCTGCGACAGAAAAAGTGAGCAGGTCGAAAAAAATAATCTTTACGTCATGCGAAATGTGAGCTGAACGCTATTTAACAGGATTATATTCTGTATATAAGAGAAAGTTATGAGCAAACCACTTTCTGCTGAGAAGGGTGAGAAATCGCGGGCCTGCAAATATAAGCTGCTTTTTACCGCAGGTTTTCAGAATTAAATTTCAAATATCACCCGGCATCCCTTTTTCATTACCCTTAAGAGTGAAAAAGATGTGAAATATGTCAGCGCGATGTTGCCTCTGGTGGTGCAGTATTTTAAACCGGATCGGTCGCAATGAAGCAGTTTATTCCTCTTTTCGAAACGGCGGTGGGGCAGTTATGCGAGTTGTCATTCTGGGTAGTGGTGTTGTAGGTGTGGCAAGCGCCTGGTATCTGGCGCAGGCCGGACATGAGGTGACAGTAATCGATCGCCAGCCTGGCGTGGCGCTGGAAACCAGCGCAGCCAACGCCGGGCAGATTTCGCCAGGTTATGCTGCGCCCTGGGCGGCACCGGGCGTTCCTCTTAAGGCGATAAAATGGATGTTCCAGCGCCATGCCCCGCTGGCAATCCGTCCCGACGGCAGCCGCTTCCAGCTGGAGTGGATGTGGCAGATGCTACGCAACTGTGACATGCGCCACTACCAGCAAAACAAAAGTCGCATGGTAAGGATTGCAGAATACAGCCGCGACTGCCTGAAACTGCTGCGTCAGGAAACCGGCATTGCCTATGAAGGGCGCCAGGGCGGGACGCTGCAACTCTTCCGCACCAGCCAGCAGTTTGAAAGCGCGGCCAAAGACATTGCCGTTTTGCAGGAAGCCGGTGTGCCTTACGAACTGCTGGAAGCGGCCCGGCTGGCAGAGGCTGAGCCTGCGCTGGCTGCCACCAGGCATCTACTCACCGGTGGGCTGCGGTTGCCAAACGATGAAACCGGTGACTGTCAGCTCTTTACTCAGCGCCTGGCTGACAAAGCGGCTGACGCTGGCGTTACTTTCCGCTTCGCCACGCCAGTGGATGCCTTGTTGCAGGAGGGCAACAAGATTGAGGGCGTGAAGTGTGGGGCAGAGACGGTCACCGCTGATGCCTTCGTGGTGGCGTTTGGCTCCTACTCCACCAGCCTGCTCAAAGATATCGTCAGCATCCCTGTCTATCCGCTGAAAGGGTATTCGCTGACAATCCCGATTAAAAATGCAGAGGCTTCGCCCGTTTCTACCGTTCTGGATGAAACCTATAAAGTGGCGATTACCCGTTTTGATAAACGCATCCGTGTGGGGGGAATGGCGGAGATTGTGGGCTATAACACCAAACTGCTACCTGCCCGCAGAGAGACGCTGGAGAAAGTGGTAGGCGATCTCTTTCCGCAAGGCGGCGATATCACGCAGGCCAGCTTCTGGACAGGGCTGCGCCCCATGACGCCTGACGGTACGCCGATTGTGGGGCGTACCCCGCTGAAAAATCTTTTTCTGAATACCGGTCACGGAACGCTCGGTTGGACGATGGCCTGCGGTTCCGGACAGCTACTTTCTGATATTATCTCGGGACGAACGCCAGCCATTGCCGCAGACGATCTGTCGGTCATGCGTTATTTGCCGGGATTTTACCCGAGTCTTGGGCCGCTACACACGGCTCGTTAATCTCGTCCCGTATTGAGAATCAGGAGAAGTCATGTCTCGTCCGATTGTCGCCAGCATAGATACCAGCGCGTTGCGACAGAACCTGGCGATAGCTCGCCAGGCCGCCCCTCATTCACGCCTCTGGTCAGTGGTCAAAGCCAATGCGTATGGTCACGGTATTGATCGGGTCTGGCAAAGCCTCGCCGACACGGATGGTTTTGCGCTGTTGAACCTGGAAGAGGCGATTCTGCTGCGTGAACAGGGCTGGAAAAAGCCCATACTGCTGCTGGAAGGCTTCTTCCACGCCGATGAGCTGGCGATTATCGATCGCTATCGCCTGACCACCAGCGTACACAGCAACTGGCAGATCCAGGCGCTGGCTAAGGCCAGACTCTCTGCGCCGCTGGATATTTATGTCAAGATGAACAGCGGCATGAACCGGCTGGGTTTTCAGCCGGAGCAGGTTCAGCAGGCGTGGCATAAACTGCGCGCTATGGCGAATGTGGGCGAGATGACGCTGATGGCCCATTTTGCTGAAGCCGAGAGCAGTGAAGGTATTGTTGAACCGCTGAAACGTATTGAGCAGGCCGCAGAAGGTCTGGCGTGCATGCGCTCGCTGGCCAATTCCGCCGCCACGCTCTGGCATCCGCAAACGCATCATCAATGGGTGCGTCCTGGCATTATCCTTTATGGCGCATCGCCAGGCGGACGGTGGCAGGACATTGCGGGAAGCGGGCTGAAACCTGTTATGACGCTGAGCAGTGAGATTATCGGGGTGCAGACGTTGAAAGCAGGGGATCGCGTAGGCTATGGCGCACGCTATCAGGCTGCTGGTGAGCAGCGCATTGGTGTCGTGGCCTGTGGTTATGCAGATGGTTATCCGCGTCATGCGCCAACCGGTACGCCTGTCTGGGTGGATGGCGTGCAGACCCACACCGTGGGCGCAATCTCCATGGATATGATTACGGTAGATTTAACCCCTTGTCCGCAGGCAGGCATTGGCAGTCAGGTGGAGCTGTGGGGGAACAACATAAAAATTGATGATGTGGCTGCGGCTTCCGGCACTGTGGGCTATGAACTGATGTGTGCATTAGCCCCACGGGTGCCGGTCAAAGTCAGTTAGTTTTCAGCGCGGTCAGCGTGCCGCGCACTTTTTTACTGTACATCCATGCCAGCGCGGCGAGGATTGCCCCCAGAGCCATCATGGCGCTTAGTGCCAGCTTTTCGCTCAGCGGAAGCGCCATAGCCAGCAAGCCTGCGGAGGATCCCCCCGCCATCTGAATAAAGCCCGCCAGCGCAGAAGCCACGCCTGCCTGCTGCTGATAAGGCTCTAATGCATAGCTGGTGGCCGGCCCCACGGTGAAAGCCAGCCCGGCAACAGAAATGGCGACCGGGAACATATAGAGCGCCCAGTTGGTCTGCATCTCTGTGGGAAATATCAGCATCCCCGCCCACATGGTCACTGCACCTGTAGCCATAGCCAGACTGCCAAGCGCCAGGCAAATCGGCCTGCCCAGCTTGCGGATCATCTTATTCACCAGCACGCTTACCAGCATGATCCAGAAACCGTTAGCCCCAAAAGCCACGGAAAATTGCAGGGCCGAAAGCTTGCCCTCTGTCATCAGCACCTGTGGCGCCAGCGAAACGTAGGTCAGCACCATCCCCATCGCGCCCGCGTTGGCAAAAGTAAACGCCAGAAAGCGCGGCTGCCGCAGAATTTGTGCATACTGCCGTAGCGGAAGACCTTTAACCGCAAGCGTCCCCGCTGGGCGCGTTTCCGGCAGGAAACGCAGGATCAGCAAGGTAATCACCAGCGCATAACCAGTCAGGAACCAGAAGGGTGCGCGCCAGCCAAACGCATCCGCCAGAAAGCCACCGAGCATGGGAGCCAGCGCAGGAACGATGTTCAGCGCGCCATTAAGGAAGCCATACGCTTTTGCCGCGTCATCACCCTCAAGGCGATCCCGCACGCCGCTAAACGCCACCACTGCGGTACAGCAAACGGCGCAGCCCTGAACGATTCGCGCGGTGAGGAACTGCGGCCAGCCGGTAGCGGTTGCTGCCAGAATACTGCCCACTATATAAAGCAGCAATCCGGCCAGGGCAATGGGCTTTCTGCCGAGATTATCAACCAGCGGGCCTGCGACAATCTGACCCAATCCCATCACCAGTAAAAAGAGTGGGATAGTGGTCTGAATGGTGGTCACCGGCGTGTTCAGGCCGGTGGCAATCTCAGGCAGAGTGGGCAGATAAAGATCAATGCCCAGCGGTGCCAGCAGCACCAGGCTGAGAAGAAGAAGGGTAAATTTTTGCATCGTGCGTGACGGCATCCGTTAAAAAGCAAGCCGCACAGGGTAGTGTCAACTGCGTGAAAAGAAAAGGGGAGAGCGAACTATTTTACGGAGAGGCGAGAGTCATGCCCGCTACGGTGGGCATGACTCTCACTTATCGATCAGTATGCGCCATCCCGACGCAACACCACGCCTGCGGTTTTGAACAGGATAGCAATGTCGGTCCAGAGCGCCCAGTTTTTCACATACCAGGAGTCAAAGTAGACGCGGGTATCATAGTCGATATCATTGCGGCCACTGACCTGCCACAGGCCGGTCATACCGGGTTTAGCCATCAGATAGTAATCCACATCACCCGCGTAGCGTTCCAGCTCCGCTTCGATGACCGGACGAGGCCCCACCAGGCTCATTTCGCCACGGATCACGTTCCAGAGCTGCGGCAGCTCATCCAGGCTGGTTTTACGCAGGAAGGCACCAATTTTAGTGACGCGAGGATCGTTCTTGAGCTTAAAGTCTTTATCCCATTCACGACGAGCTTCTTCGCTGGTCGCCAGCAACTCCTCCAGCACCTCTTTGGAATTGGTGACCATCGAGCGGAACTTCAGGCATTTGAATTTCTTGCCATCCTGGCCCACACGCTCGTGACCATAGATTTTATTGCCACCATCACGCCCGACCATCCAGCAAATCAGACCGAATGCCGGGGCGAGGAACAGCAGCAGCATAGAGGCCACAACCACGTCGAAAGTGCGCTTCAGGAAGCGGGAAGAGCGTTTTGCCAGATTATTGCTGACCCGCAGGATCATCACTTCGTGACTGAAGATAAAGGACATGTCAGTACCATAAAGCGGGACGCCACGTAGAGTGGGCACGACCGAAACGGAACGACATTTTTTCTTTGACAGCAGCTTCAGCCACATATCACGCATGCCCTGCTGCTCATATTCCATCGCCACAATGAACTGAGTATTTTCCAGGTCAACGGTATCCCAGACGATATCTTTTAAGGTGATAACCGGTACGCCGTTAAGAGTATCCGCGCCGGTATGGCCATTAGCGGCTACAAAGGCTTGCACCTCATAACCCAGCAGTTCTTCACTTTGCAGCGCAGCATAGGCTTCCCTGGCATTTTTACCGGAACCGATAATAATGGTCTGCTTCTGCCACTGACCCGCTTTAAGAATGGCGTGTTTAACGCTTGAGCGCAGCAGAGGAACCAGAATCAGGGCGTAGGCCCAGGTGAAACTCCATAACATTCTGGAGAAATCCCATTTTGAAAAGGCGATCAGTGCCAAATCAAGAAGAGAAAATATCACCAGCGTTTTAATGATTTCTTTAAGTTCAAACCAGAAGGGTTTGCGGTAGGTATAATGGCGTAACCGCATCCAGAACCAGGCCGTACAGAGCACCGACATAACGAACTGGGCAATAAAGCGTACCTTAACTTCCTGAGGCGGGATAAAAACATCTAAATTACCCCAAAGACCTTGTACGGTAGCCGCGGATAAAAACAGGGCAAGATTAATCGAGATTAAATCTGAAAGACTTAATGCAACCTTGGCAATAATGTTTTTACGGGTGCCGCTAAAGGTACGGCGACGATTGTTCAGTACCAGAGTACTTGCCATAATGCCTGCTCTCTTTTCAATAAGAATCAGTGCCCTGACGGGATTAAAGCACGCGTTCAGGAGTAACGTTATTAATGCTAATTCCTGTAGCATCAATAATTAATTCTTCTTTTATGACTTAATGAGGTCGGGGTAGATCGGACAGTAATGAAACATACAAACGCAAAGCATCGCCTGTTTCATCATGAAACAGTACAAAGAGTATGCAGGAGTTATTTGTGTTAGTTAATACGGGAAATTCCTAAAAAACGACAGGGGGAAACTAAATTAAAATGAGAGAAAACATAAAGTAATCAGGTGAGGTAAAAAGAGGATATTCAGCTTTCTGTGACAGAATAATAACAAAATGAAGGCAATTCAGAGAGGGATTCACCGCTACGCTTAACCGCAACGGTGAGGGGGAATAGACTCAGGCTGGTTTTTTCAATATCCAGCGATCTTGTTGTTTATCATAATGCCCAATGGCAAGTTCTACAGGCTCTCCATCAATCCACGCCGGGACGCTGGTCTCGCCATCCCAGCCATCCAGCTGATAGCTCAGGGCGGGATTAGTCGTGCAGGGAATGCTCACGGTATCCAGATTTTCCGCATCCAGCTCTGCATCGATGATCTCATAGCGACCAATCTTTACAACATGACCCATGATTCACTCCTTTAATTGCCACACACGAACTTTAAGCGTAGACGTTATCTACAGGAGATCGAGCCAGTGAGGCCAGGAATGTTCCAGGTCTTGACGCTCAGAACATTAAGCTTTCTCTTCAGCGACCCGTACACCAATTTTCACTATCTCATTGGCCTCTTTTTCTGCCACCGTCCAGATCATATTTTTCCACTCTACCTGATCGCCCACTACCGGTGCGCCGCCAATCATTCCGGCTATCAGTTGTCCCAGCGTTTGATGGACGTTGGTCTCTTCATCCAGATCGATACCATAAATTTCAGAGACGTCATGCAGGCGCGCATCTGCCTGCAAAATGAAATCGCCAAAGAAGCGCTGATCCAGCGATACCGGCGGCGACTGGCTGAAAAGTTTACCTAGCGCGGGCAGATCTTTCTCGCGGCCGATAATACATAAGACATCACCCTCTTTCAGGCGCGTATTGCCGGTAGGGTGTAGCAGAAGGTTATCGCGGAACAGAGCGGCAATTCGCGTCTCTCTCGGCATTTTCAGGTCACGCAGCGCAGCGCCAACACACCACTTATCGGCACCCAGTTGATAGACAAAATGTTCCCATGGATTTTCAGGATGAATATCTAACCCGATGCGGGAGATGGGTGAGGCCAGCGGCGGTACTACCACGCGGGCTTTGCGCGCAGCGAAGCCCAGAGAAGTTCCCTGAACCATCAGTGAAACCAGCACCACAAAGAAAGCGATGTTGAAAAACAGCGAAGCGTGAGGCAACCCGGCCATCATCGGGAAAACGGCAAGAATAATGGGAACCGCGCCCCGCAGACCCACCCAGCTGATAAAGAAGCGCTCACGGGTACTGAAGCCCCTGAAGGGCAGCAGGCCGACGAAAACGGATAAGGGACGGGCGAACAGAATCAGCCAGACGGAAAGCATCATGGCGGGTAGCGCAATGTTCCACAGATCCCTGGGATTAACCAACAGGCCCAACACCAGGAACATGCCGATCTGGCTCAGCCAGGCCATACCATCAAAGGTTTGCAATATGCCATGACGGTTGCGAATCGGGCGGTTACCCAACAGGAAGCCACAAAGATAAACGGCCAGGATGCCGCTGCCTTCGAGAACAGTCGTCAGGGCAAAGACAAGGATACCGCCGCTGACCGCCAGTAAAGGATAAAGCCCGCTGGCAAGGGAGACCCGGTTAATTAACTGCTGTAATGCCCAGCCGCCGCCCAGACCCAGCACAATACCCAGGCCGAACTGCTGAATAAGATGCACTACAAACATCCAGCTGAGGCCGGTTTGCCCCTGCTCAATCATCTCTATCAGCGTAATGGTCAGAAACACCGCCATCGGGTCATTACTGCCTGACTCTATTTCCAGCGTGGCGCTGACGCGCTCGTTAAGACCTTTGCCGCCAAGCAGGGAAAATACGGCTGCGGCATCCGTCGAGCCGATAATGGCGCCGACCAGAAACCCTTCAATCATATTGAGATTAAACAGCCAGGCTGCGGCCATGCCGGTTAATCCGGCGGTGATCAACACGCCTACCGTTGCCAGCGACAGAGCCGGGCCAAGAGCAACTTTAAACGAGCTGGCCTGGGTGCGCATCCCGCCGTCGAGCAGGATCACGGCTAAGGCGAGGTTACTGATCAGATAAGCAGCGGGGTAGTTATCAAAAGCGATCCCGCCAATGCCATCGGTGCCCGCCAGCATGCCTAAGGCGAGAAAGATAACTAATATCGGAATACCCAGTTTTGAAGAGAAGGAACTCAGCAAAATGCTCGCAGCAACCAGCACGGAACCAATGATGAACAAACTGTAGATGGCGCTGGCTTCCAAGGGGGCACTCTCCTGTCTCTTAAAGGGCTTACTGTATAGTGTGTTGTAATCGTACCGTTGATGTCAAAACATCGGCGCGAATCATTTAACCACTGTGGATAGTTGTTTTACTACAGGATAATAACCTATTCCGCGCCAGACTGAATGTCTGTGAGTGCGCATGAAACTGGCTTTATTTGCCGGATTGAGTAAAAACAGTGACGAAAAGGGCGTTTTGAGAGGTGTTTAACCGGGCGGAGAGGGAAAAAAGCCAGTAAAGGATTTACTGGCTTCAGGGGCAACTCAATGTAATCAGTAACTTTCTTCAACCTGTTTATGGAACAACTCCCGGAAGACAGGATAAATATCTTCAGGTTCGCGAATATGCTGGATTGCAAAATTATCGAACATCGCCTGGAGATGCTCATATTCTCGCCACAGCGTCTGATGAGCGCGGCGGGTGATCTCAATATAACTGTAGTAACGCACCACTGGCAGGATGCTTTTTGCCAGGATTTCGTGGCAGAGAGGAGAGTCGTCCGCCCAGTTATCGCCATCCGAGGCTTGTGCGGCATAGATATTCCATTGGGCCGGGTCATAACGCTCTTTAACCACCTCATCCATCAGCTTCAGGGCGCTGGAAACAATGGTACCGCCGGTTTCCTGAGAGTAGAAGAACTCCTGCTCATCCACCTCTTTCGCCTGCGTATGGTGCCGGATATAGACCACCTCCACATTTTTGTAAGTCCGGCTCAGGAACAGATAGAGCAGGATATAAAAACGTTTCGCCATATCTTTGGTGGCCTGGTCCATCGAGCCGGAGACATCCATCAGACAAAACATCACTGCCTGGCTGGAAGGCTCAGGCCGCTTTTCGAAATTTTTATAGCGAAGATCGAAGGTATCAATAAACGGCACGCGTTTTATGCGTGCACGGAGTTCCGTAATTTCTTTCCGCAGCCGCTCCTCTTCCAGCAGCTGCGCCGGCTCGGTGTTTTCAATCGCTTCCAGAGAAGCTTCCAGCTCAGCCAAAAGACGACGCTTACCGGCAGTCATTGCGGTACGGCGCGCCAGCGAATTCTGCAAAGAGCGCACCACGCTGATATTGGCAGGCACGCCATTAGAGGTGTAACCCGCGCGATGAACTTTGTATTCATTCAACTGGCGATGCTGATTTTTTTTCAGATTCGGCAGCGCCAGATCCTCAAACAGCAGATCCAGATACTCATCTTTAGAAATGTTGAATACGAACTCATCCGCGCCTTCGCCATCCTGGCTGGCATTACCCTGACCGCTTCCTCCGCCGCCACCGCCACCCTGCGGGCGTTCGACACGGTCATTCTGGACAAAATGGTCATTACCGGGATGAACGCGGTGGCGCTGGCCGCCGCGTCCCTGATGAAAAATCGGTTCGTTGATATCATCAATTGGAATTGAAACTGATTCGCCGCTTTCAACGTCGGTTACCGAACGCTTATTGATGGCCTCGGAGATTGACTGTTTGATTTGCGACTTGTAGCGGCGCAAGAAGCGCTGGCGGTTCACCGCGCTCTTGTTTTTGCCGTTAAGACGCCGATCGATAAAATAGGCCATAACTCCCCCAAACAACGTTGCAAGCCGGGCCGGATTGTCCGGCCCCTTGTAATGGACTTCTGAGGCACCTGTCAGGATGACTTTCTGACCCGCAGATACCATTCGCACAGCAGGCGAACCTGTTTACGGGTGTAACCTTTCTCCATCATGCGGTCTACAAAATCATCATGCTTTTTCTGTTCATCCGTGGACGTTTTGGCATTGAACGAAATAACCGGCAGCAGCTCTTCCGTATTAGAGAACATTTTCTTCTCGATTACCGTCCGTAACTTCTCATAACTTGTCCAGTTCGGGTTGCGGCCGCTGTTATGAGCACGGGCGCGCAGCACAAAATTGACGATTTCGTTACGGAAATCTTTCGGATTGCTGATCCCGGCAGGTTTCTCAATCTTTTCAAGTTCAGCATTGAGCGACTCACGGTCAAAGAGCTGCCCCGTATCCGGATCGCGATATTCCTGATCCTGGATCCAGAAATCGGCATAAGTGACGTAGCGATCAAAAATGTTCTGCCCATATTCGGAATAAGATTCCAGATAAGCGGTCTGGATCTCTTTACCGATAAATTCCGCATATTTCGGGATCAGATACCCTTTCAGATGTTCCAGATGTTTCTCTGCCAGCTCCTGTGGGAACTGCTCGCGCTCAATCTGCTGCTCCAGAACATAGAAGAGATGAACAGGGTTTGCCGCCACTTCCGCATGATCAAAGTTAAATACGCGGGAGAGGATTTTAAACGCGAAGCGGGTGGAGAGGCCGTTCATTCCTTCGTCCACGCCAGCGTAGTCACGGTACTCCTGATAAGATTTCGCCTTTGGATCGGTATCTTTCAGGCTCTCACCGTCATACACCCGCATTTTAGAGTAGGTGCTGGAGTTCTCCGGCTCTTTCAGACGCGACAGGATGGTGAAGCGTGCCAGCGTTTCCAGCGTGCCTGGTGCGCAAGGGGCATGCGTCAACTCACTGTTATCCAGCAGCTTGTTGTAGATTTTGATCTCTTCCGAAACGCGAAGGCAGTAGGGCACCTTAACGATATAAACACGGTCAAGGAACGCCTCGTTGTTTTTGTTGTTACGGAAGGTCACCCATTCAGATTCATTAGAGTGCGCCAGAATAATACCGTTGAACGGCAGGGCTGAAATTCCTTCAGTACCGTTATAGTTACCTTCCTGTGTAGCCGTCAGCAGAGGATGCAGCACCTTGATAGGCGCCTTAAACATCTCGACGAACTCCATGATCCCCTGGTTTGCACGGCAAAGCGCGCCAGAATAGCCATAGGCATCTGGATCGTTCTGCGCGTGGTTTTCCAGCTTACGGATATCTACTTTACCTACCAGTGCCGAGATATCCTGATTGTTTTCATCACCAGGTTCTGTTTTGGCAATGGCCAGCTGTTCAAGAATCGAAGGCCAGACTTTCACAACCTTAAAGCGGGAGATATCGCCGCCGAAGTCATGCAGGCGTTTGGCAGCCCAGGGAGACATGATGGTGCCGAGGTAGCGACGAGGTACGCCATACTCTTTTTCAAGAATATTGGCATCCTCCTGGGGATTAAACAGGCACAAAGGGTGATCGTTTACCGGGCTGCGTTCGCCATCGGCGCTTAATACATAGATGGGCACGCGCTGCATCAGTGATTTCAGCCTTTCTGCAAGAGAGGACTTACCGCCCCCTACCGGACCCAGCAGATAAAGGATCTGTTTCTTCTCCTCAAGGCCCTGAGCAGCATGCTTCAGGTAAGAGACGATCTGTTCAATCGCCTCTTCCATGCCGTAAAACTCCTCAAAGGCGGGGTAACGCGCGATAACACGGTTGGAGAACAGTCGGGAAAGGCGTGGCTCTTGTGCAGTATCGACCATGACCGGCTCACCAATAGCCATCAAAAGTCTTTCTGCCGCGTTGGCGTAAGCGCTGCGATCTTGCCGGCAAACGGTAAGAAATTCCTGCAGTGTGAACTCTTCGTCCTTGGCAGCTTCATAACGCTGACGATAGTGATCGAATATATTCATAGCGATGCCCGTCCTTTCTTTTATAGCACAGGTACCAGGAGCCTAATCGTGGACAGCCCCTGAAGGAACTTATAACTGAGTACAGCAACCCTTATGCCAACCTGACGTTTTTATCGTAAGAGATAAAATTTAGGGCGACTCTGCTCGGCAAAACTTGGCTTCTTTCAGTAAAGCGTAGTTGGCATTTAAGAAATTTCCTGAACCTCCGGCGATTTTCAATGATAATTCAATAACAAAGTCAGAATCTTTCTAAGGCCTTACCTTGCCTGACGCGGGCTGGCCGAATTTTGTAAATCACGCTCCAACCGCTGAGGTAGCTGACAGCGCAAATTGATTCTACGTGCTACAAGAGATGTAAATTTTTTAACGAATAAGCCTCCGGCTGATAGACTGAAGACCTGATTGTTATATTTATGGAATGAATTAATTGTGAACCATTTCAAAGTTAGCGCCCTTGCTCTGCTTTTACCCTGCACTTTTGCCGCTACCGTTGCGCAGGCTAATCCCTTAACCCTTGGCGCATCCGTTATTTACAGCCAAAGCCCCTATAAAGGCGGCGAAGGGCGTTATTACCCGTTCCCGATTGTAAATTATGAAGGCGACAGCTTTTACGTTCGCAGCCTTACCGCTGGTTACTATCTCTGGAAAGATCAGGAGAACCAGCTTTCGCTGACCATTCTGGGTTCCCCTCAGAACTTTGATCCTGACGATACTAAAGACAAGCGCCTGAAGGCGCTGGATAAACGTCATATGACCATGATGGGCGGCCTGACTTACCGTCATTCGGCGGAGTGGGGCGTTGTGCGTACGGTTGTGGCGGGCGACATGCTGGATAACAGCGATGGCTTTATCTGGGATCTTACCTATCTTTATCGCTTCCAGCTTGGCGATCTGAGCCTGACACCAGGTATTGGTGCGCTCTACAGCAGCGATAAACAGAATGACTACTATTATGGTGTCTCCAAAAGCGAGTCACGCCGCAGCGGGCTGAACAGCTATGAGGCTGACGGCAGCTGGAATCCCTATCTGGAGTTGACGGCAGCTTATGCTATCAGCCCAAGCTGGAACGCCACGGTCTCTGGCCGCTATACGCGTCTGAGTAGCGAGGTTAAGGACAGTCCAATGGTCGACAACAATTCTCAGGTCGCTCTCTGGACAGGAATCAGTTACACCTTCTGATCCCTCTTCCGCACGAAAAAAGGGCGCTTTGCGCCCTTTTGCACAATTGTGGGGATCAAAAAACGTGCAGGAGCGCAGCATGGTTAAAAACGTGATCTTTCCCGACGGAACAGCTTTACCTGCGATTGGTCAGGGCACCTGGTATATGGGTGAGAATGCCAGCCAGCGTAAACAAGAGGTCGCGGCACTCCAGTCTGGTCTTGAACTGGGGCTGAAGGTTATTGATACCGCAGAAATGTATGCAGACGGGGGCGCTGAAGAGGTTGTGGGTGAAGCGCTGAAGGGAAGGCGAGAGAGTGCCTGGCTTGTCTCTAAGTTTTATCCCTGGAACGCAGGCATGGAAGACGCCACCGCTGCCTGTGAACGCAGCCTGCGTCGTCTGCAAACCGATTATCTCGATCTCTATTTGCTGCACTGGCGGGGAAATGTCCCGCTGGAGGAGACGATCCGGGCGATGGAATCCCTCCAGCAAGCGGGCAAAATTTTACGCTGGGGTGTCTCGAACTTTGACACGGACGATCTCAGTGAGCTGCTTGCCGAAGAGGGTGGCGAGCGTTGTGCAGCCAATCAGGTATTGTATCATCTGGCCTCGCGGGGGATTGAATATGACCTCCTGCCCGACTGCCAGCAACGGCAAATCCCGGTGATGGCCTACTCACCGCTTGCTCAGGCCGGACGGCTACGCCAGGAGATAATGACACACGCCGTGCTTAAGGCCATTGCACAACAAAAGGGCATCAGCGTGGCCCAGTTGCTGCTGGCGTGGGTGATACGAAAAGAAGGGGTTATGGCAATTCCCAAGGCGAGCACCACCGTGCATGTTGCCGATAATGCCGCTGCGCTCAGCATCACCTTGACCAGCGATGAGCTGACAAAAATCAATCACGCTTTTCCCCCACCAACCGGCAAAATGGCGCTGGATGTGGTTTGAGACTTAACGGGGGAATACTCTTCCCCCTAAGTCTACTACTCAGCTATTTTTCCGCACCCGGATTGTCGTAGCCAGGCGGGAAGGGGCTTCTCCAGCGCTGACCATAGGGCTTGAGATATGCGCCGTTTCAACGCAGACCATGGTTTTATATCCCTCATTTGCCATATCACCCATACTGCATGAGAGCGCAGGGCCGGGGTTCCAGGTGACAACGTCACTTTGGTAATGGTGATGGACTTCGATGGTTCGTTTACCTGCTGCGTCGGTGATTACGCTGCAATCTTCAGGCTGAGTATGAATACGGTCTGTACGGTCAGGGTAGGTTTGTTTCCCACTCTCTGAGCGGCCATCAATGCCGTTGTTTACCTTATCGATAAAGCTTTTACCCAATCCGCTCACCTCCACGCCCGCTATGTCTGCAACGCAGAAGTAGCTGTGCAGGGCCGCCGTGGCTTCAAAATCACCGTGGGCCTCCAGCTCTATCTCACAGCGATCGGCAAAGCGGAAGCGGGCAAAGAGGGTAAAGTCATGGGGCCAGAGCTTTTTGGTTTGCTCGTTGCTCTGTAGCACCAGCGTCAGCATCACGCTTTCATCATTCTCATCATGGGCGGAAAGCGTCCAGGGGAGCGTGCGGGCAAAGCCGTGTGCGGGTTCACCTGCCGGGCCAAACCATGGCCAGCAGATGGGCACGCCGCCCCGAATGGCTTTACCTGCGGTCCAGGCCGTTTTTTCACTCAGCCAGATCACAGGCTTTTCGCCGCTGGGCTGCCAGGCAACCAGCTGAGCGCCCTGTAGCGTAACAGCTGCACGGACTTTGGGATGAGCAATTACCAGTATCGGCAGCTCACCCATTTTACGCTGTGAGAGATAGGGGCTGATTTGTTCGATGACCGGCAGAGAAAAGAGTTTTTCGTTCATAAGCGGACCTGTATTTCAGCAAATAAAAAGGGCGACCGTAGTCGCCCTCAACACATTCCACGTCGCTTATTTAGCGATGTGAGCAATCAGGTCCAGGACCTTATTGGAGTAACCTGTTTCATTATCGTACCAGGAAACCAGTTTCACAAACGTGTCGCTCAGCGCGATACCGGCTTTGGCATCAAAGATAGAGGTCAGGGTTTCACCGTTGAAATCGGTAGAAACCACTTCATCTTCGGTGTAGCCCAGAACGCCTTTCATTTCGCCTTCAGCAGCGGCTTTGATAGCAGCGCAAATTTCAGCGTAAGAAGCTGGTTTAGCCAGACGCGCAGTCAGGTCAACCACGGAAACGTTAGGGGTAGGCACACGGAACGCCATACCGGTCAGTTTGCCGTTCAGCTCAGGGATCACTTTGCCTACAGCTTTAGCTGCGCCGGTAGAGGAAGGGATGATGTTCTGAGATGCGCCGCGGCCGCCGCGCCAGTCTTTATGAGACGGGCCATCAACGGTTTTCTGTGTAGCGGTGGTAGCATGCACGGTGGTCATCAGTGCTTCAACGATACCAAAGTTGTCGTTGATAACTTTTGCCAGTGGCGCCAGGCAGTTGGTGGTGCAGGAAGCGTTAGAAACGATATCCTGGCCAGCATAAGCCTTGTGGTTAACGCCCATTACGAACATTGGGGTGTCATCTTTCGATGGACCGGTCAGAACGACTTTCTTGGCACCAGCCTGAATGTGCTTACGCGCAGTTTCGTCGGTCAGGAAGATACCGGTCGCTTCCGCAACCACATCAACACCGATTTCGCCCCATTTCAGGTTAGCTGGATCTCTTTCAGCGGTAACACGGATGGTTTTGCCGTTAACAACCAGATGGCCGTCTTTGACTTCCACGGTGCCGTCAAAACGACCATGCGTAGAGTCATACTTCAGCATGTAAGCCATGTACTCTGCGTCCAGCAGATCGTTGATTGCAACGATTTCTACATCAGAACGCTGCTGAGCAGCACGGAAAACGATGCGACCGATACGGCCAAAACCGTTGATACCTACTTTGATAGTCATATATTCCACCAGCTGTTGTTAGTGAATAAAAGGTTGGCTGTAAAATTACAAAAACCTTACCAGGCGTCAAGCGGAATCGCTTCAATAGTTGCGACAAATCAAACCTGCGGACAGGAATTATTGGTCAAAAAACGCCTTTCGCCACCCCTGCATAAGAGTCATATGGGGACGGCTTGCCCGAATATAAAGGGGTGATGAAATCAAAGGGTGATCTGAATCACATTTTCGCCCTCAGATAACTTTCAGACTCCGCCTGAGAGAAAAAAATCCCCTGACGTTGTTAAGTATTTGTTAGAATACTAGCCGATATTTTCAGAATCACACTGCCTGAGACGAGCAAAATGGCTAAAGAACCGAACGAATTCACCCCAGAAAGCGATTTAAGCGAAATGCAGCGCTATGTGACTCAGCAGCGCGGTACAGAACCGCCGTTCTCCGGCAAGCTGCTGCATAACAAAGGCGAAGGGATCTATCACTGCCTGGTCTGTAACTCGCCGCTGTTTTTGTCTGAAACCAAATATGACTCTGGCTGCGGTTGGCCCAGTTTTTACCAGCCTCACCATGACGATGCCATTCGTTATATCGAGGATGAATCACACGGTATGCAGCGCATTGAAATCCGTTGTGGTAACTGTGACGCGCATCTGGGGCACGTATTCCCGGATGGCCCACAGCCTACCGGCGAGCGCTACTGTGTCAACTCCGCCTCGCTAAGCTTCTCTGATGAAGATGGCAACAATATTAAAGGGTAGCGGATATGGAGCTTGATGAGATGATCGCCAGCATGACGCCGGAAGTGTATCAGCGTCTTGTCACTGCGGTAGAAACCGGCAAGTGGGCCGACGGTGTGGCATTAACGCCAGAGCAGAAAGAGAACAGCCTGCAACTGGTTATGCTCTGGCAGGCTCGCCATAACGATGAACCGCAGCATATGAGCGTGGGCAAAGGCGGCGAGATGGTGATGAAGAGCAAGAAACAGCTCAAGGAAGAATTTGGCATCAGCGACGACAACGTCACCCGCATCAGGCTGCAATAAATTATTCCCTGCGGAATAATTAACGGCACGCTGGAATCAAAACCGATTCCAGCGTGCCGGGTCATGAAAACTGAAGGGTGAAAAGTAGCGTCTGGAGCGCCGTTCAGGGTGTGCAAACTGACGGACGGTCGCCGTTGGCTTTATCTGCAATTTCCTGCCTGCCTGACGACGATAATCAGAGAATGAGCGCTCCCAGGGCTTTCATCTCATCCATCGCGCGCGCCGAATCTCCCGGCGTGAGATCGACACCCCGGCAGCCGGCGGCAATCACCGTCACCGCGTAGCCTGCGGCTAAGGCATCCAGCACGGTGTATTTCACGCAGTAGTCTGTTGCCAGCCCCATCACGGTCAGCGCCGTAATCCCCTGAGCCTTCAGCAAAGCGTCCAGCCGCGTTTTTTTGCGATGCCCGTTATCGTAAAAGCCACTGTAACTGTCCACCTGCGCATCTTCGCCCTTGAATACACGATCGGTAATCAAGTCGGTGTGGAGCAAAGGGTGTAACTCTGCGCCAGAGGTATGCTGCACACAGTGATCGGGCCACCAGACCTGCGGCAGACCAGCCAGTTCTCCCAGCGTCCAGGGCTGCTCCCCCGCATTAGAGGCGAAGCTGCCATGACTGGCGGGGTGCCAGTCCAGCGTGGCTATAACCGGCTGCCCTCGATGGCTGAACTCGCCAGCATAGTGATTGGCTACGGCAATCACCTCATCGCCATCTTTCACCGCCAGCGCTCCGCCGCTGCAAAAGTCATTCTGTAAGTCAATCAACAACAGAGCCTGTTGCGTAGCCATTGTCACCTCACTTTTCATCTGGTGTCAGTTCTCCGCGCAGATTAACCTGCATCAACCGCCTGACTTCATCACTGGAGAGATTCTGACTTAACAGAAAATGCAGTTTGGTCAGCGTGGCTTCCACAGTTAAATCATAGCCGCTCACCACTCCAGCCAGCGCCAGCGCGTTACCGGTGGCATAGCCGCCCATATTCACCTTACCGGACATACATTGCGTCAGGTTGACCACCACAATTCCCCGGTCGGAGGCGGCCTTAAGCTCTTTAAGAAATGCAGGATTTTGCGGCGCATTACCCACGCCGTAGGAGCGCAGGATCAGCGCTTTTACCGGTTGCAGCAGGAAATTGCTCACCACATCCGAAGAGATGCCGGGATAGATGGTGACTACGCCAATCGGCTGCGGGGTAATGGGGTGAACAATCAGTTCCCCGGTGCCCGTCGGGGCCGCTGGCGTATTCAGGCGACGAATATGAATACCCGCTTCCAGCAGCGGCGCAAGATTAGGTGAGGCAAAAGCATTAAAACCATCTGCATGGGCTTTCGTCGTGCGGTTGCCACGAAACAGCGTATTGTTGAAAAATAGCGCAACTTCATTAATAGGGTAGTTAGCCGCAACGAACAGGGCATTCAGCAGATTTTGCTGACCGTCTGAACGCAGCTGTTCCAGCGGTATTTGTGACCCTGTCACAATGACCGGCTTGGCCAGGTTTTCCAGCATAAACGACAGCGCAGAGGCGGTGAAGGCCATGGTATCGGTGCCGTGCAGGATCACAAAGCCATCATAGCTATCGTAATTTGCGCGAATATCCTCTGCAATCGATTGCCAGTCCCGCGGCGTCATATCGGAAGAGTCAATCAGCGGCTGGTACTCATGGATGGTAAAATCGGGCATCTCGGCACGATGAAACTCCGGCATATTCGCCAGCTGTTGCTGCAAATGTCCGGAAACCGGGATAAATCCCTGCTCGGATCGCTGCATGCCAATAGTCCCGCCCGTATAGGCGACATAGATGGATCTCTTTTGCATGTATTTACTCAGGCTCGCCGAAAAGGCGCAGTATAAGGGGAAAGCAGGGGAAAAGCAGCCCGACCAGATGGCCGGGCTGAGCGTTTACTTCACTTGTGCACAGGTCAGGCACATGGCATAGCGGTTTTGCGGATCGTTCAGGTTATCGAACAGACCCGGCTGATTGCGCATGGAGGCCATGACGTCATAAAGCGGTGCTGGCAGATAAACCTTAAGCGCATCCGGCAGTGCAGCACGGACGGAAACGTTCATCTGGCTGAAGAGCATATCCATAAAGTCCGGGTCATCCTGATACCAGCTAAGCTGCCACTGCTTGAGTTTTGCCAACTCTGCCGCTTTCGCCACCGCATCATCGAAATCACCCATCGCATCTACCAGACCGTTGGCTTTAGCGTCGCTTCCGGTCCAGACATGGCCCTGAGCAATCTGGTCGATCTGCTCAGGCGTTTTATTGCGCGATTTCGCCACGAGGCCCAGGAAGTTTTTGTAGCCGTTCTCAATGCTCATCTGCATCATCTGCTGAACTTCAGGCGGCAGAGCCTTGGTGGTCGCCACATCGGCCAGAGGTGAAGTAGAAACGCCATCGGTATGCACACCAATCGTATCCAGCGTGTTCTCTACCGTATTGATCACGCCAAAGATGCCGATGGAGCCGGTAAGCGTGCTGGGGCTGGCGATGATGTAGTTAGCTGGCGTAGAGATCCAGTAGCCACCTGAAGCAGCCATCCCGCCCATGGAAACCACCACCGGTTTGCCCGCTTCTTTAGCCGCAGCCAGCTCTTCACGAATCGTTTCAGAAGCCGTTACGCTGCCGCCTGGGCTGTTCACACGCAGAACAATAGCTTTGATTTTCGGGTCGAGACGCGCCTGACGGATTTCCAGTGCGGTAGTATCACCCCCGACGCTGCCCGGCGTTTCTTCGCCATCCATAATCGCACCGTTTGCCATCACCACGGCGATGTTGCCATCCGGGGAGCCGTTGTTCTTCACCTGATAGTCATAAATACTGGTGCCTTTAAAATCCTTCGCCTGCTTATCCCAGCCGAAAATTTTCGTCATCTGGCTGTCAACCAGCGAACGCGAGGCCAGTTCATCGACCATCTTATTGTCCAGGGCATAGCGCGCCGTATCACCATCCACTTTCTGTAAGCCAGCAAGCACACCTTGCGCACCAGGGAAGAGTTGCTCAGGCGTTATCTGACGATTAGCAGCGATGGTATTCAGGTAGTTCTGCCACAGTTCACCTATCCAGCGACTGTCTGCCTCTCTGGCGGCAGGGGACATATCATCACGCAGGAAAGGTTCAACGGCGGATTTATAGGTGCCCACGCGGAAGATATGCGAGCTAACTTTCAGCTTATCTAACAGCGTTTTGTAGTAGAGACCATTGGTGGCAAAGCCATGCAAATCTACGGTTCCCTGTGGGGAGAGATAGATTTTGTTGGCGAAGCTGGCGAGGTAATACTGCGCCTGGCTGTAGCTGTCGCCCGTGGCGTAGATCTGTTTGCCGCTGTCACGGAACTCACGCAGCGCTTTGCCAATATATTGCAGCGACGGCTGATCCGCACCGGCAAAGTCGCGCAGGTCAAGCACCATACCGGTAATATTGGCATCGCCTTTCGCCTGACGGATCGCATCCACTACATCAAAAAGGGAGTTTTCTTTCAGCCTGTCGCTGCTGGCGCCCAGCAGCTGGCGGCCAATTTTGCTGAGTCGGTTACTCACCGAGGGCTTATCGACTACCACACCGCTTAAGTCGACGATCAGCGCACCTTTCTGCGGCTCGGCAGGGGTGGAAGAGCTGCTGAACTGGAAATAAATTCCCACGCAAATCAGGATTAACACCACCAAAAAAAGATTAAGGATAAATTCCCGGACGAAATTCAGCAGTCGCCAGGTCCATTTAAAAAAACCAGCGATAAATCGCCACAAAGTGCGCATATCAACTCCATAATTGCGATAAAGACCCGGAACAGGGGCGGGCAGAGCGCCCCAGAACAGGTGGGGATGGTGACATCCTAAATAGCAGGGGCCAACTTGTCAGCAGGAAAAAGCGGAATGCTGTAACAAATCATCATCCTGTGCTAATTTCAGCTGAATAAAACTCATTATCAGGAGTCATTATGGATGCACTGGATTTAGTGGTTAATCGCCGTTCAGCCTCACGACTGAGCGAACCCGCCCCGACAGGCGAAGCGCTGGAGAATATCATTCGTGCCGGTATGCGCGCTCCCGATCACGGCACCTTGCAGCCATGGCGTTTTATTATTGTGGAAAAGGAAGGGCGTGAACGCCTTAGCGCGCTGCTGGAAAATGCCGCCCGCGTGGATGGCATGGAAGAGAAAGCGATTGAGAAGGCTAAGCAGTCGCCTTTCCGGGCGCCAATGATTATCACCGTGGTAGCGCATTGCGAAGAGCATCACAAAGTCCCGCAGTGGGAGCAGGTAGTATCCGCTGGCTGTGCCGTGATGGCGATGCAAATGGCTGCGGTGGCTCAGGGGTTTAACGGGATCTGGCGCAGCGGTGCCTGGACCGAACATCAGGCGGTGCGCGAAGCCTTCCACTGCCGGCCACAGGATGCCATTGTGGGCTTTCTTTACCTGGGTACGCCACAGCTTAAATCCTCCACCACGGTGCTGCCACCCGACACCGCCCCCTTTGTCAGTTATTTCTGAGTGACAAAACCGCTTCAGGCCGTCAGGGTTGTCAGCAGCCCTGAATTTTGTCGGGATAATGAGCAAACAGTCGCGGAAATCTCTCCTGAGTTTTACTCCTGCCTGACGAAAGCGCTACCATAACGCCACTATTTCCGAAGGGAAGTGGCTCAGATGTGATAATGCGTTAATTAATGAGTTTCCTGAAGGAAGTCACTGCCGGATGCGTTTGTTTATTGCCGAAAAGCCCAGCTTAGCCCGCGCCATAGCGGATGTCCTGCCCAAACCTCATCGTCGGGGAGATGGCTTTATCGCCTGCGGTCAGGATCAGATGGTCACCTGGTGCGTGGGTCACCTGCTGGAGCAGGCTCAGCCTGACAGCTATAACAGCCGTTTTGCCCGCTGGTCGCTGGCGGATCTGCCCATTGTGCCCGAAAAATGGCAGCTACAGCCGCGTCCTTCGGTGGCAAAACAGCTTAAGGTGATTAAAGGCCTGCTTGAGCAGGCAAGCGTGGTGGTGCATGCGGGCGACCCCGATCGCGAAGGGCAGCTGCTGGTCGATGAAGTGCTGGATTATCTGGCCTTGCCCCCTGAAAAACGGGCTAACGTACAGCGCTGCCTGATCAATGACCTTAATCCCTCTGCCGTTGAGCGGGCGGTAAGCCGTCTGCGTGAAAACAAAGAGTTTATCCCGCTCTGCGTCTCTGCACTCGCCAGAGCCAGAGCCGACTGGCTCTATGGCATCAATATGACACGGGCTTACACTCTGCTGGGCCGTAATGCCGGTTACGACGGCCTGCTGTCAGTGGGCCGCGTTCAAACGCCGGTTCTTGGGCTGGTGGTTCGTCGCGACGAAGAGATTGAAAACTTTGTCGCGAAGGACTTTTTTGAAGTTAAAGCACATATCGTGACGCCAGCAGAAGAGCGATTTGTGGCGCTCTGGCAACCCAGCGACTCCTGCGAGCCGTATCAGGATGAAGAGGGACGGCTGTTGCATCGCCCGCTGGCCGATCACGTGGTAGCGCGCATTGGCGGTCAGCCTGCCCTCGTGACCAGCTATAACGACAAACGAGAGAATGACACGGCTCCGCTGCCTTTCTCTCTCTCCAGCCTCCAGATTGAAGCCGGTAAGCGGTATGGACTGAGTGCTCAGGTGGTGCTGGATACCTGTCAGAAACTGTATGAAACCCACAAACTGATCACCTACCCCCGTTCGGACAGCCGCTATCTGCCCGATGAGCATTTTGCCGGACGCCATGCGGTACTGAATGCCATTAATGCGCATCAGCCCGATCTGACGCCGCCAGCAGACTTTGACAGCGACCGCCGTAATCGCTGCTGGGATGATAAAAAGGTGGATGCGCACCACGCCATCGTGCCTACCGCCCGCAGTTCACAGGTCAGGCTCACGGAGAATGAGAGCAAGATCTATCGCCTGATCGCCACCCAGTACCTGATGCAGTTTTGCCCGGATGCCATTTATCGTAAGTGCGTTATCGAACTGGATATCGCTGGCGGTAAATTTGTCGCCAAAGCGCGTTTTCTGGCCGAGGCAGGGTGGCGCGCTTTGTTAGGCAGCAAAGAGCGGGATGAAGAGAATGACGGTACGCCGCTGCCGGTGGTGGCGAAGGGGGATGAGCTGCTCTGCGAGCGCGGAGAGGTGGTAGAGAAGCAAACCCAGCCTCCAAGACCCTTCACCGATGCGACACTGTTATCAGCTATGACCGGCATTGCGCGATTTGTTCAGGATAAAGATCTAAAGAAAGTGCTGCGGGCGACCGATGGTTTAGGAACAGAAGCTACGCGCGCCGGGATCATTGAACTGCTGTTCAAACGCGCCTTTTTGTTTAAGAAAGGGCGCTATATTCAATCCAGTCCCGCCGGGCGGGCGCTGATCCACTCACTGCCAGAAATGGCGGCGCGTCCTGACATGACTGCCCATTGGGAGTCCACGCTGACCAAAATCAGTGAAAAGCAGTGCCGCTACCAGGATTTTATGTTGCCGCTGGTGGAGACGCTGCATAATCTGATTGATCAGGCAAGGCAGCAGCCTGCTGCACATGCCTTCCGTGGACTTCCGGCGGCTGACAGCAAAAAGCCGCGCCGCAAGGCAAAAAAAGCGAAGGAAACTGAATGATGAAATTATCAGGTGCAATGATGCTGGCGGGCGTTTTACTGATCGGCACTCCACTCTGCGCCACCGCTGAGGGTTGGAATGTCGGCACCGGCCATAGCCATCCGGGTGGTCATGGCAATGGTAACGGCAATGGCAATGGCAATGGCAATGGTAACGGCGAAGGCTACGGCAACGGTAACGGCTACGGTAATGGCAACGGCAACGGTAACGGCTACGGTAATGGCTACGGTAATGGCAACGGTAATGGCAATGGCAATGGCAATGGCAACGGTAATGGCAATGGCAATGGCAATGGCAACGGTAATGGCAATGGCAACGGTTCCGGCAATGACAATAGTAATGGCGGATTCAATGCCGATGCGGTAGTGGATTTGCCGCCTGAAGTCTGGACGCAGGGGCAGAACAACAATCAGCCTCCCTGCCAGCGCTGCTGTACCTACGAAAACCGCAGCTACACGGAAGGCTCGGTGGTTAAAATGGAAGGTGTACTGCTGCAATGCGCCCGTGATGAGAAATCCTGGGGCACCAACAACCTGACCTGGCAAACAGTGAAGTAATCAGGCTTGCACCGCGCCAGTGCTGGCTGGCGCAGAGTGGCCTCTGCGCCCGGTTAGCGATGGCGATCAGAAGCTGAACTCAGCCCAGATGGGAGCGTGATCGGAGGGTTTCTCCATACTGCGAATGGCGTAATCAATGCCGGTAGCCACGCAGCGCTCAGCCAGAGGCCGGCTTGCCAGCACCAGGTCAATGCGCAAGCCGCGGTTATCATCAAAACCTTTTGAGCGATAGTCAAACCAGGAGAACTGGTCATTCACTTGCGCATTCTGCGCGCGCCAGGTATCAACTAATCCCCAGTTCATCAGCCGATCCATCCATTCACGCTCCTCTGGCAGGAACGAACATTTTCCCGTGCGTAACCATCGCTTGCGACTCTCTTCGCCAATACCGATATCCAGGTCGGTCGAGCTGATATTCATATCGCCCATAATCAGCACCGGATTAGTGGGTTTCTGCTCCTGCTCCAGATAGCTTTGCAGATCGCGGTAGAATTTCTCTTTGGCGGGGAATTTCGTTGGGTGCTCGCGGCTCTCTCCCTGCGGGAAGTAGCCGTTGATAACCGTCAGCGTGCCCATCGGGCTGGGGATATCCGCCATGATCAGGCGGCGCTGCGACTCTTCATCGTCACCCGGAAAGCCGCGACGGATCATAACAGGCTCCGCTTTGGTCAACAGCGCTACGCCGTAGTGTCCCTTCTGACCGTGATAGAAGACGTTGTAGCCCAGCTTTGCCACCTCTTCCAAAGGGAACATATCGTCATGCACCTTCGTTTCCTGTAGGCCAATTACGTCTGGCTGGTGCTGTTCGACTATCGCCTGAAGCTGATGCGGTCGGGCACGCAGCCCGTTGATATTAAAAGAAACAAATTTCATTGCACTGACCTGGGCCGGGAAAAAAGTGAGAAGGATAGTAACAAATTATGGGGTAGGGGGAAATATAGCGACGGGAGGAGAGATAAGAATTCACATGCGTTAAGGCATGGTAGACCAGCAACCGGCTCATCCTTCGATGTCGAAGCTTCTCATCCTTCCCCGTGGGGTAAATGGAAGAGTGTGCCCTGAACATAAAAACTGGGGATTACATAAGATGGTGGTGGGGGAAGGATTTTTCGTCGCGTTGCGGCTCATCCTTCGATGTCGAAGCTTCTCATCCTTCCCCGTGGGGTAACTGGAAGAGTGTGCTCTGAACATAAAAACTGGGGATTACATAAGATGGTGGTGGGGGAAGGATTCGAACCTTCGAAGTCGATGACGGCAGATTTACAGTCTGATCCCTTTGGCCACTCGGGAACCCCACCACGGGGTTGCTTTTCTTACTGCTTCAGATTCAGCGCTGATGGCTGGAAGCGGGGCGCATCATATCAAATGAGATGAGCGTGTAAAGTCCGGCAGTAAGAATTAATGACTGTTTGCCGATTTTTTATTCAGGCTGCTGATTTGTCAGGCAAATCAGCAGCCCTGCCGCTTATAAAATAATCGTACGGTTACCGTAGACAAAAACGCGCTGGGCCAGAACCTGATAAAGGGCACGGCTCAAGGCATTCTTCTCTACGTCACGTCCTGCACGCATCATGTCTTCTGCCGTGTAGTTGTGATCAACGTGAATCACATCCTGCATGATGATCGGGCCTTCATCCAGATTGTCATTTACATAATGCGCCGTGGCGCCAATGATCTTCACGCCGCGCTCGTAAGCCTGATGGTAAGGACGCGCGCCAATAAAGGCCGGCAGGAACGAGTGGTGAATGTTGATAATTTGATTAGGGTAGCGCTGCACAAACCCTGGCGTCAGAACGCGCATATATTTTGCCAGAACAACATAATCCGGCTGATAGCGGTCAATTTCCGCTGCCATGTTGTTGTCATGTTCTTCGCGGGTCAACCCTTCATGGCTCACCAGGCTGAACGGAATATCAAAGCGCTCAACCAGCGTCCGCAGCGTTTCGTGATTACCAATTACGGCGGCAATTTCTACATCCAGCCCGCCATAGGTGCTCTTCATCAGCAGGTCGCCCAGGCAGTGCGCCTCCTTGGTCACCAGAATCACAATACGACGGCGACCGGCAGAATTTAATTCCCGTACCGAACCGGCCGGCAGGGCGCTATCGAGATCGGCCAGCAAAGTCGTATCGTTAAAGATCCCTTCCAGTTCTGTTCGCATAAAGAAGCGACCGGTGCGGTGATCGACAAACTCATTGTTCTGCACAATATTCAGCTCATGCTTGTAGCAAATATTGGTAATTTTGGCGATCAGCCCTTTGGCATCGGGGCAGATGGTTCGTAAAACTTTTCGTTGCAGTGTTTGCGCTTGCATTGCAGTGGTAATCCTGTCGAAGCAATTCTTATGAGGTGAGCGACCTTACTGGCCGCAGCATTTCTTGAATTTTTTGCCAGAACCGCAAGGGCACCGGTCATTACGCCCTGTTTCAGGGAACGTTCCGTCGATATAGTACCAGCGTTTTTCTTCCCGAATAAAGCGGGAACGCTCATGAATAAAGCTTTCGCGCTGATTTTCAGAAAAACGAGCAAAAAATGTCACGTAGCCTTCGGACTTATCGCCAGTTTCTTCTGCCGTGATAATCTGTAAACTTAGCCATCTTGTTGCGGCAAAACTTTGGACAAGAGTGGTATGGAATTGCTGCGGCTGGCAGGAAGGATGCCAGGTCGCGATAAGATAATCGGCGTTCTGCCGCACGTAAGCACTGTAGCGAGAGCGCATCAGCGCCTCGGGCGTGGCAGGGATGGCCTGGCCGTTTAGAAAGGGCTGGCAACATACGCTATACTGCTTTCCGCTGTAGCAGGGGCAAAGTTCCGACAAGTTGACTCCAGGAAGTATGAAGGCTGAGAGAATTGGGCATTATGGTAACTGAGCAACACCCCTGATGCCATTTGTAAGTTAAGCAACTCAGAGGTTGAATGAGACAGGTAAAAATTGGACTGGCACTGGGGTCGGGTGCTGCCAAAGGATGGGCGCATATAGGCGTGATCAACGCGCTTGAGCGCGCTGGGATCAAGGTGGATGTGGTTGCGGGGTGCTCTGTAGGGGCGCTGGTCGGCGCTGCTTATGCCAGCCAGAGAATGCCCGTCCTTGAAACCTGGGTCCGCTCATTCAGCTACTGGGATGTTATCCGTCTGATGGATTTCTCCTGGCGCCGTGGAGGACTGTTGCGCGGCGAGCGCGTTTTTAACCACGTACGCCGACTGGTCAATCATGAGCATATTGAACAGTGCGCCATGCGCTTTGGTGCTGTTGCAACTAATCTCAGTACCGGACGCGAGCTGTGGCTGACAGAGGGTGACTTGCATATGGCGGTGCGGGCTTCATGCAGTATGCCCGGTTTACTGGCCCCGGTGGCCCATAATGGTTACTGGCTGGTGGATGGCGCGGTGGTCAATCCCGTACCGATTTCTCTGACGCGTGCATTGGGCGCAGATATTGTAATTGCTGTTGATCTTCAGCATGATGCGCACCTGATGCAACAGGACTTGCTCTCCGTCACGCCGCAAACTGCGGAAGAAGAGCATGCGGCGGCCACAAGTTGGAGAGGGCGGCTGCGTCAGAGTCTGTCAAAAATGGCTCAGCGCAAAATTAATCAGACGCCGGGCGCCATGGAAATCATGACTACATCCATTCAGGTGCTTGAAAACCGTCTGAAAAGGAACCGAATGGCGGGCGATCCGCCGGACGTACTGATTCAACCTTTTTGTCCGCAGATCTCCACGCTGGACTTTCACCGTGCAGAGGAAGCCATTGAGGCAGGCAGAGTGGCAGTAGAGAAGAAAATGGATGAATTACTCCCGCTGGTTCGTCACGCAGAGTTGCCGGATGAGTGAAAAATGAGACTTGAGGCAATTCTTACAGGCGAAAATGTGGTTTATGAGCCACTATTGACTAATCCGGTGTACAGGGGGGGATAATGGACAAGCCATTAAGCGGAAAAAAGATTCTGATTGTTGAAGACGAAGTCGTTTTCCGCTCTCTTCTGGACAACTATTTAAGTTCGCTTGGCGCAGAGCTGACGCTGGCGGATGATGGTGTTCAGGCGCTGGAAAAACTGAATCATACGGTTCACGATCTCATCATCTGTGACCTGGCTATGCCAAGAATGAATGGCATTAAGCTGGTTGAGCATCTTCGTAGTAAGGGCAATTCTTTGCCTATTCTGGTGATCTCCGCCACGGAGAATATGGCCGATATCGCCCATGTACTGCGTCTTGGCGTCCAGGATGTTTTACTGAAGCCGCTTAAAGATCTCGCTCGCCTGCGTGAAGCGGTATTCGAATGCCTCTATCCCGCTATGTTCACCTCTAAAGTGGAGGAGGATGAGCAACTCTTTCAGGACTGGGATGCGCTGGTGCGCGATCCGCATGCCGCTTCAAAGCTGCTTAAGCAGTTGCAGCCGCCTGTTCAACAAACCATTGCCAACTGTCGCATTAATTATCGCCAGCTGACCATGGCCGAGCAGCCAGGTCTGGTGCTGGATATTGCCGCTCTCTCTGAAAAAGACCTGGCGTTTTATTGTCTGGACGTGACGCGTGCAGGGGATAATGGCGTTCTTGCCGCGCTGCTGTTAAGAGCCCTATTTAATGGCTTATTGCAGGATCAACTTTCGGGTCAGGCTCAGCGATTGCCAGAATTAAATGGCCTGTTAAAACAGGTTAACCTTCTCTTACGGCAAGCCAATCTCAAAGGCCAGTTCCCCTTACTGGTGGGCTATTATCATCAGGGTTTAAAAAACCTGATCCTGGTTTCTGCCGGATTAAACGCCACACTCAACGTAAATACCCATCAAATCCAACTCAGTAACGGTGTGCCCCTTGGTACGTTAGGTTCCACGCATTTAAACCAAATCAGCCAGCGTTGCGAAGCCTGGCAGTGTCAGGTTTGGGGCGCTGGAGGCAGGCTGCGCCTGATGTTGTCCACAGATTAAGCATGCGGTTATAATTTCTGTCTGCCGCAGGCAGACAGGGCCAAAGTTAAGCCTTACACTTGGGTAATAGTCTTAATTTACGCTGAAAGGGTTCATCCAGGATAAATCCGTCAGGGTTCCACTGTTATACTCATCTCGTTTTTAACTCGACATATCAAGTAATAACTTGAACGGCCTATATAAAGAGAGGTACTTAGATGTCTGCCTATAAGTCCAAAGTAAAAAAAGCGGTTATCCCGGTAGCAGGTTTGGGAACGCGTATGTTGCCTGCAACCAAAGCCATTCCAAAAGAGATGCTGCCGCTGGTTGATAAGCCGTTAATTCAGTATGTCGTTAACGAATGTATCGCAGCAGGAATTAACGAGATTGTGCTGGTAACGCACTCCTCTAAAAACGCCATTGAAAACCACTTCGATACCAGCTTCGAACTGGAATCTATGCTGGAAAAACGCGTTAAGCGTCAGCTGCTGGAAGAGATCCAGTCAATCTGTCCTCCACACGTCACCATCATGCAGGTTCGTCAGGGTCTGGCAAAAGGCCTGGGCCACGCAGTCATGTGTGCTTACCCGGTTGTAGGTAACGAGCCTTTCGCCGTTATCCTGCCAGACGTTATCATTGACGAATACGAATCAAATCTGGAGAAGGAAAACCTTGCCGATATGATGCGTCGCTTCGATGAAACCGGCCACAGCCAGATTATGGTTGAGCCAGTAGCCGACGTGACCGCTTATGGCGTGGTAGATTGCCAGGGCGCAGAACTGAAAGCAGGTGAAAGCGCGCCAATGGTCGGCGTAGTAGAGAAGCCTAAAGCAGACAAAGCGCCTTCTAATCTGGCAGTAGTAGGACGTTACGTTCTCTCAGCAGATATCTGGCCTCTGCTGGCAAAAACCCCTCCGGGTGCTGGCGATGAAATCCAGCTGACTGACTCCATCGCTATGCTGATGGAAAAAGAAACTGTTGAAGCTTATCACCTGAAAGGCGTAAGCCATGACTGTGGTAATAAGCTGGGCTACATGCAGGCTTTCGTTGAGTACGGTGTACGTCACGAATCGCTGGGCAGCGACTTTAAAGAGTGGCTCGAAAGCACTGTTGGTAATAGTAAGTAAGTTTAATTTCTAACCGGGACAATTCAATGAAAGTCACCGTATTTGGTATCGGCTATGTTGGTCTGGTTCAGGCTGCGGTTCTGGCCGAAGTCGGACATGACGTTCTTTGTATCGATGTCGACGCAGCTAAAGTCGAGAATCTGAAGAAAGGGATCATTCCTATTTTTGAACCGGGCCTGACGCCCCTGGTGATGCAAAACTATGAGAGCGGTCGCCTCAAGTTTTCCACCAATGCTGAAGAGGGTGTTAACCACGGTACGATGCAGTTTATCGCCGTGGGTACACCTCCGGATGAAGATGGCTCAGCGGATCTGAAATATGTTACCGCCGTAGCCCGTACCATTGCACAGCACATGAATGACCACAAAGTGGTTATCGACAAATCGACTGTTCCTGTTGGTACAGCCGACCGCGTTCGTGCGGTAATGGAAGAAGCGCTGAAAACACGTGGTGTTGATATCGCGTTTGATGTGGTCTCTAACCCGGAATTCCTCAAGGAAGGTGCAGCGGTCAACGACTGTATGCGTCCTGAGCGTATTGTAGTGGGTACAGACAATGATGAAGTGGTTGAACTGCTGCGCGAGCTTTACGAGCCGTTTAACCGCAATCACGACCGCATGATCTTAATGGATATTCGTAGTGCTGAGCTGACCAAGTATGCGGCAAACTGCATGCTGGCAACCAAAATCAGCTTTATGAATGAGATCTCTAACCTGGCAGAACGTCTGGGTGCAGATGTCGAAAAAGTGCGTCAGGGCATCGGTTCTGACTCCCGTATCGGCTATTCGTTTATCTACCCTGGCTGCGGCTACGGTGGATCCTGCTTCCCGAAAGATGTTCAGGCTCTGATCCGCACAGCAGAACAAATTGGCTATAAGCCACGTCTGCTGCAAGCGGTTGAAGACGTCAATGATTCGCAGAAAAACAAGCTGCCAACTTTCATCAAACGTCACTTCGGTGAAAACTTGCAGGGCAAAACTTTTGCGCTGTGGGGGCTTTCTTTCAAGCCAAATACCGATGACATGCGTGAAGCCTCTTCGCGCGTACTGATGGAAGCGCTGTGGCAGGCTGGTGCAACCGTTCAGGCATTCGATCCGGAAGCGATGGACGAAGCGCAGCGCATCTATGGCCACCGCAGCGATCTGAAGCTGATGGGAACCAAAGAAGCGGCCCTACAGGGTGCTGATGGCCTTGTTATCTGTACTGAATGGCAAAACTTCCGCGCCCCGGATTTTGATGTCATTAAAAATGCTCTGAAAGAACCCGTGATTTTTGATGGTCGTAACCTGTATGATCCAGAAAGAATCAGCAAGCGCGGTTTTGTTTATTATGCAATCGGCCGCGGCGCTTCTATCCAAATTGCATAATTAACGAGGGCAGTATGAAATATCTGGTTACCGGCGCAGCAGGATTTATTGGCTTTCACGTTGCAGAACGCCTGCTGTCTGCCGGTCACCAGGTTGTCGGAATCGACAACCTGAATGATTATTACGATGTAAACCTGAAGCTCGCCCGCCTTGATTTACTTAAACCCCACCCTCTGTTCACCTTTATTCAGCTCGATCTTGCCGACCGTGAAGGCATGGCTGAGCTTTTCAGCAAGGGTGCATTTGAGCGGGTTATCCATCTTGGCGCACAGGCTGGCGTACGTTACTCCATTGAAAATCCTCTAGCCTATGCGGATGCCAACCTTATTGGCCATCTGAATATTCTTGAAGGATGCCGTCATCATAAAATTGGGCATTTATTATACGCTTCATCCAGTTCTGTTTATGGGCTGAACCGTAAAATGCCATTCTCTACCGACGATTCCGTTGACCATCCTGTTTCGTTGTATGCAGCGACAAAGAAAGCCAACGAATTAATGTCCCATACCTATTCTCACCTGTACGGAATACCCACCACCGGACTGCGCTTTTTCACCGTATATGGTCCCTGGGGACGTCCGGACATGGCTCTGTTCAAATTCACGCGCGCAATGGTCGCCGGTGAACAGATTGATGTCTATAACAATGGTCAGATGCGTCGTGATTTCACTTATATCGACGATATCGCCGAGGCCATTGTGCGCCTGCAAGATGTTATTCCCAGGGCGGATGAAAGCTGGACAGTGGAGCAGGGCAGCCCCGCGACCAGTTCTGCACCTTACCGGGTCTACAATATAGGGAACAGCAATCCTGTTACGCTGCTCGCCTATATTGAGGCGCTGGAGAAGGCGCTGGGGATAGCTGCTAAAAAGAATATGTTGCCTATGCAGCCAGGCGATGTGCTGGAAACCAGTGCAGACACCCAGCCATTATATGAAGTTACAGGCTTTAAGCCCCAGACCAGCGTTGAAGAGGGAGTTGCCAGGTTCGTCAGCTGGTATCGATCTTTTTATAAGGTTTAAGCTTAAACGGAAACAAAAAAAAGGAGCTTCGGCTCCTTTTTTTTGGGTTCTGTCGATATGCTTTCGTCAGTCAAAATACCTGCCGCACAGAGAGGTTCATTGCTGAAAGCACTAACGGGCAATTACAGCAGGAAATCGTCCAGCTGCTTACCTTCTTCTTCGATAGCTTTTTTGATTACCGCTGGCGTACGACCCTGGCCGGTCCAGGTTCTGGCTTCGCCATTTTCATCAGTATATTTGTATTTAGCAGGGCGGGCAGCACGTTTTGCTTTACCCGGTGCTTTTACCGCAGCCAGTGTTGAGAGCAGTTCATTCGGATCGATACCGTCTGCGATTAACATTTCACGATATTGCTGCAATTTTCTGGCGCGCTCTTCGATTTCAGCCTGAGCATGGCTCTCTTCTTCACGGCGTTCATTAACAACAACTTCCAGCTTTTCCAGCATCTCTTCCAGCGTTTCCAGTGTACATTCTCTGGCTTGAGCACGCAGGGTACGAATGTTGTTCAAAATTTTAAGTGCTTCGCTCATTATATGAATCTCAAAAATTATTTAGGTGGGGGACATGTTCTGCCCGATAATAATAGAGTGCACAAATAAGAACTGCAATAGTTAATTTTGTAAGGAATTCAGAATAACGGCAGTGAGGCAATCTTTACTTTTGTAATTACCCTGGCAGAAATCTCATTCGTGCGCAAAATAAAGCCGACTTTCATAGCCTATTTCGTCGAATGGTTAACCCCTGTGTACTTAAGAAGGCGTATATAGTTTTCTTTCCGGTAAAACCATTCTCGTTTTAATGATTTGTCGCTTCAGGCTGAAGGAGTCTGTCGTCTATTAAAGGCGCAGGCTCCAGTTTTCAGGCAATAATTTCCTTAAATCGTCGCGAAGCTGAAATGACTTTACTGTTAAAAAACAAGTGTATTTCAACAACATTGCCGTCGTTATATATCAAGGAAATTGTTAACTAACCGCGTTACACGTTTGCTAAAAATGCCGGGAGAGGGAGTCAATATGCTACAATTCTGCCCACTCAACTGAACCTTTGTACGGAGTAAAGGCTGATGGCTCAGCTCTATTTTTACTACTCGGCGATGAATGCCGGCAAATCAACCGCCCTGCTGCAATCTTCCTATAACTATCAGGAGCGGGGAATGCGCACTGTGGTCTATACAGCCGAGATAGACAACCGTTTCGGCACGGCACAGGTAAGCTCCAGAATAGGGCTATCTTCACCAGCAAAACTTTATAATAACGATACGGCACTTTATGAAGAAATTGCCGCATTACACAGAATGGAACCGGTACACTGTGTACTGGTCGACGAGAGTCAGTTCCTGACACGTGATCAGGTAAAAGCGCTCTCTGATGTCGTGGATAATCTGGATATACCTGTACTATGTTATGGATTACGAACAGATTTTCGCGGGGAATTATTTACCGGTAGTCACTATCTGTTAGCCTGGTCAGATAAGCTGGTAGAATTAAAAACCGTTTGCCACTGTGGCAGAAAGGCGGGGATGGTATTACGGCTGGATGAAAATGGTGCGCCTTATAAAGAGGGTGAACAGGTGGTTATAGGCGGTAATGAGCGTTATGTTTCCGTATGCAGAAAGCATTACAAGGCGGCTATCGAGTCGGGATGTTTGCAGGCTGTGCATGGCATTCAGGGCGTTAAATAAGCGCAGGGACGTGGGTGACGTAACGTGACATTAATACTACAGTAATTACTGCTTCTTGATTAATTTCCCTTACCATTTGCGGAAATAAAAAGCCCGCCTGGCGGCGGGCTTATATTTACACTTTATTTACTTTTTACTTTTCTTGTCTGTTTTTCCAGCAACTGCCGGTTGAGCTTCCAGCGCTTCAGCCATATTGGCGAAAACTTCCTGATACTCGCGGCCGTAGAAGGTATCCAGCATAATTTGCTTAAGTTCAGCAATCAGCGGATAGCGTGGGTTAGCGCCGGTACACTGATCGTCAAAGGCATCTTCTGCCAGTTTGTCGACCTTCGCCAGGAAGTCCGCTTCCTGCACGCCAGCTTCACGGATTGATTTCGGAATACCCAGCTGCGCCTTCATCTCTTCCAGCCAGGCCAGCAGCTTCTCAATCTTCTGCGCAGTACGGTCGCCCGGTGCGCTGAGACGAAGATGGTCTGCCACCTCTGCGTAGCGACGACGAGCCTGTGGTCTGTCGTACTGACTGAAAGCAGTCTGCTTGGTTGGGTTATCGTTGGCGTTATAACGAATAACGTTGCTGATCAGCAGGGCGTTTGCCAGACCGTGTGGGATATGGAACTCAGAGCCAAGTTTATGCGCCATTGAGTGGCACACTCCCAGGAAGGCGTTAGCAAAGGCGATCCCGGCGATAGTCGCCGCGTTATGCACGCGTTCGCGGGCTACAGGGTTCTTCGCGCCTTCGTTGTAGCTGGCTGGCAGGTTTTCCTGGAGCAATTTCAGCGCCTGGAGAGCCTGACCGTCTGAATATTCATTAGCCAGAACAGAGACGTAAGCCTCAAGGGAGTGGGTTACCGCATCCAGGCCGCCAAAGGCGCACAAAGATTTCGGCATGTTCATCACCAGATTGGCATCGACAATGGCCATATCCGGGGTCAGCGCATAGTCAGCCAGCGGATATTTCTGACCCGTTGCATCATCGGTCACCACGGCAAACGGTGTGACTTCTGACCCTGTACCGGAAGTAGTGGTGATGGCAATCATTTTTGCCTTCACGCCCATTTTAGGGAATTTGTAGATGCGTTTACGGATATCCATAAAGCGCAGCGCCAGCTCCTCAAAATGGGTCTCTGGATGCTCGTACATTACCCACATGATTTTTGCTGCGTCCATCGGCGAACCACCGCCCAGCGCGATAATGACGTCAGGCTTGAAGGAGTGCATCTGCTCTGCGCCCTTACGTACAATGCTCAGGGTAGGGTCAGCCTCTACTTCAAAGAACACTTCAATTTCCATACCGTGTGACTTCAGCACGGAGACCACCTGGTCTGCATAACCATTATTGAACAGGTAGCGGTCAGTCACGATAAACGCGCGTTTGGCCCCGTCGGTAGCCACTTCTTCAAGGGCGACAGGCAGTGAACCGCGGCGGAAATAAATAGACTTGGGAAGTTTGTGCCACAACATATTCTCTGCTCGCTTAGCCACGGTTTTCTTGTTGATCAGATGTTTAGGTCCGACGTTTTCAGAAATGGAGTTACCACCCCATGAACCACAGCCCAGCGTCAGTGAAGGCGCGAGTTTAAAGTTGTACAGGTCACCGATGCCCCCTTGAGAAGCCGGGGTGTTAATCAGAATACGCGCGGTTTTCATTTTGTCGCCAAAGAAGTTGACGCGTTCACGCTCGTTATCCTGGTCGGTATACAGGCAGGAGGTATGACCGATACCGCCCATCGCCACCAGCTTCTCAGCCTTGCTGACGGCATCCTGGAAATCTTTCGCGCGGTACATGGCGAGAGTAGGGGAGAGCTTCTCATGGGCAAAAGGCTCTGACTCATCAACCAGCTCAACTTCACCGATAAGGATTTTGGTGCTGGCTGGAACAGAGATACCCGCCATTTCAGCAATTTTCACCGCCGGCTGGCCTACGATTGCCGCATTCAGGCCACCGTTTTTCAGAATGATATCCTGCACCGCCTTCAACTCTTGACCTTGCAGCATGTAGCCACCGTGGCTGGCGAAACGCTCACGCACGGCGTCATAAGCGGCATCCACCACAATGACAGATTGTTCAGAAGCACAAATCACGCCGTTATCGAAGGTTTTGGACATCAAAATAGAAGCGACAGCGCGTTTGATATCGGCTGTTTCGTCAATCACAACCGGCGTGTTACCTGCTCCTACACCGATGGCAGGTTTACCAGAACTGTAAGCTGCTTTCACCATACCCGGTCCGCCTGTAGCCAGAATCAGGTTGATGTCAGGGTGATGCATTAACTGGTTGGAAAGCTCAACGGAAGGCACATCAATCCAGCCGATAATATCTTTAGGCGCGCCCGCTGCGATGGCCGCCTGTAGAACAATATCCGCGGCTTTATTGGTCGCATCTTTGGCTCTTGGGTGAGGCGAGAAGATAATGCCGTTACGCGTTTTAAGGCTGATAAGCGCTTTAAAAATTGCTGTAGATGTTGGGTTGGTGGTAGGAACAATACCGCAAATCAGACCAGTGGGTTCAGCGATGGTGATGGTGCCGAAGGTCTCATCGGTACTGAGGATCCCGCAGGTTTTTTCATCTTTATAAGCGTTATAAATATATTCAGAGGCGAAGTGATTTTTGATAACTTTGTCTTCAACAATCCCCATGCCTGACTCTGCCACCGCCATTTTGGCCAGTGGGATACGGGCATCTGCTGCAGCCAGTGCTGCGGCACGGAAAATTTTGTCGACCTGCTCTTGAGTGAAATTGGCGTATTCGCGCTGGGCTTCTTTAACACGGGCAACCAGTGCGTTAAGTTCAGCTACATTAGTAACGGCCATTATGCTCTCCTGATGGAAGTTTAAACTCTATTAGTAAACAAGTCAGAACCTAGGAGTATAGTCAGGCGTTGTTAACGTGCAGTGATCTGCCATTAACAAGCTGAAATTAACTCAAATGCGCTTCTACAGGTTTACTGAAAGAGTCTTCGCGTCACTCCAGCTAAGCGAGCGGGCGTCTACTTATTCAGCCTCTTTTGTTGCCTCTGAGCTTACTCACTTCGGAGTAGGCATATTTTGATCTGGATCAAGCTGACACCTTTCAGCTGGCGGTTTCAGCTAAATACCCGGCACGGAGGAAAAAGATATTTCACTAAGGGTTACTCCCTGCGAGAGATACGCCTGAAAAGCGCCACCAGGTAGTGATAAATGTTGTTTATTACCGGAAAATCCAGGTGATAATTCGAGTGTGACCCCATAGCTTATGACCCGCTTTTCCATTACATTAGCCGCCATTAATCTGGCCCTTTCTGGAGCGTTGCGTGAACCCGGCACTGTTAGACCTTTCTGGCTATATCAAGTTTTTTGTTGGCCTTTTTGCCCTGGTGAATCCCGTTGGCATTATTCCCGTGTTCATCAGCATGACCAGCTATCAGGTTCCTGCTGCCCGTAATAAAACCAACATGACCGCTAATCTCTCTGTAGCGATCATTTTGTGGACATCCCTGTTCCTGGGGGACTCTATCCTGCACATTTTCGGCATCTCTATTGATTCGTTCCGTATTGCAGGCGGGATTCTGGTGGTGACCATTGCTATGTCGATGATCAGCGGCAAGCTGGGTGAAGATAAGCAGAACAAGCAGGAGAAGTCTGAGACTGCCATTCGCGAAAGTATTGGCGTGGTGCCGCTTGCGCTTCCTTTAATGGCGGGGCCGGGTGCCATCAGTTCAACTATCGTCTGGAGTACGCGTTATCACAGCTGGCTGAATTTGCTGGGTTTCAGCCTGGCCATTGCGCTGTTTGCCTTTTGCTGTTGGCTTTTATTCCGCGCTGCTCCTCTGATGGTGCGGGTATTAGGCCAAACCGGCATCAACGTGATAACCCGTATTATGGGGTTGTTGCTGATGGCGCTGGGGATTGAGTTTGTGGTCACCGGCATCAAAGCGCTGTTTCCGGGCCTGGTTAACTAGTCGCATCCCCTACTGCAAAAGGCTGTTAAAAGCGCATATTCTGCGCTTTTTTTCTGTCTGCTCTGTTACGGAGCACCATAATAGTGCCTCGCCAGGTTTTTATGCCCCAATTTGGTGCGGTTATTCAACTGGCTTAATATTCTTTCACTGTTATTAATGCCACTACTGCAAAATCATGTAACGCTCTCATTAAGAACGCTTTCCTGCCTGTATGTGATTTATTTAACAATAATAAAATGGGGATAAATCCATAATAAGGCAGTGCTATACACTGCCTTTCTCTTCCAGTGCCATTTTAAATTCCAAAAACAGCCTGTTGCCAGCAAAACTGTTCATTTTAGCATCGTCTGGTGTCGCGCTTATGCCTGAATTATCAACAATCACCCTATTTAACAGCTTAAATTCATAAGCTTATGCGTTATTTTTTTCCGTTAAATAACGTTTCTGAATATTAAATAAATGTGATAAAAGAGAATTAGTTAACATTTTTGTTATTTTGCTTTGGCGCATAAATCAGCGTTCTGATAGTTTTTGGGGCTGGTCGGCAAAACTGGCATCGGATGTGCAAATAACTCCTCTTTTTCCGGTCCGTCCGCAGATTAACGAACACAGGTAGTTACGCTTAATGAAATTTCTTTCATGTCCACGTCAGTCACTGCCTGTTTCCCTGCTGGTTTTCTCAGGGGTGTTTACAGGAAGCGCAGTAGCCGCCACGGTGCCAGCAGGCGTTGAACTGGCAGAGCAGCAGGCGATAGCCATCAATAACGGCAGTGAAGTCTCATCGCTGGATCCGCAGAAAATAGAGGGCGTACCTGAAAGCAACATTATTCTTAATCTGCTTGAAGGGCTGACGACCACTGACAACCAGGGCCATGTGGTGCCTGGTGCCGCAGAGAGCTGGCAGAGCGAACAGGGAAAAGTCTGGACCTTTACCCTGCGTAAAGAGGCCAAATGGAGTAACGGCGAGCCTGTCACCGCTGCGGATTTTGTTTACAGCTGGCAGCGCCTGGTCGATCCAAAAACCGCCTCTCCTTATGCAAGCTATCTGCAATATGCGCATATAGAAAATATTGACGCTATTCTGAGCGGCAAAAAAAAACCGGATGCGCTGGGTATCAAGGCACTGGATGCGCATCATTTGCAGATTACGCTCAGTGAACCGGTTCCCTATTTTATTGCCCTGACGGGGCATACGTCACTGAAGCCCGTTAATCGTAAAGCGATTGAGCAGTGGGGCGACCAGTGGACGCAACCAGAACACTATGTGGGTAACGGCGCTTACACGCTGAGCGAGTGGGTAATTAACGAAAAAATCGTCCTCAGGCGCAATGCAGGCTACTGGAATAACGCGAAAACGGTGATCGATAGCGCCACGTTCCTGCCGATTGTGTCAGAAGCCAGCGACGTAAACCGCTATCGCAGCGGTGAAATCGATATGACCAACAGCGCATTGCCACCGGACCTGTTTCCAACGCTGAAAAAAACGCTGGGCGCTCAGGTGCATATCAGTCCTTTGCTCTGCACCTTTTACTATGAGCTGAACAACAAGCGCGCGCCGTTTAACGATCCGCGTGTACGTACTGCGGTGAAGCTGACGCTCGATCGAAACATTATTACCGAAAAAATTATGGGGCAGGGACAGATCCCGGCGGGCGGATTTACGCCTCCCTTTATTGATGGCGCTGAGCTGACCGAACCGGACTGGATGAAGCTTACCCAGCAGCAGCGTAATGACCAGGCCAAAAAGTTGCTGGCTGAAGCAGGCTACAGCAGCGAAAAACCGCTGACGTTCCGTCTGCTCTATAACACCTCCGACGTCAATAAAAAGCAGGCCATTGCGGCTGCCTCTATGTGGAGCAAAAACCTGGGGGCTAAAGTAGCGCTGGATAACCAAGAATGGAAAACCATGCTGGATAGCCGCCATCAGGGTAACTTTGATGTGGCGCGGGCTACCTGGTGCTCCGACTACAATGAGCCATCCACCTTCCTGAACGCCATGCTGAGCAATTCCTCAAACAATACGGCGTTTTACAAGAGTGAGAAATTCGATGCCTTAATGGCAAAGTCGCTGACCGTCTCCGATCGGGAGCGCGCAGCGATATATCAGCAGGCAGAGCGGCAGTTGGATAATGATTCCGCTATTGTGCCAGTTTACTACCGGGTAAGCGCGCGTCTGGTCAAGCCCTGGGTAGGGGGCTTTACCGGTAAAGATCCGCAGGATCTGACCGATCTCAAATATTACTACATCATCAGGCATTGAGAGGGATTAGCCTCCTTTCAGAGAGAGAAGAGCAGGATAAAAAGACCCGGCGCATTATCGTTCTGATGCGCCGGGCAGAAATCCGGAAACGGGGGTAGCTGATGGTTACAGACCCCATTAGCAATAATAAAAACTGGAGTAGGTAATTCATGAACAACATCACGAAGAAAAGCCTGATTGCTCTTGGCGTTATGACTGCGCTGGCTGGGAATCTGGCAATGGCGGCTACGGTGCCGGCGGGCACTGAATTGGCAGCGAAACAGGAGTTGGTGAAAGGGAACGGGGATGAAGTACAGTCTCTTGATCCGCACAAAATTGAAGGTGTGCCAGAGTCTAACGTAAGCCGTGACCTGCTTGAAGGGTTGGTGATCAGCGATGTTCAGGGACATCCGATTCCGGGCGTGGCGGAGAGCTGGGAAAACAAAGAGGGTAAAGTCTGGACCTTCCATCTGCGTAAAAATGCCAAATGGTCAAACGGTGAACCCGTAACCGCACAAGATTTCGTCTATAGCTGGCAGCGCCTGGCAGACCCTAAAACGGCTTCGCCTTATGCCAGCTATTTGCAGTATGGCCATCTTGAAAACATCGATGAGATCATCGCCGGTAAGAAAAGCCCGGATACGCTGGGTGTGAAAGCGATTGATGCCAATACGCTGGAAGTGACGCTTAGCGAATCAGTTCCCTATTTCTTCAAACTGCTGATCCACCCATCTATGTCCCCGGTCTATAAACCAGCTATCGAGAAGGCTGGCGAGAAGTGGACGCAGCCGGAAAACTGGGTGGGCAACGGCGCTTTCAAATTGCAATCGCACGTTATTAACGAACGTATTGTGGTCGTGCGTAACCCCGATTACTGGGATAATGCCAACACCAAACTGGATAAGGTGACTTTCCTGCCTATCTCTTCTGAGGTCAGCGACGTTAACCGCTATTTCAGTAATGATGGCAGCGACATGACCTACAACAATATGCCAATCGAGCTGTTTAAAAAGTTACAGCGCGATAACCCGAAAGAGCTGCATGTTGATCCTTACCTCTGTACCTATTACTACGAAATTAACAACCAGAAGCCGCCGTTCAACGATCCTCGTGTACGTGAAGCGCTGAAGCTGGGTATCGATCGCGATATCATGGTGAACAAAGTTCTGGCTCAGGGCCAGCTGCCAGCCTACAGCTACACGCCTCCGGCTACTGATGGCGCCGACCTGACCAAACCAGAGTGGTTCAGCTGGTCGCAGGAGAAACGTAACGCTGAAGCGAAAAAACTGCTGGCAGAAGCGGGCTATACCGCCGATAAGCCGCTGACGTTTGAGCTGCTCTATAACACCTCTGATCTGCACAAGAAGCTCGCTATCGCCGCCTCTTCTATCTGGAAGAAAAACCTGGGCGTTAACATCAAGCTGAATAACCAGGAGTGGAAAACCTTCCTGGATACGCGTCATCAGGGTAACTTTGACGTTTCCCGTGCGGCATGGTGCGCGGATTACAATGAACCCAGCTCCTTCCTGAATACTATGATTTCCAACAGCAGCTCTAACACCGCCCATTACAAGTCGCCGGCATTTGATAAAGTGATGGCTGAGTCTGCTAAGGCGAGTGACGAGAAGGGCCGCAGCGATCTCTATGCTAAAGCTGAGCAGATCCTCGATAAAGACTCTGCTATCGTGCCAGTCTACTATTACGTGAACGCCCGTCTGGTGAAAACCTACATCGGTGGTTACACCGGTAAAGATCCGCTGGACAACGTGTACGACAAAAATCTCTACATCATTAAACATTAATGGCAAAAATTAGGGGGGAGGGACTCCTTCCCCCTGTGTGTCTATTTTGAGCAGTGCTGAGGCACAAGCCAGCAGGTACGGGCAATGTTAAAATTTATTTTTCGTCGGTGTCTGGAAGCGATTCCGACGTTACTTATTCTGATTACCATCTCTTTCTTTATGATGCGCCTGGCGCCCGGTAGCCCTTTTACCGGAGAACGCACGCTGTCGCCTGAAGTGATGGCCAATATCGAAGCTAAATACCATCTCAACGATCCGATCTGGAAGCAGTATGGCGACTATCTGTTCCAGCTGGCTCATGGTGATTTCGGTCCGTCGTTTAAATACAAAGATTACTCGGTTAACTATCTGGTTGGCCACGCCTTCCCGGTTTCTGCCAAGCTCGGCCTGGCGGCCTTTTTGCTGGCGGTGATCCTGGGTGTTTCTGCGGGGGTTATCGCTGCCCTGAAGCAGAACAGTAAATGGGATTTCGTCGTCATGGGGGTAGCGATGACCGGGGTGGTTATCCCGAGCTTCGTGGTGGCGCCACTGCTGGTACTGGTCTTCGCCATTGCGCTGAAGTGGTTACCCGGCGGAGGCTGGAACGGCGGCGAGGTGAAATATATGATCCTGCCGATGGTGGCGCTGTCGCTGGCCTATATCGCCAGTATCGCGCGTATTACCCGCGGCTCCATGATTGAGATCCTGCACTCCAACTTTATCCGAACGGCCCGCGCGAAAGGGCTGCCGATGCACCGCATCGTGCTGCGTCATGCGCTGAAACCAGCAATGCTGCCGGTAATGTCTTATCTTGGCCCGGCCTTTGTCGGTATCATTACTGGCTCTATGGTGATTGAAACCATCTATGGTCTGCCGGGTATCGGACAGCTCTTTGTCAACGGCGCGCTGAACCGTGACTACTCGCTGGTACTGAGCCTCACTATTCTGGTGGGCGTGCTGACCATTGTGTTTAATGCGATTGTTGATGTGCTCTACGCCGTCATTGATCCGAAAATTCGTTATTAATCCGGAGCTCGCCATGATATTGAGTAAAAAAAATAGCGAAGCTCTCGATGCCTTCAGCGAAAAGCTGGAGGTCGAAGGTCGCAGCCTGTGGCAGGACGCCCGTCGTCGTTTTATCCATAACCGTGCCGCGCTTGCCAGCCTGATTGTGCTGCTGGTGATTGCCCTGTTTGTTATCTTCGCCCCTATGTTCTCTTCATTCACCTATGACGATACCGACTGGGGCATGATGTCTTCCGCACCAGATATGGTATCCAAACACTATTTCGGCACCGACTCATCGGGCCGTGACCTGCTGGTTCGTGTGGCGATTGGTGGGCGTATCTCGCTGATGGTCGGCATCGCCTCCGCGCTGGTGGCGGTACTGGTCGGCACGCTCTATGGCTCGCTCGCAGGCTATCTGGGTGGCAAAACCGACTCGGTGATGATGCGCCTGCTGGAGATCCTGAACTCTTTCCCGTTCATGTTCTTTGTTATCCTGCTGGTGACCTTCTTTGGCCGCAATATCCTGCTGATTTTTGTCGCTATCGGTCTGGTCTCCTGGCTGGATATGGCGCGTATCGTGCGTGGACAGACGCTGAGTCTTAAACGCAAAGAGTTTATCGAAGCGGCACACGTTGGCGGCGTTTCCACCTTTAATATCGTCCTGCGCCATATCGTGCCAAACGTGCTGGGCGTGGTAGTGGTCTACGCCTCGCTGCTGGTGCCAAGCATGATCCTGTTTGAATCCTTCCTCAGCTTCCTGGGATTAGGCACACAGGAGCCATTGAGCAGCTGGGGCGCCTTACTGAGCGACGGTGCCAACTCAATGGAAGTCTCTCCGTGGCTGCTGCTGTTCCCGGCCGGTTTCCTGGTCGTGACGCTGTTCTGTTTCAACTTTATCGGCGATGGCCTGCGTGATGCCCTCGACCCGAAAGATCGTTAAGGAGTCTCCCGATGAGCGTAATTGATATGCCTGTGGCAAAAAAAACGGGAACCGACCTTCTTCTCGACGTAAAAGATCTCCGCGTCACTTTTGGTACGCCTGACGGTGATGTAACTGCCGTTAACGATCTCAATTTCAGCCTGCGTGCGGGTGAAACGCTGGGCATCGTAGGTGAATCGGGATCGGGCAAATCGCAGACGGCTTTTGCCCTGATGGGCCTGCTGGCCAGCAATGGCCGTATCGGTGGCTCCGCTTTGTTCAACGGCAGGGAGATCCTCAACCTGCCGGAGAAACAGCTCAATACGCTGAGGGCGGAACAGGTTGCGATGATCTTCCAGGATCCCATGACCTCGCTCAACCCCTACATGAAAGTAGGCGAGCAGCTGATTGAAGTGTTGCAGCTGCATAAAGGCATGAACAGCGCGCAGGCGTTTGAAGAGTCTGTGCGTATGCTGGATGCGGTGAAAATGCCGGAAGCGCGCAAGCGTATGAAGATGTATCCCCATGAATTTTCCGGTGGGATGCGCCAGCGCGTAATGATTGCTATGGCGCTGCTGTGCAGGCCTAAACTGCTGATTGCGGATGAGCCGACCACTGCCCTGGACGTCACGGTACAGGCGCAAATCATGACCTTGCTGAACGACCTGAAGCGGGAGTTCAATACCGCGATCATCATGATTACGCACGATTTGGGCGTGGTTGCGGGGATCTGCGAGCGCGTGCTGGTGATGTATGCCGGTCGCACCATGGAATATGGTACGGCGCGTGATGTTTTCTACCAGCCTACACACCCTTATTCCATCGGCTTACTCAATGCTGTGCCGCGACTGGATGCGGAAGGCGACGCGTTGACCACCATCGCCGGTAATCCACCCAATCTGCTGCGTCTGCCGAAAGGCTGCCCGTTCCAGCCACGTTGCCAGCATGCAATGGAGATCTGCTCCACCATGCCGCCGCTTGAGCCATTTGGCGAAGGACGCCTGCGTGCCTGCTTTAAACCTGTGGAGGAGCTGGTATGAGCGCCGTAGCAGAAAAGAAAGTGCTGTTAGAAATTGCCGATCTCAAAGTCCATTTTGATATCAAAGATGGCAGGCAATGGTTCTGGCAGCCATCGAAAACCCTGAAAGCTGTTGATGGCGTCAGCCTGCGGCTCTATGAAGGCGAAACGCTGGGGGTCGTGGGCGAGTCTGGCTGCGGCAAATCCACGCTGGCGCGAGCCATTATTGGTCTGGTGCAGGCCACCGAAGGTCGCGTAGCCTGGCTGGGGCGCGATCTGCTGGGACAAAGTGAAGAGGAGTGGCGTCGGGCGCGCAGCGATATCCAGATGATTTTCCAGGATCCGCTGGCCTCGCTTAACCCACGCATGACCATTGGCGATATCATTGCCGAGCCGCTCAGAACCTACCACCCGAAAATGGCGCGTCAGGAAGTCAAAGATCGGGTCAAAACCATGATGATGAAGGTTGGCCTGTTGCCGAACCTGATCAACCGTTATCCCCATGAGTTCTCCGGTGGCCAGTGTCAGCGTATCGGCATTGCCCGCGCACTGATCCTTGAGCCGAAGCTGATCATCTGTGATGAACCGGTCTCTGCGCTGGATGTTTCTATTCAGGCACAGGTGGTTAACCTCTTGCAGAAATTGCAGCGAGAGATGGGGCTGTCACTGATCTTTATTGCCCATGACCTGGCGGTGGTAAAGCATATCTCTGACCGTGTGCTGGTGATGTATCTGGGTCATGCCGTTGAGTTAGGCACCTATGATGAGGTCTATCAGAACCCTCAGCATCCCTACACCCGAGCGCTGATGTCTGCGGTGCCGATCCCGGATCCGGATCTGGAAAAGAACAAAACCATTCAACTGCTGGAGGGGGAACTGCCCTCGCCAATCAATCCGCCTTCAGGCTGTGTGTTCCGCACGCGCTGCCCGATTGCCGGGCCGGAATGTGCCAAAACGCGTCCTTTGCTGGAAGGCAGTTTCCGCCACGCCGTCTCATGCCTGAAAGTAGATCCGCTGTAACAGCAAAAGGCCGGGCAATGCCCGGCCTCTCTTTATGCTTATTTACTCACGCCACAGAATATGGCAGAGCTTGTGATCTTTCTCACGGCACAACAGCACGCGGGCAAAGACATCGTTGATCGGCTCGCCATCGGCATCGCCCAGCCCAATCACCACTTCAGAGAAGAAGTCGGGGTCAAGATCATAATCCACATGCTCTGCCCAGTCTTCAGAAGGGTCGAACAGTTCGGCGCCGCCACGCTCTTCAAACTGCAAGTTGAACAGAATAACGTCGGCCGGATCGAGGTTATCTACGGCCAGTTCCAGAAAAATATCGTAGGCCTGTTCCAGCGTTTCATCTTCGGTAAGGCGGTTATTTAAATCCATAACAATTCCCATAATGCCCGTGCGGGCGCTGTGCAATTTCGCTCGTTTTACAGCAACGGACTGAAGAAGTAAAACAGTCGTTCAACAATACGCTGCCAGTAAGCTCTTCTTGACCAGCGTTGCGCATCTACCAGGCGGGAACGGGCAATATAATCGTCCTGAACGCGTGCCAGGTCGCCGCCAAACCCATCATCGTCAATCACCAGCGTAATCTCAAAATTAAGCCACAGGCTACGCATATCCAGATTAACCGTTCCAATCAGGCTAAGCTGTCCGTCAACCAGCACGCTTTTGGTATGCAGCAGGCCATCCTCAAACTGATAAATCTTCACCCCGGCCGCCAGCAGCTCCGCAAAGAATGCGCGGCTTGCCCAGCCCACCAGCAGGGAATCGTTATGACGCGGCACGATAATGCTGACCTCGACGCCTCTTAGCGCAGCGGTGCAGATAGCGTGCAGCAGATCATCGCTGGGCACAAAATAGGGGGTGGTCATAATCAACTGTTCGCGGGCAGCATACACGGCGGTCAGTAAAGCCTGGTGGATCAAATCTTCCGGGAAGCCGGGGCCGGAGGCGATGACCTGAATTGTGTGCCCGCTCTCCTGTTTAAACGGCATCACGTTGCCGTCGGGCGGCGGCGGCAAAATGCGTTTACCGGTCTCAATCTCCCAGTCGCAGGAGTAGATGATCCCCATGGTGGTGGCGACCGGGCCTTCCATTCTCGCCATTAAATCAATCCACTGGCCCACCCCCGCATCCTGTTTAAAGTAGCGGGGATCGACCAGGTTCATGCTGCCTGTATAGGCAATATAGTTATCTATCAGCACCACTTTACGGTGCTGACGCAGATCCATCCGGCGCAGGAATACACGCCAGAGGCTGACTTTTAAGGACTCGACCACATCGATACCGGCATTGCGCATCATCGCGGCCCAGGGGCTGCGGAAAAACTGCACGCTTCCGGCAGAGTCCAGCATCAGGCGGCAATGTACGCCACGGCGGGCTGCCGCCATTAAAGACTCCGCAACTTCATCGGCCAGCCCACCTGGCTGCCAGATATAGAACACCATCTCAATATTATGACGTGCCAGCTGGATATCGCGCACCAGCGCCTGTAGCGTATCGTCCGTTGAGGTCAGAAGCTGCAACTGGTTACCTTTGACGCCCGCCACGCCCTGACGATTTTCGCAAAGCTGAAACAGGGAACGCGCCACATCGCTGTTTTCATGCGCAAAAATTTGATGACAGGATTTCAGATCGTTCAGCCATCTGGCGGTGGAAGGCCACATAGTACGGGCGCGTTCGGCACGGCGCTTCCCCAGATGCAGCTCACCAAACGACAGGTAAGCGACAATCCCAACCAACGGCAAAATATAGATAATAAGCAGCCAGGCCATGGCAGAAGGCACGGCGCGTCGCTTCATCAGGATGCGGAGCGTCACGCTGGCAATCAGCAGCCAGTAGCCAAAAATCAGCAGCCAGCTGAATACGGTATAAAAAGTCGTCATGTCAGTGAAAATCCTGTTCACACGTGAATAGAGGGAGTTTACGTGGTGATGACAACGGGCGAAACCTTTTCCTGTGATAGTCATCGGACTTGGCCTGAAGGGAGAAAGGTCTATAATGCGGCGCGAGTTTTTCAAGCGTAGAGGGTAAAATGAGACGGAGTAGAAATGAAGTTGCTCGCTGGCGGATGTCACGTCAGATTCAGCGCCGCCGGGCGCGCTGGCTGGAAGGGCAGTCACGTCGATATGGCCGGATGCACGCCATTCGCCATCAACTGAGTCAGCAGCAGCGGCGTTCTATTCTGTTTATCACGCAGATCCCGTAAGCCGCTTGACGCCCCCGCAATGCCGGGGGCGTTGGTCAGGGGTTAACCAGCATGCTTCTGTATTAGTGCAACGAGCTGAGGGTTTTTCCGCAGGCTGCACTCTGTACAGCCTCTGTTATCCCCGCCAACAAGCTAAACAAGGCTCACTGAGAGCACGGTAATTTCACTGGTCTTTAAGTTCATCAGCTCTTTAATGCTAAAGATATACTGCTCCAGTGCCTCTTCCACTTCTTCCCCTTCAAAAAAGCCGTGCGTGGTCTGGTGCTCTTTCTCTTCTTCTTTGATGACGTACGAAACAAACCATTTCTTTTTTTGCATGTTTTCCTCCACAAATTGTCGATTCATTACTTATGTTTAGTTCTGAATACCGCACAACTCAAGTTAAGAAAAGCTTCTGTGCACGGCTCATCGCCCCTGCCCATAAAAGTCAGCTTTGAGCGCAAGGGGCAGATTTTTTGAGTAGGGCACCCGCCAGCGCTGGTTGAATCTCAGGCAACGCGGTGGTGATGAAGTGGTGAAAGCACATAGCGGGCAGTGAAAACAGAAACGATTGGGAAGGTTTTCAGATGTCGAAAGGTAGTCGTAAAAAAATTTTTGATTTTGGTTCAGATGCCATTGTTATTCAGCGCAAGTTTAAGGCGTTGGGGGCGGTGAACGATCTTTTTATAGCCACTTGGTTTCTGGGCGGAAGCATACTCTTCTTTTTTGATTCACTGATGACGGCTGGAACCTGGCTGTTTGTGGCGGGGAGTGTGCAGCTTCTGCTGAGGCCTGCGTTAACCCTTGCGGAGTTGATCCATATAAAAAATATTGACCGCTGAGGTTCCTTAACGCTCATTTCGTTTTGCAGAAGAGGCTGGAGAGCCTCTGCTCGGGAGCTGTATGGGAAGAGAGCTGAGAAAAAGCCAGAAAAACGGGCGGAGTTTACACCCTGTTTTCTGGCTGATTCACAGCCTGTCAGCGGGAACCAATCTTCTCTTGTCAGAAGACTCGCTTAAAGGGTTTAACCGCAACGTGCTTGTAGACGCCCGCTGCAATATAAGGGTCGTCCTGCGCCCATGACTGGGCGGCTTCCAGTGAAGGGAATTCCGCCACGATAGTCGAGCCGCTAAAGCCCGCTTTGCCTGGCTCGTTGCTGTCAACGGCTGGCATTGGGCCGGCCACTATCAGACGACCTTCATCCTGCAACAGTTGCAGACGCGCAAGGTGGGCAGGGCGCACAGCGGTACGCTTCTCCAGTGAATCAGCATTATCTTCCGCGTAAATTACGTAGAGCACGTTTACAACTCCTGTCAGGTCCAATTATCGCTCATCACGTTAAGTCATCGTTCAGTGAACTGCAATCTAAAGATAACATGGCCTTGATAACGGTCAGGGGATGAGAGGATTATAAGGAAATTCGGGCCGTCAGGGCGAGAGGTTATTGAAACTGATTGCTATTTGCATTTAAACTTGCAGCTTCACCCTTACAGCAGAAAGATTATGACGACGCTTGCAGAAAACTCTTTACCCCGACGTATGTCGCTGCCGATGCTGTTTTCAGTCGGGCTGCATGCCGCAGTGATTGGGGGGATACTCTATGCTTCTTTTCATCAGGTTGTGGAAGTGCCCAAAGCGTCTCAGCCCATTAGCGTTACTATGGTTGCGCCTGAAGTGCAGCCAGAGCCACAGCCTGCGCCGCAACCCACACCGGAGCCGATACCTGAGCCGGAACCTGAACCGACTCCGGCACCGGAGCCACCTAAACCCGAACCTGTGCCCATCCCTGAGCCTGTGCCAAAGCCAAAGCCAAAGCCCAGGCCGGTGAAGAAGGAAGTGGTAAAGCCGAAGAGAGAAGTGAAGCCAGAGCCAAAGGCGGCCTCACCCTTTAACAATAAAAAAACCGCCGAAGCGCCGAAGCCTTCAACTGCGCCTGAAACGTCCCCGGCGCCATCCACCGCCGTGGCAACCGGCCCTAAGGCGCTGAGCGTCGGCAAGCCTGCCTATCCTGCCCGTGCGTTTGCGTTGCGTATGGAAGGCCGTGTGAGGGTACAGTTTGACGTCGACAGTGGCGGAAAGGTGGAGAATATCCGCATCCTTTCTGCCGAGCCGCGTAATATGTTTGAGCGTGAGGTAAAGCAGGCGATGAAAAAATGGCGCTATGAAGCCAACAAGCCCGGTAAAAACATGACGATGAATATCGTTTTCAAAATCAATGGTGGCAGCAGCATAGAATAAAAAGGCGGTCATCCGCCTTTAATCACCTAATCCTGTTCATTGTCGCTGAAGTTGCTTTTGCCTTCAGGCAAGGGGCGGGATTTTCCTTCATCATCTACGGCGACGTAGATAAAGACCGCCTCGGTGGTGCAGTAGCGCTGGCCAATGGGTTCAGAAGAGACTTTCTTGATCCAGACTTCGATATTAATGGTGATTGAACTGGTGCCGGTGCGGATACAGCGAGCATGGCAGCTCACCACATCACCGACGGCAACCGGCTTCAGGAAGGTCATCCCATCTGCACGCACGGTGACCACGCGTCCTCCGGCAATCTCCTTTGCCAGAATGGCCCCGCCCATATCCATCTGCGCCATCAGCCAGCCGCCAAAGATATCACCATTGGCGTTAGTGTCAGCCGGCATCGCCAGCGTACGCAGCACCATCTCCCCCTGCGGGACTCTGTTTGTCACTTCGTTCATTCTCAGGCTTCTCAGTCAATAAGTGCAAAAGGCCCATAGCCGGGCACGCGTGTTAATTTTCTTCTTGCGGCAAAATGATGCCTGAAGATGTTTGAAACTCAAGTAATTCTGGTTGAATTATATAATAAATTCAACTGGTTAATTGCGAGTATCTTGTGTCTTGTCTGCTTTCGCCTGATCCTGAATGGCTTCAGTTTATGATTCTGTTTATACACTACTGTCTGTAGATAAAAGAAGCGTACACATGGCTTACTGAAACAAAGCTCAGAAGATTTACTGCTAATGCCTGGAAAAAGTCGGAGCCATCTCTGGTGCTCAGGATCTGAATGCGGACTAACCCCTGCCGGGACCGCGACATTTTTCAACCGCGACTGTTGCAGGGCCAGACCCGATCGTTGAGCATTGCGAAGTATCCAACTCTATCCTTATCACAGGCAAGGGATCGCGGCAAAAATTGTGTAGCGGGATAAGTAAAGACTATGACTTCCGCAGGAGGCTGTGCTGAACAACAGATGAAGGGGGCCAGAGGGTAGAGGAAGCCCCTTAAACGACACAGACCTCATCTTACCGCTTGAGAATACCCCATTAGCGCCAGTAATGGCTGGCAACACGACGGTGCAGATGTAAAAGTCGCTGACTTCTACACCTTGCGACGTGAAATCGTTTTGTGAGAGCCGGAAAAATGATTTTACCCTCAGTGCTGAGCGCGCAAAATGCTGGCGAAACCTGTTATTCTGTAAGACGCCATTTAAACAATAGAAGTTGTCTGCGGTTGATCAATTGAAGAGGATATTTTTTCTTTCACTGACTACAATGGAAAGCGTTACAGATAAAATCTGTAAACGCCTCTGCTAACAAAATCTATGCACTAACCCTTTCATATCTCTTCCCACTATTAACAGACCTGATTAGTTATACCTTCACATAAAAGAAAAGACTTCAGACTTTCAAATACTCTCTGATTGAACGGTAAAAAAGATCATTACTGTCAGAGCGAAATTACTCACTACCCCTACCAGGGCGAGTGAGATATTAAACAATAAAAACAGGCAGTTAAATTTTTTAATCGTTATTACTGATCAAAATTTGAAAATTGATCGGAACAAACAATTAGATCAAATTATAACCAGAATATACTTTTAGAGGGTCAAGGGAGTTGATTATGAAACGTAAGGATATATGGATAATGATGATGGTTGCTTGTATTTTTATCTGGCTAATGGTTCTGACACTAATTTATAGAATTATAATTATGCTTCTCTACTAAGGAGTGTCCCGCCTTAGTTTATAGAACACCAGGTGCCCGGCATATGCCGGGCTTTTTACTTTTAAGATAGTATATTTTTAATGCTTTTTTTAGTAGGGTTATAATTTATTTTTGCGCTAATGAATTATTAAAATAGTGCTTATATTTACAGAAATTGAGCATTGAAACGGTGCGGTGTGAACCGAACCGGGCAAGATTAAGGGCTGGATCAGCTTTGAGTTATAGCGATATCAGTGAGGGGCTAAGACTGGCAGGATCAGGAAGCGAGAAGGGGGTTGTTAAAGGGGATTTAAATCCCCCGAAGCGTTTCACAGGCTGACTTTACTTCTCTTCTTGCGGCATCAGACGATAGATATAGAGTCCGCTGATCACCGTAAACAGCAGCGTGAGGCCAGTCAAACCAAACACTTTAAAATTAACCCAGAATTCCTGAGACAACCAAAACGCGACATAAATATTTGCCAGGCCACAGGCGAAGAAGAAGAGCGCCCAAGCCACATTCAGCCTGCGCCAGGCCGCAGCGGGCAGCGTCAGCTCTTTACCTAACATCGACTGAATAAGCGGTTGCTTCATCCAGAACTGACTGAACAGTAACGCCACGGCGAACAGGGTATAGATAACGGTTACTTTCCACTTAATGAATTCGTCATTGTGGAACACCAGCGTTAAGGTGCCAAAGACTGTCACCAGTACAAAGGTAATCAGGGTCATTTTTTCCAGCTTGCGGTAGAGCACCCAGCTGACGACCAGCGCCAGTGCCGTGGCGGCAATTAACGCACCGGAAGCGACAAAAATATCGTACATCTTGTAGAAGATAAAAAAGACCACAAGGGGAAGGAAATCGAGTAACTGCTTCATAAAGGTTTCCAGAGTCCAGACTGAAAAGTGACCTGCTGGTGGCGTGCCGCAGAGCAGGCACGCCGCCAGAAATCAGCGTAACAGCATATAGAGGCGATAGAGGTAAATAATCAATATGGCTGAGATCAGATTGCTCAGAGCATTGAGAACCACCGACGCCACGTTAGCGGGCAGGATAGTAAGCGAAGAGGCCAGCAGCAGCACCAGGATCTTTGCCAGCAGCCAGACGGCCACGGCAGGCGCTACCACTTTCATCTGGCTCCAGACCAGACGAACACTGGTGCGCATAGCGGCAAACAAGCCGACTTTCTCCGTAGAGAGGATCACCGGCGACAGGGCCAGCACCACGGCAAGGATCACCCCAGGCACTACCAGCACCATAAAGCCAATCTGAATAATCAGCGTCATGATGAACACCAGCAGCAGCAGGCGCGGCAGCGTTGGTGCGGAAGCGCCAATAGCGCGCAGGGCGCTCACGCGCTGTCCGGCTGAAACCATAGGGATCAGACTTAGCATCCCGCCCAGTAGCAGGGTATTTCCCACCAGTGAGGCAAAGGTTCCCGCCGCAGAAGCCCGCAGCAGAACGCGCTGCTGATCGGGTGACATGTTCTGCACCATCTCCAGCAGGCTCATCCCCGAGCCGCTCTCTCCGTCGGTCAGGATTGAGAGCTGGTCAGCGCCTGGCGTCAGCGCATGGCCGATCAGTACGGTGATAAAAGAGGTCAGCAGCGCCATCAGCACAATAGTGATCAGCTGGTGACGAAGAAAATTCCCCGTGTCACGGTATAACGAACCCGCCGTGATAGACATGTACTCTCCTTGAAAAACCAATTGTTGCGATCCCGCGATTGTACATGGTCTGCGAGCAACCTGGCACCCTGACTTACATAACTTTCAGTTAAAGAAGAGATTAAGGGTCAGTAATGGCAGCATAAAGAGGGATCGGTTTGTCAGCCGTTTGTGTGCCAGCATCGTAACTCGTAAGGAGTATCGGTGGCGGGGCTTGTTATAAATTGATCTGAATCAACTCTATGTTTTATAAGCGCTTTGAAAGAAATGATCCAGATGCTTTTTACAAAATTTCGGGTAAAACTGTTGCCAATAAAAACAACGTCGCCCTCAGTGGCTGGTTTTATCTTTGCAAAGGAGTGGTTATGAAAATCAAAGCGCTGGCGCTTGCAGTCGTGGCTCTGCTGCCGGTAGTGGCTTCTGCTCACCAGGCAGGAGATTTCTTTATGCGAGCCGGATCGGCAACCGTTCGCCCAACAGGAGGCTCTGACAATGTGCTGGGTCTGGGCGAATTTGATGTCAGTAATAATACCCAACTCGGCCTGACTTTTACTTATATGGCCACCGATAACATTGGTATTGAATTACTGGGGGCAACGCCGTTCCGTCACAAAGTGGGGCTGCCCGCTACGGGCACGCTGGCTACGGTACACCAGTTACCGCCAACGCTGATGGCGCAGTGGTACTTCATGGGGAACAGCAGTAAATGGCAACCCTATGCGGGCGTGGGCGTGAACTACACCATGTTCTATGACAACGATTTTAACCAGACCGGGCGCGATGCCGGGCTAAGTAATCTTAAAGTGAAAAATTCATGGGGCATTGCAGGCCAGGTGGGGCTGGATTATCAGCTGACGCCAGACTGGATGCTGAACGCCTCGTTATGGTACATGGATATTAATACCAAAGTCAGTTTCGATTCGGCGGCGGGTCACCAGAGTATCGATACGCACATCAATCCTTTTGTCTTCTTCTTTGGCGCAGGCTATCGCTTCTGAGTGGCGTAGTGGAAATAAAAAAAGGCGCCTGGCAGCGCCTTGTTTGTTTTCAGCAGAGGTTACTTAATCTGCATATTGTTGGTAACAGAAGTGACACCCTTCACGCTACGGGTGATCTGCACAGCGCGGCTGGCAGAAGCGGCGCTGGTAACGAACCCGCTGAGCTGAACGCGGCCTTTAAAGGTTTCCACGTTGATCTCAGTCGATTTCAGAGAATCATCTTTCAACAGTTCGGTTTTAACCTTGGTGGTGATTACCGTGTCATCAATATAACCACCGGTTCCTTCTTTAGTTGGCGTAGGGGCGCAAGCGCTGACCGTCAGAGCCACAACTGCTGCAATAACCATACCCGAAAGCATTTTAAACAACTTCATTCTCTTCTCCCTGTCATTCAATAATTGGCCGTAGCCATGTTTACAGAAACGCTCTGTCTCAAAAGCTTAGACTGTAAACGTCACTTTACCAGCAGAGGATGTAATAAAGAGTGTAAAAATAGTGCCTTACCCGAAAAGTTAAGGCACTTAAGTGAAATCAGCGCGTGGCGGCTTTCAGCGAACTCACAAAGGCTTTCAGTTCAGAAAGCATTGTTGGCGCATCAGCATGGTGTTGCTCGATGATTTTGACAATGGCAGAACCGGAAATGGCGCCAGCTGCGCCTGCATTCAGCGCCTCTCTCACCTGGCCTGGCTCAGAAATGCCAAAGCCCTGTACCGGCGGCGCAGCATGATACTCACGCAGCTTATCTACCAGATGTTGGAGCGAGTGGCTGACGCCACGACTCTCGGTACCGGTTACGCCTGCACGTGAAAGCAGGTAGGTGTAACCACGACCGTGCGAGGCGATTTCACGCAGCAGATCGTCACTGGCGTTCGGCGGACAGATAAAGATAGGCGCAACGTTGTGACGCAGAGCGGACTGGCGGAAAGGGGCAGACTCCTCAACCGGGACATCAGCCACCAGCACCGAGTCGACGCCCACTTCCTGGCAACGGGCATAGAAATTGTCGATCCCGTTAGAGAAAACGAGGTTGGCATACATCAGTAAACCAATCGGAATCTCGGGATATTTCTGCCGGATGCTCTTCAACAGCTCAAAGCATTGTGACGGTGTCACGCCTGCTGAAAAGGCACGCAGTGCGGCATTTTGAATAGTCGGGCCATCCGCCAGCGGATCGGAGAAGGGTATTCCCAGCTCCAGAGCATCGGCACCGCCTTCCACTAATGCATCAATAATTTGCAGCGAAAGTTCTGGCGTCGGGTCGCCCAGCGTGACGAAAGGCACAAATGCACCTTCCTTTTTGGCAGCAAGACGGTTGAAAAGCTGGTCATAACGCTCCATCAGATCTCTCCCTTAGCAGTCAGAATATCGTGTACGGTGAAAATATCTTTGTCGCCGCGTCCCGAAAGGTTCACCACCAGAAGCTGCTCTTTTTCTGGCGCTTCCCGCATCATTTTCAGTGCATGTGCCAGAGCATGAGAGGATTCCAGCGCCGGGATAATCCCTTCGCTGCGGCACAGCTCTTTAAAGGCCTCCATCGCTTCATCATCGGTAACCGACACATAGTCTGCGCGACCAATACTGTTCAGGTAAGCGTGCTGTGGGCCAACGGAGGGGAAATCCAGACCGGCAGAGATAGAATAGGACTCTTCAATCTGACCATCTTCCGTCTGCATCATTGGCGATTTCATACCAAAATAGATGCCGACGCGGCCATGCTTCAGCGGCGCGCCGTGTTCACCCGTTTCAATACCGTGTCCGGCTGGCTCGACGCCAATCAGGCCTACTGCGGCATCGTCAATAAAATCAGCAAACATGCCGATGGCGTTGGAACCGCCGCCCACGCAGGCGATCAGCGCATCCGGCAGACGGCCTTCTCTTTCCAGAATCTGCGCTTTGGTCTCTTCCCCAATCATCCGCTGGAATTCACGAACGATGGTCGGGAATGGATGCGGGCCAGCCGCGGTTCCCAGCATATAGTGGGCGGTATCATAGCTGCCAGACCAGTCACGCAGCGCCTCGTTACAGGCATCTTTCAACGTGGCTGAGCCGCTCTGTACCGGGATAACTTCAGCGCCCATTAAACGCATTCTGAAAACGTTTGGCGACTGACGCTCAATATCTTTAGCGCCCATATAGATTCGGCACTTCAGCCCCAGCAATGCGCTGGCCAGTGCAGAAGCCACACCATGCTGACCGGCACCTGTTTCGGCGATGATCTCTTTCTTACCCATGCGTTTAGCCAGTAATGCCTGGCCTAACACCTGGTTGGTTTTATGCGCGCCGCCGTGCAGTAAATCTTCACGCTTGAGATAGAGGCGGGTTTTGGTACCAGCGGTAAGATTTTTACACAGCGTCAGCGCTGTAGGACGTCCGGCGTAGTTTTTCAGCAGATCGGTGAATTCGGCCTGAAAGTCCGGGTCGCGCTGAGCGCTGACAAAGGCTTCTTCCAGCTGGCGCAGGGCGGGCATCAGGATCTGTGGCACATACATGCCACCAAATTCACCAAAGTAGGGATTCAATAAAGTCATGTCGCTTCTCTTTTCGCTACAGGGGCTGCCGGAGCAGCCCCGACGGTCAGTACGCCTTCAGCGTATGAAACACTGAGGCAATCTTTAAGGCATCTTTGATCCCAGGCTCGCTTTCCACCCCGGAATTGAAATCGAGTCCGGCACAGCCAAGCTGGGCAGCTTCCACGCAGTTATCTGCGCCCAGTCCGCCGGCCAGCAACACGTTGTCCAGCGACTCGCCACGCAGCAGAGACCACTCAAAGCGTTTTCCGCTTCCGCCGTTGCCGTTATCAAAAACGTAGCGATCGACATGCTGCCAGTCGCGGGCGGGAAGGGTCTCTTTAATGCTGAACGCTTTCCAGATTTGTACCCGCTCGGGTAATTCTGCTCGCAGGGCGGTAACAAACGCCTGGTCTTCCTCGCCGTGCAGCTGCACGGCTTGCAGATCCAGTGCCGCCACGGTAGTGACAATGTCACCGATAGCGTTATTGCGGAATACGCCTGCATACTTCAGTGGCGCACCGCTCATTACCTGGCGCGCTTTCTCTTCATCCACCTGGCGTGGAGAGCCTTTGGCGAAGATCAGGCCGCCATAAATAGCACCAGCTTCATGGGCGGCACGGGCATCTTCAGCCCGCGTCAGACCACATACTTTGTTATCGCCCAGCATCACGCGCCGCACGGCGGCAGAGAGATCGTCCTCGGACATCAGGGCTGACCCAATCAGGAAGCCGTTAGCAAAGCGGCTTAGCTCACGCACCTGCGCATAGCTGTTAATGCCGGATTCGCTGATAACCGTCACGCCATGCGCCACTTTGGGCGCCAGACGGCGTGTGCGATCAAGATCGATTGAGAGATCGCGCAGGTCGCGGTTATTGATGCCAATAACTTTTGCTCCCAGTGCGGTAGCGCGTTCAAGCTCTTCATCGCTGATCACTTCAGTCAGCACGCCCATGTTCAGGCTATGGGCTACGGCTGCCAGCTGGCGATACTGCTCGTCATTTAACACGGAGAGCATCAACAGGATTGCATCTGCCTGATAATAACGCGCCAGATAAACCTGATAGGGGTCAATCATAAAGTCTTTGCACAGCACCGGTTGGGTGATGGCGGCGCTGACCACAGGGAGAAAATCGAAGCTGCCCTGAAAATATTTCTCATCGGTCAGTACGGATACCGCAGAAGCGTAGTGCCTGTAGATCCCGGCAATAGTGGCAGGATCGAAATCTTCGCGGATCACCCCTTTTGACGGAGAGGCTTTCTTGCACTCCAGAATAAAGACGGTTCTCGCACCCTGTAAGGCGTGGTAGAAGCTACGGGTGGAGGGCTGCACCTCATCCTGAAACGAGGAGAGCGGCTGCTGCTGCTGACGTTCTGCCAGCCAGAGCGCTTTATCCTGCACAATTTTATTCAGTACGGTTTCCTGCATGATTATCCTCTTGCTGCAAGCGCAACAACGCGTTCATAGGGCTGACCGCTGCGAATGGTGCGCAGGGCCTGCTGAGCGTTCTCACGTAAATCTTCATGACCAAAAATCTTCAACAGCAGGGCGACGTTAGCGGCAACAGCCTCTTCGTGCGCGCGCTCGCCCTTACCCTGGAGTAATCGCGTCAGAATGTCACGGTTTTCTTCAGGCGTGCCGCCAGCCAGCGCTTCCTGGGGATGAGAGTCGAGGCCAAAATCTTCCGGCGTCAGCTGATAGCTGGTAATTTCGCCTTCGCGCAGTTCGGCAACATGGGTCGCGCTGTGCAGCGCCACTTCATCCATGCCGCCGCCATGAACCACCACCGCACGCTTATAGCCCAGCACCTTCAGCGTCTGAGCAATGGGCAGAACCAGCTCCGGGCTGTAGACGCCAATCACCGCCAGCGGCGGGCGGGCGGGGTTGATCAGCGGGCCAAGCACATTAAACAGCGTGCGGGTTTTCAACTGCTGACGCACTGGCATGGCATGGCGGAAACCAGCGTGATACTGCGGTGCAAACAGGAAGCAGACATTCAGCTCATCCAGCGCCTGACGTGCCATTTCAGCAGGCAGATCCAGGCTGATGCCAAACGCCGCCAGCAGATCGGAAGAGCCGGACTTGCTGGAAACGCTGCGGTTGCCATGCTTCGCCACTTTCAGCCCGCAGGCCGCTGCCACAAAAGCGCTGGCTGTTGAGATATTGATGCTGTTGCTGCCGTCGCCGCCGGTGCCCACGATATCGGCAAAGGCGTAATCCGGGCGCGGGAAGGGTTTTGCATCTTCCAGCAGAGCGGTGGCTGCGCCAGCGATCTCTTCGGGCCGTTCACCGCGAACCTTCATGGCGATCAGCGCCGCGGCCAGCTGCGTGGGTTCAAGCTGACCGGTAATAATGGCAGAAAAAAGCTGGTGGCTCTCTGCCTGTGTCAGGGTTTTCGCCTGGTAAAGTTTTTCCAGAATAGCGTTCATCGCATGCTCCTTTTTATTATGCCAGCGCCCAGGCGAGGGTTTGTTCCAGAAGGCGTGCGCCCTGGGTGGTCAGGATCGATTCCGGGTGGAACTGAAATCCGCAGACCCGATCTTCGTCATGACGAACGGCCATCACCATGCCGTTGAAGGTGGCGTTTACCGTCAGCTCTTCCGGCACGTTACTGCCTACCAGCGAGTGATAACGGGCTACCGGCAGCGGGTTGGGCAGGCCGGCAAACATGCCGCTTTCGTCGTGAGTGATGGCAGAGGCCTTGCCATGCAGAATTTCGCCTGCCTGACCAACGTGTCCGCCATAAGTTTCCACTATCGCCTGGTGACCCAGACAGATGCCGATGACAGGCAGGCGTCCACGCAGGCGCTTCAGCAGCTCTGGCATGCAGCCCGCTTCCGCCGGAGCGCCAGGGCCGGGCGAAAGCATCAGTACCGGGTTTTCCATCGTCTGAAGGCGTTCAATCAAAGTCTCTGCCGGGACGTTGTTGCGGTAGATCACCACGTTATGGCCAAAGGCGCGTAACTGGTCAACGAGGTTGTAAGTAAAGGAGTCAATATTGTCGAGCAGCAGGATATCGGCCATCAGAAAATCTCCTTGCAGTGATGAGCAGTGGCAATGGCGCGCAGCACCGCGCGGGCCTTATTGCGGCTCTCATCGGCTTCCGCCTGTGGAACAGAATCGAGCACTACGCCAGCGCCAGCCTGGACGGTGGCTATGCCATCCTCCACGTATGCTGAACGGATTACGATGCAGGTATCAAGATCGCCGCTGGCGGTGAAGTAGCCTACCGCGCCGCCATAGCTGCCACGACGGGTACCTTCAGCACCGGCAATCAGCTGCATGGCCCGCACTTTCGGCGCGCCGCTAAGCGTGCCCATATTCATGCAGGCGCGGTAGGCATGCAGCACGTCCAGGTCTTTACGCAGCGTTCCCACCACGCGGGAGACCAGATGCATCACAAAGGAGTAGCGGTCAACTTTAGTCAGGTCGGCCAGGTAGCGGCTGCCTGGCTCACAAATTCGCGCCAGATCGTTACGAGCCAGATCCACCAGCATCAGATGCTCTGCCAGCTCTTTGTGGTCTGTACGCATTTCCAGCTCAATGCGGCTGTCGAGATCGCGGTCCAGTGACCCATCAGCATGGCGGCCACGCGGGCGCGTACCGGCAATGGGATAGATTTCAATTTTGCGGCTGGTGGCATCATATTTCAGCGAGCTTTCCGGAGAAGCACCAAACAGGCTGAAATCCTGGTCCTGCATAAAGAACATGTAAGGGCTGGGGTTGCTGTTTTTCAGCGTGTCATAAGCGGCCAGCGGAGAAGGGCAAGGCAGCGAGAAACGCCTTGAGGGCACAACCTGGAAAATCTCACCGATGCGGATCGCTTCCTGCATCTGGCGCACCACGCGGCAATACTCTTCATCGCTCTGGCTTTCGCTCAGCGCCATCTCTTCTACTTTCTGAACCGGCAGGGGTGGCGCTGGCTGTAACATCTGCGTATGCAACTGCTCGATGCGGCTCTGTAACCGCAGGAATTCAGTGGGGGCTGGTGTAAACAGCGAGGCTTGCAGGCGAGAAGTCTGGCTCTGGTGGTCAATCACCAGCAGCGTCTCGGCCAGATAAAAACAGTAGTCCGGGCAGCGTTGCTGATTCTCCAGCGGCGGCAGATCTTCGAAGCTGGCTACCAGGTCATAGGCAAACAGGCCACCAAGCAGCATCGCTTCACGCTCCTCTTCCGGGCTGTTCACCAGATGCGGGATAAGGCGTAAAGCGTCAAAAACCGAGGTGGCTTTCAGCCGGGAATCTTCATCCTGGACTTCAGTATTAGCCGGAAAGGTCAGTTCGCGGCCATCGGGGCGGACAGTGCTCTGCACGGTGGCAGGAAGCGCAGCGTCAAGCAGCGGCAAAATAGCGCGCCCATTTTCAGAGAGCGCCTGCACGCTGACGGTGTTTCCCTGCGCCTTGATGCGCAACGCGCTGTCCACAATCAGCAGGCTTTTCAGATTACGTTTGCTGTCGATATCAGCGGACTCCAGCAGCAGCGTCGCCGGACGGGCGCCACACAGCTGATGGAAAACGGCAGCCGGATCCTCGCGATAGGGTGCGTTGCCGGTTATCAACTTCACTGTAGGTTTGGCATTTTGCATGAGGTCACTTCTCTGAATTTTGCTTAAAAAAAAGCCCGCTTTTGGCGGGCCTGGGTATCTGCACAACGTCTGGTTGCGTGCAAGACTCCTTCGCCCATTCAGGGTGAAGTGCGCCACCAACCTGTCATTACCGTCTGCGTCATAGTCATGATTACAATACCCTTGCATGTGAACTTGCGTACTAGTTAACTGGTTCGTGACAAAAAAGTCAACACTCTTTTTCCCCAGGGCAAACTAAACCTGGTTATCATGTTGTGACATTCATTACCCAATGCCGGAGCCGTTTTGACAGAGTCAACCCCGCTTAATCCCTATCCCATCCATGACTTACACAGCCATACCCGCGCTTCAGATGGCTTACTCACGCCGGAAGAGTTGGTGCTGCGTGCGGTAGAACATCGGGTTGGCGTGCTGGCAATAACCGACCACGATACGGTTGCAGGGGTTCAGCCGGCTCTGGACGCCGTGGCTAAACACCAGCTTCCGCTGAAAATTATGGCTGGAGTGGAAGTCTCCACGCTGTGGGAAAATCACGAAATTCATATTGTCGGGCTGGGCGTGGACATTACTCACCCGGTGCTGACCGCATTTCTGCATGAGCAAAACACCCGCCGGCTGGCCCGCGCAGAGCTGATTGCCGAGCGGCTGGAAAAAGCGCGAATCCCTGGTGCGCTGGCAGGAGCGATGGCTCTGGCAGAAGGCGGCGCTATTACCAGGGGGCATTTTGCCCGTTTCCTGATAGCCGAGGGGAAAGCGGATAATATGGCTAAAGTGTTTAAAAAATATCTCGCCCGTGGCAAAACCGGCTACGCTCCGCCACAGTGGTGTACAATTAAACAAGCTATTGATGCCATTCATCATTCTGGCGGGCGCACGGTGCTGGCGCATCCCGGCCGCTACGGCCTCTCCGCGAAGTGGCTAAAGCGACTGATTGCCCATTTCAGCGAGGAGGGCGGTGATGCGATGGAGGTGGCTCAGTGTCAGCAGGCGCCGGATGAGCGAACTCAGCTGGCACGTTATGCCCAGGATTATCAGCTCGCTGCATCACAAGGTTCCGATTTCCATCAGCCTTGTCCCTGGATTGAGCTGGGGAAAAAATTATGGCTTCCTGGCGGCGTTGAGGCCGTGTGGCTGCGCTACCCGGAAATTGTACCCGCATAAACGCTGGCGGGTGCGGCAGACAAGAGGTTAGTTATGAGTCAATTTTTCTATATACACCCGGAAAATCCACAGCCAAGGCTGGTCAAACAGGCCGTTGAGCTGCTGAATAAAGGCAGCGTGATTGTTTACCCAACGGATTCAGGGTACGCGCTGGGGTGCAAGCTGGAAGACAAGAATGCGATGGAACGCATCTGTAGGATCAGAAAGCTGGATGGGAACCACAATTTTACGCTGGTGTGCCGCGATCTCTCGGAGCTTTCTACCTACGCTCACGTGGATAATACGGCTTTCCGGCTGATCAAGAACAACACGCCGGGCAATTACACCTTTATTCTGAAGGCCACCAAAGAGGTGCCGCGTCGTTTAATGAACGATAAGCGTAAAACTATCGGCTTACGTGTTCCTTCTAACCCGATTGCGCTGGCTTTGCTGGAGCAGTTAAATGAACCCATGATGTCCACCTCGCTGATGCTGCCGGGCAATGACTTTACCGAGTCCGATCCCGAAGCGATTCAGGAGAGCATAGGTAAACAGGTGGATCTGATTATTCATGGCGGCTACCTGGGGCAGCATCCTACTACTGTGATTGATTTAACTGAAAACAGCCCGAAAGTGGTGCGCGAAGGCGTGGGCGACGTTCAGCCATTCTTATAACTCTTTCAGGCTCGTCGGCAAATCTGTTCTGCCACGAGCCTGTAAGTCCGCAGAGGCATCATTCCTCTTTTTACTTTCCCTTCAGGCTTTATTTGCATTAAGTCGTCGATTTGCTCAGCCACTCTTTAAAGTCCTTGTAGGGGATATAGAGTGAGACATTCTTAAGGGGGACTGCTGTATTTTTATGGCGTTTAATTTCACTGGTAAAGCCCACAATTACCCCACCGATAGTGTCATCCTTGTTATAAACCGCGCCGCCTGACATTCCTTTAACCACGCCCGCATCAGAGACCATGGCGACGCAGGGGCGTTTATTCCACTCATTACGAATACCAGTAAGAGCCAGATTAACGCCCGAAGACTCAACCGGCATGGCGGTAATAAAACTGTAACCGTACATTTTAACCGGTTCACCTATATCACCATTGCGGAATTTGGGCAGGGTTTTAATATCATTCTTGTGGTAGATAATCGCGAGGTCGCAGTAGGGGTGATAAGCCTTTACGCGCTGCACGGAGAGCTTAGCGACATGCGCTGCCGTCAGGCTGTATTCCGGGGTGAGAGGAATGCTGGTGCCCAGCGCGCCGATGCCCAGAATGGTAGGAATGCCGGTGAAATTCATATCCACCCGTTTCATGGCTTCACTGCTGTACTCATATTTACCCACAGAGCAGCCGGACAGCATTAGCGCCGCTAATGCGGGTAAGATCGCTATTTTTTTCATATTTTTTTACGCTTTGTCGGACACGTCAGTAAATCCCTGGTGAGGAGAGATGACGTGTAATGCCGATGCTGATACGGGATCAGCGTTTTTTTTGAGGAGTCATGCCCCTCTTATTAATTAATAAATCTTAATGTTACTGCTTTTATATTTATGGACTTAAGCTAAATTATAATAATTTTTAACAATCCATTTTTTTAAAGTAATCTGAATTGTCTGATTGAATTCTACACAAACTTATTAACGGCGCAAATTAATAAACGTTCTTCATCGTTAAAAAAAGTGATGATCCAGAATTAAGTCAACCTGCTATTTAAATAGTCTGTTTATTTGATGTTGAGTTCGTTAACCGAAAGGTTTATTTAGATTACCGCAGAATTAAAATCTGTTGGGCATCCAAAATCAGGTGTTAACAACTATCTATTCTTTTAACGCTGGTACGTCACGCTACCTGAAGGCCATTTATCTTTATTTTTAATTTAAATGCAGGGCGGGCGGGAGAAGAGGGGGAAATAAGGGTAAATAATAATCTTTATCACTGCGGCTTTATTAATTAACAAGATAGTAACATTGCTGATTTTTTACAGGGAAATCATTAGCGTGGTACACCCTTCGCCCGGAGTGTTTGTTGAGTATCGTCACTGCTTTCGGGAATTCTGGCGCTCATTACGGAATTTTAAGCTTCGAAGCCGTGAAAGGCTGCGCTCAGGCACTGCCTGCGGGTGCGTATAGCGTTATCAATAAAGATGAACATAGTGTAGAATGCGCTTCCCCTGAAAAGGGCAGAGATTTGCCAGGGTGTACGCGCAGGGCGCGGCACAGCAGACTTTGCCGCCGGACACGGGCCACTTGAATAGCATGACGCCTGGGAAGGCGACACAGAGGTAGCGCCATGAGCGAAAAATTACAGAAAGTATTAGCACGCGCCGGGCACGGTTCCCGCCGCGAAATTGAAACCATGATCTCTGCCGGACGCGTCAGCGTGGACGGCAAGCTGGCGACGTTGGGCGACCGCGTTGAATCCAGCCCTTCTATTAAGATCCGCGTAGATGGCCACCTGGTCTCCGTAGCGGAATCCACCACTGAAGTCTGCCGCGTTCTGGCTTACTACAAGCCTGAAGGCGAGCTTTGTACGCGTAACGATCCTGAAGGTCGTCCAACCGTTTTTGACCGTCTGCCTAAATTGCGCGGCGCCCGCTGGATTGCCGTAGGCCGTCTGGATGTGAATACCTGCGGTCTGCTGCTCTTTACCACTGATGGTGAACTGGCAAACCGGCTGATGCACCCGAGCCGTGAAGTTGAAAGGGAATATGCGGTTCGCGTATTCGGCGCTATTGATGATGATAAGATCAGACAGCTGAGCCGCGGCGTACAGCTGGAAGATGGTCCTGCTTCTTTTAAAACGCTGAAATTTACCGGCGGAGAAGGGATCAACCAGTGGTATACCGTAACGCTGACAGAAGGTCGTAACCGTGAGGTGCGCCGTCTGTGGGAATCCGTCGGCGTGCAGGTCAGCCGTTTGATCCGTACCCGCTACGGCGATATCACGCTGCCGAAAGGGCTGCCACGCGGTGGCTGGACGGAGCTGGAACTGGCTCCAACCAACTATTTACGTGAGCTGGTTGGTCTGCCAGCAGAAACCACCAGTAAGGTGGCGGTAGAGAAAGATCGCCGTCGCACCAAAGCGAATCAGATTCGCCGCGCGGTCAAACGCCATTCGCAGGTAAGCGGCACTCGCCGTCCTTCCAGCAAACGTGGCTGATTAGCTTTTCCGCAGCAGTAAAAAAGCCCCTGATGCAGCGCATCCGGGGTTTTTTTTTAGCTGTTGAGTGGCAGGTGACTGAGCAGCGTGCAAGTCAACGGGCGCGCTATCGTCGGTTAATCCCCTGGGGGAATTACCAGTCAATACCTTGCTGTGCCTGAATCCCTGCATCAAATGCATGTTTCACCGGACGCATTTCGGTAACGGTATCGGCTAACTCCAGGATTTCACGATGACAGCCTCTGCCGGTGATAATCACGCTTTGATGAGCGGGGCGGCCTTTCAGTGCGGCAATCACCTCTGCCAGAGGCAGATAGTCATAGCTGACCATATAAGTCAGCTCATCCAGAACCACCAGATCAAGGCTCTCATCCTGCAACATCCGCTTGCCATGCTGCCAGACCTGGAGACAGGCTTCAGTATCCGTTTCACGGTTTTGCGTATCCCAGGTAAACCCGGTAGCCATAACCTGGAACTCCACGCCCTGGGGTTCCAGTAAATTGCGTTCTCCGTTGGGCCACTCTCCTTTTATAAACTGAATGACCCCGGCACGCTTCTGATGGCCTACGGCACGGGTGGCAGTGCCAAAAGCTGCGGTGGTTTTCCCTTTGCCGTTGCCGGTGAAGACCATCAAAATACCGCGAATTTCCGTGGCTGAAGCGATGCGGGCATCAACCTTCTCTTTCAGCTTCTGCTGACGCTGCTGGTGGCGCTCTTCAGCCATTATTCTGCCGCTCCCGGTTTACGACCGGGCTGGGCATCGTAACTGATACCCGTTTTTCGTTTACTGTCATCACCCATCAAATAAAGGTAGAGCGGCATAATGTCCGCTGGCGTTTTCAGCTTGTGCGCATCTTCTTCCGGGAAAGCACTGGCCCGCATTTTTGTGCGCGTACCGCCGGGATTGATACAGTTTACCCGCAGATGCTTGCTGTCATATTCATCTGCCAGCACCTGCATCATGCCTTCAGTGGCAAATTTTGACACAGAGTAAGCGCCCCAGCCTGCACGCCCCTGACGTCCCACGCTGGAGGTGGTAAAGACCAGTGAAGCTGAAGGGGATTTCAACAGCAGCGGCAGCAGCGCCTGGGTCAGAAAGAAGGTGGCATTTATATTGACCCGCATCACCTGCTGCCAGACGGCGGGATCCTGCTTGTCCATGGTCACAATCTCGCCCAGCAATCCTGCGTTGTGCAAGACGCCATCGAGGCGGGGCACCTGGGCAGCGACTTCTTCAGCCAGCTCCCGGCAACGCTCAGGCGTGGCCTGCTCTAAATCGAGGAGAAAAAAGTGCGGTCTCTCTTTTCCGGTTGCGGCAATCTCATCCGCTACCCTCTCTAATTTCTGCGCATTACGCCCCAGCAACAAAACCTGGGCACCATAGCGGGCGTAGGTCAGGGCGGCTTCGCGGCCAATGCCGTCGCTGGCTCCGGTAACAAGGATAATATGGTCGGTGAGTAAGTTATCTTTAGGTTGATAGTGCACGGTGAACTCCTCTGGCGGGAACCTGGGGCATACGGTGAACCTGCCGGTAAACCCTTGCCCGCAATCGATAATGTGCTTTATGCCCTAATTTACAGAGCAGTTCAATGTTCAGCAAAGGTAAAAGCGTGCGCTAACGCCGGGAATCTGACGACGTACTCCAGCGACTCGGCTACAATAGCAGCCTGATCTAATATCATGTAAATAAAGGCGGAATGAGTGGAATTACTCTCTTATTATGGGCTTTTTCTGGCCAAAACGATCACCGTGGTGGTTGCCATTGCAGCAATTGCGGTGTTGATCACCAATCTGGCGATGCGTAAACGCACACAATCTGGTCAGCTTAAACTCACTAACCTGGGGGAACGCTACCAGGAGATGAAAGATGAGATGATGCTTGCAAAAATGAAGCATCAGGATCAAAAACTGTGGCACAAAGAGCAGAAGAAGAAAAATAAGCTGGAAGCGAAAGCCACCAAACAGCGCGCTAAGCAGGGATTAAAACCGGAGAGCGGCAAGCCATCACTCTTTGTGCTGGACTTCAAGGGCAGCATGGATGCCCATGAAGTCAGCTCCTTGCGTGAAGAGATTTCAGCCGTGATGGCCGTAGCAAAACCAGAGGATGAGGTACTGCTGCGTCTGGAAAGTCCGGGTGGCGTGGTTCACGGCTATGGCCTTGCCTCTTCACAACTCCAGCGTCTGCGCGAAAAGGGTATTCGCCTGACCGTGGCTGTTGATAAGGTGGCGGCCAGCGGGGGCTATATGATGGCCTGTGTGGCAGATCGCATCGTTGCCGCGCCTTTCTCCATCATCGGCTCTATTGGCGTTGTTGCCCAGATCCCTAACTTTAACCGTCTGCTGAAGCGGAACAATGTTGATGTGGAACTGCACACCGCTGGCGAATACAAACGTACGCTGACGCTGTTTGGTGAAAATACCGACCAGGGGCGGGAGAAGTTTCGCGAAGATCTGAACGAAACCCATCTGCTGTTCAAGCAGTTTGTTCATCAGATGCGTCCTGCGCTGGATATAGACAGCGTGGCGACGGGCGAGCACTGGTTTGGCACCCAGGCGCTGGAGAAAGGGCTGATTGACGCTATCGGCACCAGCGACGATCTGATCATCGACCAGATGGCTAATCACGAAGTGATCTCCGTGCGTTACACCCGCCGTAAGAAAATGATGGACCGTTTTACCCAAAGCGCTGCGGTTGGCGCAGAACGTCTTCTGCTTCGCCTCTGGCAGCGTGGTGAAAAACCTCTGCTGTAACGCTTTCAGCGTCCGTTATGCGGACGCTGCTACTTTTTAAGCGTGTAGTTGGGTGAAAGTTGCACCGTTAAATATTTAAACACGTTAAACACCACCATACTCTTTTCCCCAGGCAAGCCCTGTTCATCCAGAAAATAGTCTCCGCGGAAAATAAGCAGATCACCTTTTTGCTCCACGTCAGTTGCGGCTAATCCCCTGAAATAATCTTTATGGTCGGCAATCATCTCATTCGCCAGTGCCAGTAAATTATCTCGATCTATCGTCTGGGTCTGATTCATGTTTTCTCTCCTTTATAGTAGACGCGCGTAAAAGAGTATATTACCTCCCGCAGGGTAAAAACCACAATGTCAATGCGGGCATGCGGCAGGTAACTCTTTTTAACCAACTTTCTGGCGGAAATGGCAGGCAGATGCTAATTAAGTTGCGTATCAGATTTTATCAGGTACAGTGTGGGCGTTTCAGTTTCCGGGCGTAAAAGTGGCATTACGCAATGTTTGAAATGCACTGAACAGGTTGTAAAAGGTGTCGTTAATCAGCAAGTTGGCTCTCTGAGTTGGGAGCATCAACAGGGCAGTAAAACACCGGGTTGAAAATCATTAACCCCGTGGCCATATCGTTAACGCGTCTCGCTTGCCCTGGCAAACGGCACAATTTACTCTCGGATGTTTTAATCAGGTAAAGGTAATTATGGGTAAAGCTCTCGTAATAGTTGAGTCCCCGGCAAAAGCCAAAACAATCAATAAATATCTCGGAAACGACTACGTGGTAAAGTCCAGCGTAGGTCATATCCGGGATTTGCCGACCAGTGGATCAACAGTTAAAAAGAGCGCTGACTCTACAACCAGTAAACCAGCCAAAAAAGTCAAGAAAGATGAAAAGGCGGCGCTGGTCAGCCGCATGGGCGTCGATCCTTATCACGGTTGGGAAGCGGACTACCAGATTCTGCCAGGCAAAGAGAAAGTGGTTGCAGAGCTGAAGTCTCTGGCCCAGAACGCCGATCATATCTATCTCGCAACGGACCTTGACCGCGAAGGGGAAGCCATTGCCTGGCACCTGCGGGAAGTGATCGGTGGCGATGATTCACGCTTCAGCCGCGTGGTCTTTAACGAAATAACCAAGAATGCTATTCGTCAGGCTTTTGAAAAGCCGGGCGAACTCAATATTAACCGCGTCAACGCGCAACAGGCACGCCGTTTCATGGACCGTGTGGTGGGCTATATGGTCTCACCGCTGCTGTGGAAAAAGATTGCCCGCGGCCTCTCCGCTGGACGTGTTCAGTCCGTCGCTGTGCGGTTGGTGGTGGAGCGTGAGCGCGAAATCAAAGCCTTTGTGCCTGAAGAGTACTGGGAACTGCATGCCGATCTGAACACGCCAAAAGGCATCGGCCTGCCAATGGAAGTCACGCATCAGCATGACAAACCCTTCCGCCCGGTTAATGGCGACCAGACTCATGCAGCAGTCAGCCTGCTGGAAAAAGCCCGCTATGTGGTGGCCGATCGCGAAGATAAGCCAACCAGCAGCAAGCCGGGCGCACCTTTTATTACCTCCACGTTGCAGCAGGCGGCGAGCACGCGTCTGGGCTACGGGGTGAAGAAAACCATGATGATGGCGCAGCGTCTCTATGAGGCTGGACACATCACTTATATGCGTACTGACTCTACCAATCTGAGCCAGGATGCGGTCGGCATGGTACGGGGTTATATCGAAAGCGAGTTTGGCACCAAATATCTGCCAAAAGCCGCCAACGTTTACACCAGCAAAGATAACTCTCAGGAAGCGCACGAAGCGATTCGTCCTTCTGACGTCGCTATCCAGGCCGAGCAGTTAAAGGATATGGAAGCGGATGCACAGAAGCTTTATCAGCTGATCTGGCGTCAGTTTGTCGCCTGTCAGATGATGCCGGCGCAATATGACTCGACCACGCTGACGGTGACTGCCGGTGATTTCAAACTCAAGGCAAAAGGGCGCACGCTGCGTTTTGATGGCTGGACGAAAGTGATGCCTGCGCTGCGCAAGGGCGATGAAGATCGCACCTTACCCCCAATTGAAATAGGGGAAGAGCTTAAGCTACAGCAGCTCAAGCCAAGCCAGCACTTTACCAAACCACCGGCTCGCTTCAGCGAAGCTTCGCTGGTGCGTGAGCTGGAAAAACGCGGTATCGGACGTCCTTCAACCTACGCATCGATTATTTCGACCATCCAGGATCGTGGCTATGTCCGCGTGGAAAGCCGTCGTTTTTATGCGGAAAAGATGGGCGAAATCGTGACTGACCGTCTGGAGTCTAACTTCCGTGAGCTGATGAATTATGACTTCACCGCCCATATGGAAGACAGCCTGGACCAGGTAGCAAATAACGAAGCGCAGTGGAAAGGCGTGCTGGACAAGTTCTTTGCGGACTTCAGCCAGCAGCTGGAGCAGGCGGATAAGGATCCGGAAGAGGGCGGCATGCAGCCTAATCAGATGATCCTGACCTCAATCGACTGCCCAACCTGCGGTCGTAAAATGGGGATCCGCACCGCCAGCACCGGCGTCTTCCTGGGCTGTTCAGGCTATGCGTTGCCGCCAAAAGAGCGCTGCAAGCAGACCATCAATCTGATCCCTGAGAATGAAGTGTTGAATATTCTTGAGGGTGACGATGCGGAAACGAACGCGCTGCGCGCCCGTCGCCGCTGCCAGAAATGTGGCACCGCCATGGACAGTTACCTGATCGATAATCAGCGCAAGCTGCACGTCTGTGGTAACAATCCCGGCTGTGATGGTTATGAAATCGAGCAGGGCGAATTCCGCATCAAAGGCTATGACGGCCCGGTAGTGGAGTGTGAGAAGTGTGGTTCAGAAATGCACCTGAAAATGGGGCGTTTCGGCAAGTACATGGCCTGCACCAACGACGAGTGTAAAAACACCCGTAAGATCCTGCGCAATGGTGACGTTGCGCCACCGAAAGAAGATCCGGTTCCGCTGCCAGAGTTGGCTTGTGAAAAATCGGATGCTTATTTTGTCCTGCGTGATGGCGCAGCTGGCGTCTTCCTTGCGGCCAACACTTTCCCTAAATCCAGGGAAACGCGTGCGCCGCTGGTGGAAGAGCTGCAACGCTTCCGCGATCGTTTGCCAGAGAAGCTGCGTTATCTGGCCGATGCGCCAGCCAGTGACGAAGAGGGTAACAAATCGGTGGTTCGCTTCAGCCGTAAAACCAAACAGCAGTATGTCAGCACCGAGAAAGACGGGAAGGCAACAGGCTGGTCGGCGTTTTACGTTGACGGCAAATGGGAAGTGACTACCAAAACCTCGAAAAAGTAAGCTGATGGGCCAGCACTCGCTGGCCCTCTCTCCTCTCTGCTCGCTATACATCCTTTTCATATTTGGTATAGTGGTTATAGAAATTCCTTTCTTTATTATCAAATCGCATTAGACCGGGTCCATCAGTGCTGCGGCGGTGTCTTCACGGCTTTTGCACGGCCAGGCGTTAAGTGCGTGGCTTCAAACCTCAAATGGAATGAAAAATGAAATTGCAGCAGCTGCGTTATATCGTTGAAGTGGTGAATCACAATCTTAACGTCTCCTCCACCGCTGAAGGGCTTTATACGTCACAACCTGGTATCAGTAAGCAAGTCCGTATGCTGGAGGATGAACTGGGTATCCAGATTTTTGCCCGCAGCGGTAAGCACCTTACTCAGGTTACCCCGGCAGGGCAGGAAATTATTCGTATTGCCCGTGAAGTGCTCTCTAAAGTTGATGCAATCAAATCTGTGGCGGGCGAGCATACCTGGCCCGATAAAGGCTCGCTCTACGTTGCCACAACCCATACACAGGCTCGCTATGCTTTACCCAATGTGATTAAAGGCTTTATTGAACGCTACCCGCGCGTCTCGCTGCATATGCATCAGGGTTCGCCCACGCAGATTGCAGAAGCCGTTTCTAAGGGGAATGCTGACTTTGCCATTGCCACCGAAGCACTGCATCTCTATGACGACCTGATTATGTTGCCGTGCTATCACTGGAACAGGGCGATTGTGGTCACGCCCGACCATCCCCTGGCGGGCAAAGCGAAAGTTTCCATTGAGGAACTTGCAGAATATCCATTAGTGACCTATACGTTCGGTTTTACGGGCCGTTCTGAACTGGACACCGCCTTTAACCGGGCCGGGCTTACCCCGCGCATCGTCTTTACCGCCACCGATGCTGATGTAATTAAAACCTATGTTCGTCTGGGCCTGGGTGTTGGGGTCATTGCCAGCATGGCGGTGGACCCTGTTTCCGATCCCGATCTGGTTCGTATCGAGGCAACTGATGTATTTAGCTTTAGTACGACCAAAATCGGCTTCCGTCGCAGCACCTTCCTCAGGAGCTACATGTATGACTTCATTCAGCGTTTTGCGCCTCATCTGACGCGCGATGTGGTTGATACTGCTGTAAGTTTGCGTTCCAACGAAGATATAGAAGCGATGTTTAAAGATATCAAATTGCCCGCCCGATAATTTCCCCCGTGATTGCTATCGCTTAGTCAAGGCCACTTTTGTGGCCTTTATTAATAGATTGGTACTTTCTATTACTCTCATCGATAAAAGCTTTTAATTCTTTTTACGTAAATGAAACATGTATCACATGTTTTTTCTTTGTTATTCATTAAATGAGAAATGGTACACACTTTTCACCCGAACACTTTGCGTATGGTTAGGATGATTCTCATACTCTGGTTATAGAGTGACGGAGAGGGGCGGTTCTTAAGGCTGAGTAAAGTTTTCTCCAGAAATGATTGGATCTGAAAGGGAGTTTAAACGCGGTTATTTGGGTTAGAACGTAATTAATTGACTTAAGTTTGATTAATCACAAAGGATATAGTTTTTCTTGTTTGATTAATCTCTTTAATCGTTTTGTTCAATAAAAATTACTGGATTTCGCCCAAAATAATGTTTAGGATTCATCCTAATTTCTGATTGGTTCAAACAATCGTTTTCAATGAGAGTGATTATCAAAAACTATGGCTACTAGATTATCTGTACAACCCGACTTTGGACACAAAACCATCAAGGTTCAGCGTACCAGCAGTCTGAAACGCAAGGCCTGGTTAGCGGTATTCGCCGGTTCAGCGCTGTTTTGGATTGTTGTTGCATTCATGATCTGGCGTGTATGGGGTTAACTATGTTCTTACAAACTCTGAATCAGAAAACGCAACAAACCAACAAGATGAAAGAACGTTATTGCAAAGGCAAAAATGCGGATGAAGTTGCTATTCCAGACGCGTGGGGCCTGAGTGAATTACAGCGTAATTTTATTGATTCCATGATCGATAAGAAAGCGAAGTAACAGCCGCACTTTTCAGCCGGTGCGTTAAGATTTTTATATAATCAAAAATTTGACTTTAATTGCCAACTTTATGGCCAGGCACCTTTATGCCTGAATGATGGAAAAGCCATCAATAAACGGTTAAGCCTTTATCTCTAAAGGTTTTGATTCAAGAACATTTTTGGTCCTGGCGGCCTGAGGGAGTGAAAAAAATGAATTTAACTCAAATGACCTGGTTTAGTACCTGGACTTTCTCAGCCTTATTCTGGACAAGCGCCGTCTGGGTCGGTTTGATGATGCATTAATAGTGCATAGTTAAACAATTCATCTTTATATAAAAACGCCTCGCTGGAATATCCCGCGGGGCGTTTTTACGTTCAGGGGCCTCTCCTTTATAGTCGTTTCGTGTTGTTATCAAAACGTTACTTCTCGTTTGTACTATCTTTAAATCAAACCCTGTAATGTCTCAGGTTATGTTCAGAGATCCATGAAGGAGGAGCGATGTCGTCTACCCTACATAATAAAGCCAGGGCTACACTGGATGTCAAAGGCCAGCGTTATACCTATTACAGCCTGCCCCAGGCCGCTGAAGAACTGGGCGATCTCTCCCGCCTGCCCAAATCCTTAAAAGTCCTGATGGAAAACCTGCTGCGCTGGCAGGATGAAGATTCTGTCACCGCAGAGGATATTGCCGCTCTGGCGGGCTGGCTTGCCCATGCGCACGCTGACCGGGAGATTGCCTATCGTCCGGCACGTGTATTAATGCAGGACTTTACCGGCGTTCCCGCCGTGGTCGACCTGGCCGCCATGAGAGAAGCCGTGAACCGGCTGGGCGGCGATGTGGCCAAAGTAAATCCGTTATCCCCGGTTGATCTGGTAATTGACCATTCGGTTACCGTTGACCATTTTGGCGATGATGATGCATTTGAAGAGAATGTGCGCCTGGAAATGGAGCGCAACCACGAGCGCTATGTTTTCCTGCGCTGGGGACAGAAAGCATTTAATCAGTTCAGCGTGGTGCCACCAGGTACGGGCATCTGCCATCAGGTCAACCTTGAATACCTCGGCAAAGCGGTCTGGCATGAAACCAAAAATGGCGAAGAGATAGCTTATCCCGATACCCTGGTCGGAACCGACTCGCACACTACCATGATCAATGCTCTGGGTGTGTTAGGGTGGGGCGTGGGGGGGATTGAGGCAGAAGCTGCCATGCTGGGGCAACCCGTCTCTATGCTGATACCTGACGTAGTAGGGTTTAAGCTAACCGGAAAATTACGACCCGGCATCACCGCAACTGATTTAGTCCTGACCGTGACTCAGATGCTGCGTAAACATGGTGTAGTGGGTAAATTTGTTGAATTCTATGGCGATGGACTGGCCGATCTGCCTCTTGCCGATCGCGGTACCCTTGCCAATATGGCCCCTGAATATGGCGCAACCTGCGGCTTCTTCCCGCTGGATGAAGTGACTATTGGCTATATGAAGCTCACCGGCCGCAGCAGCGAACAGGTAGCACTGGTAGAGCATTACGCCAAAGCGCAGGGGCTGTGGAGAAATCCTGGCGATGAACCTCTCTTCACCAGTACTCTGGCGCTGGATATGAATGATGTGGTGGCCAGCGTTGCCGGGCCAAAACGGCCGCAGGATCGCGTTTCGTTAGGGGATGTCCCCAAAGCCTTCCAGGCCAGTAATGAGCTGGAAGTTAATCAGGCGCTGAAGCAGCATAAAGAAGTCACCTACCACGACAGCAAAACGGGCCAACAGCATACGTTGAAGGATGGCGCTGTGGTCATCTCCGCTATCACCTCCTGTACGAATACCTCGAACGCCAGCATCTTAATGGCTGCCGGGCTACTGGCAAAAAAAGCGGTGTCGCTGGGGCTGAAACGTCAGCCCTGGGTCAAAGCCTCGCTTGCGCCTGGCTCCAAAGTGGTATCGGACTATCTCGCCGCCGCGCGCCTGACGCCCTATCTGGATAAGCTTGGCTTTAATCTGGTGGGCTATGGCTGCACCACCTGCATTGGTAACTCGGGGCCGCTGCCGGATGAAATTGAAAATGCCATCAAAGAGGGCGATCTCACCATGGGGGCGGTGCTCTCCGGAAATCGTAATTTTGAAGGACGAATTCACCCCTATGTGAAAACCAACTGGCTGGCTTCGCCGCCGCTGGTGGTGGCCTATGCGCTGGCCGGGAATATGAATATCAATTTACAGGAGGATCCGCTTGGTGAGGATCAATCTGGCAACCCTGTCTATCTCAAAGATATCTGGCCTTCACCGGAAGAGATAGCTGAAGCAGTGCAGCTTGTCTCTACCGAAATGTTCCATAAAGAGTATGCCGAAGTGTTCACAGGCACGCCTGAATGGCAGCAGATCAAAGTCAGCGAAGCCGCTACCTATGACTGGGACGAAGGATCGACCTATATCCGGCTTTCGCCTTTCTTTGATGATATGGAAAAACAACCCAAGCCGGTTGAAGATATCCACGGCGCGCGCATCCTGGCGATACTGGGTGATTCGGTCACTACGGATCATATTTCGCCCGCAGGCAGTATCAAAGCGGAAAGTCCGGCAGGACGTTACCTACAGGCGCATGGGGTTGAGCGCGGCGATTTTAACTCCTACGGATCCCGTCGTGGTAACCATGAGGTAATGATGCGCGGCACGTTCGCTAATATCCGCATCCGCAATGAAATGGTGCCGGGGGTGGAAGGGGGCGTCACGCGTATGGTACCGGGCGACGAGCAGCTAGCCATTTATGATGCAGCGATGAAATATCAGCAGCAGGGTACGCCGCTGGCGGTGATTGCGGGCAAAGAGTATGGTTCAGGTTCCAGCCGCGACTGGGCAGCAAAAGGCCCGCGCCTGCTGGGTATCCGGGTGGTTATTGCAGAATCCTTTGAACGTATACACCGTTCAAATCTGATTGGCATGGGGATCCTGCCGCTGGAGTTCCCGGAGAATGTGACCCGCAAAACGCTGGGGTTAACAGGCGATGAGCAGATTGATGTGGAAAACCTGACTCAGTTGAAACCGGGGGGCACGGTAAACGTCACCCTGACCTATAGCGACGGGCGGAAAGAGACGCTGGCGACACGGTGCCGCATTGATACCGGTAATGAGCTTACTTATTACCAGAACGACGGTATCCTGCACTATGTAATCCGTAACATGCTGAGCGACAAACCCGCTGCGGCATAACTCAGAGCCAGCAGCAAAGCACTCTGCTGTTGCTGAAACAAAAGGGCCAACATAGTTGGCCCTTTTTTAATACGCCTGGACGTTACTCTTTCGTCAGCAGATGGCCCATTTTAGCGGCCTTGGTGTCCAGATAGTGGGCGTTTTCCGGGTTACGCCCCACAATCAGCGGTACGCGCTCGACAATGTTAATTCCGGCCTCGCTAAGGATCTCTACCTTACGGGGATTATTGGTCAGCAGGCGAACTTCATTCACCCCCAGCAGCTTGAACATATCCGCACAGAGAGTGAAATCACGCTCATCGGCAGCAAAACCCAACTGGTGATTGGCTTCAACGGTATCAAAGCCTTTATCCTGCAACGCATAAGCACGGATTTTATTGAGCAGACCAATATTACGGCCTTCCTGGCGGTGATACAGCAGCACGCCCCGACCTTCTTCCGCAATATGGTTCAGCGCCGCTTCCAGCTGAAAACCGCAGTCGCAACGCAGACTGAAGAGCGCATCGCCAGTCAGACACTCGGAATGGACGCGCGCCAGCACCGCATCGCTGTCAGTAATATCGCCATAAACCAGCGCCACATGATCGTGACCGGTTGCCAGTTCTTCAAAACCTACCATCAGGAAATCTCCCCATGGCGTGGGCAGTTTGGCTTCTGCTACCCGTTTAAGCTGCATGTGACTCTCCAGAAACTTCAAATGTTGCGCTATCATCATGGTAGCGCGCTGTCAGCAAACTGACACAGTTTCCTTATTTTGCCACAATCAGGGCGAAGGCGGTTAACGTCTTAGAGCGATTGTTCAGATACCGCACGATTATCACCTTCATCAACACTATGTTATTATTTTTTCACAAAAACTTAGCGTAAAAACGAGAAATGCTTCATACCGGTAAAGGAAGACAATGAAAGATATCTTGAAACGTACTACCCTGGGCGCGCTGTTACTGCTGCTGATGCCCGTTGGGGTTTTGCTCTCTGGCTGGCACTGGAAGCCGGTAGAGATGGGGCCTGTTTACAAAGCGCTCTTTTGGCTGACCGAAACCGTTACCAGCCCCTGGGGCATCCTCACCAGTGCTCTCCTGTGCGGCTGGTTCTTGTGGTGCCTGCGTTTCCGGCTTAAACCGGCACTCATTTTGCTGATCATCGTGGTTTCTGCCATCCTCGTGGGGCAATACACTAAATCGTTTATCAAAGAGCAGGTCCAGGAGCCAAGGCCATACGTAATGTGGCTGGAGCAGAGCCAGGCCCTGAATGAGCAAACTTTTTACCAGCAGAAGCGACCAGAACGTAGCACGCTGGTGCGGAATGCGCTGATTGATAACACGCAATTGCCGGACTGGCTGAAGCAGCACTGGGAATTTGAAACAGGGTATGCTTTCCCCTCGGGCCATACTATGTTTGCCGCCAGCTGGGCACTACTGGGAATAGGGCTGCTCTGGCCGCGCCGACGCATCGTGACAGTCATACTGCTGACAGGCTGGGCGATTGGAGTGATGGGTAGCCGGTTAGCGCTGGGGATGCACTGGCCGCAGGATCTGATCTCCTCTACCCTGATTAGCTGGGTGTTGGTCAGCCTGGCTACCTGGCTGGTACAGCGTTATTGCGGCCCGCTTACCGTTCCGCCGCAGGAAGAGCGTGAAATTGAGCAGCGCGATCGCGAGTGATTGTCTTTTTGATGTTTGCACCCATATTACCAGTCAGGAGACTCTTTTTTCACGGTCGCAGCTTCTGAGGGTGCAACGGACAAGCAACAGCGCATTTTTTTTGGCATAATTCATCTGGTTAACACCAGACTATGGGATGGACTGTGAAATATTTGCTGATTTTTTTACTGGTATTAGTGATTTTCATTATCTCGATTACGCTTGGGGCGCATAATGATCAGGTGGTTACCTTTAACTATCTTCTGGCGCAGGGCGAATATCGGGTTTCAACGTTGTTAGCTGTTCTGTTCGCGGCCGGATTTCTCCTTGGCTGGGCCATTTGTGGCCTGTTCTGGCTGCGCGTCCGTGTGTCGCTTGCTCACTCTCAACGTAAATTAAAACGCCTCCAGCAGCAGCTGGGGCAGGCAGAAGAAGCTGTGACAGCGTCACAAGTTCCTGCCCTCAAGGAATAATCTCTTATGTTGGAATTGCTGTTTCTGTTACTGCCTGTAGCCGCCGCTTACGGCTGGTATATGGGGCGCCGCAGCGCACAACAGGACAAGCAACAGGAAGCAAGCCGCCTGTCGCGGGACTATGTGACAGGGGTAAACTTTTTGCTTTCCAACCAGCAGGATAAAGCGGTCGATCTCTTCCTTGATATGCTCAAAGAAGATAGCGGCACGGTAGAAGCTCACCTCACGCTGGGTAACCTTTTCCGCTCACGAGGAGAGGTTGACCGCGCTATCCGCATCCATCAATCCTTAATGGAAAGCGCCTCCCTGACCTACGATCAACGACTCTTGGCTGTGCAACAGCTGGGGCGTGATTATATGGCTGCTGGCTTTTACGACCGTGCTGAAGAGATGTTCAGCCAGCTGGTTGATGAAACAGATTTCCGGGTAGGCGCGTTGCAGCAGCTGTTAATCATCCATCAGGCAACCAGCGACTGGCCAAAAGCGATCGAAGTGGCCGAGCGGCTGGTTAAACTGGGTAAAGATAAGCAGCGCATGGAGATCGCCCATTTCTATTGCGAACTGGCTCTACAGGCAATGGGCAGTGATGACCTTGACCGGGCCATGAGCCTGTTGAAAAAAGGGGAGTCGGCAGATCGGCAGAGCGCACGCGTCTCGATCATGATGGGGCGCATTCACATGGCGAAAGGTGAATATGCTAAAGCGATGGGGCATCTGCAACGCGTGATAGAGCAGGATAAAGAGCTGGTCAGCGAGACGCTGGCGATGCTGGAAACCTGTTATCAGCAGCTTAATCAACCTCAGGCCTGGGCAGAGTACCTTCAGCGCTGCGTGGAGGAGAACACCGGCGCCGCTGCGGAACTCTATCTCTCTGACGTTATAGAGCGTGAAGAGGGAGGGGAGGTGGCTCAGCTCTATATTAATCGCCAGCTCCAGCGTCACCCAACGATGCGTGTTTTCCACCGGCTGATGGACTACCACCTGCATGAAGCGGAAGATGGCAGGGCGAAAGAGAGCCTGATGGTGCTGCGCGATATGGTGGGCGAGCAAATCCGTACTAAACCTCGTTACCGCTGCCACAAGTGTGGCTTTACCGCCCATGCGCTTTACTGGCACTGTCCTTCATGCCGGGCGTGGTCTTCCGTAAAGCCTATCCGCGGTCTGGACGGCCAGTAACCCTGCGAAGGGACTGGCCTTTTCTTTTTGCGCACTTTAGTTACAACATACTATTGGTGGTTAAACTAATACGGTTACAGAAGCAACAGAGATAACCCTCGTCAGGCAGGGCAAACTGCAAAATCTGAACCAGCAAACTGTGCATTTGCCGGTGGCAAAGGTAGAATGCTTGCCGTTTATCTCTTGTGCTACTGGCGCATCACTTTCAGAGGGCTTTTCCATGCAATCACCTCAGGTAACCGGTTCTCCCATTCTGGTCGCGCTGGATTATCACGATCTCGCTGCGGCTATGGCATTTGTTGACCGGATTGACCCGCAGAGCTGTCGGCTGAAAGTGGGCAAGGAGATGTATACGCTGTTTGGCCCCAATCTGGTCAGAGAGTTACATCAACGCGGATTCCAGGTCTTTCTGGATCTGAAGTTTCACGATATTCCTAACACCACAGCGCATGCCGTCGCTGCGGCTGCCGATCTTGGCGTCTGGATGGTGAACGTACACGCAAGTGGGGGAGCACGGATGATGAAGGCGGCCCGTGAAGCCTTACTGCCCTTTGGCAAAGAGGCACCCCTGCTGATAGCTGTCACCGTACTCACCAGCATGGAAGCGGCCGATCTCCGGGATATCGGGATCGATGCTTCACCAGCCGACCACGCAGAAAGGCTGGCCCGGCTCACTCAGCAATGTGGCCTTGATGGCGTGGTTTGCTCGGCGCAGGAAGCTGCACGCTTTAAACAGGCTCTTGGTGCAGAATTTAAGCTGGTGACGCCAGGCATCCGGCCTGTGGGAAGCGAAGCGGGCGATCAACGCCGCATCATGACGCCGCAGCAGGCGCTACAGGCTGGTGTAGACTATATGGTGATTGGACGTCCGATAACCCAGTCTTCAGATCCTGAAGCCACCTTAAAAACCATTCTGGCATCATTACAGGAGGCATAATGGCGGATAATAACAGTCGCCTGGTTTACTCAACTGAATCGGGACGGATTGATGAACCCAGGCCGCAAACCCAGCGGCCAAAAGGCGATGGCATCGTTCGTCTTCAGCGCCAGACCAGCGGCAGGAAGGGGAAGGGCGTCTGCCTGATAACGGGCCTGGATATGGCCGATGCAGAGCTGGAAAAACTGGCGGCAGAATTAAAGAAAAAATGCGGATGTGGCGGAGCAGTAAAGGAGGGCGTTATCGAAATTCAGGGTGACAAACGAGACTTGCTAAAGACGCTGCTTGAAGCAAAAGGCCTGAAGGTGAAACTGGCCGGAGGTTAAAGAAAAAAAGGCCGCGTTTTATCGCGGCCTTTTACTGTTGTTACGCTGTGTGAAGATTTTTTTATTAACGACTAATCTGGTGGCCGATGATACCGCCAACTGCGGCACCGCCTACGGTTCCCAGCCCGCTACCATTGGTGAGAACGGAACCACCAATCGCTCCCGCGCCGGCGCCGATAGCCGTGTTACGGTCGCGTTTAGACCAGTTAGAGCAAGCGCTCAGGGAAAGAACTAACGTCGCGGCCAGCAGGCCTGCGGAAATACGTTTTGCAGTCAATGTCATCATCACTTCTCCTTGATTTTTACAGCAGAGGTCTCTTTAACAGTATAGCGACAGCTCTGCATTTCAGGCCCAGCCCTGACAAATATATAAGTGGTTTATCTCACATAAAGGAAATACGCCGCTGGATAATGTTGTCACTTGCCCGCTAAGGCAGCCAGTAATCGGGTCGCTGACCGCAGCAGAAAGATAGAGGACTAACTATCACCTGCGGTTTTGATGCCAGGCTTTATTGTAGCGTCTGGCGATGGCCGCAACAGGTAAATTATCCGATTTCATTCCGCATTTCTGATCCGTCAGCTGAATTCATCCCCGCATCCAGCCAATATCTCCATACCCAGATTTCAGCGCTGCGCGGAGAATGGAGAAAAACGGCTGGAGAGAAAAAATGTTAGAAGCGTTAAAACAACAGGTGCTGGAAGCGAATCTGGCCTTGCCCGGACACGGACTGGTAGTTTTCACCTGGGGTAACGTAAGCGCTATAGATCGCGACAGTGGTCTGATGGTGATCAAACCTTCTGGTGTCAGCTATGACGCCATGCAGCGTGACGATATGGTGGTAGTGAATGTTGATACGGGTGAAGTGGTGGAAGGCGAGAAGCGCCCCTCTTCTGATACGGATACCCACCGCGCGCTCTATCAGGCCTGGCCTGGCGCAGGCAGTATAGTCCATACCCATTCCAGACATGCCACCATCTGGGCGCAGGCAGGGAAAGATCTTCCTGCATGGGGCACCACGCATGCCGACGATTTTTTCGGCGCCATTCCCTGTACTCGTCAGATGACACCGGAAGAGATCCAGACTCGCTATGAATGGGAAACGGGCAACGTGATCATTGAAACATTCCGCCAGCGTGAACTCGATCCTGAAACTATCCCAGCGGTGCTGGTCAACTCACATGGTCCCTTTTGCTGGGGGAAAACGGCAGCAGAGGCGGTGCATACTGCGGTAGTGCTGGAAGAGGTGGCCTATATGGGCATCTTCAGTTTACAGCTTTCACCGGGGCTGCCAGCCATTCAGTCCGCCTTGCTGGATAATCACTATTTGCGTAAGCACGGCAGTAATGCCTGGTATGGTCAAAAAAAGTAAACTAATCAGGCCCGGTTACCTGACAGTAACAAAAGGTTCTCCTGCAAAGCAGGCAACGGGTTTAGCCACATCATCAGGCTAAATTCCCGCCTGCTTCACCCTGTTTTATCTTAAAAATCAAAAGCAGATTTTGTGATCACGCGCTCTGGATTACGCTGGAAACGCGCTTAAGCGCTCCCATAATCAGAGGATCACAAAATGACAGTAATTAATCAGACTACATGCCGGTTGTTTAGCGAAGTTGGACATACCACACAGCTTTCTGCCTACTATGAAGAGGGCCGTCGTACCATGTGGATGTTACTTCGCGCGCAACCCCGTCCGAGCTTTAATCACGAGCTTATCGAAGAGATCATGAATCTCAGCTATGCCGCGCAGCGCTCTGGTTTACCCATTGATTTTTGGGTGACCGGCTCTTTAGTACCGACCATGTTTAATGCCGGTGGCGATCTGCGTTTCTTTGTGGAATCGATAAAAAATGGACGGCGCGAGGCTCTCAGAGCCTATGCGCGGTCATGCGTGGACTGTATTCATGCAGCGGCAAGGGGATTTGATACCGGAGCCGTCAGTATAGCTATGGTCGAAGGCAGCGCATTAGGAGGAGGCTTTGAAGCTGCGCTGGCCCACCACTTCATTCTGGCGCAAAACAGTGCCCGAATGGGCTTCCCTGAAATTGCTTTTAACCTTTTCCCAGGCATGGGGGGCTACTCACTGGTCGCCCGCCGGTCCGGTATGAAGCTGGCAGAAGAGTTAATCTGCGAAGGGGAGTCGCATACCGCAGAGTGGTTTGAACAGCGCGGTCTGGTCGATAAAGTGTTTCAGCCGGGGGAGGGTTATCAGGCGACACGCACGTTTATCGATACCATCAAGCCAAAACTGAATGGGGTGAAAGCCATGCTCAAAGCGCGTCAGCGAGTTCTGCAACTGACACGCGCGGAGTTAATGGATATTACGGAAGATTGGGTCGATTTCGCTTTCACTATCGAGCCGAAAGATATTGCCTATATGGAGCGCCTTGTTCAGCTACAAAACCGTCACAGTGCCCAGGTACTGCGTAAAGTTGGCTAAGCGTTAATTTTTTCCGCTCTGTTAGCAAGCCAGTGCTCAATATCTTCTGCGGGCATTGGCCTTGCATAGTAAAACCCCTGGCGGGTGCCAACGCCACTCGCCAGGACAAATCTTTCCTCTTCTTTGGTTTCAATACCTTCAGCAATGACCTTCAGCTCCAGCGCTCTGGCAACGGCTACAATGGCACGAACCAGCGACTGAGAAACAGGCTGCTCATTTACCCCGCGCACAAAGCTCTGATCCAGTTTAATGGCATTGATTGGAACGCGCGCCAGCTGTGAAAGCGAAGAGTAGCCGGTGCCAAAATCGTCAAGGTGAACTTCCGCCCCCAGCTGCTGGAACTGGCCCATCAGCGCCAGCGCTTTTTCTTCATTTTCAATCAGGCAGCTTTCCGTAAGCTCAATATCAATCGGGCAATGATCCAGATTAGCCTGTTCCAGCGCCAGCTTGAGATCTGAATAGATACTCTGGTCTATGAGCTGACGGGGAGAGACGTTCACCGCCACCCGTAAATTAATGCCTCGCTCACGCCAGCGAACAATCTGTTCTAAAGCGGTTAACATTACCCAGCGGCCCAGCGGAACGATCAGCCCTGATTCTTCAGCATAAGAGATAAAGCTGCCTGGCGGCACCAGTCCACGCTCTGGCGAGAGCCAGCGAACCAGCGCCTCCACGCTTCTCACCTCGCCATCCGCATCAATCTTGGGCTGATAGTGAATAATCAGCTGATTTTGATCCAGCGCCTTACGTAAATTGGTATCCAGCCAGAGATACTCAAAGACCCGCTGATTCATTTCGGCGCAGAAGATGCAGAATTTGCCGCGACCACTCTCTTTAGCGGTATACATTGCGGTGTCCGCGTTACGGATCAAACTTTCCCGGTCCTCACCGTGCTGCGGACTGACGGCGATACCGATGGAACAGCCGGAATAGACCTCTATCAATCCAATGCGGAAGGGCTGTTTAAGCCGATCCAGAATACGCGAAGCCATCGCCTCCAGTGAGGCCTGGCTGGTATCCGTAGCCAGCACAATAAACTCATCGCCACCCAGCCTGGCCAGCGTCTGGTCTTTTTCCAGACAGCTCAGGATCGCCAGCGAGACGGCCTGCAACAGCTGATCGCCAAACATATGGCCGTACGCATCGTTCACCTTTTTAAAGTTGTCCAGATCGAGGTAGACGATGCCAACCTGCTGCCCGACACGGTTTTCCAACGCTTCGGCAATCGCGTAATTGATTGCGTTACGGTTTGGCAGGCCGGTGATGGTATCCGTATTAGCCAGTACGCGCAGTCTCTCCTGAGCACGGCGCTCCTCGGTAATATCTGTACCTGAACAAATCAGATAGATTTCATTTTTACCGCTGCCGCTGTGAACGAATTTATTGCGGAATAAAAAGAGCCGCTGCCCTTTTTTCGTTTTGATCCAGCGCTCGACTTCATAAGAGCTGCCGTCACGGAAAAAACCACTGATATTACGGCGGGAAGCGGAGGCTTCCTGTTTAGTCATAAACAGCTGGAAGACATTTCGCCCAATGACTTCCTGCTCTTTAAGACCGGTGTATTCTTCGCTCAGGCGGTTGAAACGCTGAATGTTACCGCGCTGATCGACGATAACAATCACGGAATTCGCTTCGGACACCACCTGTTCAGCAAAAGAGAGACCTAATACTAAATCCCGCGCCACGGCAGAGGTATCACCCCAGGCAGAAGCGCTGCCCGCCCAGGAGGTCTGGTTAACCCTTCGGCCAACAAGGTGCATGGAGAGCGGTTCGCCATATAACGAGAGGGTTAAATTGGCGCTGGAGGTAATCACGGTCATGCTGCGGATCAGGTTTGCCTGAGGTCCGGTAAGCGGAACGGCTATATGCGTACTTGCCTGTTCATCTTCAGCAAAAAGAAGGGCATCACTGTCGGCCTTTAAACGCCAATGAGGGCTGGTAGTACCAAAATAGGTATAGAGTAAAGATTGCCCTTGTTCATCGGTCATCAGGTGTCTCCTTAAGGGACGCTATTCATGCTGTATCTTCTTATTTTAGCAACAGTATTCGGCAACCAGCAGAATCTCAAGGTGTATTGGAATATATTTTTGGTTTGCGTTTAGCAGAGGGCATAAAATGCCCCGGTCGGTTGACCGGGAGCGAGGGGTTAGCAGGGACATTTACCTAATTTTCCGCCTTTTCCGGGAAAGCGGGCCTCCAGACAATAGCGGTGAAATTCCTTTTCTGTCATGGGCTTAGTGGCAGGGTGCTGCTGATTCATATGCCGCAGGTAGGTCGGGTAATCCTGGACACCTACCATTAACCGGAAACTCTGTGCGAGACGTGACATTAACAAACGTAACGTTAATTTTTCTGGCGTTTTGCCTGGCATAGGAACCATACGCCGGATAACGAAAAAACTTCTCTGACGTGGACGGGAAACGGCATCAGACATGGTGAGCCTCATTTCTCAAAGAAACGCTGGTTTCATGAGTAGTTGGTTTTTCACTTTTAAGCGCACGCCGGATAACAAAGAAGGCGGCGATCAGCATCGTTACCGCGACAAGCATAAAGAAGGCGCACAGGGCGGCATTGATCTGATTGCTGAAGACAATCGTCTGCATATCTGCCACCGTTTTAGCTGGCGCAATCACCACGCCATTCTCAATACCTGTAGAGAATTTCTTCGCCTGCGCCAGAAAACCAATACTCGGTTTTTCGTGGAAAATCTTCTGCCAGCCAGCAGTCATCGAGGTGATAAACAGCCAGGCGGTTGGCAGAATGGTTACCCAGGCATAGCGCTGTTTTTTCATTTTGAACAGCACCACGGTGCCCAGGATCAGCGCCATAGAAGCCAGCATCTGGTTACCGATACCAAACAGCGGCCAGAGCGTATTGATACCGCCCAGCGGATCTACCACGCCCTGATAGACGAAGAAGCCCCAGCCCGCCACGGCAACGGTGGTGCCAGCCATATTGCCAGCCCAGGAACGATTATTCGCCAGCGACGGCACCACGGTGCCCACCAGATCCTGCACCATAAAACGACAGGCCCGCGTACCGGCATCCACAGCGGTCAAAATAAACAGCGCTTCAAACAGAATGGCAAAGTGGTACCAGAAGGCCATCATCACCCGGCTGTTAAACACCTCGGTAATGATATGCGCCATTCCTACCGCAAACGTTGGTGCGCCACCTGCACGTGAAAGAATGGAGGTTTCACCCACGTCACGAGCAATCCCTGTCAGCATTTCAGGTGTCACCACAAAGCCCCAGCCGTTAATTGCCTGTGAGGCCGACTCCACCGTGGTGCCAATCAGTGCGGCAGGCGAGTTCATGGCGAAATAGACGCCAGGTTCAATAACCGAGGCGCAGATCAATGCCATGATTGCCACGAAAGACTCCATCAGCATCGCGCCGTAGCCGATAAAGCGAATATGGCTTTCGCGTTCAATCAGCTTGGGCGTGGTGCCGCTGGAGACCAGCGCATGGAAGCCGGAAATGGCACCGCAGGCAATGGTGATAAACAGGAAGGGGAACAGCGCGCCTGAGAAGACCGGGCCGCTACCGTCAATAAAGCGCGTCACGGCGGGCATTTTCATTTCCGGCATGGCAAACAGAATGCCGACGGCCAGACCTAAAATAACGCCAATTTTCAGGAAGGTGGAGAGGTAATCACGCGGCGCCAGCAGCAGCCAGACCGGCAGAACCGAAGCGATAAAGCCATAAATGACCAGCACCCAGGTCAGCGTCGTGCCTTTCAGGGTAAAGAAAGGCCCCCAGTAAGGATGCTGCGCGATATCGCCGCCATAGATAATCGCCGCCATCATCAGCACAAACCCTATCAGCGACACTTCAGCAATTTTGCCGGGCCGGATAAAGCGCATATAGATGCCCATCAACAGCGCAATCGGGATTGTGGCCGCGATGGTAAACAGGCCCCATGGGCTGTTGGCCAACGCTTTTACCACCACCAGAGCCAGCGCGGAGAGGATAATGATCATCACGCCCAGGGCGCCCAGCATCGTCACCACACCGGCAAAAGCACCCAGCTCTTGTTTGGCCATTTCCCCCAGCGACCGGCCATCGCGTCGGGTGGAGATAAAGAGGATCAGGAAATCCTACACGGCACCGGCCATCATTACGCCTACCAGGATCCAGATTGTGCCGGGCAAAAAGCCCATCTGTGCCGCCAGAATCGGCCCGACCAGCGGCCCGGCACCGGCAATCGCGGCAAAGTGGTGTCCAAACAGCACCCATTTATTGGTAGGGACATAGTCCAGACCGTCGTTATTTCGCTCGGCTGGGGTACGCCGACGATCGTCCAGCTCAAAAATATTTTTGGCGATAAACAGACTGTAGAAACGGTAAGCGATGCTGTAACAGGCGACAGAAGCCACCACCAGCCACAAGGCGTTAACATGTTCGCCCCGGCTGAGCGCCAGCATGGCAAACGCTCCGGCACCCACTAACGCCACGACAGACCAGGTTACACCGGTTTTGACGTTTTTCATCACATGACTCCTTGCATGTTCGATAAGAGGAACTGAACAACAAGTTTAAAGTAATGTAATTATTTGTTAATGAAAGCGAAGGCAGAGAGAAGTGTGAGGCAAGAAGCGTTTTTTCGCGAAGAAGAGAGAAGGCGGGATAAGCCAGGTTATCCCGCCTGATAAAACGTTATGCTACCGGACGTGCCACGACGCTGCGGGTTTCCATGCGCACTTCCGCAATGGTCACTTCAATCAGGTCAGTGACGCGGTAAACCACCTCGCCCTTGATCTGCACGCTGCCATTTTCCTGGCTGCAAACCAGTTCATCACGGACGGCATGAATGAAGGGAGCAGGGATAAAGGCTACCGCACCGTTGTCCGTCAGACGGACGCGCATCCCGCCGCGGGAAACATCAATGATCTCGGCATTAAAGCGGCGATCGGTGCCGGCAGAACTTTGCAGGAAACGTGAATAGAGCCAGTCGCCCACGTCACGTTCGGCCATACGGTTCAGACGGCGACGTTCGCCCATTTTCACCGTAATTTCATCCTGCGGTCGGGTAGCCGCTTCACCTTTAATCATCGATTTCAGCAGGCGATGGTTGATCATATCGCCATATTTACGGATCGGTGAGGTCCAGGTTGCATACGCTTCCAGACCCAGGCCAAAGTGCGGGCCTGGCTCGATGCTGATCTCCGCAAACGACTGGAAACGGCGAATGCGGCTGTCCAGGAACTGCGTCGGCTGGGCATCCAGCTCGCGGCGCAGCTCGCGGAAACCCGCCAGCGTAGCGATAGCCAGCGGATCCACTTTCAGACCGTGGTTTTCCAGCATATTGGCGGCCAGTTCCGCTTTTTCGGCATCAAAGCCCAGGTGAATGTTATAAACACCAAAGCCCAGCTTCTCGCGCAGCACGGTAGCCGCACAGATATTGGCTGTGATCATCGCTTCTTCCACAATGCGGTTAGCAATGCGGCGATGCTCAGCAATAATATCCAGCACTTCCCCTTTTTCTCCCAGCAGGAAGCGGAAATCAGGACGGTCTTTGAATACCAGCGCATGGGTCTGACGCCACTCGCTGCGCGCCAGACAGAGGCGGTGCAGCAGACGGATTTGGCTGGCAATAGCCTCGTTTTCTGGCTGCCAGTCACTCTTGCCGTCGGTTTCCAGCCAGTCGGAAACGTTGTCGTAAGCCAGCTTAGCTTTTGACTCAATCCAGGCGGCAAAGAAGTGGATCTCCTGGCTCAGCGTACCATCGGCAGCCACGTTTACGCGGCAGGCGAGTACGGGCCGACGCTCGTTCGGGCGCAGCGAACAGATATCGTCCGACAGCTGACGAGGCAGCATCGGGATATTAAAGCCCGGCAGGTAGTTAGTGAAAGAGCGCTCTGCCGCAATGGCGTCAAGCGCACTGCCCGCTGCCACATAAGCTGTGGGATCGGCAATTGCAATCGTCAGACGGAGTTCACCCTCTGCGGTTTCTTCCACATAGAGCGCATCGTCCATATCTTCGGTGCTGGCGCTGTCGATGGTGACAAACTCCAGAGCCGTAAGATCTTCACGCTCTAACTGCTCGTCCAGCATCTCACCGGTCACGGCTTCTGGCGCTTCACGCTCCAGATTATGACGGGAAAGCGTCACCCACCACGGCGCAAGGTGATCGTCGGCCGTGGTAATAAATGCGGTAAGTTCTGCGTAGAAGGTGCGGTCACCCTTAAGGGGATGACGACGCATCTCGGCCACGGCCCAGTCGCCAGCCTGAAAATCATGCGTGACGTTTCGGTCAGCACGACACTGGATAGCGTCTTTCAGCAGCGGGTGATCGGGAACGATAGAGAGGCGGTCATCTTTGCGTTGAATACGGCCAACAAAACGCGTCAGAAAAGGTTCAATCAGCTTTTCCGGATCGGCAACTTCACGATCTTTATCGGTTTGCAGCACCGCAACCACGCGGTCGCCATGCATGACTTTTTTCATGAACGGCGGTGGAATAAAGTAGCTTTTCTGTGCATCGACTTCCAGGAAGCCAAAGCCTTTCTCGGTGCCTTTCACTACCCCCTCAACACGCGGCGTCTGGGAGTGGAGTTTCTCTTTGAGCTGCGCGAGCAGCGGGTTATCCTGGAACATAATCTCAACAGTTTTCGTGGCCTAAGAGCGGCAGACAGTTTTACGCGATTAACCGCCTCGCGGCAAGTAAAAAGCCGGGAAACCCGGCTTTGTTTACAACAGTTAACGCTGAGGATCAGGCGATACGCAGACCAGGTTTTACTTCCGAAAGGGTGACCTTTACCGGCACTGATTTCGAGGTTGGGGTGCCGCTGCCGTCGCCAAAGCTGGAAAGAGGAACCAGCGGGTTGGTTTCCGGGTAGTAAGCGGCAAGGTTGCCCTTGGGAATGTTGTAAGGCACCAGTTTGAAGCCGAAAACTTTACGGGTGATGCCATCATTCCACAGCGTTTCAATATCCACATTATCCCCGGCGGCAAAGCCCAGCTTTTCCATATCTTCCGGGTGAATAAACAGCACTTCACGCTGGCCATACACGCCGCGATAACGGTCATCGAGGCCGTAAATGGTGGTGTTGTACTGATCGTGGGAACGCAGCGTTTGCAGCGTGAAAGGCACTTCCACATCGCCAAGCTGCGGGAATAAAGAGTCCGGCAGGCGGGCGCTGCTGAACTGCGCTTTATTGTTCAGAGTATTAAAGCGGAACTCAGCTGCGGCGTTACCCAGGTAGAAACCACCTTTGATATCGCATTTCGCGTTGAAGTCGCTGAAGCCCGGAATGGTGGCAGCAATATGCTCACGGATTTGGTTGTAATCCGCAGCCAGCGCCAGCCAGTCCAGCTTCTCGCTGCCCATCACCGCATTGGCAATACCGGCCACAATAGCGGTTTCAGAACGCTGCGTATCGGCGATAGGTTTGCCCACGCCTTCAGAAGCGTGAACCATGCTGAAGGAGTCTTCAACGGTGATGAACTGCGGGCCGCTGGCCTGGATATCCTGCTCGGTACGGCCCAGCGTAGGCAGGATCAGCGCATCAACGGCACCGGGGCAGAGATGGCTACGGTTGAGTTTGGTACTGATCTGCACGGTCAGGTCACAGCGGCGCAGCGCTTCTTCTGTACGAGGGCTGTCCGGCGCTGCCGCAGCCAGGTTACCGCCGAGCGCAATCAGCACCTTGATTTCGTCACGCAGCATCGCTTCCAGCGCTTCTACAGTGTTGTGTCCGGCGCTGCGAGGCGGTTCAAAGCCAAAATGGTTAGCCAGGTTATCCAGGAAAGCCTGAGTCGGCTTCTCATCAATACCCATCGTGCGGTTGCCCTGCACGTTACTGTGGCCGCGAACCGGGCAGAGGCCTGCACCTTTCTTGCCTAACTGACCAAACAGCAGCTGAAGGTTAACGATCTCACGTACGGTATCCACAGAGTGTTTATGTTGAGTGATGCCCATCGCCCAGGTACAGATCACGCGCTCAGCGCTCTGGTAAATGGCGGCAGCTTCACGCAGCTGCTGCTCAGAGAGGCCGGACTGCTGCTCAATCTGCGACCATTCCGTTGCCTCAACGGCGGCGAGATAGGCTTCCATCCCTTCGGTTTTGGCATTGATAAAGACTTCATCAAACAGGCCTTTCTGACCGGCGGCAACCAGCTCCTGGTGCGACTGGTTCAGGGCTTTCACCATGCCACGCACAGCGGCCATATCGCCACCAAGATTGGGCTGGTAGTAAGTAGAACTGATGGTGCCCGCTTTACTGGTCACCACTTCCAGCGGCTTTTGCGGATCGGCAAAACGCTCCAGGCCACGCTCGCGAAGGGTGTTAAAGGTGACAATTTTTGCACCGTGGTCGGCAGCGTGACGCAGGCTGTGCAGCATGCGCGGATGGTTAGTGCCGGGGTTCTGACCGAAAACAAAAATGGCATCTGCATGGTCGAAATCATCCAGACGGATCGTGCCTTTGCCGACGCCAATGCTGCGCTTGAGGCCGGTACCGCTGGCTTCATGGCACATATTCGAGCAGTCAGGGAAGTTATTGCTGCCGTTCATCCGGCCAAAGAGCTGATAGAGCCATGAGGCTTCATTGCTGGCGCGACCAGAGGTGTAAAGCTCCATCTGATCGGGATTGTCCATCGCCTTAATGTGTCTGGCAATCAGCTTAAAAGCATCATCCCAGCTGATGGGTTCGTAATGATCGGTTTCACGGTTGTAGCGCAGCGGCTCGGTGAGACGCCCCTGATATTCAAGGAAGTAGTCGCTTTGTTGATAAAGCGCAGAAACGCTGTATTTCTCAAAGAAGCTGGCATCGACAAAGCGACGTGTTGCTTCCCAGGTCACCGCTTTGGCACCGTTTTCGCAGAAGCTGAAGGTGCTTTTATTATCATCGCCCCAGGCGCAGCCGGGGCAGTCAAAGCCTTTGGCTTTGTTCATGCGCATCAGGTTACGCATGTTTTTCAGAACTTGTTTGCTGTCGAAAACGAAACGGGTGGTGGCTTCAAGAGAACCCCAGCCGCCCGCCGCTGCCTGGTATGGCTTAATTGCAGTTTTAAATTTCATATTGCTTCGCAGGTAATTTAATTGTTTTTGATATGTTAAGAAGTTATTACTTCTTTTGTGGGATTAGTCTGCAACCTGGTAAAAAAATTGTCTAATTGATTGGTTTAATGGTGCGATAGGCGCGGTTTATCGCAAAAGCGTGAACCTGTTCAAAGAATTGCTCATGACGATCTGTAATTACCAGGCCGCAAATGCAGAGCTGGCTAATAATTAGGCTTTCTTAAATCAGCCAGAGGTGCCCGTGAAAGAATTCGCCAGCAAAATTCATGCTTTTGGTAAGGCACTGATGATGCCGATTTCGGTTATCGCCGCCGCCGGTATCTTCCTGGGCGTGGCCGCTGCCATGCAAAACCCGGCCATCACCGGAGAAGCCTTTGCCAGCCTTCATACGCCACAACTGATTATCGGCTTTATTCGTAAAGTCGCCGGGGCGCTTTTTGCCAATCTTCCGCTGTTCTTTGCCGTGGCCAGCGCCATCGGGCTGGCAAAAGCGGAGAAGCCCACGGCGGCGTTTGCTGCCGTTATCGGGTTTATTGCCATGCATGTGGGCGTCAGCGCAACGCTGAGTGCGCAGGGGCTGACCGCCGCGACAACCACACCGGAAGCGTTACAGGCGCAAGGCATGGCGCAGACGGCGGCGATGATGACCTCTGCCGAATATATCGAGATGCTGGGGATCTTCACCTACAACATGAGCGTGCTGGGTGGGGTGATAGCGGGGCTGCTGACGGTGGTTATCCATAACCGTTTTTATACTACGCAGTTGCCCACGGCGATCAGCTTCTTCGGAGGCCGCCGCTTTGTGCCCATTGTCACGGTGCTGGTTCTGCCGCTGGTGGGCGTGCTGCTGGCTATGATCTGGCCTGCTATCGGCGCCGGGATCGCCTGGGTAGGCGAACTGATAGGTAAAAGTGGACAGTATGGTGCGTTCTTATACGGTACCAGTGAACGGCTGCTGATCCCGACCGGGCTGCACCATATTCTGAACGAAACGGTGCGCTTCACCCCCATAGGCGGTATAGCCACGGTAGATAACCAGACCATTGTGGGAGCGTTGAATATCTTTAACAGCGCATTAACCCATCCCGGCTCCATTCCGGACGAAACGGTCAGAAACGCCACGCAATTTCTTGCTCAGGGCAAAATTCCGGTAATGATGTTTGGCCTTCCGGCTGCGGCGCTGGCTATCTATCACACCGCCCGACCGGAACATAAGCAGCGGGTAAAAGCATTGGTGCTGGCGGGGGCGTTAACCTCATTTACTACCGGTATTACCGAGCCGCTGGAATTCTGCTTTATCTTTGTCTCGCCCGTTCTCTATCTGATGCATGCCGTGCTGAGCGGCCTCTCCTTTATGCTGATGTCCATGCTGCATCTGATGATTGGGAACGTGCAGGGTGGCGCGATTGATCTGGTGGTCTTTGGCATTTTAGGCGGCAGTAAAACGCAGTGGTGGTGGAGCCTGATACTGGGGCTGATCTATATTCCGGTTTACTACTACGGCTTTAAATTTGTTATTACCCGGATGCGCGTTGAAACGCCAGGAAGGGAGAGTGAGGAGGTGGAAAGCCAGCAAAAAACGGTCTCCGCTGACGACAGGACGCAGGTCATTATCAGCGGCCTGGGGGGTGAAGCCAATATAGAGGATGTCGATTGCTGCTTTACCCGCCTGCGGGTCAGGGTAAAAGAGATGAAAGAGGTAGTTGACCAGACTCTGATGACCACCGGTGCAAACGGCGTGAACCGCGTCAGCGACCACGATGTGCAGGTAATTTATGGCCCGCAGGTGGAGAAAATCGCTAATGAGGTGAAAATGGCACTGGGCGTAGCCTGATCGCTGCCGATAATAGTGACTAACCAGCATTGCAAAGCTCAGGGTGTGCAGTGCGCAGCAAGACATCATGACACTATACAGAATTGTCTGTAGTCTGCATCTGGTCACCAACCCTGTGGCGTAGCGGGTTAACGTAATTGAATTATGGATATTAAGCAGCTTATTTACCTCTGCAACCTTGAGCGCGAACGCCATTTCGGCCGCGCCGCGGAGGCGAGTTTTGTCAGTCAGCCTACGCTGTCGATGCGGCTGAAAAACCTTGAGCGTGAGCTGGGGCTTTCGCTGATCAACCGCAGCAACAACTTTGACGGCTTCACGGCGGAAGGGGAACGGGTACTCTCATGGGCCAGAGAGATCGTCTCTGTTTACCAGGGCCTGAAGCTGGAGGTAGAGTCTCTTAAGCATGGCGTTAACGGCACGCTGCGCATTGGCGTGGTGCCACAGTGCAGTCTCTCACTGCCGCTGATGTTGAAAGCAATCAGTGACCGCTATCCTCAGCTTGATTATCGTGTTGCCGTACTCAGCGCCGATCAGCTGCTGGAAGCGCTGAACAGCCATACCGTAGATGTTGGTATCGGCTTTTTTGAACTGGCTACGCTGCGCGAGCTTCATTTTCAGGCTGAGCCGCTTCAGGATCATGGCGTTGAAGTGATGTTTCACCCACACCATTTTCCGCAGCTTACTGGCGAAGGGGCGCTGGCGCTGGAAAGTTTGCAGGATATCCCACTCTGTCTTGCTGAACAGACCCGCTATTTCCGACGTTATCTGGATACGCATTTTCGTGATGCCGGGGTCAGGCTACGTGTGATCTTCGAAACCACTTCGGTGTTTCAGTTAGTTCAGGCAGCCCAGGTGGGGCTTGGCTGTCTGATTTCGCCAACCGGCCACCTGCTGCCGGGAATGACGCCCGAGCTGCACAGCCGGGCGCTTTCCATCGAGCCGATGTCGCGCCAGGCCGCCCTGGTTATTGCGGAACCCGGCAGGGCGACCCCTTTGTCACAGCATTTCTTTGACGAGGTTCGTCGCTTGCTTAGTGAAGGCCAGGCCGTAAAGTTATAACGGCTCGGCGCGCTCTTGCACTTGTGGCTGGGTTGACCCCAGCGCATGCATCAGCCGATTATTCCAGCTCGCCAGCGCGGTACTTTGCAGCAGAGTAAACACCATTTTATCGCTGAAGCCCGCCTCTTTTAACGGCTGGAGATGCGCTGCGCTGAATCTTTCAGGGGAGCGCGTAAGCTGCGCGGCGCAGTGAATAATCGCCTTCTGCTCTGGCGTTGCCAGAGACAAAGCTTCATCAATCCCTTCCAGCAGCGCCTCTCGCATCTCTCCCTCAGCAGCGTTTGCAAAACAGACCGGGCTACCATTAATTCTTGCTGCCACAGCGGCGGCAAGGCGCGCTTCGGGGGAGTCAGTGCTCTCTTTCAGGGCGTTGAGCAGGTTTGCCCAGCCATACAGGGTCTGGCCATCATGCGCCAGTAGCCAGGCGCTGTGGTCAGGGAGTGGCAAGGGCTGACAACAGGCCAGCGCTGCGATCTGGCTTTCAGAGGCGTAGCGTAACTCTACCGGTGGCAATAACGGGCGCCACGGCGAAGCTGGCGTGAAGCCGTCCCGACCAGCATCCTCCGGCAATGTTCCGCCGGGGATCCAGCGCACCGGCAACGCCAGCAGCGCATTCATCCCGGCCACTATCCGCGCCTGGTAGCTGACAAAGCCAATGAGCTGATGGAAGGTCATAATATCAGGTGCGGTTAACCCCACATCATCAAGGCGTGACAGGGCGGCTTCATCAATCAGCGTCGGCTGGCTTGCAAGCTGGCGGGCATATTCAGTGATCTGGGTCAGACGACGATTACTCTCACGGGTAGAGTCCGGGCCTGGTAAGGGATTCAGGCGGGCAGCATAATGATTGCATAACCGTTGAATGCCCGTGACCTGCGCCACGGTTAAGGCCGTGCTCAGGCGATCGTAAAGGGTAAGGGTATGGGTTTTACTGGTGGTGAGCTGCCGGGGTAACAACAGCTGATACAAATCGCGCGATGCCAGCATGGCGGGTTGGGTTTGCAGTAAAGTCTGTTGCAACTCGTTCTGGTACTGCTGCGCAAGCCCCAGCAGAAAGCGGTCTTCAATCTCTGCCGCTTCAGGAAACAGCGGAGCGGCATGCGGGGTGAGGGTCGATTGCGTTTCATGATACCAGTGGCTGTTGCCGGGAAAACGGCGCTGTTCCATGATCATTCCTTTTCAAGTTTACCGGCCAGCCGAGCGAAAAAAAGAAAATCGGCGGTGTAGTGGGCCTTAAGATTTTCCCTATCCTCGCGCATGGTAAGAAGCGAATGAAAGAATGATCGGTGCTAACACATAGCGGAATGGTATAACGGCACTTATTCAGCGCTGAGCGGCTGAAACCGTACGGAAAAGCGCCTCTTTGGTACGGTTCTGGCAAAGCTTAGCGAAAGTTCAGCCATCTTTACGCCAGGCGTCGGCGGTTAACGCCTCACCAAAGTGGCTGTTGATAAGCCTTTTGGTCAGTTCATGCAGCGGGCTGGCCAGCACATCTGCCGTACTGCCGCGCTCCACCACCTCGCCCTGGTGCATCACAATTACCTGATCGCTGATGTGCTTCATCATGCCCAGGTGCTGGGTCACATAGATGTAAGCAATGCCGTGTTTCGCCTGCAACTCCAGCATCAGATTGATCAGCTGAGAGCGCATGGACATATCCAGCGAAGCCATCGCCTCATCGGCAATGATCACTTTTGGTTGCAGTATCAGGGCGCGCGCCAGGCCAACGCGCTGTTTCTGGCCGGGGGCAAGCATGTGCGGATAATAGGCGGCGTGATCGCGCAGCAGCCCGACCTGGCGCAGCGTGGCGATAATGCGTTTTTCCCGCGCCTCTGCGGTCAGTTCGGTGTTCAGCCGCAGCGGGAAATCGAGTATCTGACTGATACGCTGTCGTGGATTAAGGGAGGTGGAGGGATCCTGGAAAATCATCCTGATCCGCTGGCTGCGGTAGCCATAGTCACCATATTGCAGTGGATGATCGTCTATCAGAATATCGCCAGCGCTGGGTTCAATCATGCCGCTCAGCATTTTTGCCAGCGTGGATTTACCGGAGCCGTTCTCACCAATAATGGCCAGCGTTTGCTTTTCCCGCAGCATAAAGCTGACCTCTTTTACCGCCTCAACATGCTGACGACGAAACAGGCCGGTGCGGTAGCGAAACGTCTTACTGAGGTTACGCACTTCCAGCAGCGTTTCAATCATTTATGACTCTCCATGTTAAGCGGGAAGTGGCACGCAAACAGGTGCGTTTTGGGGCCAGCCAGGCGGGGTGTTTCGGTACACTTTTTCTGGGCATAAGGGCAGCGAGGCCCAAGACGGCAGCCGATTGGCAGATGTTCCAGCGAAGGAATAGCACCCGGCAGCGTGTTCAGGCGGCTTTTATGCGGCAGAGAGCGGCCAAAGTCTGGCATCGCACGGATTAGCGCCTGCGTATAAGGATGGTGCGGGGTCGTAATCAGATCTTCACTGCGCGCGGTTTCCACCGTCTGGCCGCAGTACATAACGTTGATCCTGTCTGCCCAGTGGCTGAGCATCTGCAAGTCGTGGCTGATCAACAAAATCGTGGTGTTATTATTCTGATTCAGACGCGCCAGCAGGCGGAAGATCTGAGCCTGAGTGGTGGGTTCCATCGCATTTGTGGGTTCATCGGCAATCAACAGGCGCGGCTGGTTCGCCAGAGCAATGGCGATCATCACTTTCTGGCATTCACCATCGGTCAGCTCGTAGGGAAAGCTGCCCATAATATCTTTATGATCTTTGATCCCCACGCGATGCAGCAGCTCTATGGCACGGCGGTAACGCCAGCGGAACCGTTGGTACCAGCGACCTTTGTAGGTCCAGCCGGGAATAGCCTGCACAATCTGCTTACCAATATTTTCTGAAGGATCCAGACAGGATTGCGGCTCCTGAAAAATCATCGACACATTGTGGCCAATGATTTTACGTCTTTCGCGCGGAGAAAGATGCAGCAGGTCGATATCATTAAAGCGCATACGGTCAGCCGTGACGCGCCAGTTATCTTTAGTGACGCCGCAAATGGCTTTGGCTATCAGACTTTTTCCGGAGCCGGACTCGCCAACCAGACCGCGAATTTCACCTTCCGCCAGGGTGATACTGACGCGATCCACAGCCTTAACCGGGCCGTCTGCGGTCATGAATTCAATGGTCAGATTACGTATATCAAGCAGCGGCATCTATTCAACTCCCGCAACAATGGCCCGGCGTATGCCGTCACCTAACAGATTAACAATCAGCACGCTAAGCATAATAGCCGCACCGGGCAGCATCACTGTCCAGGGCGCAACGTAAATCAGTTCCAGCGCATCGCCCAGCATCGCTCCCCACTCGGGAGAGGGAAGCTGCGCCCCCAGATCCAGAAAGCCCAGCGCGGCGATATCCAGAATGGCCATCGACAGCGCGCGGGTGAACTCGGACACCAGCAGGGCAAGAATGTTCGGTAATACCGCATACCAGAGAATATCCAGGCTGCTGGCGCCGTCCAGCCGCGCGGCAATCACATAATCTTTCTCCAGCTCATCATGCACTGCCGTATAGATGGCGCGCACCAGGCGCGGAACAATTGCCAGCCAGACGGCGAGCAATGCATGCTCCAGCCGTGGTCCCAAAAAAGCCACCACGATAATCGCCAGCAGCAGCGAAGGGATCGACAATAGCGTATCCAGCACGTGATTAAGGAGCGCAGAGCGCAGACCCCGCGTCAGTCCGGCAAAGACACCTAAAATCATGGCACACAGCGCGGCAAAAAGCGTGACCAGGATCGCTGAACCCACGGTGGGTAAGGCCCCGCTGATTAACCTGCTGAGGATATCCCGCCCCAGATCGTCAGTGCCCAGGAAAAAGGAAACATCGCCATACCGTGACCAGGAAGGCGGTAGCAGCTGGTAGCCCAGAAACTGCTGATCCAGCCCGTAAGGGGCCAGCAACCGGCCAAACAGACAGACCAGTAACAGGGCAATAAACAGATAGAAGCCCACCATCGCTGAGGTGTCGCGATAGAACAGCCGCCAGGCATTACGTAACGTGCTTGGGAGCCGCTTCTCGTCATAGATATTATCGGCGGGCATACCATTCCTTATGTTTCAGTGGCGTCATCATTGCGCCCAGAATATCGGCCAGAACATTCACGGTGATCACCAGGCCGCCCACCATCATTACGCCAGCTGAAATTGCCGCGTAATCCTGCTGGCGGATGGCATCCACCAGCCAGCGACCCAGACCTGGCCAGCTGAAGACCACTTCCGTGATCATCGCCAGCGTCAACATGGTGGAAAACTGTAACCCCAAACGCGGAATAACCGGCGGCAGGGCATTATGCAGAACGTGCCTGCGGATAACTGTAAAGCGAGACAGGCCACGGGTTGCGGCAGCCTTAATATAGTTTTCTTCCATCACCTCGCGGGTACTGATTCGCAGCAGGCGTACCACTTCGGTAGTGGGCGCCACGGCCAGCGCCGTTACCGGCAAGACCAGGTGCATCAGGGCGCTGACCATCATCTCATGCCGCCAGGGAGAGTGGCTCAGCCACGCATCGAGCAGGGCAAAACCGGTGATGTTCCTGACGGGATAGAGCAGATCGAAGCGACCGGAAACAGGCAGCCATCCCAGGTTCAGCGAAAAGAAGAGTGTCAGCAGCAGAGCCAGCCAGAAGACCGGCATGGAAAAGCCCAGCAGGGCGAGGGCGCTGATCGCTTTGTCCTGCCATTTGTTGCGCATTACGCCAGCCGCGATGCCAAGAGGAATGCCCGTGGCCATCGCCAGCACAAATGCCATGATGCACAGCTCAAGCGTGGCGGGAAACACTTCACGGATCTGCTCTAAAATTGGCTCGCCATTAATACTGGAGACGCCAAAGTCCAGTTGAAAGACTCCCTGATACCAGAAGAGTAAAGCATCCGTCAGCGATGCGCCCTGTAGGGGAGCATGCGGGGTGAAATAACTCAGGCTGAAGCCAACCAGCGTCAGCATAAAGAGCGTCACCAGCCACAGCACCAGACGGCGCAGCGTATAAATTACCATGACTACTTAACCTCGCCTTTTTCACGATGCACACCGGCAAATGAGGCATTGCCAAAGGGGCTGAGTACCAGTCCCTGGATATCGTGACGGTACGCCTGCAAACGAAGCGAATAAGCCAGAGGCAGCACCGGTAACGACTCTGCCAGCATCTTTTGTGCCTGAGCGTAGTAATCCACCCTGGAGGCAAGCTGTTGCGAAAGCAGCGCCTTATGCAGCACCTCATCAAATCTGGTATCGCACCAGTGAGCATAGTTGGTCTGTGAACCAATGGCGGCGCAGCTTAACAGCGGACGGAAAAAGCTGTCCGGATCGTTGCTGTCGGTGGCCCAGCCGGTCAGCGTCATATCGTGATTCATCTCCATCAGCCGCGCTTCCTGAAAACGGCCCTCCACGGAAACAATACTCACCGTGACGCCCACCTGAGCCAGGTCAGCCTGGATCAGCTCGGCCGTTTTCAGCGGGCTGGGGTTCCAGGATTGTGAAGCTGAAGGAACCCACAACGTCAGATTAAGATCTTCCACGCCCAGCGCTTTGAGCGCCTCGCGGGATTTTTGCGGATTATATTCTGTCACCCGTGCATCATTATTATAAGCCCAGGAGGCGCGGGGAAGGATTGAAGCTGCTGTCTCCGCCGTGCCGTAATAGATCGACTCCATCAGGCGTTCGTTATTAATGGCCAGCGCCAGCGCCTGACGCACTTCAACGCGATCCAGCGGAGCTTTACGGGTATTAAAGGCAAGGTAGGCGATATTCATCCCTGGCCGCAGCGTCAGGCGCAGACGGGGGTCGTCCCGCAAAATCGAAATCTGACTGGCAGCCGGGTAGGCCAGCACGTCGCACTCGCCCGTCAGCAATTTAGAGAGCCTTCCGGTGCCGCCTGCACCCATATCAATCACCACCTGCGGCATTCGCGGCAGGCCTTTCCAGTAGTCGGGGTTGCGCGCCAGACGGATATATTGCCCGGTTCGGTATTCGCTCAGCATAAACGGCCCGGTGCCCACCGGCTGGCGATCCATCTGCTCCTGACGATCGGTCTTTGTCAGCAAACTGGCATATTCAGCCGAGAGAACCGGTGCGTAATGGGTGGCAATGTGCCAGAGAAAGGAGGCGTCCGGGTTGTGCAGGCGGATCTCTACCGTATCTTTGTCCAGCTTCTTCACGCTTTTGACAGCATCAGGAAATTGCAGGCTGTCGAAGTAGGGGTAGCTGCCGCCGTTGACATTATGCCAGGCGGAATGGCGGTTAAAAATTCGCTGAAAGCTGAAGACCACATCATCGGCATTCAGCGCACGGGTCGGGGAAAACCACGCCGTCTTCTGGAAATGCACATTATGCCGCAGATGGAACCGGTAGGTTGCGCCATTATCCAGCACTTCCCAGCTTTCAGCCAGCTCAGGGATCAGCCGGTAGGTATAGGGGTCCACATCCAGCAGACGGTCGTAAAGCTGGGCCGCCAGCGTGTCGACCACCAGCCCACCGCTCGCCATCTGCGGATTAAAGGTGGTGATCGCGCCGTTAACGCAATAGACAAAGCCGCTCTGACGAATATCGCCGGGCGTGTTGCACCAGGCTGAGGCGCTGAACAGGCTAAAGCTGAGTAAAAGCGAGGAGAATAGTGTGCGCATAAGTTATCTGAATATCAGGCAATAGTGAGAGTGTACCGCACTCTGCGGTCCGGCCCAAAATTTGCCAGGTTAAGCGAGCTTTTTTCCGGCTAAAAGCGGCCCTGTCGCTCCCCTGGCAACCGCAGCGTTGTGCTGAATACGCCCAGGGTTGTTATGGTAATGAGAAAAATTCTCAACAAACCACTTTACAGCTGGTGCTGAGAATGATTATTATTCCCCTGCGCTTCGACGGTGGCTCTACCGGAGAAGAGCACGACATTGCTCACATTGCTTCCAGTATTTTTTAGCCCGCCTCGCGCGGGCTTTTTTTTGTCTGTTTTAATTATCCCCGGCAACACCATGTTTTTTCAACATCGCCCGCAGCTGATGATATGTGACGCCAAGCAATTCTGCGGCGCGGCGTTGATTAAACCTCGCCTGAGCCAGACTTTTCTCCAGCAGCTCTTTTTCCTGTTCGTTCTGCCAGCGGCGTAGATCGAGCGGCAAAGTGGGCAGGGAAGGCGCAGGCAGCGCCTCTCTCTCAGCAGCGGGCTGCTGGCGCTGGAAAGGGTTGATGATAATGCTGTCCAGCTCCTGCTCGCTATCGGTGTGACGATAAACGGAGCGTTCCACCACGTTTTTGAGTTCACGGACATTGCCAGGCCAGTGGTAATCAAGCAGAACCTGCTTTGCCTCTGCGGAAAAACCGGCGAAGAGTTGCAGTCCCAGTTCCCGGCACATCTGAATAGCGAAATGCTCCGCCATCACCAGTATATCGCTCCGGCGTTCACGCAGAGGGGGCAACTGAACGACATCAAAAGCCAGACGGTCAAGCAGATCGGCACGGAATTTCCCCTGCTGCGCCAGCAGTGGTAAATCATCATTAGTGGCGCAAACCAGCCGCACGCTGACCTGAAGCGGCTGGCTCCCGCCCACGCGCTCAAGGTGGCCATATTCAATAACCCGCAGAAGCTTTTCCTGCACCAGCATGGGGGCAGTTGCCAGTTCATCAAGGAATAATGTGCCGCCATCTGCCCGCTCAAACCTTCCCAGATGGCGCTTCTGCGCGCCGGTAAAAGCGCCCGCCTCATGGCCAAACAGTTCAGAGTCGAGCAGATTTTCATTCAGCGCGGCGCAGTTAAGCGAAATGAACGGCCCCTGCCAGCGCTCGGAAAGATAATGCAGGCGGCTGGCGATCAGCTCTTTTCCTGTACCGCGCTCGCCAGTGACCAGCACCGGCTTGTTCAGCGGTGCCAGCCGGGAAACCTGTTCCAGAACTTCCAGGAAATTATTCGACTCACCGAGCAGGGTATCGTTATTTTCACTCATGAAATTCACCAGAAGTTAGTTATTTACGCCACCTTAGCCAATTATCAGCCGGGAGTAAATAAAAGGAATTCAATAAAATCAGCAAGATAAAAGTTGGCACGGGTTTTGAATAGTGTTTACCGTAGCCGCAACTGTTGCGCACATTTTAATAACATCCAGAGGACACTGATTATGGGTATCTTTTCTCGCTTTGCCGACATCGTAAACGCCAATATTAATTCGCTGCTGGAGAAGGCAGAAGATCCGCAGAAGCTGGTGCGTCTGATGATCCAGGAAATGGAAGACACGCTGGTGGAAGTTCGCTCTACCTCCGCCCGTGCGCTGGCTGAAAAGAAACAGCTGGTGCGCCGCATCGACCAGGCTGAACTCCAGCAGGCAGAGTGGCAGGAAAAAGCTGAGCTGGCGCTGCGTAAAGAGAAAGACGATCTGGCGCGGGCTGCGCTGATTGAAAAACAGAAACTGACCGATCTGATCGCTTCGCTGAAAAGGGAAGTTGAGCAGGTAGAAGAGACGCTGACACGCATGAAGGGCGAAATTGGCGAGTTAGAGAAAAAACTCAGCGAAACCCGCGCCCGTCAGCAGGCACTGACCTTACGTCATCAGGCTGCCTCTTCTTCACGCGATGTCCGTCGCCAGCTCGACAGCGGCAAAATTGATGAGGCGATGGCGCGTTTCGAGTCGTTTGAACGCCGTATCGATCACATGGAAGCGGAAGCAGAGAGCCAGAGCTTTGGTAAAAAGAAAACGCTGGATCAGGAATTTGCCGACCTGCAAGCCGACGATGAAATCGGTGAGCAGCTGGCGGCGTTAAAAGCCAAAATGAACCGCAGCGAGTAATATCTGCGACTGGCATCCCGCAGGGATGCCCGTTCCTGACCCACTCAGGTAGCTATTTCAAGGAGAATGAATGAGCGCGTTATTTCTGGCCATACCCCTGACCATCTTCGTGCTGTTTGTGGCGCCGATCTGGTTATGGCTTCATTACAGTAACCGTCAGAACGGCGGAGCTGAACTGTCGCAAAGCGAACTGCAACGCCTGCAACAGCTGACCCAGGATGCAAGACGGATGCGTGAACGTATTCAGGCACTGGAAGAGATCCTGGATGCTGAGCATCCCAACTGGAGGCAGCCATGAGCGGAGTGACCATTAAAGGCAAAAAACTTTACTGCATCCCGGCGCGTGGGAAAGTGAAAGGCGTTTGTGCCGGAATAGCGGATTATCTCGATATTCCGGTGCGGCTGGTCAGGGTCATCGTGGTGTTGTCGATGTTCTTTGGTCTTTTTATGTTCACGCTGATTGCCTATTTTGGCCTGGCTTTCGTGCTGGATGAAATGCCCGATAATTTACAAAAGGGTGAAAAAGCACCCACTGCTCACGAACTGCTGGATAAACTCAGCCGGGAGTTGAACGGTGGCGAAACCAGCCTGCGCAACATGGAGCGTTACGTCACCTCCGAAACGTTCAGCGTTCGCAGCCGTTTCCGTCAGCTGTAATTTCTCTGAGCAGGCTCGCAGGCGGGCCGCTCATCTACTTCAGGAGTCACTTTTATGCCTCACTGGCAGACTGCATTAAAACGTAACGCCGTGCCGACGCTGAAGAAGGCAGGGAAATTTGTGCTGATCAGTGCCATGACCTATGGCCCTGGCGGTGTGGCTGGCTGGGCGGTGAAATCGGTTGCTCACCGGCCGCTCAAGCTGTTTCTCGCCTGGGCGCTGGAACCGCTGTTACGGCGCGCGCTGCGCGGTATGTCCGCGCGGTGGAATAAACCTTAACAACTTATTTTTGCTGTAATTTGCTACAATTGCCCTCTTGTTAACTGCATTAAACAGAATAATAAAAGGTGCCGACACCCCATGAAACGACTTCAAAATGAATTGCTGTCGCTGGTGAATCGGGGCGCGGATCGCCATCTTCGCCTTGCAGTCACCGGCCTCAGCCGCAGCGGAAAAACCGCTTTTATTACCTCCCTGGTGAATCAACTTCTTCATGTCAATTCCGGTGCCCGGCTGCCCATGTTCTCAGCGGTTCGCGAAGAGCGCCTGCTGGGCGTAAAGCGCGTGCCGCAGCGGGATATGGGCATTCAGCGCTTTACCTACGACGAAGGTCTCGCGCAGCTCTATGGTTCGCCGCCAGACTGGCCAACGCCGACCCGTGGCGTCAGCGAGATGCGCCTGGCGCTGCGCTACCGTTCCCGTGAATCGCTGCTCCGCCATTTTAAAGAGACGTCCACGCTCTATCTGGAGATTGTCGATTATCCGGGTGAATGGCTGCTGGATCTACCGATGCTGGCGCAGGACTATCTGGGCTGGTCGCGGCAGATGACCGGTCTGTTGCAGGGCGATCGTGCCATCTGGTCTGAACGCTGGCGAAAACTCTGTGAAGGGCTGGATCCGCTTGCCCCGGCAGATGAGAACCGCTTAGGTGAGATCGCCGCCGCCTGGACTGACTATCTGCAAAAGTGTAAGCAGGAAGGCCTGCACTTTATTCAGCCGGGCAGGTTTGTGCTGCCTGGTGATATGGCTGGCGCCCCCGCACTACAGTTTTTCCCCTGGCCAGAGATTGCCGAAGGCAGTGAAAGCCGCCTGGCTCAGGCGGACGCTAACAGCAACATCGGTATGCTGCGCGCAAGGTTCAACTACTACTGTCAGCACGTGGTGAAGGGGTTCTACAAAAATTATTTCCTGCGTTTTGATCGCCAGATTGTGCTGGTGGACTGCCTGCAACCGCTGAACAGTGGCCCGCAGGCGTTCAACGATATGCGTCTGGCGCTGACGCAGCTGATGCAAAGTTTTTCCTACGGCCAGCGTACGTTGTTCCGCCGCCTTTTTTCGCCGGTAATTGATAAGCTGCTGTTTGCCGCCACCAAGTCGGACCACGTTACGGCAGATCAGCACGCTAATCTGGTTTCGCTGTTGCAACAGCTGGTGCAGGACGCCTGGCAAAACGCGGCCTTTGAAGGCATTACCATGGATTGCCTGGGCCTGGCTTCCGTGCAGGCCACCCAAAGCGGGCTGGTGGATCATCAGGGAGAAAAGATCCCGGCTCTGCGGGGCCATCGCCTTGCGGATAATGTGCCGCTGACCGTCTATCCTGGCGAAGTGCCGCCTCGCCTGCCCGGCAGCGCCTTCTGGCAGCAGCAGGGCTTCCACTTTGAGCAATTCCGGCCGCAGGATCTGGATGTTGACCGTCCGCTGCCACATATTCGTCTTGACGCGGCGCTGGAGTTTTTACTGGGAGATAAACTGCGATGACTACCCCCATCAAACCGCGAATCGACTTCGCAAAACCGCTGGAGGCGGAAAACATTCCTGCCCTGAAAGCCGCACAGGCTTTTGAACAGCAGAATGCTGTTTTTATCCCCGAGGAGCCAGACCTGCAACCGGAAGAGGAGGGCGAAGGTGAGCGCGTGGTCGAAGCAGCGCTAAGGCCGAAACGCAGCCTCTGGCGCAAAATGGTTAAGCTTGGCCTCGCCGTGATGGGCGTCAGCGTGGTGGCGCAGGGCGTGCAGTGGGCGCATACCGCCTGGCTACAGCAGGACTGGATAGCCCTGGGCGGCTGCGTGGCTGGCGGACTGATTGTTTTTGCAGGTGCCGGTTCGCTGGCGGTCGAATGGCGTCGGCTTTACCGGCTGCGTGAGCGTGCTGAAGAGCGGGACGTCGCGCGCGAGCTGCTACAGAGTCACGGAATGGGCAGAGGACGGGAGTTCTGCGAAAAGCTGGCGAAGCAGGCGGGGCTTGAGGCGGGCCATCCGGCGCTGCAACGCTGGCAGGCTTCGCTGCATGAAACCCATAATGACCGCGAAATTGTCGGACTTTATGCTCAGCTGGTGCAGCCCACCCTGGATCGTCAGGCGCGGCGTGAAATTGGCCGCAGCGCGGCCGAGTCCACCCTGATGATTGCTGTGAGTCCGCTGGCGCTGGTGGATATGGCTTTTATTGCCTGGCGCAACCTGCGGCTGATAAACCGTATAGCGGCGATCTACGGCATTGAATTAGGTTACTTCAGCCGTATTCGTCTTTTCCGTCTGGTGATGCTTAACATCGCTTTTGCCGGTGCCACTGAGCTGGTGCGGGAAGTGGGCATGGACTGGATGTCCCAGGATCTGGCCGCGCGCTTCTCTGCCCGTGCCGCACAGGGTATTGGTGCGGGGCTGCTGACAGCGCGTCTGGGGATCAAGACCATGGAGTTATGCCGTCCCCTGCCGTGGATTGAAGGTGACAAACCCCGGTTAGGCGATTTCCGGCGCGATTTGATTGTCCAGCTGAAAGAGACGCTGCAAAAAACCCCCGCCCCGGCGGATAAATAGCTGAAAATTTGTGCGCCAGCCAGGGAAGTTGCCGGGTTGGTGCGCATTCAACACGCTTCCTGTCAACTTTTCCTTCCAGAGCACTTCTGGCGCTCAGGGGGATAGCGTATTATCACTCCACGCCCGAAATGAACGAAGGTTGCCCCGCTATGCGTCTGGAAGTTTTTTGCCAGGACCGACTTGGTCTTACCCGCGAACTGCTCGATTTACTGGTTGAACGCAGCATCGATCTGCGCGGAATTGAAATCGCCCCCATCGGGCGGATCTACCTCAACTTCAGCCCGGTTGAATTTGACCAGTTCAGCCAGCTGATGGCGGAAATCCGCCGTATCCCCAGCGTAACGGATGTCAGAACCGTGGCCTTTCTTCCCTCCGAACGCGAACACCGGGCGCTGAGCGCTTTGCTGGTGGCGTTACCGGAACCCGTTTTCTCAATTGATATGAAAGGCAAAGTGGAGCTGGCTAATCCGGCGGCTCAGCTGCTGTTTTCGTTAAACGAAGAGAAAATGCGCAGCTTCAGCGCGGGGACGTTAATCAGCGGTTTTAATTTCCAGCGCTGGCTGGAGAGTGAACGTATTGAAGCTCAGGCTCACCATGTGGTGATCCAGGGGCGTGACTTCTTAATGGAAATTACCCCTATCTATGCGGCTGGAGAGCAGGAACAGGCGCACAATCCGGTTGGCGCAGTGGTGATGCTGAAATCTACCGCCAGAATGGGGCAACAGCTGCAAAACCTGGCCGTTAACGATGACAGCGATTTCCAGCACATTGTGGCGGTTAACCCCAGGATGCGTCAGGTTGTGGAGCAGGCGCGTAAGCTGGCGATGCTTGATGCGCCGCTGCTGATCGTCGGCGATACCGGTACGGGTAAAGATATGCTGGCGAGGGCCTGCCATCTGCGCAGCGCCCGCGGCAAAAAGCCGTTCCTGGCCCTTAACTGCGCATCGCTGCCTGATGATGTGGCAGAGAGCGAGCTGTTTGGTCACGCGGCAGGGGCGTACCCGAATGCGCTGGAAGGCAAAAAAGGCTTCTTTGAGCAGGCCAGCGGCGGGTCTGTGCTGCTGGATGAGATTGGTGAGATGACGCCACGCATGCAAACCAAGCTGCTGCGCTTCCTGAACGACGGAACATTCCGACGGGTAGGGGAAGAGCATGAGGTGCATGTGGATGTGCGGGTGATCTGCGCCACGCAAAAAAATCTTACCGAAATGGTTCAGCGGGGGGAGTTTCGTGAAGATCTCTTTTACCGTCTGAACGTACTGACGCTGAATCTGCCGCCGCTTCGCGATCGGCCACAGGATATTTTACCGCTGACCGAAATGTTCGTGGCGCGCTTTGCCGATGAACAGGGGCTGGTGCGGCCTAAACTCTCTCCGCAGCTGAATGCTTTTCTGAGTCGCTATACCTGGCCGGGCAATGTCCGTCAGCTGAAAAATACGCTCTATCGGGCGCTGACACAGCTGGAAGGCAATGAGCTGCGCCCTCAGGACATTACGCTGCCGGAGTTTGCGCTGGATATACCGCTGGGCGAAGAGGTGATGGAGGGATCGCTGGATGAGATCACCAGCCGGTTTGAACGATCGATTCTCAGCCGCCTTTATCTCTCATACCCCAGCACGCGCAAACTGGCGAAACGTCTTGGCGTTTCCCATACTGCTATTGCCAATAAGCTGCGTGAATATGGTCTGAGCCAGAAGAAAGTGGACGACGAAGCGAAATAGAAACAGAAAAAGGGCGGAACCCGGTTCCGCCCTTGCTACAAAAGTATTCAGGGCAAAAGGCCCCTCTGCGCCGCTATTTTAAGGCAGCCAGCGCCGCCTCATAATCTGGCTCAGTGGTGATCTCTTCCACCAGCTGGCTGTAAAGAACGTTATCTTTCTCATCCAGCACCACAACAGCGCGTGCTGCCAGACCTTTTAACGGGCCATCTGCAATTGCCACGCCGTAATCCTGTTTGAAATCGCTGCCGCGCAGCGTGGAGAGCGTGACCACGTTACTCAGTCCGTCTGAACCACAAAAGCGGGACTGGGCAAAGGGCAAATCTGAGGAGATGCAGAGCACCACGGCATTGTTCATTTCGCCGGCGAGCTGGTTGAATTTGCGGACGGAAGCGGCGCAAACGCCGGTATCAATGCTTGGAAAAATGTTTAACACTTTACGCTTACCGGCATAGTTAGTAAGCGAGACTTCTGAAAGATCTTTGGCTACCAGTGTAAAAGGCTTAGCGGTCTCGCCTGGTACAGGAAGCTGACCGGCGACGGCAACAGGGTTGCCCTGAAATTTCACTGTCTGAGACATAGTTTTTCCTTATAAGCGCAGTAAACACGGCATTGAGTGTATGTCATGCTGGCAGACACAGACAGTAAAACCTCCATAAAGCGCTACGCATTGCCAAAACCCGTTTCTCAAGTCTATGTTGTGGGTGTGCTTTTCTTTCTTTTCGCTACTAAGGATTTGTTGATGAGAGCTGTAAAGGTTTATCCGGAAGCCTGGCCGCTGCACACCGCTTTTGTTATCGCCCGCGGCATAAGAAGTGAGGCTGGTGTGGTCGTGGTTGAGCTGGAAGAGGAGGGCATTCGTGGCGTGGGTGAATGTACGCCTTATCCACGTTATGGTGAAACGGAAGCCTCGGTGCTGGCACAAATTGCCACGCTCTTTACCCAGCTTGAACAGGGGATGAGCCGTGAAGAGCTGCAACAGGCGCTTCCGGCCGGTGCCGCCCGTAATGCCATCGATTCCGCTCTTTGGGATCTACAGAGCAGAAAGCAGGCAACCGATCTTTGGCATCTCACTGCCACCAGCCAGCCCCCGGTGATTGAGATGGCGCAGACGGTGAGCATTGATACGCCAGAAATGATGGCCAGCTCCGCGCTGGCGCTGTGGGAAAATGGCGCCAGGTTAATCAAGATCAAACTCGATAACACATCGATCACGGAAAGACTGGTCGCAGTGAGAACCGCCGTACCTGAAGCGACGCTTATCGTGGATGCCAACGAATCCTGGCATGGCGAAGGATTGGCCGCGCGCTGCCAGCTGCTGGCTGACCTGGGCGTGGTGATGCTGGAGCAGCCTCTGCCCGCAGGCGATGACGCGATGCTGGCGAATTTCATTCACCCTCTGCCCATCTGCGCAGATGAAAGCTGCCATACGCGCGCCAGCCTGCCAGCGCTGAAAGGCCGCTATGAAATGGTGAATATCAAACTGGATAAAACCGGCGGGCTGACCGAAGCGCTGGCGTTGGCTGAGGCGGCCCGGTCGGCGGGATTTGAGGTGATGCTTGGGTGCATGCTCTGTACCTCAAGGGCGATTGCTGCCGCGCTGCCTTTAGTGAATTCGGCCCGCTTTATCGATCTCGACGGGCCAACGTGGCTGGCGGTGGATGTGGACCCGGCGCTACCGTTCAGCTGTGGAAAAATTACCTTTTCAGGGCTGCCAGTTGAGTAAATCCACCATCGCGCCCAGGTAGTTCTCCGTTGCCTCATCAGCGGAGATGGGCGGAAGCTCTGCGGTGATCACCGGGATAGCCAGGTCAGCACACCAGCTGCCAAACGAGCCGGGGGTGGCATAACCCACGGAGGTCACCAGCGGCAGATCCATTTTCTTCGCCAGCCAGTGCCCCAGCGGCGTGGTTTGCGGATCTTCTATACAGGCCAGCGGCTCGTGGAAGGTCACAATCCAGCCCGGCTTCAGCGCGTGGATCAGATTGCACAGCGCCTGCGTTTCTGGCTCTGAACCGGACTTCTCACCGGTAGAGAGCCGGACATCCCGCTCTTCCGCCACGCTGTTCCAGCGGTATACCGTTTCACCGGGCTGCCAGTTAGCCGAAGGGAAGTTGCGGTTCAAATCAACACCACGGGCATTCGCCCGCAGGCCCAGCTGGCAACCGTCCGGGTTCACCGCCAGCACCACGTGATGACGACGATGAGACTCAAGCAGCGTGCGCATGGCGCAGGAAAGGGTGACCACCGCAGCAGTCTCGTCACCGTGCGTGCCCGCCAGAATCAATCCACTCTCTTCATCTGCCGCAGGAGCGGGAAACCATAACAGCGGTGCGCCCAACACCGAGGCGCCGTAGACTTTGCTTACTGCATCAAGTTTGCCGCGTAAAGGGCGCGGATGGACTGGTGACATGCTCGTTCACTCCTGAAGGGTTTTCCTAAAGCTAGCCTAAAAGTGAGATGAACAAAAGCTGTGCCTGCGTCACGTTATGGCGTGCCGGTTGAAAAATGCTATTTATTTATCAAATCTTTGCGTTAAAGTGCCGAATATTGCTCCGTTTCTCGCCCTGTTGAGGTCTCCTGATGAACAACTTCCGTTTTACGCTGGGTTTACTGGCGCTATCCGTCACTGCTTCCCTCTCTGCTGCGGTGGTTCCTCCCGGAACAACGCTGGCGGAAAAACAGGAAATTGTCCGTCATATCAAAGATGAACCGGCCTCGCTGGATCCCGCCAAAGCGGTGGGACTGCCTGAAATACAGGTGATCCGCGATCTGTTCGAAGGGCTGACCAATCAGGATGCCAAAGGGAATATTATTCCCGGCGTGGCCACGCAGTGGCAGACTACCGACAATAAAACCTGGATATTCACGCTGCGCAAAGAGGCAAAATGGTCGAACGGTCTTCCCGTTACCGCGAACGATTTTGTTTACAGCTGGCGCCGACTGGTGGATCCGACGGTAGGTTCGACCTTTGCCTGGTTTGCAGAGCTGGCGGGAATTCAGAACGCGGGTGCGATTACCAAAGGCGAGATGAAGCCAGATAAACTTGGCGTGACGGCGCTGGATGACCACCGCCTCAAGGTGACGCTGGATAAGCCTGTTCCCTGGTTCGTCAGCCTTACCGCCAACTTCAGCATGTATCCGGTGCCGGAAAAAGTGCTTGAAAGCTCAGGCAAGGAGTGGACGCAGCCGGGCAACCTGGTGGGCAACGGTGCCTACAAGCTTCAGGAGCGTGTGGTGAATGAAAAACTGGTGTTAGTGCGCAACGAAAACTACTGGGATAATGCCCATAGCGTGCTGACAAAAGTGACTTTTCTGCCAATCAACGAAGAGTCGAGCGCCACTAAACGCTATCGCGCCAATGATATTGATATCACTGAATCCTTCCCGAAAAACATGTACAGCATGCTGAAAAAAGATCTGCCGGGAGAGGTCTATACGCCCGATCAGCTGGGCACCTATTATTACGCCTTTAATACCACCAAAGGCGCCACCGCTGACGTGCGGGTTCGTCAGGCGCTCTCCTGGAGCATAGACCGCAAAATTATCGCGGAGAAAGTTCTGGGCACCGGCGAAAAGCCCGCCTGGCACTTTACGGCAGATGTCACCGCAGGCTTTACGCCTAAGCCTGGTTTCCTGCAACAGCATTCCCAGGAGGAGCTTAATATGCAGGCCAGAGCACTGCTGGCGGCGGCAGGTTACGGCCCGACTCATCCGCTGAATTTAACGCTGCTCTATAACAGCTCTGAAAATAATCAGAAGATTGCCATCGCGGTCGCCTCTATGTGGAAAAAAAATCTGGGCGTCACCGTTAAGCTGCAAAATCAGGAGTGGAAAACCTATATCGACAGCCGTAACAGCGGTAATTTTGACGTGATCCGCGCTTCCTGGGTGGGTGATTATAACGAGCCTTCAACCTTCCTGAGCCTGCTGACCTCCACCCACAGCGGCAACATCGCCAGATTCAAAAGCCCGGAATATGATGCGATTATGGATAAAGCCAGCCGGGAAACGAATGCGGAAGCGCGCAATGAAGATTACAACCGTGCCGAACAGATCATTGCGGCAAAGGTGCCGATTGCGCCGATCTATCAGTACACCAATGGCCGTCTGATCAAGCCGTGGGTAAAAGGTTACCCGATAACCAATGCAGAAGATGTGGCTTACAGTCGCGATCTCTATATCATCAAACATTAGGTTTTTGTGCGCTCAACGACCCTGTAAAGCCCGTCGTTAAACTCGCTTCTTAACAGATCTGCCGGAGAGAAACCGGCAGGTCTGGCACTCTTTTCTTCTGCTGGCCATTACATCTGTCCCCGCTTCAACCCCCGGTTAATTGAGCAATAAGCCAGCAAAGTGCCTGACTGCTTGCAGCATCGATCCCGTGATCTTGCACTGATAATGGCTGATATCCTCATATTTCAGAACAGGTGCTTTATGCTGAAAGTCGTTTGCCTGGTTGCCACTGCGCTGCTGCTCTCCGGCTGCGCGTTAAAACAGTATCCTTCTTCTCCTCCCGTCAGTCAGGTTCAGGCTACCACTCTGGACTGTTCCGGCGTGGGGGCGGAAATTGCTAATCAGAATCGGGTGCAGGCGCAAATCAATAAAACCGGCGAGTTTGATGGCCTGACCGTTTTAGGTGTTATTGGTGATTTCGGCATTGGTAACGGCGTGGCGAAGGGGCTGGCCCAGAAGCATGCGGATGAGCGGATGAGCCAGCTTAAAACCCTGCAACAGAGTAAGTGCAGTAGTCTGGTGCAGGGCAGCTGAAAAGGGCGGCGGGAAAGTTGATTTACCCCTGTCAGCAGAGAATGAGCCAGCTTTGGCCTGTAAACCGCCGCACTAAACGGGGGATTACTGATTTTAGTTACACAATAACAGTATTTATAACCGTTACTCGCATCTGCCAGTTTTGTTTCAGACCCGCAGCAGGCTAGACTGTATGACATTGATTATGCTAAATGCGGAGCAGGTGTGGACGTTATTGCAGGTAAAGCTTTACAGATTTCAGACGCCATTATTTCCTGCCAGCTGGATGGGAAGGGCGGCTTAATCCCTATTGATGACAAAGATGTCATTAACTGCGATCGGCCCTGCTGGCTGCATCTCAACTACACCCATCGTGAAAGCGCAGAGTGGCTGACCAGCACGCCGCTGCTACCCGATTCAGTGCGTGATGCGCTGGGCGGCGACAGCATGCGCCCCCGCGTCAGCCGTCTGGGCGATGGCACCATGATTACGCTGCGCAGTGTCAATCTGAACAGCGAGTCGCGTCCCGATCAGCTGGTGGTGATCCGGGTCTTCATTAACGACAAGCTGATAGTCTCTACGCGCCAGCGCAAAGTGTTTGCGATTGATGAAGTGCTGACGGACCTGCAAAACGGTAACGGGCCGGTTAACGGCGGTAGCTGGCTGGTGGAGGTCTGTGACGCCCTCAACGAACATACCAGTGAATTTATTGAAGAGCTGCACGACAAAATCATCGATCTGGAAGATGCCGTAGTGGAACAGCAGGTACCACCGCGCGGCGAACTCGCTCTGATCCGTAAACAGCTTATTATCATGCGTCGTTACATGGCGCCACAGCGGGATGTCTTTTCGCGGATAGCCAGCGAACGGCTGCCGTGGATGAGTGATGATGATCGCCGCCGCATGCAGGATGTGGCAGACCGGTTGGGCAGAGGGCTTGATGACCTGGATGCCAGCGTGGCGAGAACCGCAGTGCTGGCTGATGAAATCAGTACGGTCATGGCGGAGGCGATGAACCGCCGAACCTACACCATGTCGCTTTTAGCGATGGTTTTCCTGCCCACCACATTTCTCACCGGGTTGTTTGGCGTGAATCTGGGCGGCATCCCTGGCGGAAACTGGCGGTATGGCTTTGGCACATTCTGCTTTCTGCTGGTCACGCTGGTGCTTGGTGTTGCATGGTGGTTAAGGCGACGTAAATGGTTGTGAGTAAAGCAAGAAAGAGTGAAAAAACCTTTCCAGAAACTGACCAAAATCAATATTTCCAGGGCCGCAATGCGGGAAACTCTTTTCCGCAGGTGAATGCAACGTCAAGCGATGGGCGTTGCGCTCCACATTGTCTTACTTCCTTTTTTGAATTACTGCATAGCACATTTGATTCGTAACAGCCGGGGTTTCCCGGCTTTTTTTTTGTCCATTTGCCAGCGATGGTTCAGGTGCCTATGCTTTAGATTCATGCTTTATCTGAGGAGGAAGAGATGTTAAATGCCAATATGATGGATATCACGCGGGCTTCTGACCCCATCCCCACCGATCCGCTTCCCATTCCAGATCCGATTCCTACACCGCAGCCGATGCCCGATCCACCGCCTGGCGATCCGGATCCGATTCTCGACCCGCCGCCTCATATGTAGCCGTTATCTCACGACGGTGTTAACACTATGACGGCCAGAAAAGGGGATGCGTCCCCTTTATTCCCCTCATCACTGCCAGCGTTGCCTTGCTCCTTCAGGCTGGCCGCCAGCGCTGAACATTTCAACCTGCCGTAAAAACCCGTATACTCCCCGGCAATACAGGGTTAAACAAGCCATCTACATCACCTGGCGGCACGAGAAGTAGCTATGAATCAGACAGATACAAGAAAAGAATCGCTGGAATACAATAAACTGCAAAAGCGTCTGCGGAGAAATGTTGGCAACGCCATTATCGACTACAACATGATTGAAGAAAATGATGTGGTGATGGCCTGCATGAGCGGTGGCAAAGACTCCTTCGCTATGCTCGATATTCTGCTGAATCTGAAGAAGGTTGCGCCGATCCATTTCGACGTGGTTGCCGTAAACCTTGATCAGAAGCAGCCCGGCTTCCCTGAGCATATTCTTCCTGACTATTTTGAACGTCTGAATATTCCTTACTACATCGTGGATAAAGACACCTATTCGGTGGTGAAAGAGAAGATCCCGGAGGGGAAAACCACCTGTGGCCTTTGTTCAAGGCTGCGCCGTGGAACGCTCTACTCCTTTGCTGAACGTATTGGTGCCACCAAAATTGCGCTGGGTCATCACCTGGACGATATCGTGGAAACGCTGTTTCTGAATATTTTCCACGGCGCGCGCATGAAAGCGATGCCGCCGAAACTGCGCTCTGACGATGGCCGCAATGTGGTGATACGCCCGCTGACCTATTGTCGCGAAAAAGATCTCATCGCCTATGCGGAACATAAAGCGTTCCCTATTATTCCCTGCAACCTTTGCGGTTCTCAGGAGAATTTACAGCGTCAGGCGATCAAAGCGATGCTGAGCGAATGGGACAAAAAAGAGCCGGGCCGCGTGGAAAGCGTGTTTAAATCCATACAGAACGTCAGCCCCAGCCAGCTTGCGGACCGCAACCTGTTCGATTTTGTTAACCTGCCGCTGGAGAGAGAGGGTGACCGGGAAGAGTACGCCTTTACGGAAGCTACGGTCTCTTCCAGCAATATCGATAAAGCCCTGTATATCGACGTAACCAATCTTTAGCCCTGTCTCACCGGCTGGCATTGGGCCATGCCGGTGTTCCCGTTAATTGCCCGGCAGTAACGGGGAACCGTGGTTTCTGCTACACTCAGCGCCATTCCGCCCGCCGGTTTTATCAGAGAGTATTTTGTGACTGCTTTTTCAACCCTGACATCCCTGCCAGCCAGCCAGATCGACAATCTCAACGAGCTGGGCTACCACACCATGACCCCAATCCAGGCCGCTTCTTTGCCCGCCATCCTGGAAGGGAAAGACGTTCGCGCCCAGGCGAAAACCGGCAGCGGCAAAACCGCGGCATTCGGTCTTGGCGTGCTGCACCGCATTGATGTCAGCCAGTTTGTCACGCAGTCGCTGGTGCTTTGCCCGACGCGTGAGCTGGCCGACCAGGTAGCAAAAGAGCTGCGTCGTCTGGCGCGCTTCACCGCGAATATTAAAATTTTAACCTTGTGTGGCGGTCAGCCTGTGGGCGCTCAGCGTGACTCGCTGGTGCATGCGCCGCATATTGTGGTGGGGACGCCCGGCCGTATTCTTGATCATCTGAAACGTGAAACGTTGCAGTTAGGTCAGATTACCACTCTGGTGCTGGATGAAGCGGACCGGATGCTGGAAATGGGCTTCCGCGAAGATATTGATGCGATTATTCGTCACTGTCCGCTGTCCCGTCAGACGCTGTTGTTCTCTGCTACCTGGCCGCAGGATATAGCGCAAATCAGCCAGTCGGTTCAACGTGACCCTGTCACCGTTGAAACCGATGTGGTCTCCGATCTTCCCGCTATTGAGCAGCGCTTTTACGAAGCGGGTCCGCGTGAAAAGCTGACGGCGCTTATCGGCTTACTCAGCGACCGCAAACCGACTTCATGCGTGGTGTTCTGCAATACCCGGCGGGAGTGCGATGACGTTGCTTATGCTCTGGAAAAAGAGAATATCAGCGCGCTGGCGCTGCATGGCGATTTAGAGCAGCGTGACCGCGATCAGGTGCTTATCCGCTTCGCTAACGGCAGCTGTCGCGTACTGGTGGCAACTGACGTTGCTGCACGTGGTCTTGATATTAAAGCGCTGGCGATGGTGGTGAACTACCAGCTCTCCTTTGATCCGGAAGTGCATGTGCACCGTATTGGGCGTACTGCCCGCGCGGGAGCTGAGGGGATTGCTATCAGTCTGGTGGCACCCGACGAGATGAGCCGTGCCCATGCGCTGGAAGATTATTTGCAGAAGAAGCTGAGCTGGCACAGCGTCTCTGAGCTGAAGTCTGTGGCTTCACAGCCGCTGCTGGCGGAGATGGTGACCCTGAGCCTGGACGGCGGTAAAAAGGCCAAAATCCGGCCGGGAGATATTCTCGGTGCATTAACTGGTGAAGCGGGATTAAGCAGTGAAATGATCGGCAAGATTGATATTGCCCCCACTCAGGCTTACGTGGCTATCCGCCAGGAGAGCGCCCGTCAGGTGATGAAGCAGTTGCAGCAGGTCAAAATCAAAGGGAAATCGTGCCGCGCCCGGTTAGTGAAGTAACCCCTGCGACAGCAGAATAAGAAAAGGCCAGCTTGTCTGGCCTTTTTTTATCAGGTCGCTCAGATTTTATGGACTTCCGGCGCTCTGGCCAGCAGAGGTTCTGCATCAGCCATCAGCGTCTGGAAATGCGGCTGACTGCCGTGGATCTCAACCGCTTCGGCATTGCGCCAGGTTTCGTGGAACAGAAAGACATTACCATCCTCCACGCTGCGGTAGAGGTCATAATGCAGGCAGCCCGCTTCTTCACGGGCAGGCTTCACGCCGTGGTTCAGCACTTTCTTTAACTCATCAGCCTTACCGGGCCTGGCGGTAAACTTCGCCACAATAAGAATTGTTTTATCGCTCATCGACTTCTCCCTCTCGTTTCTGCATATCCAGGCCGAAAATCGGCCCTGTAACCGGGCAGGATAGCGTCAGCGTCAGACCGTCCGGGCTGTAAGCGCCGGAACGAGCCTTTCGTTGCACCTCACTAATGGCATCATGCCATAAACGCCAGATCACTTCAGGTAGTCTCTTCTCTCAGAGGGATAAAAAGGGCGGGAATAAGAGAGCCATGCCGCTTGCAGCAGAAAAACAGAAACATTAAGGCGGCATTACGTGACAACGTCACATCCTCAGCGCTGTTAACCCGTTGCGGCTGGCTGAAAAGAGTCAGGTGAGCAGCATGGCTTAACCTTTTGAAAAAGGGGTGTTTTACAGGCTACGTTTGCCCGGGAAAAAAATGAGACGTCAGGCTATTGCTATTTTTGAGCTTTTAATTTGGTAAATATTCGTGACAGCTCTCGACCCGCCTGAGTTCGTAGCCTATGCTGGCTTTCTGCATAATTACCGTTCCCGGAGAAGAGATGAAAGCAGCGACCTTTCTGCTTGTGGGTTGTGCGCTGTTGCTGTCCGCTTGCAGCAGCAGTGAAACCGACAACGAACCGCCGCAACAGGCAACCAGCGCCCACGTGCCACCGCGTGTTGTGATGTCAGATTTAGCCGCCAGCACCTGCGCCAGTGCGGGGGGAACATTAGCTCTCTCCCGCCAGCTGGATGGCAGTGCCGTGGGCATGTGTCAGTTAGCCAATGGCCGTCGCTGTGGTGAAAGCGCGCTTGCTGGCGGTACCTGCGCCCGCTAAACCGGCCGGCAGAAGAGTAACCGGCCAGCATTCTGCAAATTATGCAGTCAGATCGTTCTGGCAGGGCTGACCGGTTGTTAATTGTTTAAGATTTTCCAGCGTCGTTTCAGCAATGCTGGTCAGGGCTTCCGCCGTCAGGAAAGCCTGATGCCCGGTAAACAGCACGTTATGGCAGGCTGAAAGGCGACGGAAAACATCATCCTGGATCACATCGTTCGATTTATCTTCAAAGAAGAGATCCCGCTCGTTTTCGTAGACATCCATTCCCAGTGAGCCAATTTTTTGCTGCTTCAGCGCGTCAATTGCCGCCTGGGAATCTATCAGCGCGCCCCGGCTGGTATTAATAATCATCACGCCATCTTTCATCTGTTCGAACGCGGCCATATTTAACAAATGGTGATTTTCCGGCGTGAGCGGGCAGTGCAAAGAGATCACATCGGACTCTCTGAACAGGGTATGGATATCGACATATTCAACGCCCAGTTCCAGAACGGCGGGGTTAGGGTATGGATCAAATGCCAGCAGGCGCATGCCAAAGCCCTTGAGGATACGTAGCGTGGCAAGACCAATTTTTCCGGTTCCCACCACGCCAGCGGTGCGGCCATGCATGTTGAACCCGATCAATCCTTCCAGAGAAAAGTTGGCGTCGCGGGTACGCTGATAAGCACGATGAATGCGGCGGTTAAGGGTCATCATCATGCCTACGGTATGCTCTGCCACTGCCTCAGGCGAATAGGCTGGCACGCGAACGACTTTGATACCCAGCTCTTTTGCGGCCACAAGGTCGACATTATTGAAGCCAGCGCAGCGCAGGGCGATAAATTTCACTCCCAGTTCGACCAGCTCCTCCAGCACCACCCGGCTGGCGTCATCGTTAACAAAAATGCAGATGCCGTCGCAGCCCACGTCATTTTTCGCTGTGCGTTCGGTCAGCAGAAAGTCAAAGAACTCCAGTTCAAAACCATACTGCTCATTGACCTGCTCCAGGTATTTCCGGTCATACTGTTTGGTACTGTATACCGCAAGTTTCATGTTCTTTCTCCTGTCACCGTAAGGGAATGCTACTTCCATCATAGTAACAATATTTCATAACAAGCGGCGACTTGCTGGCTGTCGCCGCGCAGATCTATGATTATCGGTTAAAAACTTCTCCAGCGGGGGATTCCATGCCATCATTTCATTCTCTGCTCTTCACGGATGGAACTGAATGTTGACTGGCCTCTCACGTGGCTGGAGAGTCGTCACTGCGATACTGATCATCGTGGTGCTGTCGCTCGCCGCTCTGCTGCTGACTGTGCCTCACTGGCTGCCCCGGCTGGTGGGGTTGTGGTTACCTGCTAATACCTCTGTGGTGCTGGCGGGGAGTCCGCAATGGCGGTCGGGTAAACTGACGCTGCCGGGCCTGCGGTACCTGGTGGCAGAGTGCGAACTGGCCGATATCCGCGATCTCTCATTAGGGCGTAAAGCGGGGCGTTGGGCGCTACAGGCTGGCAGCGTGGCCATAGAGAGCAGCTGTGCCAGCAAGCTCCCGGCCAGCGAACAACCTGGTACGCCGCGCACCCTGGCTGACTGGCAGGCAATGCTGCCCGCTGCGGATATTGCCATCACTCGTCTCACGATCTCCCCCTGGCAAACCTGGGCTGGTGCGCTCGATTTAAGCACCGATAATCAGCAACAAACGCTGCACTATCGCAGCCATAATCTGGTGCTGGACGCGCAGCTTCATGGTCAGACGCTGGCGCTGAACACGCTAACCCTTAACCTGCCGGGGGTTCCTGAGCCTGTGACTATTGCCGGTACGTTACGCTTACCCACTATCCCTGACACGTTACCTGATAGCGGTAAACTGAACGGAAAAATGACCCTTCAGGGTGTTCCCGCTCCCCTGAGTGTTGATCTGGAGTGGCAACAGCAGGCGGGAGAACTGGTTATCCATGAGCAGGGGGATGAGAGGCCGCTGGTCAGCCTGCCGTGGCAGGCTGATGAGCAGCAGATCCTGATCCAGCAGGGCCAGTGGCGCTGGCCGTATGCGTCCCAGCCTCTCTCCGGCGGCGTTACCCTGGCGCTGAAAAACTGGCAGCAGGGCATCCCGGCAACAGAGATAACCGGGCGACTGAACGTACTGACTCAGGGCCGTGGGGGGAAAGGAAACGTAGTGCTTTCACTGGGGCCTGGCCATCTTGACTGGCAGAAGAGCCAGCTACCCTTTCGGTTGACCGGTGAGAGCAAACTCGCTTTGCTGCAATTCTATGCCGGTCTGCCCGGCGAGCTGCAAGGCCCGCTGCTGGACCCGGTAGTGCAACTCAAGCCTGGCGCGTTGCTGCGGCTGCGTGGTCGCCTGCTCTCCACGCTGGAGGTTGATGAAGCCCGCTGGCCGCTGGCGGGGGTAACACTCTCTTCGGCGGGAATTACTGGCCGTTTACAGGCAATCCTCACGGCTCACGATCCGCAGTGGGGCCGTTTCAGGCTGCATCTGGATGGTCGCGCTGCTGATTTCTGGCCCGATAAAGGCAAATGGGGCTGGCGCTACTGGGGCGAGGGGTATATGGCCCCGCTTGCAGCCAAATGGGATGTCAGTGGCCGGGGACGTTGGGAAGAGTCACTGATTGAGCTTGCATCCCTTTCCACAGGCTTTGACCAGATAAGTTACGGCAGCGTTAACGTCCGGGCGCCACGGCTGAGTCTGGCAGAACCGGTTCACTGGCAACGTGGGAGTGAAAACCCGGCCTTTGCGGGTAAATTCCGGCTGGATGCGCAGCAAACCACCTTCAGCAACGGCGGTTTTTTACCGCCCGCTACCCTCAGCCTTAACCTGAAAGGGCGCGATCCTGCCGCGTTTCTTTATAGCGGCACGCTTCAGGCTCAGGAGATTGGCCCGGTGCGCCTGCAAGGGCGTTGGGATGGGGTGCGCCTGCGTGGTCAGGGCTGGTGGCCGGAACAGTCGCTGAGCGTTTTCCAGCCACTGCTGAGTGATGATCTTAAAATGAAAATTCAGAGTGGCAAGCTGAAAGCGCAGGTCGCCTTTTCCGCCGCCGCCGATCAGGGATTCGAAGCGGGCGGGCACTGGGTAGTCAGTGAGGGCAGCGTCTGGATGCCGGACAATGAAATTAACGGTATTGATTTCTCGCTGCCGTTCCGGCTTCGGGCGCACCAGTGGTATTTCGGCGCAAAAGGGCCGGTTTCGCTGCGCATCAAAGAGGTGAAGAACCAGTTTGCGCTGAAGGATATCACTGCTGATCTACAGGGCTGGTATCCCTGGAATGCCAGAGAGCCACTGCGGCTCAGCAACGTCTCCGTCGATGTGCTGGGCGGGCAGCTCAGTATGGAGAGTCTGCAAATGCCCCAGAGAGAAGCGGCGACATTGCGTCTGCACAATATCAGCATGAGTGAGCTGGTGACGGCGATGAAACCCAAGCAGATTGCTATGTCCGGGCATATCAACGGCGCGATGCCGCTCTGGCTGAACAATTCTCGCTGGCTGATTAAAGATGGCTGGATCGCTAATAACGGGCCGCTTACCGTCCGGCTGGATAAAGATTTTGCGGACGCCATCGCCAGTAACAGCATTGCCGCCGGTGCCGCGATGGACTGGCTGCGGTATATGGAGATCTCGCGCAGCTGGGCGACGATAGATATTGATAATCTTGGGGCGATGACTATGAAGGCGCAGGTCAACGGCACCAGCCGCTTCAGTGATAAAAACCAGCGCGTGTCGCTGAATTACACGCAGCAGGAAAACCTCTTTCAGCTCTGGCGCAGCCTGCGCTTTGGCGATAATTTGCAATCCTGGGTGGAACAAAATGCCACGCTGCCGACGCAAAAGGAAACGACTGATGAAACGCATTAGCCTGCTGATGCCTGCCGGCATATTGCTGCTGAGCGGCTGTGTACCGCGTATTGAAGTAGCGGCACCGAAAGAGCCTATCACCATCAATATGAACGTGAAGATTGAACATGAGATCCATATCAAAGTTGATAAGGATGTCGAGGCGCTGTTAAAGAACCAGAGCGGTCTGTTCTGAGGAGCTCAGCATGAAATTAAAAAGTCTCCTGCTGGCGCTGCTGCTACTCTCTCCGGCAGCCCTGGCTCTGAACCTGGATGAAGCGCGGGCTGAGGGGCGGGTAGGTGAAACGCTAACGGGCTATATAGCGCCGCTGAAGCAGGACAAAGAGACGCTGGAGCTGGTAGATCGCATTAATCAGGGACGTAAGCAGCAGTATCAGACGCTGGCACAGCGAAATAATATGACCACTGCGGCGGTCGCCAGGATAGCAGGGCAAAAGCTGGTTGAACGGGCAGCGGCCGGGGAATATGTACGGGGCATTAACGGGCAGTGGTTGCAAAAAGAGCAATAAAAAAGCAGCCCACTGGGCTGCTTCTCTGAAAAGCTGGCGTTAAGCTGCAACGATCTGCTTGAGAACGTCTTTGGCATCGTTAGCCGCTTTGGTCGCCACTTCCGGACCGTAAGCAATGCCTTCAGCGAAGACAAAATGCACGTCGGACATACCCAGGAAGCCCAGGAACAGCTTCAGGTAAGGGGTCAGCAGATCGCTTGGGGTATCTTTATGGATGCCGCCACGGCTGGAGATCACCACAACTTTCTTACCGGTGATCAGGCCTTCAGGGCCGTTTTCGCTGTAACGGAAGGTCACGCCAGCACGGGCAACCAGGTCAAAGTAGTTTTTCAACTGCGTAGGGATGTTGAAATTGTACATCGGCGCCGTCATAACAATGGTGTCATGAGCCTGGAGTTCTGCAATCAGCTCGTTGGAGAGATCCAGCGCTTCCTGCTGACGTGGTGTCAGCGTGGCATCTGAAGGACGCAGTGCGCCAACCAGCTCGCCATCCAGAACCGGGATTGGGTTTGCAGCCAGGTCACGTACGGTGATTTCATCGCTGCCGTGCGCTGCTTTCCACTCTTCAATAAAGTGGTCCGCCAGCTGATTTGACTGGGAGTAACCGGCAAGAATACTGGATTTCAGAACTAAAACTTTGCTCATGTTAATTTCCTGTTTGGTATGCGAAAGGTGTTCCGCTCAATGCTTTACACTCTAGGGATAATTGATTCTCAGTGATAGTGCAATATTCTGAGGCCTATGTTCGAAATTACTGAACAAGCTTACCCGCGCAGAGCCAGAGCTAAGTGTTTGTCTGTGCTACAATAGGCAAAATTTTTATCCCCATCGTCTGCCGCACGCCCGGCAATTAGCGAGTTTTGAATTTTATGTCGATAACACCGCAATCGCCCCTTGCCACGCTCTTTCCCCGTCTGGACGCAGTTATGCTGCGCGATCGCCAGCGGTTGCTGAAGCGCCTGCACGGGGCTAAAAAAGCCAGGCCAGCCGCCTTACAGGCCATTGCTGACGAGCTGGCAGCAGAAATTACCCTGGCTGAACAGCGGGTAGCACAGCGTCGTGCAGCAACGCCTGTGATTCGTTATCCGGAAAACCTGCCGGTCAGCCAGAAGAAACAGGATATTGCGAACGCCATTCGTGATAATCAGGTGGTGATTGTTGCCGGTGAAACTGGCTCAGGTAAAACCACTCAGTTACCCAAAATTTGTCTTGAACTGGGCAGAGGCATCACCGGGCTGATTGGCCACACTCAGCCGCGCCGCCTGGCTGCCCGCACGGTGGCCGATCGCATTGCCGATGAGCTGGAGACCAGCCTCGGCGGCTGCATTGGTTATAAAGTCCGGTTTAACGACCAGGTGAGTGAAACCACCCAGGTCAAGCTGATGACCGACGGTATTCTGCTGGCCGAAATCCAGCAGGATCGGCTGCTGATGCAGTACGACACCATCATTATCGATGAAGCGCACGAGCGCAGCCTGAATATCGATTTCCTGCTGGGCTATCTGCGGGAGCTGTTACCGCGTCGCCCCGATTTAAAAGTGATCATCACCTCTGCGACCATCGATCCGCAGCGCTTCTCTAAACATTTCAACAATGCGCCGGTGATTGAAGTTTCCGGCAGAACTTACCCCGTTGAGGTGCGCTACCGGCCAGTGGTGGAAGAGGCTGATGATACCGATCGCGATCAGCTACAGGCAATTTTTGATGCGGTGGACGAGCTGGGTAAAGAGAGCCGCGGCGATATCCTGATCTTTATGAGCGGCGAACGCGAAATTCGCGATACTGCCGATGCGCTCAACCGTCGCGACCTGGCTCATACGGAAGTCCTGCCGCTCTACGCCCGTTTATCGAACGCCGAACAAAACCGCGTGTTCCAGTCCCACGCCGGCAGGCGTATCGTGCTGGCTACCAACGTGGCAGAGACCTCGCTGACCGTGCCGGGCATCAAGTATGTTATCGATCCGGGAACGGCGCGCATCAGTCGCTACAGCTTCCGCACCAAGGTGCAGCGCCTGCCCATTGAACCGGTTTCCCAGGCTTCAGCTAATCAGCGTAAAGGGCGCTGCGGCCGTGTTTCTGAAGGGATCTGTATTCGTCTCTATTCAGAAGAGGATTTCAATAATCGTCCGGCGTTTACCGACCCGGAAATTCTGCGCACCAATCTGGCTTCGGTCATTCTGCAAATGACCGCGCTGGGCCTGGGCGATATCAGCGCGTTTCCCTTTGTGGAGGCGCCGGATAAGCGCAATATTCAGGATGGCGTCAAGCTGCTGGAAGAGCTGGGCGCTATTACCCAAAGTGAAAATCAGCACTACAAGTTAACCGCGTCGGGCCGGGCGCTGGCGCAGCTACCGGTAGATCCCCGTCTGGCCAAAATGGTGCTGGAAGCCCAGCGCTACGCCTGTACGCGGGAGGTGATGATCATTACTGCGGCCCTCTCAATACAGGACCCGCGCGAACGTCCGGCAGAGAAGAAACAGGCCTCTGATGAAAAACATGCCCGCTTTGCGGATAAAGAGTCCGATTTTCTGTCGTTCGTGAACCTGTGGAACTATCTACAGGAGCAGCAAAAGGCGCTCTCTTCCAGCCAGTTCCGCCGCCTCTGCAAGATGGAATACCTTAATTATCTGCGCGTGCGTGAATGGCAGGACATCTATACTCAGCTGCGGCAGGTTGTGCGTGAGCAGGGGATTCCGCTAAACAGTGAGCCAGCAGATTTCCGTGGTGTGCACACGGCGCTGCTTACCGGGCTGCTCTCCCATATCGGGCAAAAAGATGCCGATAAGCAGGAGTATACCGGCGCGCGTAACGCCCGCTTTGCTATTTTTCCGGGGTCCGGGCTGTTTAAAAAACCGCCTAAATGGACCATGGTGGCGGAACTGGTCGAGACCAGCCGGCTGTGGGGACGTATTGCCGCCCGCATCGATCCGGAATGGATTGAGCCAGTCGCCCAGCATCTGATTAAGCGCAGCTACAGCGAACCCCACTGGGAAAAAGCTCAGGGCGCGGTGATGGCCAGTGAAAAAGTGACGCTGTATGGTCTGCCCATTGTTGCCGCCCGCAAAGTCAATTACAGCCAGATCGATCCGGTTTTATCCCGCGAGCTGTTTATTCGCCATGCGCTGGTGGAAGGCGACTGGCAGACTCGCCACGCATTTTTCCGCGCCAACCTTAAACTGCGTGAGGAAGTGGAAGAGCTGGAGCATAAATCCCGCCGTCGCGACATTCTGGTAGATGATGAGACGCTGTATACCTTTTACGACAGGCGTATTCCGGCAGACATTGTCTCGGCACGCCATTTCGACAGCTGGTGGAAACAGGCGAGCCGCGAAGAGCCGGAGCGGCTCAATTTCGCTAAAGAGATGCTGATTAAAGAGGGCGCAAACGATGTCAGCAAGCTCGATTATCCCAACTTCTGGCAGCAGGGAAATCTTAAACTGCGTCTGAGTTATCAGTTCGAGCCGGGAACGGATGCGGATGGGGTGACGGTGCATATTCCGCTACCCTTGCTGAATCAGGTGGAAGAAGGGGGCTTTGAGTGGCAGATCCCCGGTCTGCGTCGTGAGTTGATTATTGCCCTGATCAAATCCCTGCCGAAACCGGTTCGCCGTAACCTGGTACCCGCCCCTAACTATGCGGATGCATTTTTAGGCCGCGTGACGCCGATGGCGCTGCCGCTGCTGGAGGCGCTGGAGCGCGAGTTCCGCCGCATGACCGGCATCACCATTGACCGCGAGGCGTGGCAGTGGGATCAGGTGCCCGATCACCTTAAAATCACCTTCCGGGTAGTGGATGAAAACAACCGCAAGCTGAATGAAGGGCGCGACCTTGCCGCACTTAAGTTGCAGTTAAAAGGCAAGGTGCAGGAGACGCTGTCGCTGGTGGCGGACGATGGGCTGGAACAGAGCGGGCTGCATATCTGGAGCTTTGGCGATCTGCCCGATCATTTCGAACAGAAGCGGGGTAACTACAGCGTCAAGGCCTGGCCTGCGCTGGTGGATGAAAAGGATAGCGTAGCGATCCGGCTGTTTGATTCAGAGCACGAGCAGAAAAAAGCGATGTGGCGGGGGCAGCGTCGTCTGCTGCTGCTGAATATTCCTTCGCCAATTAAATATCTGCATGAAAAACTGCCGAACAAAGCCAAGCTGGGACTCTACTTTAACCCTTACGGCAAGGTGCTGGATCTGATTGATGACTGCATCGCCTGCGGCGTGGATAAGCTGATTGCCGAACATGGCGGCCCAAGCTGGCAGGAAGCTGGTTTTGCAGCGCTGCATGAAAAAGTGCGGGCAGAGCTGAATGATACCGTGGTTGATATTGCGAAAAAGGTGGAACAGATCCTGACGGCGGTCTTCAACATCAATAAGCGGCTGAAAGGGCGCGTGGATATGACCATGGCGCTGGCGCTCTCTGATATCAAAGCGCAGATGTCCGGGCTGGTCTACAAAGGGTTTGTGACTCAGAACGGCTGGAAGCGTCTTTCCGATACGCTACGTTACCTGAACGCTATTGAACGTCGTCTGGAAAAGCTGCCGGTCGATCCGCACAGCGATCGTGCCAGAATGCTGAAGGTAGAGAACATACAGCAGGCATGGAACACCTGGTACAACAAGCTGCCGCCGGTTCGCCGTGAGGATGAAGATGTCAAAGATGTCCGCTGGATGATTGAGGAACTGCGCGTCAGCTACTTCGCTCAGCAGCTGGGTACGCCTTATCCGGTTTCAGAGAAGCGCATCCAGCAGGCAATGGATGAGATCGTGGTGTGACCGAACGCTGAATTGTTGTTGATAAAAAGGGCAGCAGATTTATATCTGCTGCCCTTTTTGACATGCTGCGCGGGTAATCCGGCGCGCTATGGTCACCCTCCGGCGGCATTACACGCCGCGTCGGGGCTTACTCCTGTGCTAACGCTTCGAGATTATCGCGAAACGCGGTGACGGCAATAGCGCGGTTGTCCGCCTGATAACGATCTTTCGCCGCCGGGGCGGAGCTTTGCACCGCAATCAGCTGCCAGACGTTATCCACCTGCATCAACAGCGGTGAGCCGCTGTCGCCGGGTAAGGTATCGCACTGATGCGACAGTACGCCTTTCTGCGCCCATCCGGTCACCAGACAGTTGCTGTGGGAATAGAGCGTTTCAAGGTGGTCCAGCGGATAGCCCGCCTGGGTGACTTTACGATCCTGTGCTTTCAGCGCGGCAGTTAAATCGCTGCGGCTGCCGTCGAACAGCGGGACCGGGGTAATACCAGAGGGCGGATTATGTAATATCACCAGGCCATAATCGTAAGGGGCGGCGGAAGAGGGCACAATCCACCCGTCGCCATCCGCTTTCAGCTTGTGGCCCAGTTCAGGATCGACACGCGTTTCAATATCATGAATTTCATAACGCCAGTGGCCTTTATTGGTGGCAATAAAGCGCAGGGCGATAGCGTTGTCGATTTTACCCGGCGGGGTCAGCAGGCAGTGGCCGGCAGTCAGCACCAGGTGGGCTGAGATCAGCGTGGCGCTACAGAGGTTGCCGCTGGCGGTTTCCAGTTGTCCAATCGCCTCCCAGGGCTGGCTGGCGGTATCAGCAACCGCTTTTCGATCGTCGTGACCAAAGAAGAGCGTTTTGACATCAGCTTCGCTCGGACTTTCATCATCATCGTCAGCATGGGAATAAAAAGAAAAGGCTAAGCATCCAATTAAAAAAACAGCTGTCAGGCGCATGTTTCTCTCTGAGTGGAGAATGAAGAGTAAGGGTTAACCACGAAGTGATCATAACTATAGACGGATAGCGGTAAAAAAGGGAGTTTAATTTGGAATATCAGCACGCTACGCAAGTTAAAGATAAAAGCTGGCGGCAATAACCCCACAGACGATCATAAAGCCCAGGATAATTTCGAATAAATAGCGGCGTACCATCATCCGATCTCCAGGAAAGAAACACCCGGAATAATCCGGGTGTTTGAATGAAATCATGTTGAGGGGGGAGCCAGGCTCCCGCTTCATTAATTACGCTTTAGGCGCAGCGGCGGTCTTAGCCACTTTCTTGTGGTGAACTTTTTTAGCAGCCTGAGCTTTCTGCGCTACTGGTTTAGCTGCTTTCTTGTGGTGCATTTTTTTAGCGGCCTGAGCTTTCTGCGCTACTGGTTTAGTTGCTTTCTTATGGTGTACTTTTTTAGCAGCCTGAGCTTTCTGCGCTACTGGTTTAGCTGCTTTCTTGTGGTGTACTTTTTTAGCGGCCTGAGCTTTCTGCGCTACTGGCTTAGCTGCTTTTTTGTGGTGCACTTTTTTAGCAGCCTGGGCTTTCTGATCTACAGGTTTTTTGGCGGCTTTTTTGTGGTGCTTTTTAGCTGCCTGCGCTTTCTGGACGGTAGCTTTATGGTGTTTCTTGTGGTGTACGGTCGCTTTTGCCGGCGCAGCGGTAGTGGCAGACGCGGCTGGTGCAGCGGTGGTCTCCGCAGCGAAAGCCATTGAAGAGATACCCATTGCAGCGGCTACAACCAGAGCAAATAATTTTTTCATTGCAAAACCCTCAAATGTTTAGTTCATGTATCAGCCCACTGCGGGGCCGGTAGAGCAACTATAGGGGAAGGCATGAGGGCTTTCAGTGAGTGATTGGTATCGGCGTGTAACGGATTGTACAACCGGGAAGAGCAGGCAGAATGCCTGCTCTGAAGGGGGATCAATGACCGTTAAGGTAGCGGTTTTCCAGATGCTGGCGGAAATAAGCGGGATTGAGATCTTCACCCGTTGCATTCTCAATCAGCTGACGGGTGCTGAAACGGCTGCCGTGCTGCCAGATGTTTTGCTGCAACCACTCAAACACCGGCTCCAGGTTGCCCTCGCGCAGCAGTTCGTTAACCTGCGGCAGCGCTTTTTTCACGCCCTGGAACAGCTGTGCGGCATACATCGCGCCCAGCGTGTAGGTCGGGAAATAGCCGAAAGCACCATCGGTCCAGTGAATATCCTGCATACAGCCGTCGCGGTAGTTGCCTGTGGTATCCAGCCCCAGTAGCGTCTGCATTTTCTCCTGCCACAGGGCAGGAATGTCGTCGACCTCAATGTCACCGGCAATCAGCGCACGTTCAATTTCATAGCGCAGAATAATATGGGCCGGATAGCTGACTTCATCCGCGTCGACGCGGATCAGGCCCGGCTTCACCCGCTGATTCAGAGCGATAAAGTTAGACTCTTCCAGCGCAGGGCCGTCGCCGATCAGCAGCTTCACCTGCGGCAGGATCAGGCTGAGGAAATCGGCGCTGCGTCCAAGCTGTTTTTCAAAGAACAGACTCTGGGATTCATGGATTGCCGTCGAACGCGCCAGGGAAACCGGCTGGCCTGCCCACTGCTTCGGCAGATTCTGCTCATAACGTGCGTGGCCCGTTTCGTGGATCACGCCCATCATGGCGCTGATAAATTCATTCTCATTGTAACGCGTGGTAATGCGAACATCTTCCGGCACGCCGCCGCAGAAGGGGTGCGCACTGACATCAAGCCGCCCGGCGTTGAAGTCAAAACCCAGCTGCTTCATGATCGCCAGGCCAAGCTGTTTTTGCGACTCCACGGCAAAAGGCCCCACCGGGACATCCACGGTTTCCTGCGCCTGTTTCTCAACGATGCGTTGCAGGAGATCTGGCAGCCAGGCTTTGATATCGCCAAAGGTTTTATCCAGCTTCGCGCTGGTCATGCCCGGCTCGAAAATATCTAACAGGGCATCGTAGCGCGAGCAGCCGTTGGCCTGAGCGCGGATTTCCGCTTCCTGGCGACTGAGTTTTACCACCTCTTTCAGATTCTCTGAAAACCCTTGCCAGTCATTGGCGGGGCGCTGCTGGCGCCAGGCGTGTTCACAGCGCGAACCCGCCACCGACTTCGCTTCCACCAGCGAAGCGGGAAGCAGCGAGGCCTGCTGCCAGGCGCGACGCATCTCGAACAGGTTGGCGCGTTCCACGTCGTTTAAAGAAGCCTGTTCAGCTTCGTTCAGCCACTCTCCCACCTCTTTTGCCGTCAGAATTTCATGCTGCAACACGCTGAGTTCAGCAAGCGCAGCGCCTCGGGCACCGCTGCCGCCGGGGGGCATCATGGTCATCATATCCCAGCCGGCAATGGCGGAAAGATGACCAAAACGTGAAAGGCGGGTAAAGGTACGGGTTAAGTTAGCGTAGGCAGTTGACATGAGGCTCCCTGTAAAGTTTTTGCGCTGTCAGGCAGCGCCTGTAGAGGATGATAAGGGTAAATCAACAGGCCAGCAAAAGCGAACGCTGGCGCCGCCGAGCGGGCTGGCATCTATTAACACATAACCATTAAAGGCCTGAGCGACAGAGTGAACAATTGCCAGACCAAGACCGCACCCGCCGGTGGCGCGGTCACGGCTGGGGTCGAGCCGGACAAAGGGTTCAAACACCCGTTCCCGCTCATCCAGAGGAATGCCTGGTCCGTCATCCTCTACCTGAAGGCAGGCGGTAGTGCCATCAAACCAGAGGCTGATGCGCAGCCGCTCACTGGCGTAGCGCAGCGCATTGTTCACCAGATTGTCCAGCACGCGTTCCATCAGGCGCGTATCGGCAACGCCTGTGTTATGCCGCTGCGGCATATCAAGTTCAATCGCGAAAGCAGGGTGCAGGGTGCGGATATCGTCGAGCCGCTCCTGTAGCCATTCGGCCAGATCCAGAGACTGAAGGTTAAGATCGACTTTTGGCCGATCGAGCCGCGCATAGGTCAGCAGCTCTTCAATCAGCGACTCAAGCTGGCCAATATCACGGTTAAGGGCCGCAGCTTCCGCCTCTGTTAAGTTATCGCTCATCTCCAGCCGGTAGCGTAAACGCACCAACGGCGTTCGCAGCTCATGAGCAATCCCGTCTATCAGCTGTTTTTTACTGGCCACCAGGGTGTTGATATTGTCCGCCATCTGGTTAAAGGCCACCCCGAGCCGCAGCAGGCTGGATGCACTGTCAAAATGGATGCGCTCGTTAAGATGCCCCTGGCCAAAACGCTGCGCGGCCGTTTCCAGCCGCAGCATATCTTTCCAGTGCGGCCGCATCCAGATAAACACCGGCAGCGCCAGCGAAATGCCGATAAAGGCCAGCAGCACGATATCGAGAATGCGCATCTCATGCAGGAAAAACAGATAGGGGATTGGGCCTACCGCCAGCACATAATGACTGCGGGGAATATGCTGAAGAAAGGTGTACTCATCGTCCAGCGCCACTATCTCCCCGGCGCGCAGGCGCCGCAAAGTAACGGCATCAAGCTGAAGCTGATATTTGCTCATTGGTTCAATATGCAGCTTAAACGAAAGATTCAGCTCCAGATTATCGATGGTCTTGTTCCAGTCGCGCGGCGGGATCTCACGCAGTTCACTACGCATCAGGTAGAGCGAGCTTTTCATCAGGTCGTCCATCGACTGACGTCCGGCCCGTTCGGCAGTGAATTTGTAGACCAGGCCAACCAGCATTGCCATCACCAGAAAGCAGACAAACAGCAGCAGATAAAACTGAATAAACAGTTTTTTCATAGGGCGTCCCAGGCATGGGGAGCAAAGAGGTAGCCTTTGTTGCGGATAGTTTTGATGCGATAAGGCTCGGTGGCGCTGTCGAGCAGTTTTTTACGCAACCGGGAGATGGCCACGTCGATACTGCGATCCATGCCATCGTAGCTGACGCCGCGCAAGGTTTTTAACAGCGCATCGCGATTCAGGATAGAGCCAGCATGCGTCGCCAGCTCCCACAGCAGGTCAAAATCGGCAGTGGAAAGGGCAACGACCTCACTGCCAAGCGTGACCTGACGGTTGACCGGATCGATAGAGAGCGTGCCAAAACGGAGCGCATTCTGTCCCGCAACCTTAGGCGCAATCTCATCGCCCTGGCTGCTGCTGCCAGCCTGACGCAGATGCAGCCGTAAACGGGCCAGCAGCACAGCCGGCGGGGTGGTTTTCAGGATGTAGTCGTTAGCGCCCATTTCAAGAGAGAGAATATGATTCATGTCGCTGTCCAGTGAGGTCAGCAGCACAATGGGGCCAGACCAGCTTTGACTGGCGCGCAAGTCACGGCACAGCGTCATGCCATCTTTGCCGGGCAGCATAATATCCAGCATCACCAAATCTGGCAGGGCCGCCGCAATCGTCGCTTCTGCCCGATCGCCACGGCTCTCAACAATCACTTCAATATCATGACGATTCAGGTAAGCAGCAATCAGCTCGCCCACATCCTGGTCATCTTCAACGAATACAATTTTGTTCATAGCGCTGTTTTTCTGGGGTGAGAGGGCAAGATTACTCTTTGTTAAACTTAACTACTATTACCCACCGCTAAATAACGTCAGATGTATAGTATAAGCACCCTTACTTATGCCATTATAGCCGCCGGCCTGCCGTGGCAGTCCGTGAGGAGTAATCACCAGAGAAAGGAGAATAAGAGTGTCTGATAAAAAGCTGGCTTCTGCCGGGCACAGTGACTATATCTGCCTCAATTATATCGATTTCCTCGCCGCTTCCTGTAAAAAGCGCTGGAGCTTTGTCGACGCTATCTATGGCGTGATGCCTATCTTCGGCCTGGTTACCAGGAACTCCCGCAATTTGCCCCAGGTGCCCTCAGAGCGGTTAAAAGCCCTTGCGTTGCAAATCATCTCTACTCAGGTCAGTGATGAAATTAATATCGCCCGACTGATAACGCTGGCTGAACAACAACATATCGAAAAGTTTGATATTTTGCTGCCCTATACGCTGTCAGAGCCGCAGCTTGACCTCGTGCGTCAGGAGTATGTTAAACCCCTTACTCTCCAGCAGCATGATGACCGCCTGACGGTCAGCATTCCAGCCTGGTCGCACTGACACAGCTTTACCCCTTCAGCATTGCGGCGTGGTGACACCCCTCGCCAGAGTATGATGACCGTGTGACGGTCACCATCCCTGCCTTTGCGCCCTAACGCAGCAGTACCCACAACGCCGGAGCCATTCCTGCCATCAGCAGAGCCATAGTGCCTTTCTCCAGCATGCTGAGTTTTTCCACACCTCGTCCACCCCGGCGCGCAAACAGGAACAGCAACACGCCTGGCGCGTAAAGCACCACGGAAAGCAGCAAATGCAGAGGCCCGGAGGCGTAAAGAAGCCAGAGTCCGTATGCGCTGGCACCGCAGGCGATAGCCATTACGCCTGGGCGTTTACGGGATTTGGCAACCTTAAACAGGTAGGCACCCACCAGGAAATAGGGCACCAGAATCATTTCCGAGGCGATAGTCAGCAGCGTGTTGTAGTCGGAACCGGTGAGCCAGATAAGTACCAGACAGACCTGCACGCTGCCATTGGTCAGCCACAACGAGGCGGCGGGGGCGCCGCGGGCATTTTGTCTGGTCAGCGAACGCGGAAAGGCCCCCTGTGCGGCGGCAAGCAGGGGCACTTCAGCTGCCATAATTGTCCAGCTCAGATAGGCACCGCAAACCGAGACCACAAGGCCAACTGCAATAATCAAATCGCCCCAGGAGCCAACCAGACGCGTCATTAGTCCCGCCATAGAGGGATTGCGCATCTCTGCCAGTTCCGCGCGCGGCACAATCCCCAGCGAAAGCAGCGTGACCAGCAGATAAACGATCAGCGCCGCTATCACCGCCAGCATCGTGGCACGCCCCACATCCCGTTTGTTGCGGGCGCGGGCCGAAACCACCACAGCACCCTCGACGCCTATAAACACCCATAACGTGATCAGCATGGTGTCTTTAACCTGCTGCCAGACGGGTTTACCCAGCGCCACGCCGGTGAAATCAAAATGAAAACGGTCGTAGTTAAAGGCCAGTAGCGCCAGGACCACAAACAAGCCCAGAGGGAGAAGTTTACCCAGCGTTGCCACTATATTAATACTGGCTGCGGTTTGCACTCCCCGCAATACCAGCCAGTGAACCAGCCACAGCAGCAGTGAAGCGCCCAGCATCGCCTGCCAGGTATTGCCATCACCAAACACCACATGACCTGGGGAGTCGGTAAAGAAGCTCAGCGCAGAAAAAACGATAACCAGGTAGGAGACATTAGCAATGACCGCGCACAGCCAGTAGCCCCAGGCGGAACAGAAGCCGACAAGCTCACCGAACCCGGCTCTGGCATAGGTATATATGCCGCCGTCCAGCTCTGGCTTCAGCCGCGTCAGCAGCAGCAGAGCGAGCGAGAGCAGAATAATACCGCATCCCGTAATGGCCCAGCCAATCAGCAAGGCGGCCGGGCTGGCCACCATGGCCATATTTTGCGGCAGACTGAATACGCCTGCGCCGAGCATTGAACTGAGCACCAGCGCGGTAAGGGCGGCAAGGCCTAATTTGTTGTCCAAAGAAAGGTCCCAATAGCAGAATAAAAAACCAATCCAATGGTAAACCTTCGCTTTTCATGCCGGTAAAGAGCAACCGAGATGAAGGAATACCCTGAAGTCGGCGGCGATTCTACGGAGTGAGAACAGGAGATGCAATGCGATTAGGGAGGATTGTGAGTGGTTATGCAAAATAACCGCCTTCACTATGCAAAGGAACAGGGACGGCGGGCGCCGTCCCGGAAGAATTACTTAAAGAGGTCTGCGGAGACGGTAAGGTTACCGCCGCTCTGATTAGACCATTGGCGGGTGACGTGGTAGTACTTGGCGCCTTTTTTAATGGCGGCCTGACCTACTGCCTCGGACACCTCTGTTGGCGTACCAAAGTGGCCAGTAAAGGTTACGCTGTCAAACGGCTGCATCTGTGCCGCCGTGATGGCGTTAACTTCCTGAACGCTTTTACCATCTGGCGTTTTAATGGTGTAACGCTGGCCCGTGGAGGACTGCGTTTCAAAGAAACGGCCTACGTTAGCGCTGGGGGTTTCTGAAGAAGCCACGCCGGGGATCTGAACGGTTTTAGCCGCAGCGCCGCCGGTAGCCAGCGCCGCTTTACCCGCCTGAGAGTCAGCGGGGATCAGATCGGGAGACTGAACTTTACGCTCTGGCGCATCCGCTTTGTAAACGTAAGCGGTGATGTACTGGTTACCGCCGCTGTTGGCATCGATCTGGCGAATAATAAAGAAGGAGGCTGCCTCTTTCGCTTTTGCCGCTTTGGTAATAGCGTCATTAACTTCTGGCTGACTGCGGTAGAAACCACTTATCGAAACCGTATCGAAGGGTTCAAGCTTGTAGGCTTCTGCCTTCTTTAATTCCCGGATGCCATTGATGATACGATCGTCCGAAGGGGCCGCTTTGGGCGCATCCGCATGATAGAGATCTGCCACTACGCGCCAGTTCCCGCCGTTTCCGTTGGTATCGCTGATATTCTGAATGTAGTAAGAAGCCGCGCCCATTTCGTCGGCACGTTTTGACACCGCTGCGCTGGCGTCATTGATAGCATTAAAACGACCGGAAACCGCAATACGATCAAACGGTTTCAGCGAGGCCGCTTTTTCCGGGGCCAGCTCCTGTGCCGCAAAAGCGGATAATGATGTCAGTGACAGCAGGGCTGATGCCAGAAGGGTGTTCTTCAGCTTCATAAAAATAATCCTTCGCCTTACGCAAAAAATGAGTACGAAAACGTGCTGGACTCTTGATGTGTAACAGATTAGCTGCCGATTATTGCATGTAATAATGCCTGCTGTCTCAGCCATTTTGAGTCATGAGCCACGCTTCGCTTTGCCGGAGCGTTTAACGATATTAATAAATTGTTAAATTACGCTGTTAGCCCGTCGCTTACCACTTAAGCTGGTTATTGATACCACTAAATAAGTTAATTCATTGTTAAATAGTGTTTTTTCTATTTCATTAATCGGCCAATGCACTTTTTTAGCCAGCAGATTATGCGTTATTATCGAATAAATTCAGCCGCAATGTGCTGCTTTTGCTGCCTGCCTCTGAATTATTGTATGAAAAGAGACGAACCGGCCCGCTGCGGCTGGATCGCAGCACATATTTTCAGTAGGTTATAAACAGTTTGAAACAGATCCTGTCGCGGTCATACGGGCCGTGGCAGGCAGGACCAACATCAATTTACCTCTGATGAAAGGGAATATTATGCTAATTGGAATAACCAAAGAGCGCTTGCCCAACGAAGCCAGGGTGGCTGCCACGCCAAAAACGGTAGAGCAGCTACTGGGGCTTGGTTTTACCGTCGCCATAGAGCGCGACGCAGGGAAACTGGCGAGCTTTGATGATGCTGCCTATGCCGCAGCTGGAGCCACCCTGGTGGATACCGCCACCGTCTGGCAGTCAGACATTATTCTGAAGGTCAATGCGCCAACTGAAGAAGAGATTGCGTTAACCAAAGAGGGCAGCACGCTGGTCAGCTTTATCTGGCCTGCACAAAACCCCGATTTACTGGAAAAGCTGGCTGCCCGCAAGGTCACCGTGATGTCGATGGATGCGGTGCCCCGTATCTCTCGCGCGCAGTCGCTTGATGCTTTAAGTTCCATGGCCAACATTGCCGGTTATCGGGCGATTGTTGAGGCCGCCCATGAGTTTGGCCGTTTCTTTACCGGGCAAATCACCGCCGCAGGTAAGGTGCCGCCAGCAAAAGTCATGGTAATTGGCGCGGGCGTGGCTGGCCTTGCGGCTATCGGCGCAGCAGGCAGCCTGGGGGCCATTGTCCGTGCTTTTGATACCCGTCCGGAAGTCAAAGAGCAGGTGCAGAGCATGGGCGCCGAGTTCCTTGAGCTGGATTTTGAGGAGGAAGCGGGCAGCGGCGATGGCTATGCAAAAGTGATGTCTGAAGCCTTTATCAAGGCAGAGATGGCGCTGTTTGCCGCCCAGGCAGAAGAGGTGGATATCATCGTCACCACCGCGCTGATCCCCGGTCGTCCCGCACCGAAGCTGATTACTGCCGATATGGTGGCTTCAATGAAGCCTGGCAGCGTGATTGTCGATCTGGCGGCACAAACCGGCGGCAACTGTGAACTCACGGTGGCCGACCAGGTGACCACTACCGACAACGGCGTAAAAATTATCGGCTATACCGATCTGCCAAGTCGTCTGCCTACCCAGTCGTCACAGCTCTACGGCACTAACCTTGTCAATCTGCTGAAGCTGCTCTGTAAAGAGAAAAACGGTGAAATTACCGTGGATTTCGATGATGTGGTGATTCGCGGCGTGACGGTCATTCGTGACGGCGAGGTCACCTGGCCAGCGCCACCTATTCAGGTCTCTGCTGCCCCTAAAGCGGCGCCCGCATCGGCTAAAGTTGTTGAAAAAGAAGAGAAAATACCCGCCTCGCCATTCCGCAAATATGCGCTGTTCGCGTTGGCAATTATCCTGTTTGGCTGGTTCGCCAATGCGGCTCCTGCCGCTTTCCTTTCTCACTTTACGGTGTTCGCGCTCTCCTGCGTAGTGGGCTACTACGTGGTCTGGAATGTGAGTCATGCGCTGCATACGCCACTGATGTCGGTAACCAATGCAATCTCCGGGATTATCGTGGTCGGCGCAGTGCTGCAAATCGGACACGGCGGCTGGGTCAGCTTCCTGTCGTTTATCGCGGTGCTGATTGCCAGTATCAATATTTTCGGTGGTTTCACCGTGACTCAGCGCATGCTGAAAATGTTTCGTAAGAACTAAGGGGTAATCAATGTCTGGCGGATTAGTGACTGCAGCATACATTGTTGCCGCAATTCTTTTTATATGCAGCCTGGCTGGGCTGTCAAAGCATGAAACCTCTAAGCAGGGCAACCTGTTTGGCATGAGCGGGATGGCAATCGCGCTGCTGGCTACCCTGCTTGGCCCGGACAGCGGTAACGTTGGCTGGGTACTGGTGGCGATGGTGATTGGTGGGGCCATCGGCACACGGCTGGCGAAAAAGGTCGAAATGACCGAAATGCCTGAGCTGGTTGCCGTACTGCACAGCTTTGTTGGTCTGGCTGCGGTGCTGGTGGGCTTCAACAGCTATCTCGACCACGCCCCAGGCATGGACGCGGTACTGGAAAATATTCACCTTACCGAAGTGTTTGTCGGGATCTTCATTGGCGCGGTGACCTTCACCGGATCGCTGGTGGCGTTTGGCAAGCTGCGCGGGAAAATTTCTTCCCGTCCGCTGATGCTGCCCCATCGTCATAAGCTGAATCTGCTGGCGCTGGTTGTCTCACTCTGCCTGCTGATCGCCTTTGTCCGCACTGACAGCGTTGGCGTGCAGGTCTTTGCTCTGCTGATTATGACGCTGATTGCGCTGGCCTTTGGTTGGCATCTGGTCGCTTCTATTGGCGGCGCAGACATGCCGGTAGTGGTTTCAATGCTGAACTCCTATTCAGGCTGGGCGGCGGCGGCGGCGGGCTTTATGCTCAGCAACGACCTGCTGATCGTGACCGGTGCGCTGGTGGGGTCAAGCGGGGCGATTCTCTCTTACATCATGTGTAAGGCGATGAACCGCTCCTTTATCAGCGTGATCGCGGGCGGCTTTGGTACCGACAGCAGTTCAACCGGTGAAACGGATGAAGCGGGCGAGCACCGCGAGATTGATGCGCAGGCAACGGCAGAGCTGCTGAAAAACTCCAGCACGGTGATCATCACGCCAGGCTACGGCATGGCGGTGGCGCAGGCTCAGTATCCGGTGGCTGAAATTACCGAGAAGCTGCGTGCACGTGGCATCAAGGTTCGCTTTGGCATCCATCCCGTTGCTGGTCGTCTGCCTGGGCACATGAACGTCCTGCTGGCTGAGGCGCGCGTTCCTTACGATATCGTGCTGGAAATGGACGAAATCAACGAAGATTTCAGCGAGACAGATACGGTACTGGTGATCGGCGCAAATGATACGGTTAACCCGGCCGCGCAGGAAGATCCTCGCAGTCCAATTGCTGGCATGCCGGTGCTGGAAGTGTGGAAAGCGCAGAACGTCGTGGTGTTTAAGCGTTCAATGAATACCGGTTATGCCGGTGTGCAAAATCCGCTGTTCTTTAAAGAGAACACGCAGATGTTGTTTGGCGATGCGAAAGCCACCGTCGACGCAATTCTGAAAGCGTTATAAGCATAAACCCCACCGTCGCGGTGGGGTTTATTAATGAACAGGGCCAGCTAAGCTGGCCTTTTTATTTTCTGTAGTCAGGCTCAGTCGTCTTCGTCATCTTCCAGTTCAACCGGAGAGACAAATCCGTCTGGTTTGATCGCCAGCAGATCGCAACGCAGATGGTCAATTACCTGTTCGGCGGTGTTGCCCAGGAAAGCTGCTGAAAGGCCAGTGCGCCCAATAGTGCCTAATACCACCACGCCCGCATCCAGATGCTCCGCCAGGTTTGGGATAACCTCTTCAGGAAGCCCTTTGTCCACATGGGTGAATTTTTCGTCGATACTGAATTTCTGCCGTAACGCTTTCATCGCCAGCAGATGCTGACCGCGGATGGCATCGTTATAGACGCTGGGATCAAAGTCGGGCAGTTCAATGGCGATATTGATTGGCGTAATCGGGTAAGCCCCGACCAGATGCACTTCCGTATGATTAACCAAATTAGCCATCTCCAGCGTCTCTTTCACCAGCTTGGTGTTCAGCGGATCGTGATGCGGCTCTTCACTGGCCAGATTCACGGCGACAACGGCGCGCCCACCTTCCGGCCAGGGTTGGTCTTTCACCATCCAGACCGGGCAGGGGCATTTGCGCAGCAGATGCCAGTCGGTTGGGGTGAAGACCACCGACTGCAAGCGGTCATGCTGATGCGCCATTTTCAGCACCAGGTCATAACGGCCATTCAGGACTTCCTGAATAATCGCCTCATAGGGGCGGTTATGCCAGATAACCTTGATATCAATCTCCACGCCGGCCTCCAGGTAAGCCTGAGCCTGGTCGCGGATCCACTCGGTGCGCTGACTCACCACCCCTTTGCGCATGGTGGTACGCTCGTCCGGTGAAAGCAGGGTAGTCATCTCATAGGAAAAGTCATAAATAGGCAGGAAGGCTGTGATCCGGCCGCCAAGGCGCTGGTTCAGATAAACAGCACGGCGGAGCGCTGGCTGGTCATCCTGCTGCGGATCGACAGCCACGAGAATATTTTGATATTTAGCCATAACGGGACCCTCATAAGCTGGTTAGCTTAAAGATAGCCCAATCAGAGGCCGCGCAGAAGGAAAAAGTTATAGCTGGATCAATATTATAACTAATAATAAGCAGACTATTTACGGTCCTTCAGTGAGCAGAGAGAGGGGGAAGAGAACCGGGATGGCAGGGCAAAATTTATCACCGGGATTTCAAAAAAAGATGAACGGTTAGCGCATGACGGGGAAGGAGAAACCGGGTTACGCTGTTAACCGGGTTAACAGCGTAACCCGGTTAACAGGGATCAGGCGATGGCGCGGCTCTGCCCAGCCAGCTGCGACAGCACATCGTGATCTTCAATAGTGATGTACTTGCCTTTCACCGCCAGCATTCCGCTTTTCTGGAAACGGCCCAGCAGACGGCTGATAGTTTCAACCGTTAAGCCAAGATAGTTACCGATATCGCCACGGGTCATGGTCAGCCTGAACTCACGCGGTGAAAAACCGCGTTCAGCAAAGCGACGAGAGAGGCCATAAATAAAGGCCGCCAGGCGCTCTTCCGCATTTTTCTTGGAAAGGAGCAGGATCATCTCCTGGTCACCCTTAATCTCACCGCTCATCAGGCGCATCATCTGCTGACGCAGGCTGGGCATTTTGCCTGAGAGATCGTCCAGGGTTTCAAACGGGATTTCGCAAACCATTGCCGTTTCCAGCGCCTGCGAGAAACTCGGGTGCTGGCCGCCGTTAATGGCATCGAACCCTACCAGGTCTCCGGCCAGATGGAAGCCCGTAATCTGCTCATCACCCTGTTCGGTAATCGTGTAGCTCTTGATGGTCCCGGAACGGATGGCGTACAACGACTTCAGTTCATCCCCAGCTTTGAACAGCGTCTGGCCTTTCTGGATCGGCTTTTTGCGTTCGATAATATTATCCAGCTGATCAAGCTCATGCTCGTTCAGCGTAAAGGGAATACAGAGCTGGCTGATGCTGCAATCCTGACAGTGAATCGCACAACCGCCAGACTGGATACGTCTGTTGATAACACGCTTTTCTGGGATCATAGTGATACGCTCGAGTGATTATTGACTGGGGTCAATTTTACAATTTTTTGTTAACGAAGGGAACTGATCCGAGCAGTTTTAGGCACATAAAAAGCAGGGATGCTGTTCTGCTGCCAGCATCCCGTTGAAAGTATTGATTTTAGTGAGTTTTACGAATTGTTATCCGCAGTAATCACCGCAGGGCGGGACGTTATTTTACTCTTTGTTGCCACGCGGGCAGGTTGCTCTACTTTGATGATCAGCGTCAGGATCCCCGCCACCAGATATAAACCGGTATAGGTCCAGACAACCCCGACGATATCAAAGAACGGCAGAACCAGTGAAGCGATGGCTGGCGCAAGGAAGTTACTCAAACCGGCAGAGAGGTTATAAATGGAAATAGCCGCGCCTTTATGTTCAGGTTCCAGCACCGGAAAAACAGCAGTCATAGGTACAAAGGCGGCCACCGTTATTCCCAGCATCACCGCAGGTATCATGGCAATCCAGTAATTATGCCCGAAGGTCACCGGCAGATAATAGAACGCCAGACTGGAGAGGGCGCAGCCCAGGCAGCCAAACCAGCGTACCTGACGGATCCAGCCGATATATTCGCCCAGCACGCCCCACATGATATTGGTAAAAATGGTGACAAAGAAGAAGACTGCCCAGATTTGCAGCCATTCCGACATGGTAAAGCCCAGGCGGCCAACAAACAGCATCGGCATGATTACCGCAAAGCCAAACAGCGACAGGGTATTAATGATCCTGATCAGACAGGCGAGGAAGATATTGCGATTCGTAAAGAGGATGGTGACCGCTCTTGAAAGCTCGGTAAACTTCTCTCTGGTCGTCAGGTTAGCCTTTTCGCTCTCCCCGCCCACCTTACGCAACAGCGTCATGGCCATCACGCCTCCCACCACAACCCACGCAATCGCAAACCAGAGGGTGCCGGTTTCGCCAATCCAGGGAATGGTAAAGCTGGGCAGATAGCTCCCTATGCAGCCAATGCCAACAGAATACATGGCCCAGAACCAGCCCATAGCCGAGGAGAGCTGATGTTTCGGCACGTTCTGCACCACCAGCATCACGAAAGAGTAGATAAAGAGGGGATAAGCCAGCCCGCGAATACCGTAGAACAGCAGCATCAGCGGATAGTTACGCATGCCCAGTCCCAGCGTCATAAACAGGATATGCATCACCACCCACAGGATAAACCCGATCTTCATGGCGCGCTGAGGGGTAATAATTTCCGCTACCACGCCGGAACTCCAGGCTGCCAGCGCCGTCGCCGCACCATAAATCGTAAACACCAGCGCAGATTGGGCTGGGGTAAACCCTAAATCGGTAATGTGCTTTGACAGAAATGCCATTTCAAACCCATCACCACTCATAAACATGGCGATAGCGATGTAGCCCCAGATTAAAGGGATGGGGAGACCGAACCAGTTTGTTGCTGATTTCATCTTATTTCCTTAACAGCGGCCGGACGACAGTTGTCGCCGGACAGGATTAAAAGCCGAGTGCACGAGCCTCAAGCTGTTGTTGGTAAAGCAGCCGGAACCAGGCGAGCCGTTTTTGCAGCGAGTGATGGCGACCGGCATCAGGGAGATAGCGCTGGAGCACCGGCGGTTTCTGGCAAACCTCAGCCTCATCGCCGCCATCTGCCAGCCATCCCAGCCGGGCGGCACCGAGCGCGCCACCCGCTTCGCCGCCCTGATGGGTAACGATGGGCATGTTGAGCACGTCGGCTATCAGCTGAGCCCACCAGGGACTGCGAGCGCCACCGCCAATGAGTGAGCAGCATTCCAGTGAGGTTCCTGCTTCCTCCAGCGCTTTCAGCCCGTCAGCTATGCCGAAGGTCACCCCCTCCAGGACGGCATAAGCCAGTAAGGCGCGCCGGGTAGTGTGGGTTAATCCATGAAAGGCACCTGTTGCCTGCGGATCGTTGTGCGGCGTCCTTTCCCCTGAGAGGTAGGGCAGGAATAGCGGGGCGCTGTGGCAGTCAGCCTGGCTCAGCGTCGCCACTTCCGAGAGAAGCGTGGTTTCCGATGCGCCCAGCAAATCACACAGCCAGCGCAGACCGCTGGCGGCAGTCAGCATCACGCTCATCTGATGCCAGCGGTGGGGTAACGCATGGCAGAAAGCATGTACCGCCGATGACGGGTTGGGGCGAAAGCTGTCGTTGACGGTAAACAGCACGCCCGAGGTTCCCAGAGAGATAAAGGCGTCCCCCGGCGCCACAGCCCCAATTCCCACAGCGCTGGCCGCATTGTCACCGCCGCCACCGGCGATAATCACCTTCTCGCTTAGTCCCCACTGGCGAGCCAGTTCCGCCCGGAGTTTGCCGGCAGGTTCGGAACCTTCAACCAGCCCCGGCATCTGGGCGCGGGACAGGCCGCAGGAGGATAACAGGCTGTCAGACCAGTCCCGCTTCGCCACATCCAGCCAGAGTGTGCCTGCTGCATCGGACATATCGCTCAGCTTCTCGCCGCTCATTTTCCAGCGCAGATAATCTTTTGGCAGCAGGACGCAGGCGGTCTGTTCGAAAATCGCTGGCTCATGACGAGCCACCCAGAGCAATTTGGGTGCCGTGAAGCCGGGCATTGCCAGATTACCGGTAATGCTGTGCAAATCGGTCGCCAGCGCGGTGAGTTCACGACATTCAGCCGCGCTGCGCATGTCATTCCACAAAATGCAGGGGCGCAGTACCCTGTCCTGATTATCAAGCAGGACGGCACCGTGCATCTGCCCCGAGAGGCCAATGGCGCGGATCTCGCCCCAGGCGTTGCCAACCTTTTGCCGTAATTCCGTTATGGCCTGCTGCAAAGCCTGCCACCACTCGGCAGGATCCTGCTCACACCAGTGAGGATGAGGGCGTTGCAGAGTCAGTTTTGCCCCTGCCGTGGCGAGGATGCCGCCCTGAGCATCAATCACCAGCGCTTTGATTTCCGATGTCCCGGCATCTATTCCAAGGTACATAGCGACTCCTTATTCAGTGACGGGTTGAGGGTGTTTTGCCCAGCTTTGCAGGCTGGCAACGGCGCTGTGCAACAGTTGAGCAAAGTCGCTGCTGGATGCCAGTGAGCCAAACAGAGCGCTGTTTGCGGCAAACCGCGCCAGCGCATCTTTCTGGCTGAGCAAGGCGTGCAGGGCTTCAGCATCCAGCGCGCCATCCTGATAGGGATAAGGAAGTTCCCCCTCGTGCCAGCGCTGCAAAAAGAGGAAAAACAGGGCAGGCAGCAGCGTTGTTGCTCGCGGCGTCTCTCCGCGCTGGTAGGTTTCAATCAGGGTCGGAGTAATAAAACCAGGGATTTTAGATAGCCCGTCTGCCGCCACGCGCTGGTTAGTATCCTGAATATAGGGGTTGGCAAAGCGCGCCAGCACCACATCGCGATAGGCTTCGAGATCCAGCGGGCTGGGCATCAGCGAAGGGATAACGTCCTGGGTGACATACTCCCAGGCCATCTCTTTGATCTCGTGAGTTTGCGTACTCTGATGAATATAATCCTGCCCGACCAGCGTCCCGGCCCAGGCGATGCAGCTGTGACTGGCGTTCAGTATGCGGATTTTGGCTTCTTCCCACGGCAGCACCGAGGCCACCATCTCCACGCCTGCATTTTCCAGCGCGGGCCGTCCTGCGGCGAAATCATCCTCAACGACCCACTGAATAAAGGCTTCAGCCATCACCGGGGCTTTATCTGCGAAACCCGTAGCGGCCAGCACGCGCGGCGCGATGTCGGCAGTGGGGCGTGGCGTGATGCGGTCAACCATGGTATTTGGGGAAGTGGTGTGCGCGGTTACCCAGGCGTGCAGGGTTTCTTCCCTGCGCAGCTGTAAAAAGGTCAGAAAGCCCTGGCGGAAGCGCTCGCCGTTGTGACGTAAATTATCGCAGTTCAACAGCGTCACGGGGTCGCCATGCGCCTGCATTCTTGCCTTTAAGACACGGGTAAGCGCGCCATAAATTGTTCGGACTTCCCCATTAATATCCGCTTTAATATCGGGATGATCGGCATCAAGCTGATGCTCTGTATCTAAATAGTAACCGCTCTCGGTCACGGTAAAAGCGATCACTCTGGTGCGGGGATCGGCACCCTGAGTAATCAGGCCCTGTAGCTCTGCATCCCAGGGGATCAGCTTTTTGATGGAGGTGATTTTTTCATAATTGCGTTCACCTTCCGGTGTTACCGTTTCCAGCGTATATTCGCCGTTTTGCTCAGCAAGAGCGGTGAGCAGGGGCACAGCGTCATCGCGGATATTGCTTAAGGCAATCTCCCACCGGTTATCACCTGCCTTCAGCAAACGGTGCAGATACCAGGCCTGATGGGCGCGGTGGAACGATCCTGCACCAATGTGCAGCCAGACAGAGGGGGCGGTTAAGGTCATCATTATCTCCTGTTTTGGGCTTTTGCTCTCCATGAGAGCTTTTGCCTGGTATAGCTATAGCCTGGTGATCTCTGCTGCGAGTGTCTGCGGGAGAGATCACAAAAATTGCTTTTGCCCGCCACTCGGGCAATTATTCGGACCAGGATGAGTAAAACGCGGGGAAAAGAGCAATGAGCAAACATAATAAGAAACTGGATCAGGCTGCACGGGCCGCCTGGATGTATTACGTAGCAGGCGAGACGCAGCATGATATCGCCGACAAACTGGGTGTTTCGCGTCAGGTTGCGCAGCGCCTGGTCGCACTGGCGGTAGAGGAGGGGCTGGTCAGCGTAAACATTACGCATCCGGTGGCTGACTGTATGACGCTGGCAGAGCAGCTTAAAGCGCGTTTTCAGCTGCAACTCTGCCAGGTTGTGCCTTCCGCGGGCGTTGAATCGGCCGGATTGCAGCAGATGATTGCGGTAGCTGGTGCAGAGGTAATGGCGCAAACCCTGAAGCAGGAGCAGCCGCAAATCATTGCTGTTGGCTCGGGGCGGACGCTTCGCGCCACCATTGATGAGTTGCCGGCGTTCGAACGCCCACAGCACAGCTGTGTCTCACTGATTGGCGCCATAGCCAGCGACGGCTCCTGTACCCGTTATGATGTGCCGCTGTGGATGGCGGAAAAAACGCAGGGCCGCTATTTTATTCTGCCTGCACCGCTTTATGCGGACAGCGCGGAAGATCGTGCGCTCTGGTGCCATCACCGTATCTACCGTACCGTCACGGACAAGGCCGCGCAGGCTGACGTGATGTTTGTCGGCATTGGCCAGGTTGCCGCAGGGTGCCCGCTTAATGCGGACGGATTTATCAGCGACAGTCAGGTAAACCAGCTGGTGAAGCAGCATGTGGTGGCAGAAATGCTGGGCCATTTTATTGGCGAGGATGGCGAGCGGGTGCGCAGTGAACTGGATGAGAGGCTAACCAGCGTTGAACTCACAGCGCACACGCAACGCAGGGTTATTGCTTTCGCTGGCGGAGCAGACAAACATCGGGCAATTGCGGCAGCTCTGCGTGGCGGCTGGATGACGGGACTGGTTACTGACGAGGCAAGCGCGCGTTTTGCTCTCGGGTTAAATGATTAAGGAGATCGCATCCCGGCGCGGTTTTGCTAAACTAGCCGGGTAACTCGCTTTCCTCTTTTCCAGTTCAACGGGGGACCTGCATGATGGAATTTGACGATTGGGATTTATTCAAAGATGCCATGGAAGACGTCACACCGCTTAAGGATTGCGCTAACGTACACTGGTTGAAATCCCCCGCAACAAAACCAGCCCGCGCAACCCTGCATGACCTTCAGCTGGATAATCCCCTGACTACGGGATATCTCAACATTGTGCCCCTTACCAGGCCGCTTGAGTTCAAAGCAGAAGGTATTCAACAGGGGGTTCTGGAGAAACTGCGCATGGGGAAATATGCCCAAAGCGCCACGCTCAATCTTATCAGGCAGCCCGTGGAAAGCTGTCGGCAGCAGCTCTTTACCTTTATGCTACAGGCCGAGCAGGAGAATTATCGCAACCTGCTGATTGTGCATGGTAAAGGCCGTGAAGAGGGGTCACATGCGAATATTGTGCGCAGCTATCTTGACCGCTGGCTACAGCAGTTTGAGCAGGTGCAGGCCTATTGCATGGCCCAGCCTCATCATGGTGGCAGTGGAGCATGCTACGTGGGGTTGCGTAAAAGTGAGCAGGCGCGACTGGAGAACCGGGAACGTCACGCCAAGCACAGTCGCTGAAGCGCGGCTAGCCAGAATGAGATTTTCGCACGGTAGCCATAAAGACTTGCGCACTCAGGCTTAATGGCGCGCCGGAGCGGGTAATAATGCCCACTGACTCGCCTGGCCCATGTGCGGCAATGGGCAGGGCAGCCAGAGAGTTATGCAGCAAATCTTCCTTAATCGCGCCTGAAGGCACAAACCAGACGTAGTTGTAGCGGAGCGCAAGCTGTCGGGCCAGTGAGGTGGCGGAAGTTTCCACCAGCGTGGAGGGCAGCCGGCAGCCATGCTCTTTTATCATCTCGTCGGCCAGCCTTCGTGGTGCCGTGCCTTCCGGAGAGATCACCACCGGCCACGACAGGGCTTTGGACAACGTGACGTTGTCACTCAGAAGAGGGTGTCCTGGCCGTACTACCAGCCGCAGCGACTCCATAAACAGCAGCTCATAACTTAATCCTGCCATCATATCGGGGTCGGCCATCCGGCCAATGCCAACGTCAAATTCATCCGCCCTGAGTCCGGCAAGCAGCACATTGTTGTGCAGCGTCGCGACCTGAACAATGGCCTGCGGCTGTAACTGATGAAAGCGATCCAGGATTGAAGGCAGCATTCCCAACGCTACGGTAGTGAGCACGCCGGTGCGCAGCACTGCCGGTTCATCCAGTTCGGAAGGCGTAAAGGATTGTCCGGCGTGGTTGAGGGCATCCAGCACCCGCACTGCATGGGTGAGAAATTGTTCCCCCATGGTGGTTAACTGGGCACCCAGCCGCCCTCGCTCAAATAATCTGGCACCCGCCAGCTCTTCCAGTTCGTTCAGCGTTTTAGAGAGCGCAGGCTGGCTGAGAGAGAGGGTTTCGGCGGCACGCCCCAGCGTCCCTTGCTGAGCAACGGCGACAAAGGTGTGCAGATGGCGCAGGCGAATGCGCTGATTAAACTGGTAATTTTTATCCATACCTCAGCGTAAGCAGTGTGCCAGTGAACAGGCAAGCCGCACAGCAGAGATTTGTTAACCTTATTGCAAAATTTAGTTAACATTCGCCGCTTTTGCACAGTTTTCCATCACCTTTAAGCCCGCTGTGGGCAGATAACCATCAGTGGTGATTATCTAAACCCTCAGATAATGGCGCCTAAGCTGCTGTCCGGCGGGCAGCGCGAATTAGTGAGGTGCGTTGATGGCCAATCCGTTATTATATCGCACACTTTTTTCAGTTGAGGCCAGCGCCGCGACAGACTGGCTTATGGAGTGCTTACGTGGAGAATACCGCTGCGATTGATGTGCGTGCCTTGATTAATCAGGGCAGCATCAGCCGTTACCAGCAACGTATTATTGCCCTGTGCTTTGCCGTAGTGGCCATGGATGGTATGGATATCGCCCTGATGGGCTTTATTGCCCCCGCGCTGAAAAGCGACTGGGGTGTGACGACTCATCAGTTAGGCATCGTGATCAGCGCCGCGCTGATTGGCCTCGCCTCCGGCGCAATGGTGGCTGGCCCGCTGGCAGACCGTTTTGGCCGCCGTGTGGTGATTATCAGCAGCGTCTTCTTTTTTGGTCTCTGGACGCTGGCCACCGCGCTGTCACAAAACAGCGAGCAGATGATGCTGTTTCGCTTCCTGACCGGGCTGGGCCTGGGGGCAGCAATGCCGAACGTCAGTACGCTGGTGGCCGAATATTCTCCGGAGCGTAAACGCGCTTTCATTATTACCGTGGTTTTCTGTGGCTTTACCTTTGGCGCGGCAGGGGGCGGTTTTGCCGCCTCCTGGCTTATTCCAGCCTTTGGCTGGCATTCCGTGTTGATTATGGGCGGATTGCTACCGCTGCTGATTGTCCCGGTATTGCTGAAAGGGCTGCCTGAATCCGTTCGCTTTCTGGTCTCCCGCCAGGCACCCAGCGAACAGATCCGTAAAATTGTCGCCAGAATGTCGCCGGACTATCCCCTCACCGGACGCGAATTTGTTATGCCGCTGAAGGAGCAAGGCCAGGGTTCCGCCAGGCTGGTGCTGAGTCGTCCTTACCTCCTGGGCAGCACCTTGTTATGGGGTGCCTATTTTATGGGGCTGTTTCTGGTCTATCTGATTGGCAGCTGGCTGCCCAGTTTGATCAAAAATATGGGGATGACGGTGACACAGGCGGCGCTGGTGACCGCAATGTATCAGGCGGGCGGCACGGTGGGATCGCTGTTTGCCGGCTGGATGATGGACCGGTTCAATGCCAATCTGGCGCTGGCCGCCATCTATTTTATCGGGGCTGTTGCCACCGTCGCGATAGGTTTTGCCCCTGCGCAGACGCTGATCCTGAGCCTGGTGGCCTTCAGCAGTGGGTTTTGCCTGAACGGTGCTAATACCGGAATGAATGCGCTCTCTGCCAGCTACTATCCCACCCATGCACGGGCAACCGGCTCAAGCTGGATGCATGGCATGGGCCGAATCGGCGCGATCCTCAGCGCATTTGCCGGTGCGCAAATGCTGGCAATGGGCTGGGATATTACCGATGTCTTCTCAAGTCTGGCGATCCCCGCCGTACTGACCTCACTTCTGTTACTGGCAAAATACCGTTATGGCTACCGGCGTTAGCCTGACCTCTGTCGCGATCACACTTTATCAATAATTTTCTCCGCAGCCGTTACTTTCCAGTACTCTGACAGCAACAGGCTATCGGGAGGCAAGAAATGGAAAGTGCATGGGTTTCCGCCAACGCTATTCGCGCCAGCTTTGCCAGCGCGATGTCGGCGATGTATCAGCAGGAAGTGCCGCAGTATGGAACCTTACTGAGGCTGGTGGCGCAGGTAAATCAAGAGGTGCTGGAGCAGGAGCCGCAGCTGAAACAGCAGATGGTTCGCGATAATGAACTCGCCCGGCTCGACGTCGAGCGCCACGGCGCTATTCGGGTGGGGACAGCAGCAGAGCTGGCAATGCTGAGACGGGTGTTTGCCATTATGGGCATGTATCCGGTGGGCTATTACGATCTCTCTCAGGCTGGTGTACCGGTTCACTCAACGGCATTTCGTCCGCTGGATGATGACGCGCTTAACGCCAATCCTTTCCGGCTGTTTACCTCGTTGCTGCGACTGGAGCTGATTGACGATCCGGCGCTGCGCCAGCAGGCGGCAGAGATTCTGGCGGCGCGCGATATCTTTACCCCGCGCTGTCGGGAGCTGGTCAGCCTCTGTGAACAGCAGGGCGGTCTTGACGCCCGGCAGGCAGAAAGCTTTATCCGGGAAGCGCTGGAAACCTTTCGCTGGCATCAGCAGACCACCGTGGATAGCAAAACTTATCAGGCGCTGCTGGCGCAACACAGACTGATAGCGGACGTGGTGTGCTTCCCCGGCTGTCACATCAACCACCTGACGCCGCGCACGCTGGATATCGATCGGGTTCAGGCGTTGATGCCTGAAGCGGGGATCACCCCCAAAGTGATTATTGAAGGGCCGCCGCGCCGCCGCGTGCCCATTTTGCTGCGGCAGACCAGCTTTAAAGCGCTGGATGAACCCGTCAGGTTTCAGGATGGTCCGGGCACGCATACGGCGCGCTTTGGTGAAATTGAGCAGCGTGGCGTTGCGCTGACTGCTAAAGGACGTGCGCTCTACGATCGGCTTCTGGCACAGAGTGAAACCGGCGCGGATAATCTCACGCATCAGCAGCTTCTGAAGGCCACTTTTCAGGATTTCCCGGACGATGCTGACTTGTTACGCCAGCAGCAGCTGGCCTGGTTCACTTACCGGCTGACTGAAAAGGGCCGCACAGATCCTGAACGGCTCAGGCAGTCGCAGTCGGTTGAAGCCTTGCTGGCCGAAGGATTGATTGAAGCGACCCCGATGATATACGAAGATTTCCTGCCGGTCAGCGCCGCAGGTATTTTCCAGTCCAATCTTGGCAATGATGCCAGGCCGCGCAGCCAGGGGCAAAGCAGTCAGGCAGAGTTTGAAAAGGCGTTAGGGGCAAAAATCCAGGATGAAATCGCCTTATATGCACAGCGGCAGGCTGCAAGCCTGGCCCGTTGCGGCGTAAGCGTGCCGTAATTTAAGGGGCACAGGCTGTGCCCCTTAATTTTATTGCAGGCGAGGATTGCGGATTAAGGCATATTTTCCCGCCCCGCAAAACATAATTGCCAGCGCACCAAACAGATAAAGTGCTTCTCCCTCCAGTGCCCAGGCTCCCACGTTTGTGCGGTCCCAAAATACGCCGGTTTTGACCAGTAACGTAGCCACCACCAGGTTTACCGCAATCACAAATGCCGCAGGGCGGGTAAGCAGACCAATAATGATCATCAGCGGGGCGATAACTTCCCCGATATAAGCCCCATAAGCTACAAAGCCCGGTATACCGTGCGCTTTCAACAGCGTGGCAATCCAGCCTGTGCCATGCATAACTTTAAACTCACCATGAAACAGCAGCAAAATGCCAAAGGTCAGCCGCAGCAGCAGCTTACCCAAGTCCGGATGGTCAGTGAGGCGTGAAAAACCACTATTCAGGGCCGCAAACATGATCAAATCCTTAATAATAAATGGGTAACAAATAGCCGGTAAAAACTGACCGACCCGCCGGGGAGAAGAAAAATTTTCTCGCCAGCGCCTCTTTCCGCTGGCGATCAGCATAATCCGCAAATGGCCTGAATGATTGGACTTTCATCTCACTGCTGCAAATAATGATCGGCAGATACTTCAGGATGAAATGATGAAACACGTTCGTTTGTTAAGGACTGCTACTGCCGAAGGCGCTCTTCGCGGAAGTCTCGAAGAGGGTGTTTTTGTCTTCCGGGGCGTTCCTTATGCCGCGCCGCCCATTGGGAAATTACGCTGGCAACCGCCGAAACCGGTCAGGCCCTGGGAGGGAGAGCGTGATGCCACCGTCTGGGGAAGCGCAAGCTGGCAGAACCGTGACTATTGTATTGCGATAGGCGGCGGCGATCCCGGCGCATTCAGCGAGGATTGCCTCTATCTGAATGTCTGGACGCCCGATCTGGAACCCGCCCGCCTGATGCCGGTGATGGTTTGGATCCACGGCGGTGGGTTTACCCTGGGGGCGGGCAGCCTGACACCCTATGTGGGTTTACCGCTGGCTTCGCGCGGCGTGGTGGTGGTCACCCTCAACTACCGTCTGGGACATCTGGGTTTCTTTGCTCATCCGGCACTGGATAAAGAGTATCGTGAGGGTGAGATCGTCAATAATTTTGCCCTGCTTGATCAGATAGCAGCCCTGCAATGGGTTCAGCGTAACATTGCCAACTTTGGCGGCGACAGCAGCAACGTCACCATTATGGGTGAGTCATCCGGCGCTCGCAGCGTGTTGTCCCTGTTTTCCTCTCCGCTGGCGGCCGGGCTTTTCCATAAAGGAATTGCGCAAAGCGCCTATACGCTGCCGGATATCCCCCGCGAGAAAGCGTCAGAGAAGGGCGTGCGGCTGGCCAGACATTTCAATCTGCACAACGCGACGGCAGAACAGCTCCGCGCGTTGCCAGCAGACGCCTTCTGGTCACTTGATGCCTCCCTCTCTAATGGGCCGGTCGCTATCTCCGGCGACTGCGTACTGCCTGAGCCTGTGCTCAGCGTCTTTACCGGGGCGAAACAGCTCCGGCTCCCACTGCTCATCGGTAGCAACAGTGACGAAGCCAGCGTTCTGAGCTACTTCGGTGTGGATCCGGCGACAGTTATTGAGCAGGTCAGGAAAACGCAGCGAGTGGGATTCCGGCTGAAAATGATCCGTCTGCTCTATGATGGCGTTTACGACGATGCCGAGCTGGGCCGCCAGGTGGCCCGCGATATGACTTTTACAACAATGGGTTACATTGCAGCGCTGGCGCAGTACCGCAACGGTATGCCCGCCTGGCGCTATTACTTTGACTATGTATCAGAGAATGCCCGAGACCTCTACGCAAACGGCACCTGGCATGGCAATGAGATCCCTTATGTACTGGACACGCTTGATACGCTGAATGCGGAGAACAATGCACGACCCTTCACGGAAAATGACCGTCGCTTTGCCAGAGTGGTCAGCGAATACTGGTTGAATTTCGCCCGCCACGCGAGTGAGTTTTCTCACGACCTGGAAGGGGAAGTCAGCTGGCCTGCGTGGCGGCCGTGGCAAGATAAGGTGATGCGGTTTGGCGAAAAGGGCCAGGCGGTGGTGAAGCTGGAAAAACGCTTTATGCGGCGACGTACGCAGCTGTTTCGTCTGCTAATGAAGGGAATGGTGCGCTTAAAAGAGTAATTGCTTAACAAAATAATTTCGCTGGTAAAAGAGATAGGGGCAGCGGGCCGCTGAAATCAGTAACGTAAGCAAGGAGTTAAGTACAATTTTCAGGTTGATAAGGTTTTGAATAGCAACCAATAACTACTCAGGGTTTATCACTTCGTGCCGATAACTCCGGATAAGCGCCCGATCCAAAAGGCGATGTTATCCGGTCCAATACCGTTACGGAGTAGTTATGAACTTGTTAAGAAATTTTACCATCCGCAGCGTGATGCTCTGGATCCTCGGGCTGTTTTGCCTGATGTGGTCCGCCGTAGGCATGTACAGCGTCTATTCCCTGAATGCCCTCGGCAAAGGGAATGAGGTCGATCGTGAACTGGTTAATCAGATGACCACCCTGAGTAAAGGGAACGATCAATATTTCCGCTTTATCACCCGCCTGACCCGCGCGGTGGAATCACGACAGGCTGGCAGCGCCTCGGCGGCGGCAGATATGGCTTCGGTGCAGAAAGCGCTTGATAACATGGCGAAGCTGCTCGACGACTTTAAAGCGCAGGCCCCAGGCCCGATGGACGCCAGCTATTCTGGCGACGTTATTGCCAGCTGGCAGAAACTGCTCGATCAGGGCGTACTGCCACAAATGCAGCTGGCCCAGCAGGGCAACATGGATAATTTCCGTCGCCATGCCACCACCGTAACGCCGCCGCTGAGCCGGGAATTTGGCTCCTCCGTCGACAAATTTAATCTGGCAGCGGGCGCAAAACTGGATGCCACCCGCGTCACCGTCGACCATCTCACCGATATGACTAAAATCGTCATCGTGGTGGCGGTGATTATTGGCCTGCTTATCCTGCTGTTTACCGACCGGTATCTGGTCAAAATGCTGGTGCGGCCGCTGGACAGCATGCGCGAACAGTTCCGCCTGATTGCGGAAGGCGACCTCAGCCATCCGTTGCAGGATATCGGCCGAAACTGCGTGGGTAAACTGGTTCCCCTGTTAAGCGCCATGCAGGACAGCCTGCGGGAAGCCGTAAGCGCCATTCGCAGCGGTACTGACAACATCTATCGCGGCGCGGCTGAAATCTCCTCAGGCAATAACGATCTGGCATCACGTACCGAAGAGCAGGCTGCGGCACTGGAACAAACGGCTGCCAGCATGGAGCAGCTCACCGCCACCGTGAAATTCAATGCCGATAATGCCCGTCAGGCCAGCGAACTGGCACAGTCCGCTTCCGTGACCGCCAGTAAAGGCGGCAAGCTGGTGGGCGATGTGGTCACCACGATGCAGGGGATTGCCGGCAGCTCGAACAAAATTGCCGAGATCACCAGCGTGATTAACAGCATTGCCTTCCAGACCAATATCCTGGCGCTGAACGCTGCGGTTGAAGCCGCACGGGCTGGCGAACAGGGTCGTGGGTTTGCGGTGGTAGCCAGCGAAGTGCGTAACCTTGCGCAGCGTAGCGCCGGTGCAGCGAAAGAGATTGAAACGCTGATAGCGGACTCCGTTACGCGCGCCAGCAACGGCTCGCGGCTGGTGGGCGAAGCGGGCAGCACGATGGATGAGATCCTGAAAGCGGTAGGCGAAGTGACGGAAATCATGAAACAGATCGCTTCCGCCTCTGAAGAGCAGAGCAAAGGGATCTCTCAGGTTGGCACCGCCATTACCGAAATGGATAGCGTGACGCAGCAGAACGCCTCGCTGGTAGAGCAGGTCTCCGCTGCGGCAAGTTCGCTTGAGCGCCAGACCGAAGAGCTGACGCTCTCCGTATCGAAGTTCCGCCTCTCGCCAACGGCCACGGCCACGCCAAAAGCGCCAGCGCGGTCACTACCCACGGCCGCCCGTCCGCCGATGGCTAAGCCTGCCGCCGCCTCTGCGGACGAGTGGGTTTCTTTCTAAGCGGGCTGACAGAGCCACGCCACCAAAGCAGCAAGCTGCGGTGGCGCTTCTTCAGGCGGGCGCTGGATCAGGCTGTAAACCGCGCCCGTTTTCACCGTCTCCTTAAAAGGGGCGATCAGCCGCTTCATGGCCAGATCCGCCTCAATCAGCGTCACATCCGCTACCGTCACGCCAAATCCCTGAATCGCGGCACTGATCGCTAAATCCATGGTATCAAAATGCTGGTTACGCTTCATGGTCACCTCTGCCTGCTGCTGCGCCAGCCAGAGCTGCCAGTCGCGACCATCCGCCGTAGGATGCAAAAAGGTAAACCCTGATAACTCCGCTGCCGTGATCAGTTTTCCATCCTGTGAAGTGGGCGCCATCACCGGCGTTAACGCTTCATCAAACAGATGCCGGCTACCGGATGGGGCGCTGCCGTATAAAATGGCCACGTCATGATTATCCAGCTGGCTGCTGTGGTCGACGGTGGTAGTGAGCGAAACGTGCAGATCGGGCTGAGCCTGTTCCAGCGCAACCAGCTTGGGCACCAGCCAGCGCATGGCGCAGGTGGGCGCCTTCAGGCGGATCGCCCCGTGCGTTTTGCTGGCCTGTTCGGCTGCCTGCATCATCTGTTCAAACGCGGTTTTCATCGCCGGTAACAGCGCTGCGCCCTGGGCAGTCAGCGTGAGTCCTCTGGCATGACGATCGAAAAGTGCAAACCCCAGCCAGCTCTCCAGCGAGGCGATTTTACGGCTCACCGCGCCCTGAGTGATACAAAGCTCTCCCGCTGCACGGGTCAGGTTCAGGTGACGGGCAGTAACAATAAAGGCATGGATGGAATTAAGAGGAAGCGTACGCCGTGACATTGTTACCCTCTGAGCTATGTATAAAAGTCATGGCTATTATGACAACAATTCGCTTGTCGGCTCAAGGTCGCTCACGTTGAATAGGCTAATCGCGCACCATTCTCACCGGAGAGAGCATGCCCATTAAATCCAGCGTACAACAACGCTCAAAATTACCGGACGTTGGCACCACCATCTTCTCTGTTATCGGGCAGCTGTCTGCTCAGCATAATGCCATCAACCTGTCGCAGGGAGCACCTAATTTTCCCTGTGATGCAGCGCTGATCAACGGCGTAACCCAGGCGATGGAGCAGGGCCACAACCAGTATGCCCCGATGACCGGTTTGGCCGCGCTGAAGGAAGTGCTCGCCAGCAAGGTAGAGACTCTTTATGGCCAGCACTACGATGCGGCAAGCGAAGTGCTGATTACCGGTAGCGCAAGCCAGGGCATCTATGCGGCGATTGGCGGCCTGGTTCATCCGGGAGATGAAGTGATCTTTTTTGAACCCGCCTTCGACAGCTATGCGCCGGTGGTGCGTCTGCAAGGTGGCGTGCCGGTGGGGCTGAAGCTTGCGGTACCCGAATTCGCCATCAACTGGGATGAAGTGCGGGCCGCAGTCACCTCCCGCACGCGCATGATCATTATTAACACACCCCATAACCCCAGCGCCCAGGTTCTCTCACGTGCCGATCTGGACGAGCTGGCATCGATAACCCGCAATACCAATATCGTCGTGCTCTCCGACGAGGTCTATGAACATATCCTGTTTGACGGGCGGCAGCATCAGGGGATGGCGACCCATGCCGAGCTGGCGCAGCGCAGCGTTATCATCTCCTCCTTTGGCAAAACCTTCCACGTCACCGGCTGGCGAGTGGGCTACTGCCTGGCACCGGCTGAACTGATGGATGAGCTGGTTAAGGTACATCAGTTCATGATGTATTCTGCCGACACGCCGATGCAGGTCGCTTTTGCAGACTATCTGCGCAAGCCTGCAAATTATCTGGGCCTGGGGGAATTCTATCAGCGCAAGCGCGACACGCTGGCGGAACTGCTGAAAGAGTCCCCGTTCCGCCTGCTGCCTTCAGCCGGATCGTTCTTTATGTTAGCCAGTTATGCAGATTTCAGTGACGAATCAGACAGCGAAATGGTAAAACGTCTGATTGTTGATCACGGTGTAGCAACTATCCCGCTTTCGGCGTTCTACACGGATGGAACCGACAATAAATTGATCCGTCTCTCTTTCGCAAAAGACGAAGCCACACTTGCGGCGGGCGCACGGGCGCTTTGCCAGGTGAAAGCTCGCTAAAATATTCCTGAGGGGAAGTTGATGAAGAAACTGAATGCACTGTTTGTGGCGGTTGGGCTGTTCTCATCCATGTCGGTAATGGCGCAGGAAACGCTGCGTTACGGACTGGAGTCTCAGTATCCACCTTTTGAAAGCCGCAATGCGTCAGGCGATCTGGAAGGTTTTGATATCGAACTGGGGAAAGCGATCTGCCAGGTGGGCAATTTTAAATGCAGTTGGGTAGAGAGCAGCTTTGATGCGCTGATCCCGGCGCTTGCTGCCAGGAAATTTGATGCCATTAACTCGGCGATGAACATCACCGAAGCGCGCATGAAAAGCATTGGCTTCACCAAGCCAGTCTATCGCATTCCAAGCCAGCTGATTGGCAAAACCGGTTCCGGCTTGCAGCCAACTATTGCATCTCTTAAGGGCAAAAACATCGGCGTGCTTCAGGGTTCCGTTCAGGAAACCTTTGCCAAAAAGCACTGGGAACCTCAGGGCGTGACGGTGACGCCTTACCAGGATCAGAATCAGGTCTATAACGACATGGTCGCAGGGCGTCTTGACGGTACGCTGGTCATGTCGGCAGCGGGCCAGTCCGGTTTCCTGGCGAAACCACAGGGTAAAGGATTTTCCTTCGCGGGTGACCCGGTGGAAGACACCCAGGTACTGGGTGTAGGGATCGGTTTTGGTCTGCGTAAAGATGACACGAAGCTGAAAGAGGCGCTGGATGCCGCTATCACCAAAGTGCAGGCAGACGGCACCGTAACTAAACTGGCAGCCAAATTCTTCCCTGGCATTGATGTTGCGGTGAAAGAGTAACAGGGTAAATCCCGGCGTGCAGAGGCCGGGCGTTAAAAAATGGGCGAATTTATTCGCCCATTTTTATTGCTTTTACTTCGCTGCCAGCAGGCAGAGCTTTTCCGCAACCAGGTAGGACTTCACAAACGAGGGGATCGGCAGGAATTCAAACTTCGAATGGAAATTATGCGCACCGGTGAAGAAGTTTGGCGTCAGCAGGCCTTTCGCTGAGAGCGCGGCTCCGTCGGTTCCGCCCCGCATCGGTGTGACTTTGGGCGTAATATCCAGCTCTTCCAGCGCCGCAAAAATCAGGTCAATTGCCCGCCGATCTTCACCAATCGCATTACTGATATTGCTGTAGATATCTGTGATGGTGAACTCAACCTTGCCCGAAGGATACTGCTCGCGGATTTTGGCAGCCACATCGGCAATTTTCTGCTTACGCTGCGCAAAAGAAGCCAGATCGAAATCGCGAATGGAAGCTTTCAGCCGTGCCTCGTTGGCGTTAGCGGTCATCTCATTAAACCAGACATACCCTTCGCGTCCTTCCGTATGCTCTGGGGTTTCCATGCGGTCAAAGTGGCTGACAAAATCGAATGCCATTAATAGCGGGTTAACCAGCACCCCTTTTCCCGACATCGGGTGGGCAGTGACGCCGGTCAGACGAATATCGGCTGAAGCTCCGTTAAAATTCTCATACACCACTTCGCCCAGCTCACAGCAGTCGATGGTGTAGGCAAAATCCACATCAAAGCGCGTTTTCAGATCCAGCGCTTTGGCGCCGCGCAGCCCAATCTCCTCATCCGGCACGAAAGCGACCACAATATCGCCGTGGGGCGTGTCATGGGTCAGGTTTTCCATCAGCGTCATCACGACGGTGACCGCCGCCTTGTTATCTGCTCCCAGCACGCTGGTGCCATCGCTGAAGATAATCTCCTGCCCGTGGTAGGCATTGATTTCAGGATGCTCTGCGGTACGCAGCCAGATATCTTCCTGCTGATTCAGACAAAGATCCTGGCCTTCAAAACGCAAAGTTTGTGGATGGATATGGGGAGAGAGTCCAACGTCCACGGTATCGATATGGGTGATAAAACCGATGCGCGGTGCAGAAGGGCGATTGCCCGGTTTAACCGCAGTGACGGTGGCGAACTCATCAATCACCACATCCTGTAACCCCATTTCGCGCAGCTCTTCTGCCAGCATTTTCGCCATGGCGTGCTGCTCTGGCGTGCTCGGCAACACCTGAGAGGCGGCATCGCTCTGGCTGGTGACGGCAAGGTAGCGGTAAAAACGTCTGCTGAGCTGGCTGGCCAGTTCCTGGTTCATCCTGTCTTCCTGTGTCTGAGGGAAAGCGTACTGAATTATCATAATTATCAGAGTGGCGGAGCCAGGTCAAAGAGGGAAGTGTGATGACGTGCGGTGGCACAGGCAGTGGTCAGGGAGTAACCAGTTGGACGCCTCTCACCAGCGAACTGCTGAGAAGTCACTATACTGAATGTTCAAGATAAACAAACAGGAGGACAGTCATGACCATTCATAAGAAAGGGCAGGCGCATTGGGAAGGCGATATCAAGCAGGGTAAAGGCACAATCAGCACCGAAAGCGGCGCGCTGAAAGAGCAGCCCTACGGATTTAATACCCGTTTTGAAGGCAAACTAGGCACTAACCCGGAAGAGTTGATTGGCGCAGCTCACTCAGCCTGTTTTTCAATGGCGCTCTCTCTGATGTTAGGCAATGCAGGCTTTGTGCCTGAAAGCATCGATACCGTGGCCGATGTGTCGCTGGACAAAGTGGGTGAAGGTTTCAAAATCACCAAAATCGCTCTGCAAAGCGAAATCAAGCTGCCTGGCATCGACAGCAGCAAATTTGATGAAATCATCAATCAGGCCAAAGCTGGCTGCCCGGTCTCTCAGCTGATGAACGCTGAAATTACGCTGGACTATAAACTGAACTAATCTTCAGCTGGCGTATAAATATTTCCCTGCCGCCCGGCGGGGAAATCTCTCTGTTATTCCTCCCTGAAATGCGTCTGCTATTTTCCCTCCCATTAAACAACCCGCTGAAATATAACCAAAAGTTATGAATAAAAAAACAGCATAACGCTGGTTCTCGCTGCCGTTAGCGATTAGATTGTTGGAACCAGGAAAAACAATCAGCAACACTCTAGCGAGGATGGAAATGAAAAAAACATTTTTAAGGACGGCTATTGCTGCGTTAACGCTGACGGTAGCGACAGGTGCCGCAGCGAAAACATTGGTGTTCTGTTCGGAAGGGTCGCCGGAAAATTTTAACCCCCAGCTCTACACCTCTGGTACCAGTGTGGATGCCAGCGCTGTCCCTATTTATAACCGTCTGGTGGACTTCAAAGTGGGGACGACCGAACTGGTTCCCAGCCTCGCGGAAAGTTGGGAAATCAGTCCCGATGGCAAAACCTATACTTTCCATCTGCGTAAAGGAGTGAAGTTTCAGAGTAATAAGGCGTTTAAGCCCACGCGCGACTTTAATGCGGATGACGTCATTTTCTCCTTTATGCGGCAAAAAGATACCAAAAACCCTTACCACAACGTTTCCAATGGAACCTATGCCAATTTCGAAAGCCTGGAATTTGGCTCGCTGATCACCGATATCACTAAGGTTGACGAGAATACGGTACGCTTTACGCTGGCCCATGCTGAAGCACCGTTTCTCGCCGATTTAGGCTGGTACTTTGCTTCCATTCTCTCCGCTGAATATGCTGATGCCATGCTGAAAGCCGGTACGCCAGAGAAAGTTGATCAGGTTCCAATAGGTACAGGGCCTTTCGAGCTGGCGCAGTATCAGAAAGACTCCCGTATTTTGTACAAGGCCTTCCCGCAATACTGGCAGGGAAAAGCGAAGCTGGACCGGCTGGTATTCTCGATTACGCCTGACGCTTCCGTGCGTTATGCCAAGCTGGAAAAGAATGAGTGTCAGGTCATGCCTTTCCCAAATCCTGCCGACTTGCCACGTATGAAGGAAAATAAAGATCTGACGCTGATGCAAAAAGCGGGTCTGAATACCGGTTTCCTTGCCTTTAACACCCAGAAGCCGCCGCTGGATAACGTCAAGGTTCGCCAGGCGCTGACCATGGCTATCAACAAACCGGCAATTATCCAGGCTGTGTTTCAGGGCACCGGAACGGTAGCTAAAAACCTGCTGCCGCCTGGGGTCTGGAGCGCTGACAAGGATCTCAAAGATTATGATTACGACCCGGAAAAAGCGAAAACGTTGCTGAAAGAGGCGGGTCTGAAGCCGGGAACCGCTATCGATCTGTGGGCGATGCCGGTTCAGCGGCCCTATAATCCTAATGCGCGGCGTATGGCCGAAATGATTCAGGCGGACTGGGCCAAAGTGGGCATTAAAGCCAATATTGTCAGCTTCGAATGGGGTGAATACCTTAAGCGGGTGAAAAATGGCGAGCATCAGGCCGCCCTGATGGGCTGGACAACAGCCACAGGCGACCCTGATAACTTCTTTGGGCCTCTCTTCAGCTGCACCTCAGCCAATGGCGGCTCGAACTCATCGAAATGGTGCTACAAGCCGTTCGATAATCTCATTACGCAGGCCCGTGCGGAGCAGGACCATAACAAACGCGTCGATATGTACCGCGAGGCTCAGCAAATCATGCACGATCAGGCGCCTGCGGTAATGATTGCGCATTCAACGATTTTCGAACCGGTGAGGAAAGAGGTCACAGGCTTTGAGATCGATCCGTTTGGTAAACACATCTTCTACCAGGTGGACATCAAGTAAGGCGCCGGCCCTCTTTCCCGGAGGGCCTCAAAATCCATACTCGCGAGAAAATCGTTGGTTTTCCTGCTGCAACTGCTCACTGACAAAGCTCAGGAACAGATTCAGTGCCGCCGAACGCTGGCGGCCATTCACCGTTTGTACCTGTAGCGTGCGTTGCGTAAGCTGATCAATGCCCATTGAGCGCAGCGTCAGCCCGTGCTCTCTGGCCTGATAGAGCACGGTGAACTGGCTACAAATGGTCACGGCCAGTGGATTTTGCTGCAAAAAGGTATAGAGCGTACTGAAGTTGTTGCAGGTAATGACCGGTTCAATAAAGGTCCCGCTCATCTGACAGGAAAGATCGAACAGCTGCCGCACGGTAGTGCCCTGGTCGGGCAGCGCAACCGGGAACGCCGACAGATCGCTTAGCGTAAATTCGCGCTCTGCCAGCGGATGCGTGTTGTGCATAACGATAAATACCGGCGCCGGAAAAGAAGCCACCACATCAACGCCCCGTTCCGGATGAAGGCTGAACTGGAAAGCGACGTCGCACTCTCCCTGCCGCAGGATCTCCGCCACCTCCAGCGCGCTGCATACTGTCAGCGTAAAGCTCACCGCGGGATTAAGCTGACGAAATTGTGAGAACAGGGTCGGTAACAGCCCAAAAGCCATGCCATCAGTACAGACAACCCGCAAAGCGGTTCGTCTGACCGCTTTTAATCCTTTGATCTCAGCCAGCGCGTGTTCCCTGTCCAGAAGGGCACGGCGAACATGGTTTTCAAATATTTTCCCGGCATCGTTCAGCACCATTCCACGGGCGTGGCGATCGAATAAAGGCGCACCTATCTCATTCTCAAGACGCTGGATCTGGCGGCTGATAGCGGAGACAGCCACATAGAGCTGCTGGCTGGCGGCGCTTAACGAACCGGTGTTGGCTACCGCCAGAAAATAGCGGATTTCTGCGCTCTGCATAGGGTTGCCTCTTTCTGGTGCATGCTGCCTGGGTGTGCAATTTTGCTTTGCCCTGAAAGCAAGGCTTGTTTGATATTTTGATAATTGTGGCAAGGCGTGATTTTAGCTTAGATGGGTTGCATAACAAAACAGCAAACACAACGGGCAGGGTTATGACAGGACAACAGGCAGTGGCGCAGGCGACGGCATATTTTGACAGCGGGGAATTTAAACAGGTGCTGGCGCGGCGCGTGGCTATTCGCTCGGAAAGCCAGCGGGACGATCGCGACAACGAACTACAGCGTTATTTTGCTGAAGAAATTTCTCCGGCAATGCGTGCAATGGGCTTCACTCTCACGGAGCTGGCTAACCCCAGGGCAGCGGCGCGTCCCTTTTTGCTGGCGACACGCATGGAAGATGCAGCGCTACCCACGCTGCTTTGTTATGGGCATGGCGATGTGGTCTTTGGCGATGATGAAAACTGGCGTGAAGGGCTGGATCCCTGGCAACTGAGCGAAGAGGGCGATCGCTGGTATGGGCGGGGAAGCGCCGATAACAAAGGTCAGCACTCGGTGAATATCGCTGCCCTGGAGCAGATTTTTGCCGTGCGCGGCGGGGCTTTGGGTTTCAACTGCAAATTCCTGTTTGAAATGGGCGAAGAGATCAGTTCGCCAGGGCTGGCGCAAATTTGTGAAGAGAACCGATCCCTGCTGAGCGCCGATATTTTTATCGCTTCTGATGGCCCGCGTCTGAATGCTGAACGTCCTACCCTGTTTTTAGGCTCTCGCGGCGCTGTTAACGTCAGGCTGAGCATTCATGCCCGCGATCGTGATTACCATTCCGGTAACTGGGGAGGATTACTGAGTAATCCGGGGACGCAGCTTGCCAGTGCGGTGGCCTGCCTGGTCAATCAGCACGGTCAGCTACAGGTGGCCGCCCTGAAGCCGCCAGCCATCTCTGCTCAGGTCCGTGAGATCCTCAGCGATATAAGTGTTGAGGAGAGCAGCGATGGGCCGCGAATTGATGCTGAATGGGGCGAAGCTGGCTTAACGCCAACGGAACGTTTATATGGCTGGAACACGCTGGAAGTGTTGTCGTTTTTAACCGGTAACCCTGAGCGCCCGATGAACGCTATTCCGGGCAAAGCCACGGCTGTCTGCCAACTGCGCTTTGTGGTGGAGACAGACTGGGAAAATATTGCGCAGCACCTGCGGGAGCATCTCGACAGCCACGGCTTTCAGCAGGTTGAAATTGAAGTGCTGCGCGGTTCGCCTGCTACACGACTCGACCCCTGCAATCCGTTAGTAAAATGGGCGCTTGCTACAATGGCGACCACCAGCGGTAAGAAACCCGCGTTGCTGCCCAATCTGGGCGGTTCGCTGCCCAACGATGTCTTTGCTCATATTCTCGGACTGCCCACTTTATGGATACCGCACTCCTATCCGGCCTGTGGTCAGCATGCTGTTGATGAGCACATGCTTAAATCTGTCGCTCGTGAAGGGCTACAGATGATGACGCAACTCTTCTGGGAGCTGGGTGAAAAAGGGGGCCAGCTCATCGCCAGCCATCAGCTTTACCAGCAGCAGAAGGAGCAGCAATGAGCACGTTAACTTCTGCACAAACGCCGGCGGCAGCTGCGCCAAATCTCTATAAAACGCTGTTTGCTACCTGCGTAGGCAATGCGCTTGAGTGGTTCGATATTGCCGTGTACGGCTTCTTTGCCACCTATATTGCACACGCTTTTTTCCCTACGCAGGATCCTGCTGTATCCATGTTGCTGACCTTCGGCAGCTTTGGCGTTTCGTTTTTAATCAGGCCATTAGGGGCTATCATACTGGGTGATTATGCTGACCGCGCAGGCCGGAAAAAGGCGCTGATGCTCTCAATCACGCTGATGATGGTGGGGGGATGCATGATTGTGGTGATGCCCTCTTATGGCACCATCGGACTGGTTGCTCCCGTACTGATCCTGCTGGCTCGTCTGATTCAGGGATTTTCAGCGGGCGGTGAATTTGGCAGTTCCACCGCTTTTCTGGTCGAGCATTTCCCTCATCGTCGCGCCTTCATTGCCAGCTGGCAATTTGCAACGCAAGGGGCAAGTACGCTGCTGGCGTCGGCTTTTGGGCTGGGGCTGACACACTGGCTCAGTGAAACGCAAATTCAGGCGTGGGGATGGCGCATACCTTTTGCTTTTGGCCTGCTGATTGGCCCGGTTGGTCTCTATATCCGTCGCCATGTGCATGAGCCAGCCAGCTTTATCGCGCGGGAAAAATCGCACTCGCCGCTCAGACTGCTGGCTGGCAAGCAAAAAAGCCTGCTGCTGCTGGCGACAGGTCTGATGGTGATCTCCACCGGCATCAACTATATGCTGAATTATGTCCCTACCTATGCGACAAAAAGCCTGCATCTTTCGGGGACGGCGGCTTTTAGTGCGACATTACTGGCTGGCGTCATACTCACTGTGGTCACGCCATTGATGGGGTTGTGGGCGGAGAAAATAGGGCGCAGGCCGCTGATGTGGGCATCGCTGGGATTATTGATCCTGACTATCTATCCGGCATTCCTGCTGGTGGTAAACCATCCAACTTCCGGGATGCTGCTGCTGCTGGTAGGTTGGATGGCGCTGCTTAAATCGGTCTATTTTTCTACCGTGCCCTCAATGATGGCCGATCTGTTTCCGGTTGACACCCGCGCCAGCGGAATGGCTATCAGTTATAACGTAGCCGTGACTCTGTTTGGCGGATTCGCGCCGTTGATCTGTACGCTGTTAATTACCTCCACCGGTAGCAGTCTGGCCCCGAGTTACTATCTCATGGCATTAGCTCTGGTCAGCGGATGGGCATTATTTAAAAGTCAGTTCCGGTTGCAACACTGATTTTTGCAGAGTGATTGTCACGATCGGTTAATGTGACGGGTTTATTCAGTGAAGTCTCATCAATCCATTAAGCCCCTTCAGCGCGAGTAAAGGGGCTTTTTTTGTGTTTTTTTCAACCTGCTTTAACGCGCAGGAACATTGAAGCCCGTCGTTCTATCAGCCAGTAGATCAGGTATCCCACACTGAGCGAGGCCATAACTAACACCAGCAGCGCGACATAGAGTGTTATCTGGCCGTTTTCGCCAGGCAGCAGGTAATGCAATATTTTTTCCATCGCGCCCATTAACAGACGATGACATACAAAGATTGAATAAGAGGCTACTCCCACTGCGCTTAATACTTTGCTGACGGCAGAGTTACTGACATAACGGAAGCTGAAGAAGGTCAGAATAAAGAAGCTGAATGTCAACACCATCAACTGAACGGTTCCGTGCATAAAGATCGTGGCTACGATCGTCAGGAAACTCATTACCAGTAAAGAATATCCGGTATGGTACCAGGGAGTGGAAAGCCGGGGCTGTAGCGCAAAGCAGAGAACGCCGCTGAGAAAATAAAGCATAACGGGATTGGTATAAAACTTGATCCAGAGATTATCACTCTGCACCGTGATACTGGCGGCGGCAAGCACAATGATACTGAGGAAGATAAATGTCAGCCCCGAGCGGCGGGCAAGAAGTAATCCTACGGAAAAAATCATATAAAACAGCATCTGATAGGAGAATATCCAGCCTGCGGAGATCACGGGCGTTAACGAATGCAGCTCTTTTATATAGACAGAGGGAATGAAAATAAGGGAGAGAAGATTATCTACAGGCTCTACTTTCGTCGAAGGGAACCAGGCTGGATAAATAACCCAAAACACGATCGTTATCAAAGTAAATAAATAATAGACGGGTAATATCTTCACCAGTCTGCCTTTAATAAAAGCCATGACTTTCCCTTCACCAAAGTCATTCCAGTGAAGGCTGGCGACCAGATAGCCACTGGTCATAAAAAAAAGGAAAACGCCCAGCTGGCCCAGCGAAGATGCGTAGCCGCCGAAAGCTGAAAATTTTACCGGACTTAATTGAGTGACAAAGCTTTCGGCATTACTGAGAACAATAAGCAGACAGGCGACAGCCTGCAACCATGTAGAGGCGAGTAAATTATTTTTCATGTAAATGACCCTGATGCTGTGTAGTAAACCCCTCACCGCCAGGCGGTGAGGGGGAGGGAGCATATCCATCTGATAATTTTTTATAAGAGTTTAATTATTGGGCCTGTTTAAGGCCTCTTTGTAATAAGGTTGCTGTGTGCGTCTTTCTTTCAACACATAAGCACAAGCGCGCTCTGTGTGAGGTAATACATTAACCCGGTTGATTCATTTATTTCCATATGTAAAATGCAACTTAAGAAAGATTCAGAATTTCCTGTACCTGTTGCTTTAATTAATTTTGGTTAAGGATGAAAAGTAATTAATGGCGCTAATAATTTACTTTTATGTGCCAGGCCATAATCCTATTATTATTCGCAAGTTAGTCTCTGAGCTGGTTTTTTTTCGCTGGGAATGATTAGTGATGAGTGCAAAGCTGGAAACTTTCACAACCGTAAATCAATATTGATAAGAAAGAGTGAACTATCGGCTTATTCCTGGAGTCCGGCATAAGAGGGCTGAATGTCTGCGGCATGGCGGTTAAGGGCCGTTACAGCCGGCAAAAAAAAGCCGGCTGCGTTTTGACTGGAAAGAGAACCTGAATTAGTGAGATTGCAAATAAGCCACATGGGTTTGCAAGTACTCTTCCAGCCCGTGACGCCCGTCAGCGCCTCCGATACCAGACTTGCGCCAGCCAGCATGGAAACCTTGCATAGCTTCAAAATTCTCCCGATTAACATAGGTTTCACCAAATTTAAGCTCTCTCAGCGCCTTCATGGTGGTGTTCAGATCGCGAGTGAAAAGTGATGAGGTAAGACCATATTCACTGTCATTCGCCAGGGCAATGGCTTCTTCAAGCGTGGTGAAGGGGATCACCGGCAGAACCGGACCAAAGGTTTCCTCCTGCACAATCGCCATATCCTGACTGACGTTGGTCAGCAGCGTTGGGGCAAAAAAGAATCCGCGCTCACCCAGTCGCTTACCGCCAGTCTCGATGCTGGCTCCCTGTTTAACCGCCAGCGCAACCTTCTGTTCCAGGCGAGCGAGGGCATCGGCGGAGATCAGGGGTCCCATATCTATGTCCGTTTTCATCGCCGGATCGCCACTGGTTACCTGCTCAAAGGCGGTTATCAGCCGGGCAACCACTTCCTGATAAACGTCCTGCTGGACATAGAGCCGCTCTGCGCAGTTACAGACCTGCCCGGTATTAATCATTCTCGAACTTACAATGGCTTTTACCGCCAGATCTAAATCAGCATCCTTCATCACTATGGCCGGCGCTTTGCCACCCAACTCCAGAGAAACTTTAGTGATATGAGGCGCCGCAGCATTAAGAGTGGCAATACCAGCATTTACGCTTCCCGTCAGACTGACCAGACCGACTTTGGGATTAGCCGCCAGCGCCTGACCCACTTCGGGGCCGTAACCTGTTACCAGGTTAAAAACCCCTGGCGGTAAACCGATCTCATCAATAATTTCTGCGAAAATAATCGCATTATTCGGCGTTAATTCACTGGGTTTGATCACAATTGTATTGCCAGTAATTAATGCTGGCGCCGCTTTGCGGGCAATCAGGAAGAAAGGAAAGTTCCAGGGGAGAATACCGATGGTGACACCGATGGCTTTTTTAAACACCATAATGGTTTCGTTGACCCGATCGCTCTGAACGATCTCCCCCTCGTAACGCCGCGCCCATTCCGCCATGTAATCAAGATAATCCGCTGTGAACAGCACTTCGGTTTTTGCCAGCTGTTGGGTCTTGCCTCCTTCGGCAACGATTGTGGCGGTGATTTCCGCTTCACGCTGGCGAATGCCTTGCGAAATTTTTCGCAACCATACCCCACGCTCTACGGCCGGTAACGCTTCCCATGCGGGCTGAGCCGCCTGTGCCGCATCCACAGCCCTGTCGGCATCTTCACGGCTCCCTTCCGGGATCTGAGAAAGTCTCTGTTCTGTGGCTGGATTGATCACATCAATCCAGCGGCCGCTGCGGTTTTCAACAAACTGACCATTGATATAAAAACGATGTTGGCGTGACGTCATAGTAGCTTCTCCGTAAAGAGTTTTTTAATGCTGGGTTAATAAAATGTTGCGCTACAAAATGGTGCCGCAGCCGTGGCAAAATGTCCTTTCTGTGATTGCCAACGGATCGGGAGGAGATGGCAGAAATGAGAAGAACGCAGGGATTCGGGCCAGAAATGCGGGAAGGGATACGGCAGGAGGGGGCAGGAACCCCTTTTATTACAAATGGAAATTGTGATCGCGGTCAGTGTGAGGTGCATTATTTTGCCAGATTTGCTCCAGCCGGGGCAGCCAGCATAAGGTGCCGCCTGTTCATTCCTTCGTAGACTGCTTCTACCGGGAACCTCACCCTCCTACGAAGGAATATAATAATGAGTCAGACAATCCTTTCAGGCATCCTGTGGCATCTGGTGGGCGCAGCCAGCGCCGCCTGCTTCTATGCTCCGTTTAAAAAAGTGCGAAACTGGTCATGGGAAACCATGTGGTCCGTAGGCGGTATCGCATCGTGGATCATCCTCCCCTGGGCGGTGAGTGCCGTGCTACTGCCAAATTTTTGGGGGTATTACAGCAGCTTTACGCTCTCTCAGCTGTTACCCGTGTTTCTCTTTGGCGCCATGTGGGGCATAGGGAACATCAACTACGGGCTGACCATGCGCTATCTGGGCATGTCGATGGGGATTGGTATCGCTATTGGCATCACCCTGGTGGTGGGAACGTTAATGACCCCGCTGCTACAGGGACGTTTTGTTGAACTGTTCAGTTCAGCGGGTGGCAGGTTAACGCTTCTCGGCGTCATGGTTGCGCTGGCAGGCGTAGCCATTGTTTCACGTGCAGGCTTGCTCAAAGAGCGTGCAATGGGCATTACCGCAGAAGAGTTCAATCTGAAAAAGGGATTAGTACTGGCGATAATGTGCGGCATCTTCTCGGCGGGAATGTCGTTCGCGATGAATGCTGCGAAGCCAATGCACGAGGCCGCCGCCGCGCTGGGAATTGATCCGCTCTATACGGCATTACCCAGCTATGTGGTAATTATGGGGGGCGGAGCGGTAATTAACCTGGGCTTCTGCTTTATCCGTCTGATGACCAAATCCTCCCTCTCTGTAAAAGCTGATTTCTCCGTTGCGAAGTCGCTGCTGGTCAGTAACGTGTTGCTCTCTGTGCTTGGGGGGACGATGTGGTACCTGCAATTTTTCTTCTACGCATGGGGCCATGCTCGTATTCCGGCACAGTACGACTTCATTAGCTGGATGCTGCATATGAGCTTCTATGTCCTGTGTGGCGGGCTGGTAGGGCTGGTATTAAAAGAGTGGAAAAACGTGGGCCGGCGGCCGGTCAGCGTTCTCTGCGGCGGCTGCTTTGTGATTATCATTGCGGCGAATATCGTTGGCATGGGCATGATGTCCTGACAAAAATATCCGTCAGGCTGAAAACGGCCAACAGAGAGGCACCACCCCAGGTGGTGCTTTTCAACGTTATGCGTCTCTCCCGGTTAAGAGCTTGCCTGTGGATTGTGCGCCAGAGTTGTGTGAATGGGGTGGAACCTCACTCCCCATCTCGCACAACCTGAAGTCTGCGTAAGTTAACCGGTTCGAACTGTTGCCGGAAAGCACTGGGCGTCAAACCTGTTTCCCTGGTAAAAACCACCGAGAAATAGTTACTGTCATCAAAACCGCATCTGGCCGCAACTTCGCTAATCAGAAGCTGGCTGCTGCGTAATAAGTATTTTGCCCGGCACAATTGCAGCTGGCGGATGTAATGACCCGGCGTCATGCCGGTTTGCTGTCTGAAAAGCTGCTTCAGCGCCCGCTCTGACAACCGGTGCTGATGACAAAAGGCGCTCAGATCAAAACTCGTGGCAATCTGGCCCTGAATCGCTGACATCAAAAGATCCAGCTGCTCGCCTTCGGGAAGCTGATCAACGCTCTCCGGTGAATATCGGTGACGTTGTAACGTCAAAATGAGTTGAAGAAACAGCGTTTCGGTGAGCTGGCGAGAGAGCTGATCGTTTTTACGGCTCTCCAGCCTCAGCTGCTGAATTACGCCTCGCGCCAGCGCCATTCCCCTGGTGGTCAGCCGCCATTTGGTGTCCTGATTGTCAGGCAGAAAGAGCTTCCAGTTCAGACCCAGAGTGAATCGTTCGGGACAAAAAATAATGTTATCCAGGATCAGGTCATTAACGGATTCAAAGCTGTGGCAATCATCGGGGCGCAGATAGAAAAGATCGCCGCAGGTAATCAGCCAGGGTTTGTCATTCATGACATGAAGGCCGTTACCGCGCCAGACAATGACCAGCTCACTGAACTCATGAACATGCGGAGGAAAACAGAGTTGCGGCGCGCGGTCAGCCACCGCTATCGGCATCAATTCAGACGGGAAATAGTCGGCCTTCGCCAGGCGCAGGGGGACAGGTTCAGTCACGGTTCACCTCACAGGTCATTTTGCCTGATGGTACGCGGAGAGATACCAAACTCGCGCTTAAAGAGTGTAGAAAAGTGATTGCTGTCACCAAAACCGCACTGGAAAGCGATATCGGTTATGCGCATCTCACTGTGTCGCAGCAGATGGCGGGCCTGAAGCAGCCGTAACCGGTTGAGGTAACGTTGCGGCGTGCTCCCGGTTTGCTGCTTCAACTGTCGGTGCAGCGTACGAAGCGAAAGTGAAAACCGGGCCGCCAGCACTTCCCAGTCAATTTCTTCATTAAAATGCTCTGAGAGCCAGTTCAGTAACCCTCGCATCCGCCCGTCCTGATCGTCTGCCGGCAGCTCGCTGCAACCACGGCGCAGCAGCACCAGCAGCTGCATAAAGCGCATCTCCTGTTCTGCCTGGCTTTCAAGGCAGGGGGGACAGGCAGGGAGTTGGATCTCATCAATCAGTTTTTTGGCCTGCGACAGCACTTTGCTGCCCACGCGCCAGTGAGAAGGGTAACCGCCTTCACGCTCCTGCGGCAGCAGATGCTGAAAACCGGTGACAAACCGAAAGGCCTCCGGCCCGCGATAGAGCACATTAGTCAGGATCAGTCCCTCAGTATTCTCATACATATGGCGGTCATGATCCCGGACAAAGCAGACGCAGCCGCCACAAAGCGGCCTTGGCTCACCGTTAAAGATATGAACGCCAGCTCCCTGTTCCACAATCACAATTTCATGAAAATCTTCATGATGATGTTCCGGAAACGCTCCCTGAGGTGCGCGAGGCTCAATGGCTATCGGCCGTCCGCCGCTGGGGAAAAAATCAACACTGTGTAAAACGGTCATGATCTGTCCTCATTGCCAGGTATCGACGGAGTCTACTGCCGGGTGAGGTGGGCGCACCTTGAATTTTCGACCCTATTTCGTGGCAATCAGGCTCATTTTTCAAGATGAGGCCAGAGGAATAGCAGAATTGCGCGGCATGTCACATCGGCGCCTGGCGAGAGCGATAACCGATTTTGTGAGCTGATTCACGTTCATCTTTGCCTTGTTGCCAGGGCTGAACGGCAGCTGGCAATTAGGGGAAGGTGTAGGATCCTCAGACTCTTAGACTGTGGCTACCGAACTGACAGGAAGCCAATGCTATGAGCATGCGAAATTGTGTAGCCATCGACCTGGGAGCCTCCAGCGGCCGCGTAATGCTGGCACGTTTTAACAGTGAAACAGGCCATCTTCAGTTGGAAGAGATTGCCCGCTGCGTGAATCAATTAATCGCCGTGGAGGGCCGTCAGTGCTGGGATTTAGACGCACTGGAACACTTTATCCTCAGTTCGCTTAATAAGCTGGATGAGCAGGGTATTGTGCCGGACAGTATCGGGATTGATACCTGGGGCGTGGATTACGTACTGCTGGACAAGCAGGGGAAGCGGTTAGGTCTGCCCGTCTCCTATCGGGATGGCCGCACGCAGGGGATTATGCAGCAAGCCTGCGCGCAGCTCTCGCGTGAATCCATTTATCAGCGCACGGGAATTCAGTTTCTGCCGTTTAATACGCTCTATCAGCTGCGCGCAATGACCAGCGCTGAACCTGAGTGGCTGGCTGAGGTCGGGCATGCGTTGCTGATCCCAGATTATTTCCATTATCGTCTGACCGGCAAACTGAACTGGGAATACACCAACGCCACCACCACCCAACTGCTGAATTTACGCAGCGGAGAGTGGGATGAAACGCTGCTGGCGTGGGCGGGCGCCAGGGCAAGCTGGTTTGGCCAACCTACGCAACCGGGACATCACGTGGGGGAATGGATATCCGCCAAAGGCGACCCGGTGCCGGTCATTGCCGTTGCCACCCATGATACGGCAAGTGCCGTGCTCGCCGCTCCGGTGGCCGGAACCAATGCAGCCTGGCTCAGCTCAGGAACCTGGTCACTGATGGGCTTCGAAAGTGCCGAACCCTTTGCTAACGACGCCGCGCTGGCAATGAATATCACCAATGAAGGCGGGGCTGAAGGGCGCTATCGCGTACTGAAAAATATCATGGGACTCTGGCTGCTCCAGCGGGTTTGCAAAGAACTCTCAATAGAAGATCTCTGTGGACTGGTTGAAGAAGCTGAAAAGCAGCCTGTCTGTCGCTCGTTGATCAACCCTAACGATGACCGTTTTATTAACCCGGTGAATATGGTGCGGGAAATTCAGGATGCCTGTGTCGGGCAGGGTATGCCTGCACCCGCCACGCCTGCTGCACTTGCCCGCTGCATATTTGACAGCCTTGCGCTCTTTTACCGTCAGGTCTTGCATGAGTTGCAGGATCTGCGGGGGGCAGCGTTTAGCTGGCTGCATATCGTCGGCGGAGGTTGCCAGAACCCTTTACTCAATCAACTTTGCGCTGATGCCTGCGGTATTCCGGTTATTGCCGGCCCGGTAGAGGCTTCCACGCTGGGTAATATTGGCAGTCAGTTGATAGCCAGCGGAGAGGTGCGGGATGTGGCGCACTTCAGGCAGCTGATTAAACAAAATTTCACTTTAAAAACCTATACCCCTCACGCCAGTGACGCGTATCGCCGCAGTTGGCCGCGCTTTCAGTCACTGACACACCAGGCTAAGGAGCTATGTATATGACCCGAGCAATCGAACAGGCATTTCAGCTGGCTAAGCAGCGCTTTGCTGATATCGGTATTGACGTCAACGCTGCAATGGCGCAATTGGATAAGCTGCCCGTTTCCATGCACTGCTGGCAGGGGGATGATGTTAAAGGGTTTGAGAACCCACAGGGCGCATTAACTGGCGGTATTCAGGCAACGGGCAATTACCCCGGAAAGGCGAGCACGGCCGCAGAACTGCGGGCCGATCTGGATCAGGCGATGGCGCTGATCCCTGGGCCGAAGCGCCTTAACCTTCACGCTATCTATCTGGAAAGCGACAGCCCCGTCGAGCGTACAGAGATCAAGCCTGCCCACTTCAGTCAGTGGGTCGAATGGGCCAAAAAGAATGGGCTGGGGCTGGATTTCAATCCTACCTGTTTCTCCCATCCACTGAGTGAGGACGGTTTTACCCTGGCGCATGCAGATGCGGAAGTCCGCCAGTTCTGGATTGAGCACTGTAAAGCGAGCCGCAAAATCTCCGCCTCGTTTGGTGAAGCCCTCGGCACCCCCTCAATCATGAATATCTGGGTTCCGGATGGCATGAAAGATCAGACCGTCGATCGTTTCGGCCCACGCCAGCGTCTGATGAATTCGCTGGATGAAATTATCAAAGAGAAACTCAACCCGGCCCACCATATTGATGCAGTAGAAAGCAAACTGTTTGGCATCGGTTCCGAGAGCTATACCGTAGGCTCTAATGAATTTTGTCTGGGCTATGCCAGCAGCCGCCAGATTGCACTGACCCTGGATGCAGGGCATTTCCATCCAACCGAAGTGATTTCAGACAAAATCTCCACGGCGATGCTTTACGTCCCGCGGCTGCTGCTGCATGTCAGTCGGCCGGTTCGTTGGGACAGCGATCACGTTGTGATTCTGGATGATGAGACGCAAGCCATCGCCAACGAAATCGTCCGTCAGAATCTCTTTGACAAGGTGCACATTGGTCTGGACTTCTTTGATGCCTCCATCAACCGCATCGCGGCCTGGGTTATTGGCACCCGCAATGCGAAAAAAGCGCTGTTGCGTGCTCTGCTGGAACCGGTAGATCAGTTGAAAAAACTGGAGCTGGAAGGGGACTACACCAGCCGTCTGGCACTGCTTGAAGAGCAGAAATCTCTGCCGTGGCAGGCCGTCTGGGAAGCCTACTGCCTGCGTCACGATGTCCCGGCCGGAGCTGGCTGGTTAGACGCTGTCCGTCATTATGAACAACAAGTTCTCAGCAAACGTTAAGGACGTAACATGCAAAATATTCTGAATGCCTGGTTTGTACAGGGAATGGTCAAAGCGACCAGCGATATGTGGTTAAAAGGCTGGGATGAGCGCAATGGCGGCAATGTCAGCCTGCGTCTGCTGGATGAAGAGGTGCAACCCTTCGCACAAGACTTCTACTTTCAACCCCGTACGGTAGAGCTGACCCAACCCGCCCCGGCGCTCGCTAACTGCTGGTTCCTGGTGACAGGCTCCGGGAAGTTTTTCCGTAACGTTCAGCTCGATCCTGCTGACAGTCTGGTGCTGCTGCGGGTCAGTGAGGATGGTCGGGCTTACAGCATTTACTGGGGCTTAACCAACGGCGGGCTGCCTACCTCTGAACTCGCCTCGCATTTTCAGTCTCACAGCGTGCGTATGCAGGTTACGCAGGGCGCCGACCGTGTGATTATGCACTGCCATGCGACCAATTTTATGTCCCTCAGCTATGTGGTTGATCTTGATTCAGCCTCCTTTACCCGCCTGCTGTGGGAAGGCAGCACAGAGTGTCTGGTCGTCTTCCCGGATGGCGTGGGGATTGTTCCCTGGATGGTGCCGGGCACCGACGGGATTGGCGAGAAAACCGCTGAACAGATGGCTTCGCACAGTCTGGTGATGTGGCCTTTCCACGGCATATTTGGTGCCGGGCCAACGCTGGATGAGACATTTGGTCTGATCGATACCGCTGAAAAGTCATCTGAGGTGGTGGTTAAAGTCCTGTCAATGGGCGGAATGAAGCAGAGCATCACTACTCAGGAGCTGATCGCCCTGGGTGAGCGCTTTGGTGTAAAACCGTGGCAGGCTGCACTGGAGGCAAGACATCCTCATGTTGCGTAAAGCTTTTGTTATGCAGGTTTATCCGGACAAACATCAGGAGTATCAGCAGCGGCACAATCCCATCTGGCCAGAACTGGCACAGACGCTGAAGGAGCACGGTGCGCACCATTATTCTATTTTTCTGGATGCGCCGCGTAACCTGCTGTTTGCCGTGGTTGAGATTGAGTCAGAAGAGCAATGGAATGCTGTGGCAAAAACGGAGGTCTGCCAGCGATGGTGGCAATCGATGAGCGCCCTGATGCCATCTAATCCCGATCACAGCCCGATCAGTGCTGAACTTCTCCCCGTTTTTTATCTGGAATAAAAATTCACAGGGGCTAATTGCTTAGCCCCTGTGTTTATCGAACACGATCTGCTATCTGCTATCTGCTATCTGCTTATCCATTAATCCGTAGCTGAGGATAACGACGCATGCTCCAGGCACACCAGGCAAGCGAGAGCAGGCCGATAGCCCCACCGGCATAACCTATATTCTGCATGCCCAGATGTATACTCACCTGATTACCCAGCAGCGCTCCGCCGCCAATACCCAGATTATAAATCCCCGAAAGCAGCGACATGGCTACGTCCGTAGCGTCTGGTGCCAGAGCCAGTACGCGAACCTGAACGGCCAGGCCGATAATCATCATCGACATGCCCCAGATAATACAGAGCGTAGAAATAGCCAGGGTCTGCGTAACGGCAACATACAAAGAGAGCATACAGATCGTAATTAATGCGATAGTTCCCAGCAAAAATGTTGCCGGGAATTTATTGCCTAACGTACTAAAGAGCACGCTACCCACAATTCCGGCAGCGCCAAATATCAGCAGCAGGAAGGTGGTGAAATTACCACCCATTGACGCGACACTCTGAATAAAGGGTTCAATATAGCTGTAGGCGGTATAATGTGCTGTTACCACCACCGCAATCAGTAAATAGAGCGAAACCAAAGCAGGGCGCTTGAATAACATCGGCACGCTTTTTAAAGAGCCGGTGTGTTCACTTGGCAACTTAGGCAGTAATTTCGCCAGGCAAAGCATGGTTATCAAAGCCACGCCGCCTATCACGCCAAAGGTTATTCTCCAGCCCAGATACTGACCAATCAGGCGCCCAATGGGTAAACCCAGCACCATGGCCAGGGCGGTGCCGGTGGCCAGCATGCTTAACGCCTGCGTTTTTTTACCGGCAGGAGCAACGCGTATGGCCAGGGAAGCGGTGATAGACCAGAAAATGGCATGAGAGAGCGCAATACCGATACGGGAGAGTACCAGGATATTGAAACTCCATGCAAAAGTTGACAGCACGTGGCTGCCCACAAACAGCGAGAAGATCGCAATCAGCAGGAACCGCCGCTCAACCTGACGCGTTAACAGCATCATTGGCAGAGAGAGCAGTGCCACAACCCAGGCATAAATAGTCAGCATCAGCCCAACCTGGGCAGTATGCATGGAAAAACTGGCCGCTATGTCTGACAGCAGACCTACCGGAGCGAATTCAGTAGTGTTAAAAATAAACGCAGCGATGGCTAACATGACAACGCGTAGCCATGCCGTTTTGCGTGAAACGGTATTAATAGATTGCATGGAAGTTAACGACTTGTTGGTAGAAAGTTAATTCCACCACGGGCGGAATCCAGATTAAAGAGCGCATAGTGTGTTTTATTTAACGGAGAGAAGAAATCGAAAAAATGCTCTTTTTTGTAAATCAGACAAACTGAACATTTATCACCACTTCTTCCCCTTACTGACAGGTTATTTATGCTGAGATAAACCCATTTTTACAAGGTAACCTGCCGGCTGATGAGTATAGACAGATTTAATGAATGTTCCAGCCAATATAAAACTCAGCCGCTGGGAAGGTGAATGATTAAAGGCCACTTTATGCCTGAAGTGCATGAGTCGCGCTTTTAAAACAGCCGCCAGAGAAGGTCGCCAGAAGTTGAGTGAGAAAATATTAAACAGAATGGGTTAACAGTCGGGTTGAACTGCCCGAGATCTGTGGGTCATTACCGATCTGACGACCAGCAAAACTCCAGCATCCACTCTGCGGCCAGCGTGAAAATCAGAGCCACTTTATAACTTTCAGGGCTGGAACAGGGCAGAGCGATCTAAGCCTCCAGCAAAAACCGGACGGCCATCGCGCTTGCATTACTGTGTAACGAAGCGAGGTCATGGCAACTTTTGGGACTGGCAGGTCATCACACTCCTTTAAAGACAGCGGCAAAGGTTGCTGAATAGTCCTGAAGATGAAACATAAGCCAGACCACCGGCGCCAGCGTTTTCGCTGAACCAGTAAACCCGCAGAGCGAATCTCTCTTTGCCTTTGTGACGCAGTAATACCCCCTTACCAATTCATTGCAGATTTTTCACTGTAGCTAACTATTTCTTCGAAGATTGCGCTACCCTGGAAGGGTTCAGGCTGCTGAAAAATAGCCCCTGTTAGCTAACCATAAGGATGAGATGAGATGACTCAACGTCCCTCTGTTGCAGTATTGGGATTAGGCGCAATGGGCCATGCCTTTGCTGCTAATTTAGTTAAAAAAGGCTTTACGACTTCTGGCTGGAACCGCACCAAATCCCGCGGTGAAGATTTAATAAGCGCAGGTCTGAAGCTGGCCGACAGCCCTGAAGAAGCGGTGAAACAGGCCGATGTCGTGATAGCGATGCTGGCAGATGCTGAAACCACTGAAACGGTACTGGCTAACGCGCAAAGCGCTTTGAAGCAGGGCGCTATCGTGGTGCAGATGGGCACCATTGGTGTGGAAGCTACGGAGAAATTGATCGCCGCTTTTCAGCAGCAACGTCCGGACGTAGTGTTCCTTGATGCGCCGGTGTCAGGCACAAAAACACCCGCTGAAAATGCCCAGATTGTGATCCTCGCCAGTGGCGATCGTGAGCGTGCTGCTGATGCAGAAACTATCTTTGCGGCTATTTCAAAAGGAACAAAATGGCTGGGCGAAGCGGGTAAAGCTTCAAGGATGAAACTGGTGGTCAACGCCTGGCTGATCTCTATGGTTCAGGGCCTGTCAGAAAGCACCCAGATGGCAAAAGAATTTGGTTTCAGCCCTGACGATCTCTGGTCAGTCCTTGAGGGCGGGCCGCTGGCTGTTCCCTACGTGAAAGGTAAGCTGGAGATGATTAAAGAGGGAACATACGACCCACAAATGCATCTGACCTGGGCGTTAAAAGATGTCAATCTGGCGCTGGAGGCGGCTAAAAACAGCGAGCTTCCCGGTCTGAAGCTGATCTCTGATATCTGGCAACAAGCTGTTGAGGCCGGATATGGCGAAAAAGACCTCTCTGTAGTCTATCGTTACCTGAGCGAGAAGTGAGCTGAAACAAACATAGCCGGTCAGTGACCGGCCTTTCCATCAGGAGGAACTATGCAAAAGCTCTATGGCGCGCCGGGCTTTGGCTCGGCCATTGTAGAAATCATGTTCGCTCTGGCTGGTGAATCCTATCAGTTGGTCAATGTTGAAGGTTTTGACCAGCCTGGCCCGTCACGAGCCATACTGAAAAAAGTTAATCCCCTTTGTCAGGTTCCTACCCTGGTGAGAGAAGATGGCATCGTGCTGACAGAGAGCGCGGCAATTGCTTTAACCCTTCTCGATGAAAACCCGCAGCTCGCCCCTCTCCCTGGCACTCCGCAGCGGCAGGAGTTTTATCGACTGCTGATCTGGATGGTGGCCAATGTCTATGCAACCCTCACCTATGGTGACTACCCTGAGCGTTGGGTAAAGCAGGCGCCGGCAGAGTTAACGCAGAGCACCGACCGCTATCGCGAATCGCTCTATCTCTGGCTGGAAACTCAGGCAGGAGAGGGGCCTTACTGGTTTGGCGAGCGGATCAGCCTGTTAGATGCTTATCTTCCGGTGATAGTGTGCTGGCGTCCCAGAGCAGCCTGGTTTCAACAACATACGCCAAAAATTGCCGCTATGGCGAATAACGTCCGCCAACGTGCGGAACTTACCCGCATCATCGCCGCCAACGACTTGTGACCATAATCCCATATTTTTCATAATGATAATGGGAATAGCAGTAATCGCTTAAGCCGATCCTTCTAAAAAGCAACAATATTTGTTATATTAATCGGGTACTCTTTTTATTAGTTGACTGATTTTTAATGCTTTTTAAGACCGCCGCTGAAACGGTGATGCACAGCTAAAAGCAAGGATCTGAACATGCTTGATATTCGTTTTCCTACAGCCTTACAAATGGTGCTCAGCGTAGCCCAGGCGGAGCGGGAAGGTAAACGCAGCACCAGCAAAATTCTGGCAATGGGCCTTGAGGCCAACCCCAGCTTCGTCCGCAAGATGATGGTGCCGCTGACCCGCGATGGCATTATTGTCTCCACGCTTGGCCGCACCGGCACTATTCGCCTGGGCCGTCCGGCTGAAGAGATCACATTGTGTGATATTTATCTTTCCGTACTGGAAGATAAGCCGCTGCTGGCAGGGCGTCCGGAAGTGCCGGCCCGCTGTCTGGTTAGCGCCAATACCTGCTGGTTCTTTAAAGAGCTGGCGCGTGAAGCAGAGCAGGCTTCGCTCGACGTGCTGGCCAAACGCACGGTAGCCGATGCGCTGACTGAGATCTATGAGCGAGATCGCCGTAATCCGGAAGGAAGCTGCGAGGCATTCCTGGCCCGCGAAGCAGCAGATACGTAAATCTGCTTATCCCCGCAAAAGGGCGGACAACGCAAAGTTGTCCGCCCTTTTTTGATCCTGAATAAGTGTGCGCAGCTGAGTCGGAATGGGGTTGCGACCAAAAAAATGGGAAGCAAATTGCTTCCCATTTTCTGTCTGTTTCCAGCTTTGACGCGTTGACCAGCTTCAGGCTATTTTATTCTCAGCCTTCGAAGGCGGGTTTGCTCTCTACCACAGGCTCCTCTTTCTTCACCAGTTTACGCAGGGCAACATAGAAGACCGGGGTCAGGAACAGCCCGAACAACGTCACACCCAGCATCCCGGCAAATACGGTGATCCCGGTCACGGTGCGAACTTCAGCCCCTGCGCCGTGACCCACCATCAGCGGAACAGTTCCGGCGATAAAGGCGATAGAGGTCATAACGATCGGACGCAGACGCAGACGGCAGGATTCCAGCGCAGCCTGCACAATGGTGCGGCCCTGCATCTCCAGCTCGCGGGCAAATTCCACAATCAGAATGGCATTCTTACAGGCCAGTCCCATCAACACAACCAGTCCAACCTGCACAAACACGTTGTTATCGCCCCCGGTCAGCCATACGCCAAATAGCGCAGAGAGCATGGTCATCGGCACAATCAGGATCACCGCCAGTGGCAGCGTCCAGCTTTCATAAAGCGCTGCGAGTACCAAAAATGCCAGCAGTACGGCCACCGGGAAGACGATGATCGCCGCGTTGCCCTGAGTTGACTGTTGGTAGCTCAGGTCAGTCCACTGAATATTCATGCCGTTTGGCAGGATCTGGTCAGCAATACCTTGCACTGCCTGCATCGCTTCAGCAGAGGAAAGCAGGCGCGGATCCGCATCGCCAATCAGGTCAGCTGCCGGAAAGCCGTTATAACGGATCACCGGGTCCGGTCCATAAGTGGTGCCGATATGCACCATGCTGCCAATGGGCACCATCTCCCCGGCTGCATTACGGGTACGCAAATTGGCGATATCTTCAATGCTGTCACGGAACTGACCGTCAGCCTGCGCATAGACTTTCCAGGTACGGCCAAAGCGGTTGAAGTCGTTGACGTAAGACGAGCCAAGATAGGTTTGTAAAGTACCAAACAGATCGGTTAACGCCACGCCCTGCGCCTTGGCTTTATCACGGTCTACCTGCGCGTCCAGCTGCGGCACGTTAGCCTGATAGGTCGAGATAGGGAAGTGTAAGCCCGGCGTTTGCATAATGGTGCCCGCCATCGCATTGGCAGCTTCCTGTAATGCGCCATATCCCAGACCAGCGCGATCCTGAATATAGAGTGAATAGCCTGCGCCCTGGCCCAGCCCTAAAATTGGCGGTGGCATAATGGAGAAAGTGAAACCTTCCTGAATCGTCGCCAGTTTAGCGTTGATCTCGGCATTAATTTCCGCCGCAGAACGTGTACGCTGATCCAGCGGCTTCAGCGCGAAGAACACCGTGCCGGTATTAGGCGTATTGGTGAACTGCAACGCGTTCAGCCCAGGGAAAGCTATCGCATCCGCCACGCCTTCGGTATGCAGTGCAATATCGCTCATCTGCCGGATCACTCTGTCGGTACGCTCCAGCGACGACCCTTCCGGCATCTTCACGCCACCGATCAGGTAGAGTTTGTCCTGGGTAGGAATAAACCCGGCTGGAACGGCTTTAAACATTACGCCTGCACCAATCAACAGCAGAACATAGACACCAAACACCGCACCGCGACGCTTAAGGATGCGCGAGACGCCGCCCTGATAGCGCTCGGAATTTTTGTTAAAGAACCGGTTAAACGGACGGAACAGCCAGCCAAACAGGGAGTCGATAATGCGTGTGGCACGATCTTTTGGCGCGCCGTGCGACTTCAACAGTAACGCCGCCAGCGCAGGCGAGAGCGTCAGCGAGTTAATTGCCGAAATCACGGTGGAAATAGCGATGGTGACGGCAAACTGCTTGTAGAACTGACCAGTCACACCAGAGAGGAAGGCCATCGGCACAAATACCGCACAAAGCACCAGCGCGATAGCGATAATCGGACCTGATACCTCGCGCATCGCCTGATGAGCCGCAGCGCGCGGTTCCAGCCCCTCTTCGATATTTCGTTCAACGTTTTCCACCACCACGATCGCATCATCCACCACGATACCTATCGCCAGCACCAGCCCGAACAGGCTTAATGTGTTAAGCGAGAAGCCCAGCAGGTAGAGCACGGAGAAGGTTCCCACCACAGATACGGGCACCGCCAGCAGTGGGATTACGGAAGCACGCCAGGTTTGCAGGAACAGGATCACAACCAGCACCACCAGCAGGATCGCTTCCAGCAGCGTATGCAGCACGGAACTTATCGAATCACGCACAAAAATGGTTGGATCGTAGGGTGCCTTCCACTCCACGCCATCGGGGAAGCGGGTCGCCAGCTCGGCCATTTTCGCCCGGACAGCATTGGAGAGGTCGATAGCGTTCGCGCCAGGTGCCTGGAAGATACCAATCCCCACCGCATCTTTGTTATTCAACTGGGAACGCAGCGCATAGCTTCCCGAACCCATCTCAATACGGGCCACGTCGCGCAGCCGGACAATTTGTCCATCTTCGCCGTTTTTAAGGATAATATTGCCAAATTCATCTTCACTGGTCAGGCGGCCCTGAGCATTGATCGACAGCAGGAAATCACTCTTGTTGGGCATAGGCTCTGCGCCCAGCTGTCCGGCAGAAACCTGAACGTTCTGCTCCTGAATGGCGGTTACCACATCGCCAGCCGTCATACCGCGTGCGGCCACTTTGGTCGGATCCAGCCAGATACGCATTGCGTACTCACCGGCACCAAAAATCTGCACCTGACCCACACCCGGCAGACGCGCCAGCTCATCCTTCACCTTCAGCTGCGCATAGTTTCGCAGGTAGAGCGAATCATAACGGCCTGAAGGGGAGTCCAGATGCACAACCAGCGTCATGGTTGGAGACTGCTTCTGCGTGGTGACGCCCTGACGACGGACATCCTCCGGCAGACGAGCTTCAGCCTGAGCAACGCGGTTTTGCACCTGAACCTGCGCCTGATCCGGATCGGTACCCGGACGGAAGGTAACGGTGGTCACCAGCACGCCGTCTGAACCGGCAATCGATTTCATGTACATCATGTTCTCGACGCCGTTAATTGCTTCTTCCAGCGGCGTCGCCACGGTTTCTGCAATGACCTTCGGGTTAGCGCCGGGATATTCTGCCCGCACCTGCACGCTCGGCGGTACCACGTCCGGGTATTCGCTGATTGGCAGCAACGGAATAGCAATCAGCCCGGAGACGAAGATCAGAATCGACAGCACGGCCGCAAATATCGGTCGGTCGATGAAAAATCTGGAAAAATCCATATCAGTATCCGCAGCTTAAATTAAAGGGGGGCTGGTGCCATCGGCACCGTTTTGGCATTCACCGGCATCCCCGGCATAAACACTTTCTGGACGCCATCCACAATCACCCGGTCGCCAGAGTGCAACCCTTGCTGGACAATACGCAGGCCGTTGGCTATCTGACCAGGCTGGATATCACGACGCTGCGCTTTGTTCTGAGCATCAATCACCCACACATACTTACGGTCCTGATCGGTGAGCACCGCTTTGTCATTGATCAGCAGGGCAGGGAAGTCAGCCCGACCCGGCAGCTGCACACGGGCAAACAAACCTGGGGTATAGAGGCGCTGGCTGTTATCCAGTAACGCACGCATCCTGATGGTTCCGGTGCTGGCGGTCAGCTGGTTGTCGGTAAAGTCGACCTTGCCTTGATGCGGGTAGCCCTGTTCACCTACAAGACCAATTTTCACCGGTAAGGCATGATGGCTGTTCGCCGCACTCTCGCCCTGACGGCTCATTTGCTGATAACGCAGGAAGGTGGCTTCATCAACGTCGAAGTAAACGTAAACGGTATTCAGGGAAACCAGCGTGGTAAGGACACTGCTGCTGTCACCGGCGGTCACCAGATTGCCGGAGGTGATCATCGCCCGGCTGGCGCGGCCATCAATAGGCGCGGTAACGCGGGTAAAATCCAGGTTCAGCCGCGCCATATCTACCGCTGCCTGCGCTGAAAGCACGCTGGCCTGTGCCTGGGTAGAGGCGGAGCGCCGCTGTTCCCAGACCTCACGGGAAATGGCCTGGCTGCCAATGAGTTTCTCTGTCCTGCCCGATTCGCTACGCGCCAGCTGAGCCTGAGTACGTGCGCTGGCGAGATCGGCCTGCGCCCGCTCAAGCTCTGCCCGGTAAGTTCTGTCATCAATGGAGAACAGCACGTCGCCTTTTTTAACTTCCTGGCCTTCGGTGTAGTTCACTTTATCGATATAACCGGTTACGCGGGGCCGGAGCTGAACGCTCTGCACTGCCTCAATCCGTCCGTTGAAGTTATCCCACTGACTGACCGTTTGTTGCTGAACCTCTGCTACGCTCACCTGTGGGGCAGGTGGCGCGCTCTGTTCGGCCCCTTTGGAATCACATCCCAACAGCCAGAAAGCGGAGAGGAGCGGAAGCGCTATCGTGCGCAGGCGCATAGCGGTGAATGATCTCATGATGATTAATCCCTGTTACAGATGCTGGACGACGTGAAAGTGCACGGCATAATGCATAAAGTGCAACTATGTTAATTGCATTAAACAGGTTGGATTGTAAGAAGAGGGTCAATAAAGTGCAAGTATAATTGTTACCTTTAGCATTTTTTTGTCAGTGAACGTAGCAAAATGTGAATAAAGGCGGAGAGGGCAGCGACAACAATGACAGCGAACCGCATTTAATGCAACAATAAAACTTGCATTAATGGGAAGGGTGCTTTAGCTTATATGCATTCATTAAAGTTACCTTTTACCCTGCTGCGGGCAAGAGGTCAAGTCAGGCTAATAACAAAAAGCGCAAAAGGGGAAAGTAATGAGCCATGATGATTTTATTAACGATCTGGTAAAGTGGATCGATACTCACATTGAAGGGAAGATGGATCTGGATACCGTAGCTGACCGGGCTGGTTACTCCAAATGGCATCTGCAACGTATGTTTAAGCAGCATACGGGTTATGCGTTGGGTGAGTATATTCGTGCACGCCGCCTGAAAAAATCCGCTGAACGCCTGGCGAAAGGGGGCGAGCCGATCCTGGATGTCGCAATCTCTTTTGGTTTTGACTCACAGCAGTCCTTTAACCGCAGCTTTAAACGCCAGTTCGGACAATCTCCGGGCGCATGGCGTCGTCAGGTGCAGGTTAGCGCCTGCGCACAATAGTCGGATCTCCTCTTCAATAGCGGGCGTTTAGCCCGCTGTGAATCTCAGCCTCTCTGCGTTTAATCCGCAAAACTCTGCCAACCCATTGTATACTGTCTGAATTGCGCTTTCGTTTAAGACAGGAATTGTCATGCCGATGTGGAACCTGAACAAGCAGGGTATATGTGAAGCCGCCAGCTATCTGCTGGTTTTTGGTGCGCTGTTTCTGATTTTCCCCCTGCGTCTGCTGCCCTGTTTTCTGGCTGGGTTCATTGTTTATGAAACTATTCTGGCCTTAACGCCGTGGGTGGAGCGTCTGGTTAAAGGACCGCTGGCTCGCTGGATCATCATTTTTTTCCTGACGATTATCATCCTGCTGGCGCTGGTTGGCGGCATCACCAAGCTGATTGGCTTCTTAATGCATGATTTTCAAAATCCGGCCGCCTTTCACGCCGCGGCGAGTAAACTGCTGGAAGATGCGCAGCGGACTCTCTCGCCCGTTGTCACCCACTATCTGCCTGCGGATATTGATGAGCTTCAGCACCAGGTAGTGACCTGGCTGCGGGAACATCTGGTCGTGGTACAAACCTTTGGACGCACAGCGGCGCACACCTTCGCCACCATGCTGATCGGCATGCTTTTAGGGGCCATTATCTCGCTGCGTATCAGTAGCCTGAATACGCAGGATGCCCCGTTGAAACATGCGCTATTGGACAGGCTGACGGTGCTGGCCGCCTCCTTCCATAACGTCGTTTTTGCGCAAATCAAAGTTTCGCTGGTTAATACTCTTCTTACCTGCGGCTTTCTTTTTGGCGTGTTACCGCTGTTTGGGCTGCATTTCCCTTTTGCCAAAACCGTGGTGGTGCTCACCTTTGTTGCCGGTCTGCTGCCGATCATTGGCAATTTGATCTCTAATACGGTCATTGTACTGATTGGCCTCTCCATCTCTCTGGAAGCGGCGGTGATATCGCTGGTGTTTTTGATCCTGGTGCACAAGCTGGAGTATTTTATCAACGCGCAGATTTTTGGCACACGCATCAACGCCAAGACCTGGGAAATCCTGCTGGCGATGCTGGTATTTGAGTCCGCCTTTGGGCTGGCTGGCGTGGTGGCCGCGCCGGTTTATTACGCTTACCTGAAAAGTGAGCTGCGTCTTGCCAGACTGATTTAAAAGAAGCGGGACTGGAGAGGTCCCGCCTTATTTTGAATGCGCATCCCGTAAAATTCCCACCATACAGCTCTGCAATGTCCATACCGGAACCTGATATCAAAGAGCAGGCAGAGCGTCACAGCCCTTTGCCATTGCCGCACAGTCACGTGAGGGGATTGGCTGCAAAGCGTCACCCTCTTCAGGTTTGCGCCCCAGAGGTGAGAAACCACCGGCTATACCTGCTTTTCTTCCCCTTACTCTCTTCAAGGCTTTACGTTGAATCACATCGATCTTATGGTAGAGAAAATGACTGAGGAATAAGCCTTACATGCCTGCGCTTTTGGATACCTTGTTTCACCAAATCCTGCTCTCTATGCCGCTTTTTATTCTTATCGCCCTGGGCTGGCTGCTGGTTCGCTGGCGTAAATGGCCAGAGAGCATCAGCGAAGCGTTAAACCTCGTGGTCTTTAAGATTGCGTTGCCAGCAATGCTGTTCAGGCTGATGAGCGATTTCAGCAAAAGCCCGCCAGTGGATGCCCGCCTGTTGATCGCTTTTTTTGGAGGCTGTCTGATAGTCTTTCTTGTTGGGCGCATTATTGCGGCGCGCGTTTTCCGGCTTGATGGGATATCCGGTTCAGTATTTGCACTTGGCGGGATTTTCTCTAATAACGTGATGCTGGGGCTGCCTATTGCTACCGTAATGCTCGGAGAAAAAGCGATCCCCTCTGTAGCGCTGGTGCTGGTCTTTAACGGTCTGATCCTGTGGACGCTTGCTACGGTTTCGGTGGAGTGGTTCAGACATGGCTCGCTCAGCCTGACAGGCTTTGGCAAAACTGCCCTCAGCGTTCTGAAAAACCCGCTGATTATCGCTATCCTCTCCGGCACCTTATTCAGCCTGACAGGGCTTTCCTTGCCGCAAATGGTGGATCAGCCCATCAGTATGCTGGGCAAAATTGCCGTACCCCTGGCGCTGGTGGCGCTGGGCATGAGCCTTGCCGCCTATAAAATAAAGGAGGGCCTGAAAGAGAGCTATGCAATCTGCCTGTTAAAGCTGATTGTACAACCGCTGGTGATCTGGGGGCTGGCCTGGCTGATTGGGCTGCCGCCGCTGGAGAGCAAAGTCGTGGTGCTGTTAGGCTCGATGTCGGTGGGGATCAACGTTTATCTGATGTCACAACAGTTTAACGCCTTAACCGGCCCGGCAGCCACCAGCATGCTGCTTTCGACAATTTTCTCTGCTGTCACAACCCCTTTACTGCTGATGTTGATGGATATCGCCTGAGAGGAAATGTGAGCCGCCCGGCGGAACGGAAGCACGGTGCTTGCGATAAAAGCATTTATTTCATTATCTTCTTCTATCGGTAATTCTGTTTCGTTTTAAGTGCGAAACGACGCAGGCCGATCACCCTCTGGAGAATGATAATGAAAACCTGCAAAACTATACTGTTGTTAATGACCCTCGGCTGTTCTGCTTCTTCGCTGGCAGAAACTATCGGCGTCTCGATGGCTTATTTCGACCAAAACTTTCTTACGATTATTCGTCACTCTATCGACAAAGAGGCTAAGGCCAGAGGGCTAACCGTGCAGTTTGAAGATGCCCGTGGTGATGTAGGTAAACAGACCGATCAGGTGCAAAGTTTTATCAGCGCCGGCGTGGATGCGATCATTGTTGATCCGGTTAACTCGGCAGGCACGCCTGCCATCACCAAACTGGTTACCGCAGCCAAAATACCGCTGGTTTACGTCAACCGTACGCCAGGTGACATCAAGTTGCCTGCGGGCGTGGTTTTTGTCGGCTCAGATGAAAAGCAGTCCGGCACATTGCAGATGGAAGAGCTGGCCCGTCTGGCAAACTATCAGGGTAAAGTGGCGGTCATGATAGGTAACCTGACCGACGCCGGGGCTATCCAGCGTACCAAAGATGTCGAGCAGGTTGTCGCCAAATACCCCAAAATGAGCGTGGTGCAGAAGCAGACGGCCAACTACTCCCGCAGTGAGGGGATGGATCTGATGCTGAACTGGCTGACCAACGGCGAGGAGATCGATATCGTGGCGGCCAACAACGATGAAATGGCGATTGGCGCGATCATGGGATTGCAGCAGGCGGGCAAAAAAGAGAGCAAAATCCTGATTGGCGGCATAGATGCCACGCCAGATGGCCTTAAAGCGATGTCGGCAGGGAAAATGCAGGTTACCGTATTCCAGGATGCTATCGGGCAGGGCAAAGCTTCGGTAGATGTGGCGCAGCGGATGATCAAAGGCGAGAAGCTGGACCCCTATTACTGGATCCCCTTTGAGTTAGTAACGCCGGCGACATTGCAGAAATACGCAGAGAAGAAATAGACGCTAAATATTCTGCCGGGGTAAACTCTGCGCATGAATAAAAAACTCATTGTCGCGGCCATTCTGGCGCTGGTTGCTACCTTAGCCGGTTTGCGCCATCCCATCCATCAGCCTGCTCAGCAGCAGGCTTCTCAGAGCGCTTCTGCAACCGATATCGCCACGCTCACCCAGCAGCAGCGCGTGGCGGATTACCTTCATCAGCATCAGCGCCTGCCTGCTTATTACCTGACTAAAACTGCGGCGAGAAAGCTGGGCTGGGAGCCGGCCAGGGGCAATCTTTGCCAGGCGTTACCAGGCCGGGCGATAGGGGGTGACCGTTTCTCTAACCGTGAAAAAGTTCTGCCGGAAAAGGCGGGGCGGCGCTGGTTTGAGGCGGATGTGAATTATGATTGTGGGCGGCGGGGCAGCGACCGTATGCTCTATTCCAGCGACGGGATGATTTACGTGACCCGCGATCATTATCGTCACGTTGAGCAGGTGTACTGAGATGAACAGCATCAGTTTCGACTTTGACAATATTGCCGACGTCACGGACTTTTATCGCCAGTTTTGCCACAAATTCGCCATCGACATGGAGTTTGGCAATAATCTGGATGCGTTATGGGACGCGCTGACCGGCATGATTGATCTGCCGGTGCGCGTCACGCTTCGTCATCTTGAGATGCATGCCGACCCGCACCAATTTGACAGTGTGGTAGCGGTAATGCGGGAAGCAGAAGAGGCCACGGCAGGCAAATTCAGCCTGCGTAGCCGCTAATGTTATAGATGGAAGCGCAGGGCAACCTCAAAGCCCTGCTGTGGGGCAACGACAACGGCACCGGCAGCTTCCGTAAAACGCAGGTCGCCCTTTGTTAACGCTGCTTTTACTTTCGCCAGATCCTCAGTCTGAAAACTCAGGGCTGCCATGCGTGGCGTGCCGTCATAGTTGTCCGGCAAGGCGTGGAAAGCGTGGCGCACATACTCCTCGGTAGCAAACCGCACGCTGGTGACGCCAGCCACCAGCAGGAAGGCGCCTTCCCGACAGGCTTTCAGGCTGTCAGTACCGAACAGGCGGCTGTATAAGGTGGCGACAGCCGCCGGATCCTGCGCAACAATGACAAATTCGCTGATGTTCTTCACGCCGTTAGGGTGCTGTTGCCACGCACTCTGCCAGACGGCTTCAGGGGTCAAATGCTGACAAAAAAAGCTGCGCCCGTCGGGGATCAGCGCCGGGCGGATCCTGACGGTACGAAACTGCGCTTCACTCACCGTGCCATCAGGCAGGGTGACCGGCCGGTTAAAGGAAGCTGGCTGGTCACCGTCTAAATCCTGCCGTAACAGGTGATTATATTCCCGGTCGGCATCCTCGGTTTTCCAGACCAGTCCGCTGAGACCAGGTGATGACTGCCAGAGATCGGCACGGCTGTTTTTTTTGCCCTTTTCATAGCCCAGCAGCTCAAGATAATTTTCACCAAACACCGCCAGGTGATTACTTGAACCCAGGGAATGATGACCACGCTCAGTCAGCTGAAAGCCGAGCCTGCGGTAAAGGGCGCTGGCGGCATCTAACTGGTCTGCAACGTTAATCACTACATGGTCGAGTACCGGTTTTGGGGTAGGGACAAGCATAATAAAATTCCTTTCTTATTTTTTAGCCGCAACCCGCTCTAAGGCGCGTGGGGCCAGCCGAGTAAAATAGTCGATGGCAGAAGGGATAATCTCTTCATCAGGATCAAAGCCAGGATGATGCAGCCCAAACTCACTGGCGCTGCCGATACTGACAAATACGCCCGGCACATGGTGCAGATAGAAAGCGAAATCCTCGCCGCCCATTTGCGGCGTAACGGCGGGTTCAGCCTGATAACCTGACAGCCTCGCCTGCTCAAGCGCAAACTCAGCCCACTCGGGTGTGTTGACTAAAGCGGGTGGCCCTTCAGTCCATTCCAGCGCTGCCTTAGCGCCGTACCCACCCGCGATACCGTTAATCAACGCCTCAATTTTTTGCGGAATTTGTGCCCGGATTTCAGCGTTGTGTGTTCGCACGGTTCCTTCAAGCTCCACGCTCTGCGGCAGTACGTTCCAGGTATTTCCGGCGGTGAAGCGGGTTACGCTGACCACAACGGACTCCAGCGAGCTGAAAATCCGGCTCGGCAGCGTTTGCAGCGCCGTGACAATCTGGCTGGCAATCACAATGGAATCGATCCCTTCATGGGGTCTGGCCGCGTGAGCGCCTTTGCCCGTCACACGGATAACAAAACGATCGACGTTGGCATAGAACGGGCCAGCGCGCGTGGTGAATCTGTTCAGCGGCAGGTCTGGTGCATTGTGCATACCGAAAATGGCCTGCACGCCATTGAGTACGCCAGCATCAATCAGCTGTTGCGCACCGTTAAAGGTCTCTTCCGCCGGTTGAAACAGGATGCGAACCCGGCCTTTCAGCTCAGCTTCAGCCTGCTTAAGCTGATAAGCCACGCCAAGCATTACGGAAGTATGAATATCGTGCCCGCAGGCGTGCATGACGCCCGGATTATTCGACCGCCACGGATGGCTGACTGCTTCATCAATGGGCAGCGCATCAATATCGGCTCTCAGGGCAATCAGCGGCTCTCCCTGCCCAATTTCAGCCACTACGCCGGTTTTTAAGCCAAACGGCAAAATGCGGATATTGCCCTGCGTCAGCCACCGGCTTATCCGTTCAGTTGTAGCGAACTCATGGTTCGAGAGTTCCGGGAATTGATGCAGCTCACGGCGCCATTGCACCAGCTGGCTGGAAGATAACGAAGTCATACTTAACCTTGTGTGTCAGAGGGTAAAAAAGGTTCGCCCAGCGTCAGCATCAGGCGGTTAGCCCAGGCGAAAAAGGCGCTGGACTGAACAATATCCAGCAGCGAAAGGGTGTCCAGACCCTGTTTTTGCAGGGCAGCAACAGGGTCAGACGTGGCCTGCGGCGGTGTAACCGACAGAGCAGCGGAGAGATCGACTATCGCAGCCCAACGCCCGGACTGGCCTTCCGACAAATTTCCGCCAGGCGTAATGCTGATAAGTTTCTCAACCAGGTCTCTGTTTTTTGACAGTTGGCTGGCTTTACGGGCATGAACAGAAGCGCAGAAAATACAGCCATTCACCTTGCTCACCACGGCGGCAGCCAGTTCACGTTCGGCACGGGGCAAACCACCAGGCGTATAAAAGATGCCTTTGTCGGTCAGCGTGCGCTGTTCAAGCACCGGCAGGTTACGGGCCAGAAGACGGAAATAATCGGAATCGCTGTGTCCAAACCGGGCCAGAACTTCTTTCTCTTCATCCGAAAATTCCGCAAGGGGCTGGGCCGCCAGCCAGGGTTCCCATCCCAGTTCCTGCTGGGTAAATTGCGTCAGCGCCGTTTTGCCGCTGGCCGTTTTAGTCGCACTATGCCATTTGCCGGCAACCACCGGCTGTGTTGCCGTGCCAGACTCTTTACCCTGAAGCAGGTTTAAACCCGCCAGCAGGCGGCTTTGAAAATTAAGAAACGCCACTAACTGTGACAGCGTCACTATCCCACGAGCGCTCCAGCCCGCATTTTGCAGGGCATGCAGATGTTCTGGTGCGGCAGTGACCGGTTCAAAAGTCAGAAGATGAGCAAAACGCGTTGCCACTTCAATCCGTTCAGAGTCGGGAAGAGGCGACGCCTGTTGCTGATAGTGAGCCTGCAACGCGGGCTGTGCATTCCACTCTGCAACCAGAGCGGCTAAAGCAAAGCGTTCAGCCAGCGGAAAATCTTCATCCTGCTGAGAAAAGAGCACCTCGTAGCTGCCTTGCGTATGGCGCGTGGCCGCTTCCCGTGTATGACGAGCCTGAGCCAAATCTGAATCGGGGGCAATATCAGCCAGCGACGCCAGTAAATCTGTTGCAGTTGCCATTTTAGTCTCCGGTTAAAAGGGGGTTCCCAGTGCCCTGAGCAGCGGAGCAATATGCTCCGCAATCAGCTCAACAGAGCGCAGGGTTTCAGCATGAGGTGGCTCTACGGAGTGCACCTGGAAGGAAATATCGGTGACGCGGGGCAGAACGCTGTCCTGCAACAGTGAGGCTTTAACGCGTTCAACGCTGCCCACATGCGCGTCCACCTGACCCAGAAGATCGTCAAAACTCTCTCCGCGAAGCTGATGCCCGGCCGCCTGATACTGTTTGATTTGGGCGCGGATACCAGGCTCAGCCAGTTTGCGGGCAAAGGTATCCGAATCTGCGACAAATGCGGTACGCGAAGCCAGAATTCTTGGCGCCACGCCAGCAGGCAGGGCAGCCAGATAGGCATCAACCAGCGGGTTCTGGAGTGCATCCAGCGGCAGTTCAGGCTGATTAACCGGACGAGGCTGAGTACGGGAAAGCATCAGACCGTGACCGCTTTTTCCTGCGCGTATTGCACCTTCCACAGAGAAAGTGGCAATCCAGATGCGCCTGGCAAGGTCAGGTGCCGGGGGATAAAGATGGTTATCGGGATGGGCAAGCGAATCGCCACGCCAGGCACCGATCAGGGTATGCAGATTTTCGGCGAAGACGGTTCCACGCTCCTCTGAGGTCAGCCCAAAAGGCAGAAAAGAGGCAGGCGTACCGCCGGAACCCAGCCCAATTTCCAGCCGGCCATCGGCCAGAAGATCCAGTACGGCGGCATCTTCAGCCACGCGCAGGGCATTCTCCATGGGCAGGGTAATGATTGCCGTTCCCAGCCGTATGCGCTGCGTATGGGTCGCAACATGGGCCAGAAACACCAGAGGCGAAGGCAACCCGCCTTCCTCTTCATGGAAATGATGTTGGGCAATCCAGGCACTGTCGAACCCCAACCTTTCAGCATGCTGGATCTGTTCCGTGGCAAGGCGGTAGCGCTCTTTGGCTGGAACCTTATCCAGCAGGCGGGTGAAAAAACCGATACGTTTTGCCGTCATGAGAACTCCTTTACCGGCGCAGAAGAGAGAGGGATGGCCGCCAGCAGCTCACGGGTGTATAAATGCTGCGGCGCGTCAAAAATAGTGACAACGTCACCTGATTCCACCACTTCACCCGCTTTCAGCACGGTAAGGGTGTCAGCTATCTGCCGGACCGTGGCCAAATCGTGGGTAATAAAAATGTAGGTCAGGCCCTGCTCATCCTGTAGCTGTTGCAGCAAAGCCAGAATCTGCGCCTGAACGGTGACATCCAGCGCCGACGTTGCTTCGTCAAGCACCAGAATAGAGGGGTGTAAAATCAGCGCACGGGCCAGAGCCACGCGCTGACGTTGCCCGCCAGAAAGCTCTCTTGCGCTGCGTGATAAGATTTCCAGCGGCAGTGCGACTCGCTCAGTCACCGCCTGAACGCGCTGACGACGTTGATCACGGCTAAGACGTTCAAAATTCAACAGCGGCTCTTCAATGATTTGAAACAGCGACTGCCGGGGATCGAGCGAGGCGAACGGATTCTGATAGACAAACTGGATCCGACGGCGCAGCTGCCGCAACGGTTCGCCGCGCAGGCCGTTAACCACAATGCCGTCCAGCTTCACGCTACCGCTGTCCGGCTGCTCAAAGCCCAGCAGGATCCGCGCCAGCGTGGTTTTACCGGAGCCGGATTCGCCAACAATCGCATGAGTGGTACCGCGCGCAACCGCAAAGCCGACGTCGTTCAGCGCCTGCAACCGCTGAGTTTTGCTCAGGGCAAAGCTCTTCCCAATTGCCGAGACCTGAACAGCAGCCGTTGAGAAATGCGGCTGGCCTGTTTTATCCCGCTGACGAGGAAGGGGCAGAGAATCGGCAAGCAGCTGGCGCGTGTAGGCCTGCTTTGGTGCGCCGATCACCTCCTTTGTCCCGCCTTCTTCCTGAATCTCACCCTGGCGAAAAACGATAATGCGATCCGCACGCTCAGCGGCCAGCGCCAGATCGTGGGTGACAAACAGCACGGCAGTGCCCGATTCCTGGCGTAACCTGTCAAGCAGGTCGAGAATGCGTTTCTGCACGGTGACGTCCAGCGCGCTGGTCGGCTCATCCGCGATGATAATGTCGGGTGCCAGCGCAAGGGCGATAGCAATCAATACGCGCTGTTTCATGCCGCCCGAAAGCTGATGAGGATATTGCTGCACGCGCTGCTCCGGATGACTCAGGCCGACACGCGTTAACAGCTCAATCACCTGACGTTTACGCTCTTCGCTGTTCACAGCCCGGTGCAGCCGTAAAATTTCTCCAACCTGCTCACCAATTGTTTTGACCGGATTGAGTGAGTTGCCAGGATCCTGCGGCACCAGACTGATGCGCGCTCCGCGAAGAGTGTCCAGCCGCTTTGACGACCACTGACCAATATCTTCACCATTCAGCAGGATGTTTCCGCCATCACGGCGACCATTTTCGGGCAACAGGCCTATCACAGCCTGAGCAGTAGTGGTTTTACCAGAGCCAGATTCACCGACCAGCGCGACCATTTCCCCCTTGTTGAGCTGAAAACTCACGCGGTGCACCACCTCTTTCCAGATGTTGGCGCTGCGGTAACTCAGGCTCAGATTCTCTACTTGCAGTAAGGGGGCTGATTCAGAACTCATTTTCGTCCTCCAGAGAGTTGCTGGCTGATGCGGTTAGCGGAGAGCACCACCATCACCACCACCAGGCCGGGGAAGGTGGTCAGCCACCAGGCTGTCGCCAGATAGTTGCGGCCTTCGGCGATAAGTAATCCCCATTCCGGCGCGGGCGGCGGCGTGCCGTAACCCAGAAAGCTCAGGGTAGAGAGGGCCAGGATAGCCTGACCGAATTGCAGTGCGGCATAAGCGATAACCGACGTCATCGCATTGGGTAAAATATGTCGCCACAGCACCGGGAGAAAACGACCGCCGCTGCCAAACGCGGCTTCCACATAGTCGCTGTGACGAATGCGGACGACTTCACCGCGCGATAAACGGGCGAAGCTCGCGATCGAGGCTATTCCCACCGCCACAGCCGCATTCAGGGTGCCAAAGCCCAGCAGGATCAACACGCTTAAAGAGAGCAGCAGGGAAGGAATTGAGAGCAAGACATCAACCGCCCGCATGGCTAACGACTCTGTTTTACCGCCAACCGCGCCAGCCAGCACGCCCAGCGCAGTGCCAGCCACCAGCCCCATGGCAACGGCCAGAAGGGCTGCCGACAGGGAGTGGGAAGCGCCGTAAACTATGCGGGCAAAGAGATCGCGACCAAGCTGATCCGTACCCAGCCAGTGTCCGGCCTGCGGCGCCAGTCGCTGGGCGCCGGCAACGCCTTCAACAGCGCTGTAGCTGGTGAGTAAGCCAGGGAAGAGTGCGGCCACCACGGCCAGCAGCATCACCAGCCACGCCAGCCACAGGCCGGGCTGGAGGTTCCAGGGCTGAGGTGCTGGTGCAGGCTTTTGCCGGTGAGTGGCAAAATCAACAAGACTCATGCGGCACCCCGGCTTTCAGTTTGCAGACGGGGATCCAACAGCGGCATCAGCAGGTCAACCAGCATATTGATCACCACGAAGCCGAAGGCCGAGACCATCACCACGGCCTGTAATACCGCCACATCCTGATTATTAACCGCCTGCTGAGTTAACTGACCCAGCCCGCCTAACCCAAACACGGTTTCGGTAATCAGCGCACCGGCAATCAGTTCGCCCAACAGCAGCCCTGCAACCGTCAGCACCGGCAGCATGGCGTTTCGCAGCACATGCCGCCATAACACGTAAGTTTCGCTTGCGCCTTTGGCGCGCACCACCGAAACAAAAGGCCTTGTTGCCACCTCATCAATGCTGCGTAACAGGATCTGGGCGAGCGGGGCGGAAATCGGGATTGCGACGGTGATCACGGGCAGTATCAACCCCTGTACAGCGGAAGGATTAATCACCGGGATCCAGCGTAGCTGAAAGGAAAAGAGCTGAATCAGCGCGATACCCAGCCAGAATGTGGGGATCGAAATAAACAGCACCGGCACCGATTGCAGCATATTGCGTAAGGCGCGAAGCGCCGGAAGGCGTGACAAGGCCGCCAGTAAAAAAGCCAGTACCACGGCCAGAGTAAACCCGCTGCCTGCCAGCCGTAGCGTATCTGGCAGATTGCTTTTCAGCTGCTCGCTGACCGCGACGCCCGCCTGCACTGAATAACCAAAATCGCCTTGCAGCATCGATCCCAGCGTGTGCAGATATTGTTGCCACAGGGAACCGTCGGCACCATAAGCCTGCCGCATTTCGGCTATCTGCTCTGGACTCAGGCCGAGATCCGGGTTCTGAAATTTAATCAGAATGGCGTCGCCGGGCAGCACTTGCAGCAGCACAAAAGAGAGCGTAAATGCCGCCCACAGCACCACTATTCCATGCCCAATCCGGTAGAGAAGATAGTGGCGCATGCCGATCTCCTTAATGCTTTTCAAGCCAGGCGCCATACAGCGAAGGACGACCCACCGCTTCAAACTTCACGCCTTTTAACCATGGGGCACCGGCAAAGACCTGAGGCTCTTCGAAGATCGGGATCACATAAGCCTGATCGAGCAGATAGCGCTGAACGTCACCGGTTAACTGCAAACGCTTAGCCGGGTCGACCTCGGCGGAAATATTGACTAACAGCTGATTCAGCCTGTCATCACGGAAGCTTTTGACCTTATCGCTCGACCCGCCTTTCTGTAGCAGGGCATCACGGTTAGCCGGATAGAAACTACTTTTAATCACATCGGGATCGGCGCGACCAACTTCCGTTACGTTCAACGGCGTTTTCACTGGATCAAGGCTGTCGAGCGTTTTGCTGCCCGCATCACCGGCTTTGACTTTCAGCTCAACGCCCACCTGGCGCCACTGCTGAGCGATCAGCTGCAAAACTTCTTTGTTCTGCGGCTGCGGCAAAGACTCATAAACGGTCAGCGACAAAGGCTGCCCCTCTTTCTCACGAATGCCGTTTGTACCGGGTTTCCAGCCAGCCTCGTCCAGTAAGCTTTTTGCTTTCGCCTGATCGAAGGTCAGCTTGTCCGCCAGGTTCACATAGCCTGCGGCTGTGGCTGCCACCACCGAGGTGGCTTGCGGATAATTCGGGGAAAAGAGCGTATCAACCACCTGCTTCGCATTGGTGGCGTGAAGCAGCGCCTGGCGTACGCGCAGGTCACTGACCAGCGGGTTATCCGGGCGGAAGCTCAGGCTGTCGTTGACGCCACGCGTTGGGGCGGCATAGAGAGGAAACTGTTGATCTTTGGCCTGCTTTTCATCATAAGCCTGAACCTGACGAATAAAATCGGCCTGGCCTGCCAGCAACGCACCGATACGCACGCTGTCTTCAGGCGTGACGATGATTTTGATACCGTCGAGATTGGCCGGGCCTTGCTGTTTACTCTGCGCCGGCCCCCACTGATAATCTTTACGGGCGACCAGGTCGACCTCACGCCCCAGCTTCTCATCGCTGACCACAAACGGGCCGGAACCTATGATATGGCGGGCATCGCCAAGCCGATCAAAGCTGCGGGCCAGCGTGCTCAGAGAGACCAGCCCGGAACCGATAGTCGCGGTGCCTTGCAGGAAGCCCGGAGAAGGTTTTTTGAAATAAAATTTCACCGTCAGCGGATCGATAACTTCGCTCCGATCGTAATTATTGATCACTTCGGATACTGGCAGACGCAGGGCTTTATTTCCCAAACCGTAAGTGTCGAAGTTCTTAGCTACCGCATTGGCGTCCAGCGGCGTTCCGTCTGAGAAGGTCACGCCCGGATGGAGTTTAAAAGTGTATTCGGTGTTATCTGCGTTGGTTGTCCAGCTCTGTGCAATCCAGGGTTCAATCTTCAGCGTTTCCGGATTTTGCCAGGTCAGCTTGTCGGTAATCTGATTCAGGATGCCGCCATTCGGGTAAAAGCCGCCTGCCGGAGGATAGAGGTTGGTGTGTGCCTGCTGCTCCAGATAAACCAGCGTGCCTCCTTTAACCGGGGTGTCGGCGGCAAAGGCGCTGCCGCCGCAGAGGGCAAAGGCAATACTTAAAGCCAGGGGTCGAGCCAGCGCCTCGGGGCGGAAAAGAGTCAGCATGGTGGATCCTTAAAAGTCAGTATTTACAGAGAGGTGACGTTAAATATCGGGCTTTTGCAGGGGGAAGGTGAACCAAGGAAATCAGCTAAGGTTAATCAGCAGATGAATAAAGAGAGGCGTTACACTGGCGGGGGAAAGCGATGCAGGTGCCAGGATCAATGAACAATCCAGGGCAGTCGCCCTGCATCGCATGCTGATGCTTCTGCGTGCGACAGGGTGGCGTAATAAAGGGCAACCTTCCGATTGCCCTTTATCTGGTCTGCCAGCTACTTCTTATCCAGCGACCAGGTAGCACTGCTGACGTTCACCTTCACGGGCAGCAGGCCAATCTGCGTAAACTTATCCGCCAGCGCCTGCTGTTCCTTAAATACTTCCGGCGTCATGCGCTCTGCACCAAAAGGCATTCTGGCAATAGCTCGCTGCCAGATTGGCTGTGGCAAGCCGGTGGAGGCGGATAATATTCTGGCGGCCTCATCCGGGTTTTTATTGGCCCAGTCGCTTAACGTCCCTAACTGATCGATCACCCCTTTTGCCGTCTGCGGATAAGTTTCAGCAAATTTACGGCTTGCAAGATAGAAGGTGTAATGCGGCACCAGACCTTCGGCATTTTTTAACAGCCGCGCTTTAGCATTGGTTTCCACTTCTGCGTAGTAGGGATCCCAGATTACCCAGGCATCCACTGCGCCACGCTGGAAGGCCGCGCGCGCATCGGCGGGCGGCAGATAGACAGCTTTCACGTCCTTATAACTCAGCCCCGCTTTTTCCAGCGCGCTGACCAGCAGGTAGTTAACGTCCGAACCTTTATTCAGCGCTACGCGTTTGCCTTTTAAATCGGCAACGGTTTTGATGGCTGAATTTTCCGGCACCACAATGGCTTCGGTTTTGGGGTTAGCGGGCGAATGGGCCAGATAGACCAGATCGGCCTGCGCCGCCTGAGCAAAAGTCGGCGGGGCATCGCCCGTGGCAGCCAGATCGATACTGCCCACGTTCAGCCCTTCCAGCATCTGTGGCCCGGCGGGGAACTCAACCCACTTCACGGCAATACCCTGTTTTTTGAAATCACTGTCCAGCGTGCCGCGGTATTTCAGCAGCGCAAAAATATTCGCTTTCTGAAAGCCGATGGTGACCGTTTTCGGGGCGGTCTCAGCCAGTGCGTTGAAGGCAGAGGCGCTAAGTGCAGCGGCAATCAGGCCGCTAAGCAAAATCTTTTTCATTGTTTTCCCGGATAGTTATTACTGTTTCAGCAACATAACAAACTGGCTTAAAACGGCTTAATGAATATAAGTGCTTTAGTTAGCTGAAAAGCGCATCTCTGTGGGACTCAGTGTCAGACTTTAATGGTGCGGGACGGGGCAGCCAAAAGGTCAGTTACGCCGTTGAGGTTCAGGGAAAGATAACGGCGGGAAGGGCACCGGCATTAACCGGTGACCCTGCCGTCCGTAAGTTCAGGGGAGAAATAAGCCGCAGAAACAAGACTAGCGGCCAATCTGCTTGAGAATTGCCGCCAGCTCTTCGCGATGTCCGGCATCGATTTCACGTGCTGCGGAATATCCCGCATTTTGCAAAATCATTTCATTCAGTCCAACCAGCCAGTCATAGATATAGTAGGCGGCATGATTATTGGGCTTGAGCGCCAGCCTGGTCAGGCGCTGACCCGGCCCCAGGCTGGCCGTTTGCGTTTCCGGCTTGGCGAAAATTTTCTGCCCGCGATTAATCTTGCTCTCCGGACGCTGCGCTTCCGGCAGATGCTGGAAACCGAGCCAGGCGACGAAATCGCCCAACACGCTGAGCGCGCGGGAAACCTGGCGATCGGCCATCATTTCGACCGGTGTGCCCGGCGCTTCGTGGTCGGTAAGCATTTTTACCAGCGCGGCTTCAATATCCAGCCGGATACTGGCTGTCACCAGCTCTTCTGTCAGCATTTCCAGCGTAGGTTTAGTGATGCCCAGCAGCTCCAGCAGCGCGCCCTGATCGGGAAGCTGACGCAGGGTATTGATCCAGTGGCGATAAACCTGCTGGGCAAATTCCGCCTCCGGCTCTTCAGATGCGGCGTGCGCTTCGGTGTTGATTAAACCCTGTACCGGCTCATCACTGAGCAGATCAATACTCATGCCGATGCCGAAAGGATCCTCTTCACTGAGGGCATACTCTTCAACCAGCGGACGCTCGCCAGGATTCTGACGCTGTAGGAAGAGATGGCGCAAGGTTTCGCGCGAGGGCAGCAGCCTTTCCAGCAGTTCACCATGCACGCCTGTACGAGCCTGAAGCGATTTCAGCAGCGTTTCCGCTATACGCAAACGGGCCTGTGGCTCTTCTTTTTCAGACGCCAGATACCAGCGGCCTAACAGATTATCGCGCAGCTCACGGCGGATCTCATCACTCTGCTCCTGCAAGCGTTCTGTCTTGGCTTCACGACGAATTTCTGTCATCAGCCAGCCAGCCATACGCTTAACGCCTTTCTCGTCCATCGCCAGCATTGAACCCCAGGCATCGCCAGGGTTGCCAACATAACGTTGTACGGCGGCATCAAAATTTTGTCCGTGCGTGATGCGCTGATCGAATGGCGTCAGCGCCCAAATCAGGCCCGGTTTACGTCGGCTGCGCACCTGGCTGTTTTCACCCTGGGTCTGCTTTACCCAGTTGTCCAGCACGCGGCCTACGGTACGGGTTTCTGAGCGATGCCCCACGGCGCTGCACACCATCAACAGATTCACATCCTGATGTTCCGCCGCGCGGGTTAACAGGAACGCGCGTTTGGCGGCCATAAACGCCAGCGCCAGGGCATGATGCTCGTCATCTGGCAGCACGGAAGGCGTTTCAAAACCGGGGTAATCCAGCAGATCAACCTGTTCAAACAGGCTTTCACGCGGGGCGCTGTAGAGCGGCATCAGCACCTCACGTCCTATCAGCGCCAGTTCGGCTAAAGCCAGGTTGACCGGCTGAAGGTTACGACCGCCATGCTGAGGCACAACCTGAATAACCCGATCTGAGGAGGCGTTAAAATAGCGTAGCCCGTGAGTGTTGAGCACGCTAAGCGAGGGATCGTCCACCACAGAGAGCGGAGCCAGTACGCGAGGTACCCCCGATACATGGTGTAGAACGTGCGCCAGCTGGCGGTAGAGCGCGGTCAGCTCCTTGTCTTCACCCCAGAGCAGCGAGAACAACCGCGCACGGTCGTCCACGCCCAGCATCGGAGCCAGCTCAATAGCCAGCGGCCAGAAATGCGTCTCCAGCGCCTTGCTGACGCAAAGCTGAGAGGTCGTCAGGCGATCCCAGAGGGCAACCACATCGCCAGCTTTCATGCCATCAATCGCTTCGGACTGACGATACATGGAAACTGTCTTCAGGCGCTCAGAGATCTGCTGTTCATCCAGCATGATGGCACGACCCTCTGTGCGGCGAACCCAGACATCAGCCAGGATCGCCACCAGTTCCTCTTCACTCAGCAACGCTATCTGTACCGGCCATTCGTTATCGACACGAATCTGCTGACCGCTGTAACGGGTGACCATGGTGCTGGTCTGCTGTTGCGGGTTAATCTGGCTGTACTCCAGATTAGCGCTGCCCAGCGCGATCTCCATTCTGCCCTTATCGCTGGCGGCCAGCGCAGTAATCAGATAGGACTTTCCCGCCTGAGAGAGTCCAAAGAAGCCGATAGCGCACTCTTTACCTGCGGCTTCCAGCAGATTGCTCGCTTTATTCCGCTGGCGCTGAAGCCGGACGCTGAGGCGATCGGCCTCCATATCCAGACGTGGCGCGTTTTCGCGGGCGCTCTCCAGCCAGGCAAGGGCGTTAACGATAGTTTTGTTCAGCGTCTCGAGTTTTTTGCCGAACGTGCCCGACAGCTGTTTAGGCGTCAACGGTTTCATTTCTTGTATACGCTCCCACTGTCGATCCAGTAATGGGTTAATCCCGATCCGTTGCTGGCCAGGGTGTTGAGCTTGAGGCGCAGGTGCTCCAACGGAACCTGGCTGCCATCATCCAGTGTGGCCTCGGCAATTTCAAATCTTTCCGGGCCAAACTCACCAGCTTGTCTGGCTACAGCCAGTTTGATTTTAAGAACTTTATCTCCCGCCACGCTGCGCGCCAGCTGAGGATCGGCAATTTGCAGCGTGTAGAGCGGCGAGGCTGGCCAGCGATCGTTATCGAGCTGACGGAAGCCCAGCGTCAGCGCGCCACGCACCTGGAAACGGGACCGGGCATCCAGGGCGAACTTCTCATCATCAAGGTCGATATCGCTGTACCAGACGTTATCGCTGCTCAGCGCGCCGTTGCTGTCCAGCATCCCCAGATAACGAATGGTGGAGTAAGGCTGGAAATCTCCCGCTTTAAACCAGAAATTTGCCAGACGCAGATCCAGAGAGAGCAGGCAAAGCATCGCGCCGACGGCCGCGGTAGATTTCGGGTTCTCAATCCGCCCCTGTTTGTTAAACGGATACCAGTCGTTAGTGTGATAGCCATCAAGCGAAAGAATACGGCTCACCGGCAGCGGTTGCAGATGGCGGAACAGCGCCTGCACGCCGGGGAAGCGTGAGGGACGCCCGGTCAGCAGCAGCACGTCGCAGTCATAGACCGCCACCACTTCAGACATGGAGCGCAGGCTATGGGTAATGTTCATGCGTGGCGACAGGAATTCAGCGTGTAGCTTGCTCAATTTCACAATCAGCGGTACGCGCTGAATATCAAACTCTTCCGCATCCCCTGGCAGTTCCCGCTGGATCTCCCGATTGATGTAATCCCGCAATTTTTTGGTTGGCGGCAGGGCCAGCAGCTCTTCAAAGCGGGCGTCCACTTCTGCGTTCAGCTCCAGCGGATCGAACTTCTCATAGGCTTCCAGAATTGCCTGACCAACCGGGATAAAGATTTGCAGAGTCACCTGCTGACGCAGGGTCGAGTGTCCGTCAATGCGGCCTTCATGACCGAACAGACGGGTCATGACCCCTTCAGGATTGACCATGCCAGCCTGTTTAAACGCCGCCTGCAAAGCAGGCAGAACGTACAGCTGGATCACATCCAGCAGAATGTCGTCACCGGCCAGCTTGAACCCTTCACGGAACAGCAGCCGCGGCATGATTTTAACGTTATTGCCTACGCCGTCGTCGAGGCGATACTGCGTGATCGCCAGGTCAGTGGTGCCGCCGCCGATATCAATAGAGGCAATGCGCAGCGTTTTACCTGGCAGCTCATCGGCAGCCCGTGCCCGATCCGGCCTTGCCATGCTGACAAAGAAAGCTTCTGCACGGCCACCAAAATTGACCTGGGTTTCATTGTAGAGATAGACCATCTGTCCGCAGGTCGCTTCGTCCCACTCCATCTGCACTTCCGGCACCGGCACCAGACTTTTGGCCTTATCTTTAGCGCTGGTGAAGTCCTCATCAGCGGGATGCCAGCCCATCGCTTTCCACACCAGGGCGATGGCTTCTTGCATTCTGCGGCGGAAGATCTCCCGCTCTGGCTTTGGCATAGCGGAAGGCAGCGTCAGAATGATATTGCGCAGCTGGCGAGGCGAGCTGCTGTGCAACATTTTCTGGCGTTGTACCGCGCTGTTCATCTGCATCAGCGCCTGGGCCAGTAGCTCAGAGAGCATAAAGCTCATCACCGAACTGCGGCTGTAGTGCGGGGAAAACACCGGCAAACGTTCGTCCAGCGGCTGGTTATAGAGCGGCTGGCCTTCATCGTTGACCAGGTTGGTCATTGGTGCAGCTGTCGCCAGCGGCTCCTGTGCGGCATTGCCCGGCGTGCGGCTGAAGCGCCAGCCTGGCGTATATGCCTCTTCATCCCAGAGATAGCGACGAGGGCTGGAGATGCCGGTTGCGCCTTCGGTGCCCAATCTTTGTAATGCCAGATGGCTTGCTTCGCGGCCTACGCGGGTAATTGAAGGCCAGATAAAGGCGTCATCACGGCCGCTCTCCACCGAGAAGTTTTGCTTGCCAAATGAAGCCTGAGCAAACTCCACGCGGCTTTCAAACAGTTCGTTAAACAGCTGATGCGGTTCGCTCAGGTTGCGAAGATGCAGTTCATAGGTGTGCTTCAGGCCATGATGATCGTCAACGTGATCTTCCACCATGATGCCGCAGGTGTGTGAGTTACCCACATCCAGAATCAGATCTACCGGAATGGCAGGGGACGAAAGCGTGGCGGCACTGATCTTCAGTTCCGGCAAAGCGAGCTGGTGGCCGAGCATATGCAGAATATTCAGGTAGTGTGCCTGATACTCAAATTCACGCAGCGCAGTGCGGATGTTTACCTGCGGGCGCTGTTCAACATGAGAAGCCTGCTGGCTGAAAACTTCCCGCAGCCAGCCATCAATCCAGGTATGGTCAAGAAATTCACCCAGCTCATTGCTGCGGTGCGCCAGCGCAAAGCTGACGCCGTTCTTCACGTCGCTCTCATTCAGCGCCAGCGACTCGTCTTCACCTTCAGCCCAGACGCGCGTTTCGAAAGCCAGACAGACGCGGTGGGAATTGCCGTTCTGGTCAGGCTTAGGCAGTTTGATAACCTGCACACGCGCCCAGTTATCCGGCCCACCAATAAAGGTGCGAGGCGGATTGAAGCGGAAAAAGGGCAGCGGCAGCCAGATGCCGTTAAGCAGATCAAGCGACTGCGCAAGCGGGAAACTGAACTCTGGCTTTACCACTTCAGGCGCGCTGCCAGCATTAACGGGCAGCAGATATTTGCCGTTCTGTTCGTTGAAATTCAGCCGCAGAAGAGGGCCGTTAGCGGTCTGACGAACAAATTTTCCCGGCTGGCTGTCGTCCAGTTCTGGCGTCAGCGCAAAGTCGAGGAACTGAATGCCACTGTTCTGAATCAGCGTCATATTAGGTTTAAAGTCAGCTATGGTCGCCAGCATCATTATTTACTCTCACGCTTCATCGTCATCGGTAACACCGTATTGGCATCATACTGGCCACTACACTCTGCGGCGCCGGTGGCGCCTTGCTTACATACCAGCTCAGGCATCTGATAGCGGGAGCCATCGCTGCATTTCGCTTTGGTACGGCTGTTGATCACCAGGTTGCCTGAACTCATCAGGCCCGCAAAGACCTCCACACGGCAGCTGATACCGTCACCCTGGGTGATTTTGGCTACGCCTTTGCCATTTTTGATCTGGTAACGCAGGCTTGGCGGCTTGCCGGTAATCGGGTTTTTACCCCCGACAATAACGCGCCAGTTGCCATTCAGGAATTTGGTCGATCCCAGTTTGACGGCATCGGCGGGCATCACCAGATCTTCTTTGGTTACCGGAGCAGGTGCGGGAGCAGGCTCTTCTGGTGTGGGTTCGGCGACAGCAGGCACAGCTTCCGTTTGTGGTGGATTAACGCTGGCCGTTGCAACAGGTAATGCGGCATCACTTTTCTGCGCGGTGGCAACCGGTTCCGCTGGCTTAACCTCAGCAACCGGAGCGGGAGCGGTTACCTCTGGCACTGGTTCATTAACCGCAGGCGCAGCTGTTTTAGCGGGTTCTGGCAGTGCTGCTTTCTCTTCAGGTCTGTTTTGCGCCATCGGTTTTTCTGGCTGTGAAACGTAGCCTTTGAGCTGGATACCAAAAGCGATCAGCAGCGCCGCTGCTGGCAACATCCAGCCATAGCGAATCAGCTTATTTTTTGTTGCAGGCGAGGGAGCCGCAGCGGGTGGTTCAGGCGCTGGCGGGGTAGCTTCAGCAACTGGCTCTGGTGCGGCCACAGGTTGAGCTTCAACAACGACCGGCGCCTCCGGTTTCGGCTGAGTCGCGGCCTCGACCGGAGCCGGAGCAATAACCGGCGCGGCTGAGGAGAGAGCAGGAACAACCGGGGCGGCCAGCCTGGATAAATTCAGCGGCGGCTCATCCTCTTCCGTGGCTCGCAGGCAGTCCAGCGCGTCCTGGCGGGACTTTTTCTCCAGCGAGACAAAGCCCCAGAAGGTCAGGACAGGTTTACCACCCACCAGATAGACAAAGTTTTGATCGGGAAATTGCAGGGCTTTGGCAAGCAGGGCGCCAAACAGCTTCTGGCTGGTTTTCTCTGACTGTTGCGCCTTCTGGCACATATCCGCCACCGCCTGCTGACAGGCAATAAGCTGGTTTAACGCGTGGCTGCGGGCGCTGTCGCTGGCCGCAGCCCATGAGGTGACTTTACCCGAAATGGGGGAATACCAGTCGAGCCGGTCGCCCGCATCATTGGGCTGAGGGATCGCCAGGCAGTCGGCAATTTGCTGCTGCTTTCTCAGGCGAAGGGTTTCGCGCAGTTGCAGAGCCGAAAGATACACGGGCTGACCGTTCTCGCCAAGAGGCAGAACCGCGTCCAAACTTCCGCTGCGTAAGAATGATTTTGCCACGCAAAAAAGACCTTTTAGTCAGAGTTCAGAAGTGGAAAGTAAATAATTCTCCAGATTGGCCGATACTTTAGCGCAATTTGACTTAAAGCAAAGGCGGAAATAAGGGGGTAAAGAGGCGATTACTTTGGCAATGAGTTTGCAGAAAGTCAGGGATAACGGTCGTGAGTAATTGTTAAAAAAGGGAAAAATGTGCTTATTAGCACGGCGGGCAAGAGAAGGCTCATCGTGAGGAACCGCTGAAGAGAACCCGGAAAGTCGGAGGGAAGTAAACGTCTGTCTGAAAGCTGCCCTCAAGCTCAGGTTATCGCGGCACGAGCGAAAATAACTGGGCAGAGGCGATCCCAAAAGTACGTGAGAAATGGATAATTTTACCCTACTGGATGACGTCCTCATTGATTTTATTAGAGGTTATTGGGTGTGCAAAGTATCACCAGGAGGAGCAGAAGGGATTTAACGGATCTCCTTTTTTTATAAGCATTTTTTTTACAAATCTGCTTATTAAGTACAGCTGAATTTTTGCAGCAAAATGCCGATAGTGTATTTGTGACGAATACCATAAATATGACAAAAAGGTTACAACATGATCGGTACCATTAAATCCGGGGTTTTATCTCGTGTTTTTTATCACCACTCCCGTCAGTCGCAGGCCACGCTCAGTTCGTTAAATGAAGCGATAGCCATGATTGAATTCAGCGCTGAAGGCATAATATCAGGCGCTAATGCGCTTTTCCTTGAAAAAATGGGTTATGAACTGGCTGAAATTATTGGCCAGCACCACAGCCTTTTCTGTCCGCCTTCCCTGGTCAGCTCGGCAGAGTACAGCCATTTCTGGCAACGTCTGCGCCGTGGCGAAAGCTTCAGCAATAAATTCCTGCGCCTGGCAAAAAACAGCCGCCCCATCTGGCTGGAAGCGAACTATGTGCCGGTGCAGGACCGCAACGGCAGGGTAGTGAAAATTGTTAAGCTGGCGTCAGATATTACTGACCGTATTCTGGATGCTCAGGAGCAGCGCGCAATGACCAATGCAATTAACCGCTCGATGGCGGTGATTGCCTTTAACCTTAGCGGGCAGGTTCTTCGTGCTAATGATAACTTCCTGAAAACAACGGGCTACCAGGCAGCAGAAATTATTGGCCAACACCACAGCAAGTTCTGCGCGCCGGAACTGGCCGCCAGCAGAGAATACAGCGAATTCTGGAAGAAGCTCCGCCACGGCGATTTCGTTTCCGGTCAGTTTCCGCGCGTCAATAAACAGGGCAAAACCATCTGGCTCCGCGCCACCTACAACCCCGTATTTGATGAGAATAAACAGTTATATGAGGTGGTGAAATTTGCTACTGATGTCACGGCACAGGTGCAGAAAAATCAGCTGGAGCGGGAAGCTGCTGAGCAGGCTTTTCAGGCCGCGCTGGAGACCAGTGATAACACCCGAATTGGCGTCCGCGTGATTGAAAACAGCGTCAGGAAAATGAATGAAATAGCGGGCGAGCTGCGCAAAGTCTCGGATGATGTTAATGGGTTAAGCTCGCAGTCTGCCCAGATAGGCACAATCGTGGAGACGATACGCTCTATCGCCAGCCAGACGAATCTGCTGGCGCTTAATGCGGCGGTAGAAGCGGCTCGTGCGGGAACGCATGGCCGAAGTTTTGCAGTGGTGGCTAATGAAGTGCGTAGCCTTGCCGCCCATATCCATTCTGCCAGCCAGGAAATTACCAGCGTGGTGGAACGCAATCATGAACTGGCTGCTACGGCGCAAAAAAATATCACGGCGAACCTGGTACGGGCCGACGAAGGGGTACAACTGGTAAGAGAAGCCGGAAATGTCATTGTGAATATCCAGGCTAATTCGACGCAAGTTGTTGAAGCGATTGGGCATGTACAGCAAAACCTTACCAGTTAACGCGGCAGTCACCAACGAAACAGGCCACATGGAGGTGGCGTTTTCACAGATCTTTTCATGCTGAAGTGAATTATGGGCGTAAAAAGAACAATATTTACATGCAGATACAAAGCAATTCAGCCCTCCGGCTCGTTTCGCTTCATGGCAGAGTGTCAGGCTTTGCTAAACTCTCTCAGGTAAATTTTGCAACGAGGTGAAGAGTGAAAATCAAAAGCTACGCAGCGATGAAAGCGGGTCAGGCCCTGGAACTGTATGAATACGAAGCCGGGGAGCTGAGCACGGAAGAAGTGGAAGTTGAGGTTGAATACTGTGGTGTCTGCCATTCTGACCTGTCGATGATCGATAACGAATGGGGTATCTCCAGCTACCCAACTATCGCTGGCCATGAAGTTATTGGCCGCGTTTCTGCGCTTGGTGATGCTGCCCAGTCTAAAGGCCTGAAGGTTGGCCAGCGCGTCGGTATTGGCTGGACAGCCAAAAGCTGCCAGCACTGCGATGCCTGCATCAATGGCGAACAGGTAAACTGTCAGCAGGGTTCCACGCCGACCATTCTCAACAAAGGCGGCTTTGCCGAGAAACTGCGTGCTGACTGGCAATGGGTGATCCCACTGCCGGAAAACCTTGATGTTGCCAGCGCCGGGCCACTGCTGTGCGGCGGTATTACCGTATTCAAACCTCTGCTGATGAGCAACATTACGGCGATGAGCCGCGTAGGCGTTATCGGTATCGGCGGCCTGGGCCATATTGCTATCAAAATTTTGCGGGCAATGGGCGCAGAAGTGGTGGCGTTCAGCTCCACGCCGAACAAAAAGCAGTCGATCCTGGATATGGGTGCCGATGAAGTGGTTAACAGCCGTGATGCTGAGGCGTTAAAAGCGCAGGCAGGACGGTTTGATTTAATTATCAGCACTGTTGCCGTGGATCTTGACTGGAAACCTTACTTTGATGCGCTGGCCCCTCATGGCAAATTCCATACCGTGGGCGCGGTATTGAAGCCTATTGAGGTGAATGCCTTCGACCTGATTCTGGGTGACAAAGCGGTGACTGGCTCTTCTACCGGTTCACCGGGTCAGCTGCGCTCACTGCTGAAACTTGCATCGCGGGCCAATATTGCCCCGCAGGTGGAGTTCTTCCCGATGTCGAAAATCAATGAAGCACTGGATCATGTCCGTGCCGGTAAGGCGAATTTCCGCGTCGTATTAAAAGCCGATTTCTGATCCGGCTGCCTGCTCTGGCGCATTTGCGCCGGAGCTGTTTTCTGATGGCATCTCTTATCCTTATGTTTATAAAAGATTTCAAATCACCAGCTTATGCTTATTAAAACCGCATAAAGATTACCTTTACCCTCCGCCCCTTCCGTTACACTGTAACATTTTGCAGCGAAATAGCGGCCTGTTTACCGGGTTTTCCGCCCCGACCTCCAGCCAGATATTCTAAGCTTTGAGTTCAGTTAATTGCTATGCGAGGAACTCATGAAAAAAAATAACAGCACTACAGGCATCGCACCTTATGGCGGATCGGCAGGGGGCTGGGGAGCGCTGAAAGCGGTGGCCGATGCCATTCGTGGACAAATGTCTGTTAAACAGGATGTGATTGCGCTTTTCAGGGTTAACCAACCGCAGGGATTTGACTGTCCGGGTTGTGCATGGCCCGATCCCCGTCATGGATCCTCCTTTGAGTTTTGTGAAAATGGCGCGAAAGCCGTTTCCTGGGAAGCGACCAGTAAGCGCACTACTCCTGAGTTTTTTGCGGCGCATACCGTCACTGAACTCTGGCAACGGAATGCGTTTGAGCTTGAAGGAGAAGGGCGGCTCACCCACCCGATGAAATATGATGCTGCTACGGACACCTACCAGCCCGTAGAGTGGGAGACCGCGTTTCGGGAAATTGGCGAACGGCTGCAAAGCTATGAAGATCCCAACAGTGTCGAATTTTATACTTCAGGACGGGCTTCCAACGAGGCCGCTTTCCTCTACCAGCTTTTCGCCCGCGAATATGGCACCAACAATTTCCCGGACTGCTCAAACATGTGCCATGAACCGACCAGCGTGGGGTTGCCAGAATCTATCGGCATTGGCAAAGGAACGGTTGAGCTGGACGATTTTGACCAGTGTGATTTAGTGATCTGCATCGGCCATAACCCCGGAACCAATCATCCCCGCATGCTGGGCACCCTCAGAGAAGTGGCGAAACGGGGTGCGAAAATTGTGGCAATCAATCCGCTACGCGAGCGTGGTCTGGAGCGTTTTACTTCACCTCAAAGTCCGATTGAGATGCTCTCTCTGGGATCAACCGAGCTGGCTTCAACCTACTATAAAGTTCGGGTAGGCGGAGACGCAGCACTGCTGAAAGGAGTAATGAAGTCACTGCTTAAGATGCATGAAACGGCGATTCAGGAAGGGCAGCCAGGGGTGATTGACCAGGCGTTTATTGATCAACATACCCAGGGCTTCGAAGAACTGAAAGCCGACCTTGATGCCACAGACTGGGCACATATTCTCAAAGTCTCTGGCCTGGATTATCAGGACATTCTGCACATTGCCCGGCTTTACGCCAGCGCGGATAAAACCATTATTTGCTACGGCATGGGAATTACTCAACACCAGTACGGCACGCAGAACGTGCAGCAGATTGCTAATTTACTGCTGATGCGCGGCAACATGGGGAAACCCGGCGCCGGCATCTGTCCGCTGCGTGGTCACTCGAATGTGCAGGGCGATCGTACCGTTGGCATCACGGAGATCCCTCCGCAGTCGCTGCTGGACAGCATTGAAAACGTCTTTGGCTTCAGGCCGCCACAGGAGCATGGCCACGGAGCCGTCGCGGCGATCCAGGCAATGCGTGACGGGCAGGCAAAAGCGTTGCTCTGCCTGGGCGGGAACCTGGCGGAAGCGATATCCGATCCGCAGGCGACTTTCGCTGCTATGCGCAAGCTCGATTTGGTCGTCCATATGGCCACCAAACTTAATCGTTCCCATCTGCTGCTGGGCAAGCATAACTACATCCTGCCGGTTATTGGCCGCACTGAAGAGGATATACAGGCTTCCGGTGCGCAAAGCATTACCGTGGAAGACTCAATGTCGATGGTTCACGCTTCCCGCGGTTCGCTGAAGCCTGCTTCGCCGTGGCTGAAGTCAGAACCAGCAATAGTTGCGGGTCTGGCGAAAGCTACGCTGCCAGCCACCCGCGTGGACTGGGATAAAATGATCCGCGACTACAGTTTTATCCGCGACAGTATCGAAGCGGTCTTTCCGGCTTTTAAAGATTACAACGAACGTATCCAGCAGCCCGGCGGTTTTCGTTTATATAACGGAGCCAGTGAACGCGTCTGGAATACGCCTTCTGGTCTGGCGCAGTTTAAGGTCATGGAGGGCATCAATGAAGATCCCCGCTCTCTGAAGTGCCATGACCTGGTGCTGACCACGCTGCGCAGTCACGATCAGTACAACACCACGCTGTATGGACTTAACGACCGCTATCGCGGCGTAACAGGCCGCAGAGATGTGCTCTTTATGAATGCGGAAGAAGCGGAGAAACGGGAGCTGCGCGTGGGGGATAAGGTGAATATCATCGCGCTTGATCCTGAAGGTAAGCGTACCGATCGCCGGATGGATAAGCTGACGATTGTGGTGCTGGACATGGCTCCCGGTTCACTTGGCGCTTACTACCCTGAGGCTAACGTGATGATCCCGCTCGACAGCTATGATACGCGGAGCGGTATTCCGGCTTACAAAAACATACCAGTAGATTTGGAAAAATGTGTAATGCCTGTTGAGGAGACGGATGGCGCACTGCGGTAATCCTTCTTGCTGACTCTACGCCGTCTTTTGATGCCGTAACAGGGTCGCGGCACAGGTGACGTTGTCACCTGTTGTCGCGCTAATTGCGCTTTTACCGGGCATTCAGGTATCTTGTCGGCCATAAGTCTTGTTACCGGAAAGCATTATGACAAATCACACCTCGAAAGATCCTCTGCATGGGGTCACGCTTGAAGCACTGGTCATCGCACTTCAGGCCCGTTATGGTTGGGAAGAGCTGGGCAGACGCATCAATATCAACTGCTTCAAAAGCGATCCCAGCGTAAAATCGAGCCTGAAATTTCTCCGCCGCACGCCCTGGGCGCGTAAAGAGGTGGAAGAGCTTTATCTTGCTTCTCTGGAAGAGCCGCCTGCACCAGAGCCTGACGTACCCGCTGAGGACCCCTGGGCTAACTGGAAAAAGAAAGAGTAGTTATCCTGAATTCAGCAACCCTGAAACCGCCAGGCAGAGTGGATCCCTCTGCCGCAAAGCCAGTCTCATCCCGCCCTGAAAATTTTTAGCCATCTCTGCCTCTCCCTGAAACACTTTCCCCCTGGTTTATAAAATCCTGAAAAGTTCCCTGATATTCTTTTACAGAAGAAATAAAAAAAATTATAGTTCTCATTCGCATTTGGGTTGCCAGCGAATCAGTGGCATAAAAATAAAATAATCTTCTGAGGTAGTACGATGTTTTTTGCACCAGGCCGTACCAGAGAAAAGGGCTTCAGCCAGCAGGCTGGCTATGCTCAGGCTCCCCGTTATTCCGCGCTTGCCGTACTGGTGGCGGTTGCCCTCCAGGTCCCCCATACTTTTGCAGCGGAACAGACGGCAGCGGCAGTTGCTGATAGCAACAAAGATCAAACGCTGACGGTAGAAGCTTCCGCAGAGAGCGCAGGTGACACCGCCGCTACAGATTACAGCGTGCCGGTGAGCAGTGCCGGCACTAAAATGTTGATGATTTCACGCGACATTCCGCAATCGGTCAGCATTATCAGCAAGCAAAGGATGGAGGACCAGCAGTTACAGTCGCTTGGTCAGGTGCTCTATAACACCACCGCTATCCAGGAAGGGGTGGCGGATATGGATCGGCGTACCTACTATTCGCGCGGTTTTTTGATTGATAACTATATGGTAGATGGCATTCCTACCGTATTTGAAACACGCTGGAACCTGGGTGATTCACAGTCTGATACGGCAATGTTTGAGAGCATAGAAGTGGTGCGCGGCGCATCAGGACTAATGACCGGTACCGGCAATCCTTCCGCTTCGATCAACATGATCCATAAACATGCCGACAGCCGTGAATTTGCCGGAAATGTATCTGCCTCTTACGGGAGCTGGAATAAACAGCGCTACGTTGCTGACCTTTCTGCTCCGCTGAGCGAATCTGGCAACGTGCGTGGTCGTATTGTCGCCGGTTATCAGGATGGCAACAGCTTTGTAGAGCGCTACAGCGCAGAGAAAAAATTTCTCTATGGCGTTGTTGATGCCGACCTGACAGATTCCACTACGCTGACCCTGGGGTATGAATATCAGGAAACCAATGCCAACCGTCCAACCTGGGGTGGCGCTCCCCGCTGGTATACCGACGGCAGCAAAACAGATTATCGTCGCGGCTTTAACACCGCGCCGGAGTGGGCCTATAACGACAAGCAGAATAATAAAGTCTTTGCCAATCTGAAGCAGAGCTTTGATAACGGCTGGCAGGCGAATCTCACCGGCACCCATAACGAAACGCTAATCAACAGTAAGCAGATGTACATTGATGGCTATTTCGATAAAACCACGGGTTTGGGCGTCTCCCGTTATCAGGATTACGATGTGGTAGCTGGAACGGGTTACAACTCTGGCAAGCGCAAGGTTAATGCTGTTGATGCCTATGCCAGCGGCCCCTTTGAGCTGCTGGGCCGTCAGCATGAGCTGATGATGGGGCTGAGCTACACCAAACAGAAAAACACCTATTACAGTTCATTTGCCAATATCTCCTCGGCAGAACTGGGCAACTTCAACGACTTCAACAGCAGTTTCCCTGAAACTGACTGGGGGCCACGCACCCTGGCTCAGGAAGATATCATTCGTAAGAAGTCCGCTTACATGGCGACACGCCTCTCGCTGGCCGACCCGCTGCACCTGATCCTGGGCGCACGCTATACCAACTACAACTCTCATTCCCTTACTCAGGAGTTTGAGAAAAATAACGTTTCACCTTATGCGGGCCTGGTATTTGATATCAATGAAAACTGGTCAACCTACGCCAGCTACACTTCGGTCTTTCAGCCGCAGACTCAGCGCGATATCAACCGTAGCTTCCTGTCACCGGTTATCGGAAAAAACTATGAGGCTGGGGTGAAATCAGACTGGTTTAACAGCCGACTCACCACCTCCGTCTCGGTTTTCCGTGCTGAGCTGGATAATGTCGCGCAGTCAACCAATCAGGTCATACCTGGCACCGCAGGGGAAACCGCTTATAAGGCCACGGACGGTACCGTCAGCCGCGGCGTGGAATTTGAAATCAACGGCGCTATTACCGATAACTGGCAGATGACCTTTGGCGGCACCCGCTATATTGCTGAAGAGCGTGATGGTACGGCGGTCAATCCTCAACTGCCTCGCACCCAGCTTAAGCTGTTTACCAGCTACCGTTTGCCGATGCTTCAGGAGGTCACTGTGGGGGGTGGCGTTAACTGGCAAACCCATGTCTGGGGTGATATCGATGGCCCGAATGGCAATGGTACGCTTCGTGCAGAGCAGGGCAGCTATGCGCTGGTCAACCTGTTCAGCCGTTATCAGGTCACCAAACAGCTCTCCTTGCAGGCTAACCTCAACAACCTGTTCGATAAGGAATATGACACCACGGTAGATAACAACTATACCGTTTACGGCGAGCCACGTAACTTCTCACTGACCGCCAGCTATCAGTTCTGATGACGTTAATGGCTCCTTTCAGGAGCCATTTTTCTTTCCCGGCTGCGCAGCACCTTTGGAACGGGGCTGACTTACCTGGCGGCGCGAACCAAAGCCCGTTGCTTGTCCAGCAGGAAAGGGCGCAGATAGCCAACCGTGTTGGAAAGCAGGATCAGATCCTCAGATACCCGCAGATTTAACCTGTCCCGCAGATAAGCTTTGCGGATTTCCATTCTCTGCCACACCTCCGGATAGCAGGCTGCCAGCTCCTTCCTTAACGCTTCATCAGCCAGCGCCACGGTATCCTCTGTGCTGCATCCGCCATATCCCGGCAGCGAAGGGATAATATCAATCTGGAAAATCATACCGCTCTGTAATCTGACGGTGGAATCGGGGTAGACGGGCGAACAGAGCCACTCTTCATCCGCCACCAGATGACCGGGGTTCAGATGCCAGTGCCACCGCTCTTTTGGCAAGACCGCCTCAATAGTTTGATAAAGTTCACCACCGGTCAGCCCCGGACGAAGCGCTTCAAGCCAGGTGGTGACTGCGCGATAGTAAGGGATAGCCAGCGCAGGCAGCCAATCGGCCACGGGCGCAGGCAACTCCTCTTCAGTGGCGACTACATAGGCTGCCCGGCTGGTCAGGCCCCCTTTGTAGCCAACGGTCAGCGAAAATTTATCGCCCCGCTGAATTTGCTTGTCGGTGGGGTAAAGCCCGGCATGGGCAAACCTCTCCCCGGTTGCCGCAATGGCCACTACGTTGCCAGGCTGCCCGTCACCCGCTAACAGCTGGCCAATTTCTTTTTCGCTTTTGCCAACGTCAATCGCCTCCAGCGCCCTGAGGATCCGGGTGGAGGCCAGGTTGGCGCCATACTCATAGCAGGCGATCTCACTGGCGCTGTTCAGAGATCGCACGCCATATTGCGGAGAGATAAACAAACCGGTGGCGTTAGTCACATACTGCCTGTCGCCAGCGGCTTTAATCACCTCATCCAGAATGAAAGCAGGAATATCAAACCGGTCAGCATTATTCTGCTGAGTGGTAAATAATTTCCAGCCGGCAATTCCGGTCATGCCTGCCTGCTTCACGCCTGCCTCAGCTAATAGCGTGGCGAGCGGGGCGTCGTTATCCATTGGCTGATTCGGCAATGAGAAAATGGGAGCATGGAGGCAGGCACCTGGGTTTCTGGCGTGCGGCACCAGCTTGAGGTTCTCATTGCCCATGATATAGGTAAGCTTGCCCTGCGCCGTCACCACCAGCAGCGCTTCTTCAAAACGGGGAATAAAGCCTGACAGGTATTCGAAATTTCCCCCATGCTCTTTATCGGCATAGATGACCAGCGTATCAAAATTGTGCTGCTGCATGGCGGTGAGAATATTTTGCAGACGAAGCGCCATCACCTCATCACTGATTAAGGTGCTTTTGACGTTGGGGAAGCTTTCTGGCGGCGGGATGGGGCTGAGTGTAAAACGGACAAGGGAGTCGTTCATTCTGTTCTCCTGTAAAACCCTCGGGATCAGGCAAAAAGCGCGTTCGCTTTTTATCCTACCTGAAAATTGTTTGATCGCTCACTCAATTCCCAGGTAAGAAGGTCACCTGAGGTTTAGCCATTCCCTGACGAACTCCATACTGTTACCGGGTGATAAGGCTCTTCTCAGGGCAAGACTACTCTTTTAAATCTCTGAGCTGTGCCAGCGCCTGCTGAATAATTTTGGCAGCTTTGCCCTGGCTCTCTTCATCACTGTTATGGAACTGGTGCAGCTCGCTTCTGAGTGAATGGATAGCTTCCATCAACACAGGTGCAAAAGCCTGGCGGTGCTCGGACATAGCCTGGTTTACCGAGTCACTCTGACTGGCAAACAGCGCCAGCTTCGCCATTAACGCCTGAGCCACTTCCTGATTCTGCGCCAGATAAGCCTCACCTTCGGCGTTGATCGCAAAACGCTTACGGTTACCTTCAGGCTGGACGGTTACATGGCCGACATCCTCAAGGTAAGTCAGTGCCGGATAGATCACGCCAGGGCTTGGGGTATAGAATCCGCCGCTTTTCTCGCTGAGGATTTTGATCAGCTCATAGCCATAGCTGGCCTGTTCCTTCAGCAGCGTCAGTAACAGCAGTTGCAGCTCATCTGCGCCAAATTTGCGGCCACGCAGGAAGGAGGGGCGATCGCGGTGTCCGGCATCATCACGGCCACCTCTGGACCCGCGATGGCCGTCAGAGCGACCACCATGGTGAGCGGAACAGTGATGGCGGCCTCGCGGGTTTTCCGCGTGATGGCGCATTGCTTCTCGCCACTGCTCATACAGCATCTCAAGCGCTTCCTCACGGCTTTCAGCCTGCTGGAAACAATGACGATGACTTTCGGTTCTGTGGTGATGGCGACCGCCACGGCGTTCATTGAACATTTCTTTAAACATACTCTTCTCCTGTAGGGTGTAAGTATCTTACGACAGTATCGTAAGATAATGCTATTTTTATATCTTACGATATTAAAAAGCAACAGGGAGAGCGAAATAAATAGCAAAAAAGAGGGGGTAAGCCTTTAGCACACCGCTTTTTGCCTCTGTACCATGAACTCCTGCGCACCGGTTTACAGAACTGCGTCAGTGCTTTCTGCCGGAACCGGACAAAGCAGCCATTGTGTTGCGCCGTTGCCGCTATCTCCTTACTATTCATAGCGTATTCTGATAATAACAAGCGAGTATTGGTATGGAGCCAGAACGTACTACTTCACAGCAGCCGCCGCAGGAAGCCCCTTCGCTGAAGCTGCTCTTCAGCGCCCTGTTATTGGTTATGCTGCTTGCGGCCCTTGACCAGACGATTGTCTCCACCGCGCTGCCCACCATTGTGGGTGAGTTGGGAGGGCTTAATCAGCTTTCATGGGTGGTGATTGCCTACACCTTAGCCTCTACTATCGTGGTGCCTTTATATGGCAAATTTGGCGATCTGTTTGGGCGCAAAAAGGTTCTGCAAATCTCGATTATGCTTTTCCTTCTTGGCTCTGCACTGTGTGGCGTCGCGCAGAATATGGATCAGCTTGTTCTGACCCGTGCGCTACAGGGGCTGGGCGGCGGGGGATTGATGGTGGTCAGCATGGCCGCGATTGCAGATGTGGTGCCGCCCGCCGACCGTGGCCGCTACCAGGGGCTGTTTGGTGGCGTGTTTGGCCTTGCAACGGTCATCGGCCCGCTCACAGGCGGCTTTATTGTGCAGCACGCATCGTGGCGCTGGATCTTCTACATCAACATTCCTCTCGGGCTATTTGCACTGTTAGTGATAGGCGCGGTACTGAGGCCGGGCGGGAAAAGAACGCAGCACGAGATTGATTATCTCGGCGCCTTTTATCTCTGTATGGCGCTGGTAGGTATCACGCTCTTTACCAGCGAAGGCGGCAGCGTAAAAGCGTGGTCAGATCCGCTGCTCTGGTGCATTCTCGCGTTTGGTGTGGTGGGCCTGATTGGTTTCATCCATGAGGAGCGTCTGGCTGCTGAGCCTGTTATTCCTCTGACGCTGTTTCGCGACCGGAGCTTTCTGTTAAGCAGCCTGATCGGTTTCATTATTGGCATGTCGCTGTTTGGTAGTGTTACTTTCCTGCCGCTCTATCTACAGGTCGTCAAGGCGGCCACGCCTACGCAGGCGGGGATGCAGCTGCTGCCGTTAATGGGGGGCTTACTGACCACTTCTGTTATCAGCGGACGGATAATCAGCAAGACAGGGCGCTATCGCCTTTTTCCCATAGCGGGCACTCTGTTCGCCAGCGTGGGAATGGCATTGCTGACCACAATTACCACCGAGTCGCCCACCTGGCATCTCTATATTTTCACCTGTGTGATGGGGATGGGCCTGGGTATGGTAATGCAGGTACTGGTGCTGGCGGTGCAGAACACGGTAGCGCCAAATCTGCTGGGTGTCGCCACGTCAGCGGTGACGCTGTTCCGTTCGATAGGCGGTTCAATTGGCGTGGCGTTATTTGGTGCGGTTTTCGGCCAGGTGCTTGAAAGAGGGCTGGAGCGGCTGATCCCAGCAGGAAGCGAACTGCCCCGCAGCCTGGATCCCGTGGCGATACAGAATCTGCCGCCAGCCCTGCACCATGACTACTTGCTGGCCTTTGGCGACGCGATCCATGCCGCATTTATCATGGCAACCAGCGTGATGGTGGTGGCTTTTGTTTTAGCCTGGTTTTTACCGGAAAGTCCTTTACGCAGGAAATAGCAGCGGGCAAGTCTGGTCATAAACAGATCGCCCTGCGGGGTAAAAACAGAGAATATTCTGGCGGGGAAAAAGAGTTTCAGACAAAAAATGTCACGCCAGAAATATTTCCGTTATTACATATCAAGTAAAGATAAGTAAGGGTAGCTTTACATGATTCAGACCCGCGAGTGAATAAGGTATAAGTTTCATCTCTTAAATTGACTACCTGGCTCTGTCCCATGAAGCAACATACCGTTCTGCAATCTCTGTTTCCGCTGATCTTTCTGGTTATTGCGGGGTGTGCTTCAAAACCGGATTCCGCAAGTCAGGATCTCCAGAATATTACGCAACCATCGGCAGATGGGGCTGCGCAACCCGACCTTATTCCGGTGCTGGCTGCACTGCACGATCAGATGCACGCCTGGCAGGGAACACCCTATCACTGGGGCGGCACCAATCTTGAAGGGGTTGACTGCTCTGGCTTTGTCTGGCGAACGCTGAAAGATCGTTTCAATCTTCCTGTGAGCCGGTTGACGACCACCGAGCTGGTAAAAATGGGCACGCCGGTAGAGAAAAAGCAGCTCAGAACCGGCGACCTGGTCTTTTTCCGCATCCATAATCAACTTCATGTTGGCTTTTATGATACCGAAGACCATTTTTTGCACGCCTCCTACAGTCAGGGAGTGATGCGTTCTTCTCTTGATAACCCCTACTGGAAATCAGTTTATTATCAGTCGCGCAGGCTGAATAAAGAGGTCGGTGCGGAGATCTCATTCAATGCGGAGAAGAGCAAAACAGAACTCGCCCGTCAGTGATTTTTGACCATCAGCTGTTAAACTCAGGGATTGAGCTTAACAGGAGGCGGTATGAAATTAGGCTTTGCCTGCAAATTTTTAAACGAAGCATTAGAGCAACCTCTGCCGTTCCGGGCTACAACACGTAAGAGATTTCTCAGCCTGAATAATGAAGATCAAACCAGACTGCTCTCTGAGATAGCCAGCCTCAACTTAACTCAGCTTGGAGCCACGTTAAAGCAGGTTGCGCAGATGCCAGCCGCGCTGAGGATGATGCGAATTGGCAGCGATCTGCTGCCTTTATATACTGTTCCTGAAGCCGGCCCTGTTTATGCAACGTTGTTGCCAGACCTTGTTCCCTTATTCAAATCCTGTGGCGAGTTTGCCAGAGAGAACGCTATCAGGCTTTCATTCCATCCTGGCCAATATACGGTGCTGGCTTCAGACAACCCTGGCGTTGTTGAGCGGGCAATCGAAGATGTTGAATACCATACGCTGTGCGCGACGTTGATGGGCTATGGTCAACAGTTTCAGGATTTCAAAATTAATATTCATATGAATGGTAAAGGTGGTTTCGAGGGGTTTAAGCACGCCTTTAACCGCCTCAGCCCTGAAGCAAAACGAATGTTAACCGTTGAGAATGATGAAGTATCCTGCTCTTTAGATGATGTTCTGCAAGCGGCTGAGCTGTGTCCGATCGTGCTGGATATTCACCACCACTGGGTGAAAGAGAATGAATTTATCAAACCTGACGATGCGAGGATTAAAGAGATCAAAGCCTCCTGGCGTGGCGTTCGTCCGGTTATGCACTACTCCATTTCTCAGGAAGGATTGATCCCGCAAGAGGGCTTTCCGGATCAGAATACGCTTGGCCTCTCTAAAATGAAATTACGCGGCCATTCGGACTTCTATTTTAACCCCACGCTGAATGACTGGGCTTTATCCTTTGAAGACTTTGACATCATGTGTGAAGTGAAAATGAAAAACATCGCCAGGGACAGGCTATATCACTACAGCCTTGACCGTCATCGCTGAACGCCGGAAGAGGGACTTGCTCAGCCCTGACAGAGAGTTTCCACCGGGGCGACGGGCATCGCCCCAGGGAAAATACCCTCAACGGCTGAGAGTGGCGTTCAGGGCATCGATTGAGGTTTGCAGTCCCGCTTCCACGCTCATGGTCAGGTCTTCCATCTCCAGCGACACGTAACCGTCATAACCGGTCATTCGCAGCACCGAGAAAAACTCTTTCCACCATTGCAGATCCTGTCCACAGCCCACGGCAACATAGTTCCAGGTCCGCGTTTTGGTGTGGGTAACGGGCTGAGACTCCAGCAGTCCATCAATATCTGCCAGACCGCGCTCAATACGGGCATCCTTACCGTGTACATGGTAGACGGCCCCTTCCAGTCTGCGCGCTGCGGCGACAGGATCTGCACCCATGGCAATCAGATGGGACGGATCCAGGTTCATGCCAATCATCTCACCAACCGCTTCGCGCAGGCGGAGCAGGGTGGAGGCGTTATAAACCAGCTGGCTGGGGAACGCTTCAAGCGCAATTTTCTCAACGCCGTGCTCCCTGGCATGTTCAGTGAACTTCTGCCACCAGGGGATTGCCACCTCGTTCCACTGATAGTCAATAACGCCGGGCATGTAATCGGGCCAGGAGACGGTGGAGGTTATCCAGTTAGGAATACGGTCTTCCGGGCAGCCGCCGGGCAATCCACTCATCATGACTATTTTTTTTACGCCAAGCTTGCCTGCAAGCTCAATGGCACGGTAGCTGCTCTGGCTGTGCTTTTCACCCAGCTCACCCGGTGCAAGAGGGTTGCCGGAACAGTTAAGCGCAACTATTTCCATTTCCCGAAGCGTCAGTTCGTGACGGAACTGCTCCAGCTTTTCAGAAGAACTAAGCAGCGTTTCTGTGGGGACATGGGGGCAGGGAGACCAGCCGCCTGCGGTCATTTCTACGCCGGTAATACCGTAAGCCTTCACTCTGTCCAGCATTTCGGGAAACGTAAGATCGGCCAGAACATCGGTGCATAATGCAAGTTTCATCATTTATCCTTGAAAGATTTCAGAACGGCGTAAAGCTATAAAATTTGGCAGAGATATTTCTGGCCTATTCATTCCCATTACTCATTTATTAAGCAGCCCGATTTTTTAATGAATAATAAAAAAGAGGAAAATGAAAATGCGCTGCCTGCTTTAGCGTTTTTCCGTGCGCTGTAAAAGTTATATCAGGATGAGGCTGGAAAACCATCATGGGCATAGAGTAAGAATAAGCATCGTGCGGAAGATCATAAAATTGAATAAATAAACCCCTGTATAAGCGCTCCTGGTCACACTTTATGATTCGCCAATTGACATAGCAAGAATGAAGATGTTTATGGATCCGCTTGATTCAGGGACAGTGAGACTTCACTACAATCAAGATCCCTTGTTTACCTCGCAGGCCTTATAAACCCTCGTTTATCTTCAGGTTATCCTAAAGCAGCCAGCATCCTTCCAGAGTAAAAAAATAATTCTCTGCCTCTACTTTAATGATAATTTAGTTCAGGCCTGCGGTAAGGTGAAAGTGGTGGTAACTATACGGGAGGAATTATGATTACTCATTGCCTGAACCATCGATCTTCTTTCACCGGATTTGATGCGGCGGGCACGCCACGCCTGCTGTTTATCTGTAAAGCGGAAGGAAAGGAAGCCGCTATGCCACGCGTTATGCATAAACATGACGAGCGCTTTGAGCTGATGTTTATTCAGCAAGGAAGCGGAGTGTACAATATTGATGGCAGGGGATATCACGTCAAACGGGGGGATTTACTGCTCTTTAATGCAGGTATTCTGCATGATGAAAATCCCACTGCCTCTGATGACCTCCTTATCCTGAGCTGTGGCGTAGAGCAGCTGAAATTTACGGGATTGCCATTAAACCACTTGACCCCTCGTTCGCAGGTTGCCGTTATGCCCAGCGGTAAGTTGTGTGAGAATATTCAGCAGCTCTTTCACCAGATATGGCATCATCTTAGCGAAAATAATAGCGGCAGCGGGGAAATTGCCTCTCATCTTCTCTGCGCATTGCTGCTTCTCTGTCGTAACCTGTGGAATGAAAGCCAACAGGAGTATGAAAGTGCCGGAGACTTACTGGGCCAGCGTATTAAAGATTATCTTGATCGCTATTATAAAAATGATATCGATTTGAAGTCGTTAACGGCGGCTCTTAATATGAACTCTTTTTATCTGGCCCACGTGTTCAAAGCGTTTTCAGGCTATTCCCCTAAACATTATCAAACCCGCAGAAGAATTGGGGAAGCCCAAACGTTACTGCTCGGGACGGCATTGGGCGTTGCGGACGTAGCGAAAGCGGTAGGTTATGATAACGTGAATAATTTCCACCGTATTTTTCATAATCTGGTGGGTATTCCGCCAGGCCAGTACAAAAGGTTCTGGCTGAGCGGGCAAAAGAGGGCCTGAATTCAGGCCGCGTGAGATCAATCAGGCTTCAGATAAAGTCTGATTGATCTCAGTTATACCGACGGATTAAGCTGAAAGCGGCCAGGTAAAATTATTCTGGCCGACAAACTCAGGGCTATCTTATCAACGGGATCAACGCAGTTCAGGCCATGCCACCGCAGGAATACCGTTCAGCAGCGGTCTGGCAAACAGGAATCCCTGGAAATTAAAGATCCCGGCAGACTCCAGCCACATCCACTCTTCCGCTTTTTCCACGCCTTCAGCGATAACCGCAATCTCCAGCGACGAGCAGCACTTAATGATCGCCTGAATAATAGCCTGTTTAGGCCCGCTTTTGTGGACGTCGGTAATAATGCTGCGGTCAATTTTGATTTTATCGGGCTGGATGCGTGAAAGCAGCAGCAGGCCGGCAGAGCCTGCGCCAAAATCATCAATAGCCAGACTGATACCCGCCGCTTTCAGCTGCCTGATGGCCAGTTCAAAATCATCGATTCTGGAGATAACTTCCGTCTCGGTTACCTCCACCACGATTTGTTCAGGGACCAGGCCATGATCGTGGATCAGGCCGAGCAGATAATTCACGGCGTCGGGTACTTCAACCAGTGCCATAGGCAGTAGATTAATAGAAAGCGTCAATCCCTGAATATTCAGCTCTTTCGCCAGGGAAAAAGCATGGGCCTTAGATTGCAAATCCACATGGTAAATTTCCTGCCGCGAAAGCTGGGAGAAATAGTCCAGGGGAGGAAGTCCCGATTCGCTGCGTATCAGCGCTTCCAGCGAAACAATTTTTCTGGCGAGCGGATCGATAATCGGCTGGAACGCAAAGCTAATCCCCTGAGAGGCGGGAAGGGTGGAGACTTCAGCCTCTGCGGCATCGATATCGGTAATAAAATCCCAGTGCTCTGCCGGAGGCACTTCGAAATAGTTTTCCGTTTCCATCGCTTCAACAAAGGTACGGAGAAATTGCAATGCCCGATCGTCGTAAGTGAGCTGATATTTGGACGTACCTTTATTCAGAATCGCCTGCAAAACGGTAGGTCTGTCGTGTTCCCTGAGATCAAAAAGCTCCATACCCACATTACCAAAACGGCGTGATGGTGCGTAATCACGCATCAGTTCTACCAGATTGTGATGGCGACGATCCTGACAAATATGGTCGTAAACCGAGCAGACGGCTTTTTCAGAGCCTTCAAGGATCTGAAAAAAATGGGTGCCGTTAAAAAGTAAAATACCGGTAATGCCCAGTGACTCATTCAGCAGATTGGCTTTTTTTACCAGTGCTGCCAGAGACTTAACCGGAACGTCATCAGCAATATGACTGCGGTAGATAATGGTAATCAAGTTCGGGGCCTTCCAGCTTTTTTATCCAGGGAGTCCTACTTTAACAGAAGGTAATAGAGTGTTGTCCAGTAGACCTTTAGAAATGATGATTGACGCGCCCTGAAAGCGAAAGGTTAAGTCAAACCAGTCAAAATTTGCAGACATCTTAAGGCAAATTATCGGAAAAGAATGTTCCGTTATTATGCACTATATGGAAAGTGGTGCTAAATTTTAGAGGTATACTCAGAAAGTAACGGGGGAAACGTGCACGGCAAAGACTGGAATTATCCTTCAGAAATTTGCGCGGTTATAGGCAGGGCCGTATCGGAGCTTATCAGAAGGGAACAACCTCTTGGTAAAAAGAATGTTCTTGCCATGTTGCAGCAGCACAGTAAGCAGACGGCTGATGAAAAAATGAAAGCAGTCTATCTTCAGGCGCTACGTCATATTCTGGAAAGTTTTCACTGATCGTTGTGCAATCGGGTCAGGACGCCTCCCGGCCTTCTCTCTTCAATCCTGGCTATTTTCTGCATTACCCTACAGTGACGGACGCCTGAAACATCCCCGCATTCTACTCCACCTTTTAGTGCTTCTTGCTGCCGTCTGGCGATCCATCGCGGGGAAACAGATATGAAATATCTTCATGTTCCGGCTGCTCTGAACCCGATCCTTCTGTTTCAAAAAAGGCGTAATTTCTCAACTCGGCTATAGCAGAGCGACAGGCTTGCTGTCTGAAGATATCTTTTTCGGAAGCCGACATAGCGTGAAGCAAGCGCAACAGATTGGCGCTGGTGATGCTGGCGTCATCTTTCAGCAAAACCATCACGGCTTCACCTAAAATAATGTCGGTTAATCTTTCTTCATCGTCTTTGTACATAACAACGTCTCTGGTTCAGTGATGTGGGCATAACGGCAATGACCACAGGTACTGGAAGCAAACCTTGTTTTGCAGCAGTCAGCAGGGTGGCAGCCTGGACTTTGGCTCAGACGGGACTGCCAGTCAGATTGTCGTGTTGATCATATTTTGCGGATAACTGAGAAGGACAACAGATGTTGTAATCCTCAGTCATCACGCCCAAACAACAGGCCAATCAGCGCATAGTAGTGCTGCTTCTGCTCAGGTTCAGAAGCCAGTTCAAGCTTATTTAACAGCGTCACACAAAGCGTTTTACGGTTAAGTACTTTACCCGTACGCAGGATTTCAAATACGGCCTGACCAAGTATCTCTTGCTGCGAAGGAATAACGGTTTCGCTAAAAAAATGGCTGAGATCATTTTCAGTCTTAAGGTTTGTTTCGCCCTGACGCATAGAGGCCCCTCAGTCGTAAATTTTGTGGAATGGTTCACTCCGTAGCCGATAAAGTTATACAAAAATTTGTTGCTTGTACAGTAACGAAATCCTTTTTACACGAAGTGGTAATCTGAATTAATTTTTTATCTACTATTTTCAGTAACATAAGAAATAATTTGGCTTAACCGCTTATTCAGGTTGAAGAGGGTACCTTTTACCAGTCTGAGGGGTATCTTGATAAAATCCGGGTACTTAGCCTCATCGACTGTCTGAGGTTACCCCTCCGCATCCTGCTGCTTCAGTACCGATGCGAGGGAAAGGATCCCTTTCTGTGTTGCAGCGCAATGCAGGAATAATTGTTTATCTGTTTTAAATTATGGCAAAAGGATTAGGGCGCCATAATTACCTGAAGAGAGTAAAGTGATGTAAAAATCTGGGTGTCGTGACCTCACCAAATATAAACTGATATTAATATCAGGCTATTTTCCATCAAATATTGTTTAATTCTTAAATTTTAACTTAAGATAAAAGCCGCTATTCTGAACAGGCAAGCGCTGATAAAGAAGAATGCTATTATTCTTAATAAAAATGGAGAAAGCGCTTAATAATATGTAAGTCATTTGTTATCAATCGGTTACGCAAGGCAAGATTTAATTTCAACGGAATATCGGGAAATAAGAAACTATTCGGATTTAATCACTTTTTTTACCCTTTTTTTGTACTTTTGTGCTGAGAAAGGCTGGCAGAAAAGGGTGTCTGGTGAGAGTTAATCGTTTAATTACAAATGGTTATGCTAAATAAGCTGCCTCTTCCCACTGCTTTTTATTCCACCAGACACACTCATCCTTATTCGAATTAATATTGGTTTATCAGAACTTCTTTTGTAAAATTTATGCGGACTTTAATAGAGGAGAAAATGTGTACGACGATCATTCGCTCCATTTCGGAAAACAAGTCCGCAAATGGAGAAAGAAACACAAGCTCAGCCAGGAAGATTTATGTATTCAGGCTGAACTTGATCGAAGCACCTTAAGTGCTATCGAGAATGGAAAGCGTAACGCCAGCCTGACCACCATGCACAGTATTGCGCTCGCGTTAGGCGTCCCACTCAAGTTACTATTGAGTAAAGATTGAATTCGATGACAAACGATAAACAGGTCCGGTACAGATTTTAGTTAATCTGTCAGTGCCGAGTGATTTCCCCCCGGAGTATTTGCTCCTCACTCAGCACTGGTAATAATCCGACTAAGAATTCACTCTTTTTCATCCTGCGTCAGCACGATTTTTGACCCGCTAAACATCGCTGGTCTGGCATAGCCAAAAAAATCTTTGCTGACGCCTCTTATATTGATAACGCTCTGTGCAAATCACTTTTTCATTGCCGCTCTCTCATTTCTTCAATCCAGGCAAACTGGGTTGCTTACAGAAAACCCACTGTTTTTACAGCCGCGCGGACACTCTCCGGCACTGTTAACAGTAATGCCATAATTAACAGATAATCTCGCGCAGTTGTGCCCATTGCGGGGCTGGAATGCTGACAGACTTTATTCTCAAACAGGAGATTTTCATGGCTGATTACAGATCTGCACAATGTCATTGTGGCGCGGTACTCTTTAATGTTGAACTCACTGATGGACTTAACACGGCCACTCGCTGCAACTGTTCCTTCTGTAGTATGCGCGGTGCAGTAGTCGTCTCTGCCAACAAAATAGAGGTGGTGAAGGGGCAGCAGAAGCTCACACAGTACCGGTTTAACAGCGGTGAAGTAGCACATTACTTCTGCTCAGAATGTGGTATTTATACTTTTCATCAGCGGCGCTCTAATCCTGAGATTTTTGGCGTCAATGCCGCCTGTCTTGAGGGCGTTTCGCCTTTTGATTTTGCTTCAGTGGATGTCAGTAATGGCCTCAGTCATCCAAAGGATGGCGGCGTTGGTGGCATTGCGGGTAAAGTGAAGTATTTCCCCAATTAACTAAGGCAGTACCTGGTCGGGAGCCTTGAGCACCACTTCCGCTGCTTTACTGAAGTAAGAGTCAGCAGCGTCAGTGAGTGAAACAAGGGAACTATCCCGCCTTTTTGCCTCTTTCAGCGCCAGAACAGCTTTCCGGTGCGCTGAATTCTTTTTATCTTAATCAGCACGCTACCGCGCTGGCCCCATCAGCTACTCCACCAGCGCCACGCCCGAATTCTTCAGTTCTGTAACGGGGAAACCAGAGCTGTTTGCCGGACTGCAACCTGACCATACCCTGAAACAGGTTTTCCGCGATTATTATCCGGTACCTTATAGCAGTAAGGGGTTTACGCATCCCGTTTGACTCTTTCGTTGCAGCCAGGCTGCCGATAAAGCCCGCTCTCAGGCGCATTTTATTATCGTCACGTTTTTGTAGCGCTATTCTCAATAAGCACCCTCTCAACAGCTGGCACTGAACAACAGGAGCAAGAATGTCTGTGAATGAAGTTGCCCACACCGTGTTTTATGGCCGGGCTGGCGACCCGAACGATCTTGCCATGCCGGGATCGAAGGCCATTGGTGAGGCGCTGGCTCGCCAAAGCGGAATCAGCCCTGTGTTTATCGGCACACCAAAACCGGCGCTTAACGGCAGCTGGCAGCAGGAGATGGATGCCGCCATGCCTGAACTCAGGGCGATGCAGCGCCGTTTTGAAGAGGTATTCCGTAGCAAAGCGCTCTCTGTTGCCGCAACCGGCCGCTGTGTCGTCTCGCTTGCAACCTTACCTGTGGTGGCAAAATACCATCCCGGCGTCTGTGTGGTCTGGTTTGATGCCCACGCCGATCTCAATACGCCAGATGTTTCGGCATCGGGTTACCTGGGAGGCATGGCGCTGGCGGGGCCGCTGGGGCTGTGGGATAGCGGACTGGGGAGCGGCCTCAGGCCTGAGCAGATTGTGTTAGTGGGGCAACGCGATATTGATCCCTCTGAATCGCTGCTTATTGCCCGGCATAACATAACATGCCTGCAAGCTGGTGAAGGGCTGGCAGAGCGCCTTCAGCAAGCCATTGGCGGGCGCGCTGTCTATGTTCATCTGGACTGTGATGTGCTGGAGCCTGGAATCGTCCCCACAGATTATGTTATCGCCGGCGGGCTTACTCTGGCAGAGCTGAAGGGCTGCTGTGAAGTGCTGGCCTGCCAGCCTTTTGTGGGAATTGAAATAGCTGAGTTTCAATATTGCCGGGAAGGGCAGGAGGATGTCGTTTCACCCGAACCTTTGCTGGAGGCGCTTTCTCCCCTTCTGAACAGAGAGAGGATGAGGTGAGTCGCCGAAGATCTGCGTCTGTCTTCAGCCAGAAAAGCTATCTGGCTGAAAACAGCGCTACTTTTCACTCCGGCTTCTCATTCAGGAACTCTGCTTTTTAGCGTCATTAGACGAGGGCAGATGATAAAAATCCTGCAACCTGCTTTGGTTCTCACGCAGACGCTGAGGTGAGGCGTATCCGCCATTACGTCCTGCCGTAAACTGCACAGAATGTTGAAGAAGCCATTTTCTGGCTTTCCATATTTCTATAACGCGCTGGTCATCATTTTCTTCTGCAGCCATCTGCTTAAGCTGAATTGACAAGCTTTCACTGCTTACCTCTTTTCGGCTGTCAATCAGGCTCATGGTAGCTTCGCCGAGAAGAATATGGATTTTATCGTAATCGTCAGAATCAGACATTTTCTCCTCCTGTTAAATAGTGATTAAAGCTTAATACGCTTCCTGACATTTGTGAAATAAATACCACAAAAATAGTTCATTCCATTAATTTCTACTTTAGAAAAATGTGGTTAAGTAGTTGTTTTTTGGTGTTATTTATTAAAAATAATTAATTTATTCCAGATGAATATTTTTAGTCTCATTTCGTGATGAAAAATAACGGCAGAGGGTGGGTTAACCAGATTTATCTTAAATAATGAAATTATAAAGATATATTTGAATTAAACCTTTCAATAATTGCGTAAGAAAAATTTATTAAAAAAACGTAATAATGACCCCTTCATAACGGCTGACGCGAAATTCAATGATTAATTATATTTATGCATCTGGATAATATTCTTACTGTATGGCTAAGTTTACTTTATGCCTGAGCCAGCCCGTTGCGGGCTGGCTTATCAGAGGTATCAATCGCGCTGATTACACCAGAACGGGGTTATGCTGCATCAGGTGATCGGCCAGCGTATAGGGCGCTTCACTCACCAGGTTGCTGTCAATCGGAGCCGGCGCAACGTGTGAATCTGTTGCGACAACATCACCCTGAGCCAGGGAAACCGCTCCGGCTGAAGTCTCATCCTGTGCAGCAGAAGGCGCATAGAAATCCAGCAGTGCATCCATATTAAGGGCGTTCAGATGTGAAGCCACTGTGACAGTGTCACTGGCCGAGGCACTATTACCCGCACTGTCGTGTGCTGTTACCTTCAGTTCATAATCGCCATCGTCCAACGGGGCAAGTGCCCCGGCAGGAATGGTCAAAGCCCAGTGGCCATCGTCTTTTATGGCCGCACTGTAGCTTTGATCGCCAAGCGTTAACGTGACCGTGCTGCCCTGATCAAGATGAGTCGATGTCCCCTGTAGCAGATGCCAGGTATTCACATCGTTCGCATCCACCACGTGATCATCAAAAGGGGTATTCATCGTCAGCGTCGGCAAATTGTGGGTTGCCACGTTAAAGAAGTTCGTGAGCGTTTGCGTATCGCTGTTGCCGTACTCATCCCAACGGTGCGCGAGAGCCGTGACGGGACCCTCTGTCAGCGCCAGCAAATCTTCGCTGGGAAGCGTGACTTCTCCGTGATCCGGCAGGTAGGTTTTGCCATTTATCTCCAGCTCATTCACGCCCTCGATATAGAAGCTGAGACCCTGCTGCGCTTCCTGATAATTCAGCGTCATATCACCGCCAACAGACATTTCGTAATAGACCGGAATAAAGCCTGTGACGATATTCAGCTCATGGGTCATATCGGTGTAGTTTTTCGCCCCATCATGATACCAGGCATGAATTTCACCATTTTTGGTGAATCCCGGCATATCGGCAGCGGTCACCAGTAGTTGCCAGTGTCCCTGCGCATCGATCGTAGCAACGTGTTCTTTGCCATCGGCCCCTTGAAGAATCAGCTCCTGACCCACCGTAACGGTAGAGAGCGACCCGCTGAACAGCAGATCGTGCTGGCTTTCAACCAGGTTAATAACGTTGTCATCAGTCACTTTGTCAAAGCGGATGTCTGGCACGCTGCTCATATGCGTAATCAGCGTCAGGTCGTGCGTCACGGTACTGGTGCTACCATTGGGATCGACGGCGGTGACGCTCAGACTATGAACGCCATCCTGCAAAGACAATAACTGCTCCGAAGTGAAATGGCCGTTCCAGGTTCCGTCACTGGCCGCAGTAGCTTTCACGCTAAAGGCACCCAGTTTCAGCGTGATTTTGCTGCCGCTGGCCATATGGGTTGAGGTGCCGCTGATATCCACCCCGTAGATACTCTCTGCATAATTAACCGCATTATCGCCGCTGACAGTGTCGATCGTCACCGTTGGTTTGATGGTCTTATCCACAAAGACGCCAAATTCAACCTGAGTATCTTTGCTGTTACCGACGCTATCCGTAATGGTGAGCTTCAGGCTGTAGTAGCCATCAGGCAGATCCTTCAGCACCTCCGGCGGCATTGAGGCGTTCCAGTAACCCCACTTGTTGACTGTACTTTCCCAGCTCTGGTCGTTGAAGGTCAGAGTCACGGTAGATCCAGCTTCGCCAACTGCCTGACCACGCAAGTGGATTGGTTTGGCTGCTTCCCAGGCAGCAATCACGCCATCAATAGCAACAGGCTCGTAAGGACGCAGGGCTTCTGGAGCCTCCGCAGCCACTGCGCTCACCGCTAAGGTATTATCAGCGGGCGCGCTGAGCGTGCTTTCACTCTCCTGGGCAGAAACCGGGATAACGACACGGTTAGTCTCTGCGGGAAGGGGTGTTTCTAGAACAGCATAATCACTGACTGCGGTCTGAAAAATAGAGTCCAGACGGAGGGAGCGGTAATCGTCGCGTTGAGACATAGATAACCTCGATTGATAATTTTGGCGCGCAAGTCATCAGCACCACTCAACATTGCCGGATGACGGATCGGTTTGCAGGCCGGACTAAACGGCCCGTTTCCACTAGTTGAAACGGTCTACCCACGGGTAAAAAAACAAATAAGCGTTCTTTTATCGGAACGAACAGGAAACTTCTTTTTCTGGTTTTATTCTCAGGAAGGAGTCACTCTGCTTAAGATGAGCATACCCTAATCGTTCGCAGGATTTATGAATAGTGGCTTAAATCTGGAAAGCATGAGAATCACGCCGGAGTAGCAAAAATAATTAGCTAAACGGGTAAAAGAAATTTTTGAGACACCCGCCCAGAGGTTTATCTTGGCGGGTGTTAAAGAGCAGCGGTTGATCCGTTCACAGTCGGGTAACCAGAGAAGAGAGAGTTAGTCGTGGTAAACCTGGCTGCGCCCACCATCAATCAGAATATCAGTGGCATTGATAAACCTTGCTTCATCCGAGGCCAGGAACAGGGCAGTATAAGCCACTTCAACAGGTTCACCGATCCGTTTACCGGGTAACAACTCCTGCTGTTTCTGGCGTTCTGCCTGCGGGTCCGGGCAGCTGGCCAGCCACTCTTCTGCTGCCGGAGTCATAATAAGGCCGGGCGAGATACTGTTGATGCGGATCCCCTGGCTGGCATACTCCACGCCAAGCGAGCGGGTCAGGCCAATCAGCCCATGTTTCGCAACGGGATAGGGGAAGGCCCCCGGTATGATTTTGTGACCATGGACAGAAGCCACATTAACAATATTCCCGTACTGACGTTTCAACATGCCAGGCAGCACGCTGCGTATCAGGTTCCAGGGGCCTTGAAGGTTAACGTTCATACAGTGCTGCCATTCCTCACCTGTAAGGGCTAAAGGATCACGAAAGACATTAAGTCCTGCACTGTTAACCAGAATATCTGTATGACCAAAAGTGGCTTCAATCTTTCGGACAGCCTTCTCAATCTGCTCAGGATGAGTGACATCTGCCGCACAGGCCAGAGAGCGTTGTCCTGTTTGCCTGAGGCTGGCTGCCAGCTCTTCGGTTGTTTCCGTGGTTAAATCCAGCAGGGCAACATGCGCGCCTTCGCGGGCAAAAAGCGTGGCGATAGCCTGGCCAATGCCGCTTCCGGCACCGGTTATGATTGCGGTTTTATCTTTCAGACGTAGTGACATTTTCGCTTCCTTATGATCAAGACGGGAGAACCAGCCAGTCCGCAAGCTCCCAGCGCTGGCTGCCACGCGTTACCTCAATCAGTGGCCAGTTGCCACTGCGCGTCAGCCACTGCTGGCCCCCATCGGTGAGTAAAAGCGTATCTTCGCTTTTTACCCCTTTTAACGTAGGGTTCCAGGCCTGCGCAGTATCGGACTTCAGCTGACCGGGGGTCTGTGGGGTGACGATCCAGTCACGGCAGCCATAGCCAGCCGGCCCTCCCTGATGATGCTCTCGCCAGCTTTCGGGCCAGCCTCGATCCCGGTATGCCCGTTCTGTATCCGCAAAGATCGCCTGCCAGCTGCGGTCGATTTGTAAGGCGGTAAGAATATCGGCATGAATTTCTGCCAGCATCCTGATGCGCTGGCGCAAAGCGGGGTCGGGTTCGCCAAAATGCACCATCCGGGTCAGGCTTACGTTAAGACCATCCCGTTCCGCCCCCAGCGTAATAAGCATCTTCTTTGACAGGCGCGTTTCGCCGGGCACAGGATGTTTGAAGGCGGCAATGCGCTCATCAGCCGCGATTAACGTACAGACCGGCCGGATACCGCGCTCAAGGCATCTTTTCACGATTTCCGCCTCTACTTCCCGTTCACTAAGGCCTGTTTCCAGCTGGCGTGCAATATCTTCAACCAGATCAGCCGCCTCTCTGCCCAGAGCGCGAAAGCGCTGCTTTTCATTACTGTTTAATCCCTGACGTAACTCAGGCATCTTATGGCTGATATTTATCGCCGGGGAGAGGGGAATATCACTGCCAATTTTCAGCGGCTCAAGGCTTTTAAGTGTGGCCTCCAGTGAGACGTACCACGGGTAAGCGCTTGTTTCGCAGGTAAATGGCAGCGGATCTTCTGCAAGGATGCGCGGCATTTCATTATCCGGCGCCAGAAGAGTGACCGTATCAGCGGTGACAAGCAGACTGGCGACGCCGGTTTCGGCACGCTCTACTACATAATAGCTGGCACCCTCTGTCAGCCAGGCAACGTTATCCCGCCGGTTAAGCAGTAGCGCATCCAGCTGCCAGGCGGCAAGAGCAGCCCGAAGAACCTGTAGTTTCTCGCTCATATTGCGACCTCCGCTTGTGGATCGGGGAAGGCAGCCCGCTCATGATCCATAATTAACTCGGCAGCACGGTGGGCAATGGCCATCACCACAGCATTAGTATTGCCACTAATAATATTGGGCATAACAGAGGCATCCACGACGCGGAGTTTTCTGCATCCCCGCACCCGTAAGTCGGAACTCAGTACGGCCATCGGGTCGCTCTCATGCCCCATGCGGCATGTGCCTACCGGGTGATAACCTGTTTTCACCATCCTTTTGCAATGCTCAATCAGCGCTTCATCACTTTTTACTTCCGCCCCCGGAAAGATTTCCTTCTCTACCATCGAGTTCAAAGGGGCCGCCGCTATGACTTTGCGGGCAAAATGAAAACCAGCCAGTGTGCGTGCTAAGTCGTCCGGATGGCCAAAAATTTGCGTATCCACCACCGGCATTGAAGCGGGATTGGCATCATGCAGGGTTACGCTGCCGCAAGCTTTTGGTCGCAGTAAAAGGGAGTTTATGGTGACGCCATGCCCAGGATCGGCACCCATCACATCACGATCAAGATAGACTGTCGGTACGCAAAACATCTGAATAGTCGGGATGCCGTTGAAATCAAGCGGGTCGAAAAAGGCACAGGTTTCAACCCCCGTCGTGGTGACCGGGCCGGTTTTAAACAGCAGATACTCAATGCCGGCTTTGATCATCGGCCAGCCGCGATCCTGCCCATAATAGCCCCAGGCGCCACGGGTAGTAGCTACGACCGGCACCTCGTAGTGATCCTGTAAATTCTGCCCCACGCCCGGAAGGTGGTGACGTACGGGTATACCCCGTTCGGTAAGATGATCTTGCGGGCCAATTCCTGAAAGCATCAGGAGCTTAGGCGTCTGATAGGCGCCAGCTGCCAGGATAACCTCCTTATTTGCCTCAACATGATATTCCTGACCCTGACGAAGATACCGGACGCCCCTGGCTTCATTACCTGCAAAGACGATTTCCTGCACCTCCGAGAGCGTTTCAATCACCAGCCGTTTGTTGCCACGCAGCGGAGTAATAAAGGCATCCACCACGCTACAGCGCTTGCGGGTTTGCCAGTCAATGGTGTGCTGCATAAACCCAACGCCAAAGGGATTACCGCTGTTAAAGTCTGCCGTATAGGGAATACCCAGCGTCTGCATCGTTTTCACATAGGCGCGGCTGAGAGGACTGAAGTGACCAAGATGAGATATTTTCAGCGGCCCGCCGGTGCCATGACTGGGTGCGCCAAGATGATCGTTATCTTCAACCGCCGTGTAATGTGGCAACAGCGAATCCCACGACCAGTCATCACCCTCATGGTGCAATGCCTGGTTCCACTCCTCATAATCCTGGCGATGTCCGCGCATATAAACCATAGCGTTGACGGTAGAGCCGCCTCCCAGCACTTTTGCCTGCGGCACAATGACGCCGCGGCCATTCAGCTGCGGCTGTGGCAGGGTTTTATGGAGGGTCAGATATTTATCGCTGGCGAGATATTTCATATAGCCAGCCGGCATTTTCAGGACGGGGTGATAGTCATCACTGCCCGCCTCCAGCAGCAGAACGGTGGCATTGCTCTCTTTGACCAGCCGCGAGGCCACAATACAGCCAGCGCTGCCTCCTCCCACAATGATGTAGTCAAAACGTTTCATCTCTTTCCCTTTATTTCGAGGTCACCGGATCCAGTTTGCGTAAGCGTCTGGCCGCGGGGTTATTCTGCTCACCCGGATCAAGCGGGCTGAGCAGGAAGCACCATGAGGTCACTGCGCTAATGAGATAGAGCAGGGCATAACACCAGATAACGCCTTCTGTACCGAACAGCGCATTTAATCCGCTATACAGCGCCGGGCCGAAGAAAGTAGAGAGTCCCGCCGCGAAGCAGTAAATAGCCATCGCATTACCTTTGTCTTTAGGGGCGCAAAGCGAGGAGAAGAGCGCGGCAGCAGGAACATAACCGCAAAGCGTAATGCCATAAAGGCAGGCGCAGAGCACGCTGAGGAAGAAGCTTCCACCGCTCCACTGCGGCACGAAATACATCAGCAGCATCGCTATTCCTGACCCCAGGCCGCCAAAGAAAGTCAGCACTTTGCGCCAGCCGATGCGGTCACTTATCTTGCCAACAATGGGGTTAAAGCTCATGCCCACCAGGCCCATAATGGTGATCAGGCTCAGATATTCTGTCTGGGAAAACCCAATGCGCTCGGTAAAAAAACCAGGAAGAAAAATAAAGAAGCCAAAATAGGGCGTTGTATTGATGATGCGTACCACAGCAGCGGCCGCAATACGCGGCTCACGCCACAGAATATCAATACCGCCCATCAAGGTGCTCCACGTACCCTGGCTTCGCTGTTGATCGTCCAGCAGGGAGCTGTAGCCGCTTCGCTCTTTAACGGCCAGCAGCATGATCGCCATGCCCAGCACCACAAGAACCAGCGAGAGCCAGAAGGTGGCATACTCGCCGATCGCTCTGATAGAAAAAATGGCGACTAACGAGCCAAGCGTCGGCAAACCGCCGGTAAATGCCAGCCAGAACCAGCCCGTTGCCGAGCCGCGCATCTCCGTGGGAGCGGCCGACTGGATCCAGACCAGAAAGGCATAGGCAAACATCGGATAGGCAACACCGCGCAAACCATAGGTGAGAGCAATGCCGACAAAGCTCTGCGCCGGCAGAGCAAACGCCAGGAATAAAATCTCAAAGACTATCCAGATAGTGCCGCCCAGCAACATCACTTTACGCGGGCCTATCAGGGTAGAGAGCGAGCCGGCAAGCCAGGAGCCAAGCGTTACCGTGATGCCATAGAAGGCGATGACCGTGGCGGCAATATCCAGCGTAAAACCGTTATGACTTAAATAGGGGGCGAGGTAATTAGACTCGACGCCGTCGCCAATCATAAAAAGCAGGACGGCAATATAGCCCCATGCCAGCGCAGGCGGGATGCCGAGCCGGACAAGCAGAGAAGAGGCTGCCGGTGATGTAGTCGTTGTCATAGCAGGTGATTCCGTTTGTAGGGTTATGTATCAGGCCTGGTAAATAAAACGTTCGCCCGGCATCAGCAAATGAAATTTCTTTCCCGGATAACGGGTCAGCATGTCATCAACGAACCAGGCAGGATTGTCACTGTTACAGCTGAAGAGATCGTAATGGCAGGGCAGCAGGAGATCGCTGCCTATGGCATGATGCAGGTCAGCGGCGTCACGAAAACTCATGTTAGGCATGATGCCGCGAGCTTTGCGCGCCGAGTCGCCCCCATTAATGGGAAGCAGGGCAATGTCAGGTTTAAGAGAGTGCATCTGAGCCTGTAAGGCCGGTGTAACCAGCGTATCGCCGCTGTGCCAGAGACTGAGGTCATTACAGGTGATGTGGTAACCCAGATAACGATCGTTACCTTCCTCATCGCATTCATAATCGCTGTGCGCTGCCGCCACAGGCAAAATTTGAAATTCCCCTGCCTCAATAAGTTGTCCGGTTTTTGCAAGATGTATCTGACCGGCCATGGCTGGCTTTTCCCTTTGCAGGGCGCGACCATCAGGTGCCGGGATCCAGTACGGCAGCTCAGGTGAGCAGAGTGCAAGCGGCCCCAGCGTACCCCAGTCCATATGGTCATCATGATAATGGGTGATCAGGATAGCGTTGCAGACTGCCAGCGCTTCCGGCGGTAGTACGGGCGGGAAGCGGCGCACAAATTCTGTACCGGGATTATGCCGTTCGATGGCATCACTCAGGTAAGGATCGATGGCCAGCAAATCACCCGCATGATTTTTGATAATGATGCCCGCCTGTCCAAGGCTCCAGATAGCCAGCGCATTGGCGGCAACGCAGGTGTTAACCAGCTCCTTTGCCAGGCAGGCTGGATCTCTGAGTGTAAATGCCATAATCGCTCCTCATTGCTTGATGAAGAGGGACTTTAAAGCAATCACCGCGGGCTGGCTGAAGGTACAGTCACAGAAGTCAGTTAACACTGTTTACTGAAACGGGCATACTCAGAACAGGCCAAAGCAGACGGGCAGCAATGATGAACCAGCAGGGGTTGAATAATTCTCAGGTACGCAGGCACAACAAAGCGCTCTTTATGAGGCTGATGTGGCGATATAAAAGGCTGAGTAAATCACAGCTGGCCCAGCTAAGCGGGCTGACTATTCCGGCCACCAGTAAAATTCTTCAGGAGCTGATTGATGAAGCAAAAATCGATCGTACTGATCTGGCGCTGAGCCATCGTGGGCATAACGCTGGCAGTTTTCAGCTTCCTGTAAGTGGCCCCTGGACGCTCTGCATGTGTATCACGCCCACCCGCATTGAGTACCAGCTGGCGGATGCGCAGCTGGTGGCCAGAGGAGAATGTCAGCAGAAGACCATTGCTGTGGTTGCGCCTGAAGCCCTTCTGACAGAGACAGAGGCGCTATGGCGAAAGGTGTGCCAGCAATGGCCCGGCAAAAAAATAAACCTGGCGCTGGCGGTACATGGTCAGGTTGATCCCACTACCGGCGTTTCTCAACATATGCCCCAGGCGGCGTGGAAAGCGCCTGTTGAGCTGAAATATCTGCTGGAGGAGCGTTTAGGGATCGAAGTCAGAGTCGATAACGACTGCATCATGCTGGCGCTGGCAGAGAAGTGGCTTAACAGTAATCAGCAGCGTGAATTCTGCGTGATTAACGTTGATTACGGGATAGGGTCATCCTTTGTGATCAATGGCGAAATTTTTCGCGGCAATTTATACGGCAGCGGGCAGATAGGGCACACCATAGTCGATCCCCAGGGGGCACGCTGTAGCTGTGGCCGCCAGGGGTGCCTTGAAACGGTCGCCTCGCTCAGCGCGCTTAAACAGGCTGCAAGGTCAAAAAACAGTGAACTGCCGCCTCAGACAAACCGACAGCTTTTCGCCGCCTGGCAGAAAGGGGAACCCTGGATTGCGGCCTGGGTTAATCATGCAGCCGAAGCCATCGGCATGAGCCTGTATAATTTCCTGAATACGCTGAATATCAATCAGATATGGCTTTATGGCCGCAGCTGCGCCTTTGGTGAAAGCTGGCGGCAGACCATCATCAGACAAATTGATTTTAATCCTTTTGATCCGCGCGACAGCCTGAAAAGCCGCGCGACTAATATCCATTTTGGCGAACTGGACCGGGCGAGCCAGCTTTTAGGGATTGGTTACCTCTATGTAGAAAACCCCTCTCTACACTCGGCTGGTTCACCATCATGACGAAACCAGGTGCGGCATTCAGATAAGGTGTCTATCCCGCCCGGAACGATCTATTTTGACGCTGAACCCGGCTCTGAAAGCAGGCGGTGCCGCTGTGCTTTCTGCGCTTCACTCTGCATGCGGTTCAGGATATCCCCCTCATATTCAGCGTCATCGCTGCCATAAACATATTCGTGACCGCTCATCAGCGCATACCAGGCCCGCGCGGCGACTTCGCTGGGCCTGGTTGGCTGGCTGGCTCCCACTTTGGTATCACTCTGACCCGCGTTTTTAAAGAAGTTGGTTTCGGTTGCGCCCGGTAGCAGCAAAGTCATATTCAGACCAGACCCTTTCAGCTCGTTGCGTACAGCCCAAAAGAAAGAGTTCACAAAGGCTTTGGTGGCGCCATATACGGATTCAAACGGCACCGGGGTGGTGCCGGAAATGGATGAGGTCATCAGCACGTGACCGCTGCCGCGCCTGACCATCTCAGGCAAAAAGATTTTTGACAGATGAACAAAGGAATCGACATTAAGGCGAATAAGATCCAGCTCTTTTGCCAGTTCAGTGCCGTCCGGTTCCCCAATAAACCGCCCCCCAAGACCCTGACCAGCGTTAATCACCAGTGCATCAATGGCAAAAGCCGCTTCATCCACTTTCGCCTTCAACATCTCAATGTCATCATAGCGGCTTAAGTCTGCTGAAAAAGCGTGAACTGCGCCACCAAATGCCTTCAGCTCTGCACAGGCCTTTTCCAGTTTTTCTTCGCTACGTGCCACGGCAATGATGTCATAATTATTCTGGGCGAAAAGTTTAGCTATTTCAAAACCAATGCCGCCCGAAGCTCCGGTAATCAATGCTGTTTTTTGATGCATACTCTATTTCCCTTCTGAATTTAAAATCACATTAACCTTAGCATTGAATATTTAAGCGCGCTCAGAGTGGATAATGAGATTAGGGTGGCTGGGTTCTTGCCAGGATGATGTGGCATTTAAATCAATAAGTTAGTGATAACTCCCTGTATCATTTTTTAATAAATCTGATTAAGTTATTGCCGTGAAAATCATCATAATATAATCAAATGTGTTATCTACAGGCTCAATGAGGTAATGAATTACACTGCTATTACCTGACTGATAAATAGTAGTTATGTCGGCCCATGCTGGTTACTTATTAACTCAGACTCTCTCCTGAAACAATGAAACAGTGACAAAGGTTATCGTCTTTCTGGTTGGCCACGGTGAAGAGAGCACATGCCATTTTCGGTTTCCCTGGTAAGTCTGAGAGGGAATCAGGTTGTTATCTCTCAAGCAGAGGATTGTCAAAGTTGAGATTCGCAGAGGAGGGTGACCAACAACAGCCGGGCCATCATCATCCCTTATCCAGGCCTGTTCCCTTTACAGCCCCCTGTTAACACATCGCTCAAAAAAAATACTGGATATCTGAACAGGTGTTTGTATAATAATCCTACTGCCCGCTGGGTATTGGTAAGGTTAGTGAGGGGTAAACCCATGATGATTTCGACTGAAAGCCTTAAATCGTTGGAACAATCGGTCACAATGAGCAGCCGTGAACTGGCTGAGATGACCGGCATCACGCATGGAGAAGTTAAGCGGTTATTTAAAAGTCTGGAAACTGCCCAGCGTCTGTCGCAACCCATTATCGTTAATGACTATGAGCGGGAAGGGGAAGTGCGTCAGGAATATCGCCTGAATAAACGGGATTCGCTGTTGGCGGTCGCCCGTTTATCACCAGGCTTTACGGCTGAGGTGCTGGACCGCTGGCAGGATCGCGAAAAAACCACCCATTTGCCTGACTTCACCAATCCGGCCGAAGCGGCGCGCGCCTGGGCTGAGCAGTTTGAACAGCGTCAGGCTGCCGAGCAGCAGCTGGCGCTGTCTGCCCCAAAGGCGGCGTTCTTTGACAGTTTTATGGAGGTCCAGGATTCCCTCGGCTTTCGTCAGATTTGCAAACTGCTCAAAGTGAAAGAGCCGGAGTTCCGCCAGTTCCTGCTGGAGCGCAATATTATGTATCGTGCTAAAGGCACCCTGACGCCGCAGCATCACCATCTTCAGGCCGGTTACTTTACGCTGCACTCAGGCGTGGGAGAAAACCAACACGCCTTTTCCCAGGCGCGTTTCACCTCCAAAGGGGTGAAATGGGTTGCCAGCCTCTGGGCAGGACATCTTGCCGCCCAGCCTAAAGGCGCTGCGGCCTAGGCCTGGTGTGGTCACGCCATTAGCTGTTCGCGGCCAGAGAGTTATTCCTGGCAGGCAACAGGTGTGAGAAGAAAGCATGAGCATAAAAGGCCGCAGCGGAGTGCGGCCTTTTTAATTCTTAAGCTACCCATGCGCCCGTAAGCCAGGGCAGAAATGAGGCCCTGGCTCTCACTTATTTTTCTGTAGCCTGTTCCGGCATCAGGCGGTTGATGATGCTGTAGTTTACGGAGGTCCAGAATTCAGAGGCTTTGGCATCGGCAATGCTATGTTCAGACTGCTCGATTTCGGCCCACGCTTCCGTACAGAGGTAATCTTCCAGATCATTCAGGGAGTCAAAAGAGAATACGCTGATCCCATCTATTTTCTCTCCTTCAGGATCTTCCTGAGTCATTTTGAAAGAGTGAAGTTGAGCATAGCGGCGGACATACTCCCTGGTCGCAGCCTTAGAAACCACCAGATCGGCATGTTCATGCAACCATTGACGTTGAAAATCTTCGCGGGAAAGTGAATCCTGGCGGTAGTGGATTTTAACCAGACTGAAGGGATCACGATGGCGGATGCTGGGAATAATGATGTACTCACGGGCCAGCTGCCGCGTGACTTTGCGGAAAACCGTTTGCTCATCGGCGACTATCCGCTTTGCATACTGCTCCTGAGCAAGCGTCTGTTCTACATCCTCTTCACTTTGATAAGCAATATAGGCAAATCCATCCCAGGAAGGACGGCGATAGGGCGGCACCTGGGCGGCGGGGTTCGCTACTAACCGCCCCCCGGCATCAACCATAGCGCGATAGGGTGGAAAAAAAGAAGAGGAGGGGCCGGATGGCAGCCGGTGAACCTGATCGTAACGCAGCACCGTCTCATTCTGGGTATCCGGGCCGGCCCAGGCGAACTTGGGGCCATGAACTTTACGCCAGTACTCATCGTAATGCTCAAACGCGAGGTTTGGCTCAGACTCCAGCGCAAGTTGGTCACTGTGATGTTCCGGATCTTTGACCTCATTCCCCTGAGAATCAACCCCGGAGCCACTATCCTGCGGGCGTAAGTTTTCAGGCGTATTATCGCTTCGACGGAGAAGCGTTGGGGTCACTATAAGGGGCTTCGTTGTTGAGAATGATGATTGCAAAAGCGGCGGCCGTTGTAGCATGTCTGAGCGAGCGGGATCGCTGAACCTGATTTTATCGTTCATATTTTCTCCTGATAACTGCACTTCTCATTTTCAAAACTCTTCTGGCAAACCTTATCGTCGGGATAATGCTCGCTGAATTTTTCGTTAATGTTTAAATATAGCTTTCTGGCAGCCATCAGGATGAGGCTTAAAATTTTTCAGAACATATTTACCGCTTCACTCCCTTTGCTCACTTATGACACCACCTTACCGCGTACAATCACTTTCCCAGGTTTGCTGTCACTGTCTGTAATACGACGGAGAGCCAGATTGAGAGCCTGCCAGGCAATCTCCTGTAGATCGTGCGTGACGCAGGGGAAATGGAAACCGTAAATTTCGGCGTGCGACACGGCATCAATACTGAACAATTTAACCTGATTCATCAGTTTCAGCTTATGCTCAATACAGGCTTTGACAATACCCAGGGAAATCTGGTTATTACAGCCAACAAAGTAGTCCGGTGCCTCATTGCTGTTCAGCCAGCGGCTGGTTTCCTGCCAGGCGACATCCATAAAAAAATCGGCATACAATACTTCAAACGACGCGACTTTACCCTGCAAAGCCGCCTGTAAACCTGTCACCCTTTCTCGCGCCACATTAGAGTTCTCTGGCCCGGACACCACCACTACGCGCTCGGCTTTTTGTTCAAGCAGCCAGCGTCCGGTTTGCAATCCGCAATCCAGGTTATCGATATAGACCCCGCTACAATGTGCAGCCTGTAGTTCGCGATCCACCAGCACAACCGGAATATTAAGAATTTCCAGCCGCTTCATATAGGCGGGATGATAGTTAAGATCGTTGGAAATCACTGACAGAATAATGGCATCAACGTTATAGCCAATCAGCTTGTCGATAATGCGGTCTTCCGCCTCCTGCGATTCATAAGAGTCAAACACCAGCGTGTCATAACCCATCTTTTGCGCTTCCAGCGTCATCAGCCGTGTCAGGCCGCCAAAAAAAGGATTAGCCATATCGGGATTGACGATACCGATAGTTTTACTGGCTTTTGCCCGCAGGTTGCGGGCAGCCGTATTCATTACATAGCCAAGCTGTTCAGCCGTATCGCGAATGCGTTGCAGCGTTTCAGGATGCACTTTCTCCGGCTGTGAAAAAGCCCGCGAAGCGGTAATTTTACTGACGTTCGCCTGCGCAGCGACGCTTGCCAGCGTCGCCTTTCGTCCCCGACCTGCTGCCAATTTCGGCCCCTTGGTTTAAGCACATCATTTTGTATCATTTTTGAATCATGACAGATCTTTACTTATGAAGCGAACGCTGATTTTCACGCCAGCCGGTTAACGCGGGGATCGGTAAAAATATCCAGCTCATCACGGCTTTCGGAAGAGAACTCGGAGACGACCGCTCCTGACTCTCCCGCCTGGAACCAGTGACGCGTACCAGGCGCAATGGTGTACTGCTCGCCAGGACGCAGTAAAACGTAGTGTGTGCAGGTGTACCACCCTTCACTCCCTTCAGGTACCCGACAGGCCATGTCGGCCTCTTTCTGCGTCAGAGTGGTGTCATCGACAAACAGATATACCTCGCCCCAGCGGCAGCGGAAGGTTTCCTGTTTTCCTGGCGTTCCCCCGAACGGCGGATGCAGATGCTCCGGACAGGTCTGTCCGGGAAACAGCACCAGCTCCTTGGCGCAGTAGCGTGGAGAGTTCACATAGGTCAGCAGTTGCAGACCGGAAGCGGGGTAATCCGGCAAACCAAAGGTGGCGATTTCAATGCGCTGCTGCTCATCTTCAGTGAGCAGAATAGCAGCCTGTTGCAGGATATTCAGCGTGCGTTGCAGATAATCATTGGTGTGGCTCATCATTTTCTCACTCAGGATAATGGTATCGGTATCATTAAACACGGGCCTGGCAGGGATAATCTGTGATCTCCATCGATGTTCTCTCTTCACGGGCATTGTTGCTGATAACCTATTTGACGAATATTTAACAAGCATCACAGATTTGCAGCATTTTTTCCGCCAGTATCGCCGCAGTTAAATGATACCGATACCATTAAAATGACTTTACCGGGGGCGAATATGAAAGCGTTAGTTCTGGCAGAAGCGGGCAAAATTGCTATTGAAGATCGTGAATTTGATGAAACGCTGGGCGACAACGATGTGGAGATTAAAATCCATTCCGTAGGCATCTGCGGCAGCGACGTTCACTACTATCAGCATGGTCGCATCGGTCCTTTCGTGGTGGAAGCGCCGATGGTGCTGGGTCATGAAGCGGCGGGCGTGGTGCTGGCAACGGGCAAAAATGTTACTCACGTTAAACCCGGAGATCGCGTCTGCATGGAGCCAGGTATTCCGGATCCGAATTCAGCCCAGTCTCGCGCTGGTATCTACAATCTTGATCCCGCCGTACGTTTCTGGGCTACGCCGCCAGTGCATGGTTGCCTGCGGGAAACCGTCATTCATCCCGGCGCGTTCACTTTCAAGCTTCCGGATAACGTCAGTTTTGCTGAAGGCGCCATGGTGGAACCCCTGGCCATCGGTATGCATGCTGCCACCAAAGCGGGTATCAAGCCGGGCGACATTGCGCTGGTTATTGGCGCAGGCCCCATAGGCGTGGTTACGGCGCTGGCTGCGCTGGCAGGGGGCTGTTCAGACGTTATCATCTGCGATCTGTTTGATGAGAAGCTGGCAGTTGCCGCTGAATATGATGGCCTGCACGCGGTAAACATTAAGACCGGTGACCTGGCAGCCAAAGTAGCCGAACTGACCAGCGGCAACGGCGCAGACCTGGTGTTTGAATGCAGTGGTGCCAAACCAGCCATCGCCACATTGGCGCAACATGCTGCGCCAGGCGCCACAGCAGTGCTGGTCGGCATGCCCATTGATGCGGCTCCGATGGATATTGTGGCGGCCCAGGCGAAGGAGATCACCTTCAAAACTATTTTCCGCTACGCCAACATGTACCCACGAACTTTGCGTCTGTTAAGCAGCGGCAAACTGCGTGTTCAGCCGCTGATCAGTCAGACCTATAAATTCTCAGAAAGCGTTGCCGCCTTTGAACGCGCCGCTGCGGGGAACGCCTCTGATATCAAAATCATGCTGGAAATGGAGTAACACATGTCGCTCTATGCTGGCATTGACTGTGGTACACAAGGCACCAAAGTGGTGATTGTCGACAGCAAGCAGGGTGCAATCCTCGGTGAGGGCAGCGCTGCTCACCGGCTCATCAGCGACCAGAACGGTCGCCGGGAGCAGGAAGCTGGCTGGTGGATTGAGGCACTTATTGCCGCATTTCATCAGGCAGTTTCGCAGGCGGGAGTGGATCCGCATCAGATCGTCGCGCTTGGTGTTTCCGGTCAGCAGCACGGTTTTGTTCCACTGGATGAACAGGGCAACGTGCTTCACAGCGTCAAGCTGTGGTGCGACACCGAAACTGCCGCAGAAAACGAAGCGCTGCTCGAGCAGTTGGGCGGCGTGCAAGGTTCACTGGCGCAGCTTGGCATCATGGTGGCGACAGGCTATACCGCCTCGAAAATCATCTGGTTTAAACAACAGCATCCCGAGCTTTGGGCACGTTTGCACACGGTGCTGCTCCCGCACGATTATCTTAACTTCTGGCTTACCGGCGAACGCGTGGCGGAATATGGCGACGCTTCCGGTACCGGGTTGCTGAACGTTCGTACCCGTGAGTGGGATCGTCATACCGTAGATTTGATCGACAGTAGCGGTCGGCTGTGGAATGCGTTGCCGCCGCTAAAAAGCGCTGAAAGCTGCATTGGCCGGCTGCGTCCGGAAGCGGCGCAGAGGTTGGGGCTGTCTACTGCCACACGCGTGGCCACCGGCGGTGGCGACAACATGATGGCGGCTATCGGTTCCGGGAACATCGCTACCGGCACGGTGACCATGAGTCTGGGCACCTCGGGCACGCTTTTCGCCTGGTCTGATACGCCAGTAGTAGCGGAATCAGAAATGATTGCCGGTTTCTGTTCCAGCACCAACGGCTGGCTACCTCTGATTTGCACCATGAATGTCACCTCGGCAACCACTTCAGTGCAGTCGCTGCTGGAAGAAGATGTCGCAGGCTTTAACCAACTGCTGGCTCAGGCAGCGCCTGGTGCTGGCGGGGTTGAGATGCTGCCTTTCTTTAACGGCGAGCGTGTGCCGCAATTACCTGCTGCCCGCGCCAGCCTGCATAACCTGAACAGCGACAACTTTACCCGTGCCAACCTCTGCATGGCGGTAGTGGAGAGCGCTACCTACGGTCTGCGCTACGGTATTGAGCTGTTTCGTCGCCAGGGCATTGAGGCACAAGAAATTCGTCTGACCGGCGGCGGCGCTCGCAGCCCGCTCTGGCGACAGATTGTGGCGGATGTTATGGGCACGCCGGTGGTGTGCCTTAACGTCAAGGAGACGGCGGCGCTGGGCGGCGCTATTCAGGCAATGTGGGCTACGGCGCTGGCGGAAGATCCCGGCCAGCAAGCAGAGAGTGTGCTCAGTCATCTTTGCCAGCGCTTCGTCTCGCTTGATGAAGCAACCCGAACAGCACCCAATGCTGAACGTCAGGCGCAGTATGACCAACGTTATCAGCGTTATCTGCAACGTTTGCAGCAGGCTTACCCGGAGGTTCAACTGTGACGCGCGATCCGCAAACAAAACAACCCGCTTATCTGCTGGAAGTGACAGGCGTAAAAAAAGCGTTTGGTCCGGTGGTGGCGCTGAAAAATGCCGAGTTCGCCCTGCGGCGTGGTTCTATCCATGCGCTGTGCGGTGGTAATGGTGCCGGGAAATCCACCTTCCTGAGTATTTTGATGGGTTTTATCCAGCCTGACGGCGGCAGCATTTTCATTAACGGCGAACGCTGCGAGTTTCATCACCCAAAAGATGCGCTGGCCGCAGGCGTGGCGATTGTCCAGCAGGAGCTGAGCGCCATTCCCGATCTGACTGTAGCGGAGAATATCTGGCTGGGACGCGAGCCGCGCCGTCTGGGCTTTGTGGATTTCACCACCCTGAATCAACGCACCCGAGAGCTGTTAAAGGAGCTGGATTTTCATATCTCTGCCACCGAGAAGATGCGCAATCTTAGCGTCGCCGAGCAGCAGCTGGTTGAGATTGCCAAGGCGCTCTCCCATGCCAATGCTGACATCATCATTATGGATGAACCGACTTCAGCTATCGGTGAAGAGGACGCGCAGAAGATCTTCCAGACCATTACCCGGCTGGCAGAGAAAGGTAAGGGGATTATTTACGTCTCGCACCGACTCTCGGAAATATTCCAGATTGCCGACAGCTACACCATCTTCCGTGACGGTGCCTATGTCCATGAGGGGTTTATCGCCGATATCACCCGTGAGCAGCTGATTGAACATATCATCGGCGGGGAGTATGACAGCGAATTCGCCAAGTTCAATCAGCCGGGCGAAGAGGTGATGATGGAGGTGAAAAACCTCTGCTGGCGTAACAAAATCAAGGATATCAGCCTGCATCTGAAGCGCGGCGAGATCCTGGGTATCTATGGCCTTGTCGGCTCGGGGCGCAGCGAGTTTCTCGACCTGGTATTTGGCATCAACCATGCCGACAGCGGCACCATTCAGTTAGGGAACACCACCTTGGGTCGCCACTCGCCAAAAGAGGCGATCAAATGCGGTATCGCCTATGTCACCGAAGATCGCAAACAGACAGGCCTGGTGCTGTGTCGGTCGGTCAGCGAGAACATCAATATCTCCTCTTTTGGCGCCATCAGCCGTTCGGGCTTTATCAATGAAAAGCAGGAGAGGGAGCGTGCCAGTGAGATGATTAAGCGCTTTAACGTCAAAACACCGGACGGGGATCAGATAGTGGGCAATCTCAGCGGCGGTAATCAGCAGAAGGTAGTGCTGGGACGCTGGGCGTTGCTCGATCCGGAAGTTCTTCTGCTGGATGAGCCAACCCGCGGAATCGACGTTGGCGCCAAGAAAGAGATCTATCGCTTTATGTCGGAATTTGCCCTCAGAAACAAAGGGATCATCATGGTTTCTTCCGAACTGTCGGAAATTATCGGTATGAGCGACCGCATTCTGGTGTTTCGCGACGGAGAATTAGCCGGAGAACTCACTGCGGCGCAGGCTACCCAGACCGGGCTGATGAAGCTGGCGGTATAACAGAGAGATAATAAGATGAACAGTACACATTCAATGACACCCGGGATTTCGTTTTTCACGCGTAATAAACGCCGTATGCATAAGTACGGCATCATTATCGCCTTCTTTGTGCTCTGCCTGATTGTTGCGGCAATTGGCGAGGTGCAGGTGGCGAAGGGCGCCTGGAGTAGCAACTACTTTATCAGCCATGAAAATATGCTGATCGTACTGCGTCAGGTGTCAATCAACGGCATTCTTGCCATCGGCATGACTTTCGTGATTATCACCGCCGGTGTGGATCTCTCTGTGGGTTCGGTACTGGCGTTAAGCGGCATTGTCGCCGCGCGCTTCGCCACCAATAACAGTGGGTTGGCAATTGGCGATACCGCGCATGCGGTCATGATGCCGCTGATAATCGCGCTGGGGATCGGCATTGTCTGCGGTCTGATTAACGGCACGGTTCTGGCTCGCTATCGTCTGCAACCCTTTATCGTCACTATGGGCATGCTTTCGGCAGCCCGCGGTCTGGCGATGCTCACCACCGATGGCAACCCGGTTTCACAGCTGAACAGCGACTTCCGCTGGTTGGGGAATGGCTATATCGCCGCTATTCCGGTACCGGTAATCATCTTCGTGGTGCTGTTTGCCCTTGCCTGGCTGCTGCTGAACAAAACCATCTTTGGTCGCTACGTCTACGCAGTGGGCGGTAACCCCAAAAGCGCCCGCACCTCCGGCATCAGCGTAGTGCGCATCAAAGTACTGGTCTATACGCTGTGTGCCGCCCTGGCTGGTATTGCTGGTTTGATCCTCACTGCCCGCACCGGATCTGCACAGACCAGCGCTGGCGCCGGTTATGAGCTGGATGCCATTGCCGCGGTGGTTATTGGCGGCACCAGTATGGCTGGTGGCGTCGGGACGCTGGTGGGCACCTTGTTCGGCGTGCTGATTATTGGGGTAATGAATAATGGCCTCGATCTGCTGGGCGTACAGTCCTATTACCAACAGATTATTAAAGGCGGCCTGATTGTTGTGGCTGTATTGCTCGACCCTTCGCGTAAACAACAACGCGATTAACCCTGCTTAAATAATAAAACCCTACCAGGAGATAAGAATGAAACTGACCAAAATTGCGTTGCTTACCTCGGCAATGATGATGGGGGGCATGGCGATTGCTCAGGCCGCGCCGGTAAAGATTGCCGTGCTGATGTACGGCAACAAAGCGGAATTCGTCCAGCTGATGGAGCGCTACGGTAAAGAGCATCCGGCAGTAAAAAGCGGCGAAGCGGTGCTGACGTTTTATGATGGCCGTTACGACGCTTCGGTACAAAATGATCAGGCTTCTACCGCCATTCAAACCCGCGCTGATGCGATCATCGTTAACCCAATGGACTTTGAAGCCAACATTGACATCGTGACCAATGCTAATGAAGCAAAAATTCCGGTGGTAGTGACTAATGCCCGCCTTAATACTGAAGAGATGACGTCGGAAGTGGTATCCAACGACGAGCTGGGTGGCTACCTGGAAGCGAAAGCGGTGCTGGATAAGTTGCAGTGTAAAACCAAAAAGGTCAACGTGGTGATCATCGAAGGGCCGAAGGGTGGCAGCGGCGAAATTCAGCGTGGAAAGGGTAACGACAAAGCGATAGCCGAATGTGGCGCAGGTCAGGTAACCGTGCTGGAGCGTAAGACCGCCAACTGGTCACGCGCTGAAGCTCAGCCGCTGATGGAAAACTGGCTGCAAAAGCATCGCGGGAAGATCAATGGTGTGATTGGCCAAAATGACGAGATGGCACTTGGTGCAATCGAGGCGATTAAAGGTGCAGGCCTGAACGTGAAAGATTTTGCCATTGCTGGCGTGGACGGCGTTTCTGATGCCATCCATGCGGTGCAGGCAGGTGAAATGGTTTCCATCCTACAGGATGCAAAAGGGCAGATGCAGGGGGCGATTGACGTTGCCATGCGTGCCGCGAAGGGCGAAAGCTATAAACCTCAATCTGATATCTGGAAACAGTACGCTAAGGAACTGGCATGGGATGGCGGCACCAAAAAACACTATTACATTCCCTGGACGACTGTAACCTCAGAGAATGCGCAGCAGTTGCTGGATGCGCGTAAATAAATAAGCCTGACACCCCATTCTGGTCGGTGTTGATTGACGGCACATCATTGCTATCTTTATTCGCAATAGCGGGGAGTGAGAAATCACTCCCCGCTTGTCTTTGATTACTCGGCACTCTTTACCCGATATGGATCCTGTGGGTAGGGGGCTTGTGCCGCAACATCTACCCGCCCCGGACCACATCATGAATATGTCTCATATTGGGTGAAATTATATCACTTTTACTCAATCCATGACTCTGGCATAAAGTATGCAACACATTTGAAAACAGAAAAATCTGAACATGCGAAAAAGTAAGAAATAACTTCAGGTTTTAGTTAAAAAATCAGGGCATCCGATTACCATGAATAAAGAATTTGCATTTTCAATTAAAAGCCTTTCCTTTGATGAAAATTATAATCCATCCGGGAATACGCGCATCACGACCAATTTTGCTAATCTCGCCAGGGGAGAAAAACGCCAGGAAAACCTGCGCAACGCCTTAACGATGATTGACGATCGTTTCAACTCCCTGGCTCAGTGGGATAACCCAGAAGGCAATCGTTACGCTGTTGAACTGGAAATCATCTCCGTTGAGATGGATGTTGAAGGCAAAGGCCACACCTTTCCCGTGATTGAAATATTGAAAACCAATATTGTTGACCACAAAACCAACGAACGCATTGAAGGCATAGTGGGGAATAATTTTTCTTCTTATGTACGCGATTATGATTTCAGCGTAGTCCTGTTAGAGCACAACAAGAGTCACGCCAGATTTAGCACGCCAGATAATTTTGGTGATTTGCATGGCAAGCTGTTCAAACACTTTATTCATTCCCAAACTTATAAAGAACACTTTACTAAATCGCCGGTTATCTGCCTGAGCGTTTCAAGTAAAAACACTTATCATCGCACTGAATATGTTCACCCTGTATTAGGTGTTGAATACGAGCAAAACGAACCTTCAATGACCGACCATTACTTCAATAAAATGGGGTTGCAGGCTCGTTATTTTATGCCGAAAGATAGCGTTGCACCTTTAGCATTTTATTTTACGGGTGATTTAATCAACGATTACACAAATCTTGAGCTTATCAGCACCATCAGCACGATGGAGACTTTTCAAAAAATTTACCGCCCAGAGATTTATAACGCTAACTCTGTAGCAGGAAAACTTTATCAGCCAGATTTACATCACCAGGATTATTCGTTAACTCAAATTGTTTATGATCGGGAAGAGCGTAGCCACCTGGCGGTAGAGCAGGGTAAATTTACAGAAGAGCACTTTATCAAACCCTATAGGACTATTCTTGAGCAATGGTCTGCTGATTACGTTCTTTGATTAACTAAAAATATAAGGTCACCTGTTATGAAAATTTTGTTACCCACGTCGACGGCGGGCAGCTTACCTAAACCGTCCTGGCTTGCACAACCAGAGACACTTTGGTCCCCATGGAAATTGCAGGATGAGGAGCTGATTGAGGGCAAACAGGATGCGCTACGTTTATGTCTGGAAGATCAGCTTCAGGCAGGTATCGATATTGTCAGTGATGGCGAACAAACGCGCCAACATTTTGTCACCACCTTTATTGAGCACCTTAACGGCGTTGATTTTGAAAAACGCGAGATCGTCAGAATCCGTAATCGTTATGATGCCAGTGTACCAACCGTGGTTGGTGCGGTGAGTCGCCAAAAGCCTGTTTTTGTTGAAGATGCCCGATATTTACGTCAACAAACCACGCAACCGATTAAATGGGCATTACCTGGCCCCATGACGATGATAGATACGCTCTATGACAGTCACTATAAAAGTCGCGAAAAGCTCGCCTGGGAATTCGCCACCATACTTAATCAGGAAGCCAGAGAATTAGAGGCTGCGGGTGTGGATATCATTCAGTTTGATGAACCCGCATTTAATGTATTTTTTGATGAAGTAAATGATTGGGGCATTGCCGCTTTAGAAAGGGCCATTGAAGGGCTTAAATGCGAGACTGCTGTGCATATTTGCTATGGTTATGGCATCAAAGCCAATACCGACTGGAAAAAGACGCTGGGTTCAGAATGGCGGCAATATGAGGAAATCTTCCCGAAACTGCAAAAATCGGATATCGATATAATCTCGCTGGAATGTCATAACTCTCGCGTTCCAATGGATCTTATTGAACTCATTCGGGGTAAAAAAGTGATGGTAGGGGCCATTGACGTGGCAACCAATACTATTGAGACGCCGGAAGAAGTCGCCAGTACGCTACGTAAAGCACTTCAGTTTGTTGATGCCGACAAGCTTTATCCATCTACTAACTGTGGTATGACTCCGTTATCCCGTAGCGTAGCAAGGGGCAAGCTCAATGCTTTGAGTGCTGGCGCAGAGATCGTCAGGAAAGAACTCCTGGCTAAATAATCTCGCCAAATGTTCAAGTGAAAGGAACTCAGTCCGGATAAGACGATCTGATCTGTTGTCAATATCTCTGCGAACAACCGGACTGAGCGATAAGTATGTTGGTATACACGGCAACCGCAGTGATAAGCATGTATTACATTTCAGCGTGACGCGTTTTAGTTACAACACACAATATAAAGTCACATCATTCCGTGCCAGTGGCCCGGAGAAAGACAGGCTGTTTAGGGTGTTTTTGGGGATGGATATGACCCCGATATAGTCAAAACACCTATTTTCAGAAAGGGGTTGTACGCCGGAACCGCCGATATTTCCGTTACCCTGGTTTCAGCCCCGCAACCAGTGCATCCCGGTCAATAATTTCATTGCTGCTCTGGAAGGTGTAATATCCGTTCAGCAAAACCGCGAAGGTATGGCCATCGCCAGGGCAAAAGGGAAACTACGGGGAAAACAACCAAAGTTATCTGATAAACAACAAAAAGAGCTTTCCAGGATGCATGGAAGCGGCGAGTACTCAATCAGCGATTTGGCTGAATTTTTCCGTTTCGCGGCCGACTGTTTACCGGACACTTTCCCGTGGACAAAAATGAACAAATGGATTTAATGAAAATAAGCAAGGAGCGGTTATGTACTACAGCAATGAAATTATCAGCTATTTGCAGGCTAATAAAATTCTTGCGTTAAAACTCGACCATGCATTAACGGGCGTAAGAAAAGCTGTATCAAATGAAATTGAAACGATAGGTGCAGGCGCAACGCGTGCATTGTATTACACATCCTGTTTTACTGATGAATATCAGGATGTGTGCCAGCGACAAAAAACCGAAGATATCCGATTCGCCAAAGGCGTGTACTACATTCTGAGGCGCGAAGATGTTGTGTATGAAATGCTCAAAATATACTTTGAAGAAATATTTCGGTACAAAACATCCGATCAAATAGAGCACATCAAACAAATGTTAATGGCGGTGAATGTCCATATTGCCGCAAGCTCACTCACAAACACCGGATTCGCTTTAGCAGCAGCAGCATCCGTCGCCGTGGGCATGAAGTTAAGTCTTGAAATCAGCACGCTAGTAGGCGGTTGGGCATCGAGAGGAATCGCATCAGTTGGTATATATGGTGTCGTTCAGAAAGCGGCTGATAGCGCTCATCGCCTTAGTTTTACGTACCCAGCTTACTATGCAGCGCTATACGCTCAAGAGCTGGATATGATGTACTTCCTGATAGAGCCATTGTTTCAGCGGGCTGAGGCATTTAAAGCACAGTGGGCATCGGATGAGGGTATTGTAGACATCATCACCAGGATGATTCGGTAAGACATGATGAATCTTATCAGAAGAATTTTTAAGCGGATATTCAGGTCGTTATTTTCGATGTACGGTCCTGCATTACTAACTCTTTTGTTCGCAGTCGTCTTAGTACAAATTTTCCCTGATGGGCCAATATGGCCTGTGCCCATCTTTCTTGTATTCATGCTAGTTATTTTTGGTCGTTACGTGAAATGGTAACCTCTTGAAGCGGCAAGGCTGTTATGACTATATGGATGCCTTTAAACGGGTGATGGACAGCGCTTCAAAAGTCCAGATGGACTACATTTGCTTGCAATACTTCTGGATATTTGCGCTTTTCAAAATGGATGGAATGGCTGGCTCAGGCCATTGCTGACGGAGTCCTTGAGGTGCCGAAAGATCACTAAAAACAACGGACCGGAAATTTCGGCGGTTCCGCCGTAGAACCCCAGAAAGCTACCAGGCGCCGCCGCACGGTCAGTAACGTGACGGCGTTCTCCAGCGCGGCGGCACCTGATTCCCGGAAGCGGTTCATCAGACGCTGTGCCTGATGTTCGGTGAGATCCTACGAGGGGTTGTATCACGACGCAGGCACTTTGCATCAACGGCCTGGATTACCGACAAGCGGTGAAGTTCTTCAGTGGGCAGGGTTATCAGCATCAGAAAAGATCTCCCAGAAAGGTGATAAATGGGCCGTATCAGGATGACATGATAAATCAGCTAAAAGAGTGACATTATCAAACAGGACTCACAACTTATGTCACGGCTAAGTTCAGATGTCTGCCTGACAGCAAAGTTGAGATGTCCAACTATTGGCATCAAGGTTGGCACCAGGCCTGACAGTTGCTTATCAACGCATCCAGCTGGAAATGGGTGAAGTTACTCAGAAACATCATTAGCAGCCAGTTGGCGGCCAGAGTGAACGTAAACCGCCAGATTTCCTCTAGACTCACCTCGGTTCGCATAATGTATATTATGTTAAATGAGATATCAGGATACCTGTCTGGCTAACTCTCGGGCCTTTCCGCGCTTTTTGAAGCACACCTTCTCACTCCCACCACTGTGGCACAACCCAAAGTGTTTATGCGGGCTGGTTATGCTGGATTTTACATCCTTATAATTTAAGTAATTTCAATTAACTACATTGGGAAGAACTTGTCTAATAATTTCCCCAGTAGATAAACGCAGGCGGCAAGTGTAAAAACAGAAAGAAGTTTCATTGACCATGTGTCGAAGTGGAAAATGAAATATACTGCCAACCAGACAGCAACTGCGCCTGTCAGCGCACCCAATGCACCTTTAATGACGGCCATAATCGCCACTCACTTTCGATTCAACACGTTCCAGGATATGCGAGCCATGGGATTTATCCATCATCCCCTGATATGCAACACCCTGGAACAGTTCCCAAGCCGGTGGTCGCATGACTGCTGCGCCCGGTGCGCGGCCGCGATAATCGCATCCAAATCCATTTCCATGGTCACTTATCCTCTGTGTGTACTGGTGGCGGTGTGTAGTTCGGACTACGCCGATCGTAGGGCGAGAACGCGTTATCACTCCAGCCCAGCAGCACCCTGTCCCCCGGTAAAAAATGAACGTGCAGGTCGTTTTCGCCCCGTTTACGCTCTGGCAACGATATCACCACCCGCCGCTGCTCCGGCCGCATTCCCGCCTCGTACTGTGGCCCGGTGACGCTGAGCGTCCAGATCACCTCGGCGGTCTTCCCGCTTATACTGCCGCAGCAGGTTGTATTACGGCCAACCCCAGAATAGGGATTACTGGGGTTGTACGCCCCCATATTTGGCCCAGCCATCCCATTGACACTGAACCCCAAAATGGGCCGTTCGATTTTGCTGTGAGCGATAAGAGTCACCCCGCCCGCCGGTGGGGCCCAGAACATCACCCACATTATCCACCCGAGCACAAACACCACTGGCAGCGACAGCACGCCCCAGATCCACACTTTACGCCGGGCATAAAACCAGGTTGCTGCACCATCAACCTGCTCAAGTCTTTCAAAAAATCCCATGAGATACCGCCTGTTATCCATTTCAGACCTGCATTATAACGATGCGGGAGTAACCCTATAATGAAAATGCCATGAAACATAACGTCCCTTGCCGGCACCCAGTTCCTGACTGTTGGTAACGCCGGCGGTCCGTTCTAAAATTCTACTTAGCTCAGCCTGAGCGACAGCGGACAGTATAATGAAGCCGATTTTGTGTGCCCGACAATTTATAATGCGACATTATGTTAAATGAGGTATCAGGCTACCTGTCTGCTTAAGTCTCCGGCCTTTCCGCGCTTTCTCACTCCCACCACTGTGGCACAACCCAAAGTGTTTATGCGGGCTGTTTTACCGCATTGGTTTACTTGTCTGCTATTCCAAACCTCTACCCGTTTACAGGCTCAGCTCAGATCGTGCAGATCCTTATTTAATGCAGGCGTTAGTGAAAACTCTGTGAACTCTACGTTCAGCTCTTTACTGGTTGGTGAACAGCACATGACACCAATAAAGGTCTGATAACCGCCCGGCCAGGGAATCAATCGTAACAGCGGCCAGGTCTGCCCGTCCGTTGAATACTGGATGCGGACAACATTATTTTTCAGCGTTGCCCTAATCCAGAAATCACCAGGATTTCCAGGGAAAATGCCTGTAGACCAGTCCGAGAATTCAGACGTTACCACACAGCCAATAGCTGGCTGCCCGTCGTTGAATTCTATGCCTGCTTTAATCCAGTGGCTTTCATCCCTGCGGATAAGAACGCCAGCCTGGTCGTATAAAAACCGGAAATCTGCTCTGATCCTTACCTGAAAAGTGAAATCACTCGCTGTCTCTGTTCCTAAAGCGTGGCCGTTATGATGCTGAAAACCGTAATGGGTTTTCTCCCAGAAATCAGTGTTTTCATCAGAAATCATAAAGATACGATCTTCACTTACCTCAGCATAATGAGGTTTGTTCAGCCATATTTGGCGATCCGGAAACGAGGTTTTATGCATGTCAGCTGCCTTCTGTTGCAGAACAGGTAAAGTACTTTCGTGATGTCATCATGCGGCTGAATTATAAGTGATTATTAACTTAACGCCCTGTCAATCGCTGCCTCACAATGAATTAACGTGGTATCGAAAACAGGTACGGAAACGTTATCCTGATTAAGTAACATGCCAACTTCTGTACAACCGAGGATCACGCAATCTGCGCCCTTTTCAACTAAACGCTGCGCTATAGCTTCAAAAACCTTGCGACTCTCTGGGGTGATAATCTCCCGGCATAGCTCGTCATAGATGATGCGATGCACCGCCGCCCGATCGGCCTCATCTGGCACCAGGGGTTGTAATGCAGCAGCCTGGAGGCGACCGAGGTAGAAAGATTGTTCCATCGTAAAAGCTGTTGCCAGTAAACCTGGTGTTTTGAGGCCCGCTTTAACAATCTGGCCAGCCGTGGCATCCGCAATGTGCAGCAGCGGAATGGTAACGCCATTCATCATCCGATCTGCCAGTTTATGCATGGTGTTTGTAGCCAGCACGATAAAATCTGCGCCGCCGCGTTCCAGCGCCCTCGCCTCATCATTCAGGATGGCTCCCGCTTCATCCCATTGACCTTTAGCCTGTAAATGTTCGATACGGGCAAAGTTAAGTGAGCGGATCAGCAGTTCAGGTGAGTGTAGCCCGCCTTTTCGCTGACGAACCAGTTCACACATCTGTCGGTAATAAATCTGCGTAGAGGCTGCGGACATGCCTCCCAGGATCCCAATCGTCTGCATGGCTATTCCTTCTGTTATCAGGGCATAATCCGGAAGATGAATCTCAAAGAGTTCTTCAGGCAGCTTATCAGCTATCCACGTTTCTGGTACAAGTTCAAATGCTTCCTGCTGGCGTTAGCGGGCAGCCCCCTTTTCTTCCCGCAAACCTGGGGGATACAGACGCAACAACCCGCCATTATTGTGTAGCCACACTCATCTTTTGCACTTACCCCTCAAACTTTCTGCGGCGCTGCCGATATCAATTTGAGAAGAGACTTCAACGAGTCTGCCGTTTCACAATTTATACACCAGGCCAGTTACAGAGCCAACATCTCAGCCTGCGTACTTCAGTACGCGAAGAGGTGCGGTCTTTCAGCCATCAGGGTGAATGATAAAGCGCCCCGCCGGGAAAAATTATGCGGCCCGCAGCCGTGAAGAACTCGTTGGTGACAGAGGTGGCCACTACGCGTGCCCCCCACACGAGTCATTGAGATAAATAAAAAATTCCTGAGGTTTACTATGTTTGGTGTGAAAAAATCGGGTATCTCTCTGCCCTTATCTAAAGGTAACGGCATTGTTAAGGACATCAATGCGATAAAACAGCATGTGGCATGGATTGAGTTTTTGCCCGATGGAGAAATTCTCAGCGCCAATCAGCAGTTTCTTGAGATGACCGGATATTCACTCAGTGAGATCCAGGGAAAACATCACCGGATATTCTGCAAACCAGATTATTGCCGCTCAACAGGTTACAGCACTTTCTGGCAGACTTTAGCATCGGGCGAGTCGATCACCGGGATATTCGAACGCTTCAGCAAACAGCAACAGCGCTTCTATCTCAGCGCTACCTATTTTCCGGTCAGCGATGATAAAGGCAACGTCTACAAGATAATCAAAGTGGCGACGGATATTACCGCGCGTCATCAGCAGCTGGAGCAGAAAGAAGCTGTGATCACCGCGCTGGATCGTTCTATGGCGGTGATTGAATTTACCACTGACGGCAAGATTATTACGGCAAACAGCAACTTCCTTAGCCATATGGGATATGCATTATCTGATCTGGAGGGGCAGCATCACCGCATTTTCTGCTTCGACAGTTTTTATAAGGAAAACCCCGATTTCTGGCAGAAGATGGCCAGGGGGCAGCACTCTGTTGGCCGCTTTGAGCGTAAAACGGCAAGCGGCGAACGCATCTGGCTTGAGGCGAGTTACAACCCGGTGTATGACGCCGACGGTAAAGTCTGCAAGGTCATCAAAATCGCCTCGGATATTACTGCCAGGGTTGAGGCGGCAAAACGGGTGGCGGATATCGCCGTAACAACTTCGGAAGAAACGTCGCAAATAACGCATAACGCCAACGAAGTGCTGGATGAGACGGTGCGTAATTCCGGCCTGGTTGCCTTGCAGGTGAAAGCGGCTACCGAAATCGGTGCGCAGCTGAATGCGTCGGCAAAAAGCATCAGCGAGGTGGTCGACACCATCAACGTCATTGCTGCACAAACCAACATTCTGGCACTGAACGCCGCCATCGAGTCAGCCAGAGCGGGCGAAGCGGGACGCGGTTTTAGCGTGGTGGCCGCTGAAGTTCGCCGTCTGGCAGCCTCAACCGCAAGCGCCACGCAAAAAATTACGGCTGTGGTGGAGGTTAACAGCACGCTGATCCAGCAGATGTACCAACAGCTGGATGCGGTAGAAAAATTTGTGGTGACAGAGCAGGATAAAATCAGCGATCTCTCGCGCAGCCTGCGGGAAATTAACAGCGGCGTGCATCAGTTCGTAAGTGTAATTCATCGGCTGGATGTCTGAGCATCCTCTGAGGCGAAAGCAACAGCGGCCGGCAAATCCTGAAAAAGCGCCTTCAGAAAGGCGCTGCTACGTAAATTCTGGGGGGTAACTCCCCTGCCTTTTGCGCAGAATTCACGTAGCGACGTTTCAGGTTTTGGTGGTTACTTATCGGTGCCGAAGCCCTGTTTTTTCAGCGCGGGCAGGACTTCAGGGAAATAGATGTTCTTGTAGTAACCGCTGACGCTTTCACTCCAGCTTTCGCCATCGCTGCGCCCTGTTTCTTTCCAGTGCTGAACCATCACCTCATTATAGCGGGCAATTTGCTCTTCCATGCCTGCGCTGCGGTAGGCTTCTTCATGGCGGAAAGTCTCCATGGGCAGACGCGGTTTCATATGGGAAGGTTGATCAACATGACCAATCACCACGCCCGCAACCGGGAAGGTGAGTTCCGGCAATTCAAGCAGAGAAATTAAAGCCTGAGGATCGCGGCGAATTCCGCCAATTGGCACAATGCCTAATCCTTCTGCGCGGGCTGCCGCCATCACAGAACCTAAAGCGATGCCCACATCTGTAGATCCGGAAACAATGCTCTCAATACTCTGATGCGCAATCTGAGTTTGATTGACAGCGGCCATGCCAGTATAAGATTTATGCATATCCAGAACAAAAGTAATAAAGACAGGCGCTTTAGCAATCCACGGCTGGCCCCCGGCAATTTCAGCAATTTTTGCCCGTTTCTCTGCATTTCGCGTCACGATAACCGAAACCTGCTGTGAGTTAACAGAGGTTGGCGCGTGGTAAGCCGTGCTGATAATACGGTTTAAAACCTCATCATCTACTGGCTGTTCTTTAAAGCTGCGTTCACTTTTATGGCTGGTAAAATTTTTAATAATGGAATTCATACTATCTCCTGAGTTGAAAAAGCAACGTTAACAAAAGCGTCGCCGCTAAACTTAACCGTATTTGCCCTGCAAAAGAGCTTAATGTACGTAGATGAAAGAAGGTGAATATCGCTGTATTTAAACCGCGCTGAGGCTAATTAAGAAAGGAAACATGTGTCGCCCAAAAAAGCTTTTCTGCGCATCATTGCCATCCAGAGTTCATCTGACCTGGGCATAAAAAAAGCACCTTCCGGTGCTTTAATTTTCGCCCGGTTTAAGGGGCCAGGTGGAGACTCTGTCTGGTCAGCTGCATCGCTGACTCAAAGGGTTTTTTATTGCGCACAATCTTCACCATCACGCTGGCACCCAGCCAGAGCTGATAAAGGCTCTCTGCTACTACTGCCGGCTTGTCGTCAATGCTGAGTGAGCCTTCTTCCTGACCCAATTCAATCGCCCTGCCAAGACGCTGAACAATGCCGGTGGTCCCGGTTTTAAGCGTCATCCGCATATTTTCAGAGAGGTCGGCCACTTCCGCACCCAGCTTTACTGCCAGGCATTTGCCCTGACAATCCAGAAAAGATTGCGTCTCCTGCCACTGCTGCCAGTAATGCATCAGCCGCTGCGCCATCGTACGGTCGGGCAGGCTCAGCGTTGCGTCAAGCCCGGCCAGATAGTCATCGAAATAACTCTCCAGCATCGCCACGCCAAAAGCATCTTTGGAACCGAAGTAATGATAAAACGAGCCTTTTGGCACGCCGGCATCACTCAAAATTTCATTGAGGCCGACCGCTGAATATCCCTTGCTGGCCATAATACGCTGGCCTGTCGCCAGGATATGCTCGCGGACATCATTTCTGTGAGAGTGCGTTGAAGTTGTCATAAGGTTATGATAAGCCCAATTAGACCGACCGTCTATATCTTTTTACGATAGCAGGCATAATTTGATTAACGCATTGAAAGTTTTTAGCTAATTTAGCTGCTGCCTGTTTCTGCGCTGAATAAAGGAAAAAAATGAAACGTCTGTTTGTCTATGGCACGCTTTGCCCTGGCCGCTCTAATGCACATATTCTGGAGGCGATAGGCGGGGAATGGCACCCTGGCTCTGTCGCGGGGTTCTATTACCAGCGTGGTTGGGGTGCCGCCGCAGACTTTCCGGGAATTGTGCTCGACGAGCACGCGCCAGCGGTGAATGGCTTTATGTTTATCTCGGAGAAACTGGATGCTCACTGGCCTCTGCTGGATGAGTTTGAAGAGGGCTATGACCGCGTGCCGGTTGAAGTGACTACCAACGATAAGCAAAAAATAACGGCATGGATTTACCAGTTACAGCCGCAGGTTAAAGAGCGCCCTGCTGGTGCAGCCATCGTTGAAAAATCGTTGTAAACCATCTCAGATGGCAAAGAAAAAAGGATCCTGAGATCCTTTTTTTACAGGTTATTGCCGGTTTATGACTCATCCTCAATAGAGGAGAGCAGCGCGTTCTGAATGATCCGCTGCGCCTGCATAGCATCCTGGCGCTCCTGCGCAGCCTGCAATGCCGGGATATCCAGCTTATCCAGGGCGCGATAGATATGCTTGAGGAAGCGAATCGACAGCCGTGCCGCCTCGACGTTATCTTCACGGAACGGGAACTGATCCAGCTGCCAGACGCCATCCCAGTTGTTAATCTTCAGCACATAGAAGAACTCAAAGATTTCGGTCATATGCACGGTACCGACCACCAGATCGTCATCCCAGCTGCGAAGGTTGTCGTTAACGTCCATGCCGAACAGGCGGCCACGATCGATAATCAGCTGAGCGGAATCCGCCGGGGATTCGCCGCCAAACAGCGCATGACCAAAGTCGAGCAGTACGCCGACATTTTCCAGGCCAATATCCTCAATGCCCAGCAGCGTTCGGGCTGCTGAATCCCAGGTCATTTTCACCCTGGGTTCACGCGGCTTGTACTCAATAGCAAATTTCACGTCCGGGTTAGCGGCTGCCAGCTCACGCATACCGTCAACTGCCAGTTTCCACAGCTGCTTATGATCCACCTGGAAGGGATAATCCCACCCATCCTGACCCGGCCACACTTTTACATAGCTGGCGCCCAGCTCGCGCACCACGTCAGCGGCTTCATTCATCAGCTTCATCGCCTCTGCACGCGCCACCGGATCGGGGTTGGTAAAAGCGCCGCGTGACCACTTACGCAGATAGATTTCTGGCGTGATGCCAATGGCCTGCAATCCCGCCTCCTTCAGCGCTTCTTTTACCTGGCTTAAGGTGACACCCGGTGAAAACGGATAGGGAATATCCACATAAGAGAGATCCCCTACCTTTTTCGCTTCCTGAATCTGTTCCAGCGTACTTAACGCCGGGCCGTAGCCATCAACCGCGTACCGGTCGATATAGTTGGCGAAATGCCACAATCCTGCGCCGAACTTGGGATAGTTATAAGCTGTCATCTGTTCTTCTCCATGCATATCGACATATAAAATGTGCACGCGGCTGCGTGAGTTAGAAAATTCTGGTTAACCGGCGGTCAGGCGCTGTGCCTCACTGCTGAGAGGCGCGATCGCCCTGCTCTTTACAGATCCTGAGCGCGTGGCGGACAATGCCTTCGGCGTCAATTTCATGACGGGCGCGCATCTCAATGCGATCGGCCGCAATGGCATAATCGCCATCTTTAATTCCAAGGCGCAGTAGCGGGATGGCACAACCGTTCTCCGCCAGAACTTCTGCAACCAGGCTGCCCACGCCGCCATTGATATTGTGCTCTTCGACGCTGATCACAGCCGGTGCACGCTGCAACAAACTGAGCAGTTGCTGCGTGTCGCATGGACGAATTGACGGAACAGAAATCACCGCGGCGGAGATACCCTGTCCGGCCAGGGCGATTGCTGCGTCCACGATTTCATGGACGGTGGAACCCGTAGCGATCAGGGTGATATCGCTTCCCTCGCTCAGCAGATCGATTGCGCCAGGCACAAACTGATAGTGCTCGTCGTGTAGCTGCGGCAGCGCTTTGCCATCAAGACGGATATAGACCGGCCCCTGGTAATCAAGCGCATACTCAATGATCTGACGGCACTCCACCGGACAGGAAGGGGCGAAGATCTGAATGTTGCCAAAGCCGCGCATCACGGCCAGGTCGTCAATGCTGTGGTGCGTACTCGCCAGCGGGCCGTAGCTTGCCCCGGCATTCAGCCCAATAAGTTTGACGTTAGTGTTGTTGTAGCAGACATCGACTTTCACCTGCTCGTTGGCGCGCGAAACCAGAAACGGCGCGGCGTTACAGGTCACCGCTATCTTGCCGCCAATCGCCAGGCCAGCGGCGGTGCCGACCAGAACCTGCTCGGCAATCCCCACATTCACCAGCCGATTAGGAAACGCCTTAATAAACGGGGCGATTTTGGCGGTTGAAGTGGAGTCTGCTACCACAGGCACCACGTCGAGGCCACGCTCTACTGCGGCTATCAGCGTATCCACCATTACCGTGGCCAGATGTTGTGCATTACTCATCTTTCAACTCCTCCAGTGCCAGCATAATTTCTTCGCCTTTGGGCACGCGGTGGTGCCATTCAGCTTTGCTCTGAATAAATGAGACGCCATACCCTTTTTCGGTGTTGGCGATAACCACGTTCGGCCTGCCGTTAGCAGGCAGGTTTTCCAGCGTACTGACCACCGAAGCCATATCGTTACCGGCACATTCAGTGACGTTAAGGCCAAAAGCCTGCCACTTCTCCGCCAGCGGTTCAGTATTCATGATTTCGCTGGTTGCCCCGGCAAGCTGGAGTTTGTTGCGGTCATTAATAATTATCAGGTTGTCGAGGCCGTAATGTGCGGCAACCAGCGCGGCTTCCCAGTTACTGCCCTCAGCCAGCTCACCATCCCCGGTGACCACAAACACTTTGCGTGAGCTGCCCTCTTTTTTAGCGGCAATCGCAATCCCTACGGCTACTGGCAGACCGTGGCCCAACGCGCCCGTATTCAGTTCAACGCCAGGGGTTTTATGTTTAACCGGATGCCCCGGCAGATGAGAGTCTGCATGCTGATAAGTGGGTAACCAGCTTTCAGGAAAATAACCGGCCTCAGCCAGCACGCAGTAATAACCGCCAACGGCATGACCTTTGGACTGGATATAGATATCCCGCGTGCTGTCTTCAGTTCGGTCCGGCGCGCAGTTAAGCAGCCGGAAATAGAGGGCCGTAACGATCTCTACTTGCGAGAGATCGGCGCCGGTATGCCCACCAGCGGGGCTGCCTGCATTAAGATGAATAATGCGCCGACGCACGGCCCGCGCTTTGCTGTTCAGTTGTTCTACAGAGAGATTGAACGGGTTCATCGTGCCACCTTTGAATTTTAATTTACCAATGAATATATATTCATGGCGGTTAAAAAAATGAGGGGGATCACCCCTCTCAGCCAGGCCGGCTGGCTTCCCCTTCCTCTATCAGCGCCTTCTGCGCGACCACGGCAGCTTTCTGCTGCATGCGGTTCTGCATCTGGTCGATAATGACGGCAATGATGATCACGATACCTTTGATCACCATCTGCCAGAACTCACTGACGCCCATCATAATGAGTCCATCAGCCAGAAATCCGATCACAAAGGCACCAATCAGCGTGCCCAGGATGGTGCCCCTTCCGCCTGCCAGTGAAGTGCCGCCAAGCACTACCGCTGCAATGGCATTCATCTCAAATGAGGTGCCGTTCGCCGGGTGGCTCGCCACCAGCTGTGAGGAAACCACAATCCCGGCGATCGCCGCACACAAACCGGAGATGGCATAGACCATGATTTTGACCCGCTTCACCCTTACGCCAGAGAGTTCCGCCGCACGCTCGTTGTCGCCAATAGAGTAAACATGACGGCCAAACGGCAGACGTCTGGCGATATAGGCAATTACCAGTGCCAGCACAATCATCATCCAGATGGCGTAAGGCAGGCCAAGAAAATAGCCCGCGCCGATATCATCAAACCCGGTATTGCCTAACTGCGGATTACCCTGTAGCCCCGGAAACGTTTCGCCTCCCGAAGTCAGCATCGCTGCACCGCGCAGAATATACATGGTGCCCAAGGTGCAGATGAATGGTGCCACGTTATAGCGTGTGATAATCCAGCCGTTTCCGGCCCCTATCAGCGCCCCCACCAGCAGAACCAGCGGCACAATCACCCAAACGCTTGGGAAGATCGCAATACCAAACATGGGCAGCACAATGCCTTTGGTAATCAGCCAGCCGGCAATCATGCCGCACAGCCCCAGCGTGGCACCAATAGAGAGATCGATCCCGGCGGTGATAATCACAAACGTGATGCCCAGCGCCAGGAAGGCGTTTATGGCGATGTGTTTAATCATGATCACCATACTGCCCAGCGCGAGAAAATCGGGCACGGTGACAGCAAAGAAGCCCACAATCAGGATCAGCGCAATAAAGGTGCGCATTTTTAACAGCAGCAGAATGAGGCTTTCCCGCGAATTAAAGGCTTTTACCGGCGGGATGCCCAGCGCGGCCGTGTGGCTGTTTTTCATGTCAGAACCCCTGAGCACTTGCTTTTACCAGCGCCGACTCTTCTGCCGCCGCACGAGGAATATCGGCGGTGAGCTTCCCGCCGGACATCACCAGAATGCGATCCGAGACCGCCATAATTTCTTTCAAATCGGAGGTGGAAAAGAGAATGGCAATGCCCTGTTCCGACAGACTGACCATCATGCGGAACACATCCGCTTTTGCCCCCACGTCGATCCCCCTGCTCGGTTCATCCAGCAGCAGCAGACGGGGATTGGTCAGCAGCGAGCGTCCAATTACTACCTTCTGCTGATTGCCGCCGCTAAGGGCATTAATAGTGACCTCCGGAGAGGATATTTTGATCGACAAGTTGCTGACGGTATCCTTAACGACCGCCTGTTCCTGCCGCCGGGAAATAGCAAACCGGTATTCAAGGCGCTGCCACAAACTGCCAATGGTCAGATTGCTGGCCACCGAGGAGACCGGGAAGATGCCGGTACGTTTGCGATCTTCCGGCACCAGGCTCATTCCCATCCGGATGCGCTCCGCAGGCTCCAGCCGCTGCGGCACCGGTTTGCTGTCAAGCCACAGCTTGCCGAGATAGTTACGCTGCGTGCCGAGCAAACACTCAAACAGCTCGGTACGCCCCGCCCCCATCAGGCCATATATGCCGACAATTTCCCCTGCGTGCACGGTAAAGGAGACATCATCCACCACCGCAATGCCCGCCGGGCCAACGCAGGTGATTTTTTCCGCCTCCAGAACCGGTACGCCAAATTCCCTTCCCGGCGAGAGAAAACTGGTGACGGGTTCACTCCCCAGCATTTCACGCACGATCCAGGGTACGTCAATGTCGCTGACCTCTGCCTGTGCCTGAAAACGTCCATCCCGCAGGATCGTTATCACATCCCCGATGGCCATCAACTCCTCCAGCCGGTGGGAAATATAGATAATCGTCACCCCCTGGCGCGTCAGCTCGCGGATCACCCGGAACAGGATCTCCACTTCCGTTTTACTTAATGCTGAGGTGGGTTCATCGAGGATCAGAATATCGGTGTTTTCTGCCAGCGCTTTGGCAATCTCCACCAGCTGCTGTTGTCCTACCTTGAGATTAGCGACCTGCTCACGGGGCGAAATAGCCTGATCCAGACGCCGCATCAGCTCGGCGGTACGCGCCTCCTGTGTTTTTTCGTCAATCGGCTTCAGACCATGCTGAAGCTCACGCCCCAGAAAAATATTTTCTGCGACCGAGAGGTTTTCAAACAAGTTCAGCTCCTGATGCACCATACCAATACCGTGCCGTGCCGCCTCCCGGGTACTGTTAAGGGTTATCAATTCGCCGTTAAGCCGGATCTCTCCGCTGGTAGGTTGCTGCACGCCAGCAAGAATTTTCATCAGCGTGGATTTACCGGCGCCATTTTCACCAATAATCACATTCACCTTACCGCGCCAGACATCGTAGTCGATGTTGTCCAGCGCCAGCGTGCCGGGAAACAGCATCGATACGCCTCGGGTCTGCATAATAATCGGGTCGGTCTGCGTCATTATGGCTGCTCCTGTTTCAGGGAAACGGCGACCACGTCCTGCACCTTGTTGGTCTGTAACGTGACGGCAAGCAGCAGCTGCACCTGCTTGCCAACCCAACTCTCATCAACCGGCGGCAGCTGTTTTACCGCGTGGCGGTTCAGCGCTCTGGTAAGCTGAGCGTACTGAACCTGGTTAGTGAACTCTTCAAACCGGAAGCCCGCGGCATCGCGTATCGCGTTGCTACGAATAACCGGGCCGACAGCCACAGGTACCGCTTCCCCGTTCAGGGTCACGGTCACAATGCGCTCCCGCTCGCTGGCCGCACTCACTGCCGTGACCGTTCCTGTAGCGCGAACGAACAGGCTGTCACTGGTGCCCGCTTTAACGGTACTGCTACGCACTTTCATATCGGCCCAGCTCAGGGCGTGGCTGTCGGCTTCGGCCAGCACTCTGCTCTGCCAGGTGGCTTCCGCTATCTGCTGCGCCGTCTGATCCCGATAGCCCTGCTTCACCGAAGGATCTTTGGGAATTATCGGTTGCCCGCTGGCATCAAGATCGACCACGGTACAGGCGCTTAACAGCAGCGTGGCGGCGAACAGCAGCCCGCAACGGGTACGTTTAGTCAGCATTGTGGGTTCCCCGACTTACGGTGCGAGATTGAACAATTTCAGTTTGCTGGCGTTGGATTCATCTATCAGCGTGCAGTCCATCAGCTGCTTCTCTTCCTTTTGCGCCTTACCGTGGGTCAGGTAATAGTCTGCCTGCTCAATAGCCATCTGCGCCTGTGCCCAGCCAGGTTGCAGAACGGTGGCTTTGATATTGCCTTTGTTGATGATGGAGTCCCGCACGTAATCGCTGCCGTCAAAGCCAACCACAATCACATTCTTCTTACCGGCCGCTTTAAGCGCCGCTTCAGCGCCCAGCGCCATGGTGTCGTTACCGGAGATCACGCCGACAATATTGGGATTTTTTTGCAGAATGGTTTCCATGCGGCTGAAGGCTTCGGTCTGGCTCCAGTTAGCGCTTTGCTGCGCCACCATTTTCATATCGGTATAATCATCCAGCACATCGTGATAGCCCTGAGAGCGAACCCCGGCGTTGGTATCGGACTCTTTACCCAGCAGCTCGACATATTCACCTTTTCCGTTCAGCAGTTTGGCAAATTTCTCTGCTCCTAACTGCGCGCCCTGATAGTTGTTAGAAACAATCTGGGCCACGGCAATCCCCGGTTTGTTAATTTCACGGTCGATCAGAAAAGTGGGAATACCGGCATCTTTCGCCTTCTGCACCGGGCCGACGGTGGCATCTGCGCCTGCGTTATCCAGCACAATAACCTTTGCCTTGCGGGCAATAGCCGTTTCGATCAGCTGATTCTGCTTGTTAACGTCATCATCATGGGAGGCTACCAGCGTGGCGTAGCCAAGCGCTTTTGCTTTTTGCTCCGCGCCATCGGCTTCCGCTTTAAAGAAAGGGTTATCGTGTGAAGGGGTGATAATGACGATCAACCCTTTTTCGGCAGCCAGGGCAGCGGCAGAAAGGGTCATGGTGGATAAGAGTAAACCGGTGAGCAGGGTACGTTTCATTTATTATCTCCGTTATGAATATATATTCAATCGTGATTTATTATTCATTCAATATGGTTTACACTGGGTTTCCCTGCCAGATAAAGTGTGCAGAAAAGCGAACAGGATCACAGCTCGCTAAGGGATTTGATCAGAAATGGGCGTGGGGCGTCATTTTTATGACTTTCAGGAAAATCGACAGAGCAAAACCAGGAAGAAACGATGTCTAAACAGGATGAGCAGCGCCTGATGGTAAAAATTGCCACTCTTTATTACACCGAGGGAATGAAGCAGTCTGATATCGCTAAAACCCTGGGGTTATCCCAGTCCTTTGTTTCACGCATGCTGGTGCGCTGCCTGAACGAAGGCGTGGTGAAGATTAGCGTTATTCCGCCCGGCAATATTTTTCCCGCCATCGAAAAAAGTCTTGAGAAAAAATATGGCCTGAAACAGGCAATAGTGGTGGATGCCGCTGAAGAGGCGACACCGGCTCAGATCCGCTATGCGATAGGCTCTGCGGCCGCGCATTATATGGAAACGCGCATCCGCGCTAACGATCTTGTAGGCATCTCTTCCTGGAGCGATACCATTCGCGCCATGGTGGACGCCCTGCACCCGCAAAGCGTTAAGGCTCGTGGCGTGATCCAGCTGTTAGGCGGCGTCGGGGCTAACGGCAATGTGCAGGCCACCATTCTCACACAAACGCTGGCTGCCTATATGAGCTGTAAAGCCTGGCTGCTCCCCTCGCAAAGTATTGAGCGCTCGGTTGAAGAACGTCTGCGTCTTTCAACCAATGCCGAAGTTGCAGAAGTGGTCAGTAAATTTGGCGAGGTTGATGTTGCCATTGTAGGTATTGGTGAACTGGAGCCTTCGCAGCAGTTGAAAAGCTCCGGTAACTATTACGATGAGGAGATGCTCAGGACGCTGGCTTCACGCGGGGCTGTGGGCGATATCTGTCTGCACTATTACGACGCCAGCGGCAAACCAGTGCTCAGCGCCGATGAAGATCCGGTGATCGGTATGGAGCTGGCACAGGCCCGCGCCTGCCCCCAAGTGGTGGCGCTGGCTGGCGGCATCAGCAAGGCCAGCGCCATACGTGGCGCGCTGGTGGGGCACTACATTAACGTGCTGATTGTGGATTATCCTACTGCACGAAAGCTGCTGGAGGAGTAATTCTCTGCTGGTCAAAGGCCCGGCCGCCGTCCGGGTCTGTTTTTCCGCCCTCTTATTCCCCCTGCCTGTCTTTTCCCCTGTACCTTCAGCCCCGATTTCTGCCGCTGCCGTGACAAATCTTCAGAAAGCTACCAGGCTTTAACCACGAAACTTTACAAAACATCCAGGGACAGGCTCGGTTGCAGGAGGCAATTTTCAGTGTCGTGGAAAAGAGAAAGCCATAATGACAGATTACTGCACCCTTCTTTTTGATGGTGAGGCCCTGACCGGCAAAGCAGATCAGCCCCTTATCGATTTTCTGACCGCCCAGGGTAAGACGCTTCCCCATGTTTGTTACCACCCTTCGCTCCCTCCTTTGCAATCCTGTGATGTCTGCTGGGTAAAGCACAACGGCGAGCTGGTTCGGGGCTGTACGCTCCGCTCTGCTGAAGGCATGGAGATAACCAGTACCGGTACCTCAGCTAAGGCGGCCCAGCAGGAGGGAATGGACAGGATCCTTAACCGGCATGAGCTTTACTGTACGGTATGCGAACATAACACCGGTGACTGTACGCTGCACAACACCGTCGCCGATATGCATATTCCCATTCAATATTATCCTTACGAACGCAAGCCGTCGGATAAAGATCACAGCAACCCTTTTTACACTTACGATCCCGACCAGTGCATTTTGTGCGGGCGCTGCGTGGAGGCGTGCCAGAGCGTGCAGGTTAACGAGACGCTCTCTATTGATTACAACAGCGACCATCCGCGAGTGCTGTGGGACGGCGGAGAACAAATTGCCGGTTCAAGCTGCGTCAGCTGTGGGCATTGCGTCACCGTCTGTCCCTGTAACGCCCTGCTGGAGAAAACCATGCAGCCGGACGCAGGGCCGTTAACCGACATGCCGACAGATCTCAAAAGACCGATGATCGATTTCGTTAAATCCCTGGAAAACAGCATCGGGATGGAACCCATTACCGGCATTTCGGTGATGGATATGGCGATGCGCCAGCATGAGATCAAAAAAACCAAGACCGTTTGTACCTACTGCGGCGTGGGATGCAGCTTCGAAATGTGGACCAGAGACCGGCATATTCTTAAGGTGCAGCCGGTGGCAGACGCGCCCGCCAACGGCATTTCTACCTGTATTAAGGGAAAATTCGCCTGGGATTTTGTTAACAGCAAAGAGCGTCTGACCACCCCGTTAATCCGCGAAAATGGCCGCTTCCGTCCGGCCAGCTGGGAAGAGGCGCTGGCAACCGTCGCGCAAAAGCTCAGAGGTGTGGCTGAAAAGCATGGAGGTGACAGCATCGGCTTTATCGGATCCAGCAAAGCCAGTAATGAAGAAGCCTACCTGACGCAAAAAATAGCCCGCCTGATCTTTGGTACCAATAATGTCGATAACTCTTCCCGCTACTGCCAGAACCCGGCAACAGAAGGCCTGTTCCGTACGGTAGGCTACGGCGGCGATGCGGGCAGTATTGAGGATTTGCAGAAAGCCTCGCTGATCGTGATTGTGGGCAGCAATCTCTCAGAAAACCATCCGGTGATCGCCGCACGTATCAAGCATGCGCATAAGTATCAGGGGCAAAAATTACTGGTAGTGGATCCCCGTCGGCATGAGATGGCTGACCGGGCGGACTGCTATCTGCGCATCAAACCAGGCAGCGATCTCGCCTGGGCTTCCGCCATGTCACGCTACATGTTTGAGCACGGCTATGCTGATGAAGCGTTTCTGGCGGAGAAAGTTAACGACAGAGATAACTATCTTGCCTCGCTCAGCCCTTTCAGCCTCGAGTATGCCAGTGAGCTGACCGGACTGGGCGTGGAACAACTGGCGGCGGCAGGCGAGATGATTGGCCAGGCGGAGAGCGTCTGCATCCTGTGGGCAATGGGGATAACCCAGCACAGCCACGGTGCCGATACCAGTACCGCCCTCTCTAACCTGTTGCTGGTGACCGGGAATTATGGTCGTCCGGGCACGGGGGGTTACCCGATGCGTGGACACAACAACGTCCAGGGTGCCAGTGACTTCGGCTGCCTGAGCAACATTTATCCCGGTTATGAAAAAGTGACTGACCCGGCCATGCGTGAAAAATGGGCCAAAGCCTGGGGTGTGGACCCGGAGAAACTCTCCGCAGAGGCTGGAGCGGATAACTTCAAGATGGTGCAGGAGGCTCATGCCGGTAAGCTGAAAGCGATGTATGTTATCGGGGAAGAGACCGCCTTCTCCGATGCTGACTCCTCCAACGTTCATCAGGCCTTCAGCGGGCTGGAATTTATGGTGGTGCAGGATATCTTTATGAGCCGTACGGCAGAGTTTGCTGATGTGGTGCTCCCCGGCTGCCCGAGCGTGGAAAAAGAGGGCACTTTTGTGAATACGGAACGGCGCATCCAGCGTTTTTATGAAGTGATGCCGCCGCTGGGGCAAAGCCGACCAGACTGGCAGATCCTGACCGATCTCGCTTCCCATCTGGGCCATCCCTGGTATTACACCCATCCTTCACAAATCATGGCTGAGGTGGCAGGCATTGCCGAGATGTTTGCCGGCGTGAGTTATGACCGTCTTAGCGGATGGCAGTCGCAGCAGTGGCCGGTCAACGCCGACGGCAGCGATACGCCGCTGCTCTATACGGATAAGTTTAAATTCCCTGACGGTAAAGCAAAACTTTACCCCCTTCAGTGGCAACCTCCGGCAGAAAGCCCCGATGAGCAGTACGATCTGTTACTGAACAATGGCCGGATGCTGGAGCATTTCCAGTCCACCAATCAGAGTGGTCGTGGCGGCAGACTGCTCTCCCTCTCCCCTGAATGGTATGTGGAAGTCAGCCCGGAACTGGCAAAAGAGCGGGGATTGAGTGAAGGCGACTGGGTTTCCCTCACCTCCCGCAGAGGCTCGTTAGAGGTTCCGGTGCTGATCACCGATCGTGTACAGGGAAACGTGCTGTTTATCCCTATCCATCATGGTAAACCCGGTGTTAACGGCCTGACTGGCGAACATCACGATCCGGATGTGAATACCCCCGCCTATAAAGAGATAGCCATTTCACTGCGCAAGCTCGACCATTCGATGAACCGAAGCCCGCTTCCGCGTGAAAACTTCCGTTATGGCGATCGGACACCCCTTGTCCATCTCCCCATTGAAGAGAAATGGCAGCAGGAGGGTTACACCCTTCCCCCTGAACACACCGAACACCCGGAGAAGTTTTAATGGCTGAACGTATGAAGTATGAGGTTCCTCCAACCCGCACAGAACCCAATGCGAGAGAGTCACTCGATAAGCTGATTGAGAATCTGCATCAGCACGGTTTTTTACGCCTGGCCAACGATATTGTCTGCGCCAATACCGATATAGCAAAAGTGTTGGTAGAGGGGGTAAACAGACCCGGTTCTCTGACGGCGATTCAGAATATCTCGCTGCTGCTGATGGCCCTCTCACGCGTGCCGCCCGAACGCTTTAATCAGCTGCTGATGGCCATCACCGATGCCGCCAATGCCCTGAGCCAGGAGTCCGGAAAGGTTGAAAAACAGGGCGCGCCGGGGATCAAAGGGGTAATCAGGCTGTTGCGGGATGATGAGGTCTGGCAGGGTATTTCGCCGTTACTGAAAGGATTCCGTGCTTTTGCGGCCTCAATGGAAAAGCCGCCGGAGAAACCGATCACCCGTTACTCCGGTAAAAAAAGCCATGTCTGATGTCGCACTCTCGCTACTGCTCTCACGATGGCAATTTGCCGTGACCATTGGCCTGCATATCATCCTGGCCTCTTTTGCACTCGGGCTGGCCTCTTTTCTGGCCTTTCTGGAGGCAGTCTGGCTTATTCGCAAGGAGAAACGCTATTTCGAGGCCTATACCTTCTGGTTAAAAGTCTTTGCTCTTACGATTGTGGTAGGCGCCGTGACCGGCGTGCTGATGGAGTTTCAGTTTGGTGCCAACTGGGGGCCGCTCTCCGCCAAAGCGGGGGCTGTTGTTGGCCCGCTGATGTTTTATGAAGTTCTGGTGGCCTTTTTTATGGAATCCGCACTGGCCGGGGTGATGATCTTCGGCCTGAACAAAATTGGCCCGAAGCTGCACTTCTGCGTCACGCTTCTGGTTGCGATTGGTGCGTTTATCAGTGCGTTCTGGATCCTGGCGGCCAACTCCTGGATGCAGACGCCCACCGGGTTCAGCATAGATGCGGCGGGCCATTTCCGGCCTGATAACTGGTGGAGCATTATCCGTTCCCCCTCGTTGCCCTGGCGTCTGACGCATATGGTTATCGCCGCCCTGCTGGCAACGGCTTTTATGGTGGGTGGCGTGGGGGCCTGGCGTCTGCTGAGAGGGTTAAACACCCCAGCGGCGAAACTCATGGTCTCCTCTTCCATGTGGCTGGCTGTTGTGTTGATGCCGGTACAGATTGTGGTGGGCGACCTGCACGGCGAAAACACCCTTAAATATCAGCCGCAAAAAGTGGCCGCGATGGAGGGAGGCTGGCAAAGCCCCCCGCCTGGCGTGGGCGAACCCCTGCGCCTGTTTGCCCTGCCGGATCAGCAGGAACAGCGTAACCACGCCGAGGTGGCGATACCTCAGATAGCCTCGCTCTATCTTAAGCACGACCTTTCCAGCCATATCAAAAGCCTTAGTGAATTTCCGCCCAGTGACATCCCGCCGGTCATACCGGTATTTTTCGGTTTCCGGTTGATGGTGGGGATGGGAATAATGATGCTGACTCTTAGCGGGACGGCGTTATATCTCCGGCTTCGTCGGCGTCTGTATGAGTCGAAAGCGCTGCTGAAATGGATGACCCTGATGGCGCCGGCCGGTTTTATAGCCATGCTGGCAGGCTGGGTGGTGACGGAAACCGGGCGTCAGCCCTGGACCGTCTGGGGACATCTGCGAACGGAAGAGAGTGTTTCTGCCCATCCCGCGAACTGGATTATTGCTTCAGGCGTGGCAATCCTGGTGGTTTATGCCATCGCCTTTTTCGCCGGGCTTTACTATTTTCTGCGCTATGTCTCCACCCATGGCAGTGAACAGCAGGTGAAAACCCATGTTTGATTCAGTGATGCTGGCCGCAGGCGTCCTCGCCTTTACGCTACTGATGTATGTGCTGCTGGACGGAACCGATTTAGGCGTAGGCATGCTGCTGGCCTTTTTTCCTGAAACCCAGGAGAGGCATAAGCTGATTGCCACTATTCTTCCGGTCTGGGATGCGAACGAAACCTGGCTGGTCTTGCTGGGAGGCGGCATGCTTGCCCTGTTCCCGGCCGCTTATGGTACGCTGCTGACCGGTTTCTACCCCTGGATAATTATCATGCTTCTGGCGCTGATTTTCCGGGCGGTGGGTATTGAGTATCGGCGGGATGCTTCTGTGAAGGTTAAGTTTCTGCTGGACAGGGTATGTATTACCGCCTCAGCCATCGTAGCTTTTATTCAGGGCTTGCTGGCTGGCAGCATAGTGGCCGGTAAACCGCTGGACTCCGTGCTGGCCGTTTTCTCTCCCTTTAGCGTGCTTTTTGGCGCAGCCACCATAGCGGGCTATCTTTTGCTGGGCTGTTGCTGGGTCCACTGGCGTACAGAGGGCCAGCCAGCCCGGCAAGCCTGCCGTTTAGCCGTTCCTTTTTTAGCGCTGACCGTTCTGCTGGTGATAGCGCTGTTGCTGCTGCAACAGCAACGGTTCCCCACGATCATGGCGCTGCCTGGCGCCAGGCTGATGTTAGCTGCCGGTACGCTGTTTGCGCTTCTTGTCCCCCTGGCTCTGCGTAGTCAGGTGCGACTGCTGCCGCTGGTCGCAGCACTGCTGATGGTCACCAGTCTGATCGCGCTGACGCTGCGCACCGTCTATCCCTGGCTGATCCCCGACGTGCTCAGCCTACAGGATGCGGCTGCCCCGGAAGCGACCCGCGCCTTTGTGCTGGGCGGCACAGCCCTGGCGATCCCCATTACGTTAATCTATAACAGTTGGGCATTTTGGGTCTTGCGCGGAAAAGTCAGCTAGGTGCCCTTTCCGGCAGGCCGTTAAACCTGCCGGGAGTTCAGAGCGTTAGCCGTTAATTACGCCACAGATGGCCCCAATATAGCGATCTGCCCTGCTCTAATAAACAATCCCAGGCGGATTCACAACTGAGCGGGTGACGGCTTCATCCTGCTCACCCCAGCGTTGAAGCACTTTTGCATACTCACCGCCGGTGATAACGCCATTCAGCGCCGTCTGTAACGCCTCTGCCAGCCCGTTGCCTTTTTTCGTGGTCACCGCAACCCAGGCGCGGAAAGGCCCCTGGCCCACCAGCCTGGTCTGCCCACGGGAAGCCACTTTCCAGGCGGCTATGGAGTGAGGGCCAAACAGGGCATCCGCCCGCCCGGAAAGCAGATACAAGGTAGCGGAAGCATCATCCATCAGATAAACCGGCTGCACAGGCGGCAATCCTTTTGCCCTGTTCTGCTGATCCCAGCTCAGCAGGATACGCTCCTGATTGGTGCCGGAGGCGACAATAATGCGCTTTCCGGCAATCTCTGCCGGAGAGTTAATGGAGGTTACCGGGCTCTCTTTTTTTACAGAAAAGGCGTGGTTGTCGGCGCGGTAAGTCGCAAAATCGAACTTTTTTTTACGCTCTTCGGTGACGGCAATATTAAACATAGCGACATCGTAGCGGCCCGCGCTGATCCCTAAAGGCCACTCCTCCCAGGAGGCGGGCACCAGTTTGAGTTTCAGCCCCAGGCTATCGGCCAGCAGACGGGCAATATCGGGATCGCTGCCTGTCCGCGTCACGTTATCCGAATCCAGTAAAGCCAGCGGCGGTGAGTTAGTGGCCGAGGTGGCCACCGTCAGCGTTCCCGGTTCGATAAAATGAAAACCCGCGGGAATTTTCCTGACAGCTTCCGCATTGGCGGGGGCATGAATGGGCGTTTCATTGTCAGCAGCATTGAGCCTGGCAGCAGCCTGAACGCTCAGGCTGCCCGATAAAAGAAGAAGAGCCAGCGTGACGGATAAATTCCCCATCCCTTTGCTGACAGGCATGGTAACCAGAGTTAGCATGGCAGCCATATCAGAGCACCCTCGCCAGAAAGCGTCGTGTACGTTCATGGCGCGGTTGCGAAAGAACCTGATGTACACTCCCTTTTTCCACTATTTTCCCCTCATCCATAAACACAATATTGTCTGCCACCTCCCTGGCAAAACCAATTTCGTGAGTCACAATCACCAGCGTTGTACCGGAACGGGCAAGCTTTTTGATCACATCCAGCACTTCACTGACCAGTTCAGGATCAAGCGCCGAAGTGGGTTCATCAAACAGCATCACGCGCGGGTTAAGCATCAGCGCTCTGGCAATAGCGATGCGCTGCTGCTGGCCGCCGGAAAGATGGCGCGGCCAGGCGTCTGCCTTGTGCCGCAGGCCAATGATCTCCAGAAGCTCGCCCGCTTTTGTGACAGCGTCACTTTTTGAGAGCTGACGATGCGCAACGGGCGCGGTTATCAGGTTATCCAGCACCGTCATATGGGGAAAGAGGTTGAAGTTCTGAAACACATAACCCACGTTGATGCGCTGGCGAAGAATAGCCTTCTCTTTCAGCTCATAAAGTTTGTCACCGCGCCGCTGATACCCAATGTAATCTCCGTCTATCTGGATCAACCCCTGATCCACCCGCTCCAGATGATTCAGCGTACGCAGCAGCGTCGATTTCCCCGAGCCAGAAGGCCCCAGAATCACTGTCACCGAACCGGGAGCCAGCTCCAGCGAAACATTATCAAGCGCCTTATGTTTGCCAAAACTTTTGCTGACGCCGGTAATGCTGATAGCGCCGGTAGCGTGGGCATGGCGGTAATCAATGGCCTCTGACATGCGCGGTCTCCTCTGTTGAGATAAGTGGCGTGGCCGCTTTGCGCCACTGACGCCAGCGTGACGGCAATGGTTCACGGCTGACGCTGCGGGCCAGCCAGCGTTCAACGCTGTGCTGGATAGCTGAGAGTACGGTAGTAATAATCAGATACCAGGCCGCACCGACCATCAGCAGTGGGATCACTTCCTGATTGCGGTTGTATATCATCTGGATGGTGTAGAAGAGTTCAGGCATCGCCAGCACGTAAACCACCGAGGTGCCTTTGGCAAGACTGATAATTTCATTGAAGGCTGTCGGGACAATGGCCCGCAACGCCTGCGGAAGAATAATGCTGAACGTCCGGCGGCTGGCGGATAAGCCCAGCGCTGAAGCGGCCTCAAACTGTCCGTGGTCGACGCCCAGAATGCCGCCACGGATGATCTCCGCGCTGTAGGCCGCCTGGACCAGCGTCAGCCCAATGACCGCAGCCTGAAACTGACCCAGTACATTAATAGTCTGGAAATGGCCCCACGAAAGCGTGGTGAACGGCACGCCAACTGACAGGGTTTCATACAGATAAGAGAAGTTATAGAGGATGATCAGCACCACAATCAGCGGCAGCGACCTGAACAGCCAGATGTAGCCCCAGGCCAGGCTGCTGAGCAGCCAGGAGGAGGAGAGCCTGGCCAGCGCCAGCACGCCGCCAAGTAACAGGCTGAAAACAGCGCCCAGCAGGGTCAGCAGCAGCGTCTGCCCCAGTCCATGCAGGATGACCGGATCAAAAAACCAGCGTGCAAACACCCCCCATTCCCATCGCGGATTAAATGCAACGGACTGCACTACGCCTGCGAGGATAAACAGGGCGATCAGCGCGCCTGTCAGCCGCGCAGGATAACGTGCCGGAACAACCTCCAGCTGACCCGGCTCTTTCATACCCTCTCCTCCGCTGATTTTTCATTACTGAAAACGTTAATCACTTTGGTGAAGCGCAAGCGGCCATCGTGTGGCGGCTGGCCGTAACGCTCGAGATCGCCGCTGAGATCAAACAGCGGCAGATAACCGTGTCCCGCATAGAGCCGCACCGCTTCCGGCTGGCGAAAGCCGGTGGTCAGAAAAGCTTTGCGATAACCGGCCCGTCTGGCCCGCCTTTCCAGCTCGTTTAACACCACCAGTGCCAGCCCCTGACGGCGCAGATCGCTCCGTGTCCAGATGCGTTTCATCTCAGCAGTTTCACTGTCAAAGGGCTTATAAGCGCCCATGGCGATAATTTCATTGTCCTGTTCCAGCACCAGAAACAGCCCCTGAGGCGGCAGATACCACTCGGTCTGCTCCACTTCCTGCTTAGAGGAAAAATAGTCACCGTAGCGCTGGGCATACTCGCCAAACAATCCGCTCAGAATGGGTTGCAGTTCTGGCGCTTCTGGCGACACTTCACGAAACAGTTGTTGGCTCATAATGCCTCCTTAATCACCCAAACCTGGCGGATTGATCTCAGAGCGCTCAATACGCTCTACGCCCTCACCCCAGCGGTTCAGCACCTTCAGATAGTCACCATTGGCTATCACGCCATTCAGCGCGATGCTCACCGGCTCGGCCAGCCCGCTGCCTTTTTTCAGGGTGACCGCAATGTGCGCCGCTTTTGGCCAGCCACCATCTACGCTGCCCACCAGCCGCGTTTGCCCCTTCAAGGCGGCTTTCCATGCGCCAATAACGTTAGGCCCGAAATAAGCGTCGGCCCGGCCAGACTGCAACGCCAGCGTTTGCGCAGCATCATCTTTGGAATAGACAGGCGTGAACGGCTTCAGCCCTTTGCTCTGGTTTTCCTTATCCCACGCCAGAAGGATCGCTTCCTGATTAGTCCCGGAACCGACGATAATGCGTAATCCGGCAATATCCTCCGCTTTGCTCAGCGACTTAATGGGACTGCTGTTTTTCACATAGAAGCCGAGGGAATCTTTGCGGTAGGTGGCAAAATCAAATTTCTCTTTGCGATCTTTGGTCACCGTAATATTGGTGATCGCGGCATCATATTTGCCGGAGGCGACGCCCAGCGGCCAATCCTCCCAGGAGGTAGGCACCACGTTGAGCCTGAGTCCCAGACTCTCTGCCACCAGACGGGCGATATCCACCTCGCTGCCCAGCAGGGTTTTATTGTCATCCGCAAAGACCGTTAAGGGCGGGGAATTCTGCGCGGCCACGGCCACGGTGAATGAACCCGGCACGGCAAAGTGAAACCCCTGCGGCAGGCTGGCAACCGCCTGAGGATTTCTTGCGGTATTCACCGGCGTTTTGTTTGCTTCCAGGCTGACATGCTGACCGTTGTAGGCAACATCCGTCTCTGCGGCTGCCGTGCTTCCGCTCAGGGCGATCAGTAACAGGGCGACAACTGTTTTCTTATTCTGCATAGCGCGCTCTTACTCTTGAGTGAACTGGTTTACGGGCAGGTTAAGCCCAAGGTTTTCACGCAGTGTGCTGCCGGGGTAATCCCGCCGTGACAGACCACGCGCCTGCAAAACGGGAATAACAGTGTCAACAAAGCGTTCAAAAGTATCCGGAGTCCCGCCATTGATGATGAAGCCATCGGCAGCGTGAGTTTCAAACCAGAGTTGCAGCCCATCCGCGACCTCCTCTGCCGTGCCGTGGAACAGCGGGCGCGGCGTTGCGGCCTCCAGCGCCGCCTGGCGCAGAGTGTGCCCTTTCTCGCGGGCTTTCTGTTTGATCTCATCGGTGGTGCTGCGGAAGCTGTTTTGTCCGATAGCACCAAGTTCAGGGAAAGGATCGTCCAGCGGATACCGGGAAAAATCGTGGTGATCGAAATAGCGCCCCAGATAGTTCAGCGCATCCTCAATGGAAACCAGCGCAGCAGTCGTCTGATACTGCTGCTCTACGTGGTCCGCATCATCACCCACTATCACGCTCACGCCCTGGAAGATGTGCAGATCTTCAGGCTTCCGGCCTGCCGCCGTCAGCTGCTGCTTAACGTCACGGTAAAAAGCCTGGGCTTCTTCGCGGGTTGGCTGATGGGTAAAAATGGCGTCCGCATGCTGTGCAGCCAGTTTTTTACCGGGTTCAGATGCCCCGGCCTGAAAGATAATTGGCCTTCCCTGAGGCGTACGGGAGATGTTCAACGGCCCCTGAACCTGGAAGAAATCGCCGTGGTGATTTAACGTATGCAGCTTTTCGGGATCATAAAACTGGCCGCTTTGTTTATTGCGGATAAAGGCGCCCTCTTCCCAGGAATCCCAAAGCCCTTTCACTACCTGCAAATATTCATCGGCAATGCGATAGCGTAATGCATGTTCGGGATGCTGCTGACGCGAGAAGTTCTTCGCCGATCCTTCCAGCGGTGAGGTCACCACGTTCCATCCGGCACGGCCACCGCTAAGGTGATCAAGGCTGGCAAACTGCCGGGCAACCGTGAAAGGTTCGCTGTAGGAGGTGGATACCGTGCCAACCAGCCCCAGATGCTCGGTAACGCCAGCCAGTGCCGATAACAACGTGAGCGGTTCAAAACGGTTTAAAAAATGGGGAATCGACTTTTCGTTGATATAAAGCCCGTCAGCGATAAACAGGAAGTCGAGCTTTCCCTGCTCGGCTTTGCGGGCAATGCGTTTGGCAAATTCAATGTTGATGCTGGCATCCGCCTGGGCAGCCGGATGGCGCCAGGCAGACATATTCCCCGAAGCCCCATGTAAAATGGTGCCCAGTCGAAGCTCTCTTTTGGTCATGATGTTCTCTCTTTGCAGGCGGTGAAAAGCCTGGCGGGATCGAATCGATCTGCGCCCGGATGGATCAGGAGGTAAGGGTTATGGAAGGTTCAACATCGCGCGTTGAGATGCTGAATAGCCTGAACGGCCAGCTCGGCAAAATAGCGGGCGGCTGGCGCAATGGACGCCTCGTCCGGATTAAAAGCAGCGTGGTGCAGACCGGCGGCGCTGCCGCTGCCGATGCTGACAAAGGCGCCCGGAACGGTCTGAAGATAAAAAGCAAAATCCTCACCGCCGAGATGCAGATCGGCTTTTTGCACCCGATAACCCGCCTGTTGCGCGACTTCACTACTGAAGTTTGCCCAGTGCTCATCATTGACCAGCACCGGCGGGCCAGCCTGCCAGATTAAGGAGGCGTGCGCCCCGTTGGCTTCGGCAAAAGTCTCAACCAGTTGACGGACGCGCTGTTCAAGTTCAGCCCGTACCCCTGCATCGTGCGTGCGGGCCGTGCCGCCAAATTCAACGCTCCCTGGCAACACGTTCCAGGTTTTGCCGCCATCTATGCGGGTGATACTCAACACCAGGCTCTCCAGAGTGTTAAAATTCCGGCTCACCAGCCCCTGCAACCCCTGAATAATCTGACTGGCGACCAGGATCGTATCCACGCCCTGCTCCGGATGTGCGGCGTGAGCGCCTTTGCCCGTCACCTTTACTCTGAATTTATCTGCGTTGGCATAGAAGGCGCCGCCACGGGTGGCAAAAGTGCCGGTGGGAAGATTGGGTTCGTTGTGCATGCCAAAGATCGCCTGTACCTGGTCCAGCACGCCAGCCGCAATAAACTCTCTGGCACCGCGTGCAATCTCTTCGGCAGGCTGAAACAGCAGCCGCACCCGTCCGTTCAGCTCTGATTCACGCGCTTTGAGCTTAAGCGCCGCCCCCAGCATAACGGCACTGTGCAGATCATGACCGCAGGCATGCATTACCCCCGGCTGACGCGAATGAAAACTCACGCCGCTCGCTTCATTGATCGGCAGCGCGTCAATATCGGCGCGCAGCGCCACAAGCGTATCGCCAGAACCAATTTCAGCAACCAGGCCGGTTGCCAGCGGGTAATCAAGCAGACGGATGCCCGCGCTGTTTAACCATTCCCGCAGCCGGGAAGTGGTGGCAAATTCCTCACCAGAGAGTTCGGGCCAGGTGTGCAGCTCCCGACGCCAGGCGATCAGCTGATCTTCTTCCGTCATGTTGGGTAACGCCGTTAACAGGCCCATCTCAGGCAGCGACCAGATGGTGAGCAGCCAGCAACTCCAGCGAGGCGAGCCGCGCCCTGGCGTCACTAATCGGGGTATCAATCACAAATTCATCAATGGCAAAATGTTGATGCAGCGCCTGAAGCTGTGCATGTACCTGTGCCGCCGTCCCTTTGATCAGCGAAGGCGTGCGTGGCTCTATCAGATAGTCGGTATAGCCACCCTGGCGAACATAGCGCTCCGCCTGCTCCAGCGTGGCGACATTCACCCCTGGCCCCCCTTTAATCTGAACGTGATACTGTTGGAGGCCCGCCGTCAGCAGGCTGGCTTCTGCCGGAGAATCCGCTACCACGACCTGTACGGCCACCAGCGCACGCTGGCCATCGCTTAAACGGGAATAGGTTTGCAAGGAGTGCTCCAGCAGCTGTCGATCACCGTTAAGATGCGCTGCAAATACAAATTGCCAGCCCTGCTCTGCGGCCAGTCGCGCGCTCTCTTCACTGGCTCCCAGCAGAAAACGACTCGCCACATGTGTTGGCTGAGGCGTGGCGCGTAATATCTCTTCATCGCCATCTTGATCAACAGGTTGCAGCCAGCTATTCAGTAAGCGTAACTGGTCAGCAAAGCTTCCCTTTTCCGCCGCATCAATACCCAGCTGTAAAGCGTTGGTAGAAAGCGGCATTCCCCCTGGCGCTTTCCCCACCCCCAAGTCAATTCTTCCGGGCGCCAGGGAAGCCAGCAAATTGAAGTTTTCTGCCACTTTATAGGGGCTGTAATGCTGAAGCATGACGCCGCCAGAACCCACGCGAATATAGCGCGTCTGTGCCACTATCCAGGCAATCAGCACTTCCGGTGAAGGGCTGGCTAACTGTTCTGAATTATGATGCTCCGCCAGCCAGAAACGATGATAGCCCCACTTTTCAGCCTGTTGCGCCAGATGCAGGGTTCGCTGAAGCGCGGCCGTTGCCGTCTCGCCAGGCATGACCGGCGATTTATCTAATAAACTCAGTCGATAGGCCATTCACCACTCCCTCATTAATCCCGTTTAAGGCAAGTGTGAGGCGGCGCTTATTTTTAGTAAAACAAGAAATATGAAAATATGAAGTCAAAAAAGAGCTAAGCGAATAAATAAAATAATCGGGCCGGAGAATAAAGCCCTGGGGAAAATATTGATTTTCAGAGTGCAGTTACTACGCTATGTACAATTCTACTGACAGGGAGAAAAGAGACAATGAAACGCGAAACGCTGTTTAACTATGCCCGCGAGCGCTACAAAGCAGAGCCAGAGTATTTATGGAGTAATCTTCCTGGCTATGCCGTGCTCCGGCATCATCAGGGAGAAAAATGGTTCGGCTTAGTTATGAACGTGACGGGTACAAAGCTTGGTCTGGCAACAGAAGAGAAAGTCGACGTACTGGAGGTGAAAGTCAGGCCGGAGCAGATCGGTTCCCTGAGAAAGAAAGAGGGGATTTTGCCTGCTTATCACATGAATAAAGAGCACTGGATCAGCATTCTCTTATCCGGCCCGTTAACACCAGAGGAAATATACGATCTTTTATCTGAAAGCCATGAACTGACCGCAGGCTGATCGCGGCTTACCGGCAGTTTTAACCTGTTAACAGAATGCCCATGCCGCGAACGATGCGTATCAAAGGGCACCCACATAACCGGTGCGCCCTGGTTGACAGCAAAACCTGAAGTTTTCCTCCTGCTTTTCTCTTTGCTCCTCCTGGTTTCCGCTTTATCCCGGTTGTTATCTTACTGACAGCAAACCTGATTATTTGGGTTTAGGACAAGTTATACAAAATGTAACAATCGGACGATAACCACACAGAAAGTGTGCCCAATGCAACTTTATGATTCCTAAAGAAAAAATGTAAGCATTTCTTAACAAAATTAAACATTGAGGTCAGGGCAGAAAAGTCCTATATTGGGCGCGCTTTTACAGCGAGTTGCTACTTTTTTAACCATTTTTCAACCAGGAACGACGACGTTTCGGGTTGTAGGAGAGATATGATGACGGATAAAGTCCGTATTGATACTTTAGGTGCGAATTCTGCTAATGCTAACAATGAGACCTATTTAGCCAGACAGGCTGAAATGGAGTCGAATGTCAGGAGTTATCCCCGTAAATTACCGTTCGCCATTGCGAAAGCGGAAGGTGTCTGGATCACCGATGTTGAGAATAACCAATATCTTGATTGCCTTGCCGGTGCGGGAACGCTGGCGCTTGGACACAATCATCCTGATGTCCTGCAAAGCATCCAAAATGTCATTACCAGCGGCTTGCCGTTACATACCCTGGATCTTACTACACCCTTAAAAGATCAGTTCTCTGAATACCTGCTCTCCTTATTACCGGGCCAGGGCAAAGAGTATTGCCTGCAATTTACCGGCCCTTCTGGCGCAGATGCGGTTGAAGCAGCCCTGAAACTGGCTAAAAAGCATACCGGCCGTACCGGCGTGATCAGTTTCTCTGGCGGTTATCACGGCATGACGCATGGCGCGCTGGCGGTGACAGGTAACCTGTCACCGAAAGAAGCCGTTAACGGCATGATGCCGGAAGTGCAGTTTATGCCTTATCCACATCAGTACCGCTGCCCGCTTGGCATTGGCGGCGAAGCTGGCGTGAAAGCGCTGACTTACTACTTCGACAACCTGATCAATGACGTGGAAAGCGGCGTACGCAAACCCGCGGCGGTGATCCTGGAAGCGGTTCAGGGCGAAGGCGGCGTAAACCCGGCGCCGGCTGAATGGCTGCAACGCATTCGTAAAGTGACGCAGGAGCACGGCATTCTGCTGATCCTCGACGAAGTTCAGGCTGGCTTCTGCCGTACCGGCAAACAGTTCGCCTTTGAACACGCAGGCATTGAGCCAGACATTATCGTTATGTCTAAAGCTGTGGGCGGTGGCCTGCCGCTGGCCGTGCTGGGCATCAAAAAGCAGTTTGACGCCTGGGAACCGGGCCACCATACCGGTACCTTCCGTGGCAACCAGCTGGCGATGGCTACCGGCCTGACCACGCTGAAATTGCTGAAAGAAAATAATATTGCCGACAAAGTGGCGGCACAGGGTGAATGGCTGAAAGGCCAGCTGGCTGAACTACAGAAACGTTATCCGGTTATCGGTCACGTTCGCGGTCTGGGTCTGATGATCGGTATTGAGATCGTTAAACCAGACCAGGCGCAGGATCACATGGGTTGCTACCCAGCCGACGGCCAGCTCTCTGCCCTGCTGCAAAAAAAATGCTTTGAGGCTGGTCTGATCCTCGAACGTGGCGGTCGTAACGGTTGCGTACTGCGCCTGTTGCCTTCGCTGTTGATCACTAAGGAAGAACTGGCTGTTTTCATCGATAAGTTTGAAAGCGCCCTGTTATCAGCTGGCGTCAAACCTGTCTGAATGGAGTGAAGTGGATGTCCGGGTCAAACCCAATTCTGGCTGCTTCAGCGCAAAGCACTGAAGCCTACCAGCAAGCAATTGAACAGAGTAGCCGTGCCGTGGTGCAGTGGCTGCAACAGCCTGAGATGTATCAGGGTAAAAGCGTTGCTGAGCTTCGCGAACGTATCAAGCTCGATTTCAATCCTCAGGGCCTGGGCAACCAGGCCGCTATTGAGCGTGCGGTTGAGTACTTTTTAAAAGACAGCCTGTCGGTTCATCACCCGCAGTGCGTGGCGCACTTACATTGCCCAAGCCTGGTGGTCAGCCAGGCGGCTGAAGTTTTGATCAACGCCACCAACCAGAGCATGGACTCCTGGGATCAAAGCCCGTCAGCCACCATCATCGAGATGAAGCTGATTGAATGGCTGCGTACCCAGGTTGGCTATCAGCCTGGCGATGCGGGCGTGTTCACCAGCGGCGGTACGCAGAGTAATCTGATGGGCCTGATGCTGGCACGTGATGCCTTCTTTGCCCGTCAGGGTCACTCTGTTCAGCAGGATGGCCTGATCGGTGACCTGAAGAAGATCAAAGTCTTCTGTTCCGAGCATGCACACTTCTCTGTGCAGAAGAATATGGCGCTGCTGGGACTTGGTTATCAGTCCGTTACCCTGGTGAAAACCGATCGCTTCTCACGGATGGATCTGAACGATCTGGCAGAGAAAGTGGCACAGGCGAAAGCCAACGGCGAGCAGATTCTGGCTATCGTTGCCACCGCAGGCACCACGGATGCGGGCGCGATTGATCCGCTGCGAGCCATTGCCACTCTGGCTGCTGAACAGCAGATCTGGGTGCACGTTGATGCCGCCTGGGGCGGTGCACTGCTGCTCTCTGAGAAGTACCGTGATTATCTGGACGGCATCGAGCTGGTGGATTCCATTACCCTGGACTTCCACAAGCAGTTCTTCCAGACCATCAGCTGTGGCGCCTTCCTGTTGAAAGAAGCCCGTCATTATGAACTGATGCGTTACCAGGCTGCTTATCTGAACTCCGAGTTTGATGAAGCGCAGGGCGTGCCGAACCTGGTGTCGAAATCACTGCAAACCACCCGCCGTTTTGATGCGTTGAAACTGTGGATGGGCCTGGAAGCGCTGGGTCAGAAACAGTATGCCGAAATCATCGATCACGGCGTGACGCTGGCCCAGGAAGTGGCAAGCTATGTCACTGAGCAGGCCTCGCTGGAGCTGGTGATGCAGCCGCAGCTGGCCAGCGTGCTGTTCCGCTATCGTCCGGAGCACGCCTCGCTGAAGAGTGATGCAGCGGTGGCCTTGCTGAACCAGAAGATTGGGGATGCCCTGCTCGACTCCGGCCGTGCCAACGTGGGCGTTACTGAGTCAGGCGGCGTGACCTGCCTGAAACTGACCCTGCTGAACCCAACGGTGACCCTGGAGGATATCAAAGTCCTGCTGGCGCTGGTTGAGAGCACAGCGGAAAGCCTGCTGGCGGGCTGATTGCTCTTCAGCCCTCCGCTGCCTGAAAGCCGATAACATCTGTTATCGGCTTTTTTATTGCAGTCGATCTGTCCTGCGTGTATTTAAGCTGAAGAGAAACAGTGAATTAACGCTATATCAAACCGGACACAGGATAAGGAGTGCAAAACATGAGCGTCAATCAGTATGGTCAGCAGACAGGATTTGACTTACCCGACTGGCAACCGGTGCCCAGGCTGGTTCGCGGCACCTTACATGGCCGGTTCTGTGATCTGGTTCCTCTTACGCTGGATCATTCAGAAGCGCTATTTGCAGCTTACTCGCTGACCGGTGACGATCGTGACTGGACCTGGCTGGGCACGATGATGCCGCGCTCTCTGCCGGAGATGAGCGCATGGATAACGGATAAAATTCAGGATGAGAGCCTGGTTCCCTGGGCTGTAATTGATGCCAGAACGGAGATGCCCGTGGGGGTGGTTTGCTTCGCCGAGACCGACACGGAACATGGGCTTACCGAGATAGGCCATGTTACCTGGTCTCCGCTTATGCAACGCACGGCCATCGGTACGGAAGCCGTGTTTCTGATGCTGAATCACGCATTTTCAACGGGCTATCGCCGCGTTGCCTGGCGTTGTGATTCGCTGAACCAGGCATCGCGCCGGGCCGCAGAGAGGATTGGCTTCACTTACGAAGGGCGTTTTCGCCAGGCTATGGTTCGTAAACAGCGTAATCGCGATACGGACTGGCTGTCGATTATTGATGCAGAGTGGCCAACAATTAATATAGCGCTGAGAACCTGGCTGGCAGAAGACAATTTTACGGCTGAAGGAGAGCAGAAAGTTAAGCTCGATGCCCTGTTAAAGAGTGCAAGGGAGTCCGCATCTCATTCAGAGAGAGTAACAATGGTCTTACAGGATGAAATCCGCAGGCCGGTTTAACGCATGACGGAACAGTTACCGGTAATTTTGAGAC